>Ga0209930_1000179_pt1 | contig 235172 bp, 261 predicted proteins | sample ThiBiot_500_biof_2_FD_183948 | JGI IMG/M metagenome (GOLD analysis project Ga0209930, IMG submission 183948) | Wastewater bioreactor microbial communities from Cape Town, South Africa - Thiocy_cont_500_biof (SPAdes) | ecosystem: Engineered > Bioreactor > Thiocyanate-remediating >...
TCAAAATCAAACGAATGAACATTCACTCGAAAAAATCTACGAACTTTTAAATTTATCAAATGAATAAAGAAAAAACAAAAATAACAAATTGATTTAAATAGATGTAACATATGTTGTCTCGAGAAAACAATAACATAAAAGATAGTACTGAGTTAGAAAGCTGATCACGAAGACTTACTTACTTTCTTATCGTACTCACAGTCGATTGGATGTGTGTTTTTTCGTAACTCAATATTCTATGCTCTCGATTTATTCGATTAAACAACAAAAAAAGGAATTCATGCAGATAATTAACAACGCCCACAAATTTTGTCATCGCATGGTACATCATATTAGTGTAGTTGTATTTTGAGAGTGATGATGGCAGTTTATTTTAGAATAACGGCAAAAAAAACAAATATTTTAAACTAAATTTATAATTGACTTTTTATTTTAGCATCAATTTGACTGAATAGTACACCTCATTCTAAGTCGGCTAATCCTATATCAACTTTCGCTAATTTAACAGATACGCTAACATTCGTTCGAGAAAGTCTTTCGGCTAGATCAACTGTTTGAGTGACTAATGTACCAACAGGTAAATTAACTACCGATGGTGGTAGTGGTGGTAGTGATTGATATTGTTTGCAAGCATTGGGTACACCAGGAATAAATGAAAATATAGCAAGTTGACAAATTAAATAGACAATAACAAATTGTTTGATGCACGTAAACGCAAAAGTATTTTTTCACTTATCAGAACAACCTGAGCTGGCATTTGTTGATTATCCATAATGAATGAAGAACGTGATTTCATGTGTGTTGTAGTTCTTTTATTGAAAGTCTTTTTTTTTTGTGTTAATTATTAAATCAAATACAACTTAAAGATGGTTTTTTTAATAAAAAAAAGAAGAAAAACAAACGGACACATGCTATTCTTATAATTTCTTTTCTTTTCTGTTCGAAAACAAAAAAACGAATTGATCTTTCTCATTTATTGATAATTTCTTTCGCCAACACCAACAGTGTATTTCTTAGTTGAATTGGCAAGGTGAGCACTGTGTTCTTGAAATGGTGTTTTCGTATAGACGGTTTCTTTCCAAAGGTCAGGTGTCAAATATGAATATGTTTGAGCCATAGCAGCATAAGTTGCTTTAGCTAGAGACAAGAAAATATTTCAAAAAACAAAAATTTCAAAGAAAACAAACCGAAGTTGCCAAGTGTAGCGGTACATCCTTTAGCAGCTGTCCAACAATCTTGAATACCAGCCATTTGCAAGAGTTTTTTCGGTACTGGAGCGCAAACGAGACTTGTACCACGTGGTGCTGGGATCAAACGTACGAGTACACTACCGCATGAACCTGTGACTTTGCATGGTACGGTGTGTGGTGCACCGATTTTGTTACCCCAATAACCTCGTCGAACGGGAATAACGGATAATTTCGCGAGAATAATGGCACCACGAATGGCTGTTGCGACTTCTTTCGAGCATTTAACACCGAGACCAATATGACCTTTGCCGTCACCGACGACAACGATGGCTTTGAAACGAGTACGTTGACCGGCACAGGTTTGTTTCTGTACGGGCATGATTTTGAGTACTTCATCTTTGAGATCAGGTAGAAGTCGATCGATAATGTCGGCCTCTTTGATCGGCAATGAAAATAGATAGATTTCTTCGAGCGTACGGATTTTGCCGTCGTTGACTAAACGACCGAGTTTGGTAACTGGAACCCAGCCTTTGGTTTCTTCTTTTGGACGTTGACCACGTCGGCCTCGACCTCGTCCTCGGCCTACGATTATCATCTAGTTTCTTTTCGAGAAAATGCATATTCAACTTACTGTCGCCACGACCACGGCCTCGACCTTCGCCACCTTCGCCTCGTGAACCACGTGTACCAAATCCACCTCGAGTACCACCACGTTCAGCCATGTTTTTTTGTTTTTTTTTGTGAATAAATTATCTGAAAATAAAAACAAATTGTATCATTGTTCAGAAAAGAATAAGCGTTCGGTGTTCGAATAGATCGTTTCGCAGAGTTCATCGAATGTTTCTTGATTCTCGCGAATCGAATGAAGAATTTCACAAATTTGTCTAAAAGAAAATCAATCAACAAATTCAAATCAACTTTTGCGGTTTGTTTACATGATTGTGCACGGCTCATTTCGATCTTTGACCATTTTACCTTCGGACCATTTCTCTTTCTTAACTGAATTCGATGTAAACTGAGTTTTCACATGTGAAAACGATGCGTGCGATGCTTTGACTCCACACCAAGGTGCATCTAAAACCTCTCGATAGATTAGAAGAAGAAAACAACAAATTCAATCAAACCTGTTTCAACAAGAATCTTGTCCAATGGTAATTGTTTGATAACATCTAAATTCGCTTGAGTTTTCATCGAACATCCATTTAATCCAATGAAATACCCTAATTCAATAAATCGTCGAGCTTCATCGATCGTTCCATCGAATGAATGGACCTAACAACAACAACAAAACGATAAAACTTTGATGAAATCTCTCGTTTCTTAATCTTACAACTCCTCCTTTGACATTTTCATGTCGATATTTCGATAGAATCTCATAGAGATCCTGAGATGACATTCGATTATGTAAAAATAATGGTTTATTTAAACATAGCAAATGTTTTAATTGAAATTCAAAGTAACTAATCGGAAACAGAATGTCTTTGGGAAATGAATCTTCTCTTTCTCTACCGTTTCTGTTGTTCAACATCACAGAATTGTGTTCGTTCATAATCTAACCCAAACTCTCCAATAGCAACGATTTTCTTCGAATTCTTTCGACATAGTTCAATCATTTTCTCTCGAATTTCATTTTCATTCGTTGAATTGAATTCACTACATCGAGTTGGATGATATCCACAAGTTGTATACAAATTTTCTATTCAAAACAACATCACGACAATCTGCTCATCGAAATCAATAATGATCTACCATATTTTTCGCACAATTCAAGAGCTTGAATCGTCTCAACATGTGTTCCAGCTGTAATAATTATCCTTTCAAGACCTGCTTCAAACGCTCGTTTAATCACTTGATCAAGATCAGCTAAATATCCAATGGCAAAAAAACTCGATTTTCTACTTTTTTCTCTTCGGTTTACGTGGATGTTTTTGTGAACTTCCATAAATGCCTTGATACATTCCATCTTTAACAAAAACAACAACAACAGTTGATTGGCAATTCAAATCGAAAAACTCATACCAATGAGATTTGCACCGATATCTATGGAAAAAGAATTTCATTAGAGGGAGGAAAGAAAGAAAGAAAAAAGCTCGTGACTATTATCCGTAACTAAGCAACGGAACAAACACGACTCCGTTCTTCGACACACAATTTAAAATGTTAGTTGTCATTTGAAGAAATTCACTCGACGATAATCGCTTTGAAAAATGTTGTATATGCCGGCCGCAACACCTCCGATTGTCGCTCAAGACAACCAACAAACACCAGCACGATACTATATGTTACAATCTGCGCCAGCGGTACCGGCAGTTCCTGTGTTTAATACAACATACGTCTATCCGCGATACGGTTTCGTACCTAAACCCGTCGAAACTTCGGTGACAAAAGAAACCATTGAGAGTTCGCAACCTATTCTCAATTACTCAGTCGCTCAGCCTGTTCAACATGTTATTTATCATTACATACCATGGCCTCAACAACAACAGCAACAACAAGAACAACCTTCGAATGAAGAAACTATTGACGAGAAAATCGAACGTATTCGTCGTGAATTACGTCGAAGTTCTGTATCATCATCACCACCACCGATCGTCGAGCATCATATTCACCCTCGTCCACGTAGTTCCTCAGCAACACGTGATGCATGGCGTTCATCGAATAAAAACAACTATCCTTGGCGTGATTCTCATTTGCCTGCCTATCGAGACGCAACATTATCAACAGCTCACGAACGTAGCCATGAAAACACTCGATATCCGAAAACATACTACTCGAACAAAGACTACGTCTACCGACCGAAATCGGAAACCGAAGCAAAAAGATGGTACACTCAAACAACAGGCAAAGACGCCGATCGTGAAGTTCATCAAGCTTTACGCGGCGGTACAACGACTTATCAATACACAGGTGGTTCGTCAACACAATTCTACGATAAACAACAAAGTACATCTTATGTCGATACATCATCGAAAAACGCTCATTGTCTACGAAAAATTGACTCGAGTCAAAATCACAATCTCTACGCGTGTAAAGAACCTTGTTTGCATATTGTGCCGAAACAAGGCAGCACTTCCGATCCGCCCTATATGAAAATATTGAATGCGCCCGTGACATATCTTCATTAATAAACATTTTCTCTTTCTTTTGAAAAACATAATAAAGAAAATTCGATCTCTATTCTCAGCTTACCGATAAATCGTCGACTCACGGCCATTTTCACCTCGAAGAACAAATTTTTCGTTTCTTCTGAAAGAGAAAAAAAAGAAGAATATTGATAAATATCGTTGTTTTGTTAATTCTTATCCTTCCCACACACGCACGCACATTCTTATAAAAAAAGAAACGATTAATAAACGCTCAAGTCTTAGCAACTAAACATATGTACAATCGTTATATAAAAGAAACATTATTGCAAAAAGAAGAAGAAGAAGATTATATGTATATTCACAGAACAATATTTCGTTTGTTTCGATACGGGATAGATCTCGGAGATCTGACACACGAATTAATTGTATTAACTAACAACACAAAAACAAGAGATTCAGAAGCCGTTATGGAATGGATTGGTTTTTGAGCGTGTTTAAGAGATAATGAGAAGCGATTTTCGGGATGATTGACCGAGTTCAACACTGGCTGAACGTCGAAGGGATAGGAGAGGAACTAAAGCTTGTTTTTGGGATGAAGATGAATGAGGTTGCTCGGTTGAAGTTGGTTCGATGAGAACGTTTTCAACACGAGTATTTGCCAATGATAAAGCCTAATAACAAAACGAAAATTTGGAATTTGCAAGTTCAGCTGAGTTCAAATGATTTACTTCGAGTTTAATCGCTTTTTCTTTCGTCAAAAGTTCATCAGGAAATGAAATTTGATTTTCATTAGCTATTTGTCGTAGATCAAAATAATATTTTGCATAGATCGATGATGCAACATTGACATTAAACTGAAGAAGTTGAACATATTCACGTTCAAGTTCGTTCCTTCAAACCCAAACAAATTCTCATTTCATTCGAAAGCAAAAACTCAAAATCTTACATTTCATTAACCGTAATATCTCGTAGAATTTGACAAAAATCCACATTCCAAACCGCTTGATCGTCCCAGACCTTCGATGCTAACATAACAGCACCGAGCACCAACCGTCGCCAATTCGACGGGCACAAGTCCAACTCTCCGTAGCTCAGCACTCGTTCGAGATAGACCAATGTTACAATTGCACATTCAGCAGTCAGCTGTGCAGCGGTGAATAAGGTTCGAAGAAAACGATAGATTATTCTTTGATCGGGATTGACTGTGTCATAATCCTCAGGTACTCGTTCTTTCTGCAAAAACAAACGAAGAATTTCGATTTTCTGCCGATGAAATTCGAAATTTACTGATAGTGGATGAAGTTTTTCATCGAATATGCTCATTGATTTGTTCGATTTTCGATGGACAATGTGCGAGTGTATGGCGATGCTCACGCATTTCATCATTGCTTTGCAATTTGGCTGAGAAACTGTCGAATCATCGACGTAGATCGTCGAACAGGAGTTCGAGTGTTTCGGAAGTTTGGTTAGCGGACGTGAGAGTTCGCCTTTTCGATATCGAGAACGAGGTGGCGAGAGGGATATCGAAGAACTCAATGGTTTCGGTGGTGGTTTATCTTCAGTTGTTTCTTTCGGTGGATCTAGTTTTCAAAAAGAAACAAAATTAGATTTTTTGATTTTAAAATTAAAAATACGAACATAAAATCGATCCGAAATACGTCGATGTTGTTGGATTATCCGATGGCACGAGTCCGTCATCCGCATCTAAGCAAAACAAAAACATATCAACAAACTGAAAATTCATCGAATCTCTCGTACTATTTCCATAGATTTCCGAAACATGAATCTTGTTATCATAAGCATTGGCTCCTCCTGAGCTAGCCACATATGTTCCACCTAGATTTGCACTAAAATATAACCTTCTATATTTATTCGCTCTTGTTGTTATTCGTCTTACTTATATTTGTCCGAATGTCTTTCACAACAATTGCAACAACTGACAATAGCACCCATGGATGAACATGTTACAATATGAACATGATTCGAATCGAAGTTCTTCTAGAATATCGAGATTAGTTTTTATTATTATTTTTTTTTCTCTCCTTTCTGTCTATTTTATAATAATAAACAAATAAATTTCGATATTCGATTGACGATGATTCATCGAATGTGGAACGAACAAAATATGGTCCTCTCACCATCGACAAAACAATTCTTCAAAAAATTCCAACAAACAAACAATTTTTCGAAAAAAATCCAACAAAAATTCACATTTCTCTCGCGTTTATTTCATTTAAATATAATTACAGATGTCACTAGTTGTCAAACGGGGCCCAATTAGTTCTTTAATAGTCATCATATACATCACTCTCGTTATCTTGATTGTCGTTGTCGAATATGCACGATGGAATAGGATACCGAAGGAGAGCAATGCACCCACCGAAACCCATTTGAAATTGCTTGCCTTCAGGCGATCGATCCGTGACGAGATACAAATTGATATTCAATTGTTTGTAATGTTCGGTTAGATAATCGAGAAAATTTTCTTGTTCAATGCATTCGTAGTCATTTGTTGTTGTTTCTTTGACCAAACGTTTGAGTTTGGCTTGTGCACTGATTTCATCGTCAGCGATGAGGACGATTTGCTCGGTTTGATTTCGTTTTTGATAGACAAATCGTTTCGATGAAAGATTCTCATCGAGTATCAATCGATCGATTAAATTCGAATCATCATTGAACACTGCCTGTGTTTCATCAACACCAACTGCATAGGAAATCAATTGACCATCGTTGGCAGTCGATGACAGATGAATCTGTTGAAAAACACCTTCGAGTAGCTCGCGTTCTTGAGTCAATTTGATGTCATTGAAGAGATCCGAGCAGAGACGAAGTGTTTCATGAAGACCATTGTCACCGCCGTAGCTGACATCGACTAATCGAAGGATTTTATTTTGAATTTGTGCACCGAGAAGATCGCTTCTGACGAGATCTTGTTTGAGATTGGCTGAGCCACTGATAATGAAACCGGAGAGGTTTGTTTGACCATTGTGAAGAAAAGCCGATCGAGCATTTTCAGCGACTTTGCTCAGATAATTGTGAATGGCTTCGCGACGAAGACGTTCGAAACGCGGAGCGGATTGTCCGCCACGGCCGTGTTTTTTCGGTAGACTCACTTGAAAACGTTTGAGAACAGTCGAACCGTTTTGATCATCGATTCGAGCGAGTAATGTACCGCTGCCATCGATGACAATGATGCCGTATTGTCGAGTATCAGCATCGTTTAAATTCGAATTCAGCTGTTGCTGAAGAAAATCTGTGATGAAATGTGTTTCACAACGGTAGAGACCTTGTTGTACGGGAACAAGTGGCGTGAGACAAATGGAGATTTTTGTTTCACGATGTTGATCGTTTTCGTAAACGATACCCGTGTAAATAACGAGGCCATTCGCTGGAAGAGTATTTTGTGTGTAAAGACGAAGGCGACCTTGTGCAGCTGCCAGAGCTTGTTGAACATTGTGTCGTGTTTGTGGTGATTTAATGTTGACAGCGAGACCGGTTTCTTCGGTGAGAAGAGTTGTTGTTCGAGATAATTGTGATTGCGCTGGAACAACAAGAGTTATTAGTGAAGTACTACGACCACGTAATCGTGAAAGATATTGAAGTGTTCGACGAAGTTTCCATTGCTCAATAGCAACATCATTGTTTTCAAAGGCTGTAGCCATTTATTGAATATAGATTCATCGTTGCTCATTGTGTATTTATACGAACGATTGAAAATGTAATACTCGACTTTCATAAGGTGAAATTATTGCGAAATGCTTGTAATAAATAGTCGACAGTGTAATTACGAAATACTTTCACCGACAGAACAGAAAGGAAATAAAAGATTCTCTTAGTGCAGATTCATTCAAGCAAAATTTCATACTTTTCTGTTTCGGATTTTATCAGCATGATAATATGATGATCTATATCTTGTTACGACGTAGAATTTTTTGTTCTACTCATAATAAAATATGTCAGCAACACATATTCGAGCATTTTCTTGACAATTTCAAAGGGGAAATCAGCGTAAACCAGCCTTTTCCTTTATTTCAAAAGTACGATCAACATGAACAACGATCAGATCATTGCAGCAACGAATTCATTGATCTATTACATGCCCTATATTATTCTCGTTTTCGGCAATTTCGGTTGTATTTGTAACTTTCTGACATTTACAAATAAACAATTACGTTCGAATTCATGTGGTTGGTATTCTCTCATGTCAGCTCTATTCGATTTTCTTTACATTAACGTTGGTTTATTCACAAAACTAGCCACTGATCAGTACGGTAATACTCTTCAGAATGTGAATCTCGCTTGGTGTCGTATACGAATCTTCCTAACATGGACATTGCCATGCATAGCTACAGGTTATCTCGTTCTTGCTTCACTCGATCGATGTCTCTCGACGTCGACAAACACCTCGCTTCGGTCATTTAGTCAAATTAAAGTCGCACATCGAATGACATGTGTGCCCATCATTCTCTACAGTTTAACAACGAGTCATCAATTTATTTTCTATGATCTCCGTCCGAAATGTTCGGCTTTACCAGGAACCTATTCGTATTTTCTCTCGTTTTACAGCATCATTTGGACAAGTTTTGTTCCTCAAATTTGCATGTTCGTATTCGCAATTCTAACCTTTCGAAATATCCAACAAAGTCGTCAACGTCTCTCAACAACGACGCCAACAAACAATCGAACCAATTCTCATCTCATCACGATTACACTCGTTCAAGTTCTATGCAGTTCGATTCTTCTCAATATTCGTTCGTCCTATTTTGCCTACACACGTTTTTCCACATCGATTGTTAAAGATGATCATCGTAAACTCGTCGAAAGTCTCATTCTCGAAATCACAAGTTACATTTTCTATGCCAATTTCGCCAAAAGTTTCTACGTCAACACCTTGTCCAGTAAACTCTTCCGTCAAGTTTTCTCGCAACGTCTTCGACGAATCTACATGAAATTCATCTGCCGACGACAACGTATTCAACCATCGACACAAGAAACTCAAGTTCATAAGAAATACTAAAGAATTTTGTTTTCAACAGTAACAATCATGCCATTTTCTTTTCACGGTTCACAAAAACGAAGAAAGCTAACTGCTGTACACATACGCATGACAACAACAAGGAAAAGAAGAAAAACAGAAACCTGAGTTAAAAACAAACAAAACACGAGAGCACCAAGCAAAAAAACGGAAAGAAAAAAGAAAGAAAAAAACAAACAAACATTCTCTTCAGTGCATTTTGTTAGTTGTCTTTTTGTTTTTGTTTTTTGTTGAAAGACCATAGTGGAGTCAAGTGATTTGCTTGTCAATTCATGAATTCATTCTCTCTTCAAGATTCACTTTTAATGATTGATGTTGACACATCACTGCCAGTTACAGAATAGGGAGGAAAATCATAACGTCGTTTCTTATTCGTTCCAACTCCACCGCTACTAACCATTGTCGGACTTGCTTGATTGTGATACATATGTGTACCTGTATGAACTTTGAGATTGCCTTTGGTTGTAAATGCTCGTCCGCAAACCTATCGAGAAAAACAATCGAATTCTTTTTTTTTTTTGAATTCATTTGACTTACATCACATTTATACGGTTTTTCGCCCGTATGTGTTCGATTGTGTATTTGTAAAGCGGATGCTGATGAGAAATTCTTCGAGCAAACACTACAAACATGTTGTAGCAATGATGATGAACGTCTCGAATAATTCTTTTCATTCGAATCGTCGATCATAAGTTTCGACGATTGAGAATATTCATCATTTGAACTATCATCACGATCTTTATGCTGCTGCTGTTGTTGTTGTTGTTCGTCAGTAATCGATGTTTGAGGATTGTTCAAAGCGGCAGCTGCAGCTAGAAATGGAAATGTACTTGCAGCAAGATTTGGAAAAAATTGTGGATTAAATAAATTAAATGGCGAGAGATGATTGCTGAGATTTCCATTCGAATAAGTCGACGCCGCAGCTGCAATGGCGGCTGCTAATGAATTCGATATAGCCGATGATTTCGTTTCATCATCATCATCGATATTATCATTCTGTGATTCATCGTCAACACTTGACAACGAACGTTCATTATCAATCGTACGTAGAGCTTCTTCAGCTTGTGACGCTTGATTCGGATCGATGAGATGATCTTTCAAATGTAAACGAAGCTGTTCGATTGAATTCAATTGTTTCTGACAAATCGAACAACGTGTCGTTTTACTAATTGTGTTATCATCGGTGATACGATGTACATTCATATGAGTTTTGAGATTTCCTTTGGTCGAAAATGCTCGTGCACATATTCGACAACGAAATGGTCGTTCGCCTGTGTGCGTTCGATAGTGCATTTTCAGTGCACTTTGACAGGAAAGTATTCGTTTACAAACGACGCATTCATTCGAATCACTTTTCGTTGTTGTTCGTTCGAGTTGTTCGATCATGTCTTTTAGTTTGGCCATATTCGGATCTTCGGGTTCACCTTCGTGTTCTTCCATTTGAAATTGTATTGTCGATGGTATTTGTTGTTCTTCATCGGATTTTATTGATGTTGATGAAAGATGATCGCTTGTCGAGAGATCTAATGGCGATTGAATCGATCGTTGATCGTCATCGGTTTGAATGATAAGATGATTTTCTTCGTCTTCGTCTTCATCGTCATCGTTTTGATCTCCTTTGACATTTTCTTTAAAAAGAAATAGATTCAAAACAAAACGAGTTCTTTGGAATCATCCAAGTCTACCTTCATTGTCGAATTGTTGACGTTTTTCTTGATAGACTTGTAATTGTTGTTGAAACTGTTTGATCATTAACGATTGTAGACGTTGTTGTTCTTGAATAGCAGCTAATTGAATTTTTAATTGATAAAATTCGGGATCGAGATTTTCGTTTTCATGAGACATTCTAAGATAAATAACGATGCGGTTTTTTTTAAATGTTGCTGCGGAAAAAAATCTGAATTAAAACAACACGAGGAAAATGAAAATGATGATTTTAAAACGAGATATAGACGCGCGATTATTGTTTATTAAGACGGCCGTCTACTTGTTTCGAGAAAAACAGCTGATCAGTTCTTCGTTTTTATTTCTTCTTCTATTTTCGGTTATAGAAAATCAAATCTATATCTATATCTCTCGATTGCACATGGTAAACAAACGAAAATCAAAATATATATATATCTATATCTCGAAATTTTTTTTTCATTTCAATCAGATGTCAAATACTTACTAATCAGAATAAATGTTTGCATCTCGCCCCTCCTGCTTTATATATATACATACACACACACCCAAATCTCTCTTCTATCCTAATGCATGAATTATATTCAATAAAAACAATGTTGGCTCGCTTTTTTTTTATATCAATGTTCTCTATCTATGCACATATTATTTTGATTGCGTGTTTCGCGTATAAACGGACGGACGCAAAGAAACAATAATATCTATGAATATAAGCCAACAATCGTTTTTTTTTCTTCTTCTTCTTCTTCTTCTTCTGCTGTCTCAAACATCCAATCTAACAACGCAAGCAAGCAAGTTTGTTTTCGATTAAAATATCGATACTCTGCTCGGTTAATAAGAAGAAGAAAAAATGCGCAGGAAAGCAAAAATATATATATATATATATATATCTAAGAAAGATTAATCAACATATAAAATAGATAATAGCAGTCTAATATCTCCTAATGCTACAAAATATATACACGTACTCTACTCAGACTAAATCAGAGAGGGAGAAAAGAAGAGTTTATTTATATATGTATACAATCATCGACAAGAATAAAAGGCCGTTTACAGCCATATGCTTCAACGAATTTATGAAAGCAAATATGAGCGTACAGACATTTATGATTATTGTATTGCAATGAGATGACAACGATGTCGAAAGAAATATATATATATGAATAATTCTTCTTCTCGAAAAAGAAATCGACACTCATAAATCAGATAATCGATTTATTAAAAAACGAGCAGAGATATTAATGTATTTGAGAGAAAGATTGGCTTAAGAAAATATATTTCATTTTATGATATTGGAAGTATTCTTTCCTAGGTCAATAAATATATCAGATAAGAGAATTAATAAAATTTTATATTCACAAGAAAAAAAAAGAAAAGAAAACGGAACATTATTATTCTTACTTTTCGAGTAAGACGAGAGAGAAAGGGAAAAAGTCTTCTCGTTTGCTTCTGTACTCTGACTATTCACAATAAATATTACAATGATCAAACATATAGTTATTGTTCTTCGAGACGAAGTAAATGCACACGCGAACTATAATCCATGAATAGTGTATGCATGCACAAACGCTAATAATGTTGATACAAGGCTTTATCAATCGATATATACACACACACGTCGAAGTAAAATTGTCTTTAGATATATTTTTTTGGATGATATCTCAATCGAAATGTCATCTCAATCTTACCTTGTCGATGTGAAATGCAAAAAAAACGAGGGAGAGAGAGAGAAGTTTCGTTTCTATACAAATGTTAGGTAATTATGTTGAACGAGGAGTAGGAGGAGGAGAAAAAGAATGAAGAAGCTCATCATCAAATAGGGAGGGGGGGATAAAATGTTCAGTAGATCTATTCAAAAAGATTAACATGTTTGTATGCGTGCATTGTTCGAAATATATTTTGTACAAAAATTTCTAATTATGACTCGATTCTTCCATATGTTGCCCGTTTTCATACGCGTAAAGGAAACAGCATGAACTTCTGTCCGCAACTTTTTTTTCTTCTTCTTTTTCATCGGTCATATTTTTTAATATTTAAACAAGAAAGCAAAAGCAACAGATGTCGATGTGTCCACGAGAGCTTATATATATGCGCATAAATATCGAGAGATATTTAATAATATGTTGACATTCGCCTTTGCTCAATTTCTTCTATTTACCGATGGCCTTTGGACGAGAAAGATTAATTAGAATAAAGATAGAGATTAATATTTGCGAATGTTTGCTTCGCGTTTTTTTAACAAATCATAATTGAATAAAGGTCAGCGCTTTATTTTTTTGTGTTTCGTTTTCGAAATAAAATGCAAACGAGGTCAATGAGAGATTATTTGATCGTTTATTATAACAAAAAACAATTTTAAAAGCATTTTGATGTTCTTACGACATCTACGCAGAAAAACTGGTCAAGTGACTTGTTTTTACGTCAAAACACACGTTGAAATTATTCATATTCATTTCATCATTTGTTTACCTAACCTTGAAAGCGAATTCTTATGATTCACAGTATAAAAATGTTTTGTAATTCAGTATAAAAATGTTTTGTAATTCAGTACAAAATCGAATTGTTTTTTAAAATGACAGCTACACAAGCCGATATTCAACGTTTAATCGAATGTTGTATATGTTGTGATTATTTAACAGATATTCGCGAAACGCCATGTTGCCATCAATTGTTCTGTCTCGAATGTATTCGATCATGGTTGCAAACGTCAACACAAACGTGTCCACGTTGTCGTTCGACAAATTTAACTGAACAAACTCTTTTGCAGAATGTTGTCATTCAACGTTTCGTAGATAATCTACAATTCGATTGCCCGTTTAAACTACAAGGTTGTCCAGCGAAAGTTCCACGTTGTGATTTAGCAATTCATAAACAACGTTGTTCCTATTCGCCAGAAATTCTCGCAAATAAACATCGAGTCAAACTCGCTGAATTAAACAATGAACTTAAAAAATATAAATCCAATTCTCGTCGAACAACTGATAGCAATTGGTTGGATTTAGCAAAGGCATTTTTCGAAATTCATGAATATCAACATGCAAGAGAATGTTTAGCAACGATTAAACAGAAGAAATCTCTCCAATTTACAATGCTTCAAGCACAGATCGAACGAGATAGTAATCACTATGATAAAGCATTGGCGAATTATGCTGAAGCATTGATATATGCGAATGCTAATGAGCAGAAGATTGAAATTCGAATGGCTCAAGGTTATTTATTGATAAAAAAAGCTCAATATACACAAGCAAGAGAACAGTTTCAAGTAGCGTTTGATTTACTATCAACAAATGAACAATTGCAAACTCGAGCAGAGATTTTCAATGCATTCGGATTGATTGCAAAGAAATGTTCAGAAGTAAAACGGAACACAGCTAAGATTTAGAATCATAATTTTTTATTTTCAAGTATGATCAAGCGATTACAGCGTATAATAATGCTTTGGAAATCGTTGATACACGCTCAGATCTTTGGTCAGAAATCATTTCTCATCTCGCAGATATTCATCGAAAGAAAGGCAATTATAATGAAGCAAGAGAATTGTATCAAAAATCACTTGAACATATGGAATCTCTACATGGACAAAATCATCCATCGATCGGTGATATTCTCAATAATCTCGGCATGTTATCGAAAAAAGAAGGCAAGTATAATGAAGCTTTGGATTATTTCAAACAAGCATTGAGAATAGCCAAACATTATTACGGACAGGAACATCCGAGTATTGGAATGTATTTGACGAATGTTGGAGATATTCAACGAAAAGTAGAGCTTTGTTCTTTTGATTTGATTTCGTTTAAGTTTTGTGTTTTGTTAGCAGGGAGACTTTAAACATGCCGAAGCAACGTACAAAGAAGCATTGGCTTGCTTAGAAAAATCACTCGGTCCGAATCATATCGAAGTTGCTGAAGTTTTGAATTCGATGGGTTTAGTTCTTAAAAAACGAGCTGATTACGATGGAGCTGAACAGTATTACCAACGAGCGATTCAAATCGTTCTCGACACATTCGGTCACGATCAAAAACATTATAAACTCGGCATTTATTATAACAATCTTGCTGATTTAGATCGAAAACGAAATCATTTCGATCAAGCTCTACAACTCTATCATCGAGCATTGACAGCCATTGAAAAAACACTCGGACCAACTCATTCCGAAGCCGCCGAAATCCTTCACAATATCGGTCTTGTTCAACATCAACTCGGTTCGTAGATTTCTTTTTTTTACAATCAATTATTTTCATTTTTTCAAGGAAACTATTCTCAAGCCATCGAGTCCATCAATCAAGCTCTTGTCATCATCAAAAAAGAATTCGGCGATAAACATTATAAATACGGCATGTTTCTTAGTTCACTCGGTCTTGCTCATGCGATGCTAGATGACTATCAAACAGCCTATGTGCATTTGAAAAATGCCTTGCAAATTCTCTTGCAAACGCTCGGCAATGATCATATTGAAGTCAGCGATGTCTACGCAAGTCTCGGCGATGTTTGTATGAAACTTGTTGCTGAATATGATCCGACAAAGAAAAACGAAATTGACAAGCAAACGAAATTGGATGAAGCGAAAAAGTATTACACACAAGCACAACGAATTGTCCAATTGACATTCGGAGCTGAACATACGAAAGCGAAACAGTATCTTTCACTTCTATTTATTGTTGAAAATTATAATAATTTTTAATGAAATAAAATGTGATTGGGTTGGTTGTTTTTATAAATAAGTTGGTGGAGCGGATGATGATGTGCGTTTGATTAAACCGAATTTTTCAAGCCAATCAACACGAATTTGCGGCATTGTTGTTGGTTTTCGATAGATAAATGTCGTTGTCGTTGTTGTTAGTATGCTTGAATTTTTAAATAATAAATCGATTTTATCAATCGATCGTTGAGGTTGATGAGGAATAAATACTTTATAAAAGCAAGCGATTAATGAATACATAATATAGATAACAATACGAACAATGTTCATATTTTGATCTTGACAATTGATCAATGAATGACAATGATGATGTGTATATTCGATTGTCAATGTTGACAAGCAAGGTAAACATGCGTGTAGATTTCGAAAGAAAATGTCAAGGTGTCATGTGTGTTTCGCGAGTGAATTTATTGTTTAAATAAAAAAGGCCAAATCAAATTTATCAATATTGAAAAATATTCCAATGAATAAAATGTTCGTGCTTGAGACACGCATACGGCTCTTGTTTGTCCGGGATTGCCGATTAATGGACATTGACTCCCGTGCCAATCGATACAATTCTCACGTTTACAAGTTGTGGTTTCGGAACAATATAGTAGCTGATGTAAACCCATGAATCTTGGTTGACAATTATCTGTTGAACAACATTCACATTTACAACTATTAGCTGCGAATAAAACGGAGCAATTTATTGAGAATAGTAAAATAAGAAGATGAAGATTCATTGTTGAAATGATAATCTTATATGACAATGTTAAATTGGTTTCGAATTCGAGATCAACATTGTGGAGGCGTTCGTATACTCAATTTCTTGGACAAATACACTCAATTAATGCTCCTACGAAATAATCGTAAAAAGAAAAGAAGGAACGAATCGAGTTGATTATTGTTTATTTTTCATTTCAAGTTTTGATTATGATTTGTCTTTGTTTTATAAAAATAGAATCATTTTCATTTTCTTCTATCACAAATGGCGTTGGAGAGTCATGGAACAATCGTAACGAGAGTTACACGAGCAGAGTTGCCGGTTTGAAGAAAAGTGCATTTCGAAAATAGGGCAATTAATATTCTTTGATTTGACTTGAAATAGACAGTTCAATCGGCGGCTGTTCACCAAAAACCATTGGTTCCGGTGTCGTTTCAACAACGAATTCGATCAGCTTTTGGACTTTTTCGAAAAAAGGATACTAATGTTCGTGTACGACGTGTATCTCGACCTGAACAACGAATATCAGAAATAACGAATCCTGTCACATTACAAGTAAAATCTCAAGTCAATTTCAATTGTTTTTGATTTAAAGATTAATTTCAGATGGAAAATGTACCTGCTACTTCTCGAGAGAGTGTAATTTCTGTGGCATCAGTAAATCGACGTCGCATCGCACCATCCGATGACTCAGTAGTTTTTTGTTTTTTTAAAACAAATCATTCTCTGATTAATAAAGTTAAATTTAGAGTGGAATTGCAACTCAAGAGATACAGATTTCTGAACAGAAACCTACCGAGAAAAAGCCTATTTGGCAAATTCGACAACGAACTTGTTTGATTCTGTTAGCATGCGCTCTACTTGGTGCAGCTATTGCAGCAGTAATTGCAACTGTTGTTGTTGCACGTAAGCCACTTCAATTGTCTTTTGACATATTCTCTTTTCTGTTCAGATACGAACACAGCAGAAATGAAAACTAAAACAACAACAACAGAGACGGAAACAGTAATAACAGAGACAGAAACAGTAACAACAGAGACAGAAACAATAACAACAGTGGCAGAAACAACGACACCAGCAACAACAATGGCAGAAATAACGACACCAGCAACAACAATGGCAGAAACAACGACACCAGCAACAGCAGCAGCAGCAACAACAGTGGCAGAGACAACGACACCAGCAACAACAGTGACAGAAACAACGACACCAGCAACAGCAGCAGCAGCAGCAGCAACAACAGTGGCAGAAACAACGACACCAGCATCAGAGACAACGACAACAGAAACAACAACAACAGAAACAACAACAGTGGCAGAAACAACGACACCAGCATCAGAGACAACGACAACAGAAACAACAACAGAAACAGCAACAGCAGCATCAGAAACAGCAGAATCAGAAACAACAACAGAAACAGCAACAGCAGCATCAGAAACAACAACAGTAGCTGTTCTCTCAACAATTATCACTAGTAAATAAACACATAACATATATCTTCAGCAATACAAAACCTCACTGAGTTTAGCTACACAAATAACTACAATTCTCTCAACCGATGCATCGAATACAGTAATAACTACTACCAAAGAAGGCTTGTCACAAACAATAGAAAGCGAAGAAACAACGATTACTAGTTCGGAAATGACAGCGATTTTCCAGGAAGAAACGATTATGAATTCGGAAATGAATACTAATTCTGCGAAGGTAACAACCGGTGTAGATCAAACGACTTTCATTGATATCGAAAATTCAACAACATGTATGTATTTCATTGAAATTCATACAAAAATAATAATTATTTTCTTTTTTATTCTATTAACAGAAATTTGAGATCAACAAGTTTATTTTTACTCGTGTCTGAATGGAACACTCGAGTAAAGACAGTGATAAATAAAGAATGCATGAATGCATAAAAAGAAAAGCGTGCTTAAAGTAATTATTTAAAAATATACTTATTAAAACAAAAAAATTACATCTGTTCAGAAGATTCGACTTTTTTAATAACAAGTTGACCGATATTTTTCTTACATAGATCGTTTAACGTGCTTATTGAATCGATAATCTAGAACAGGGAAAATATGTCGAATGCAAAACTATGTCGAGAATTTTCTACTTGTAAAATATTTTCAAACATAATTTTCGCTTCTTCTTCCGTTTTCGTTGCACATAATTGAATATAAAGCGCGTACATATAACAATATTTAATAATATGAACATTTTCTGCATCAACAATTTTCTCATCGGGCAAACAAAGAATAATCGGAATCATGAGACTATGCTCGACTTGAGTGAGATTTAAACCTTGCAAACGTTGACAAAATTCATGGAGATAATCCGTTGTTTGACTGCCAATGATTTGACTCATAAATATTCGAGAATATTGCAAACCGTTAATTGTCATCACATAAGATTCATTTTTATAAAATAGAGGATAATGTATAAGCTACAAGAGAGCGAAGATTTCAATTAGGAGATCGGTGTAAAAGACGGTTTTTATTTACCATCCAGAAATCGAACACACGATTGTTGAGAATACGACTGAAATCAACAGAATTCAATTCATTCAAGCCAAGTGTCTACAAAACAGAAATTTGTAAACAACATTTCAAGTTTTTTGGCTTTATTACATCTTGTGCAAATTCGAGCATAATTTTAATATCTGCCGGTATAGTTTCCTGAATACTTTGCCACATTAGCTCAAGACTTGCATGAATACCAGGAGGTTCAGTAATCTACAAAAGAAGGATCATACGATTATGATTTCTTATTTTCAGCAGCTTCTGATTTACCCCGAGATTAATAAGACCGAACATGCGTTCCATCAGTAAACGCAAATGTTTGGTATGTTTGATGTAGCAATTGTACATTTTCCATCGAATAAACCGAAAGAATGACGTCACTTCGAAATCGAGTTCGTAGATAAGAAACGGTTGCCGAAGTTTTGACGCGAAATATTTCATAATTTGAAGGACATTTTTCGAATAGCGAATTTCATATGCGAACATACAATCGATTAATGTCATTTCATTAATCGTTGAGATGTATTTCGCCACAGTAAATCCATCGTTAGTCGAACATTGATTTTGTTCGCCGTTACTTTGCGTATCCGAATTGTTTGACGATAGTGGCGAAGATATTTCGTAGAAAACCGATGGTAAACGAAGTGCAGAGAGATTTTCAGTGAGATTAACTAGAGGAACATTCGATGATGAGAGAGTCAATTCAATTAGGTCGACTGTTCGAAATAATTGCTCGTTGTTGCACTCGACTATCGATGAATTCAGATCTGATTGAGCATTGGATTTGTCTTGTTTCTTGGAAAGATTTTTCAGAGCTCGTTCTTTGATTTTTTTCGGTATGCGACCCATTCGAACGCCGTCCATCGACATACCTTTGGCAAGACATTTTTGAAAGCGACATGCTTTACAACGATTACGAGATTCACGATTAATCACACATTGACTACCGAAAAAACATCGATAAGTTAGGTTTTGTGTGGTACTTCGTTTAAAAAATCCCTGAAAAAAACGTTAATTACATTTCGTTTTCGCTCTGTTGAATACGAACTTTACATCCTTCGCAAGTTATAAGACCGTAATGAACGCCAGTAGCTGTGTCACGACAGATTCGACTGCAAGGAAAAAGGTAGCGGATATTTGAAAATTAAATCGACAGAAGTTTATTACCATTTGCCAAATGGATATGATGCAGATTTCTTTTCACATTTCGAAGATTTCCTACCGAATATCGATGAGATTCGTTTTCCATGGCTATTCATTGATGATAAACGCGAATTTACATCTGATTGAATCTCCATAATACAGCTGACACGTAACTATTCTACAATGCGCGAGAAAAGAAACCAGACGTGTGCTTGTTTGAAAAAAAAACCAACCACTCGTTCCTCTTCTGCTTCATCATCGACAGTTTTTTTTTCTGTTTGTTTGAAAAGCATGCTGACGAAGAAAAGAAAAGGAAAAATATATACATCTGACGTCATTCATAAATTTTACACTCATATCACAAGGATAAGCCCTAGAAACGATGTAATTCAAGTATCGAAAATGATTTGCATTATTGTTTTATTTATATTAAGAGAAAGAAAAAAAAAACGAAAACAGAAAACAAAGCACATAAAAAGAAGGTGTGTGTGTGTGTAAATTAATTCGATGCGACTATGATTCATCTTTGCTAAGTGAAATCATCAATGGTCTTGCGGTTGATGTTGGCCGTCGGTAGCTACTGTTCGTGGCAATTGATTCACTTGCACTGACCATGCTGATAGTTGAATCGAATGACGTTGTTTGCCGACTGGAATTCGAATGTTTGAGTGTTGGTCGAGGTGGTTGCAGAGGTGCTGACTCTTTGTCGACGTTTCGTAAGAGATCTGGGATATCGACAGGTGTCGATACTGGATCCGATGAAACATCCGTTGTTGTTATTATCGGTGGCGGCGGTAGCGGTGGTTTTTGTTGTTCGTCCTGATTAGTCGATTCAGTCGAAGTTCGTTTGGACTTGTTCGATCGATCGGAAGGAGTGATTTCGAATTTATGAATGAGATCTTTCAAGCCCGATGTTCGACGAACAAGACTCGAGCCCGTCGATTCCGCTGGTGCGTTTGTTTTTCTTGTTGTATTCGTTGTTGACGCCGGTTTGGGCACGGTTTTCTTCAGTTCGACGAGTCGACCTCGTTGTTTCGTTGGTGGTGGCGGTGGAATTTTCGAACGAGATGTTTCTTTGGGTTTGGCTTCCGCTTGAGCTGGTGGTGGTGGTGGTGTTGGTGGAACAGGAGGCGGTGGAGATGGTTCTTGTTCAGGTATGACAGCGTCTTTCGAACGGAATCGAAATGGTGATCGATGTCTGAGCGTTTTCAAAATGCCTTTCGACGGTCGATTGCCGTCTTTATCTGATTTTCTCATTGTTCGTTGTTTGGTTTCTAAATCGATGTCTTCATCATTGAAATGAACACTCGCTGATTGAGCAGGCATGCCTTTCTCAGGCGATTGCACACGAAAACGAAAGCGTCGACTCAATGAAAAGAATCGATTTTTCGATGAGCTCATTTCATCGCTCGCTCCCGTCGTTGTCGTTGGTCCGATCATTGAGCTCGTCATTTGCGGTTCGATGCCACTCGTTGACAATTGTTCATGGCTGTTATTCAAATTAGTATCGAATCGAGATCGACGTTGTTGCTGTTGAGAATTGTTTTCAGGTGGCGCCGATGCTAAACGTTTATTTGCATTGTAAAATTCTGAACTTTGCACGATATTAGTAAAACTATCATCGCGTACGATCGACGCACTTTTTTCCGATTTACTAAAAAACAAATCGTGTTTAGTAATAATTTCCTTTGATTTTCTCTTTCTATCGTTCTCGACTATATTTATCAAGTTAATATCTGTTTTTCTCCTTCCGGAATCACATACGGTGAGATGAGATGAAAAGCAAAGATCATCGCGTTAACCATTTGGCTCTTGCTGACAATAACAAGATACTTACGCTCGGATAAAATCCATGAATCGTCGATAGGAGAATAGATGATCTTCGACTCGATCGATTTTATTCGCAATCTAATCAAACAGAATATTCATTCAAATCATTTGTTTCTGTCCGTTTTCGAACCTCTTCGATGCTCTCAGCGGTATTCTCTTGAGCTGAATACGTCTTATCAAACATTCGTTGTTTATCATCATCATAGATCACTTTCGAATCATCCATTGTGCCAGCAATTTCATTCGTATTCACTGTTCGACCGTCTAATGTTCCATGTGGAAGTTCAATATCATCACCGAGTGTTTCTCGACTGAAATTCGATAGACTTGTTTTCGTTGTTGGTTCGTTTTGAAAGCTATTCAATGATATTGGACCGATGCTTATATCGCGAACAAGTCGATTACCAACTTCACCTTTCATCTAAAACAAATGACAAAAGAAAAATTGGTTATTTTCGATCGAGATCAGTCGGCTCTACTTGTTTTTGTAATCGATCGAATTTATTTAAAATTGATTCTTTAATTTGATTTTGTTGTCTCAATTGTGCGTATAAATCACTTTGTTGTTTTCGCCAATAATTCCAATCGGATGAATTCTTATCTCTTAAACGTTGCATTTCAGTTTTTAATAGATGTACATCATCGAAGATTAATTCTAAATCTCGAATTTTATTCAATAGTAATTCATTTTCCGTGATGAGAATATTTAATTTCTCTTGAATATGTTGAGGTGTTTCACGGTTCGACAATTGATTTTGAAGATCTTTAGCTAATTGTTGTGATTGTTGAAGTTGTTTTTGAAGATCAGTTCGTTCTTTTTTCCATGCTGTATCAAGATCTTTTCGCTGACGTTTAGTAACTTTCGATAATTGTTCTTCTAACTAAAAAACAACAACAACAACAGAAAATTTAGTAACAATCAATTGAAATGAACGAACTTCATTGATCTTTCCGCATAAATCAACACGATGATTTTCCCATTCTTGTTTATCGATTGAATATTTATTTTGTTTATCTTGATTATGCAATTCAAGATCGTAGAGTTTCTGTCGAAGACGATCGACTGCATTCTGTAATTCCGCTTTCATTTTAATACTTTCATCGTAATTTCGTTGTTTATCGTTGATATCTTTTTTCATTCGAATAAATGATTGTTCATTTGCATCGGATTTACTCTGTAAATCTCGATATTTCCTTCCGAATTCATTGAGTTGCTTGAGTAAATCATCTTTTTCTTTTGTCAATTGAGTCAATCGAAGTTTATAATTTTCGATTTCACCATCGACAATCTGCTGTCGACATTCGTTTTTAACTCGATTGATTTCGTCATCGACATTCGATGTTTTCGTTAGTTGTTCATTCTGTTGACTTAATCTCAATGATTCTAAATCGAATTTTAGCATTTCTTTTTCACAATTCAATTTCTCCATTTCTTTGCCCATCGAACTGATTTGTTCTTCTAATTGTTTGCCTAATGTATAGTATTTCGTTTCTAATTCACGTAATTCAAGTCGATGCTTTTGACATTCTTTGACTTTCGTTTCAATAATATCTTCTTTTTCAATAATTTTCATTGAAAGCTCATTGACACGTGTTTGTTTCTGATCGAGTTTCTTTTCGAATGTAACGATCGATTGACGTAATTGATCCATATGTCGAAGATCTTGAATTTGCTTTTGATTGATTTGTGTCAATCGAGCATTTTCATCTTCGAGTTTGGTTTGTTGTTCTTGTTGAGTTTTCAATGAATTATTTAAATTTTCGATTGTTATTTGCAATTGTTGATTTGTACTATCTTTGATTTCTAATTGTTGTTTCGTTGTATCGAGTTCTTCTAAGAGAAGACATGTATCACTTGCATCATAGGTTAAATTCGTTAGATGATAACGAATTTTATTGAGCAATTCAGTTTTATTCATGATTAATGTTAACAATTGATTAGCTTTTTGAGTGAGTTCATCATCCTGAAGAAATATATGCAAACATATTCAGGCAATTAAAAATTGACATACCGATGTTTGTTTATTCCATCGTGATGAACGTAATGTTTGTTGTAAATCATGAATGACTTTTTCATCGGATTTATTTTGTTTAATTAAATTAATTAGATTCTCTAGAGAAATATCGAATAAAGTTTATTTATTAGTTAGTGTTTTTTGAATGAATTACCGATATGTGAAATGAATAATTGTAAATCATCGTGCATTGTTATATCGAGATTTTGTTTTGATTGTTCATCGAGTTTAATTAAAAGTGTTTCTTTTTCCAAAACCGAATTATTTAATTCATCTTCTAATCTTAGTAATTTATTTTTTAATAAACGTATTTCATCCAATGATGTGTCTAATTGTTCTCGTAGATTGCCACCGCCATCGACACTGACACCACGACGAGAACGATTCGATTCATCATCGGACGCTGTTTGTGTACTCGTTCGATCGACACTTCGACTACGTTGCTTTAAAATCTTATTCTGAAGACGTAGTTGACTCAATTCAGTATCACGATTGTTGATATCTTCTTTCAATTGAAGAATTTGCTCGTGTAAAATCGAAATTTTCTGTTGATAACTTTGCAATAGATCGGTATGATTCGTTAGACATTTGTCTGTACTTGTCGTTTTTAATTCTTCTAAAAGAAAATATTCACGAAATAGTGATTCGTAGAGATGAATGGCTAATTGCCAGGTTTGATAATCATTCGTTTGATTGCCATCTAAGGTTTCTTTTAATGTATCGAGATTTTCTTTTAAAATTAAATTAAATTGTTCGATTTGATGTTTTTTTTGTTCACTTTTTTCAAGTTCATTATGTAAACGAACGCTAACTTCTTTAGCAATTAATAATTCATCATCAAGATCATGAACTCGATAGTTTTCGCGAGTTAACTCATGGATTTTATCTTCTAATACGGCTTTTTCAACTTCGAGATTTTCGTTTCGTTTTTCCGATTTACGTAATTTAAATTGAAGAATTCGACAATTTTTAGCTAAAAATTCAATTCGAAATAAATAGATAATTATTTCACTTGAACGCTTTACCAGCTATCTCAAGTTCTGCTTGTAATTGTTTAAACTCTTCGGCATCTTCAGTTCGAAATTGATCGGTAATTTCATCCATTTCCTATTGAAAGAAGAAGGGAAAAAAACGCAAATCATAACAAATCATTATACAATGAAACCTTTGGTTTCTTTAACATGATTTCATAACCTTCGAGAAATGAAAAGAAAAAAAGCGAGCTCGAACTATATGATTTGATTACCCGTCGGATATCGTGGAGTTCTTGTCTAAGGGCATCATTTTGCTGACGAAGTACTTCACATAATGTTATTGGATTTTCTAAATAAATGAACAGATTTCAATTGAATAGAAAAAAAGAAGTAGGCGAGGCATTATTCATTGAAGAGTTATGTATACATTTATTCTCTTCTTCTTCTTCTTCTTCTTCTATTAAAACGAATCTTATATGTATTGACGACCTATTAGGTAATTTAACCGTTATTGTACAATGATGATAGGCATACTGAGTAATATGGGTGAATAGTTGTCAACTTTTCAAATGTGACATGCATTCAAGGTTTTTTATTTGATTACTTAAGTAAGCATGAAGAACGAAAAAACGAAATTCGATTTACCAATAATCGTCTAATAGATAAAAAATCAATATTGTGTCATTAATTGTCTTTTCTTTAAGCGATGAACAATGAACAGATGTGTCTATGTCTCAGATAAGGACTATCTGGTCAATATATAAGAACGTAAAGGTCAGATTTGAAAATGGGTTACGTGAGCAATAAAGATACGCGGACTAAGTCAGATATAAAATCAATTAGAAGGAAAGAACGAGTCAAAGAGTCGATAATTGAACTTCCGATCGCGTTTAGCCGATGGAAATCCAAGCAATTAGATACAGATGAAGAGAGAGACCAGAAAAAAAAAGAATTTTGTTTGTCAATCATATTGAATGACACGTCTTTTACCTTCATCATTATCATGAGTTTGTTTGGATTGATTCTCATCGAAATGAATATTGCCAAGTATGTCAATCGTCTTCTTGCCATTCAATTGTGAAGATGAATTGGGACTAATCGAAGCCATTAATTGAAGTTGAAAGATGATGAACGATTTACAGAGACTAGTCAAACAGCAGTTTGTTAACTACTGTCATCATCGATGAAGATCATTTTGTTCAACACCATGTATGTACGTATGTCTGTGTCTTCGATCGTACGCGCGCGCGCGTTTTTTTTTTGTTCTTCTCTCTTCTTCTTACTTTTTCTCTTTCTCTGTCTCTCGTTCTCTCTGTCTAATAAATTGTATACTTCAACAATAACACACACACAAAAAAAAAGACCGACAATGCACAACTGCTATGAGAAAGAAGAAGGAAAGGAATAACTGTACAATACACACAACGAATGATTAAAGCAGAAAGAAGAAGAGGAAAAAAAATGTCGAGTGTAGAATTCTTTCTTTTTTTTTCTCACTTTGGTGCCAGAGCGTGTACGACGAAGAAAACGAGTCTAGGCGCGCTACCGTAGATAATCAAGTAATCAAGAAAAGGGAGGGAAGAGAGAGAGAGAGAGAAGGAAAAAAACGACGTTTCACATATATAAATATATGTACTTATATGTATACATGATGGAAGTTATCAAGCGTTTTTTTTCTTCTTCTTCGTTCTTGTCTCTCTCTCTCTCTCTCTGCTTTTTTTTACTCTAAGGATATTGGAGATGGTTCCAAGATGATGAGATAACTAAACGAAAGATGTATACACGAAGAAGAAGAATATTAACCCTCCTATCGTGCGTAAGAATCGCTGTTAACGATAATTCTATCGATGCGGTCAAGGAGTGTTGTTGTTAGTATCAACGGATTTGACGTTTTGCTGTATTGATCAATCGATATATCAATATGTTGTTTAACTCGGATACACACATTAACAGCCTACATATAGATATTCTTCTCTCTCGTTCGGTCAATAGTGCGAGAGATGTTCTGTTTGATAACAATTACGTCGTTAGTCTTCGAGCAAATACATGTCAGATGACGATGCTCGATTACTAACCTTTGACTTTTGAAACAATCAATCGAGTTTTGTCATTGTCAATTCAATTATCGTATTCGTATATTTATGTTATCAAGTGTTGTTGTTATCACTCGAGTTACTTGGATTTCTTTTTTTTTTCTTCTTATCATATTACCATGAGATACGCATATAGTTATATTCAAGGCAACACAATTCTACATAACAATGGATTTTTTTTTCTTCAATGAAAATTCAAATGTGTTGAAACACAAATGTTTTTTCTACGTGTCAAATTTCTCGAAACATTTGTGCGGTATATGTTTAATAGGTTCATTGAATGACAGCAACAAACTAAATGAACGATAAAATAAAACATAGAAAAGATTGATATCTATTTTAAACGAGACGTTCGTATCAACAAAAATACGAACATGATCAATAAAACTGTGTATGTGTATATATGTATTATTTGTTGATATATAGCTCAATAGAGATTGTGAATTCATAATGCATGTTTATCAAGGATTATCAGTGTCATTGCAGTTAATGAGAAAAGAAGCTTATTATGCAAATCAATGGATGGTAGATCACTTATGTTCGGTGTAAACTTTATGGACATTAAGCATCATGCCAACAGGTATGACATGTGTCAAATAAACGAAATTCTTTGAAAAAAAACAAGAAAAGTAAAAGTTCTATTTCTTTTTTAAAATAAAGTAATGATGATTATATACGATAACCAGCAGCTCGATCCGTAGGCAGAGTAAAGTGTCCAGAATTCATAATTGCCAAAGTACCGACTGCAATGACAACAATGCCACCAAGCACAGAACCTACAACAATTCCTGTAATTGCACCTCGACTTAAACCCGTATTCGCAGGTGATTGAGCTAGAATCATGTTTAAAAATTGTTTTTTAATAGATTTGAATTTTTTTAAAAATTATTTACTTGTTATAGTGATGGGAATAAGATTGGATTGTGATGTGCTTTGTGTTGTCTCAGGTGATGAATCAGAAGATAACGAACTTTGTACTGTATTAATGCTCGAAATCGAAGAGCTTTGTGATATCTCCACAGCTGTGGAGAGAGACTCATCAGACGTGCCAGTATTTGTTGACAAAGAGCTTGACGATGAAGAATCTTCAGACGTAACGATATTTATGGATAAGGAACTTGTTGCTGTGTTACTATTTTCAGATGAAGAGTCTTCCGATGCATCAGTGACTGTAGATGAGATATCTACAGATGTATCACTATTCGTAAATGATGAACTGTCTACTGATGTGTCGGTATTTGTAGACAGTGAGTCTTGAGATGCAGTTGTATCTATGGACAAGATATTAGTTGATGCATCATTATTCATAAATGACGAACTGTCCACTGATGTGTCGGTATTTGTAGGCAGCGAGTCTTGGGATGCAGTTGTATCTATGGACAAGATACTAGTTGATGCATCATTATTCGTAAATGACGAACTGTCCACTGATGTGTCGGTATTAGTAGGCAGCGAGTCTTGGGATGCAGTTGTATCTATGGACAAGATACTAGTTGATGCATCATTATTCGTAAATGACGAACTGTCCACTGATGTGTCGGTATTAGTAGGCAGCGAGTCTTGGGAGACAGTGGCACTTGTTGACAAAGAGCTTGATAGTGTGTCACTGGTTATTAATGAGGATGAAAGTTCTTCATTTGTGTCAGCAGTACTTGCAGATAAGGAAGTACTTGTTACAGAATCGGTTGTATCTATAGAATTAACCGTTGATGCTTCTGTCCCGGCTACAGATGAAAAACAGGTATTCAAATTTGAATTACAAGAAGACGTGAAAGCACAACCGCATTGAGTTTGTGTAGCCTCACCAGATACAGGATAATTAGCATAAATAGCTTTGTCTTGATATTGAACTGTTGCTAGAGCTATGATTTGCATCAAAGCAACGAGTCTCTCAGTAAGATAACTTTGATAATCTTCATAAATCAATGCAGATTTTTGTAAGTTTTCTGTATTTTGATTTAAGAGGGTACAAAAAACCGCATTGTTTGTGACATATTCTGTACATGCTTCTTGATTTTTTGGTGAATATATCTCGCCTGTAAAACATGTAGTAGCTTGATTTGATAGATCAGCACATTGAATAATTTCAGTTAAATCTTTCATAATCGCATCCAATTTTATTATACCTTCTTGTTGTTCAACGGATTGTCTGCACGTATCTAAATCTGTCGTACATTCATTTGTCGCACAAATACATAATGTCACCTCTTCAACATCTTCATATGGCATTGGATCACATTTGCTAACACCAATATCAGTTGTTTCAGGAAAATCAGCACAATTTCTGCTTTGAATATACGGTCGAAATGTATTAGTAAACCAAAGACAGTTACGAATAGTAACAGTCGCTTCACTACCATTGTTAATATAAGTATAAATACGCATTGCGCAAAGATTACAATTTTCAAAAGTAGTGCCACCTTCCGATTCACATCGAAGATTTCCAATACTTGCAAGAATATCTGCAACGGGTTTAGTCAATATTGAATTGACCATCATCGGTATTGTGATAAGAATTATCAACGAAATAAGGAAATGAAACCGAATCATATCTTTCGTATGAATAAAATCTCACGCGAAAAAGTTCTTAAAGGTGTAACTGATTCCGAAATCAACACTTTGAAAGTGGCGAATTGCTTTTTTTCTCGTTTTCAAAATAAATCACATCAAAGAAAACCTTTTGTATGAATATGTTTGTTTTAACCTCAAGTAGGAGAAAAAAGGACGAAACTAAAAGGTTTCATTTTGAGACGATTGCGTTGTTTTCACTCTATTAGTGAACACCCACATTTCATGAGTACAGGTGCATTCGATCGATTAAATGAGAAATATTTATTGATTCACAAGCACAACAAGAATAAAGCAAAAACGGTCTTCTTTAACGTATAGATCGTTGATTTTGGTTGAAAAAACCTGCATCAATATCCATGCCCATATCATCATCACGCATATATGTATGTGGTTCTCTAAAGAATCGAAAATATTGATTAATCAAAAAGAAAGAAGAATGATAAATCTCACATTTTCGAGTGGATCGATTAATTGAAGGGTTAGTAGTTCGATTATTTAAATGTGTTAATTCAGAACGAACAAACGGTTTACTAATTAACAGTTAATTTCAAACATTTGCAATTCGTGTTGTTCTTTTCTTTCGACTTACCTATCAATGTCCATATCACCTCCGCTATTAATCGAATTCCAATGATTGACATCGGGTGATTCACGACCATCTAACGGATATCCATCTGCATCATTATATGCAAATTGATCGAGATAATCATCTTGATCTGCAAATGCCATTGAATTGAATCCGTACGGTTCGGGATTGTTCATTCCCGATTGTTCATCATCATCGTCGTAGGATATTTGCTGTCCTTCGATGGTTTCAAGCCAAACTTGATTATGATTACGAAATCGTGCGATTTTTATTCGACTTGCCCATGTTGGATCACATTCCTATTTATCAATATTTTTGATTATTTTTCGAGTAGAATTCAAAACGTACACTGATGATTTCAAGAGTCATATCACAAACACGACGGACTTCCTTATTTTTATCCTGCATTAAATCGATTAAATACGCAGGTGCTTCTGTAGAGTAAAGAGGAAAAACAAAAATTCTATAAAAGAAAATCGATTTAATATATTAACCGGTGTTTTTAATAATAACATTTCGTGTTGATTTGTGAAAACATAATTGATAAAAAACATAGCAAATCTGCAGGACAATTTCATCGTCCTCTTGTCGAGCTAAAAACAAAACAAAACAAAACAAAACAAAATCATAATTCTCAAATTTTCACTAGTTCTTTTTGTACCATGTAGAAGTTCGATTAAAATCAAAATAATATCACTTTTTGCCAGTACTTCAGCGCATGCATCATCAGCACAAAGTGTGCCAACAAGAACGACAACATTCAATGTCAATTCATCATCGGCTGAATTCGGTCTCAATTTTGATTTTATCCAATTAACGAGATTATACTCGTCCATTAGAGCTTGATAGTCAATGTCCGGTATGGTTAGATTAGCGAGTGCACCGACAACTTCCGTGAGAAATGTATCATCGGTCTCAGTGACTAATGTTTCACCCAATGGACCAACAAATGGCTAAACAAGAAAGAGAAGTTTGCCGAGCAAAAATTGACGAAAGATTTCTTCGTACGATGAATTGATTTTTGACATCGGGCGATGCGTGCGAGGAAATATTTCGAATCATTTTCATGATCAATGGATCTTTGTATTTATACGCACGTTTCATAAGTAATTTCAAACCTTTGCCATGTTTATAATCGCAAAATTGCTCGGCACAACCAGGATTCAATGCGAGATTGACAGCCAAAGCAATGACTTCAGGCTCGAGACGATCGTCTTTACAATCGAGAATCAATTTCATTAACTTTAAGAGAGAAAGAGAAAGACTCGATTATTCGAAATAATATTCGCTTACATATTGATGACATTTTGTATAGGTAAAATAAGATTTTGTTCGATCATCCATACTTAAATGATATAATAAACATAGACAAATCAAACGTTGATTTTCATCCTCTAGAAAATTCATTTATAGAAAAAATAACAAATGAATATTTTATTTTTTTTACCGATTAAATCGACGAGCTTAGGCAGTAAACCAATTCGAACAATTTGTGATCGAATATCACGATCGAACGAGAGATTTAATAGAAGTCGAAGAGTAATATTCAACAAATCCGGTTGAGGACAAGGTACCAATTTGGCAATTTTCATGATTAATTTTTGATCACGCTAAAAACCAAATTTTCTCTCAAAATCAACAAAAACTCCTTCGCCTTAATCAATCAGAATTCGATTTCAAGATAGTTTTCTTTTATTATTAAAATATTCTATTCTAACTAATGCAATCATTTCCGAGAAATTGATGTTCATTAAGAACATCGAAATAGACGCGAGGCAACGCACAACCAAGTGCAGATACTAAAGATTCGTGTTTAAGTTGCGATACACTCGGACATCGATCGCCGAGAATCGCTTGTAGATTTGCCGTTAAATCCGAAGCTGCCTGCCGTTCAAATTGAAAGAATTCTCCTGTTAACACACAATTGCTAATCGATGGGTAGAGTTGACAAATCAATTGAATAGTCAATGCAAAATTCATGTTTATCATTGAAAGTAACGACCGATGTGTCGCTGAACGCATTTCATCGGTCGACGACTCGAGATAACTATCATCGGTTTGTGTTTGAACATCAAATGTTGTTATTTCATTGATCGTTCGACGATTGGACCAACCTCGATAGATATAATGAGATTTCGTTGAATTCGAATAATCATTCGGAAGATATCGACTTGCTAGACGAGTGAAACTTGTCAGTGGCTTTTTCGTTGGTATTCGATAGCAATGTTTGCAAAGATTGTGACGGGTGAAATCGAATGAGAGGGAACTTGTTGATTGTGTTGAATGACAGAGATTGTAACCTGGTTGAATGCATCGAAATAGATTTTCGTAGGTTTTGTACGAGAGATTGCTCGTTGTGATAAGTGAATATTTGCTTGGCGAATGAACAATGTAGAAAAATGTACTCGCTGCTTCGGCATGAACGAGAATGTACGGATAGAGATTTGAAGGTGGCGATTGATTGGTACTTATGGTTTGCAGACATTCATCGTGATTTTCTTGAAAAAAATCGAGACCGATCATGTAGGTTTCAGCTCGACATGGAATCAAATCGAAATTGAGATTGATTTTACTCAATCGATTGCCTATTTTAGTTTGATAATCGTTTGTCTGTTCGCCAGTCAGGGCAATGTTGAGAACGAACGATGAGGATAATGTTGAATTGTATCGAATGAATGTTTCGAGACGCAGGAGAACGACATCGAACTGTTCGGGTGTGAGAGTAAATAAACGAAAATTGCCTTGTTGATCATTGATCGTACGCAGATCGACGTTGAGAATCGACCAATTATCGTGTTCTTGTTCGGTGATTAACGAAATGAGATACCGTTGGAAAACAATCGTCGAATGATCGACATTTTGAGGATATAATTCGAGTAGAACGAGATGAATATGAACGCTGGTTACGTTCAAACCGATAGCTGGAATGTGACATGGCGAGGAGAAAATAGATTTGGCTGTTGCAGTTGTTGAAGGAGGAGATTCTTCGATGATGATTTGTGTGTCTTGTTCAGCGACAGTTGAAATCGATGAGTTCGCTCTCGAGGAAAATGTCGATGAATTTCTTGATGAGAGATCACCGGCGTCCATCGAGAGAAAACTCGAGTCTTGTGATGAAGATTTTTGATCATAGAATTTCTTCGATAAAACTGGCGAGTCGTTATCATCATTCTGTACTGTTGTTGTTGTTGTTGTCGTTGTCGATGGACGACCTTGAGTAAGAAGTTCAACGAGTTTCGAGACGGTTTTATATGTTTGAATTGGCCGTGTGATTGTTATATTGTTTTTGCACATCGATGGGCCACGTTTAGGCTTGTAAAAATAATCACTACGTTCATTTCGAAGTCGTTCGAATGAATTCGGAGATAGGGATCGATGAAAGAAACCTTGAAAATGTGTTTCACCTTCGTCTCTTTGACTTGCCGTTGATGCCATGTTAGCAATCGAAAAGAGACGAAGATCTACAAGTTATCTAAACTATTCTTTCTCTTTGTAACAACAACGACAAACAAAAAAAACGAAACAAGGATGAAAACGTAACTAAATATATATGTGTGTGTGTCGCATCAAACAAATCTCATGTCATAAAAGCCTTATTATCATGCACAATCTCAAAGGTGAATAGGATCAGATGTCATCGCGAAATAGATCGTTGTGTAATTGTCATCAAACAATAAAGATGAATGGAATTATGATGATCGTATAAAGAGCGAGAGAAAGAGAGAAAGAAAATTTTCGAAACGAATGTTTTTGTAACATTATGGACACGACTTCGATTAATAGGTTTGCTTTTCAAGAGTCTATTAATCAAACAACGCGTTTTTTTGCTCTCTCTCTCTCTCTCTGTTGTAAGTTACTATGACGAACTCATCTGTACGAAGATCTCATTCAAGGAGAATGAAACATGATTAGAACACTGATCTTCGTTTGTCTATCAATGTGTGAATGAAATGAAAAATCAAAAAAAAAGCACTACAACACTCATGTCGAGAAAGAGAACAAAAGACGTATCTTTCTTCTTTTTCTCATCAAATAGAATGTACAGAGACATAACACACAAAAATGAAAATGGACAATGATAATAATCATCAGTTTCGAAGTAAACGAGACAGTGAAAAGATATGATTTAATCAACACTAACAAGAAAGATGATGATTTTACACCAGATCAAACGAAATAAAATGGTTGATTAAAAAAAATGAATATTTTAAAACAATTATGATAGCTCATATTTTGATTACTTGTCGAGAAGAACCTTCAACTCAAGAGCGAACCTTCAAACTTTCGTAGACGATGGTTTTTTTTCTTTTTTCGTCTTCGAATGAAATTAACATAATACACTCGACATTGTGAGTGTACAATAGTACACATCGATGATGAAATGTGTTAAGTGTTCGTTTGTTCGCTCGCTCGTTTATTCTCTTTTTTTTTCTCTTCACATTTCATTTGAAATCGAATTCTGATTGATGAGAGAAAAAAGAAATCTTACCATATCATTTTTATTTTCCACAAAAACGCTGAGCTTTTTTAAGAATGATACGACAAGTATCAATAAATCGTTATTATCACGGTCGAGTGCGTGAATTAGTTGAATGATTATTGCTTTATTACGCATTTTTAATTCGACTTTTAAATCTTCAGCTAAATTGAGTAGTAAATAGAATGCAACTGAAAAAAAAATTAATAAAACATTTAAATAGATTTTTCTGTTGCTGTGTGCGTGGAAATTCAACCTCGAAGAAATTGTTCTTGTTTTCGAATGAGAACTTTGTATTTATTATCAATCGTTAGATTGGCACGATTATCACGAACTTTTTTCTTTTGTTCGCGAGCAATTTCGTCCATCCATTGATCGTACTTTTTCATTTCTGCTTCGATTATCTAAAAAAACGACAACAGAGTTTACTTTTTTTTCGAAAATCTGAAATTCTTCTTACAGCCATTGTATGAGCTCCGATTCGATATTGTGCAACAAGTGGATGAAAATCGGTAAACGATGAGAAACAAAAAAATATATAAACAATATTCGTCGCTAGTTCAATGCTGTTATCCAATTCTTCTTTATAAACACGTGTTAAAACATTCAAAACACTTTCTAAACAGCAAAAAAAAAGAAACAAATATTATTCGTTTTTCTTTTGAGAACTATTCACCTTTTTGAATAATCTCCGAGAGATTATCGGGATTACGTGCTAATTGTAAAAGTAAAGCTGAACCTCGAATTTTCTGTGGAACATCTTCGTATAACATTTCAGCATAGTCATCAATGTCATTGAGAGATGCTGTTTCATTGATTTGTGTGTCGATCGATGGTTGTTCGAGTTCATCGGATATCGGCTTTTGAGAATCAATGCCTGTTGAATCCGTTGGCAGATTGATATCACGACGATTTTGTAGATAGAAAAGTAGCTGTTCGACTTCGGAGATTTTAGCAGGATGAATGAGTTTACAACGATTGACAACTTCTTTGGCTAATGCACGAAGATCGGTGTTAGGTCCGAGACTTTTCAAACGAATTCTTTTCAAAAAAAAAAGAAAAAAATGAAAGAGAACGATTTCGTTTCGAAAACAACGTACATTTTCTGTGCATCTTTTTTATCTCCTATCATCGTATTTTGAAATTCATCGAGAACAGTTGCTTCAATTGAATAGTTAACAATCAAAGCTTTTTCCGTTGGATGAACATCGATTTGTCCACCACGAATACGTCTATTTAAAAACAACAATAACGACGAGTATTTTCGAAAAAAAGAAGATCACCTTTTGAGATATTTAGCATCTTCAGCAGAATATAGAGCCATGACTTTCAAGAATCTAGAAGAAAATATTTTTCTTTCAAAGCACACGTATCTACACAAGCAAATTCATTGGTTGTCAGCGAATCACCATGTTGCTATGCGAGCATCCTTCGTTCTCGACTAGAGGTATTGTTATAGCTCATAGATGGATGATGGCGTCGAGCAGGGTTTCAATTGATTAAAATAATCTTGGATAGAATAGACGATGAGTGTTGTTCAACCTGCAATTCTCCGGCCAACAGCCGGTGCCAACAACAAATGGCCAAATGACCCGTCAGTTATCGAGAAATATAATTGGTTACTTCATGTTATGTACGGTCGAGGTGATTACGAACGTATTCAACAATTTATTCGCATTCAAACAATGCAAAGTTCCTATATGATGTATATTCAAGCGCTTGTCCATCGACAAGAAGGTCGAATTGTCGAGGCACTTGATATCTTTCAAAAATGTGTCGTCGAAAATCCGACAATAGTCAACATCAAACAAGTTGCTAAATCATTGGCTCTTCTCGGCCGATACCGAGTCGCGATCGATGCGTACAAAGAAGCTTTAACACGAACGACAAACGATTGGGAAGTTCTGCACAATCTCGGTCTGTGCTACATGGAATTGCGCGAGTTCGATGAAGCACAAAAATATCTCTCTCAAGCTCTGCAAGTGTCCGATATTCAGGAAGCATCGTATCTAGCTTTGGGTAAACTACATATGCTCATTGGACAACGTGAAGAAGCCGAACGGGTTTTTGAACAAGGTGCACGAAAAAACCCGGAATCACCTGCACTCTTCACACAAATTGGTCTTCTTGCTTTTCAAGTAAACTTTTGCTTTTCGAAATCGATTCTTCTATCGAGTTTTGTTTGAATAGAGAGCTCATTATACGAAAGCATTCGAATGTTTCGGTACAGCATTGACATTCTGTCCGACACATATTCCAGCCATAATGGCAGCATGTCAAGTCATACAGAAACATGGCGATGCCGATGTTGCCCTGTCGAAATATCGAATTATTTACGGCCGAAAGCCAGAATGTGCACAAGTTTGGAATAATATCGGCATGTGTTTTTTTTCGAAACGAAAATTTGTCGCCGCTGTCAGTTGTTTAAAACGTGCTAACTATCTCGCTCCATTCGAATTATATATTCTCTACAATCTCGCACTTGTACATTTATATTTACAACAGAATGCTTCGGCTGCGATCTTCCTTCAATCAGCCATACATATTCATCGAAAACACGCGCCAAGCTATGCCTTATTGGGCATTGCATTGTCGAAATTGAACGATCAGGAGAATGCTTCGCGTGCCTATGAATTGGCATTGAAATACGATCCAACCGATCCTGTCACATTGTTGAATTATGCAATTTTTCAAACGAATCAAGGTGTTTCGAAATCGAAGATCGATTCGACTCTTCAGCAATTTCATCAGTTCTATTCGGAACGTGCTGCTTCTGCGACGAATCAACGTGAACTCGACACATCGATGTTAGATATCGCAACGAAATTAGGTGGTGAAGTTCCACAACCACCACCACCAACAACAAATATTGAACAGCCACTTTCAACAGGAAAAACTTATGAAATTCAATCGAATGATGATGAAGTCGTAGTCAAAGGTGTGATTCAAGATGATGAACAAGAAGCAGCACCGCTACCCGTTGTGAAAACAAAGATTTTTGATGATGGTCGACATCGACAACGAAGAGGCAAACAACAAGCCAATGGTGATTCAACACAAAATGATTTCTTATGAACTATTTGTCTTCTTTTTCTTTTTTTTTCTCTCCGCTCGAATAAATTTCATATGAATTCATTTTTCAGATATTTGAAAACAAAATGTCATTTCAAGTTGAAACAACACCGAACCATTACACAGATTTCGAAATCTTCTCAGCCAATCGATTGACTCAACTCAGTCAACAATTTCTCTCCTTAATCAATCCAAATCACGGCACGAAAACCGAAGAATCTCCACCAAATCCAAATCTCATTCAACAACCATCGGATCTCTGTCGGCCTCGTCAAGACCAACAATCATACTATCTCGTCGACGATCCAGTTCTCCAAGAAATCAAACAAAATTTCCTTCCCAATCAATCCATTCTCCCTTTCATTTCTCCATCGAGAACCACACTCGAAACTGATGAAACACTAACAAGCTCAATCAACGATTGGCAAGCGACGAAATCCTCAACCGATTCATCTCGACATCTTCTCTCGCAAATCATAACTGTCGTTCAATGTCGTTCGACATTAACAGCCAATTCATCGCAACGCAACAATCGACCTGCAGTTCGATTGTTGATTAACACTCAACAGCAACAACAACAGCAAATGGGCATATTTCTTGATATTGTCAACGAAGCACTCGTGCTCGAACCCGATACGATTAAGACAATTTGGGATTCACAAGGTGAACAAGTAGGAAATCGATTTTTATGTTCGATTTTCGACAAATTCACGTTTGTAGATTACCGATCCGATGGATGTTCTTCGTCGTGGTCGTCTCTATTTCGCGTCTCGTGACGAGAACATTACGCTCGATGAATTGCAAATCACCGATGCCGATCTCGCGTCGATCAATCGTCTCGAAACTATACGTTCTAGTTTATCTCAACCGGCTTTTTTCGTTGAAAAACCATTGACAAATGAAAATTTCAACGTACAATCACGTAAAAGTACGCCGTTCAACGATGACAATCGTCGTTCGGCTACAGTTCAAGCGCAAGCTATGGCTTACAACGATCCGCAGACATTTCCCGAGGTTTTCCTACGTCATTATTCAGTTGGCGAAGTGCTTGGCGACGGAAGATTCTCGGCCGTTTTCGAATGTCGAGACAAAGCGACGGGTATTCAATTGGCTTTGAAAATTATCGATAAAAGTCGATGCGAAGGATATGTAAGTTGTTTCAAACGAATCAATCTCATATTGATTTCTCGTAGGAATATTTAATCGAAAATGAATTGTCGATTTTACGACGTGTCAAACATCCGAATATAATCAAACTTGTTGAAGAATTTCAGAACGATTTAAAATATTTTCTCGTCTTCGAATATGTTTCTGTGAGTTGTTTGATGCCGACTGATGAGTCACGTCTGTTTGTTTCCAGAACGGAGATTTGCTGACAGCAGTCACGACAATGAATAAATACAGCGAACATGATGTCGCTTTAATGTTGAGTCAAATCGTATCGGCTTTGAAACATCTTCATTCATTGCAAATCGTTCATCGTGATGTTAAATTAGAAAATATTCTCGTAAATGAATTTCAATCATTTTTTTGTTTTCAAACGACATTTTTGTCTTTTGTTTTTGCAATCAGATGACAAATTATCCGGATCAGAGTGTCACATTGAAATTAGCCGATTTCGGTTTAGCATTTTGTCTAACCGATGAATCGCCACGACCGACTGAGAATCTATGTGGAACACCGATGTACATTGCTCCTGAAGTGATAGAATCTCGCGAGTAAGTCACGAATAGAGACGGTCCGATAGTGTAGTGGTTATCACGTCTGCTTCACACGCAGAAGGTCGCGAGTTCGAACCTCGCTCGGACCTTTTTGTTTTGCAGAACGAGAAAAAAAAATCTTTTTCTTTAGCTACCGAATTGAGAATGATATGTGGTCGGTTGGTGTCATTGCGTTCACTCTGCTCAGTGGCTTAGCTCCATTCGACGGGTAGAGAAAAAAATTCAATTAAAAAAGCAAATGAACGTTTTTGTTTTCTGTAGAGAAAATGACGAGGAAATTCTTGCGAATGTAGTTAATAAAACAATTGACTTCGGTTTATTGCCGAAGGTTTCATTCGAATGTCGAGATGCACTGACGGCATTACTCGAACGAAATCCAAATCGGCGAATGACAGCTTCTCAATTACTCCAACATCCGTGGATCAAAGTTCGTTTTTGATTATTTTTTCTGTTTTTTTTTTCGAATTTCGAATTGATTTCAGCGAGAACTACAACGACGAATGGATCCACTAGGCGAACAGTCAACAAGTCGACGACGAACTAAAGGCACAACTCATCAACAACCTTTGCTAACCGTACGTTCGAATCGAATTCCTCGGAAACAAAACAAAAACTCTCTCGTTTCTAGTTTTCATCAGTCGAACATTCTCATTCAAATCAAGTTTCGAATCTCGGTGGTCTCATGGGTGATATCGATGAATTCTAACTCACTTCATACCGTGTGCGTGTGCTGCTTTTTCTATTTAAAAAAAAAGAAGAGTTTCATTCGATATACAAAGAAGAGAAAATCGTTTGTAATTTGTGTCATTTCATCGGCGGTTTCGTCGTAATCAAAACCGGATTCGACAGTTTGATAGCTGGTGTGAGTGATGCCGTTGTTGAAAGCAATGGCTTGATGATATTGATTTGTTTGGGTACGAGAGGATTGAAAGATGATGAAAGTGCCGTTGGAGCAATTGAAAGACGAATTACACGAGCACTAGTCGACACTGATGAACTGTTGTCTGGAGTTTTTAATTCAACGATGGGTGTACATTGAATTTGTTGAGTATTTTCAGATGACGTGATTAAATTTCTCATTGCTACGGAAAATGGAATTGTCTTTGAATGCAAAGTTGATCGTTTTTTACCTTTTGGATTTCGTATATTTACATTATTCGTCTTGATCGAGTGATAAAACGTAAGAACATCAGTTGATTTCTCACGATCTCTCGATAGACTCGATGTTAATTTCAACGGATCGATAGTTTCCTGATAGATTTTCTTGAATTCATCGTTCGATGTTTGACCAAGACTCGTCAATGACGAATGTACACTAACAATAAGTGCAACATCGAGAACACATTGTGTAACTGAAATCACAACATTTCGACCGTGTTGACCGATGAGTTCATTGAAAAATGTCGTTTGAATATTGTGGATAGGAGAGATTTTTGTCTGAGGACTTTTATGAAGAATACTCGGAGGATTTAAACGACGGACTGGCGAAGCATTGACGATGATTGGTAATGATGAACTAGAAAAATACGAAATTTTTGTTGTTAAAGAACTAAATGAATGTGTGTTCAACTTGAGAGATAGAGAAGGTGAACATTCAGGACAAGGACATTTGATAAGTAGACGTTGTTGAGGATGTTTTCGATCGTGAATATGAACGATTATTGGACCGGATTCGCTGAGCATTTGTAAGAAACAAGATGGATTCGCATTGGAAAGAGATGATGTAGAGATTTGAATGTCGAAATCATCGACACGAATGTCGATTTTCGTCCAACTAACTCGAAGACCACGTAGAGCCTTTGTATAAACAAAAGTTTGATTTCAATTTTTTTTCATTTTCTCTTTTTAAAACCTCTTCGATTTTCATCAAAATCTTCGTTCGTTCACTATGCCAATCGGCTGTACTATAAATTGCCAATTGTACTTCGACAATTTTCTGTTCTTTCGATCGAATTTTCAATAAATACGCATCTGGTTCATGTCCTCCTGCAAAAAATTCATTCGAATCACTTCGATTTTCATTGATTTCGAGTTTCTTACGTCCGAGAGCGTTCACAAGTTTCGCTCTCGCTCGTTCAATCGGCGTTTCCGGTTGACGACGAATCGGTTCGATGAAATCATCGTGTTCGTTTTTCACCACTGGCAAACGTTCGCCAAATTGCTGTTCGATTTCGGCATCGGTGAACGTCGTTGGCGCTGTCGAACGTTTCTTTCGAAACGATGTTTTCAATCGTTTTGGTCGATTGTCCAATTCTGTACTTTCTTCGATGAAGAATTTGTTTTGCTTACGAATTCGTTGAGGACGAGATGAGCTTTGAGATGTGTGAAGTAGATGAACATTTTGAACGTAATTATCTAAACCACCGAAACTAAACGAGAGAGAGAAAATGAAGAATTCGAAAAAACAGAAATTCTACGAACAATTCACTAGTTCCGAAACCGGTGGGAGTGATTGTCGGATGTTCGGGTTCGATTGGTTCGTTTTTTATAGTCAACGATTCATCATCATCGGCATCGTTTTGTAAAGATTCGAATATAGTTGATGAGACATTATTCGTTGATCGACGATTCTCCGTTGTGTAGACAAATTCACTTGATTGAGGAAGATCACGAACATGCCGTCGTTGTCGTTTGGCGCTCGTCTCACTGGTTAATTTCACTGGTGTATTCGATTTACGTTTCGAATTTTCTTGAATTTTCGGCGAGATTTGCAACTGATCGGGTAGATCGACAAGAAACTGTTGAGCGAATGTTTTCATATCCATATCGACGTCATTCGGTAGACTTTCGTCATCATTTACCGTCATCGTTTGTTGTTTATCGATTAATTTCTTTTGAAATTGCTCGAGTTCATCGAGACTATTAAACGATGGGTAATATTCATTGTCAATAAGTGAATATTGATTCGATGTCGTTTGAATTTGTTGAACAAATGTTGAGAACAGTGAGAGATGTGCTTTCTTTTTTCCCATTGGTTTTGAATTCAAAATTGAATATCTATATCTGACTGATGAACGAAGAAGCAAACAGAAACGAAATTTCGTTAGTTAGTAACCTCTATGGATTAAACAAAGCGTTCGTTTGTCCAGTCAAATCGAATCTACTTTTAGTTTGTTCGTTATTTCGAAGACAATTTCTGTTCACTAGATGACACTAGCAACAAACTTTCTAATCCGTTCCGACAAACGGATATTGAGTTTTTTATTTATATGTTAAAATACTTTTTCAATCACACACACACACACACGCAAACAAACAAAAGAAAAACTGTTTATGTTCAAAGTAAAAACTGTTGATTTCGTTTCAAAATCATCGATTCGTCCGTTAGTTCTTCGTAGACATGTTTCGCTGGACTAGGATTTGTCGGTTCTTCGGAACTCGTACTACTCATAATCGATGTTGATGTCATCGGCTCCTTATCCAAGCCATTGCTATATTGCGACGAAAGTGTATTCAATCGTCGTGCTGTGCTCGTACTACTCATAGCTGGATGATGATGAAAACAGCATGGCGGAGGTAGTGGTACGTCCGTTGCACGTCGATACCATGATTGATAGCACATTCGATTTCGTTGTTGAGCATTTTTGGTTAAATGATGATATTTTGTGGTTGAAAAAAATGAACCATCGTCGTTCTGATCGATGTAAAGATACTGTTGTTGTGAACTCGGTCGATGATATAATGTCGACATTGGACTTTGATATTGATGGGATTGTTGTTGTTGTTGTTGTTGTTTCGAACGTAAATGACAGATAAATGCTAATGTTAGTAGGAGACCGGTGGTTAAAATTGTGCCAAAAAGAAATCCGAAGACAATCGAACGATTGGTAAACAGTATGTTAGCAAATATTTGCTTGGGTAGAACAGTTGTCATTTCTGTTGCTGTTGTTGTGGTTGTTGGTAAACTTGTTCGAATTTCTCGACAATACTTATCCGTACCGAATGACGATCGTATTAAAAGTAAACAAACGTAATAGGTTTTCATCGATGGAATATGATGAATTGTGTATTGTTTGAGGTAGGGCGAGATGAATGTACTTCGACGGATGATGATCGAATCTTGTTCGAGAAGAATTTGAAATTTAATCGATGGTAGATTCTCAACGAATGAATTCGAATCGAAATCCCATGAAACGATTAAATTCTTGTTTTCATACGAAGTTACAAATGAAGTCAAACGAAACGACGAGACTTCTTTCTTTCGAATTTGAGCGAAATATTTCACTTCTCGACAATGAATCGGCAATTGATTCGAACAAGTCGATGTCAAATCTTCCGAAGTTAAATCTTTTAAAAATCGTCCTCGAAATTGTTCAGGCGTTGAACATTGCGTTCGATCGTCGAACGCACGTGAATTATCATTGAGATAGAACGCTAACCGACAATCACAATGTAAATTCGTGATTTTGTGAAGAATTAAATTGAGATTGCCTGGTGTTGATGATTGTTCGAGTGTACAAAGTGGATTCGATGAAAGATTGAGATTGAGAAATTGATTATTCGCTGTTGTTAGACTTGGCAAATATTCGATTGAATTATTCGACAGATCGAGCGTGTGCAAGTGAGGAAAATGTGAAAGAAATTCGTTGTTGATCGATCGAATTTCGTTGAATGATAGATCGAGAACTTGAATTGGAAATGTTTGATTTCGTTTGAATGAAATCGATTCGAGTTCATTGAAATTTAATGTCAATTGACGAAGATTGGGAAAACGATTTAAATAGGAAAAAAGATGATTGATTTGTGAATTTTTAATAATTAACACTTCGAGACGATGAACATTTTCTAGACATGATTCGAATTGATCGAAATCGAAATGAATCAATTCAAGAACACGAAGTTTCGACCATTTTCCATGGCATAGAAATTCAATTGAATGTTTAGTCAAACTTTCAATATGTAATTCTTCGAGATAGTTTAAAATTTGATTATCAAATGTATGTTTATCAATCGATTCAATTAAATTATTTTGTAAGAAGATTTTCTTAACTTTAATCTGTTGAAATGATTGCTGCGTAAGATTTCGTACGAAATTCGACGATAAATTCAATTTATCATGAATATACGAACGAGTAAATTCAGGTAATTGAGATATCGAATAGGGTTGACATTGAATGTAGTTCGTGCCGTCAATTTCAATGCCACAGTAACAACCTGAACGGCTATCAACTTTTTTTAATGGACAACAATCGATCGACAAACAAATGAGAAGAAATAAAAATAAATGTGAATAGTAGTAGTAATAATAATAAAACATTATCTAAAATGAAGCAAAAAGAAAAAGAAACGACGAACATATTCATCAATCAAAATCTCATTCTTCGATTTGTGTATATTGTAATTGAATATTGAAGAGGAGATACAGACTATTGATCTTTCAAGAATAACAAGTTAATTATGTTTCGAGGATCGAAAAATGAATAGAAACGAACGAACGAAAGAAAGAAAAAAAACGATTAAGTATAGGAGATTGAATAATCAATGGAATGAGACATCGATTATGATTACCTAGGATTACAAATTGCGTGTGTATGTACATATATTTTTCTCAGTATGCGTGATCGTATCGATTTGATCAATAAAAAAAGAAGCTGACTGATGTTCTCTACAGAGAATTGCTGTCGTAGTGAACTCGATGAATAGGAAATGCCATGCGTATAGTGTATTGTTCGATGATGAACAGATTAAACATTCTACTGCCTTGTTCTTCTTCTTTCTCGATTACAATCAAAGGCTAGTGCAGACGACGGGAGGTGTAATCGATTCGTTCGCCGCTGGTCATTCATATGGTGTTTAGCCACTCGTATTAAGGTCATGGTCATGAGCGGAACTCTCTGTCAATAGATATGATAATTGACTTAAACGAGAAACCCCTTGAATGCTATTTAACTATAAATATTCGATTTATTTTTTCAACAATCACGAATTGACTTGAAGGCACAGATGAAAACGTATTTCTACACGTGAATTATCACTCGCTTATGTACATACTTGCATCAAGATTAAAAAAATAAATCGAAGATATTCACCCTTGTGAGAAAAGAATGAATGACGAGGACATTACATCACAATAACGCGCTTTTTTTTCTCCTTCTGATTCTCGAAATAAACTAACCTGTCACAAAACATACCCGTTACGAACTATTCAAGATAAGCTTGAAAGCTATGCATCGTTGTTTGTAATACTCTCAACTTCAATTATTGATTATTAGATGATATGACATACGTACAACGTACGTCTTGAGAGTAAGCTCGACGAAAATTGATAGAATACAGGTGAGGGACAGCAGTTGGCTTGTAAAAATCGATTATCACGTTGATGATCTTCATTTCTCTTTACATCATTAACTCAAAAGAGAGAACGTACTCGATATACGTATGTGTGCGAGATGAAAAATCGGATATTAGATGTTCGATCATGCACAGCCTGTATACGACTGATTTAATATAACGTGTATATACGACATACCGCGCGCGAGAATCAATAGAGATGACGAACTACTAGAAATAAAAAAAAAGAAACACTACGATATAGAGTGATTGAGTGATGAAAAGACCGATAGTCTATGTAAACATGCAAAAAGATGAAGGAAAGGGGCGTGCGGGAAAAAACGAGGAGAGAGAGAGAGAGAGCGAAGGAGAAGAAAGAAACTATAAACTTGTATGATTCTATTATTCTCAAGTTCTACTATCGTGTTTGTTGTTGTTGTTGTTTGTGTATCTTACGGGATTTGAAAGAGAACAATGATCTTTGATAGACGTGTTCAAAGATCATGAACAACATAACACGGCGATGACGTTCGTTGTTTCATTCTTTTTTTTCGTTCATTCGAAAGAACAACAAGAAAATTAAGGAGATAAGTAGGTCTGAGCCGGTGAAGTGACACAATCCCACGTTCTCTCGTATTCGAGTCGAAATCAAAGTAAGAGATAAAATGTCAAATGAATCGGAAGTGTGTGTGTGTGTGTATGGATATTCTATCAATTTATTATCCCTCGAGAGTTTTCTCTCTTCGATCACTTAGATTCTTTTCTTCTGTTGAGCATCAATTTCTTCCAAGGTTAATTTCTGCTAAGAATTACATCATTTATATCGTACGAAGCGATCCATGAAGGAAAAACATAAGAAGAAGAAGAGACACTTCTCGTATTACTTTGTTCACATAGATAAACATCAATTAGAAAAAAAACATTTACCTTGACTAGCTCAATAACGTATGGAATTAATTATCAATTCATTAATTGACTGTTCAATTAGTAGCCCAAGATCTATTGTATCCGAACAAACTTGAGAGTGTTAACGATTGAAAACAGTAACACACACCTGTGTATTTGCCTGGCTTTTCTCTTGACGCAAATGACAGTGATAATCGATCGTAAGCATGAATCGTATGCGAATGATGCAACCTTCAATACATGAACAATTACATTTTCGAGTAGTACTAAAAACATATCCTTCGGTATTTAATTGGAAAAGCGTCGAAAAAAGGGCCTAGAGCGTGTATTCACTCACCTTTTGATATGTGTGTGTGTGTGTGTGTGTGTTTAGTTTCGCTTCGATCGATATCGATCGACGATGACATTAATTATGTCTCATGAATAGGAGATATTTAATGTTAAATCAACGAAAATTAGTGATTATATGCCGACAGTTCAGTGATTTCGACTTGTTTCAAATGAAGAAGAACAAAAAAAAACAAACCTTTTCTGAAACCAAACTATTGATTATAATTATAAAAACAAGTGTTATATCACGAGACAAAGAATATTAATCAAACACATTCTTAAATTTGCATTTTGAACAGACTGTTTTCTTTTCTCAGAATTCAAGAGGCTTGGACACATCTCATTAAGATTTCTTTTTCTTTTGGTTGCCTGTTCATTTTAATCAGTAATATCTCTCTCTCTTTTTTTTTTGCAAAAATTTCCTTTGAAAACAAGTTCATAATCCATTCAGCCGGCCGGAAAACTCGTCGGCGAAGGAAGAAAAACACAAGAGTGAAACTCATCTCTCTCGTTTTTTTCTTCTTTTTAATCTCGAGAAATTAAAATCTGTTTGCATTTGCTCGTTTTTTAATCGACGCCATGGCTCGTTATATGACAATTCTGCTTGTTTTGACTTTGATTTTTTGTTTGCAGACTTTTGCAGAGGAAACAGAAGTAAAAATATTTTATTTTTCAATAAGAAAAAATATATTTGTTTTTGCTTGCTCTTAGACAACAACATCGGCAAGTGAAAGTTCAACTGACAAGGATTCTGTCGATCAACGATTCCCACCATTCTTTCATCTGGGACCACTCATGGTACCATTTCAATTCAATCAGCAATTTCCTCGAAATCTCAACTAACACTCAAATTTCTTTTGCTTTCATTTTGTTTTTTCCAATTGATTTTACATTTCTGAAATAAATCTCACCCTCACCCTCAAGACACTCGAAACTTCAAATTGACATTTAATAGAACGTTAAAATATTCTCGTCGACTCATAAAAAATAGTTATTTATCATTTGCAAATGCTAACGACATGATTCACACGTACATTTTATATATATATATATATATTTTATTTTTTTCGTTCCTCGTTTCGCATATTCTGTGAAATAATTCATCGATTTTTTGCCTAGATAAATATATATATTTATTTTTTCCTCTTCTTTTCTTTCGGTGCGTTCGTCTGATTTGTGCGGGGTACTCGTCTTACGACGACAACTAGTAAGACGAAGAAGATTTTTCTTCGTAACGTATATTTTGTGTTCGATCAGTTTGTTTCGTCATGGAGAAAAGCAATCAAACAATCGATACACAATCGACATCATTGATCGGTTACTATCTATCGAAGAAGAAACTGGCCAAACTTCATTTCGATTTCTTTCTTTCACTATGCAAACAATGTTCTATTGATACAATCGAACTAACTCGAGATTTCTTCCAACGCGAACACTGTCGACTACCGCAATTAATTATTCATAAATTCGAAGATGATGAAACATCACGTTTTCTCGCCGAACAAATTCGTCAACGATCGAATTCATCGACAATTATTCTCGATGAATTCGATTGTATTGCTCGTTTATTAGATCGTTATGAGCAATATTCAATTCTCAATTGTCAACATCAATCCTATCGTGTTCCACCGTTTATTCGTGTGACAAACGAACAAACCAATCAATCGATTGAACAACTATTAAAACAATATCAAATCTCATTTCCAATTCTATGCAAACCCATTCAAGCACATGGAGATAAATCACATGATATGAAGATTATTTTTGATGTTGAACATTTAAATGACATTGAGAAACCGTGTGTTTTGCAGCAGTTTATCGATCATGATGGGATACTTTTCAAAGTTTTTGCAAGTAAAGAAAAAAAAAACAACGATGCATCTTTGTTTTGTTTCTAATCTAATGAACATGAATTTAGTCGGTGAAAAGAATTATCATATTGTTCAACGAAATTCAATTCGTAATCTCGCCGATCATCCATCTCACGAGACAATCGCCTTTCATTCCAGTGAAGTATCAAGTTCTCAAGCCGATCATAGTCTTATTTCAATTGATCATTCGATATCGATAACCTACGATGAACAACAAGTTCATGAAATCACTCGAATTATTCAGAATTTATTTCGATTGAATCTTATCGGTATCGATATAATCATCGATCGACAAACAAATGCGTATACTGTCATTGATGTCAATTATTTTCCTGGTTACGAAGGTGTCAATGAATTCAGTCAGGAACTATTCAATCTATGCCAACATCTACTTCGTCTTTCCTAAAACAAATCGCTGTTTTTCTTTTATTATTCATTAATTTATTCGAAAAGAACAAAAAAAAAGAGAAAAGATTTAAATTTCTTTGTACGTGCCACTGTTGTTCTTCGAACGAGAGAGGCCAATAGCAACAATCAATGAACAAATAAGACCGAATAGTTCAAGAAGGAATACGCCACCCAAAATGCCAGACAAAAGTGGAAGATGTTTCCATGTCCAGTGAACGACTGCTCGAGCACAACCTTGAGAATACGGATGATAAACAATGGATTCATACGGTCGACAGCTAAGAGGGATTGAATAAGGATTCGTGTAATCATCGGGACCGTTGACACCGCAACAATGCAATTCTCGTTCGATATTTTCAATGATTTCGACTGTTTTTATATCACTATTTCGATAAGCATGATGAAATACTTCCAGAAAACCTGAATCATATGTTTGATAGATATTGTTTTCTTCAGCAATGACAACAACCGCTGAAATACATTGTAAAACAAGAATCAATATCAAAACAATCGAATGCAGATACAAATAGGTTCGTTTTTCATGTACAGCACCGATACATCCCAATAGTGATTGACATGCTGTTAGCACACCGATGAGGATCATCGTACTGACAATACATTCCATGGTTGCATCGCCAAATGACTCGGAAATTGTGTAGAGATCTTGAATAGCATTAAAACGCCGATTCGTTAGAATGAATATTCCAACACTTAGAATGGCTATGCCGAAAATAAAATAAAGAATATTGATGATACATAAAACAACTCGAGAACACTTGACACCACGAGATAGCTCGGCCATCGTTGATATTATTAAAGATGAAAACGAATTCTCTAAGGTGAGAATTTTGTTGACTTAAATATCGCGGAGATAATAAAAACAAAGTACGATTCGTCATTATTTAACGACAATTTTTTTTCGTATTTTATGAGATAAAAACGAAAAAACAAGAAGATTTTATTTTGTCATCATAGTTTACTCTCCAAGAAATAAGTATACAAAAAACAAATTAATCATTAAAGATTGCCAAATGTTTGTCCGTAGGATAAATGTGAAAGAGTATAAGCGATTATAATCGATGCTATGACACCGAAAATTTCAAAAATGAAAACAGCACCAACGATGCCACTGACAGCAGGAAGTAATTTTGTTGTTATCCAACTGATTATAGCATCTGCACACCCAGGAGAGGCTGTTGTTGAACCATCGTGATAACATGATGGTGGAATAGTTATATTTTCTCTCGTATAATCATCAGATCCGTCGACGCCACAACATTTCAATTCATCCTCTAAATATTCAATATCTTTACGATAGTCTGTATCATTGTTACTATAAGCCTCATTGAATATTCTTTTCAAATTATCACGATAACTCTCATCAATGTCACTACGTGTTGAAATCGATGTTATAAAAGCTGCTAATTCAAGAATCATTAAAATAATAAGAACGACTGCATAGACCCAAAGTAAACATCGATTTTGTAGCAAAGTACCCAGACAACCCAATAACGATATAATAACTGTAAATGCACCTGTCACTGTTAGAATAATTCCAAGTGTTTCAATGGCACTACCACCGACAATATCAAAATGCACATGATCTTCGAAGAATGCTACATCTAAACTCTTGCTTGCGATTAAATATATCCCAAAACCAAATAAAACCAAACCGAACAGCAAAAATATCGAATTCAGTATGCATAAAACTGCACGAGTTGCTTGAAGGCCGCGCGACAGTTGAGACATAATAAATAAAAACGACTTCCGAAATTAAAATATAGAAAAATACGAATATTTAAAGACAACTGCCGACGTACAACAGTTAAAAACAAGCGAGATAAGTGACTTTTATTGACATAGATAATAGCGAAGATACAAAAAGCAGAATGTTCGTGACGAAGTCGAACGGTTTCGTTTTATGATTCATGTAAACTGACACAAATTTCAATATAGATCTCGGTTGGTTTTGACAACAAAAAAATCAAAATCACCCATTAAAGGCCGTTCTCTTTCTCACCCAGTAAAAAAAATGTCAAATTTCTTCCTGGGACTTGTTCTCTCTTCGAAAACGAAAAGAAAGATTAATATATGTACATGTAAGAATAAATAAACATTAACAATTATATGTGTATATATATATATATATATATATGTGAGTAACGATTTTATTCACACAAAAAACCCCTCCGATATCGTTTCGTTGACATATGCAGGTGTAAGTACGAGAAAGACCGATAATGGTTTTTTTTTCTCTCTCGCTCTTCAAACTAAAACAAAAGTCAAGTATTTGTACGTATATTTTCAGCATCTCATTTATTCAGATCGGTTGATTGCTTTGAATAAACATTCGATAAAGCAGCGTTTTTTTTCCTTCTTCGTCGTTATATTTTGATTTTCTTGCTTGTTTTTTCCGAGATTTATTATTTGTATCATCAAATACGACATTCTCGGTTAGTCTTATCCATTCGAAAGGATAGGAAGAAAAACGAACGCCATCGAGATATTATTCTTCTGCGCGTCTTCGTCTTCTTTCTCTCTCTCTGTACTATCTGAATCATTTTGTTGCATCACACTAGTGGATGATACAAGTCGTATGGGGAGATATTTGAAGAAATGATATGTCAATGGATATGATTATCTCGGGAGAGAAGATTTATTCGTTCGATGTTTGAGATGTGTTTCTTTTTCAGTGAAAATTCGACCTTTTGATCTTGAAATCAATGCAGATGTTAATCATTTTTCAATTAGATCTCTATGTTCTCCTTCCGTTTTGTTTTCAATTGATGTTTCGAGATATGAAAATATCAGACAGGGAGTCAAACGCGGGTGTCTGCCTGCTAGACGATAATGATGATGAGCCAACGGGGTCGTTTCATTTTGGAATCGAGAAAGAAAGAAAAAGGAAAAGAACGATAAACGTCTCGCTTTTTGCTTCTAGTGGTACCAATAAATAAATGAGAAACGATTGCAATATGTAGAAAAGACGAGAAGAAAAAAAAACGAACAGAGAATTTGCTTATTCTCATCCTTATGTAGAACAAAACTAATAAATCTTCTTTCTCTCTTTTGTACATAGAGATTTTTCTCTCTCTCTCTCCCCTCTCACTCTCTCATTCGTTTGTTGTTCTTTATCTCGTCGACTTTTTTTCTTGATGATGATGATGATGACGATCGTTGAAGACGAACATTTAACTGTAAAAGATGACGAAATCAATGATTTATCATTGAATAATATTAATAATAAAATCAACCGACGAAAACAAATCAAACCAAATCGGTAACACGAATTATTTTTTTCATACAAACAAACAAACAATTTCAACAATATCTTTCAGCGTAACAACCGATGACGATGTGCAGCAGCCTCAACCGGAAGTCTATTGCAATCTCTGTGACCGATCATTTTGTAATAAATATTTTCTCAAAACTCATCTCGCTAAAAAACATGCTGATATCAATTTACCCTCATCTCCGTTGTTGTCGTCGTCTGAGAACAATGATCAACCTAAAACTACGGTGGAAAAGTCAAGTGAAGATTATTGTGAAGTAGGATCGCGTTGTTTTTCGAATGAATGAATTTTTAATTGAAAAATTCTTTTAGATTTGTCAAAAACATTTTTGTAATAAATATTATCTTCGTGTAAGTTTGATTTTCGTTTGTTTAATTTGAGATTAAAAACTATCATCATCTTTGTCAAAGGCGATTTCTCGTTGTTCGAATATACATTCGCATTTGTTGACATAGAACGACCGCCAATCAATTGTATATTATGTGTGTGTGTGTTTTTTTTTGTTTTCAGAAGCATAAAGGCGAATGTCATGGCGTGTACACTGATTACATTAAATCATTACAGAAGAGTTCCAATGAAAATCCTGTCAAAAACAATCTTTCAAATCGGCCAAGTAGATTGATTAAACGAAACATTCGATTGATGTTGTTTGTTCGAATCTAGTTCCGACGAATCCACTTCTACTCAATCCATTCTATCCAGGTCCATCGGATATCAAAAGTTTATATCCAATTCCATCGTCAATATCTCCGCCTCAACAACGAACTCTACGTCGTTGTCATCTATGTCAAATTGACTTTCGTAATCGAGCTCTTTTTCGTATGCATATGAATACATTTCATCCGAATGAGAAAACAAAAAAGAATTCATCGGCAAACATCGCCTATGTACCACCGTTCGTCGATACGAGCAGTCAACTAGCACAGAAACTCGTCACTGGTCAAACATCACAAGCCATTGTCAATGATTCGTATTTTTCAGCCAAAATGGCCGATCGAGTTGTCTGCGAGATTTGTAATAAACAAGTTTGTAATAAATATTTTCTCAAAACTCACAAAGGTAAATCACAACTAACGAATCAATCATCAAACTCAAATGTTTATCTTCTAGCAAAAGTTCACGGTATAACAGCAAGTAACGATAACACCGAACAACAAAAACAAACGTATTGTTCACAATGCCAAAAAGATTTTCCATCGAAATACTTCTACTTATTTCACATGCAAACCGTTCATAATGACACATCGGATCCAGCCTATCAAACACTTCTACAATTAATTCAAAATTCAGCAACAAGAAATGAAAATTCCAGTCCGTGTTCAGAGCCCGATGATGATAATCTCAAACGAAAACGAACATCTAGTCAATCATCGAATGATAATCAAGAAGATACAAACGCTGGCCTACAACCGTTTCTAATCGAAAGTGAAGATCCGACATTTTCTCATACATTCGTGCCATGTATGGTCTATTTACCTGTTACTCGACGAGTTACTCAACAAGTCAAAATCAATCTTCGATTGAAACCTGTTTTAGCCGAAAATTCTTCTTGAAAAAACAAACCCTTCTCTAAACATATCTGGGTGTGTTTGTTTGCTCCTCATTTGTTTTCTTTCTTTTGACAAACATTAAAATTGAATAAAGATCAATTATACTCATTGAAAAAGAAAAACAAAGTCTTCTTTTGATTTATGCATTCACGCGCACGGGCGAATTATTTTCTTTTGCATGCCTTCGTTTACGTTTTCGCTCTTGGTGAATACTGTTCGTTAATTCAGGTACAAAGATTTTCGGACCACGACCTTGAACAACATATCCATCCATATTAACCGGTTCGAATTCTTCGAATGTCAACATATCGAACTTAATCTTGTCTTGTTCGTAGGTAAAATGTGTTTGTTTGAACCGGAAACCCCAGAGAATCTCTCGAGGTTTGTAACTGGTTCGATATTGACAAGCATCACCGGTCGATTCCATCGTGCCTTCGATGATGACAACGATTTCAAAGGCATTTGGACCGTGACCATCGAAATTATAGAGTCGATGGGGAGAAATCGGATAGAGAGGAGAGGATTGATCGATGACATGTTCGATTACTAATGGACAAAGAAGAAGAAGATTTGTATTCGATGGTTGAACGGCCATATCGAAATTTTCATCAGGAATCAATTCACCGGTGCTCGCCGATGAAAATGTATAAAAAATCACTCGAATAGCTGGTCGTGTTAGTTGAGTAACAATACTATTTGCTTTAAAAATTCAATTTTCATAATTTATCGACTAAAAACAACAAAACTCACCAACTTTAAACATGAAACACAATTGTCCATCTCGAGGTGCAATAACTGCTCGTTCACTGAATTGCAGAACTTTCATTCGTTGTTTTGGTCGTGCAAGTTTATTGAACACAATTCCTCCGACATAGATCGTTATCAGTGCACCACATGATGATTGAATCATTAAAAGAATAACTCCGGCTTTACATTCGTCATTAACATGTCGATAACCATAGCCGATTGTATGTTGAGTTTCTAATGAGAAGAGAAAAAACGCAAGAAAACTATTGCCAACATTGACGAGACACGGCCGATGTTCCGTATTCGGACGTAAATGATCGGGCAAGAAATCACTATTATAATACGCGAGAAGATACCAAATAAGAGCGAAATAAGTCCAACTAACAACGAACACAGCCATGATCAATGGAAGAACGGATGTCCATGGAGCTGCGATTAAATTCGAATACCAATCGGCACATGTTCGACTCCAGACAATGGGTCGATGTTGAATGAAAAATCGTAAACGACCTGATTTGCAAACGAGTCTATCCGGTTCCAATAACGAAGACATAGTTTCCTTCGTTACAAGTTCGAACACGTTTTCTTATATTCAATTCATATCAATTGACTGGTTGTGTGTTTTTTCTCTGCTCTCTCTCTCTCTCTGTCGAAATAAATCATTCATGCATAAACACGTCATATGCTCTCACTCGTATCAACTTATTTATTAAGTAAAGAAAAAATTGACATCACAGTCCTTGAAATTCCAGTTCATTATACAGTTGTATGGCAGTACAACATGGACAAAAACACGTTGAGCAAGTATCACCACAAATAGCACCCTGAAAAATAAAAAAACAAAACGTAATTGAAGTTCTTTGTCATTGTTGTTTATTTGCTCATACTCGAATTCGAAAACCCGTTCGAATCTTTGTTCTCAGACCAGTATTTCCTGAAAAACAAACAAACAAACAAAAGGAAAGCTTAATCACTTTCAATTTCATCTAATTCCATCGACTTGCCTCCAGGTAAACACCACGTGCACAAACATTCATTAGTTCGCGCATGTAATTTACACATAAAACATGGAAAACACCAAAACGCAAAACAACCTAGAACAACTTAATCAATCAAATCCTTTTCTCATTTAAATGTCAACCGTACAAGTGCCGAGATCGCTACAACAACTGCAAATGCCTGTATTCCATTCGTTTTCAAATGTCCAAACGTTTCCGGTTGGTTGTGTTCGTACTGTCCTAAAATCAAGAGATTGAACACATTTAGAACAATGAAATTCTGGTACTGCTTACACCATTGAAACGAAGAATGAAACGAAAATGGACTATTCAATCGAACTCAAATGCAGATTTGCGTTGAAATCGCTTGTGTACAAATGTGTTGCTGAGACACAGTTGCGAATGCGTAGGCGAAGTAAAAAAGCGAAAGAAAAATGCTTTTCATGTTTTTTCGTTCGATTGAAGAGAAAGAAATTCTCGATTGTGTTTATGTTGAAGAATGAATTTTATTTACTCAATAATCAAAAGGGCATCGACTATTGAGACACCTTTTTTTTTCTTCGTTCGTTCAAAACGAAAAGAAACAGAGTCAACCAGATTTGATTGCGAATAATAAGGTAATCAGTTGCTAAAACAAATCTGAAGAACGTAAGAAGAAGAAAAAATGCAAGTCACTTGTATGGTTTAACTACAAAAAAAAGAGAGAGAGCAAAATGCCAATAAATATGATACAAGTGATTAAGATGAGTTCGTTGAACAAATATGTACACGTACTAAAGATTTGTTACGAAGGGTGAATATAATCTAGTGCAATATAATCATTGACAAAAGGCCAATGAAAATGCATATTCGTTGAGACGAAAAGAGAAGAGGGGAGATTTAATCACTTTCAATAAAAAACAACACGCGAAATTCGTAGGTAAATAACCATCGAACTCGTAAGATTCAAAGGAGAAATTGATTATTATTGAACATGAAAATAATTCTTCCGCAACGCAATCGTTTAGTTCATGTAAGTTTTAATTACATTGATGTGCTTAGAGACTTCATGTAGTCAAATAGATATAGGACACAGAATAAAGTCAAGACTCATGTTACTTTTCTTCTTTGCTCGCACTTTTTTTTTCTTGTTCTTCGAACGTCGCGAATCAAGAAAAGAGACGAAGAGAAGAGAAGAAAAAAAAAGACATTCGCGCTTGTCGTGTTTTTTCTTTATCATCGTATGACTTTAATTTTCTATCTGCATTTGCAAAGTTAAGTTGAGAACTGAAAAAAAAAGAAAAAAAAATGGGAGATGATAGCAGTGACGAAGAACAACAGTTTGATCCTGTGAGTTCGTTGTGCCTTTTTTTTCATTTGAATTTCAAAAACTTGTTTTTTTTTTCTAGCGAACATTGCTAAGCGATGGTGACGATCAAAAACTTCATTTATTCATCAAAGGTAGCCTGACCAACGATGAATTTCCTTAATTAACTTGTCTTCTCGTTTCAGCCGGTCGTGACGGTCGATCGAAAGGTGCATGTCCATTTTGTCACGATGTATTCTTAAAACTTCTAATTAAACGTGAAGCCGACAATGAATTCAGTTTCGATGTGATTACAATTAATTGCAAGAATCCACCGAAAGAATTCAAGGAAATATCGAAGAAATTGCCGACACTTTGTCATGGTGACATTGTTTTGAATGATGTCGATGATATCGAAGATTATCTCGATTCATCATATCCAAATTCGAAATTAGCTATTAGAGATGCGGATGCATTCAAAATACAATCGAATGTTTTCACGAAATTCACATATTTAATCAAAGATGTGACGAATAATCCGCAAGGATTGATTGTTGAATTAGAAAAAATCAATAAATTCCTTCAACGTCGCGGCACAAAGTACATTTGCGGTAATGAAATCACTGGACTTGACTGTTCACTTTGGCCGAAATTGCAACACATTCGTGTCGCATTAGAACATCTACTTAAACTGCAAATTCCCACGGAATTCACTGCACTTTGGGCGTATTTAGCATCGGCATATGAACTCGATGCGTTCGTTAAATCTTGTCCATCAGATCAAGAAATTCTTCTTCATTGGATTCGAGGTGAACAATCGAACAAAGCCTATCTACAATTGACAACTGAAGAACCGAAATATTCATTCGATGTACCCGAATAAATTCGTATTATGTGTGATGATTTTTCTATATTTTTGTTCTCTCTTCTCTTGTTAGTCTTCATGCAGTGCAATTCTATTTCGACTAATAATAAATAAAAAAAAAATTCACGTCGACAAAACATGTTTGTCTAATTAGATCGATACATATGCATGTGTCAGATTTCATTAGTTAGTTCGAGCAAAATGACAACATCGATCGATCCGAGCAGAGATGAATTGTTCTTGTTAGATGATAATCAATATCAGATATCGAATGTTGTCTTAACGAATATCAAACCCATTGGAGTAGTGTTCTGTGTTTTTGTTTCCCTGTTTTCTTTCAATGAGATTCGTTTAGGCAGAGAGAAAACGAGCGAAATTATTACAACAGAATGTTGAATCGAATCATCTGCAAGCTAATTCATTTATTCAATTTGAATCATCAACAAATTCGTGTATTCCTCAGCCACAACAAAGTATCGTATTGAACATATGAGTTTCTTTTTCTCATTTCAACAAGTTAAGTTTAGTTTTATCATCTCCAATTAATCGATTTCCTCCTCCTGCTTCTTCTCTTCTTCTTCTTCGTCAATCATCGAGTAGCAGTACATCTTTAAATATTTATCAACAAATACGATCCCGTCAACCAATATTTACAAATCCATTTCATTCAACACGAGAACGTTTTCAAGTCAATTCAATTGGCCGTCCTATATTTCGTGCAAATCACAATTACAATCATCGACAATAGGAGAGAGAGAAAAAAATGTTTTGTTTTGTTTTTGTTTATTTAAAAAAAACTGGGAAGTGCATCACATGCATGAACATCTTGATTTCGAGCTGTTTTTATCGTACATAAAAGTCCACGACGACAACTATGATCACATTGACTACTATTCGAATAGGATTTCGTGAAATATTGATAGACTAAACCCATCAAAGGCCCATCTAAATCATTGGTTAATCGTTCGACGAGTTTTTCCCAATCGGCTGGAAAGAGATTTTCCATTTGATAAACATCACGAGCGGCGTATTCATCGATGAATATCGTGCGATTGTATTGATTGGTAGCTGTTAGATTCATAATCACCGTACGATGATCGAGAGTCCAGTACGAACTTCCTGGATAATGACCATCGATTGAATAAACACGATAGCCAGGGTTTAAAAATGATGATGTAGTTAGTGAAGGTGCTGCGTAAGCCTAAAGAAAAACGATAGAGTGAAGTTTATTGGAGGGAAAATGACAATGCCAACCATGGAAAAAGGACGTTTCGAATCGATCTCATCGTAAAACATATAAAATTGATCATAATGTGTATGTCCAAAGAATTGTCCCGAAACGGTATTTTCATATCTAAAAACGAAATGTTGAAATTTCGAATTGTTTGTTTTTTTCTCTCAAACCGATTGATAATCTTATGATAATTCCAGCTAAACGATGGCATGCATGAACTCGGCGGATGATGTCCAATAATATGCACTTTCTCTTCGTGATCTTCGGCGTATTGCAGCCATTGAATCAACCATTGCAGTTGATCGAGTGGATCTGTCGAATTAATGAGTAACCAAAAGTTTTCTCTCGAACAATAGTTCATATTCAATGAAATCATTCGTAAACCAGGTTGAATTACTGTCGTATAAAAACCACCGGTTTGAATACTCGAACGAGTATCTTCGGGTAAACCGAGTTTGATCCAATTATCAGCTAAAACATTGTACAACCAAGAGATATTATCAGTTTTGATATTCGGAGTTGGATAGAGATTGCATGGAGCGGCTTCGTGATTGCCAACAGCGGAGTAGAATGTTTTATTTGGAAAGACTGTTGATAAAAGTTTATTAATTGTATTGATTGAATAGAGTTGAGTATCACGGGATTGATTCCAAACATTATGAGCTGGAAGATCGCCAGTATAGTAAATAAAATCAACCTACAAAACGCAATGACAATGAGAGAGAGAGAGACGATGTAATTTAACTAACATTTTCAATTTCAGCAGCGTATTTTAAAATGACTTCAGCAGTCCATACTGGAATATCACAGTTTCGATAGTCACCCCTTTTTTAAAATTAAAATTCAATTGATTTCGAAAATGAATTCTATCAAAAAGAAATCCCTACCAAAATCCAGCACCAGCATGTCCAGGAGCTACGTAGAAATCACGATTTGTCAACAACAAAATTCGATTTTAATTCGCAACTCACTTGGTTGTCCCTCTCGACAACACAATGGTTGAGCACATTCAGCTTGTGAGCCAGGTTTATATTCAAAATCGATATGAATATCTGATAAATGCAGTACGTTGAATCTCGGCGATCCAGGCTACAATTTGCCACTCAAATTTTCCTTTCATCAAATCTCCTCTAACTTACAGTCGGTGGTTTCGGTGGCTGTGGTTGAGGTTTAGGTTTATTCGGAAATGTAACATTCCAATTCAACTGTGGCTTGTCCTTCGGTGTATCACATTCAAATGCAAGAGCACAGAATTCTTTCGTTGTCAATGATGTTTGTCCTAAAACTTCGATGACAACATCCTACGAAAACAATTGAATATCAACAAACACAAGTCAATCTACTTTAAATTCATTCACTGCTCCCAAACAAACATTTTTATCTAATAATTTATAAAATTTACAAAATTCCATGGCGATCTTATCGATTAATTCCGATCGATTGATTTTAATCAATGCTCGCATCTAACAAAAAAAAATCCAATCGAAAGAAATGTTCATTCAAATTACCTCAGGTACCAACAGTCGACAAGCATCGCACAGTTCGTTGCTTTGTAAATTATTCGAATACCATTGCAATTTTTTGAAATTGATCGATCGTTCAAATCGATGTCGATAGTTAGCGAGCATAATCGATAGTTTTTGATCGTTTGTATTCGATGGTAAACTCATCGATTCAACAAATACGAACAAACTCAAACAGATAAGAACTTTCAAGAGCATAATTTCAATATCTAGAACAAAAAAAGAAATGATCTGTATTTCAAAGAATTAAAAAGCTGGGAGTGAATCGCATGCATGCGGATCTTCGGGACGCGCCGAAAGAAATTCACAAAGTAAACCTCGACGACATTTATGATCGCATTGAGTGCCGTTTGCATACGATTTCGTATGAAATTGATAGACAAGTCCCATTAATGGACCGTCCATATTACTCGCCAAACGTTGAATTAAATCATCCCAACCGCTAGGAAATAGATTTTTCATTTCATAGGTCTGTCGTGCATCGTATTCTCTTGCAAATCTCGGTTCGTCCATTAGATTCGATGCTGTTATATTCATAATTGTTGTATGATAATCGAGTGTCCAATATGAACTACCGTTATATTGTCCATCGATTGTATACGTACGATAACCAGGATTGTAATGAGAATAGGTTGTTACTGAGGGGCCGATATAGGCCATGGAAACTGGCCGTTTCGAATCGATTTCATCGTAGAACATGATGAGACCTTCGGAATGAACATGCCCGTAGAATTGGCCAGCAATTGTATTTTCATAACGATTGACAATTTTATTAAAATTCCAACTGTATGCTGCTGTACATTGACTCGGAGGTTGATGTCCAATAATATGCACTTTCTCGTTGTTGTCTTCAGCTGATTGTAACGTTTGAATTAACCATTTCAGTTGACCAAGTGGATCAATCGAGTCAATTAGAATCCAATAATTATCCGATGTACAATAATTCATATTCAATGAAATCAATCGTAGACCAGGTCGAATAACTGTCGTATAAAAACCACCGGAAAGAATACTCGAACGAGTATCTTCGGGTAAACCGAGTTTAACCCAATCATCAGCTAAAACACTGTACAACCAAGAGATATTATCAGTTTTGATGTTCGGCGTTGGATAGAGATTGCAAGGAGCGGCTTCGTGATTTCCAACGGCAGGATAAAATGTTTTATCCGGAAAGATTTTTAATAACATATCGTTAATGGAATTAATTGAGTAGATTTGCTGCTCACGTGTTTGATTCCAAACATTATGAGCTGGTAAATCACCGGTGTAGTAAATAAAATCTGCCTAAAGAATTTCGAAGAAATTAAATAAACTAGAATTTCAAATATTTGATTTTTACATTTTCAATATCCGAAGCATACTTTAAAATAGCTTCAGCTGTCCAATAAGGTATATCACAACTTCGATAGTCGCCCCTAAATTCGATTCTGATTTTCAAATCTCCTTTTTTTCTTTTTAATCCTACCAGTAACCGGCACCAGTCTGTCCAGGTGCTAAAAACAGAGCGTATCTATAATCAATCGAATATTCTCAGTCAAAATCTTTACCAGGTTCACCTCCACGACAACACAACGGCTGCGGACAATCAGCTTGCGAACCTTCTTTATACGCAAAATCAATGTGTATATCCGAAAGATGTAGAACAGTCAATTTCGGTGCATCGGGCGAAGGCGGTTGTGGCGGTCGTGGCGTTGGCTTCGGATTACTCGGTAATGTCACATTCCAAGCCAAGATCGGAAAATCTCGTTGTGGCTGACATTCAAATGCCAACGAACAAAGTTCTTTGTCTGACAATGGTGATAATTTCACGACTTCGAATACTGTCGGCATATATTCATGAGCAGCATCGAGACAAACTGCATGATCAAGTCGTTTATATTCTTTGCAGATAGTCGTTACAGCTGTTTCGATCGCTTTCGTATCGTTTAGTTTGATAAGATGTCGAACAAATGGCGCGGCAATATTACACAGATCGCATACGTCCGAATCTCGTGTATATCCTAATGACCATTTCAATGTTTTGAAATTCGATGATTGTTGAAATCGATGACGATAGCCGGTGAAAACATGTAACAACTGTCGATCAGTCTCGTTGAACGAATCGACGAGAGTCGACTCGTCGTGTATTGAACGCGTCTCAATAGATGCAAACAAACAAATCAACGCAATTGCACAACACAATTTTTCCATTTTTAGATACTTCGATAAGAAATACGAAAAAGAATTTGATTAAAGGTGTGTTAGAAATCTTCTTATCTCGCTCTTTTCGTTCTTCTTCTTCTTCGATGTTTGACAAAACTCCCCAAGAGATTAGAAAGCTGGCCGAGGACATCGGTAGAATATATGTTCTTATCACTCGGTTCGTTTATTTTATCTCCGAAAGCACATCCGGATGGAATCAATGTTTATCATATTGTCAAGAAATCTAAGACGAAAAAAAATATATCTTACTGTTAGAAACAGTTGCCTAATGATTTCAGAAGAAGAAGAAAAGAACAGTATGTAATCAATCAACAACTCAAATATCCAATCTGAATTTTTGTTGTTTTTTTTTTCAAAAATCAAATTCTCAAAACGACGTTTTTCCTTCTCATCAACATATAGTCCCATGTGTGTATATGTCAATAGGCAATTGTTCGACTACAACTAATTGATGAATATAATCATAATAGCAGGCATATGATCGAAATTGACAGCTGGATGCGCAAGTAAAGAAAAACAACGATGAGAGTACATTATCTTTTCATCTATGCATGCATTCCGACCGGCAGACATGCAGAGAACGTATTTGATTGGTCGATCGATTGCCATTTCTGTGAACATTGAACCTCCGATTAAACATTCGAAAAAAAAACTAAATAAATAAATTTACGAAAATCTCTATCGATTGTAGGTTTTTATTCGAGAAAAAAATCGAACGAATTCTATTGGTGAGATCTCAATGCGGAAGATAAAATAAACAAAAAACAACAACCAACAAGTATTTCCTCTTTCATTGTGTCTGTCAGTTGCTTGTTATTATTATGTCTATAGGTGCAAGTGAAAAACATGTCCTATACGATAATCCATGTGCACCTATTGTTAAATTTTCTCATTCGAATGACGACGATATGACTGATGAACAAGCAACTAATTCGAGTTTAAATCAAGACCCATCGTTCAATCCTCTACTTGGTGAACATTCATTGAAATCAATATCCATCGAAGATCTAGTCAAATCATTTGATAACACAATTCATGATTGTTTTTCCAATGAAGAAACTCAATCGAATGACGAAGAATCTAAAACCCCACAAGAAGATCTTATTGCTTCATCAAAGTGAGTGTTTCATTTGTCGAATTCGATTCTCATTTCAATTTTTCGAATCATCGATTAGTACTTGGTCGGAACTCATTGAAAACCTTCGAACATCACTTCGAAAAGATCTCAAACTGCCTCATATCTCTCAAAGTTGTCAAACAGCTCTCACAACAATCTGCAATCAACATTCGACAACACTCGATGATATCACATCGATCGACGATCTAAACGAAGACGAAGAAGAAGAACTTCGCGAACAATTAGACATGCATTCGATTATTCTCTCATCGAATCACGAACCGTTTCTCACTGCTGAACAAGTTATCAGCGAAATCGATTTCATGTTACAAGATATGACGCCCGATTCAGGCTATTGTGATGATCATTCGACATCCGATTTGCTCGATCTACGTACTCGACGTGTGAAATATCTCTCGACAAGCATGCATAATGATGAAATCGATTTGAAATCGCAAACGATCTATTCACTGAATGAACTCTACGAAGAATTAAATACATCTATCAAAGATCTTTCAAGTTTACTTGTTCAAGTAAAACGACAAATCATTGATTTAGAATTAAAATTCGTTTGCTTTTAGGAATTAGCAGTTCGAGATGAACTGGAATTTGAGAAAGAAACCAAAAATACATTCATTTCGTTAGTTTTAAGTATTCAAGTAAGGCAAATTGAAATGCCAAGGATTTTTATTCGACTAATTTCTCGTTTGATTAGAATAAACGTCGGCAACAACAAATAGAAAAACGTCCAAAACGTCGTTCATTTCTCAGCAGTACGAGCAATTCAATCGAACCGGGAACGGTAAATAATCATTTTTCCTCTCAACTTTCGATCCTCGGGGATTTCTCGCGTTTGCCTACAGAAAAATCAATTGATTAATAATCAAATAGAAGAACTCGACAGAAAAAGAGAAAATGCATAGGTCATGAATGTTCATATATTGACAGTTGTTTTTGTTTTGCATATTAATTCGAATTGAGTACAAGCAAAAAACAATGACCTTGAGTAATGAATAAGAAAGACAAATCTAAATATAGAATCTGAAGAAGAAGAAGAAGAAAAACAATAGTCGGAAGCCAATGGTTAAACGCGATGATTGATAAGAAATGATTAACAATATGAAAATATGTTGAATGATGTTTATTAGCACATGCATTGAGTCTGTCATGCAAAAAGGCAAAACGCGAATCGTGTTTGATTCTAGATAATTTCCCATCGAAATCGATCGGTATTCGATGTTTTTTCGACTAGTTGGCATGAAATGTTTCAAAAATCTCAGGTACTCATTCATGTGCGGGCTATTAGTGTTGTTCTTTGTTTTTTTTATTTGAAAGAAATAATTCGAACATTTGGACTTTGTTTTAGTATTTAACAACGGTTATTCCATATGATCGCGAGCATCCAACGTATTTATCTGTCGAACATTTACAAAGTTTAAATAAAAGTTAGTTTCTTTTTTTCTTAATTTGAATATTTGATCGACTGTTGTTTTAGTTCTTCACGCAATTAACGAAGATAGTAGTCAAGTTCCTGAACTTCTTACCAAATACATTCTCAACGTTTTATGTCCTTGCTGACATCGATGTTTTCATCTTAATCTGTCGCTTTTTGTACTGTGGTGATTTAACATTTTCTCTTTGCATGTCTCTCTCTCTCTCTTTTCCTAGGGTTAGTTTCTATTTTCTGCTAATTAATGACATCATTTTATTCAGATATTTTACGAAAATCTAGTCGAAAAATGAAAAAAAAATCAAAAATAATCGGTTTGACTGATAAATGAATTTTAATTAATATATTCTCTTTGTATTGTTTTGTATGTAATTGTTTGTGCGTGTTTTTTTCTCGTGAAAAAATAAATCTTCTGTAAAGAATTCGATTGCCTTTTTTTTCTCAAGTTCAAAGTTGAAAAGATACTTGATGCTATCGATAACAATCAATTACAACAACAACAACAATACATACATATGGTTTAGATAACTACTTAAGTCCTTTCTCTTACACAATATATTGTCATCTATAATAACAGAAATCTTTTGTTTGCCATCAAATTTCGGACATATTCATATAAAAAACAGTTATTGGTTATTACATTCAACTGTTTTCTTCTATTAGGATATTTGCCTATCTCGAGCTAATATTATCATGTCGTCATCGTCATGCATATGACAGTACTATATTGATGAAGACAACGTTAATGTGCAACCTTCTTATGCTTGCACTAGTATGATTATCCGCATCAGTTGCAAGACATCGACATACCGAGTGTATATGTATATATATATATATATGTATATGTATGAGGCGAGAAAACACCCGGAGTACGAGAGAATGTATGTCGTATCAATATATGCATGTATAATGTATATCTTAGGTTTTTTTTCTTTTTCTTCTTCTTAATATACGAGAAACTGAAAAGAAAATAAATGGAACTTTCATTGTTGTATTACAAGATCTCTCTCTCTCTCTCTCTCATTTTTTGTTCGTCAAGGTTTGTTAATAATATAGGCATGTGTATATCAAAGTAAATCTCAAAAATCGAGTAACCTATGAAAGATTATTGAAATGTGTATATGTATACATGCAAAGAAAATGAGAGTTATGGATACAATAAAAAAAGGAAAGCTCTAGACAATAATGTTTATAGTGGTCATTATCATTGCAATTAAGCTTTGGTATTATTTATGCTTGCATGTATTCAGGGACGATTAGCATTCTCTTATTTTTCTTCTCATTATTTGAGTATCGATCACATCGTTGGTCTTATCTCAATACAACTGCTCGTTGTTCGTTGTCGGGCTTTTTTCTTCTTCTTCTTCTTTACTGTTGATATCATGTAATTGCTCTAGTCGTTCGTGTTTTCTCTCTCTCTCATTTTCTTGTCGTTAGCGAACGATGAGTGTGTTGCAGTGCTAGTTGTTGTTGTTGTTGTTATCATCTTGTCAATTGTCTTTTTATAGTTGTCCGCAAGAGTTTTCGAAAGTATTCTACATTTCGCAACTCGACTGATAGTTAGATGCAAATTCTTTATTGCCCACTATAACTCATTAAGAAACATAGTTGTCTTTCTCTCTCTCTTTCTTTCAATGAGAAAAAAAAACGAGAGAAACCGCATCGGAATGTAACAGATATCATACACATAAGCCATAGGGGAGAGAGAGAGAGAGCGAAGAAAAAAAAAGGAAAGGAACTTTTGTCATCATCTTCCGCTCGTTTAGCTAAGATGAAACTGTACCATCCCTTTTTCTTCTTCTCCTTATTTCTCTTCATGTGTCTGTATGTTTTTATGGAGATGCTTGATGATCAACACCGGCTAACGCGCTAGTATAGAAATGGGCATATTTTCTACGGTATACAATAATACGTCGTTTTCTTCGCGTCTCTCTCTCTCTTTTGACTAAGTTTGGTGTCGACCATCTATAATCTTTTTTATGATTATTTCTTTGATACTTTTCTCCATATGTACATAAATAAAGAGCTAAAATAGATGGCTAATATTTTTCTCCCCTCTCTCTCTCCCTCGTTGTGTCGGGCGGTTTTTGTTTTATTTCTTTTTGATTCGTAGGCTTTAATGATTTATTTTTATTTCGTACGTTAGGTAATTAGTGAGTAAGTTGTTGGCTTGACGAACGGATTTTTCAATACGAAAGTAAACATCGAATGGCGGCTAGTGCACCGCGCTTCTCGAAGCCACCGTCCATTCGACAATTACCAGACGATTCAGCACGTCTTTTTCTTGAATGTCAAGTACAAGGAACACCCAAACCTGATATAACTTGGTATCAAAATGATACAAAACTTTCAATTACATCAACCAAACATAAACAAACAACGAAACTTACGACAGGATCGACGACAACCTATGATGTTACACTTGAAATAACAAATCTTGCTCAAACCGATGCAGGTTCATATAAAATCGTAGCGAAAAATCGAGCCGGTGAGGTGACAGCAAATGTAAATTTAAGTCTTTCGAATGATGACGATGATGAAACGACAGCTGGTTCGACTAGGTAATCGATCTTCTCGATTCATTCATTCATTGATTGACGAGAAATTTTTGCTCGAATTTTCTAGTTCGACGGCTGACGGCAGTGCACCAGTATTCATTCAAAAGCCCGTTATTAAACAAGAAAACGATGGCAAACGTTTAATATTCGAATGCAAAATCTCAGCCGAACCGAAACCGGATTTATTTTGGTCACGTGACGACGTATCAATACAAAATTCGGGCCGTTATTTAATCTATTGTGATGCTCTACCTAATAATGCATATGTTGCTTGTCTTGAAATCGATGACGTCAATACATCTGACGGAGGCAAATACAAAGTTTTAGCAAAGAATACTCTTGGTGAAAGTAATGCACAAATAACACTTAATCTTGAAAGTAAGTTATTTACTATGGATAATTGAGAAAACAGATTGATTGTTATTTTCTTTTTTGAAGATCAAGAACAAGGTGCCAATGGTCGACCAACATTTACTCAGAAACCACAAGTTCGAATGTTCGAAGAGTCGATTCTTATCGAATGTCGATGTACAGCTGATCCTGTGCCGAGTTTTAATTGGACATTCGATGGAAAGGCTATTAATCTTGGCACGAAATATAAACAAGGCATATCATCACAAGCAAATAATCATACGATTTTTCTCGAAATTGGACAAATTACCAAGAAAGATTCAGGCATTTATAAAGTCACAGCAAAAAATAATAAAGGCGATGGTTCAGCAAATATCGAATTGAATATCGATGGAATTGATTTCAAGTTTGTATTCGAATTTTGATGCAGTTCGAATCTTCAGACAGTGAATATTTAGATTGCCCGATGGTATTGCACCGTCATTTCTCGGCAAACCAGTCATTAAACAAACGGCTAAAACCGCTACGATTCAAATCGATATTCTTGCCGATCCCAATCCATCGGTACATTGGTCAAAAGATGCCAAAGATCTGCTCAATGTTGACAAAATTGTTTCACGTCTCGAATCCAAAGGTGGAAATAAATATACCGTTTATCTCGATATCAAGGTTAATCACATAGAGATCTTAAATATTTGAGTTCTATTTTTGATTTTTATTTGCAGAATTTAACTTCAACGGACAGTGGAGTTTATAAATGTACTCTATCGAATGAACTTGGCACAGCAGTTGCTAATGTTGGAATTAAAATAGCTGGTCTGTTGAAAGATTGAATCAATAAAAAAAAAAAGCAAATTAGGAATTGCGTGTGTTTTGTAGGTGATAAAGCCAATCTCGATCAAACGGATAAATTAGCACCAGCATTTGACAAACCGAAACTAACGAAAAATGCGAAACAAAAATCAGTTAAAATCGAATGTCGTTGCAAAGGCAAACAAGAACCGAAGATAACTTGGAAGAAAGCCAAAGTCGAACTTAAAGACACACCGAATCGATACAAACTTAGTAAAACAAAAGAAGCAGATGATACCTATCTATTTTCACTCGAAATTCTCGTAAGTTGAAATTGAAGGACCAGTCATTCGATTGAAAATTGTTCTTTTTCCGTACAGAATGCAAATGCGAATGATAGTGGAGTTTATAAGATTCTCGCGAAGAACGATGCCGGTGAAAGTCAAGCATTAGTCAATCTTACAATTGATGCCGATAATTCGACACTGTAAAGGAGATTTTGTCAGGAGATTTAATTTAGATTTTTTTGTTGTTGTTGAAATAGAAATGAGGATGAAGAACAAGCAAAAAAGAAAAAACCGAGTACAGCAAGTGGTAATCAAATGACAGCACCGGTCTTCGGCGAGAAACCGAAAGAAATCATTGCTAATGACGGTGATAAAGTCGAAATTCAATGTAAAGTCTCGGGTGCACCGAGACCGGAAATAACTTGGCTTTTAAATAAAAAAGAAGTCAAACCATCGGCTGTAAGTTTTGATTTGCTCGATAATTTTTTATCTTCTTTCTTTCAATTGAAGGAATTCGTACAAAGTTACGATGGTACAACCGCTAAATTAACTCTGCCAGATGCGTATGTTGATGACAGCGGAGATTGGTCATGTGAAGCATGGAATGAAGTTGGTCAAGCTTCGCAAAATGTTCGAGTAACGATCAAAGGTAAAAGAGACGATCGTTTTTTTTTTCTTGAATATATTGAAATCGAACGAGGAGTTTAGAAAAACGTGGCAAACCGAAACGTGTTCGTAAACAAGCACCGAAACCGGATGACAAAGGAAAGAAACAATCCGTAGTCGAACAAGACAAGACTTCAGATAATGGTAAATTGATAAGCTCGATGAAATTGTCTAATTAATTCTTCTTTCAGCAATACCGACAATTGCAATGCCAACTGAAGATAATTCGGATGATAACGATCGTCGTGTACCGACTATTCAAAGTAGAGGAGAGAACGAGAAGTAGAAACAGAGATAATTAACCAATTGAGATTGTGTTTTAGCCGAAGAACCGTTGTATGAAGAAGCTGGACCGCGTCGAGCGAAAACAGCTAAACGACCATCGATATCGAATCTCGATGTTATTTCCGAAAGTCAGTCGAATAAACTTCGTCATTGTTTTTTCCTCAATTTATTCTTTTAGCTCCTCAAATTCGTACTGATCAACCCGAAGAAGTAGACAGATCTTATATTTTGTTAATTGATTATGAATTGATTTTGTGTTTTTTTAGACGGGTGGAAGTGATGATGCATCGGGCTCACGTCGATCGAGTCAATTAGACGATCGTCGTCCGTCACTTCGTCGTGTCGATCAAGAAAATCTTCTCAAAGTTCGACGAGATTCGAAAACTCGTCGACCTTCTCTCGCCGAAGTCATACCCGATTGGCCAGCTCTACAGAAAGTCAAACGACCTGAAAAAGAAAAAGAATCTTTTATCGAACCGTTACAAGACGTCGAATGCAGAGAAGAAGATGGAGAAATCACAATGCAATGCACGTTCTGCAAGCCAAGCTCACGAATACGTTGGATGAAGAATAAAGTCGAGATATTTCACGGTTTGAAATATCATTTCGATACGAGTGGTGCTAAGTATGAAACGAATTTTTTTCGTTTGTTTAAATCGAATCGATTCGATATTCTCTAGACAAAAATTAACGATCTATAAACTTCATCCCGATGATTCAGGAAAATATTTCTGTCGAGTTAATGATGTCGAAACATCCGCATGGCTCAAAGTCATACGTAGGAGAATTTCATTTGATTAGATTTTCGAAAGTTTTTTGTCTTTATGTTAGCGGCTAAGCCATTGTATGATTTCTACAAAGAATTACCAGCGAAAATGGAAGTCTTTCGTACAAAACCGACAATTCTCGAATGTCACGTCAACGATCCGAATGCGCCTGTTAAATGGTTTAAAAATGGCATACCGATTGATGTTCGTTTTGTTAGTTTTTTTATGTAAACAATCGACTATTTTCGTGAGAATTTAGATTGAAAAAGACAAACGAGTGAAATATCATCAAGATATGACACGATGCATCTTTCGAATATTTAAAACGACAAAATCTGACGAAGGTTTGCAAGTTTTCATTTAAAATTCTTCGTAAAAAACAACTTCTCAAACATTTCAGGAGAATATACGTGTCAAATCGATGATGATCGTGGCATCAAAACATCGGGTTATCTCTACGTCGAAGGTAGACATTCTCTGTTGAGTCGAATTTGATTTGAATTTCGAATCGATTTGTAGAGCCACAATGGCGTTTCGAATCGAAACTGCCGAGTGCATTAGAAGCTGATGAGAAGGATAAAATCGAACTTGAATGCAGTGTTCAAGATGAAGACGCTGAATGTGATTGGTACTATGCCGGTGAAGTGAGTTGTTCGATTGGGATTGTTTCTGAGTTCATTTGTTTGTTTTTTAAAGAAAATCGTTCCGGAATTAAATCCGGATAAATATGAAGTCATTTCATATGGAAAAGTTCGAAAATTAGTAGTGAAAAAATTAAATCCTGCGACGGATAAAGGCAAATATGAGTGCAAAACAGGCGTGATGACAACGGCTTGTGACGTGTCAGTTCGACGTAAGCGACGAATTCGAGAAAAGTTTATCTATGAATTCATTTGAATGTTTAGCTGCACTACGAATTGAAAAAGGTTTGAAGGACATCAGTGCTGTTGAAGACGAAGAGGTCGTATTCGAAGTTCAACTATCTAAAGTTGATAGCAAAGGCAAATGGTTGAAAGATGGAAAGATTATCTATCCCGATCAGAAGTAATACGAAGAAAAACTTCGGTTTCATTGTGGAATTTTGTTTTTAGTACGGTTATTCTCAATGAGGGTAACAAATATAAATTGAAATTAAAACGTGTCGAATTGAAAGATGCGGGTGACATTTCATTTCAATGTGGAGATGTAAAAGACAGTTGCAAATTGAGTGTTCGAGAAGGTAAACGATGATGAACTGTGTTGTTGTTTTTCTGATTAAATTCGTTTTTTAGCCGATAAACCGCCGAGAATTGACGCAAGTCGATTCTCGAAATCAGTTACAGTTCGAGCTGGTAAACCACTCGATTTAGAAATACCATATGAAGCCTATCCACCGCCGATCATGAGCTGGTCGAAAGATGGAAAAACTATTCCATCCGACTCAAGTACACCGTGCAAAACGACCTTAGAACCGAAGAAATGCATGTTGAATATGTAAGAAAACGAAACGAAACGATCGATTGTTTTGTCATGGTTATTTCAGTGAGAAAACAAAACGAAATGATACAGGAAAATATGAATTAACATTACGAAATGCTAAAGGAGAAATCAAAGTACCTATTGATGTCACTGTTATCGGTATGAGCTGAACGAATTTTGCTTTCGAAATCAACAATATTCATCCGTTTGATTTGCAGATCGTCCTGGTCCACCGGAAGGTCCACTGAAAGTGACTGATGTCACCAAAGAAACATGTGTTGTTTCTTGGAAACCACCGTTAGACAACGGCGGTTGTCCAGTCGAACGATATGTCGTTGAAAAACAAGACACCGCTCGTGGAGGTTGGACTCCAGCTGGTGAAGTCAACGGCGATACTAATTCATTACGCGTAACAAAACTAACACCGGGCAAAGAATATCTATTTCGTGTACGAGCTGTTAATAAAGAAGGCGAAAGTGACCCATTGGAGACAAGTGCTGCAACATTAGCGAAGAATCCTTTTGACGAACCGAGTGCACCGGGAAAACCGGACATTATGGATTGGGATGCAAGTCGTGTCAGCTTACAATGGAAATCACCAGTGAGAATTACGATTGAGGGCGATTTTTTAAAGCACTTTTGTTGTTGTTTTGTAGGAGAAAAATGGTGGCGCACCAATTGAGAAATATGTTATTGAAAAACGAGAAAAAGGAAAAGATCCTTGGCAAAAAGTTTGATCGATTTTTAGAAGTGAATTATGCATGAATGTTGTTGTTGTTTTAGGGAACAGAAATTGATGGTCTACAAAACAATGGCTCTTGCGGTGGATTAAGCGAAGGAAAAGAATATGAATTTCGTGTTGTTGCAGTTAATAAAGCTGGTCCATCGGAGCCTAGCGAAGCATCAGCTCCATTACTTGCTAAACCACGTTTCTGTATGCATTTTATTGTTGTTGTTGTTTTTTTAAATTCACTCGTTTTTCGTTTTATTATCCAGTGAAACCACGTCTTAATAAAGTTAATCTTAAATCGATTACAGTCAAACAAGGTCAAACGATCACATTAGAAGCACCTTATGTCGCTGAACCATTGCCAGCAATCACATGGCAACGAGATTCTACTGTAAGATGAAATGTTCTTCGCGATTTTCCGTTTGATTTTTCGTTCTCGAAATCAGGAATTGACAACTGACGATCGAACACAAATGACACAAACAAATAAACTAGCGAAATTAATCATCACCAAAGCTGTTCGAGCTGATACAGGTCGTTATGTCATTCGATTGGAGAATAGTTCGGGAACGGATACTGCCGATTGTGAAGTTATCGTTCTCGGACCGCCATCGAAACCTCGCGGACCATTAGCAGTCAAAGGAGTAACCAAATCAACAGTGACACTCGCTTGGACACCACCAGCTGACAACGGTGGCCGAGACATCACGTTCGAAAAATTTGTTCAATCGAAAAACTTTCATTTTCCTGTCTTCGTTTTAGAAATTATGTTATCGAAAAACGAGATAAGAAAACTGGCGATTGGGTTCGTTGTAGTGATCCAATCAATGGCACCGAAGCAACAATTACGAAATTAAAAGAAGGACATGAATATGAATTTCGTGTTATGGCTGAAAATGCCAACGGTCTTTCCGAAGCATTAGTTACTGACAAACCAATTCTAGTTAAAAATCCATTCAGTAAATCGAGTTTTGATTCCACACACACACACACACACACAAAACAAATGTTTGATTTGTTGTTTAGCTGCACCTGGTCAACCGGAGGCACCGAAATGCGTAACACGTAGTCGTGAAAAGATTGAATTGAAATGGAATCCGCCGAGAAATGACGGTGGCAATCCAGTCAAAGGTTATCTCGTTGAACGACGAGAGAAAAATGCCAAGAAAAAAGAATGGAATAAAATCAATCGTGGTGATTACAATAAGGTTAGTTAAAAGCCCGTTAGAAAACGAGCTGAGGAAAAATTAGTCTTTAAGACTCATTGAATTATTCCGAAACACAGAAATCTTTAGTAAAAGGCGAAAGATTTTCTTGTGATTGTTTCGGAATCAGAGTTAATCTTAGTCGAAGGCACATTCGATGGTTATATACAACATATGATAGCAAATATTACATAGTGAGAACGAACGAGTTGTGAAATCGATAGATGTCGATTAGTTTTTTTTTCTTTTCTTTTGAATTTTAATTAAAAGCCCGTTAGAAAACGAGCTGAGGAAAAATTAGTCTTTAAGACTCATTGAATTATTCCGAAACACAGAAATCTTTAGTAAAAGGCGAAAGATTTTCGTGTGATTGTTTCGGAATCAGAGTTAACCTTATTCGAAGGCATGTTCGATGATTATAAATATCAGATGTTAACAGAAATTGCATAGTTGATATATATATATATTCTTCTCTTTTGTCTTTCCTTCGAATGATGACGTATGTTTATCTGATTGTTTGTTTTTGTTAGGGAACGAATTTTGTCGATGATAATGTCACGCCAAATAAAGAATATGAATATCGTGTTACTGCAGTTAATGATGCAGGTCCAGGTGAACCAAGTGACTCATCTGACGGTATTCTAGCTAAACCAGAAAAAGGTATAATTTGATTATTTTGGTGTTGAATTTAAAAAAAAAATTATTTTTCTAGAAAAACCATCATTTGATCTAAGCGGATTGACAGGTGGTCTTGGTAAGAAAGAACTCCGTGTCAAAGCTGGCGAACCAATTACGATTAATTTGCCGATCAATGGTTCACCAACGCCAGTTGTCACTTGGACGAAAGATGGCGAAACTGTTCAACCATCTCGAGAGTTTGTTGATTGAGCATTTTCATTGATCGATTGATGAGATTTTGTTTTGAATTTAGTACTCAACTTGAAAGTGATGATCTTCATGCTAAATTACATAAACCATCTGCCAAACGTTCGGATACAGGAAAATACAAAGTTCAATTGAAAAATGATTCAGGCGAAGATGAATGCGATATTGATGTTATTGTTTTGGACAGACCTGCAGCACCCGAAGGTCCTTTAGAAGCAACAGGAACCACAACAGATTCGGTTTCATTACAATGGAAACCACCCAAAGATAATGGCGGTGGTGATGTCACAGGTTATATTATTGAAAAATGTCCGGAGAATTCCGATCGATGGGAAAAAGTTCCCGGCGTATTCAATCAACCGAAAGGAACTGTCAAAGATTTAGAAACAAATAAAAAATATAAATTTCGTGTTAAAGCCGAGAATATCTACGGCATCAGTGAACCACTCGAAACAACGAGTAGCATCGTTGTTAAACCACCTTATGGTAAAAACTCAAACAAATCTTTTTCTCATTGATGATGAAATTTTATGTTTAGATCCACCGGATGCACCTGACGCACCTGAAGTCGCTGAATATAACTCGAATTACATCAAATTAAAATGGGATAAACCGAAAAAAGACGGTGGAAATCCAATAACTGGTTATAATGTTGAAATGCGTCCGAAAGGCAGTAATAATTGGACGCCTTGCAATACATATCCAACAAAAGCAACAGAATATACAGCGTCTGGTTTACGCGAAGGTCAAACATATGAATTTCGTGTATCTGCAATAAACGGTGCAGGACCAGGCGCGCCATCGAAACCAAGCAAAGCACAAAAAGCCGAAGTACCTATCTATCCAGCTGATGCACCCGATCAACCTAAAGTCGATAAGATAACCAAAGATTCCGTGTCACTTTCATGGAAGAAACCATTGAATGATGGCGGAAGTAAAGTCACGGGTTATATCATTCAAAAACGTTCGCCCAATGGGTAAAGAATTGCGCAAAGTTGTTGTTCGATTTTAATGTTTTCTGTTTTTCAATAGCGATTGGAACGATGTTGCTGAATTACCAGCACGTGATCAATCGTATACAGTACCGAATTTGAAAGAAGGCGAAGACGTATCATTTCGTGTCATTGCTGTCAATGGTGTCGGACCGAGTGAACCGAGTCGACCGACAGATTCGATTACTGTTCAAGATCAGCCAGGTTCGATCGAATGCAGCGATTGAAAAACAACACGAAATCGATTTTGTTTTCTAGAAAAACCGTCGTTTCTTGATTTGAACGGTGTCAAAGATATTACCGTTAAAGCTGGTAAAGACTTTGAAGTTAATATACCGTACAAAGCAACGCCTAAACCAACAGCTCAATGGTCAGTCAATGATCAAGATTTCAATGAGAACGATCATGTCAATCTCAAAGTACGACGAACATCCGAGAGATATTCAACGAAGAATTGTTTTCTTCTCTAGTTGTTAGATAATGTTGTTTCATTAGTCAATCGTAAAGCTGAACGAGGAGACGCAGGTTATTATAAATTAGTCTTACGCAATAGTGAAGGTGCAAATCAAGTACAATTTCGTGTTCATGTTCTTGCACCTCCAACGAAACCAGAAGGACCCTTAGAAGCAACAAATGTCACTGCTGAAGGATGCACATTGAACTGGAAAGCACCAGTAAATAGAAACCCGATTTGTTGTTTTTTTTGTTGATAAACTGATGTTTGTTTTAATAGAAAGACAATGGTGGCGATGAAGTCAAACATTATATTGTCGAAAAACGTGAAGTTGGAACAGATAAATGGGCGAAAGTCGGTCCGTCCGTTCCAGGCACGACATGCGATGTTAAAGGATTAGATGAAGGCAAAAATTATGAATTTCGTGTTGTTGCTGAGAATGAAAATGGTCTTTCTGAACCGTTAGTTATCGATTCTCCAGTCAAAGCTAAATGGCCGTTTAAACGACCTGATGCACCGGGCACGCCGGAATGTGCTGATCACACAAGTGATTCAATCACATTGCAATGGACACGACCGGAAAATGACGGAGGAAATCCAATACGAGGCTATATGATCGAAAAGAAAGAGAAAGGAACTGATCGATGGATTCCGTAAATGAGTTTTGCATTTTGAAATTTAGGACAATGATTTGTTTAGAGTGAATCGTGAGCCGACATCGGCTGTCGAATATACAGTTCCGAATCTGATCGACGGTCGAGAATATGAATTTCGTGTTGCAGCCGTCAACAAAGCGGGTCCAGGCGAATTCGGTAAAATTCGAAAGTCGCTTTTTTGAAGCTAAAAAAAAACTATTTTTTGATTTCAGCTAAAACCGACGGGCCTATTCAAGCTCGTCCACCTGACGTCGCTCCTCGTGCGATTGGTTTCAGTGCTTTCAATCCCAAGGAAATCGTTGTTCGTGCTGGTGAAGATCTCAAAATCTCGGTTCCTTTCGTTGGTTCACCGTCACCACAAGTTACATTTGCTAAAGACGGCAACGAAATTAAGCCCGATGGAAACACTCAAGTCACAGTTAAAGACGGACTTGCTGAACTTATCGTACCGAAAGTGAAAACAACGGATTCAGGACCGTATACATGCACTTTGAAGAATCATCTCGGCGAAGAAACTGTGCCATTGAAAGTCATCGTTGTGGATAAACCAGGTTGAATTCGATTTTTATATTGAAAATCGAAGTTTTGATTGATGAAATCGTTTTAGATACACCCGAAGGTCCGTTGGAAATCAGTGACATTCGTCCTGATTCTTGTGTTCTCGCTTGGAAGCCACCGAAGAACGAGAACGGCTCGCCAGTGACCAATTACGTCATCGAAAAGTTCGACACGAAAAAAGGCGACTGGCAAAAAGTGTCGAGTTACTGTCGAGTTCCTTATTACGAAGTGACAGGTCTCAACGAAGGTTCAGAATACAAATTTCGTGTTTCAGCCGAGAATCTCTACGGTCAAAGTCAACCACTCGAATGCGAGAAGCCAATTATTGCTAAACATCCGTTTACTGCGCCGCAAGGACCAGCAAATGTCGATGTCGACAAACAAACCGAAGATTCAGTGACATTGAAATGGAATAAACCGAAAAACGATGGCGGATCGAAAGTTCTCGGCTATCAAGTCGAAATGAAACGACCCGATAGTGATCATTGGGATATCGTCAATGATTATCCAATCAAAGGAAATGATTTCACTGTCAATAATCTACAAACAGGAAAACCGTATGAATTTCGTGTTAAAGCGAAAAATGCTGCTGGCTGGGGCGACTATTCAACTCTCGATAGTCCGGTTACACTCAAACCTGACAGTGGTACGTTCTTATCTCTCGATTTATACCAATTTCATTTTCTTCTTTTTTTGGTAAAAATAGTTCCACCTTCATCCCCAAGCATGCCGGAAGTTAAAAAAGTCGGTAAAAACTACGTTGAATTAGCTTGGACACCGCCGACGAATGATGGTGGTGCAAAGATCTCTGGCTATATCGTCGAAAAGAAACCGATCGGCAGTGATCTATGGACAAAAGCCGTGCCGTATAACATTCTCGATAGCAATGTTGTTGTCAATGATCTACCCGAGAATGGCGAATATGAATTTCGTGTCAAAGCAGTTAACAAAGCCGGCGAAGGTGAGCCGAGTTCGACCACTGGCCGAGTCAAAATCACCGAATATCCAAATGGTCGAGCGCCGACCTTCGTTAAAAAAGCGACGGATGCCACAGCACCAGCCAATGGCGAAGCAACATTTACGATTGAATATGATGCCAATCCCGCACCTGAAGTGAAATGGTTTCGAAATGGTATTGAACTGACATCTGGTGGTCGATATCGAATTACGACGAAACCAGATGAATCGAAATCAACATTAGTCTTTGTTGATGCTTGGGACAATGATAATAATGCGAAGATTACATGTGAAATCGTGAATCCATTAGGCAAGGAGAGTTGTGAAGCAGTTTTACATGTGAAAAGTAAAAGAAAATTTCTTTGTTTTTGAAATTGAGAAGAAGAAAAAAAATGAATGTTTCAGCTCCACCGAGAATACCACGAGAACCCGATGATCAACGCGTTCAATTAGGCGATACATTGAAAGTTAAGATTCCGATAACTGGCAAAGGACCATTTACATTCAAAGTTAAGAAAGACAACGAACCATTAGCCGATGATGATCGTGTTCGAGTTCAAGAATTCGATGATTTCATTGTTGTGACAATTCCTGACGCCGAACGAGACGATGCAGGCAAATATGGTATCAACATTGCAAATGATGCCGGCTCGTGTACTGTTCCATTGAAAGTCAAAGTTGCTGCACCTCCATTGCCGCCTCAAGGCCCATTGGATGTGTCCAATGTCTCGAAAGATCGAGCAACACTCTCGTGGAAACCACCAGCCGATGATGGCGGCAGTAAAGTCACGGGTTATGCTGTCGAAAGACGAGACACATCGAAAGGACCTGATGCTTGGATACCGGTTACACAGAATTGTAAAGATACAACATTTACTGTTCCATCGTTGCTCGATGGACATGAATATGAATTTCGTGTTATGGCGATTAATGAAAATGGCACGAGTGAACCATTACGTTCATCGTCGCCTGTCACTGCTCAACTACCGTTCAGTATGTTTGTTTTTGTTGAAATCGATTGATTGATTTTTGTTCGCTTTCAGAACCACCTGGTGCACCTGGCCAACCGGAAATTGAAGAATTAACAAATAATTCAGCGACAATTACTTGGGATAAACCTGTTTCTGATGGCGGTAAGATGGTTAATCTCTGAATTTGAGTTCAATTCAATGGTTTTCTTAGGTGGACCTATAACTGGCTACTGGATTGAAAAACGAGAACAACACACTGATCGATGGGTTCCAGTGAATATTGCGCCATGTCAATCGACTCGATACACAATTCCATCGCTAGTCGAAGATCATAATTATGAATTTCGTGTTATTCCAGAGAATGAAGCTGGACGAGGAACACCATCAGAACCATCGAAATTAACTAAAGTAAATTTCATTGATCGAGCAAGAATTTCCTTTTAAAGAAAAATGATTTCCGTAGATTAAAGATCCAAATGCTGCAACTCCACCTGAATTTCTCAAAAAACTAAAAGATGCCGAAGGTAACGAAGGCAAAACCATTCGTTTAGAAGCCGAAGTCATCGGCACGCCCATGCCCGAAGTCGAATGGTACAAAGGCACCAAAGAACTTTCAAATAGTCCGAAATACAGCATCACTCGTGAAGGTGACAAATGCATTTTAACAATAAATAACGCGACACCAGACGATGTCGATGAATACAGTATCAAAGCTCGAAACAAAGGCGGCTCGAGAATGTCTCGATGCAATGTTAAAGTTCGTTCGCCACCGAGATTTCGTTTGCCAGCGAAATATCAAGATGTTCTCAATTACGACAAAGGCGAGCCGATTGTCATCAAAATTCCTTATACAGGCTGTCCGTTGCCGAATGTCACGCTGACAAAAGATGGCAAAGATTTAACGAACGACAAAAATGTTTCGATCGATGTCAGTGATCGAGCGATTACATTGACAATTCGAAATGCAGATAAGAATTCAAGTGGACCCTATAAAATTAAATTAGACAACGATCTCGGCGAGGACGAAGCAACTCTACGTATTCGTGTATCAGGTTTGATGAAATTTGCCGAGAAATGTTTTAGAAATTTCGAAAATCATAGATGTTCCGGGCGCGCCAACTGATCCGAAAATCGAATCGGTTTCGGGTGAATCCGTTGGTTTAACCTGGACGCCACCGGAAGATGATGGCGGCAGTTTTATTTCGAATTATTTAGTTGAAAAACTCGATCCTGACACTGGCAAATGGACTCGTGCGGCAACAAGTCGAGTACCACGTTGTACAGTCGAGAATCTTTTGCCGAACAAACCGTATCAATTTCGAATTCTCGCACAAAATGTTCATGGTTCAGGTGAACCGTCTGAACCGACGAAGACTGTTCAAACCACTGGTAAAACAAAACGAAGGATTGATTGAATGAGGAATTTGTATGTTTAGATTCGGATGCTAATCGACGACGACGTTCGAAACTAGATGACGATCTAGCTCGACGACGAAATCGAGATTTACCAAAATTGGACAACTATGATCGATGCTGTAAGTTCAATTCTCATTGACAGAAAAGAAAAAACTAATTTATTATTTCAGTTTGGGATATTTGGGACAAAGGTCGACAACCAGCTCGTGCGACACTCAAACACAAAAGTATCTACGATGATTACGATATTCTCGAAGAAATCGGCCGGTAAACTCTTCCTTTATCTGTCATTTTGCAAGAACTCATTATTTTTCTTTGCAGTGGTGCATTCGGTGTTGTTCATCGTTGTATCGAAAAGGCGACGGGCAAAACTTACGCCGCCAAATTCATTCCGACGTTGACACCCGCTGATAAAGCGACTGTCCGTCGTGAAATGGAAATCATGATGGATCTAAATCATCCGAAATTGCTTCATCTTCATGATGCATTCGAAGATGACGTCGAAATGGCCATGGTCACTGAATTCGTGGCTGGCGGCGAACTATTCGATCGAATCGCCGATCCCAACTACAAAATGACCGAAGCCGAAGCCATAAAATACATGCGACAGATCTGCCAAGGTCTTCAACACATGCACGACAATAATATCGTTCATTTAGACTTAAAAGTAAAAACAAAAACGCGAATATTTTTGAAACTTTGTTTGTTTTTCTCGTTCAGCCGGAGAATATCATTTGCGAAACGAAGAATAGTACCAATGTCAAAATATGCGATTTCGGTTTGGCAACGAAACTCGATCCGAATGAAGTTGTCAAAGTCAGTGCAGCGACTGTTGAATTCGCTGCACCGGAAATCGTTGATCACGATGCCGTGGGATTCTATACGGACATGTGGGCTGCCGGTGTACTTGCTTATGTTATTCTAAGTGGTTTATCACCGTTCGGTGGCAAAGATGATGATGAAACAATGGACAATATTCGTAAATGTAATATAAGATTTCCGGATGAAGCCTTTCGAGATATATCCGATGAAGGCAAAGATTTTATCGAGAAACTTTTATTAAAAAATCGAAAGTAAAATCTATCGAATTGAAATCGAACGAATCTAGTTTTGTTTTTTTTTTCTATTCGTTAAGTTCTCGGATGACAGTCTACGATGCTCTTGATCATCCATGGTTACGTGAAGATCGACCTGAATTCGACTCACGTATTCCATCGAGTCGATGGGATGACATTCGTCAACGTACTCGAAAACGTTACGCCGACTATCCCGATCCAACAGTTGGTCTCGGACGTAGTGCAAATTGGAGTTCATTACGAAAGAATCAACCACAAGATTATAAAATCTACGATAGTTTCTGGGGTAAAAATCTCAAATGTTTTCGCCATTTGTTAATTCTTCTTGGTTTAGATCGACGTGAAGCTGCTCCACGATTTACTCTACGTCCTCGTAATGCTCATGTCTTAGAAGGAAATAATGCCGAATTCGATTGTCGTATCATTGCAGTCTCACCACCAGTTGTATCTTGGTAAAAAACAAACAAAAAACTCAGAATAAACCGTCAGTTTTTTTGTTTCCTATTCAGGTATCGAGATAATCAAGAAATTCGTCAATCGACGAAACATTTGAAAAAATACGATCGAAATAATTACAAACTCGAAATCAAACGTTGTCTACAAGAAGATAAAGGCGAATATATCGTTCGTGCATCGAACAGCTACGGCGAAAAAGAATATTCTGTCTTTTTAACAGTCGAAGGTGAGTATTCGAAAATGAATTCGACATTGACGATTATCATTTGTTGATTGATTATATCAGCGTTTTGTCCTTTTTTTCCCTTCTTCTACCCGTTAGGATAAATGCATCCTAATGAACTCTTTAACTCAACAGATTATATAATCGTTCGTCTTTTTTTTTCTAACGAGATAAACGCAAACCATCTGTAATATACGAGTAGACTACGAGAAAATCGATTTATCAATCTCAATATGTAGATTAGAAAAATATCTAAAAAAGGATTTTCGGATCGATATCGATTTGCTCGTTTCTAATGAGACTCTTGACTTTCAATATTGTGTCGGTGGTTATTATCAACATCATCAGTCTCTATATCGAGCGAACGTGTATGTCCTTGGAGTCAACGTTTTCTTTCTTCTTAGATCGTAAACAGAGCAATAGTTGAGAGATAAAATATCCTTATTATTTATTTATTTTTCTCGTTTTGTTGTTCAATTAATTTGATCAATATATACACACATATAATTAAATCTTATAGAATAATATAAGACCAAAAGAAATCCTTTCAAATCAAGAGAGAAAACGACCTAAAAGCCTTGAAATGATTGACATGTTGCAGGCAGTAGGCAAGTTCTGTATTGAAAACAATTTAGAGAAACGAGATGTTGTTTTTCTCATTAGATGAATACGAGTCGAGCAAAAAAGAAAAACGAGCAGATATATCGGGATTGGTAATATCTAACATAGAAAGAAAAGTAAGACGATACGACGTACAGGCAGGATACGAACTGCTTTTGTTCTGTTTCTCTCTCTCTCAGAAAATATCTTGATAATGAAAAACGACGCGAAGGAAAAAAGAAAAGAATAATTAAGGATATGGATACTGGCATAGATGTTGTTGTTGTTGTTGATTTGCGATGGTGGTAGCCAAGAATATACTAACATATATCGTCGGCAATTTACCAAAAAAGAAAGAGAACGGAAGTTTGTTGTATCCGTCTTTGCTATTCTTATGTGTTACGTATGTACGAGAGTGCGCGCCTTCTCTCGTCCGCATAATAATGATGATGTTGCTCGATGAGAACCAATACCGTTGAGTCGAACAGATATTTTATGTATACGTATGCACAGGAAACGATTCAAGGGACATGATATATGTGCTTTCTTTGGCATCTATCTATGTGTTCTAATAGAATCAGCATGGAGAAACGAAGCAACCAACATATGTGGTGCCAACAACTCTCTCGTCTTTCATGCGGTTTAGATTGCCTTTTTTTTGTCCTTTCTTGTATCTCTCATTCTCTCATTTTCTCGTTCTCTCTCGTTTGTTGTTTTTTTTACCATCACTGTTCGACTGACATTAGTGCTGTAATAGAGAGAGAGAGATGACCAACTATTACTACGATTTATCGTCGACCTACTCGAGTTTTTCACGTGTTATGTTCGGTGGTTCACCGAGATATCACAATTTCGAAACACCGTACGCCTATCGAACACTCTACCGACAACGAATTCTTCAACGACCACATTCAGTCGGTCCATCTTGTAAGCAAATCGATTAGAGAGAATTCTCGAATTAATCCGATTGCTGTTGTTTTGTTTATTATTTAATATCAATTTTCTATTGTCTGAATTTGTAGCTCTTCCTGAAACAATTCGACTCGAACATCGAGATGTTAGTTATACACGACGTCCTGTGCAAGATACCACAGCTGAATTATGGAAGGAACCGGATTCGAAACCCGTTTTTACATTTATGCTTCGACCACGTCTTATTCAAGAAGGCATTGGTGTCAAATTGATCTGCTGTGTTACGGGTAAACCACCACCAAAGGTACAATGGTTTAAAGAACGAACACAATTAAGCGATAACGATTCACATTATTTAACATCCTACGTTCACGGTGTTTCCACCTTGGAGATTACAGCATGTGAAACAGCCGATAGTGGATTGTTTCGTTGTTATGCGACAAATCCCTTGGGTAGCGATGAAACTACTTGTTTACTTCATGTCGAAGGTAAACAAAAATATCAATGAATTTGCTTTTTGTTTTTCTCTCGGTTTTTCGTTAAATAGAAGTACGACGTACACGACGTGCTCATTCAGCTCGACCAGGCGATGGTGATACATCGCGTGGTGGTAGTCGACAACCATCACCTGCCCGTTCGTCAGGTAGAGATGCGAGCTGGCGTGATAAATTAGGCGCTGGTGAGAAGCCAAGTCGCGATACTCTTGACGTTGAAAAGCCGAGTAAGTCGTATTTTTAACGATTATTGATTAGATCTTTTCTGACAAATGTTATCTGAAAAACAAAGTTTTTTTTGCCGTTTTTTTTATCTCGACGATAATTATAAATGTATAATTCTCTTGTTGATTAACCGAAAGAAAAAGAAAAAAAAAGAGCACTGATAAATATCCAATAATAAATATTTAGAACGCAAAGAACGACGTGATCCACCGAAATTCACCGAGCAACTTTCAGATGTGACTGTTTACGAAGGTAAAAAAACAAAAAAAGAATTCATTCATCATTCGAATTCATTCAGGTTCAACTGCTAAACTTCGTTGCGAAGTCAAAGGTAAACCATCACCAAACATCGAATGGTTGAAGAATGGCGAAGTAAAATTCGACTTAACAAAAAAAAACATTCGTAATTCCATTTCTTGTTCAGGTTCTTGCAATTGAAGCTCGTATTCAACAAAACTATGAAGATGATGTTGCAACATTAGTTATCAAGAAAATAACTCTTGAAGATAATGGCGAATATCTTTGCCGAGCAACAAATGAAGAAGGTTCAGACACCTCCAGTGCACAGGTCACTGTTAAAGGTACTTTTTTGTTTTTTGTTAAATTCATAGAAAAATGACATTTTTTGTCTAAAAAAATTTCAGCTCATGTACCTGGTGAAAATGAAGAGGCTTATGCTGCATCATTAGCTCAAGAAGATGGACAAGCAGCTTCTGCTGAAGAGCCAGCTCTTGTTTCAGCTGCACCTGAACCAGCCGACGGTGTTGCCAGTGATACAGTTGCTAAAGTCGAAGAACCACTTCCGACAGAAGCTGTTGCTGAAACACCCGAAAGTGCAAATATTTCAACTGAACCAGCACCTGTTGAAGCACCAGTCGGTTCTGAACCAGCTCCAACACCAGCTGCCGAACCTGAACCAGCACCAGCACCAGCGCCAGCGCCCGAACCCACACCTGAGCCAGCTAAACCAGCTGCTGGCAAAGCTGCTCCAGGCAAAAAACCAGCCACACCAGCTGCTCCAGAAAAGAAACCATTGGGTCAATCTGCTTTGAAGAAACCCGAACCAGCTAAAAAAGTCGAAGAAAAGAAAGAAACGGCTGTTGCTGCTAAAAAACCAGCTGCTGACGATAAGAAAAAGGTCTTATTACTCATTTGTATATTCTCAATTTGTTTTTATCCGTCTATTTATAGACTGAAGCTGCTGCTAAAGTTGAAGAACCAGCACCAGCACCAGCTGCTGAACCGGAAAAGAAAGCCGAAGAAGCCGAACCGAAAAAGAAACCAGAAGAAGAAGCTCAAGAAAAACCAGCTGAAGCCAAAGCCAAATTCACTAAACATATTAAATCGCAAAATTTAATGGAAGGTGATCCATTAACACTTGAATGTGTCGTCGAAGGTAAACAACAAACTTGTTTGACTTGGCATTTGTTATTTTTCAATCATTAGGTGCCAACGATGCTGAATTAACATGGTTACGAAACAACAAAGAAATACCCGAAAACCCAGACTTTCGACGAGAAAAAGATGGAAATACATATCGATTAGTTGTCACAGAAGTGTACGTCTATCGATCCGATAATACTAGAAATCGAATTCATCGTTTTTTGTTTTGTTTCAGATTTCCTGAAGATTCAGGTATCTTCTCAGCTTTACTTAAAACTCCATCAGAAGGCAGTCCACGTGTGTCATCTTGTTCAGTTATTATTCAAGGTAATTTTGTATCCAATGAATCGATTCAAACAAATCTCTCGATTTCATTTAGCTCGAGATGAAGAACCACTCGATCCTTGCTTCAATCAATTTCCACAAAGTATTAGTCTAGACGAAGGTGGCAAAGCAAAATTCACTTGTAAACTAACTGGTTCATCACCAATGACAGGCAAATACTCTCAATCTTTGCTTGCATTTTGCCATATCTCTCTCTCTCTCTCTCTTTTACAGCTGAATGGAATTTCAACGGCAAACCACTTGATCGTGAATCAAGTCGATTTGCAATCAGCAATACCGACAATGAATTTTCACTTGAAATTCCTGTTGTTCTATCAACAGACGAAGGTCAATATCATGTAACAGTTTCGAATGATAAAGGCGAAATCACTGCTGCCTACAGTTTACACGCCGATCAATCGTGAAATTAGACAAATAAATACTCGAATAATCTTTACATGTATTTGCGCGTGCGTGTGTTTTTTGTCTATGTGCGGAAAAGATTGAAAACAAGCAAACGAAGAGAAAAAAAAGCAAAACAAAATTATGTTTTTTTTTCATGCTCGTCTATTTTGTATTTTGTTTTTTCTTCTGAAAACCTTTGCCGCTCAACCTTTTACTTTTGTTTCTATTTATGTCTCATGTTCTCTCTCTCTCTCTCTCTCTCTCTCGTAATTATTCTAGAAAATTCTCTTGCCTAACCTGTCTTCTTCTTCTTCTTCATTAGCAGTATACTCATGTGTGCCTGTGTGTGTAAATTGTTACCAAAAAAAAGACAGAAACAACGAGCTACCAGGACAAGACTAGTCTAGCTGAAAATCAATCTTAGATTTATTTCAAAAGAAAGTTCTTCTTCTTCATTTTTTCTTTTTTTTCGAAAAATAAATAAAATATTGAAATCAATTTTCATGTGTTCGTTTGATTTGTTCCCAGAGAATGTTGTATTTTTGAAAGACATCGAGTTTGCCACCATGATGACTGTCGCTGGCACAAGCAAATGCATTCGTTCGATTGAAAAATCGTTCACAATGTCGATCAGCTATGATGTAATTCGACATTGGCAACGGCAAAATCGAGAGATACTCAGGAATAATCCCTCTAATAGAAAACGAGAATGATCGAGTTGTCTTTTCTGTTGTTGAACAGATCAACTTACGTTAAATAAACATCGGAGATTCGAAATGGTCGACAATCGTGATAGATCGTATAGAGAAACGCGTCTCTCGCTTTTTTCGATATTAAATATCCATAACCGGAGAGATATGTGGGAAAATGTTCGCATGGATATTCATCGAGAGTAATTGCGTAACGTGAGAGAACGAGATTGGACGATTGACGAAAGACTCGAGCATGTTCATGTCGATATCCGTAGATCGACAGATCTGACAATTGAAATGAGTTGTTTTTTGACTGATCGACAATAATTGTCGAGAGAAATTTTGTTAATAAAATAAAATTAAAAAAAATATCATCGTCACTTTTGAAGAAATATTTTGCCGAATAACAATATCGAAAAACCCATTCGAATATCGAAACAACTCGATGAGTGACAAGAGTATACTGTTGAGGTAGTTCAACTTGAATGATATCATCGAATAGATCGTTTTCTAATTGAATACTATGAGCTAATGTTTCATCGAAATCGACGAGAAAGAAATATTTGATATTCAATGATGAATATCGTCGAAAGTTCGACTCCGACGCCCATGTTCGTCGAATGGCATCACGTGTTTTGTAATTCTCCGATTTCGAGATGATGATAATGACTAAATCAATCGATTGATTGACACAAACATCGGAATGATCGAGGATAAACTTATGAAATTTGAAGATTTTCTTCGAACTAAAAATAAATTAACAAAGGATTGCCACTCGTTTGTCTTTCTTCTTTGTTTACACATCTGACAAATGACAGATGGAACAAAAACAAGATAAATATAAACAAACAAATTACCGATTGAATATCGAAGTTATCTCTCAGTTTTCAATTAAAAACTCGTTATTACCTCGTCGAACAAATTGATTTGTCTGCCGTTAGATTACGTTGACATTGAAACTCGAACGTTGTGTGTTCTCGAATACGAGAATAAAATCGATTGAGATCTCCGTGATTGTATTCACTTGAGAGAGTTCGTTCGATAGTTTCAATTGGATTTATCGATGAAAAATTATGATAGATTCGTGTTGTCAACGTTTTCTCTTGTTCTTGATTGACGAAATAAATACAACCGATGAGAGCGTTGATCAATAATAAACTTCCAAAGCAATATTTCCATGAATAGGAATTCCCTATATACATTTTGTCTAGTCGTTTTAAAACAACAAAAAGATGATTGATTCTTCATAAAAGAGACACTTATTCACTGTCGACATCTATGACGTAGAATTAGTTTTAATCGAATAAAATATCGTTTTAAAAAGATGAATTTCGTCGTTTTTTTGAATTCGAATAATTTCTGAAATTGAATTCGACATGATGAATTTAATTCGTTTGCGAATAGCCAATTCGAACAAAGTCCATTCTTCACGTGAGGAAAGATACATACTCATCTCATCTTTCAAGGAGATCGGCTTTTTATTTATGAAAATAAATATTCATTTATGCAAGTGTGACCATGGATAATACGTATAGTTATGATTATCAATTTCGTTTGATTGTTGTTGGCGACTCAACTGTTGGCAAAGTCAGTCGAACAAAAGATAATTAATTTGATTTGACGTTGTTTGATTTTTAGTCGTCATTATTACGTAGTTTTTGTGATGGAGCTTTTTCTCAGGATCCGGTAAATTGTTTTCTTTTTGTCAATTGAAACTGAATTTGGATATTTTGTTCAAAGGACCCAACAGTTGGCGTCGATTTTAATGTTCGTACGATCGAAGTCAAACCAGGTGTGAAAGTTAAACTACAACTTTGGGACACAGCTGGTCAAGAACGATTTCGGTTTGAATCGAATTTCATATTTATACGAACTGAATTTCCCCGTTTTTTTTTCTTTTGAAGAAGTATTACACGTGCTTATTACCGAAATTCAGTAGGTGTGCTGTTAATCTATGATACAACGAACTACGTCAGTTTTACTCACGTAACAAATTGGCTGAATGAAGCTCGAGCACAAATTCAACCGTATCATTCAGTGTTTTTACTTGTTGGAACGAAAATCGACCGAGAATCCGAACGACAAGTTCGAACAAATCGAAAGTTTCATTTGGAAATTGATGTCTGACTTTGATTTTCTTAGGTAACAACGGAAGAAGGCAAAGCATTTGCTGATTTTCATAATATTTCATTTATTGAAACTTCATCGAAATCTTCACTCTACGTTCAAGAAGCATTTGCATTAATCGCTCGAGAAATCTACGATCTTCTAATCGAAGGTCGTATTCATGTACAAAACGGGTACGTTCTTTGAATTCTCTTCATTCTTTTTTTTTTATCTCAAACGTTTGTCTCTTCTAGTTGGGATGGTGTTAAAGCTGGTCCGAAAGCAGCCAATTCATCAAATTCTCCCCCAACTATCGAATTAACTCGGCAAAATCAATCTCGTCGAAGTGGTTGTTGTAAATCTTAAATTATTCTCATTGTCTTGTAAATACTCTCTCTCAAACAGTATTCTCGGAGGACGAATAATTCAATTACACTATTTACATATAAATCTATATCTATATATTTGTTAGGTTGTTGTTTCTTTGTTTTTTTTTCGCGAATAAAAATAAATATCAGTGAAATTCAATCACACACACACACAAATAAACATCCGTTTGGTTGTTATTTTATTGTGAATACTTGTTGCATAGAAAACGAACAAATAAAAAAGAGAAAAACAATAAATACGAGAATCGAGTTCGATGACAAGACGAACTCGATGAAAGATAGAGAGAGGAGATTTGTTTATATTCGTTGCATGTTTCCGAATATCGAAGACTATTGTCGACTTTGATTGATGAATAACCAAGATTTGTACAACTCGAATCCGAAAGTATCCAACTGGCTGTATGAGTTTTCAATGGTTGAATCTAAAATTCAATTGAGATGATGAATTCTTATTTTGTTTTTTCGTTTTCTTACTAAACAAAATGCTCGTGATTGTTCGTAGAGAATAATCGTTCGTTGAAAACGACTGTCTGTTCTCCAAGTCGCCAAACATAGGCCTTTGACTGATGTGATTACTTGCACATCAGGCACGGTTTCATGTCGACATGTTGATGAAAATGTTAGTTCACTTTTGTTTGTCGTTTCACAGCCGAGAGATAACGTCCAAACAGCGGATGAACATGACGAAACAGGAATCGATGGTTGATAGGTATTTAGTGATTTGTAAATGCCCATTTGAGGACAGGAGATATTCGAGGTCGATGAAGGTTTGAAAAGAGTAAAATGCAAATGACTGTCTTTACATCCGTGTTCATCGAAACCTGAATGAAATTGAGTCGTGTTTCTTTTTTTCGAATTGATTAAGAAAGAAGTTTTACCTATCGAAAGATCGACAACGGATGATGAACGAAAAACAAATTTTACGCAATAAAATATCGATGAACTAAACAAAAAAAAATGAACTTTTCTTTAAATGTCAATATCGTGTTTGTTTACCATTGTTCTAAAGATTTTCCTTTGACTCGAATGAATGTTTGTTGATGTCGTTTATTCGATATAAATTTCGTTAATTTAATATCATACAAAATCGTTTGTTCATCATTGATTTTCATCGTCAATTGCGTTTTATTGATCAAAACAACATTCGTATTGATTCCACTTGTTAACCATCGGCCCTGCAACCAATCGGGCAATCGAACAAGCGATTCATAATGTCGATGATGCGTATCTAAGCAGGAGTTTGACGATAGGAAAAGAAAAACGTAATTGAATTACTTGGAATGACATTCAATGCAAGAGCTGATTCACGAGTTAGTAAATCTCGGCAATTATCATCCGTTGATAGATAGACTTCAGTCGGTGGAATAGGCGAATCATCAGATTTAGCTCTTATGTACGAGAAACAAACGAATTTCTGTCGATTGACACTCCGAGCAACAACATAATTTATATTTCCATCGGTGAAACGAGCTAAACATGTCGCTCGAACATCTATAGACAGACAATCGAATGAATTGAGAACGTCTAGTTTTCTCTTTGGTTACCTTGATCGTTCTCACATCTATTGTTATATGACAATTGGAATGTATTCGACATTGAACATTGATGAAATGCTTTTGCTTGACAGATATTATTTGTCTGTTGATCTCGTTCGAAAATCCAGGATTGTTCAAATGGACACGGAATTGATTCGGCATTGTCTAAGCAACAAAATATGAATTAGAAACTCATTTCTCTCGCGGCGCCGGGAGCTCCACTAATTTCCTGTGTTTATTTAGGTCAGTGAACATTCATCTGCTCTATGTATACGAATGTACGTATGTCATGTCGGTCAATGTCTCGTCTCTGTTCACCAGAGAGCAGATTATCACTGTATGCCTATAGGACGTTCTCTTCCTCTTTCGAGCACGCATGCTCAAACCAAGTTTTTTCTTTTTCTATTAATTAACATCGATTGTAACAAACAGGTTATGTATCTAGTCTCTTACCCCGGAAAAGTGTATATAAAACTGTATCAGGCGTGATGGAACCACAAATACGGCCATTGTCGTCATCGTCGGCATCGAAGCATTCGCCTAGAAAGCCAAAGAGAAATCATAATGACATGTGATGATTATTTAGCAACGGAAATTCGAAAGATGATTTCATCTTGCATAAGACATCTATTGTCAAAATACGTCAGTTGTTCAACGGAACTAAGCATGACTACGTGATTGTCTTGCTGCTCTTCTCTTTCAAGATGAAACATTGCATGTGTACAAATATATTGATCGATGATGATCTTACTTTCGCGATATTGTAATGCATTTTCATGTCGAGATATGAATAGAACACAACGTTTGCATCTTGTTTGTCTAGAGAGAGAGAGAAAAAAAAATGAAATTATTTTGTTATGATTCTCATTTTAATCGTTTTTTTTTCTATTGACACACATCTTTGCCCTTTTACTGAGATTAGTTTGAAAGAATGTATTTATTTTTACATCTACGCATGACCCTTTTTCATTCACTTCGCGATTCCAAATCAAACAAACGATGAATCAGATAAGACCTAACCAACTAAGCACATACTCATTATAAAAAATGAACTTGTTTTTGACAGTCTGTTGTCCAACAGCCGATAGACATGTTCCTTTAAATGAACACCATGTATTATTGATTGTTATCAAATCGACAAGACCCGGCTGTATCCATTCGCCGACAAATGGTGCCGATATAAAGCAGGTCGGCGATGAGAGAATTGATGAAAGACCTAAAACAGAAGAACGATAACAGATCATAATCAGACACTAATCGATATTGACATTTTCTCGAGTAATCAATAATCAATAATGAAAAGGAAAAAACAATTTTCTTGTCAACGAAAATTTCTTCACGCATCTAAGCGTGTTAAATGACAAAAGATTTAAATCTTTTTTTTATATTATTATAAAACAATGATGATGATGATAAATGAGCAATTTCATTTTTCGTTTCTTATGCTTTTTTTAATTTATCAATGTACAGTGGTTGTGGTCATCGTCTCAATAAGCACTTGAACCTTTTTTTCTATTTGTTTTTCAAGTGTATGAATGACGCAAGCTCATATAATCCTGACAGACGCATAGAAACAGCCGTAATCAGTTCTTTTTTTTTCTTCATTGACTTGCCAATGGACAGAATAGATATAAACAGAATAAGTGCAATTTTATATAACCCTGAAAAAGTGAATGAATGAATATATATTATTGTTATTGTTTCATAATGTACAGACAAAAGAAAGAAAAGTTAATCAATAACATTTTCAAATCTGAAGATATTTGCTCTAAAATCAAGACGGAAATTGAGAATAGAGCTCGCGGAGAGTTTGTCGTCTTATATAAGTTAATTTAAGAAACATTGAGTTATGAAAATGTTTCGGACTCAGTGAGTCGAGATTAGTCGTGTAAGTTGATGCGATTAATAAGCTTCTTTTGATAAATATCTCTCTCGAGGTTGAAATAAAAGTGAAATGAAACTTACCAAAAGTCAGTAACATGAGATTGAAATGAAGGTTTCTACAGGAAATCATTATGTTTCAAATATGCTGTTCATTGTTTTACATCTGAAATGAAAGATGAACAAGCAAATTAAGATGTCTGTGTCGTGTGTTCTATTGTCATCTCAAGACACCTGTTACTTTTATCATTTAAATGCTGAATTTCATGTGCCATCTACTTACGCTTGTCAGATGACAATCATCAATGTAGTCTCTCTCTCTCTCATCATGTCACAGAACTGAACTTAATTGTGGTAATAAAGCAAAACGAGAGAGAGAGAGAGAAGAGAAAGAGAAAGAGAAACGGTTCGTTTTTTTTCTCCTTCTCCTTCTCTTTCTCTTTCTCTCGCGTTCAATGAAGAGAAAAAGATGAGCATAAATCTGCAACTGTGTGTTCGTGTTTGTTAGATGAAGAGAAAAAAAAACGAGGAGAAAAGAGACCGCGATAGCCATTGTTATTGTTTGAGAAAGTGACAAGTAGGAGTATCGTTCGTTTCTTTGCTACACAACTACCGGTGAGGATGATGATAATCATCATGATCATTAGCTAATGGACCAGAGTTTGATGATCATCCGCCTCTTAGTCGGTCAGAAACAGATTTAAGAGGCGCAGTTGTTTCGAGATGTGATGGTCAATAGTAAAAAAGAAACATTATAATCACACGCGCGCTTCATGTCACCATTCGCTTTTTAATTGACATGCTTGGCACGCCTTAATTAGGCTTTGTCCTCCTTGCAAGATCGTTTTATTCGAAGGTTATTCATTGCGAACATCCGTTTTGTTTGAGTAAAAAGCATTTTCGATGCGATCTATTCATTACTTGATAAACAGAGGATAGCTATGATCTTTTCCAACCTTGAATCAAACAAGCGCAGATGCATTTTAACGCACGACAAACGTTGCGTTTATTTTATGGCCTTAAGTAATCGAGCTTCTTAGTCTATTCATGATTATAACCAGTGCTCATCAACTAAATATAGTCTCTTTCTGTCCTTGAAAATATGACAAATAAATACATTGCCTTTGGCTTATCAAAGAAAGTGAAATAGACGAACATCTGTATGTAGCTAAAGAAAACGAGCGGCTTAGTTTGTCTTTCTCGTTGACGCATGATTAGATTTAGCTCTGAAAAAAGAAAAGAAAGACGATGCCCGTTTGATTTCGCATTTTTACTTTAGTTACTTAGTTCGACATAGGCAAACGATGAAATTGAATTAGTGATGTGTCAAACGAACGAGCAACCGGAAAAACATGTTGGAGAAATGAAGAGGACAGAGATCTGTCATCTGCTATTCTAATAGAGGTCATTTCAGTTCATTGATTAACGCCTCAAGCTCAACTAGACATTGCATCTTCATGTCAATGTCAGACTAAAAATTAAATATATTATCTTAAAATGTATCGTTGTCTGAGTGAAGAAGACAAAAAAAAATGATAATTTTCAATGCATTTGTTCATTGTACAGATAATACTTTGATCTGTCGAAATGTAAATGGATCGAATCAGATGTTCTCTCTTGATTGATCATCCTGGATGCTTCATCAGAATTCAATGAGAGAGAAAGAAAATTGTTATTCCGGAAGCAGAAGACGAAGAATGAAAAAGTTCATCGATTTGAAACAATATTCGATCTGTCGGTCAGACAATTCGTAATTCAATTAAATATTTAATGAATCGATAATCATAAAAGTGATTTCTTGCATTAGTTATATAACAATGCTTCTGTTTATAATAAATCAAAATAAACTGTCTGTTCAAGAGAATTAGTTTTATGTACTGTGAATTTCTTAATCGAACACGTGCGAGCAACGATAATCTCGTCTATCTTTCTTTTCATTATGACTTTTTTTATTAAAATGTGTGAGAGTGAAAACACCATAGCCAACCACTCTGAATGTGGTCGCTTCCCTCCTAGTCGCATCACGAAGACACGACTAGGTGCGATCATCAAAGGAAGCAGGCCGAGCTCTCAAGAAGAGAGCAGCCCCATCCTACTTCACGCTCAAGAAGAACCACTGCCACTCGTCATCGTGGTTTGTTTGGGTCTTCTTTGGCTATGGGTGTTTTGTCGATATGTACTACAGAAAATGATCCTGTGAAGTACAATCTTAACGTTTTCGCTGTTCTCATCGAGCTTTTATACTCCGATAGTAAGCAAATATTATATAGTAGAAATTACTTTTGCGTTCTGTCGACTATGACTCATTTACGATAAGAACGAAAAATACTATTGCACGTTTGCTTTTTCTTTTCATTATGATTTTTTATTAAAATGTGTTTATATAGAAAAAACACCATAGCCAACCACTCTGAATGTGGTCGCTTCCCTCCTGATCATATCACGAGGACACGATCAGGTGCGATCATCAAAGGAAGCAGGCCGAGCTCTCGAGAAGAGAGCAGCCCCATCCTACTTCACGCTCAAGAAGAACCACTGCCACTCGTCATCGTGGTTTGTTTGGGTCTTCTTTGGCTATGGGTGTTTTGTCGATATGTACTACAGAAAATGATCCTGTGAAGTACAATCTTAAAGTTTTTCGATGTTCACATTCGATTTATATACTCGATTAACTAGCAAATATCGTATAGTAAAGAATTTACATCATACAGAAAGAAAGAAATTGGTCACATGTTTATTTAGTATTAAGAAAAAAAAAGAATAGCTATAGAATTATTGTTTATTAGCATCACATCGATTTTTGAATGCATTACATCGACAGATTCCAGTACTATTTTGATTCTGACATCCACATGAACATTTTTTCTTGCACAAACATTTATTATTTAAACTGGTCATTTTTCGTTGACCGACATCAACAGATTCTTTAACTAAAATAAAACGAAATCGATGAAAAAATAACTAATTATTTTTTGATTTCGATTGATCACCTTCGATTACAGCAATATCAATTGGAGCGTTTGTTTCATGTTCGAAATCTATTCGGATATTGAAATCTGTCGTAAATGCGAGTGTGCCATCTGGTTTAGTAATTCTCGCTGATATTGAATAATGATTTGTTAATTTAATATCCGATGGTTTATATTTCAACACGTATGAAATCGGAAATGATGTGACATTTGATATGATCGTTGATGCAATTGTAATCGAAGGTGCATCCATACGTGAGATGTCGTTCAAGGAAATTTCAATTTGATAATCTGCATGGAGTTTAATTGAACCGGCATAGGTTATTTTACCAGTAAGAGTTTTATCGTCGATTGCATCTGTTTTCGAAAAACAGACGAAAATTACACAGAAAACTGAAAGAATTACTCGACACAACATCGTTTTCAGTACAAATGAGTGTACGACATTTATTCTTCGTTCTATTCAGACGATCGATTGTTTCTTTGGACTATTATTCTCCATCGGTTAAGAAAAAAAATCGAGTTTTATTTATTCGAGACAAAAACCAAAAGTAGAAAATTAAGCTTTACAAGTAGCTTCACATTTGGCTTTTGTTTCGAAATTATTTCCATTGGGGTCACAACCTCCGAAAATAAACGGTTCACAAGATTTCGTTGCCGAGTTGTAATAAAAACGTGGAAATGCTGCTTCACACATGCCAACCTTTTTTGGTAATGAACAAACACCTAGAAAATCTTGTCGAATTTATCAAAATCTTGAAAGAATTTTCGTGATTTACTTTTTGAAGCTGTTTTTCCACCTTTGCGTTTTCCTTTATCTAGTTTTGTGGCTTCAGCACAACGAGTTGAAAATGTTCCATCGGGTTTTTTATCAACAAAACATCGTTGATTCTTTGGACAGAGTTTTGCCTAATTACAAGAGTCAATTTTTTGTCCAACAAATATTCAATGTGAAAATTACCTTGCCAGGTGGATTGCAAGGATCATTACATTTGCAAATCTCACAACCGTCCATCTTTTGATAACCATATGGACAATACTTGTTCGATGCACATTTGAATGGTTTACAAAGTTTTTTAGCAGGTTCAGATGTCGATTCAAAACCTAAAACAGACTCAATTGATTAACTAACAATCATATAAATAAGGATGATGAATTTACCTTGAATGAAAAAGCAAAGAGCAATGAAAACAACACATCCTAATCGAATCATTTTGAGATATATATTTTTTTTGTTTCAGTCGAGGTTTATATAGCCTCTTTTTTCTTATCTCGGTTTAAATAGTTTTTCAATTAGTTTTGATGAGAAGATAGTGCATTACACTGATCAAATTCCGTTTTATCATTGGAATTGGGAAACTTGTTTTGAGGGTGTGGACGAGTGCACAATATTACCTCAAATAACGACTGAATTCAACGAAGTATCGAGATATGTTGCAGTACAAGGCACTTCCTTCTACTTCGAACAAGTCTTTCGGTTATAGGTCGTATTCAGATAAAAGGATGCACCGAGTAACGAATCTTCATAACGAAATTCTACATCTAATATATTCATTGAATTTAATTAACGGCTTTTTTTTGTAAATGATATTATTCTTGATTAGAAAAAAAAATTTTATTTTTCAAAGTAAAACTAAAACACAAAGTTAAGCTTTGCATAGTGCTTCACATTCAGCTTTTGTTTTGAAATTATTTCCATTTCCTCGACAGCCTCCGTAAATAAATTGTTCACAAGATTTCGTTGTTGAATTATAATAGAAACGAGGAAGTGCTGCTTTACATACGCCAACCTTTTTTGGTAATGAACAATCACCTAGAAAATCATACAAATTCCATAGCAACTTTTGAAACTTACTTTTTGATGCTATTTTTGTTTTTGCGCCTTTGCCTCTTGCTTTCTCAAGTTTTGTTGCTTCAGCACAGCGAGTCGAGAATGTTCCATCGGGTTTTTTATCAACAAAACATCGTTGATTCTTTGGACAGAGTTTTGCCTAATTAAACAGTTTAAAATTTTCATCAAAGAAAATAGATATATATATATTTCGTTCTCAAGGTTAACAATCATCGTCTTCTTATCTGTTTTCACATAGATCTTCGATTACACAATAATACTTTCTTTTCAATGATAAGATAGTGCGTCTTTACCACCGATGTTCATTTCATTCTACTTGAGCGTCCTCTGTCATGACGGGTTTTCATTGGATCCATCGATGCAGATCGTTACATTTCTGTGACGCAGTGAGTTTGAACGTGAGTGACATTTTATTTTGTTTTTTTAGGACGTAAAAATATTCCCCATCATGAAATTAACCATTGTTTTACTATTTTTGTTTGGCCTAATCTTAACAATCAGTGCACCACCAGTTGTTGAAAATGCAAATCGAAAAGCCCGAGCACAAAATCCAAATACTGATAGCGGTTCTGATGACATTGTAAGATTAAATAAAAACAAACATGCTCATTAATTATTCTAATCTCTCTTCTTTCTAGTTAGACAATCTCGAATACGGTCGATATTTAAAAGAAGTTGTTGACATACTCGAACAAGATCCCGAATTCAAAAAACAAATCGAAAGAGCATCTGCCGATGATATCAAAGTATTTTCCACCAAAAAAAATCTTCATTTCATTCGCATTTTTTTGTCTACAGTCGGGAAATATCGCTGAACACTTAGCTCTCGTTCAACATCACATTCGTACTCAACTCGACGAAGCTAAACAAAGAGAAATGTCTCGTTTACGAGATCTCGTCGGACGAAAACTTCGAACTCTCAGCGGTAGAACATCATTTTTAAGCTGATTAGAGCAAAGAATCTCTTTCGTAGATCGACAACGGCAAGCGATTTCACGGAATGGACGAATAAAAGAATTGCTGCCTAAACATGTTGACATGCAAGATCATGACACGTTCAGTGAACTTGATCTCGAACGTTTGATTCGACATGCATCGAAAGATCTCGATGAAATCGATCGAAAACGTGAACAAGAATTTAAATATTACGAATTGAGAAAAGAATACCAACGACGAGCGAAACTCGCGGTAATCGAATTGAAATAGAAAAAGAGATTCGAAATTTTTGTTTTTTTTGAAGAAATTAACGAATGAAGAACGTCAACAATTAGAAAAAATGCATCAGGACGCATTGGAAAAGAAAAAACGTCATCCCAAAGTCAATCATCCGGGCAGTGTCGATCAAATGGAAGAAGTCTGGGAGAAAGTCGATCGACTCGAAGCCGAACAATTTACTCCGAAATCATTTTTTAAATTGCACGATATCAACAGTGACGGATACATCGACGAAGCCGAATTAGAAGCAATTATGTTGAAAGAAGTTCGACGAAGAAATTTTCTCAACAAAAAATTCGATTGTGTTTTTTTGATTTTATTCAGGCGGAAAAAATTCACGAAGGAGTGCCAGAAGCTGATCCCGTTGAAAAACAAGAAGAAATGGATCGTATGCGACAACATGTGATGAAAGAATTTGATAAGAACAACGATCGAATGCTTTCGTTCGAAGAATTCGAAACTGGTATGAATGGAACAGATGCACGTAACGATCAAGGATGGCAGGTTAAAAAAAGCATATTTCCAGTCTCGATTGACTCTCTCTTTCTCTCGTTTTTAGTCAATTGAAGATAAGCCAGTCTTTTCTGAACAAGAATTCCAAAATTTTTCACAAAAAATGGCTCCACAATCAACAGTAAATCTTTTGTGTTTTTATTCATGATTTTTAATTGTCTGTTTTCTAGCCGATACCTCGCCATCAAACACCGACACCTGTAACTAGTCCTCTGGCCGGCGTGCCAGTGAATAATAATCAAGCAGTTCCACCTCGACAACAATGATCAAAAGAACACTTGAATCTCATCGACCGTTTTCTATGTGATGTCTCTCTCTCTCTTGTTTTTGTCAAAGTATTTCAAATCAATAAATTAATATTAATAATAAAACAATATGAGCTTTTATTTGTGCAAAGACTAAACCAATAATAACAGAAAAAAGGGATTTCTTTCAGTTTCTTTTTTTTGTTTTTCTCTCTTTATAAAAGCGATTCGCCGAGCGTTGCGCGGATAAGACTGCAGCCGATGGTAATCGTATCTTCGTTATGCTCGCCAATAGCTGGATTTAATTCGACCATATCCAAGCCAACCAATCGGCCAGTTTGATAGAGTTTCTCGCAAATAAAATGTCCTTCACGGAATGTTAAACCGCCACGAACAGGCGTGCCTGTACTTGCAGCAACACTCGGATCGAGTGCATCGATATCGAACGAGAGATGAATCGGTGAATGAGCATCATCACCCTGAGATAAATGCTTGATAGCCATGTCAATAACTTGACCGATGCCATAACCATCGATTTCATGCATTGAAAACGCTTTAATTTTGTTTTTCTTAAGGATTTCTTTTTCCTCTTTATCAACATCACGTAAACCGATATAAACAAGATTTTCCGGTTTTAAACAAGGTTCAATCCAGTCTAAACCTTCGATTTTTTGCGAGACAAGATTGGTTAAGAATGACAATGGCATGCCGTGTAAATTTCCTGTTTCAGTCGAGTCAGGCGTGTTGATATCAGCATGTGCATCGACCCAAATAACTTTTAAATCTTGATTGAAGAGTTCTTTCACACCTCGTGATACGCCACTGATGGTTCCTATGGCCATCGAATGATCACCACCGATTTGTAGAGCAAATCGTCCGGCTTTGACATGTTCATAGACTTGATTGGCAAGAATCTTGTTAACAATACCGACTGTTCGTGGTCGTTTGATAATGCCAACGGGCGGATCAGATTCGGGAAAGAATTCTTTGTAATTACAAATTTTATCGGCCGTCAAAACGACATCATAATTCATTTCTTTCAATTGAAAAATAATACCCGCTTTTAAAACATATTCCGGTCCGAGATCAACGCCTTCTTTCGGTTGACCACCGCTGAATGCCACACAAGTCATGCCGACTTCTCTCTTGTTAATAAATTTCCATTGAGAACAAGCGTCTGTATCCATTTTGAGTAGTTTTTCTTTTTGTGAATCTAGAATAATGAAAGAAACACATCGTCAATCAGTTGCTTTTATAGTCATCAATTTGTAAAAGTTGTACGTTTGATTATCATTTGATAATGGTTATCAATTGTTATCAACGAGGGGTGTGACTCGAAAGCGAGGCAGATGCGCTGACTCTCACACAAAAGAAAAAAAAGCTTCTTCCAGACTCTTCCTCTCTCTCTCTCTCTCTCAATGGCAAAAACGAATTGTAGTGAAAAATGAAATTTTCCTCCGCTTTATATACGCGCAGATAATGTCCATTATCAATTCACATTCTTTCTCGTCTCAGATGCCGTGACGTCAATTGAAAAAAAACAGAGAGACGCCATTTGCAAATCGATTAATCAAATTGCAATAACATGAGTCATGAATTGATATGAACCGATCGGTCATTGTAAAAGAGAGAAATGAATATTGACCTGTTTTTATTATCGAAAAGAAGAAAAAAAAGGAGAAAAAGATGCAGCTAAGGACTTTAAGTTGACGATTGAGTTCGTTCGAGCATCGGATGATGATGTCTTCTGAGTAGTATCGAGAAGAAGATCTTCAATTCTTGACGAAATTTCGATGCACCATAACAGTAGATAAAGAAATTAATCTAGAGAAACAAAAAAAACAAGAATGCTCGTGATTCGAGACGAAAAAATTCGCTTTCTTACTGCGTGACTGGTGAATTGAATACACTGAAGAATGCCGAGAACGAAATATTTCAAAGGTTTTCGATCTTTTAAATAATTTCGAAGAAAAACATTGTAAATCATAACAGGTGTCGTCAGAAAAACGAAGAGAAATGTAACGAGAATGAGAATCAATGTTAGTTGCCGTTGTCGACGTTGACTTGCCGATGATTGTTTCGTTTTCGATGTTATTATCGAACGATAGATAATAAAACTATTCGAAAGTAACATTATCGAAAATGGAATGAAATTATAGATAATAACATGAACTTTTTCCCATTTCGGAAATATGTAATATCGATCGGTTTCAGTCGCATAACAAACAACACAAGTACGTTTGCCTAATGGTTGACAATTGACTTCTCGATAACCATTGAATAGAAGTAAATGAAAATTTAGTCCGAGAATAAGAATTGTTATTGTTAGAATGATATAAACTGAGTATTTCGCTTGGCCAAATTGACGATTCCAAAAGAGAAAATGTATGTTTAAACATCGATCAAGACTGACTAATGTTAAATACCATGATGACAGCTCGAGACTAACAAAAGCCATGTAAGATATTAAACGACAAGTGAAAATCGAGAGATCTTCGATATCGTTTTGATAGGGATTAATGAGATGTTTGTAGAATAAATTCAAATTCCATGAATACAACGAACAAAGATCAGCTATAGCAACGGCAGTGAGATAACGCATCGTTGTATATTGACGAAGATTTGAACGAAGAAGAATGATAATTGTTAGAATATTACCTTGAGAAAAAAAAACAACAATAACAATTGAATTTATCGAGAAAGTTTTTCCTTACCAATTGTCCCGATAATGATCAATAGAAATGCATAGATTGCTGCGCCGTACAGCAGTGGATGCCGATAGATAGTATTCGAGGGTGTTGAATTCGTTTGATTCCATGTCGATAAATTGAAATGTATGAAATCGACATTAATTACAAGAGGAAGTTTCGGCAGATAACGATCGAAATCATCGATTTGATTAGCCTGAAAAAATTGTCGAAATTTAACCATGAGAAAAACAAATTCTTATTCAACTGAAATGATCATGTTCACACTCGAGAAGAACTACTAGCAGAAAATTGTTTCTTTAATCAACCATGAAATCTCGTCTCGATTAAATTCAACATACATTATTGACTAATATAAATCCATAGTCTTTGATCGATACACGACCAAACCAGTCCGTTAAAGATGACATGCGTCGTTTTGTATACAAATGCAAATGACGAAGCTCTTTCATTGACATGATACTCACCAGGGCATCGTATCTGATTCTTGCTTTTTCTGTACTATCGAAAATGAAGACCTGATGTGTTCTTTAACAATCAATCTACATATATCCAGCGAATGATCTTTTCTTAGTTAATTCTTTGTTGGACAACCCCACTGTGCTGGATAATGATATCAATCAGTGGTACTCCTCTCTTTCTCTCTTCTTTTTTCCATCGTATGTATAAAATGATTAGCGTGCAATGAAGAAGAATTAAAACGATAAAAGTCATTAGAGATTTGCCTGTTCTTTAAAAAGAAATTAACAATAAAGAGATGCAATCAGTCAACTTTCAGAAAAATGTCAAGACGAACTAATATCGACTTCTGGTTTATTCATTTTCTTAAATGAATACGTGCCGTTGTCGTTTGAAAGTAAAACAAAACAAACAAGATTTGCACATTTGTTTGTTTTTGATTTGCGAAAGAGAACGAATAGAGGCTGTTTTTTTTTCTACAACAATGCAAGATGGTCACGCGTTAGATGTTGTTTGTAATGGAGATTTTCAGCGAGTACCTGTACCGAATATTTACGTGACCATTGGAACGCTTCGAAATATTGTTTCAAATCGATTTCATATTAATTTTCCTTTTATTTTGACATATAATGGAGCTTTGCTGAATGAAGAAGATACTTTGCATGACCTTGCCCTTCATCCATCACGTCCTATTATTGTTCGACGAAAGTCTCATGATGAGACAACATCTGCAAGTAATTCAGGCACTGATCTATTTCTTAGCTATGAACAAACGAATCGCTCGTTGGTTCAAAATCTTCGACAGGAACTTGAAACGAGAAACTACTCGTGCTGCATGGACGCTGAAAAACTGTTTAGCTCGGCGATTGAACACAGCATACAACAATCAACAGTTTTCGTATGTTGCATGACGAATCGATATATTCAATCGAATAAATGCCGACAAGAACTCAGTTATGCTAAACAACAAAACAAACGAATTATAATTTTACTATTAGAACCAATGACTTGGCCACCAACGCAAATTGCTGGTTTAGTTTCAGGAATTACTTATATTGTATTTTATGATGCAACACCGTGGCCTGCTGATAAATTCAACGAATTTCTCAATAGTTTAGCTGATTTTGCTCCACAACTTTGATAATAAAAAATAGAACTGTTGAATTCATTATCTTTTGAGTAGATTTATTACGTTTTAGAAAGTAGCATCTAAAAATGATAGTAAAGAAAAAAAGTCACGAGAATTCCCAATGATTTAACTGATTTGCTAATGCCTCGAAACTCGGTCGGTTATCGACTTGAAATTCGAGACATCGACATATGATCGATCGATAAAAATCTTCGGGACAATCGTCCGGTCGTCTATGAACTAAACCATCCATTACAGTTGCCGCAATATATGTTGGATGTGCTGATTCATATGGATTCTCGCCTTTAAGCCAAATTTCAATGAGAACAATTCCATATGACCAAACATCGGCTTTGATCGAAAAATTCGATGGATTTGCAAGAACTTCCGGTGCTGCCCAACGGGTAGCTAATCTTTCTAATTGAACATCATGTCGTCGTTGAGCATCTCGATCATTAACAAAACACGACAAACCAAAATCAGCGATTTTCACTGTACTAGCCTCTGATCCAACAAGAATATTTCGACAAGCTAAATCTCGATGAATAAAATTCTTCATTTCTAAATAACTCATTCCATAGGAAATCTGTCGAGCAAATCGCAAGATCGTCAATTGATCAGGCAATTCATCCAATTGCTGCAACCAAGATTTCAAATTGCCATTTTCCATATATTCCGTTATCAAACAAATCTCATTGAAGACTTCACTTTTCGATACGCCGTAGAACGAAACAATGTGCAAATTCGTCAACACTTTCATTGTTTCAATTTCTCGCGTCACCAACTCGGTTATTCCGTGCATACGAATCTTTTTCACGGCCACTTGCCGAACTGTTTGATCGTAGCGCCATTGAGCACGAAATACTTCTCCGAATTCGCCTTCGCCTATTCTCTGTTCGATGGCAATCTGATCGAAAGGAATACTCCAAATTTCCTGTCCAAATTCGATTACATACGGAAGGACTTGTGTCACGGGAATCTTTCGACGAAAATGTTCGTCACTCACCAATTGAGAAAACGATGCGAATTCAAAATCAGCCAATTGAGGCTCATCAACAAAATAAAAATAATTCACTGTCACCTTTCGACCGATTAAATAATGCCAATGTATTGTATTTCGTTGCGGATTAACTTGATTGATACTCAGAACAAAATGATTTGGAGTTGTTCTACTTCGACGAATGAGATACGCACCAATCGTATTGTCATGCATGAGACAACGATTGATGATAGCTCGATCGTCGACTGCTAATCGTAGAGGTGTGTCAACGGCGAGTTGAACTTGATTCATCGAAACAAGACCTGAACAGCCCGATCGAAGATGATTAACTCGTAGAATAGCCAAGTGAATATTTTCGATGAATTCCATTTCATCGCCTTGTTCGAACGAGAGATAATCTCGATGTGAACTCGAATACGATCGAATTGCTACGTAGATCGGCGTGTGCAATTGTACACGTGACAATTCTTGAGATGTCGGTTCGATGAGCGAATTTATTGGGTTTAAAGGTACAAATATCTTCGACAAAAGACATCCCATGATTAAATTGTTAAATATTTACAACTGTTTAGCAATTGAAGAGCAATGTATCACGGATTTATAATGGTAAATCCATGATTTCGTTGAGTCAACAGAACGCGCAAAAGAAAAGTGAAAAAGCAATGCAAAAATTGTATCTTTTTGTTTCTATTCAGGTGTTTTTAAAAGTCTTTCATCGATTTCGAAGGTTTTTTCTTTGGTTAAATCTAATTCTTGTTGATATTCATCGATCGATGATAAACGTTCCGATTTCGGTTCGAATTCGTTTTCAAATTGTTGAATTTCGTTTCTCACTCGTGTTTGTTGTTCAATTGAAAATTGCAATCGTTGTAATCTCAATTGTCTTCTCATTCGATCGACTTGATTCTCTTGTAGACTTTGTAATTCGAATTGTTTCTTTATTTTGATTTGTTCGTATTGATTTCGTTGTTGTTGACATTGTTTAATCAAAGTTAACTTGGTTGTTAATTTATTTTGATCGATATCCAATTGATTTCGAATGAGAAAGAGTTTTTCCTGTTGACTTGTAAGATCGACTTTCAATTGATCGAATAACGATTCGTTCGAATTCGATCGTCGACGTAGAACATGATTGATATGTTCGATACTTTGCTTGAGCAATTGATGATGACGAACAAGTGCACTTTCATTTTGTCGAAATAACATTTCGGTTGTGTCGGAATTGAGTTGTTCTAATTCTCGATTCAATGATTCAATCGTTGTTTGAATTTGATTGATGTCATTTTGTAGATTTTCAATTCGATTTAATCGAATATTTTCTTCGTAGACAATCGTTTGTTGTTCATCGTAGATTTGTTGTTCGGTTTGTTTAATAAGTTGATTTAGATTGTGAATGGATAATTGAAGATAGTTCGATGGATGATTATGCGAATAGAATTGACTGAATGACGGTTGCTGAGACTGATCATGTTCGAGAAATGAGAGTTTACGACGAGCTTTGTGATACGTTTCGTTTATCATTTGAATAAAATGGCGAAGTTAGACAAACGAATGCCTTCATTTTTTTTATCTATTCGTTCGTTTTCTCTGATAACGAAGTGTTATGAATCGTTCTCAGGATAGAAATCTCTTCGTTTTGCTTTTATTTTTCAAAATCAAAATCAACAAAATAGAAAAATAAGATCATTTTGAAATGACACTAATGGAAGAATGTTGGTCTACGGGATCAATCGGTGTGGGAGACGAGGAAAGAGTAGCCAGTCGAGCGCGTTCTTGTTCAACAGCTCGTTTGACATAGGAACTAGAGAAGAAGAAAAAAAATTTAAAGTAAACGATTCTTTAGATTCGAGAGACCTACTAATCATTGTACGTTTCTTGGCCTTTCAATCGTGCGAAAATATCGTGACGATATTGGAGATAGAGAAGAGCGTAGAACGAAACGCCGAGACAAAGAGGAATCTGAGGACGATCCATGAATAACCATTCGACAAATCTACGACCGCGAAAAGCATGAAGACCTTCTTGAAGTAATCCCATGTTGACGCGAGAAAAACAAGAGAGATTTTATTGTTGATTTTGTTTGGCACGAGCACGAGCTGTTCGATTCCACCCAATGATATCAGGTCGAATGTATTCCAATGGAACTAATAAATAGAAACACGCCGAACAACTAGCGATCAGAAAACAAGCAGTTGTAAACGAAATCGAGCCGCCACCAGGTGCGAATAATCGACGTGTACGGACTTGTAAAGGTTTGACAGAAAATGGATCGTATCCTTCAGTTGTTGTCGGAGTTTGACTCATTCAAATTCGTGTTTTTATCGTCACTGGGTGGCGATAGAGTAGGCAAACGAAAACCTAGAATTCTCTTTGGACGTTCAGAAGGTGGTACGAGTGCTGGACTAGAAAGACAAAATGATCGATCGATCTTTTTTCTTCTTTCTCAAACAAACTTTTGTTGAATCGACCACCAGGATATGTGTATAGCAGCAAGAAGAGCACCGATAGTAACAAATGGACTGAGACGAGTTTTGTAAAATCTCCAAAATCCCATGAAACAGAAGAAGAAAAAAAGACTAAGACGAGATACAATCGATCTATAATGAGCAGAGTAGAATAGTTAGCTAGTCAAATATTTATTAATGATGAACAAGCGAGCAAAGATGGAACAACAAGAAAAAAAAACGAAAATGTTTCTTTTATTCAATTCAGCCTGAGATGATGATCAATTATTTGCCCAACTTAAGTGGACCTTTACCAGCTGCTTTCTTTTTCGCATCTAAAAATGAAAAGAAAATGTCAGTCGAATGAATCGAAAGTCAAATACCTTCGAGTTTCTTTTGGTCTTCACGTTGTTTTTCTTTGAATGCCATATCATCATCATCTAATTCTTTGTTATCCTTTTTGGGATTTTTTCTGCAAAAAACAACATATTTTCAATTTGTTAATCATCGAAATTGACTTACAATGGTTTCAATTTACCACCTTGACGTCCTGACATTGTTTGTTTGTATCTTCTTTTCGTATAAGCAGTCAAATGACGATGTCGAAAATAATAAGAAAAACGCAGAAATTACATCATGATTCATCGGATCTTCATCGACCAATCTGATATCAGCGAAAATTTGTCTTTCAAAATAAAAATCTATCGAACAAACGAAACTTAATCGGATTTTTTTTTCGTCTTTAAAAGAAATATTTGTCGAATCTTTTTCGTCTGATATCCTCGAACGACATCTACTTTCTCGTTTCTTCAATTATCAAAACCTTTAGTTGTTGTTATTATTTTTTCTTCTTTCTTCTCTTCTATTCTTTCTCACTCGTCTCGTTTACCAATCAAGAGTTTCTCTGAGCCGAGAAGGAGAAAAAAAAAGAATTCTACTCACAAAACGTTACCATAGATTCCAGTAGAAAAAAAAGTGTACAACGAGTTCTTTTCACTTTTTTTAGCATCGAAATATGTCGGGAGATAGTGAGCTCAATGTCGATAATATCATAGCACGATTACTCGAAGGTAATTCACATCGATGAACTTTGAATGTGATCTTTGTTTTGTTCATTCGAAGTTCGAGGATCTCGGCCGGGCAAAATCGTTCAAATGACCGAAGGTGAAGTACGAGGATTATGTTTGAAATCTCGTGAAATCTTTCTCAGTCAGCCGATTCTACTCGAACTCGAAGCCCCATTGAAAATCTGCGGTAAACACTTTAGCTCATGTTTTTCTTCTTGTATTACTCATCGAATTTGCTTCGTTATTAGGTGATATTCATGGACAATATACAGATTTATTGCGTTTATTTGAGTACGGCGGATTTCCACCGGAATCGAACTATTTATTTCTTGGTGATTATGTCGATCGAGGCAAACAATCTCTCGAAACAATTTGTCTGTTACTTGCTTATAAGGTTTCGTGATTAACTTTTAGATTTGGAAATATATTGAAAAAATTATTCTATTTGTGTAGATCAAATATCCGGAGAACTTTTTTCTTCTACGTGGAAACCATGAATCTGCTTCGATTAATCGAATCTATGGATTCTATGACGAGTGTAAACGTCGTTATAATATCAAGCTTTGGAAGACATTCACCGATTGTTTTAATTGTTTGCCGATAGCTGCAATTATTGATGAGAAAATCTTCTGCTGTCATGGAGGTAGAAGAACAAAAAAATCCATCAAGAGAGAATGTTTTTTCTTTGAAACAAACAAGGTCTATCTCCCGATTTGCAAACTATGGAACAAATCCGACGAATTATGCGACCGACAGACGTACCTGATACAGGTACTGTTCTTTTGTTTTGTTTTCTTCTTCTAATTAAATTTTCGTCTTGTCTAGGTCTATTATGTGACTTGTTATGGTGAGTTTTGAAGGGTTGTCGTTTTAATTGACTTTTTCGTGATGAAAATAGGTCGGATCCGGATAAAGAAACACAAGGCTGGGGAGAGAATGATCGTGGTGTTTCATTTACATTCGGCGCTGATGTTGTCGCTAAAGTTTGTTTTTTATTGAACTCATAAAGTCTTTTTTGATTTTTATTGTTATATTAGTTCCTCAATCGTCATGATATGGATTTAATATGTCGGGCTCATCAAGTACGATGAAGTTTATTTCGACCGAAAGATAAAACATAAGTTTTGTTTGCTTAGGTTGTTGAAGATGGTTACGAGTTCTTTGCCAAACGGCAATTAGTTACATTGTTTTCAGCGCCGAATTATTGTGGAGAATTCGATAATGCTGGTGGTATGATGTCGGTTGATGATACTTTAATGTGTTCATTTCAGGTAAATCAAACATTTTTTATTCGAAATAATTCACTTTTTCGATTCAATTAGATTTTAAAACCGAGTGAGAAAAAACCGAAATACCAATACGGCGGTTTGAATACTGGTCGTCCATTGACACCGCCACGAGCACCAGCCGCTGCTCCACCTCCTGCCAGACAGTTGCCTGTCAAAAAATAAATACCGATACTGTTTGTTTACTCGTTTCTTTACTCGATTATGTATATAATTTTCGAAGAAACAAACAAAAAAAACACGCACAAAGTTCTTTTATATTGGAACTTGTTGAGATTTTCTAACCTTTTTGATTTCTTTCCCCTATTCGATTTGTTATTTATCCAGTGTTGTTATAAGACCAAAAGCAGAAAAAAAAAGACAAGTGATTTCTTTTTTGTATACATTTTTTTTGAATAAAAACAAAAATTTTGAACGAATTTATCTGTTTGAAGAATTCTTCGAATAGGTTATATTTAATCTATATGATTTGAAAAGAAAAACCAACAAAGAAATATTTTACAAAAATACTCATGTACACATCGAACGATAAGAAAAGAGAATTGTGTCGATTAAGTGCTTTTCTAAGAAAACATGCATCTAAGCGAACCGAAACTGTTCGCCAAGGGCTTTTTTTTGGTCCAGAAACAGAGAGGAATGTGGTGAACTACAGGCAAAAGAAGAAGAAAACAAAAGAAAATTAATTAACAAGTGAAGATTTTTGAATTTGTTTTTGAAGACGTTCAAGTTCGATTTGTAGATTTGCACGTGCTTTTTTCTCTTGATCTAATTCGCCGACGAGATCACGTATTTGTTCGGCGAATTTCGATTTCATTTCGTCCATTGTTGTTTTCATTTTAAGAAAATCTTTTTGCAATTGTTCAATCGGTGTTGATGTACATCCGTTTTGATTGACATACGATGAGTTCGATGTCGAATGAACTGACACAGGACGATTGGCATAGCGAGGAGATTCGAGTTGACCGACTTCTGAAAAGAAATTCAATGAAAAACAAATCAGAAATAGAAGAACAGCGAACCTCGTTGAGACGAAGGAGGTGATGGTGTGTGAACTTTGGAGTCGTTTTTGATTTCTTGAGGAGGAATATCGACTAAACCCGTTGGTTTATTGATTCCATTTTCCTGCAAATGAAAACTATTAAATGTTTTGTTTTTGAAAAACACGAACGTATTTTCGAATTGTCGACGACGGTGGTCGTTTGGCTGATACAGGCTTTGGTTTATTAAATCCCGCTAATTTCTCAGTTGTTGCAATTGCATCGAGATTGTTGATTTCAGCGTACGGATTATGACGAGAAATATGTCCTTCTTCGTCACTAATCGAGTTCGGTTTGATATGATGATTCTCATGCGAATGCCCGTTCGTTGTTGAATCTACAATTTTCACTTAGTTTTTGTTTTGTTCAGCAATTCAAAGGATAATCTACCTCCATTTGTTAGTTTATTCATTGGTGCTGATTGCGGTGGGATTTTCTTTCCTGATTCAGGTGTGGTGGGTCGATGTTTAGAATTCTATGAAGAGAAAATTACAAATCTCGAGTTCTTTTTTTTCACATTTCAAAGCGTACTAATAATGGTGTTGCTGAATTGGGAATTTCTTCGACATAATTATCAGGAAAAACACCGATACGACCGTTGACTTCGCCTTTCCACCAGCCTTCATCCTCGAGATTTTTATCCAGGATCGTAATAATATCATTGACATTTAATGTTAATTCGTCATCAGCAGCTTTTTTGTATTCGAATAGGACGCGTGCTTTCAAAGGAACGGTTGTTTTAGCTGAGGGGCTCTTTGGTCGAGATACTGGCGAAGCCGATTTATTGATCTAGATTTTCAGAAAAGTCGTTTTGAAAGATCGAATTCTGTTCGACATACTTCTTTGCTGATCAACGCACTTAAACCATTGACTGGTTTTCGTTTGACTGGCGGGTCTTTTTTGTTATCTAATTTTCAAAAAACAACAATCATTCTCTCTCTCTCATTTCGTTTCGTTTTCTCCTACTATTATCTTCAGTCAATCGTGTAACATAATTCGAAGGAAACAATCCCAATTTCCCATCGAGAACACCTTCGTACCATCCTTCTTCAACCTAAAAACGAATTTTTTCGACTCGATTCGATTCTCTTCCAAGAAAAAGTTCACAAACCAATCGTGTCACATTGATGATATCGTTTGGATTAATAGCTAGTTCATCTTCATGCACAGGCGTATAGGCATAAGCAACTTTAACTTGAAAAAGTGTGCCATTATTTTGCTGTGATTGAAAAACTAATCAAGAAAGAAAGAAAAGAGAACAATTACTAGTCGAATAAATAATAATCTTTTCTTCTTTTCTTTTCAAGGAAACCTTTCGGGAGAAAATTGAAAAGAATCAAAGTAAAGATTAGAAAATCTACGTACGGTTCTCGTCGTTTGTTGGACGTTTTCGTAGTGTGCCGATTTTATTCCCATTAAGAGCAGATTGTAAACGTGCTTCGAGCTCATTGGTAAACGTTCGATTTTTGGCTTTTTCTTTTGTCAATGGCGTCACAAAATTCTCAGGAAAATGTCTAAATTGAACCCAAAAAACCTGTCGTTGTTTTTTTGTTACTTTCATATTCAATCAAACGAACCCAATCGTTCCTCGGCATTCTCCTCGAAGCCATCCATCTTCCGCAGGCTTTGCATTTGTGATGATATCGCCTTTTCGAATTGTCAATTCGTCCGATGATTTAGCGATGTAATCATATTCAACATAATAACTGCCCACTAGAGATAAATAACTTTGTGAAACTTTTCATCGGATAAAATTTCATTGATACGCACTGTTTTTTTGCTTCTCCTCTCTTGACAGATTCGATTTCAATCTAAAATTGATGAACTCATCGACTACGTCACTGTATATACAATGTGTGACCCTCGTCGTTCGCTGCTTTTTTTCTCTCTCCTCTCTGCTCTCGAAAGTAACCGAAATATACGAAACTACAGCAGATGTCAAATGTCAACTAAAGGGACAAAGAAGCGCAAAAGAGAAGACAGAGACAAATGAACGAACTTCGGTGATATATATATATTCTGCTCTGTTACTAACGTAAAGAAAGAAAGAAGAAGAAGAAGAAAAAAAGCGACGAGGAGAAAAAGAAGAGAAGAAGAAGAAAAAATTCAGGAGTATAGTAGTACGAGAGCGGTGAAAAGAGAGAGAGAGAGTTTTTCGTATATGTACGAATAAAATAACCAACAACAACGACCGACACTACATCAATTCATGATGGACTGGTCGAATGATAAATCGCCGTGATGGACTCAATGCATAGAGAGCGCTAGATGTCGATCATTAGCCTGGATAAACAAAAAGCAGCTGTTAACATCGACAGATTGAGAAATATTTTACTGATTGTTGTTTACTAATCATGCGCAGAGTTGTCTAACGACGTTTGGGACTGACACGTTTCTCGATTCGAAACTAATCGATCGATCGATCTTCGACGTGATATTATCAACACATCAACGAGAACAACACACACATACACTTGAGTCTTTATTATTATTATTATTCAACAAAATTCAAAGTTGAGCATGTGGATTTGTCAGAGAAGTTTCTTGTCGAATCAGTCCGACGATGACAACTAAAACCAACGATAAGCATAGTTAAAGCCGGTCGTTCATTGGGCTTTGCCAATTCGATATCGAACAGAAAAATGTTCGGCAAAGCATGTCGATTTCAACTGACATCTATAGTTTCGAGTTTTTATTGGAAAAATTGTTGATAAAAATAAAAAATGTAAAAATATAAAAATATAGATTGTTTGTCATCGAGTTACTACAGAACAACACGAACTATGAACGATCCGGCTTATTCAGCAACTTGTTGTTCATCGTCATCGAGTCCACCGATGCCAATGTTAACAACAAATGATTATCTCGATGGTTTACATTGCGTTCATGAAGCACAAAAAGTCAACGCAACACCGCAAGAGATTATTTTCAAATTACGACTCTATCTCGAGGATAAAGTCGGCGGAAAGAACATTTTAAATACGATTTTATCGTTAATTCGAATGCATCAAATTAGTGATTTTAGCAATCATAAAGAATTCGAATATTGTACGAGTTTATTGCCACTTTTTATGATTTTAATTTGTTTGGAAAATTCACTTGGTGAACAAAGATGATTCGATTGAATTTTCATGACACAGTGATATATCGTCGCTATCCTCGTCGTTCGTTCGTTTGTTCGTTCGTTTAATAGTATTTGAAAATATTTTTAATGTCGTGCCTTTCAATAAAATTGATAGCTGTAAATTTATTTTGAATTTTGCAAAAAAAAAGAATAGAAAGCTTATTTACAAGAAAAAGAGATATGACAGTTTAGTAAGGTCGACCATAGGGGTTATACGGTGCAGCATGACCATAACCGCCTCCAATTCGACCGTCACCATTCAGATCCATATTTGTTATTCGTTCTAATTGATTAACTAAGCCACCTCCGGCACCACCACCGCCATGATGATGATATGGAGCAGGTCCATAACCAGGTGCACCATATTGATTATAATGTGGTGGAGGACAAGGAGCTCCGCCGTAGTGATTATACGGTGGAGCACCATATGGACCGTAATTCGGTGGACAAGGTGCACCACCATATTGATGATATTGTGGAGGATAACCCGGAGGTCCGTAGTGATTGTATGCTGGTGCGTGACCGTAGCCACCACCAATACGACCGTCACCGTTCAAATCCATATGTGTTGCTCGTTCTAATTGATTAACTATGCCACCTCCGGCACCATGACGACCGTAGCCTATTTATGATTGTTGTTTTTTATGAAAAGGAAATTTCTACGAAGGAGTTTATTACCTGAGCCGATGACACCATCGCCATTTAAATCGACGCCGATTTTCTTTTCGATTTGTTTTGTAATGAAATCTATTTTAAAAAATAAAATCGATGTTTTTTCCTCTATGGCATTTGTTATCGTGTACTTACTCATATGCTTTTCTTGTTCTATGCGATAATGGTTGAAGTTATTCTGTTATATACTTTTCTCCTCGATCTATGATAGAGAATGACGAAACCTCTCGCCCTTTCTTCCTACGTGAAGGAAATTTTTCTTTCTTCTTTTTTATTCTACACTGAATCAACAACATGTCAGTCTAGTATCGACATTCTCGTCAGCTTTCTTTTCTAAGGACGTCATAAGACAATTATATATATATATATCCTTAGAATTGTCAACAGATGACTCATTGCATAGATTGAGGATGAATAACTATAGTTTTATTTATGGAATTAATGCAAAACATCAGAAGTAAAAATTGTTTTCAATACTTTCGGTATTTGACTCGTTTCTAAACAAACAAAGCCTTTGCCCGATGGTAGATTCTGTTGCAAATGAATCGCTTGTTGTCCTAATGATCCAATAAACATAGCAAAACATTGAACATTTTCATTCGATTGTAACATTTTGCCAAAGATTTTCGGTGATAAACCGTATCGATCGAAATTTGCATCCGATATAACAATAACAAATCGTTCATCGACTGTATCATCAGGCTCAGCTTGTAGGGCGTCGATCGCTCCTTTCAACGCTGAAAATGTATTATCACCTGAATTACAAAACATTGTATGAGTATACATTAACTTCAACAATTTCAATCGTTCTTTGTTGTTCTTCGGCGGTTGATTCTTTCGTACGAGTTCAATTGCGTGTTCGTCACCCGAATGACCGACAATATCGTAGACGAATTTCTGTTCGAAGCCAGCCAATGACTCGAGAAACATAAGAACACATTCGCATTGCCGTTCGAGACGATTGTCAACACCGTTGAATCGATACATCGATGCTGATAGATCGACAACTAAACGAAGTCGTTTGGCTTTCGTTTGCGGACTGCCTGGTTCAGGTGGCACGTCGGCTCGATATTTATAAATCGATTTTTCACCGATAATACCTTCGATCAGCTTTCGTTCATCCCAATCGCCGGTTGTTCGATGACGCTAATGGTATTAAAAAAGAATAAAAAATGAATAAAAAAGAAAACAACGAATTTACCACCCATTGACGATCGTGTGATTTCGCTTCGAGTGATTCGATAATCGATCGAAGCATTTTGATTTCACCGCGAATTTTATTTAAGTATTTCTCGTAAACATCGTGCTCATATTCGGACATTTCGATTTCTTTCAAACGTTCTTTAAACACTTTTTGACCGAGTTCTCGAGCTGCTCGACGAACATGTTCAGGCACCGCTGCTTTCACCTCATCAGGTACTTGATAAACTTGATGGCCACTGTCCAATCGATACGGTCCTCCAATACCGCCTAAACCAGCTGTGTCTCGGCCGCCACTTCCACCGGCCCATTGATTTCCGCCGACATGTGGCTGATTTTCCGGGTCGATTTTTCCATGTTTTGGTCCATTTAAATCAGTTTTTCCATTTTTTAAATATTCAATATCAAGACTATGTTCTCCCGATCGAGTCATTTGTTTACTCCAATTGTCCAATGAAATCTGTAAATGATTGGGAACGATTTCCCAATGATGAATATTGGCTCGGCCATCGATAGTGACCAACGAACCATCGTCACATTGACTCGCAATGACGCCTGAACCGGACCGAGTTAACATGTGCCATTCATGTTGAGACATCGATGAACGACTAGTCGTTGTCTCTTGTGAACGTTGAATGGGAATATAAGTGACTAAATGACGATTTAGATCGATCAGTTCAATGTAACTGATGATCGATGATTCGGGAATGTCGGTTTTAGGCGTGAATTTTCGATCGATTTCATTTTTTGAGTACAAGGAAATGATTAGCGAATGTTGTTTGTTGAGAAATGTTTGTAAACGTCGTTTTTCGAACATTTCTTGTGGCGGTACATCGCCTGATGAGATTATTTTCGAGCGTTTCAATCTTTCAACGGATAAACTATCGTTTGAACTCGAAAGAACTTTGCCTAGATAATCATTTGCACTTGAAAACCAAAGAGAATGATCATCCATCGATCCACTACTATTTCCTAAGCCCATTGTATCCAAATTGTATTCGATTTTCGAAAGATTCAGCTGATTTGAATTGAAAAGATACGAAGACGATGACGATTGTTGTTGAACATGATCAGTGAGAATCCATTGATCACCAAAAGGAATCACATGTCGAATCATGAACGGAAGTTTGATTTGTTTGGATTGATTTAGAATAAAATCAAGAATATGAATAAGATTATGATTGTGATTGTATTGCAAGAGTTGACCAGTAGTTGGATTGTAGATCGATCGAGTCGTTGAATTCGTTCGTTGAGAAAGCATTTCATTGAATTTACGAATCAGAATTGGACTCGACGAAGAAAGTGTCGATTGAACAAGAGAATGTCGACCATCGTCGAGATCAACTAAAGTCCATGTTTGACTGGTCGTTTCACCGACGACAATTTGTCGATCATTTCCCGGAATAACATACAATCGATAGTTGGGAATATTAAATCGATTTGTACTCGTTGAAAATGCAGAATTTAAATCGATTTTTTTCGCTTGATTTTCTCCTAATTTAAACATCCAGAGAGACAATGGACTCGCTGTTAATGTTAATATCGTATTATTCGTTTTGAGAACAGCTAAATCATGTGGATAGGTTGTTTCGTCTAAAGGCAATCGATATTTGTAAACTAATTCCGAGAAATTCTCAATTCGAGAATCATTTCGATTGATCGATTGAATCGTTCGAATATTTGGCTTCGCTGATTTTTCTGTCAACTCAATTGGCATTAATGATTGAAGTAGATCTTCGCCTTGATCCATCGATTCTATTGGCCAAGTTTCTCGATTTGAAACGAGTTTTAACGGTTGACTCGATGCTAAATTAACCGTTCGTTTTTGAACTTGAAACGGAATTCCATATCGATGAAGAATCGATCGTATTCGATCGGCAACATCGTTATTATAATTATCGAAATCGAACACATTTCTCACGACATCAGCTAACGAATCATTAGGAAATTGATTGAGATGTTTAACGATGGACACAAGTTCACGAAGACTGTACGGATACGAGATAATTCCATCGATGGACAATTGACGAAGTTCAGTGAACACATCGACGAGTTGTTCGAGCGATTTTCGATCGAGATTAGGCGCAAAATTTTGAAGAAGAATGATTTCACTTTCACGAGGCGGATTCAGAATTGGAAATGTCGCAAAGTGATCGCCGAGACTCAAGAAAAAATCATTGCCAAGAAACGGAAAACCCGGCCGATTTGCTAGAATAATCATTCGAAAGTTCGGATGTGTTCGAATGATCATATTCGATGGAATCGTTGTTATATCTCGAACATCTTTCGGATAGACTCGTCGACCGTCGCTTAAAAACATCGAACCACTTTCAATCAAAGATTTCAGAATGCCAGTGACATTCGTCGGAGCTTTATCAGCTTCGTCGATCACAGCAACTGAACCTTCTTTGATCGCTTTGATCAACGGACTGTCTTCGTAAACAATTCGACCGTCGATGATGTTCGCTTGAATTGTCAAACTTTGAACAGTCGTATCACCTGAAAGTGAAAGAGAAATTCGAGTTCAATCGATGAAAATGTTAGAAAAACCTACGATGCAATTGAATGTATTCACGTGGAAGTCGAAGTGTTTGCAGATAATGATCGACAATTCGATTTTTCGCTACTCTAGAATTGATTTGCACGATTAAATTCAAAGAAAAATACACAAAACAACCAACCCCTGTGGTCCAATCAACAGCAGATGTTCGCCAAGCAGAAACGATTGATGCATTTGTTGGATAATTTCACTATGAATTGGATTTTCATAGAAGACTGTAAACGGTATTTTAGCTGCATGTTCGAATGAATGTTGATCTATCATCGATTGTTTCCAATCGATCGTTGATTCGCTCTTTGTTTCTTGTGCATCAAGTTCGGCTTTGCTCAACGCATCGTAGAAAGCATCTTGAACTAATCTCGGGAGAAACGGTGCCGATGTCTGTCGGATTAGTTGATCTCTCAATTGACTTTGATAGTTGTCTGTGTTCGATTGAAGATGTTTGGCAATTCGAAGAACATTTCGAGTTGATAATGATCGAGCAACAGTTTTCAATTGGGATTCCGGTGAATTACGAAGTTCGTGAACGAATTTGAGGAGATGTTCGATGGCTGGATTCGAGCGTTTCGGTAACGAGAGGAGAGAATAGACGATTTGTCGTTCTTCAGATAGGTTTAACGAACGCATTTGATGGTAGAGAAACAGATTCAATGTCTCAGCATTGAGCCAATTTTGTTCACTCGATGATTTGGCTGTTGCACCACCATCATTCGATCCCGACGAACTGCCTGCCGGTGGTTCAGCAAGAGCAACGATTCGAAATGACGGATGAATTCGACGGATGTTCGCCGTTGGATTTTCCAATTGATCGTATCGATCGTGACGAAGAAGTCGTGTTCCATCGGGTAGAAACAATTCTCGATCTTGAAGAATGCGTTGTAATGAAACAAGAGTATCGTTATTCAAACGATGTATGCCATCTAAAACCAGTAATCGACCGTGAAGAGCCGCTTGAACCAGTGGCGTATTCTGCCAAAGAGTATCGCCGTGTTCATTCGTGATTCGTTGTTGTAGCAATTCACGAGCGGAAAGATCTTTGTACAAGACGAAATATTCAATTGGATAGTTGAGCAACGAAGCAAATTTATCGATGATTAGACTTTTACCACAGCCTTTCGGACCGACGAGACAGAGATCGCCGATCGCGTGACTTAGCATTAAATCAGCGAGAAGTCGATCGTGATACGGCGTATTGATGAACACCGGTGGAGGTATCGGAGAGACTGTATCGTGTGCAGGTACGGTCAGTTGACGTTGTTTTCCGTTAAGTTCAATGTCGACGATAGCTTGAGTATTCTGTCGATTGACTTGGATAATTTTCTTGTTCGAATCATCGAGTTTTTCTTTGATCGATAGGTTTTTGAGTATGTGTTCGACTGCTTGTTTCGATTCGTTCGAATTTCGGTAGAGTATTTCAAAGGGATAGATTCGATGAAGACATTCGACAAGACTTTGATTCGGCAGTAAGTTTTCGAGACGAACAGCGAACTCAAGTCGATCGAAAGGGAAATGTACGAGTTTTAATGTTTCTAAATCATTTGAATTGACTAACGAAGCAAACGAGAGTAAATTCTCGATGAACGGAGTTTCTACTTGAGGATAAATCGATTTCAATAGATTGGAATATTCAGTGAATGTTAGCGGTTGATTGCCGATATCTCGTAGTTGAAAACGAGATCTCAATGGTGGATCAAGACTGTGTCCTTTGAATTCAGCTAATGGAGGTAAAGTTAACGCAATGACACGGAAATTTTCATGAACACGAATGAAATTCAATTGATCGAGTTGTTCTTTCGTGTAAGATTTTAACAATTCATCAAAACGTTGTGTTGAAACAAGAAATTGTCCGTTATCTAAATTCATTTCTCGATTTTCTAATAAATTATTCAATATAGGCAAAACATTTCGTTCGGTTTTCTCTAAACCATCTAAAACTAATGTGTGACCATGTATAGCTGCATTAACTGCCGCTTGATTAATGAAAAGAGCCGTTTTATTCTGAATTTCTCGTCGTTGTTTAATATCCGAGTCAGTTGTATCACGAGTTAACTGCAAATATTGATACGGTTTACGAGTTAATTCTAAATAGGCAAGAATGAGCCGACGACGAGCTGGACCTGCCGGACCGACAAGAAGCGCGTCTTGCCCGAGTTGATCTTTTTTCATTAACCATTCGAGATGTCGAACGAACGATGCAGGGAAAAGATTTTTTTCATAGTAGAATATCGGTACAAGCGATTGATCTTGTTGAGTCGGTAGTTTCACTGGCCGAACCACCGATCCAATACGTAGAGCATCATTTGTAATCGTACGGATGGACGCGAATTTTTTTGCAACGACGAACATCCGAACTTACCTTGTCTTAAACAAAAATGCATTTTCAATCATCAGTGAGCAAGAAAAAAAGTCGACAAAATTTGAGTTTTAGTTTTTTTCTTTTTTTTAGTCTGTCCATTTTGTTTCGAAAAGAAAACGAACACTGTCTACAGAAAAAAAAAAGTTTCACAGACAGACAATGAATATGTGTGTTCGGAGAGAGAGAGAAAGGATGAAAAATAGAACTAGAATACTAAATCAATCGTACGCGAATGAGAAAAATTACGCTAGAACACATTGCTTTCTTAATCGTTCGAATTCGCGACGTTTGGTTTGATTTTTTAGAAAGCAAACAAAAGCCTAAAACAAAAAAAAAATCAATTTCAAATCAAATTTCAATTGAATTCTATACGAACATGAAAGCCATCATCAGGCAAAAGAGACCCATAGCTTCGGAAAGAGCGAAACCAAGAATGGCGTATGAAAAGAGTTGTTGTTTTAAACTTGGATTACGGGCATAGGCAACGACTAATGAACCGAATACTGTTCCGATACCAGCACCGGCACCAGCGACACCGACGGTAGCAGCACCAGCGCCGATGTATTTCGCAGCTGAATCGATATCTCGACGAGTAACTGATGTGCTTATCGAACGTTGTTGACTTGGAACCATAATTGAACTAGCCAAGACAGGTAAATGTCGATTAGCGAAGATTTGACCGAGTCGACATAAAGCCGATGGTGTTGAAAGTGTTAAACGTGTCAAAGCCGACATAGTGATTTGCTAGTTTTCGAATGATAGCTTAGAATCTAAAGTTTAACAGAAAAAAAAACAACAATAAGAAATGTAGATACATCGAGAGACCGAGAAAAAAATAATAATCTTTGCGTTCTACACATCGACAACGATGTGCAACGAAAGAAAAAGAATTTAGCAAGACAGATGTCACTTTAATTGGAAATAAAAACGAAAATCAATTTCAATTTCAAGCTCATTTATTCGAATTATTGAGAAAAAAATTTACTTTCGAATTAATTGAAGACAAAAACTAAAACCACAACTTCGAACCAACACGAAAATAAACTATGGATTCGATATCCTTGACATTCATTTTCTTGTTTTTTTTATATTCTACGTGCACAGACAGTTTGAACCATCGTTTTCAAGCCAAAAAATGAAACGATGGTATAGGTTTCTGTGTAAATTAATCTCGAAATATTTGCACTGAAAACAGTCGAAGATGCAAAACAAATTCTTCGATTGTATTTTCGAATATTTTCACAATATATTTGCTTGTAAAAAGAAAAAAGAAAAAGAAAACTACGCTAAATATAATTGTCTGACTTTATTAGTTCCGTTTACATAAAACATGATCGATCGAATTTCTTGACAAAGTCTGACTTTGGAAAGAAACCATTTCACAAATGACGTCTACTGGCTAATATTTGATTGCCTCGAGAATTCAACTTTATTGTAAAGATACTTTTCTTAAACAAGAAAAAAAGAAATCAAAACGGTTTTTTGCCTTCATCCTCGTCGTCATCTTTCTTCTTCTCCTTTTTTTCTCTTTGTTGCCGTTAAGTAAATATATTTGTCAATGAAAGTTACAAGAGAGAAGAAAAATAAAGACAAATATTAAAATAAAAAAGCAAAACCTAATAACAACAACGTTACATTACGATTTTCGACTACGACAGAATCGTGCTTTTGGCATCTGGCCAATGAGAAAGGACCTTCAAAGTTAGTCGACGAAAAAAAAAGGACAAAATACAAGCAGTTTTTCGTTTTTTATTTATTTTAATTGAAAGAATCCTTAGAAAATAATCATATTTTTCTCTTCGTTCGTATTACACAATCGAAAGTTTTCTCTTATAATTAGTAGAGAGGAGAGAGAGAAAAGAAGCTGGATAGAGACTAGAGCAACGATTGTATAATCTCGTTTGCTGGGAATTAGAAACAGAATAGAAGAAAAGAAAAAATCATTGTTTCCTTTTATTTAGACAAATATATGTGATCAGCCGATGCTGATAATCAATGTGCACCTGTTCTTCTTTTTTCTCGATACGTCGTTTTCAACAATTATTAGTCGTTATTTGTAGCTTTCTTATGATAATTTCTCAAGGTGAATGACTTTTATTTTTTGTTTTTATTTCGAAATCATTTCTTTGCAGCCAAACCAATATGTCCATTGATCGAAACACTGTCGTTTGGCTCGGATATAAATTATCGTTGTAATGAAAGTCATTTAGTTTTCAATGAATTCAACGTGAGTTAAGGTGAAATTCGAGGAAGAGATAAAAGTTCGTCGTTGCGGTTTTCTTTTGAATAGAAGGAAGGTTTAATTTGGAAATTTGAAGATGAAGCAGATGAATGCGATCAAAATGGAGTACAAACAACAGTTATTAATCGATGTAAATTAACGAGAATGAATAGTCGATATTTGAAAGTTCCATTTGTAAGAAATTCTCTTGTCGTTACGTATGTTTACATTGATCATTTTTCAGAAATCTTCGGAGAATTATGAGAAAGCTTGTGTATACTGTCGAATAAATGTAAGTGAACTTTCGATTGTGAATGAAAAACGAATTGTTGGTTTCTAGTATAAATCAATGATGCCTGTCATAACAGCAACACAATCAGATGAAGGTGATAAAACATTGTATATTTTTAATATCACAGCAATTGCACTAGCACCGAATGAATCCGTGGAAATTCTCTGGGCTAAACGAGTTCACACTTCCTTTCGTCATTCGTATAATTATTGGTTTACTCGCGGGTAATACGCTCAATGAGTAGATGATATAAGAATGTTGTTGTGTGTGTGTGTTTTTGATTTAGATGTATTGATGATACGACGAAGATTCTTGTTCATAATCGACATTCGATTGTTTTTGCTGTTGATGATTTTGCAATAAGTCGAGTTGAATTTATCATTCGTCGTTGTGATAAAGTAAAGGAAAGTTGTTCGGATTAGGATGAGTCTTTAAATTTGGGTTTTTTTTCGTAGTCTTGTCGACAGTATAATCGATGTTTAAAACAACAATTTTTAAATGAAATCGAAGCTAATTCATTCGATATTCCCGATCAAATTGAGAAAATAAGTTGTGACGAACATTGCCTCAATGGTGAGGAACCTTCTTCCAGACCCGCCATGACTCGTAGGATTAGTTTTAATACCTCATTTTGTTTTTTTCTTGAAAAAAAAACTTAATTTCAGATACTCCTCGAGTGAAAATTATTACCAATCATTATTCAACCATTCAAACTCCAATATTTTCCAAAGAAAAACTCAAATACTTAATCATCAGTCTCTCCATTTGTTTTGCAATACTCTTCATTTCTTTCATTCTTCTTTGGTGTCTTATTAATAAATTCAAAAGTACGTTTGAAACTGAAATTATTCTCACGCATATGTCATTCGTTCGGCTTTTTTTTTCTAGAACGAGAAGCGTCCTATGCAAAAGCAACAACCATCGATCCTGATGAACGCAAATGAAATTCGTTCCATCGACTTGCTTATATATACATATACATTTTGTTGTCAGATGTGAATTCGATTTGATCTTGCTGTCGGATGAACATATGTCTTATCAGAGCATAATAATCACGAATAAATATGTTGTCTCTGTGTCTATTTATTTGCTAAAATATATATTTATTTGCATCCGGTATTTTCTTTTGCGTAGATGTGCAAAAAAAAAGTTTGGAGTTTTTTATTTTTGGAAATAATCTTTATGTAGATTTATGTAAATAATAATAGATTGAATGAAGGCAAGAACAAAATTTCGAATAGTTTTATAAGGTTTCATTTTGAAGAACAAATTATGTAAGGTTTTGCTCTTTTTTTGTGTTATCATTTAAATCAATAAATGATAAGCAGATGTTTGATATTTGATTTTTTGTGTTGAATACAACGGAATTAATTCATGATTCGAGATCGATTTATGAGAGTATGAATAATGAAAAAAAAAAGAAAGAAACTGAGATGATGAAGAAGAAAAACAAATGATAATTTTCTTTTTTTTTCTCTTCTTTTTCTCGTCTAATGGATGCTCGAAGTTTGAGTCTTTGTGTTACATGTTCGTCAATATTGTCGACGATTTTTTTTCTCTTCTCTCGCCTACATATTTTCCTTTATCGTCGTCGGCTCGTCAAAATCTAGTTCTACTGTTGCTGCTCTAGTTTGCTTTTTTTTTCAATAAGCAGACACAATACCGCCCGCTGATGACATGAGACTCAACTCGGTCGCGTTTGCTTTTTTCTTCTCTTGTTCTTGTTATTTTCTTTTTGTCAGCAAAGTCATGCTAAATTCCTCTTCGTTTTGTTTTTTTTTAAACGCAAATAAAAAGATTAAATGGACATGAATTTTCCTCCGTTGAGATAAATCAGTTGACGCGGAAAAAGAAAAAAATTAAGCTGTCAAATAATTGATTTAACATTGACTTCTGCGTTTTTAATCTTGAGTAAAAATACGTCAGCAGTTTTATTTATTGAGTAAAGACAAATGCATGTTAGACTTGTGTTGAGGGTGTTGAAAAATCATTTCTTTTCTTTTTATTCATAGAAAATGAACAATCGTTTGAAAGCATCAAAATCGAATGCCATCAGTTCGTTGTCATTACCAACGAGTGGTGATCGTCGTGGACGATATTATTCATTAGATCATAGTGAATCTCGAAGTTCAATAACGCCGAGAAATCTCAGTGAACGTGCTAAGCCAACGTCAAGTGCCTTATCATTACTCGTTTGGGATCAACGTATTCAACAGAGATATAAACTATTAATCGATGGAGTCGTGCAAATCTGTCGTGTGCCACATGCGAAGAATATCATAGAAAAGATTCGATTTTCAAGATTTCTTCGCCGATGGGAGGATCATCATATTCATCTCGATCAAAATGAAATTCATTCGAAAACAGTTCGTTGTCGACTTCGCGTCAATTGAACGTTTGAGTTTCTTTTTTTTTCTGTTATATAGATTGAAGGTTATATGGATCGACCGATATCTTATTCGGCTATTGAAGATGTTTCGATTTGGTCGAAAGCGAAAATGATCGATTCCGATTGTCGATTTTGCATTCGAATTGTAACGAATGATTGTATTTATTTCTTTCAAGTAGTTCAATAAAACAACGAGGTCTTGTTTTTTATTTTTATGAGTCTAATTTTATTCCAGGTAAATACTCTTCATTTACGAGAACAATGGTTTTATTCGATTCAATGGAAGGTCTGTGTTCATCTATTGTCAATTGTTTAATTTGAATTTGAATTTGTTGTTTGATGTAGAAAAATAAATTAAAATTCGAACGTATTCTTCGAGCTGCTACTCGTCCGGAAGTTCTTCTCAAAGAAATGACGGTAATTATCATTTTGCAAATCTAAAACACATTGATTCTCTGTTTTATCTTTTGTCAAGAATATGATCGATTTTGCAATGACAATCCCGATTGATGACGGCGAAATTCATCAATTTCCCTTGGAAATTATTTCTGAAATTCTTCAACAAGTAACTAACAAACAAAATTCGACTTTTATTCTCAACATTTTCTGTTCGGTTGTCTCTTCAGCAAGAATTTAATCTCCCACGTTTTGTTCATGAAAATGTCATTGTTGCCGTAGCTCCTCTCCTCGACAAGAGCTATCCATCTGCTGAATTATGTGATTTTTTCAGTCGAGTAAAGATCAACATATTTGCCAACAATTGATTTCGAGACTATGTATTTGTTTTTAAAGCATTGCCGTAACAGTCCGCGTTCACAAATCGTCATCGAAATGTTCACACCGGTTGTTCAACGTATTTTAAAACATAACACCGTAAGAAAATCGGATCAATCGAAATTAGTTTTCGGGTATTTTCTCTCTGTCTGAATCAAGGATTTTGGCAAATACCCTCGGATGAGAATCTTCGTTCAAGATTATCTTCTCGCGTTGAACTCTCAAAATGATGGATTATGTGTCGTGCAGGATTTTATTAAACGGTATAGTGATTAATTAGATCAGTGACTGGAATTGTTCTTATTTTCTTAGAATTCATGGGCCAACGATGATCTGCCCGTTTCCGCGAGTACTCGCGAATTTCGTTTCGGTTTGTCTGGCGGCGATTTACAATTTTTTTGAAGACCGAAAAAAGTATTTGATCGCAAAGAAAATGTTTTGTTTTGCTATTTTTTTTATTTCACATTTAGTTTTCGATTCGAAGACAAGGACAGTTGCCGAGCTTATGAAGAAGAAACTGAATGTCAACTAGTTTGCTATACGAAAATGTTAGAAACGATGTAAGTAGAATGGAAAGAACATGTTGTTGTGGGGGATGGGGAAGAGCGTGCGTAGTAGTAAATATCGCTTTTTGTATTGGTTGGTTGTGTAAATCGAACATCCAATCGGGAATTTGAATATTTCCTCTGCTTTTATGCAATTTCCAATGATGGAAAAGGGGTCAGATACGAGTAAAGTACCGAAGATGCATAAACAGAATCTCAGTCAGTTGAGAATAAGTTCCTTATTGCGAACATAGATTGCACTCGATGAAATTCTAGGTCGACTTTTGATGATTGGCGACCCCATTTGGGTCTTCTTCTTCAATCGATCCCGTTTCCCGATGAAGCACTTACACACGATCGATTTATCGAGTAAGAAATGAAGATTTTCTTCGACATAAAACTAAATTCTCAAATAGAATATTCAAAAATGTGGTTAAAAATCTCGTCGAAGACACCCGCTGCGAAGTTCACCAGACAGTTCTCGGCATTCGCGAGGGCAAAGAAGGTTGGTTCGAGATGTTTTGTCTCGGCGGAAGCGCGTGTGACGACGATGGCGAAATGTTCTCCTTAATGGTAAATCGTCCCTCGTTCAAAATCCGATTTCTCATTCTTCTCTTCCCCATTTAGCTCAGCAAATTGATCTCATGCTGTTGTCGAAAGAAACGTTTTCTGATCAGTATTAACAAACTTCTACCTGCACTCATGCTACTCGCTCTGCGTGAAAATCAAAGTTCATTAGAAGTATTCTTTTTTTTTATTTTCCAAAAACGAAATCGAATTGTTTGTGCCGTAGACTTTATGTGCTATGCTCGATCTCGATGCCGTTGAAAATCGTGATAATAAATTACAATTAATCTCGACTTTACAATCAACATCAACCGGCTTGAAAATGTATGCCAAAGTTTGCGAACGACAAATCGCACTCAGAGAATTACAGCAAAAAGGCGGACCGAGAAAGTTAACTCTGCCGTCGCGTTCCACAGACAATGATCTTGCCAAATTATTATCGAGCGGATCGTTTGGCAATCTCGAATGTTTGAGCTTGGCGTTTACGAATGTTACAAGTGCGTGCGCCGAACATTTGATTAAACTACCGGCGTTGAGATATTTGAATCTCTGGTCGACACAAGTACGCGAGCTATTTGCATCCGAAAAGCAATACGTTTTGTGTTTTGTAGTTTGGCGATGCAGGTTTAGAATTGATTTCTGAACATTTGAATCGTTTACAAGTTTTGAATCTATGCGAAACACCGGTGACTGATAAAGGTCTTGCTTATCTCGCTTGTAAGTTGATCTTTCGAATGTGAATCAACACACTATCGGTTTGTTTATTAAGGTATGAAAATGTTACGCAAATTAAATTTAAATTCAACTCATTTATCTCCACTCACATTCGAAGCTTTAAAAGTATTTTCAATCATTGATTTTTCCTTATTTTTTTTTCTTTTCATAATTCGTCATTTCAGGAGAAATTACCCGCTTTACAAGAATGCGACATTCGTTATACCGACGCTTGGTAAATCCACAATGGCATACATCAGTCAGATTATTCGAAGAAAAAAAAAATCTTAAAACTCATATGTGAATGTACCGCTTTTTCAGTCCGAATGATTCGTCCTATACTCATGCTTTCGGTTGTATCTTTTCGCATGATTTAACTGAATGCCTTATCTACAATTTGTTGGTCTCTTCTTCTTTCTCTCGCAGCTATGAACGTGCATTAATCCGTACCTTTGTAAATACTCTATTTTTCTGTCGGGTTGTTTGTTTTAATACATTTAAAAAAAAATCACGCACCAACAACAAAAAAAAAGACATAAGAAAATTTTCCTATAATTATATTCTTTGTTTTTCTTTCGGCAGATTTATAAAAATGGGCATTCGAGGTTTGCAAACATTTATCGAACAAAAATTAGGTTTACTAGAGAATTTCCAATTGACCAATTGTAATGTTTTATTTGACGGCAATTCGATCTATCATCAAATGTATAGTGAATGTCATTTAACATGTTTATTCGGTGGTGAATATGAGAAATTCTCGATCTATTGTCGACAATTATTTCAATCATTTCGACAATGTCAAATTAAGTACGTATGTGTTGAATTCGAAACAGCAGAGTGAATTGAAACTGTATTTTATTTTAGTGTGATTGTTGTGTTCGATGGTGCACGAATCGATGATCGAAAATTAGCAACAACCCTCGAACGATCGAAAAAACGAATTGACTTTTCGACGAAAGTCAGTGTTAATATCAATCTAAGTCCTCTATTACTTCGTCAGACATTTATCAATGTTCTCAATGAAATGAACATTCCCTATGTATCAGCGATTGGCGAAGGTGACGATGAATGTGTGTCTCTTGCCAATCATCTCGATTGTTATCTCATTTCTCGTGATAGTGATTATTATGTTTATAATTTAAAAAAAGGCTATATTCCATTTGATTATGTCGATGTAAATCCAATGAAAAACGAAGCCGGCGATTTTTATCTTTCGGCTCAGTTATTTCAAAATGAAAGTTTATTCCTGAAATTCCCGGGTCTGACTCATTCGACACTCGCACTTGCTTGTTGTTTGTGTGGAAATGATTATTTGAAGAGTTCTCTCGTCGAACCGATATTTAAACATATAATTGCAACTGTTGAGAAGAAATTTCGTGGACAGAAAATTAGTAAAACGAATCAAACGAAACATTGGTATGCAATGCAATGGATGAGGCATTTCGGTAGTTTGGATGAAGCTTTTGAAAATGTTTTTCAATCGATTAAGAAATCTTCGGAGAGAGATAAAATCGAAACACAACTTCGAGCAACTGTCGAATCGTATTTGAATCCAACGGATACATTGATCTATCGGTTTACTTTGCCGATAAATGATAATCTACAGAAAAATCAAATTTTTAATCAACTAGCTCGAGATTATCTCGAGACAACTGACTTAGTAATCGATCATGAAAAGGAGAATTTAGTCAAAAGTGTCTTTTTTTTGTAGACTGAAGAACAAATTCGTGATCTATTACAATTCAAAAGTCAATCGATTCCAACAGATCTCTTAGACAAATTAAGCAATCTTAAACTCTCGGAATCATTTATTGAACTTCTCATTCATCGACGATTGATCTGTTCAGCTCATGTCGAACTCGAACAGCAACCATCGATCTACGTTGATGCAATACCGATTCTCTTACCTTGTTTACCGATTTTATTCACGTCGAATGATCGATCGATTGTGATCTATCATCGTGTTTTGAGACAACTAAAACCTTGTGTTTATTCATTCGAAGATTATGACAAAGAAATCGATTTCAATAAACTCGACGAATTCGTTTGTCAATCTTTGAAAATCTCCTCTCATCAATACGAAGAAATGAAACGTTTTCATTCGGACTATCATTTCTGGTTAATGATTATTCAATATTGGTATTCAATTCGTCAGTTATCACCTGTTTATCTCTATGCAATTATTATCTCATTAATAAGATCGATTTTCTTGACTAAAAATAATCAGTCTTCCGAGGAAATCAACAGTCCAATAGAATTATCTCCGGTTGATCAACGACTCGGCACGTATATCGATGTCGGTGTTCGTGAGATGTGTCAAACAAAATTAAAAAAATTAACCAAAAAAGTCTATGAAATGAAAAAATTCGATTGTAGTATCATTCACGAGCTGAATTGTTTGCAGACGATTTATATGTTCAGTTTGAAAATGAATGAATTTCTTGGCGAACCATTTCGTTGTTTAATCACCCCGGAGATGTTCATTTGCGGTTCGTTTTTCTATGCATTTGTTGAACATTACGAATGCAAACGAAATCTCTCGGATGCAGTTCATGATTTATTCGAAAAAGATTCGAAAATTCGAACGATTATCGAAGATTTTCTTCAGATATTTATTTAAAACTATTTCCTATTTCAGATATATGACAATTGAAAAAGCAAATATCGGCTTCGATGAGATGTTAAGTCTCGCTAATCATCAAGTCGATGAAGCGATTTCGAATGCACTCACATCTCTCACTCGTATTCTGTCTTTGCCATGCATATCTCTCACAACAACACCGACATTATCGCCAGCAAATCAAAATTCTTCTCTTTCATCATCGAGTAATTCCTTACAACCGAATATTTCGGCAATTCGTTGCCGATCATCGAGTCGAAATAGTCGACGAGAACGAAAACTACCATTTCATCATACAATTCCACGTTGTTCATTGCCAGCAACCAAGAACGATCTCGTTCATTATCGATCTCGACTTTTATCTTCACAAAATCAGCCGACCAATATTCAATATTCCTACAGTCTCACGAAACCATTGTCAACTAAACTTCCCAAACAACGACAAGATCTGATTTCGATTCAGAATTTTGCAAATGATTTCATTGAACACGCAATTCATTCGGCATTAATTCAAATCGATGATCAAAATCTTTCGAATAGTAATATTTCAATTAGTGATGATGATGACAATGATACATCCTATGTTTCGACATATGTCGATCAATTGATTTGTTCGACAATTGAACAATCGATTGACGATCTTTCATTTGAATCCGATGAGAATCTCATCGAACATTTATCAACTCGTCTAACGCAAACGATTGTTAATGATGCTCTTGCAAATATTATTGATGATGAAAAAACGCAATTCTTTCAGCAATTTCGAAAACGTGATTCTCTTGATACAATTGTGAATAATCTAGCTCAGCAAATTTATACGGACTCATTCGATGAACTTCGCCGGTAAACAAAAAATTTGCACAACAATATCAAACAATCATTGTTCTTCTTTTAGAATCTTCACGAGAAATTAATCTACAATATTTTCTTTTTTGATAATCATTCGCAACTAACTCTTTTTCTTTTTGTTCTTGTGCATCTAAAATTTGATTATTTCAGCTAGATATATTTTTCTTCTTCTCGTCAGATTGGACTTTTTAAAAACAACAGGGTCATTTTTTAGATATGCAATACTTGTGGTCAACAGGTCTTCGTTCGTCGACAACAGGTCGTTGTCTTTTGCTCAAACGACTTCAATCGACAACAGCAGCAACTTCGCAAAATCCGAAGAACATTTTCACTTATGGCAAAGGCGGACATTACTTTCTCGATAAAATTGATCCTGCAGAATCAGTACGTTGAAATTACAATGAATCAAAACAAAAAACTCGTTTTCTTGTTGCAGAAATTCTCGAAAATTTTAATTGCAAATCGAGGTGAAATTGCTTGCCGTGTTATTCGAACATGCAAAGAAATGGGTATCAAAACTGTTGCCGTGCATAGTGACGTCGATTCGAATTCCGTACGTGTTTGGAACGATTAATTTGATAATTTTGTTTTTTTTTTTTGTTTTTCGAAATTAGTTATTCGTTCGAATGGCTGATGAAGCAGTTTGCATTGGACCTGCTCAAGCGAAGTTGAGTTATTTGAACGAAGATATTATTCTTGATGCCGTGAAAAAAACAGGCGCCGAAGCTGTACATCCAGGCTATGGTTTTCTTTCTGAAAACACACGATTCGCTGCAAAACTCGTGAGAAAATTTCTCTCTTTCGAAGGACGGATTTTGTTGTTGAAATGAGATTGTTTAGGCTGAACATAAAGTTGAATTCATTGGCCCATCGAGTCAATCGATTCAAGCTATGGGTGATAAAATTCACAGCAAAGTCATCGCTCGTAAAGCTCAAGTTTCGATGATTCCGGGCTTCGATGGTGAAGTCAAAGATGAAGACGAATGCGTTCGTGTTAGTAACGACATTGGCTATCCAGTTATGATCAAAGCATCAGCTGGTGGCGGTGGCAAAGGCATGCGTGTCGCATGGAATGATAAGGAAGCTCGAGAGAACTTTAAATTATGCAAAGGTGAAGCTGCTTCGAGTTTTGGTGACGATCGTATGCTAGTCGAAAAGTTCATTGACAATCCTCGACACATCGAATTTCAAGTTTGTTGAGAAAAAAAGCGGAGAGTTGATTGAAACAATGTGAATTTAGGTCTTGGGTGATAAACATGGCAATATTATTTATTTGAACGAACGTGAATGCTCAATTCAACGACGTAATCAAAAGGTTATTGAAGAAGCACCAAGTGTGTTTCTTGATCCCGAAACACGAAGAAAAATGGGTGAACAAGCTGTTCAATTAGCTCATGCTGTTGGTTATTATTCAGCTGGTACTGTCGAATTTATGGTTGATTCGAAACGAAATTTCTATTTTCTCGAAATGAATACTCGTCTTCAAGTGAGAGATTCGCATTTGAAATCGAAATCTTATTCAATGAATCTTCTAGGTCGAACATCCAATTACTGAAGCTACAACCGGTGTTGATCTTGTTCATCAAATGATTCGAGTTGCCAAAGGACATAAATTGAAATTCCAACAAAAAGATATCGGTATTCATGGTTGGGCTATCGAAAGTCGTGTCTACGCCGAAGATCCATACAAAGCTTTTGGTCTTCCATCGATCGGTCGTTTAACTTCGTACAAAGATCCAAGTGCCATTCCAAATGTCCGTTGCGACAGTGGCATTACAGAAGGCAGTGAAATCAGCATGTTCTACGATCCATTGATTTGCAAAGTACGAACCAAATGAAACGAAGATTAAAAAACAAACAAATGTTCTTGTTTTAGTTAACAACTTTTGGCAACGATCGTAAAGCAGCTTTAGCAACAATGGCCAATGCTTTAGATTCATATGTTATTCGAGGTAAATTTCTCATTTGATGATTTTAATAAAAATAGTTTTTTTCTTCGAAATATTCAGGTGTTACACATAACATTCCGTTATTACGAGATATTATTACTGAAGATCGTTTTGTTAAAGGAGATATTACAACAAAATACTTGCCACAAGTCTATCCCGATGGTTTCAAAGGCAAACAATTGAAAGATAATGAACGAGAAAATCTCGTTGCTCTCGCAGCTTGTGTCGCTGTTAAAAGTGCTGCACGTGATCGATCATTTAAAAATAGTCAAACAAACGTCAATCTTCCACAAAATAATTCATTTCAAGTTTCGCTCAATGATTTCAAACGAAACATATCCGTTCAATCAGCAACCAACAATGGTGCCAAAGAATTTCACGTTCGTTCGATTGAATAATAAATTTGTTGATGAACGAATTATGTTTCCTTTAGGTTACAGTCAATGGCAAACAAGTGACCATCAAAGATAACTTCAAAATCGGCGATAAAGTCCTCAATGTTGAGTTCAATGGTCAACCATATACCATGCAAGTATGTCGATCGATTCGATTTTCTGTTTCGTTTTTTTTATTTTTTCGATTAGTTATTCAAAATGGATGCCGCTGGCAATGTCACGCTAATCTACCTCGGAACAAAAGTAAATCTCAATTATAATCGAAATACGAAATGGAAATATATTCGTTTGCTTTCAGTATGAAATCCGTGTTTTGCCTGAATCAGTCGCTAAATATATGCCATTAATGCCAGCCAAGAAACAAATCGATCTAGCATCAGTTCTTATCTCTCCTATGCCCGGTATTGTCAAGTCAGTTAGTGTCAAAGTTGGACAACGTGTCGCTGAAGGACAAGAAGTTTGCGTTGTTGAAGCCATGAAAATGCAAAATAAACTCACCGCTGGTCGAATTGGCGTTGTATGTGTTTTTCTTAATAATTCTATTTTGTATTCTCATTTTTTTTTGTCTTTTTAAGGTTAAATTTGTTGGTATCAAAGAAGGCGAAACAGTCGAAGATGGCAAAATCTTGATTGAACTTGAATAGAAACGCATTCACCTTCATCAATAATCTAAACATTTATCTATTTTCATTGATCTCTTGCTCCTTCCCTGTTTTTTTCTTATTTATAATGTCTATTATTAACATTCTTCTATCACAGGATTTCTCTCTCTTAGGCATTTTCATTTTTTGATCGTTTATCGAGTAGATATATATATTAGACGCATTAATGTATTGTTAGTAAACACACACACACACACACACATGCATATTGTCTTCATTTTGTATAACTAAACCATAATGCTCAAAACAAATAAATAGATTTGCAGTAGACGAGAAAAGATTTTTATTTTATTTGGAAGAAAAAAATCGATTTCTATACATTTAATGGATTGAATTTAGTATTGAAAGAAGGAATGTTGTAGAATTTGTTGTGCAGTTGGACGTCGAGTTGGATTGATTTGTAAACATTGTTGAATGAGATCGTGTAGATGAGGATTGTTGAGTGGTGGAATAACGGGATTATGCGATAGACGAGCAATATGAGACATTTTATCGAAATTATCACGGATATGTTCGAATGGTCGATAGCCAAAGACCATTTCGAAAAGAAGAACACCTAACAGAAGAAATAAAAATCAACGAAAAACAAAAAAGAATCAGCAAACCGAGTGCCCAAACATCCGATGCCGGTCCTTGGCGAGAATAATGACCATTTTGAATTTGACAAACTTCCGGTGGCATATATTCCGGTGTGCCTTCAACATTCGAAAATAAAATTCGATCAAAATCAGATTTGCATTTACCTGCAAACGGTCGCAAAACAGATACTTGATTGGGTGCAATACGAAACGAAAGACCGAGATCAATGATACGTATGTGTCCGCCTGAAGTCATGATGAAATTTTCTGGTTTAATATCTATAGAAAACAAAATCGAAATTGATTCGAAGGTTTTTCGATTGAAACCTGAATGAACAATTCCATTTCGATGAAGTAAAGCAACAGCATCGACCATTTGCGCCCAATAGAATTTTGCTTGAACTATTGACATTTTCTTTTCCTTTGGCAGCGCTTGTAACGGCAACATAAACCGAAAATCATGTCCGGTTTCCATGACAATTTTGCCTGTTTGTGTTTGACTATCATATTCATGATTGTAAACTCGTATGACATACGGATTACGTGTTTGCAATCGTGTTAGATAGCGTATTTCTTTGAAGAACATTTTCGAATGTTCGTGAATATCAATTGGATCGACATTTTGAACGACTTTTATGGCCACAGATTGGCTCGTTCGAGGATCATAGGCTGCATAGACACGACTGTGCAAACCTTCGCCTAATAGACGTACAACTGTGTACGGTATTCCATTGACAAAGATAACAGCTGATTGTCGTTGTTGAGGTGCTTGTTGAGGAACAGATGACGATGTTTGCAAAGGATAATTGGATGTTGATGAGCCAGGTAATGCTGAAATCGAATAGAATTGAAAGAAATTTGAATTTAAACAGTCCTACTCGCATCACATGATGGTTTGTAGCTCGCAGGAAATGGACGAAATGCATAAGCAATTTTCATTATATGATAACAGATTGTTCTTCGTTGTATATTAATAATAATAATGATGATGATGAACGAAGAAACGACTACTACGCTTGTCGTTCGTTCTCTTCTTTCGTTTTTTTTTCAAAAGTGAACAAGTACACGTTTTCCTTTTTTGTTCATACCTTTTTCTAATGTGTTAATTGGTCGAGCTTGAACGATTTGTCCCGCATGTTTTATCAAGTCAAGGTCAAGGCTATACGTTCTTTTTCTATTTCTTCGAACTAAATATAACAAACGTTTGTCTATCGATCATTTTTGAAATAATTAAAATCAAAAGCACGTCCGTTTAATATTCATTGAAAAAATAACTATTATTGATTTGATGTTTGAATATCTATGACATGCCGGGTTAATATATTCGGGAGGGATTTCGTCGTTGTCAAATTTTTATTTCGAAAGTCAAATGAAAGCGATAGAGAGAGAGAGAGAGAAAAAGTACAATGTAGAAAAATAATCGTAAAATATTTCATAGTTAAAGTTTCTTTTTTTTTTGTTCAATAAAGGAGAAAGAAATGATACCGGGTGTGTGTACGGTTTTCTATGGATAAAAGAGAGAGGAAAAGGAAACGTCTATCGTTCGAAAGCAAAAGAAAATCAATTGATTTTAAACCATAATTCGTGTTCCGGGTACATAACGTGTATCTTTCCATACGTTTGATGTGCCGTAATTATTTAAATTACGTTGACATTGAGCGCAACGTTTGTATTGATCACATTGTTCATGTACAAGAACACCTTGCGACGCGTAGATATGTGTTCTTTCGTCTTGGTCACGTTTGCGTTTTTCATCGTAAGCATTCGACCAATCTGTTTCGAGATCTTTACGAATACGAAATGCACGTTGAAATCGTTCGCGACGATCGGCTAATAAACTAAATGAACCGTTAAATTAAAATTTCAACTAGAAAATAACAAAATAAAACGAACTCTGCTCGCATAGCATCGAGTGCTCGTGATTCGTATTCTTGTTCTCGAATTTGTTTTAATAGATCTTGTCGTTGTCGTTGTTCGACAACTTCTTTCTGTTGACGAAAGATTTCCATTGCGTGTAGGCGACGTTCTTGTAATTGATCTGTACTCATATCATGAACGCCGAAGTAGGGTCCGGCGACTTCAGCTGATGGGAGACCAGCCGGTTTATTTTTCACCTATTTTAAGAATAAACAAACGAATAACTTTTGTTTGGTTAAATCGATTTACTTGATTATCTAGAGTTGTTTTCATTTCTTCTTGATGGAGACGTTTATTCCTCAAATATGTTTCGCGTTCTTGTGCCAAACTAAATCGAAAAACGAATGACAAGTGATTGATTTCGTCGAGTGTAAGAATATTTCTTACGATTCAGCTAATTGAATTTGTTCTAAACGTTCAACGAAATTCTTTTCTTGTTTTTCGGCTCGTTCTTCGTCTTGTTTCCATTTGATTTGAGCTTCTAATTGCTTAGCTAAATCTTGTTGACGAACGTAGACCGGAGGTGTTTGCGCACGTTTACGGAATACATACGAACGCTACAAATTAAATATTGAACTTATTGGCAAAAAGAAACCAAAATAGTTTACTGGAACATCGCTTGTCTTGGGACGTTCCATTTTCTTTGCTCGTGTTGCTTCAGCTATACCCAAATTATACTAAAATACGAAATCTAGAAGTTAGTTGACGATGAGAGAGAACGTTTTCTTACAGCAGCTATTCGTTGTTTTTCTTCTCGATCAGCTTTGGCTGCAAACTAGAAATTAATTACATCCAAATATTTCTCTCAAACAAACAAACAAACAAACTTCTCGTCGTCTTTGCTCTTCCAAATCTTTATTATGTTGATATTGCTCTAATAATTTCGCTTCTTCGGCTTCTCGAATGCGTTTCTCTTCGTGCAAATAAACCGGCACATTACGTTTGGCACGTTGATGACATAAATAGCAAAGTTCTTGTCCAGCACCATGATGTCCACAAGGTGTATTTGGTTTCGAACTATTGGCTGAATTTGTTTGCTGATATTGTTGAGGATAGACATTCAATGACGATTGAATACGATCGCGAACATTTCGATCAATATTCGGACGTGTAAAAGCAAGTGCAGCTGTATTTTCATTTGTTGCTCGAATGACAACAGGAGCTCTTTATAAAAAGAAAACAGAAAAAATCAAGAAGAAAGAGAAATGAAGATGATTTACGATGATATTTGTTCGGAATCGAGTTCGTTTTGATGAAACGATTTTGTTCGTCTCATCGCATTTCCAGGTGTCGATGATCGACATCGAACGGTTGTTGCTGGTTGTGCGAGATCCATGGACGAGAAAAGCGACGCTATCGGTATGATCCCTTCTTGAGAATTGGATACACCTGTTGTTGAAACAACATTTGTAGATGGTTGTGTTGTTGTCAAAGAAACAGTCGGTTCTAATGGCAAATAAGAATATCGTGAAAACGCCGATTGACAGCAAAGAAACTTTTTTTTCAACATTTTATTTTTCTTTTGTTGAATAAATATATGAATGCAATCAAAAGAATAATATTGCTGTGTGTTCGTTCTTTCTTTTTTCTCTTCTCTTCTATTCGTGTTATCACGCCGAATAGAGAGAAAAAAGAAATCAAGAAAGTCAACTTGATTAGTAGCAAAAAGAAAACGATGAAGCAAAGTCGAAGTGCCGAACAAATCCGTGCAAAGTCTACCTCTCGGTGTTTCAATTAGAGGTGGAAGACGATTGTCGCCACCTCGTGAATACGAACGATAGGATTCGTTTTTACATGCACTCGAATCTGAATTGATTTGCTTCTTGTTGGTGATTATCTCAAATGTTTTTACCTCGTTGTTGTGCACGTTTCGATGACGTTGCACGCGCTGTTTGTTGATCGTCTTCACAAGGTTTCTCTTCTTGAATCGCTTGCATCGTTGGATTACCACAACGACTGTTTAATCTGTCGAGAAGACAAAAGAACAATCGGTCGAGATAATCGATCGGAGAGTTTTGTTACCGTGGAAGAACGACATTGGAAGCTGTCGGAGGTCGTGTCGCCTCTCGATCGGACATAACCGATTCGGATGTTTGTGGTCTCTGTTTGACAGAAAAACGACGTGTGTGTGTGTGTGTTTGGAGAGAAATATATTTATCCTACATTGCACGTTTGTTTGATCGAGTTTCCATCGACTTCATGAACGAAGTCTTTAAAAAATTTCATTTTAACTTTGCCGTCACGTATTTGTAGTTTGCCGATTCGTGAAAATGTAAATTCAATATTTCGTTGTGCAGCGACGGATCGATTGAAAACTTGAAGAACATGTTTAACACATTGTTCGATTTGATCACGTGTGTAATTCGATTGACTTTGAATATGAAAATAATTCAACGGATGAACCGGTATCGAACCATTGACAGGATAGTGCGTAAATTTCAGTCCGTGAGTTTGTGCAAATTTCTCCGAAAACGAAAATACTGGTCGTTGAATAAGCAAATATTTATTATTTCCAACATCGATACGTTTATGAATGAAAGTAAATGTCCCAAAGCCCGGAATGGCAACACCCTGAGAAAGATTTACGAATTTTCTTTGCAATTTATAAATGAACAACTTTTTTACTTTCGATTGTTTCATGTAATTTTCGATAAATGATGAGACAGCATCCCAGATTTTGACGACATCTAGAAAACGCAATTTGCAAATCTTAATTAGCGAACAACTTTCGTGGTCCTACTCGAAGGAAATATAGGTAGAATCGATCGAAATGTCAATGCATTTCTTATCGGTAAAAAACGTTTCGTAATCATTTAAAGAAAAATCGTAAATGTGTCTCTCAAGAGTTCGAATAACAAAAATCAACTAATCGAACAATTATATTTGCTCATTGCTAGAAAAATAGAAGCAGGAAAAGTAAATATTTATTAACAAGACTAATTAAATCTCAACGCCATAGGAACAAAATAACAACAACGACGACAAGAATGAAGGAGAACCTTTCTTTTTCAATAGATTGAATTTCTCCCTCTTTTTTTTTCATTTTTAATCTTCGAAGATATTTCATTTGCTAGTCTTCGTTGAAGATTTTTTTTTATAATTCATTTTCGAAAAGAAAAACATTGTTTTCTATGGTTTTACCACCTCAAAAAAAAAATCACAATCGATTGTTGCTAAGCACGAATGATATATGAAACTTTGTCTCTATCAGCTGTTTAATCATAACAAATTTTATCAAAGAAAAAGAAAAACGTAGATAATGAAAAACTCTCGTTTAATGACAAGCCCACTTTGTATTCTCTCTCTCTCTCTCGCTCTTTCTTTTTTTGCATTTCTTATCAGAAAAGGAGAGGTCGATGATGAAAGTCGAGTCCTTTCTTTTTTAATCTTACCCTCATCTGTTAGGTTCACAATTGACGCTGCTGTTGGCTGGGATTTGGTTGAATCGAGCGTTTTCGAGAGTTTATTTATGTTATCAATCATAATGTTCGAAAGAACAGCTTGTCTTCGTTTTGATTCAACTCGATCTAAAAGAAGAAATTTGTGTAAGGAAAAGAGAATTTCTTTTTTTTATTGATGTTTGTTTTATGTATTCATATACATTCTTTTTTTCTTCGCTCTCTCCCTCTCCGTTTCTCGTTCGCTCTCGATTGACTTCATTTCCAAATGCACTTCGAATCGGTTGCTAAGCATCGCTCGAGAAAACAACACGTCGATAGATGTCGTTTACGGAAAAAACTTGTTGTTTTTTTCTGCTTTACCACCATCTATAATTGATCCTTTTTCTTTGATGATCATAAAAACAAAAATCTTTCAATGGTCAATATGATCTAACGGAGAATATATTTGTTGTTGTTTTGTTTATTGTTGTAGAACGATTTGACATGATGTTATTCATGTTTGTTTCGTAAAAAAAACATCGATAAAAGAAAGAAATCATTGAGAAAATAATGAACGAAACTGAAACGAAACAACATACAGCCAATAATCTCCCTCAAGCATCGACAACTTCGATTGTACATGGAGAATTACGTACAGGACGTGCCGCTGGTCTTGCAACGAATGTTAATAATAATAATCATTTAATGACAACAGATAAATCGAATGAAACAACAACAACAACATCGACTCCAGCAACGAACAGTTCGACGAGCAATACCATGCTCATGGTTGGACCGAATTTTCGTGTTGGCAAACGAATTGGTGCAGGAAATTTCGGAGAAATTCGATTAGGTTGATTTGTTTTATTCATAGAAAACAACGAGAAGATCTTAAACGATTTTATTTTTAGGAAAAAATTTGTACAATAATGAACATGTCGCAATTAAATTAGTAGAAATTCGATTGAAGATTTAACTTTTGTTTTGCACGATTTGCTTTTTAGGAACCGATGAAATCTCGTGCACCACAACTTCATCTCGAATATCGTTTCTACCGTCAGCTTGGCACCTACGGTTCGATTCGAAATCGATTTCGAATTTTTAATCTTCATCATTTTTCTTGCAGAAGGAATTCCTCAAGTACATTATTTCGGTCCCTGTGGCAAATACAATGCGTTAGTTGTCGAACTACTCGGCCCGTCATTAGAAGATCTATTCGATAATTGCGATCGAAAATTTACATTGAAAACCGTCCTTATGATAGCAATTCAACTGGTTCGATATTCATTTCGAAAGAATTGTTAGTTGACAGTTTTGTTTGTTTGTTTTTTGCAGATCACACGAATGGAATATGTTCATTCGAAGAATTTGATTTATCGAGAGTAAACGAAATTCGTCATTGATGAACCGAATGTTTCTTCATCGGTATTTTTCTAGTGTTAAACCCGAGAATTTTCTCATCGGACGAACATCAACGAAGAAACAACATCTCATTCATATTATTGATTTCGGCTTAGCCAAAGAATATATTGATCCTGATACTGGTCGTCATATACCATTTCGAGAACATAAAAGTCTCACCGGTACAGCGAGATACATGAGTATAAACACGCATCTCGGCAAAGGTATGACGAATAGTTCTTGAGGGTGTTGTGATTCGACATGATTTTCTTTAGAACAAAGTCGTCGAGATGATTTAGAAGCATTAGGACATATGTTTATGTATTTTCTACGCGGCAGTCTACCGGTATGAAGCTCGATTTGTTTTTGTGATTCGAATGAGTTTTTTTTTCTCGTTGAATGTTTAGTGGCAAGGATTGAAAGCTGAAACATTGAAAGAACGTTATCAAAAGATAGGTGATACGAAACGTGCAACACATATCGATGTTCTCTGTCAGAATCATCCTGGTTAGCACTGAATATTTTCGTATTTCTTTGAAAATATTTGTTTGTCTTTGTAGAAGAATTTGCAAAATATTTGAAATATGTTCGAAATTTGGATTTTTTCGAAACTCCGAATGTATGTCGATGAGTTTGCGGAGTGTTTATAATCAATGAGTTTATTTTAGTATGAATATCTTCGAAAATTATTCAAAGATCTTATGGAATCACGAAACTATTCATGTGATTATAATTTTGATTGGGTTGAAAAAATGCAACCACAAACGAAAGTAATCGAATCAATTTTTCTTAATCGAATTGTTTTCAAAACTGATCGAATTTAGAGTCAACCTGGTAAATCTCAATATTCCTCATCCAATCCACACGATACACCATCCACTCAGCCTCGACCAACGAATAAAGTAAGTCAACGAGTCATTCTCGTCACTCATTCGGTCTCGAACATCTCAACGGATCTTTTTTGCTCCCTATCAGACCAATTTTCTAAACACTCATCTGTCATCATCGACACAACAAATGCATGGTTCAATGCAGGTAGAGATCTATACGCCCCATCAAGAATAAATTTCTACCCTTGTCTGTGAATTGTTATGTGTATCGACCCGAGACCTATTGTTTAGCTTCTTCTCTTGCATTTGTCGAATTGATTAAATCAATCAATGAATGTCTCATTTGAATTTGTTATCCGATTTTTTTTCTCTCTCTACTTCTAGCCAATAAATATTCCCGATGATGATAACGAACGAACGACCGGTCGTGATCGAGAATACGCACATATTGTTCCATCATCGTTGCCAAATCCTGAAGTGATTAGTGATACAAAGTAAGTTTCAACGTACTTCTTTGACAAAACTCTCACATTTAGTCGATATTCTAGCGACGAGATAATGTAAGAATATAGGAGGAGGGGAAATACAGTTGTCTTATAGGTGTTTGTTTGTTTCTATCGATTGATATATTTCTAGAATTTGGAAGAAATGGCTTCTTTCTTTGATGTAGGTCAATGCTGAGATTTATTTTTTTGATTCGTCAATAAAATCTCGTTTTTTGTTTGCAAGGAATTTGATTGTGATGTTTGTTTAGGTGCTGTTGTTTTTTCAATCGTCGTACAAGGCACACGGCGAATAAACAATCAAGAAAATAGGTCTGTTTAAAGTAGCATGCATCGCTCAAGAACAGTGGCGACTCAGATTGGTCGATTCAGTTCTGTTTCCACAACGTCTTTTTTTTTCTCTTTGTTTGTCAATTTAGCACTGTGGATAAATAAATAGTTGCAGCAAAATACACAAAAAAAAACAAACGTTTCTTACCAAATAAAAACCTGTCGTTTCTATCTCTTTGATTTTTTTGTTTGTTGTTATTTTCAATGTGTGTATGCGCGTATCATTATCTTCGGAATTTCTTTCTCTCTCTCTCTTTTTCGCGTCTTCTGTATCAATTTGCCCACTGTTGAAAATTTTTTTTTCGCTTTGCCTTTTTCCTCCTTCTTTCTTTTTCATTTCTGCTAATGTGTCTGTGCTTGAGTGTGGTTTTTTTTCTTTTCTTTTTAAAGCGGAAAACAAATGAAAGATGAAGTATTTTTTATTTCTATCGAATATATATATATATAAATATATATAAATATATTGTATAAAAGAAAAAACAAACAGTTTTCTTCGAAAAACGTGATACGTAGGTGGAAATGACGAGTCGAAATAAACAACGAATAATAAACTTGTTTGTGTGCGTGTGTTATGGATGAAAAAGCTGTACCGAGTTTAGCGAAAATTCATGTTGCATCAAGCCATTTACGTTCGAATTCACTGCCAATAACACCGATTCTGACCAATCGATCGTTGAATCAATTGACAGGCAAAAATGTTTTTCTTAAATGTGAAAATCTTCAACAGACAGGCTCATTTCAAAGTCGAGGGACATTAAATCTTATTCTCAATGCAATGAAAATCGATCCGAATATCAAAGGTTTTGTTAGTTATTCATCTAATGATAATCACGCTATTGCCGTTGCTTATGCATCAGCGTTAGTCAATCGGCCATGTTTTATTGTTATTCCAACGAATACATCGAAATCAATAATCGATTCAATTGAACTCTATGGTGCGACAGTTGTTCAATCTGAATCCATGATATTAACAGCAAATGAACTCTGTGAAAAAAACGATTATTATTTAATTCCATCGTCTCATCATCCGGATATAATCGCTGGTAAAAAAAAATCAATTTTATTTTCAACACAAAAACAAACCGAACAATTGACTTGTTGTTTATCTAGGTTACGGGACAATTGCTGTCGAATTACTTGAACAAATCGTCGATCTCGATGCAATTCTTGTTCCTATTGACAACGGTGATTTAATTCGTGGAATTGCTCTATATGTCAAACAGATTAATCCTAATATACGCATTTACGTTTGCATACCGGAAGGCAAAATCTTCGATGAATATTTAACTGAAGACAACGGTTTCTGTTCGACAACATGCGAACATCTTCGAGCTAAATGTCAATGTAAACACACGCTTTGATTAGATTTTGTTTTATTCGAAAAAGAAAATATATATCTATGTGTTTTTTTTTCTCTCTTTGGTTCTAGTTAATCAACATTCACAACAAAATGGAAAATTTCTGTGTTCATTAATTGAAAACGAACGTTTAATTATTAACGATAATGTTCGTGTTCATGCAATGAAATTTGCATTCGAACATTTGAAATTAGTCGTTGAATTAACATCAGTTCTATCACTTGCTGCAATTCTTTCACAATCAGATCGATTCGATTCGAATCTGAGAAATATAGCCGTGATAATACCAAGTGGAAATCTTGATTTCAATCAACATTTACCTTGGTTAAATCTTAAATAACTCAGTCAAACATCAATCGGTTCATTACGAATATGTTTGTTAAAACATTGCCGAAAATATTTCATTGAACATTTTGAATTTGTTATTTGTTCGTCATCACAGTTGTTGTTGTCATCTTGAATTCGTCGACCAGTTCGAAGACTTCGTTCTAAGGATTTCAAATAAAGTTTTCGATCTCGACCATTGACATATGTCGATGGTTGATCATGATCATCCACTTCAATAACTAAATCGACGCTTTTGACACTGAGATCGTCCTGATTTTCATGCGAATCCGTTTCTTGATATGTTCGAATTGCTCGACCATGTAATTTTCTTAAACCAAAAACAAAAAAAGAAAAAGATCTCATAGGTTTTTTGATTGAATATCTACCGTAAAAATCTCGGTTGAAACGCACAAACAAATATAAAAGTACAAATACCACAAATCGTAACAGCAGTTATAGACACAAGTATAATAGCAAAAAGGTCCATGTGATCGTTTCCTTTGTTTTTGTATTCAAAGAAAGAGATGAATGTCAACCGTCGATATACCGCGTTCCTATCATCATTATCATCTGTCCGTTACCATCGCCCATGTCTTATCAAATGTCACTCGAACGGGAACTGAAAGCAGACGGAAAAGAAAAAGAAGAAGAAAAAGGAGAAATCGACGATGACGACGAGAAGAAATGTATATATATATATACTATAGAGAACGACATTAATATATAACAATTAGAGACTGGCATCAGAAATCTTGAGATTTCCACTGAACAATCATCTTAATAGCTAATGACGAAGTTCATACAAATGAAATTAGTTTAAGTTATTCTTTTTGATTTAGTTAATATAAATGAAATTAATCAGTTCGTTAGTCACTTCGTTTTCTTTTTCTCCTTCGGCATAATGTAGTTCATTGAATCAATCGATCGATCGATCGAACAGTGTCGATGTCTAATAATAGACTCGAAAGGAATTCACAAGCGGAACTGGCACGATTAATGCAAACACTTGCGATGTTTAATAAGTAAATCAAACAACAACAAGGAAAAAAAAGGAAAAAAAGAAAGAAAGAAACGTTGTCATTGACGAAAAGAATATATACATGGAAAAATATCTTGTCAACGTCATCGACGATGACTTGATGAAAAAGAAATCTGTTTGTATTAATCGATGTTGACAAAGGAAAACTTTTCCTTTCTCACTCGCACTTCGAAGCACGCGTGAATATGTGCGTGTCTGATAAACATTCTTCCTGACACGATCTAATCGTGTCGAGATTCTCGCGAGACTAGATCGTTGGTCGACTAATTGATTAAGTCGAATTCTTATTCTTGTTTAATTTTGTTGAAAAAAAAAATGAAGATAATCATGTTGTTTTTTTAATTGATTTTTTTTAAAACATCTTACGTCAAAACAGAAATTCGATGACTTAACCATACCTTCATTTTCTACATGTCATGAATATAAATCCGTGATAATTAGAATTGAAACGACCGATTCAGAAGAAGAAGAAGAAAAAAGCTAAATATATCGTCGATCTTGAAAATCAATTTTCTTTCCGTTCGGATTGAACAAAAGATTGCTTTATTTTTAAACTAATCCTTGACGTACAAATAATTTTACTTATGTTAATGAAAAAAGAAAATGTTTTATCTTAATATTTGTCATTTTCATTCGGATTTATTATCTCTTAATTAATTGAGAAAATAGCCTTGACATTGTAAAAAAGTCTATTTCAATTGAGTCAAAACTCTTTCCATATGTATTCGACATGAAGAAAACAATCGGCAGCATAAAGTGCATCGATATTCCATCTTCAAAGAATAGCCTTTGGTATTGTTCACTTACAACATGAATCGATTCTTCGTCTTTCAATAATCATACCGACAATCGATCAATGATGATTAGCTCCAGATGATGAGATTGTTGATATGCCTACTACTTAGACATTGATATACATATTTGACATCGTCAAAGCGATTGATATTTATCATCGATTATCATGTTCACACGAAATGACTTGTATCTTGTTTCTTTAACAAACTTGCCCATCATTCAGAGATATCTTGATCAATTCAAGTCAATCATAAACAAATCTCTCGTTTACTTGCCTATCTTTTATGATGAGTTAAAACTCAAGATGGACAACGAAGTACAAATAGATTCATCATTCTCTTACCGAACTCAACTCTCATCCATTTTTTGTTTCTTCATATCAATTAATCGTATACATTTCAAGATTCTTAACATAGTTACTAATGGATTTGACACAGTTGGAATTCCATTTATTCTCTTATGATCGATTAGAAGAAGAAAAAAAATAATACAATGAATTATCTTTTATTTATTTATTTATAGAAGAGAAGAGAGAGAGAAAGAAAGAAATACACTAAGTAAGAATTAAACAGTTGTATTCTTTCGACATTCATAAATTTATTGATAAAAAGCCAAAGCGAATTCTTCATAGACAAGATCAAATCATGAAGTAAAAAGCTATTAATTGTATACTTGAATTCATTCTTGTTAAGTATGTATGTGTTTTCTTTCTTTTTCACATTTTTTTTCTTCTTCTTCTTCTCCTTCTATTTAATCCAACTTGTCATTATCATTCTATTTTGTAGCATAAAAAAAGAGACAGAGAGCGAGAGAGAGAAAAGAAAATCTGTTATCTAAATACGTGTTTATTAATTATTCTTCTGATATGTTCATTTGTCACTTTAACTCGATGATCGTTTTCTTATGAATTGCTTCAACAGCTATTAGACAATGCTTTTTAAATGAGAAAAAAAACGAGTGAGAAGCTTGAAGCATCACACTTTTTTAAATACAAAGAATTAAAGTAAGATATTGTCTTTCTTCTTCCTCGTGTCATCGTCGTCTATCTGTCTGTCATTTGATGATGACATCGTCGTAGAGTGCTAAAGCGGAACCTATTTAATGTCTCTAATTGCTGCTCGAGTAACAACTCGTTCGTACTTCCTCTCAAATTGATTGTGCCTTGTGAGCAAGAGCGAAAAATAACATCGACACAATAATAATAATAATAATGATGATGATGATGATAAGCTCGAAGACAATAAGGTGAGAGAAGTATGAATGAATAAAAGAAGATTATCTACATTTGATGTACCTGCATTCTAATTGCACCCACGTACGATATAAAATTGTTTAAAGAACATCGGATTGAAAACACGGTTTAAGTAAATCCGAATATTTTTCTCTCTTTTTTTGGATGATTATTAGCTTAACCAACAGTAGTATTTCTTTTTCCTGATTAGATCCTATTTATTTACTTTGAAATAAATCAATCTCGGATAGTATCAATTATCATTAGCAGGATATTCTCTTTCATACAAGTGTCTGCCTGTTTTTTTCTCTCTCTCTCTCTCTGTATTTAAAAAAGTATCTTTATTGATGTGTGTATATATTACTTCGCATGAATGATAATTTAAAATGATCATCATTATCATCATCCGACTCTCAATTAGTCGTTGTTAGAAAGGAAAACGCAGTAGCCATTAAACTTCTCTAACTTTCCGCTTAATGCTCGTTGAAACTAAACGGAGCATTATCATCATCATCTCTCTCTCTCTCTCTTTCTCTCTTGTACACCTGACAATTGTAATTTGACGCGCGTGAGTTTAGTAGTTAGAAAAGGAAGAAATGATGATGATTCTATTCTTCTGCTATCTCACTACTCGCACATGACTGAATTTGACGGTAAAGGATGCAGCGGAAGAAATCAAGTCAAATGAGAAGAGAGTTTTTTGACAGAGAGACATACATGCAGAAAGATTTAGTAAAGAAGACGAAGAAAAATGAGAAGAAAATGCACATACAGGTAGAATTAATTGCTCGTTAATCGATTGGTTCGTCGGACGATTTCTGAGATTAACCAATCATAGAAAGAACCGGTTGATATCAAACAACAACAAATTTCTCTCGTTTTTCTGTTTCTCATTTTTGCTTTTCTTCTTTCTTGACATTTCTCGAGGCTATCTTATCTGTCTATATACATCTGATAATTTGTTAATCGTCTCAGTAAAAGCCAACGCGTTTGTACAAAGTGCCCATCGCATTAATATGATTAGTTGATATTCTATATAATTCTTCATCTTCAGATTTTCTCTTCAACATTTTCCATTTTCGACATGTCAATGATGCCAATATCTACAAGTGATCTTTACCAACGTTATTCATCAGCATGGCCATTTACATCATTGTCGATGCCAACGATTCGACAGATTTATTCGTCGAACGAAAAATATCATTCACCAACAAATCATCGTATAACACGATTCTATATCGATGATATACTTGCCGATTCGAAAACGTCGACAACCAACAATCTGTATTCATGTCAAAGCAAACATCATGTCAAAGGTTGACAATTGAAATCTAGGAAATTTTGCGTCTAGTTTTTGTTTTCAGAACGTTGTCGATCGAATTCGAATAGTGATGATGGTGATTTATTGCATAATTCACAGAAGAAAAAAAAGAAAAAAGCTCGAACAACATTTACAGGCAAACAAATATTTGAACTCGAGAAAAAATTCGAAGATAAAAAGTATCTATCGTCGACTGAACGAGCTGAAATGGCAACGTTATTAACAGTTACTGAAACACAAGTGAAAATTTGGTAGGCATACCTTCTCAATGATAAGAAAGACTCAACGTCGTCATTTCATTGTTTGATAATGACAGACTGATTAAGCATATATAGAGCAATTAGGAAGAAAAAGAAAGGATTTTCTATTTATACATTTACTAATTAAAATATGTGCTATTTTCAGGTTTCAAAATCGTCGTACAAAATGGAAGAAAACGGAGAATATCTCCAATGCTGAAGCAGCTGAACATAAACTTGGCACACGAAAAATGTCATCGACATCATCATCATCATTAGATCATAATCGAACGCAACCGGTTCAATTAGCAACAGGCGGTAGTACGAGTAGCAAGAGCAGTAGTTGTAGTTCGGTTAGTAGTTCACATCGATCGGATGAACGTGTTTATAATCAAACAACATCGACATCAACATCTATCATACCATCGCCATTTCCATCACTTTATTTCAATCCATTTGCTCATCTACTTCAATCATCGTGTTCATCGAATCACGACAAACTCTCAGCGTCATTGTACGATGAACGTTGTTGTTCAACTTCGACATCACCACGTTCACCATTAGTCATACCTGAAACAACACGTTGCTCATCATCGACGAGTTCGACACCATTGAATGCAACGCATGACGAACAAGAAGATGATGAAAATACGAAACCACAATGTTTAATCAAACAAAGACCATGTTCAAGATAAACAGTTCGAAGCAAAGTTTTTTCTTTCTCTTTTGATGTGTTTTGTCTTTTTCTTTTCTTGTATTTCGTCTTCTTTAATTAATAAATTTTACAATTTCAAACATAATAATGAAAACATTATCACGCGTGATTTTCACGGTTTTTTTTACAAATTTTATACTCAATTTAGTTCGGATGTTGATAATATATACTTTAGAGAGAAGTCACGAGTTAATTAAAATTAGATGTCAAATCGAAAAGTCATGATTATGATTCCCGTTTTTTCTTCATTGCTCGTTTCATCCAAAATATCCCAGTAAGAGTAGCAAAAATCCAGAAAATACCAAAATAAATAACTAAAACACCAACATTAATTCCAAATCGTGAATGTGCACCGAACAGAAGATGTCGAGCACCGCTAACGATATTAAAAAACGGAAGGCCGTAACCATAACGATAGAATCGAGGTGATAATTCCAATGAAATTTGCAATGCAGCTCCAGCAAGCATGAGAATTGCAAAGATGGTTAGAATTGTATTTGCTATGACGCCTAAATTGATAGTAAACAGACTGACAATTATACCGAAGACTAATGCTGAGAGCCAATTGAACATCCAATAGCGAATGAATTGAGCGCCCGAGTGAATTCCAAAGAACCAAAGAACGATTAACGAGTAGATCAAGGAGATCATAAGAGCTTGAAAGAAACCATTAGCTACACGGAAGCAGAGCAAATCGAAGTGATGAACTTTTCCGACTAGGAAAAATAATTGAATAGATTTCAAGGGTTTTTGATCGATATGAATGAGTTTACCTAAAGGAGTAAGAAAAACCATTGTTGAGCCAACGATCATTCCTGCAACTAAATATAGATAGATGTAGCCAAGTGTTGTTGCCAATTGACCGACAAAAGGAGCTCCTGGATGAAGATTTACGTATGTCGCCGGTAATGGATTGGCAAAAAATGATTCGAGTTGAAGAACATTGAGTAACTGCAAAGTTCGATTGACTGATGTATTTGTTGATGAATAAAGATAATTAATGAGTTCTTTTCGAATGATTTGACCACATTTACTATTTGCTACTGCTAAAGCAGCTTGAATTGGCGGAATAACATAATTACTTATTGTAAATACATTTCGTCCACTTTCATACGTAACTATAACCGGTTGTTGCAGTGCAAATGGCGATGATAATGATGTCGATGCATTGACAAATAAAACCAATGAATCATTAATAAGTTTTGTAGTATTCGATCGAAGATAGACACTAGCCCAAACTTTCCCATCGGTGACATCATTTGGATCGTAATCATTTGAATTTTTATAAATCCAATGAAGACTTAATCGTCCCGATGGTGTTTGTTTAAATGCATTGATGAGACAAGATCCAGCTAGGTCACCATCAGCATCGATGATGTCGACTTCTAAATTAGTCGTATATCGATTTGGATTATGACCAGAACCGAGATAGATAATTGTCATGAAAAAAATCAATATCCACAATTGAACAGCCGCAAATAGCCATTGACAAAGGAATGTCTTTCGTATTTCGATAATATCTCTACGTTTCGACCATAATAAATGTTCCGGCTCGACATCCGGCGTTGGATACGATGATGGATCTTCGGCTATGATATAGCCCGTTTGATTTTTATTAACCATAAGTTAGTAAGAACGAACAGTCGACAATCGCCAAGAAACAAATAATCCTTCATGCTTGATTGAATCATATTCTCTGCATCGTCATTATTTCGTTTACAAAGATACAGAATAAAGGCGTATGTTATCAACAAAAGTACATGAGAAACATTCTACTGAACTAAAACCACGTCGTCTATGGGAGAATCATGAAGAAGTCAAGAAAGTTCGTATTTCGATGTTATTTTTCTGGATTCGATCATCGATTACGTTTTGGATTTTGATTTTACTCATTGCGTTGATCTATCTCGGGAGTGGTGTGGTAAAATATGAAATTCATTTGATTTTATGTTTCTTTCTGTCGTCAATAGGATCCATCTTGGCATACAACATCGTTGGATGTTTATGTGGTTAATTTCGATAATGGTACAGCTGGTCAAGCATTTCTTCAAGCTTTTCACTCGACTCCACCGGGTAATCAAAGTTTAAATTGGATTTTCGATCAATCGCTCTCATCTTCATCGGAGATTGTCAATCGAATTGAAAATGGCAAAGCTTGGGGCGCAGTCTACATGAATCCTCAAACAACTGATCGTATCAATCAACTGGTTCATTCAATTCAAATTGGACAAGTATCGAATTCATCGTATCTTCCAGCATCAGCAACAATGATTGTCTACGATCAAGGTCGTAGTTTCGCAACAGTCAGCGGTTATGTTCTCCCGCCAATTCGAACAGCAATTGCTGTAGCTAGTGCTCGATATTCAGCATATATTCAATCCGAAATAGCTCAAAATTCAAACACAACTATCGATCAAATCGTTGCGGCTATTACTCTTTCTAATTCGATTTACTCACCAATTGGTTATACGGAGCAGAATCTTCATCCTGCCGTTCCCTATGCTAGTTTACTTGCTACATCGCTGGGCTATCTCTTTTTCTGGTTAGTTATGTTGAGTTTAGTCGGTATGAATGTTCGAATAACGGCATCATTAGCAGGCAAAATTCGAATCATTGATATTGTTTTCATTCGTTTATTCAGTGCAATTTTTAATTGCTTAATTATTTCATTGATCTACAGTCTTATCGTTCTCTGGCTCGCTAATTTCACTCGAGCCATTCCATTCATTCGTTTTTGGTTGTTCAATTGGCTGGTTGCTATTACATTCTCAGCTATTATCGCTCTGTTCGTTCTCAATCTCGGCACTTTAGCACAAGTTGCTCTCACACTTTTTCTTATTACGAATCTCGCTTCATCGACAGCTAACATCGCTATCGAACTACAGCATCGATTCTATCGGATTGGTTACGGTCTTCCGTTGATGCATTGTTTTACTGCGGGTCGACATTTTCTATTCGGTTCACATACGAAACTTCATGTTGATATTGGTGTTCTATTTGCATTCTATTTTGCTGCTGCTATTTTAGCTATACTAACTGGAATTATTCGAATGCGTAGACAAGAGAAATTAGTTTTAGAAAAAGTAAAAAAAACAACAAAGAAATAAACATTTTTGCTATGCTTATCTAACCATTCGTTTTATCTTTTTGTTTCACTTTTAATAAACAAAGAAATTTTCTACCGTAACAAATCGACTTTTTCTATATATAAATACGTGTGTTCGATTTATTTCAAATAAAATGTTAAAAATTGGTCAATATTTTCGTTGGATATCTTCGAGATATTATTCTTCGTCAGTCAAACCAGCTTGGTGTTCGAAATTACCACGTTCACAATATTCAAAACTCGAACGTCTCGATCATCCATCTCAATCATGGTTTCAAATCTATCGAATTCGTCCGAATGTCTTCGCTATCTACGAGCCGTATCATTGGGAAGAATCGATCTCCTATTTAGTTCTCGGTTCGCAAAAATCTCTATTAATCGATACAGGCATGGGCATTGGAAATATTCAAGAAATCGTCGAACGATTAATGCCAGTGTCCAGTTCGTTACAAGTGATTAATACGCATACACATCATGATCATACGGGAGATAATTGGCGTTTTCCAGGGAAATTAATTGGTGTTCATTCGGAATTTGCTAAAGAAAATGCTAAAGGTTCGATTGAAGAAGCACAAAATGAATTACAACCGGGAATGATCTGGGAGAAACATCTTCCGAAAGATTTCATTCATCAGAATTATCGAATTCATCCATTCGAAATCAACAATTATGTTGAAGAAGGTGATCGAATCAATCTCGGACCGGAACATAATCTCGAAGTTATTTTCACTCCTGGTCACGCACCCGATTCAATTTCACTGCTCGATGAAAAACAACGATTGCTCTTCGTTGGTGACACGTTCTACGAAGGTCCGATTCTTCTCTATCGACCTGAAACCAATCTCGATGATTATCTTTGTTCATTAGAAAAACTCGCTAAATTAGCTGCCAAATTTGATCTCATTTTGCCAGGTCATAATACTCCAAATGTCGAACCGAGTTTATTAATCAAAGCAGCAAAAGCTATGCGAGATGTAATGAATCGAAAGATCATTGGAAAAAAAACTGACGATGGTAAATATGATGAATATGTGCTCGATGAATTTTCATTTGTCATTGATGAATTCAAAACTCGTTAGATAATGCTCAATTAATAAACTTCAAACGACGTCGATTTGTCGGAAGACAGGTGATAGACTCGTGAAAGCATAAAATTTTATGTTAATGTTCAAATGAATTTCCTTTTGTTGTATGTCAAAACGAGAGAAGAAAAAGGATTTCTTTGTCACTCAAATGTATCATTTTCTCGTAATGTCTCCCACTGGCATCATCGTCATCTGCCTCGTCTCGTCTTGTTTTCATTTCCTCAATTAAATGTCTGATTGAATGTACACACATACAGGTTGACGAGAATCATCGATATGAATGTTGTTGATCAAGCATGCATAACATCGTCATCGGATTTCAAACGTCTTTAATTAGTCTTTTCTCTGTCTGTTGTCGTTTCCGCACAATTAAGACGAAGTCGGATGCCGTCTGATTCTCGAGTGTACATTTTGTGTCTAGTCGTTGTCGAACGTTGCTTTTCTTATTCTTCTCTCGTTGTACAAGTAAAAGTAACTCGACCGACAAGTTCAAACAGCATACGACAAGATTAAAAACAAATACAGGAAATAATCAGTGTGTCAAACAAAATCAACAATTCGATCATGATTGCATCATATGAAATTTAATATAGAACTTCTTTTTTTTTCGGTATTAACCTTGATTTCAATCGAGACAAATCAAGGTACGGAAATGAAAGTGATGATGATGTATGTAGAAATTGTTCAAGAGATTAATATTCTAAGTCGATCAATCATTGAATGTGAAATAAAAAGAAAACAGAAGCGAACAAGTGACTAACATTGAATAGATGAGACCTACTTAGACGATTGAAAAAGAAGAGACTTGAGGGCAAATAAGAAACGAGTAAAGTGATTTTTCAATAAGCGAACATAAAAAGTACTATGATTTTAGCATCGAACGGGTTGAGTCTAAGATGATAAGTAGATGACGAGAACGTCGTCTTTTGTCTCGAGATGAGAAAAAGAAAGAGACGCCGCCGTGAGCGAATCTAGCAGAAGAAGATGATGATGAACAACTGATGGCAATTCGTAAGTAGGTGAAAAGTCGTTCAAATTTAAACGAATCTAGATACGAGAAATTGATTTCGTAATCTTTAACCTTTGCAGTTAAATGAGAATTTTTTCTATGTTGTGTGAAGAACAATCAAAAACGGTTTGTGTATGTGTACCTAAGAAGCAAAAGATCCGATTACCGGAATGATGAAAGAGATACAACATTGTACTCTCTTTTCGTTCTGTGTTTGTACATCTTAATTATTTTTTCTTTTGCATCTTTCGTTTCACGATTATTTATATAAAATAGAAAAAAAGCTAGGTGTGGTATGTGTTAACAATGTGCGTGAATATAATGCTAGAGAAAAATAATTAAGAACAAACAAAAGAATTCATCTTAAATACACAAATGATGTGAGAGATCGATTAGACGATGACAACGACGTTTGAATGATGTAATCAACTAACAAACTAAACGTGTATCTAACATTGACGACAAAACGTGCTTGTGCTTTTTGCACCCTGATGATGCAGAAAAATACACGATATATCTCTTCTTTTTGTGTGTGTGCGTTTATTGTACATAACCGGGTTGCCCTTCTCCTGTTCTCGTTCTTTTTCTTCATAATACGAAAATGATTACAAAAATTCCAATGGACAATGAACAACTCAAAAGAGAATGTTACACAATGAGACATGAAGACGTTACTATTTCTTGCCCTTTTTTCTTCTTCTTTCTCATTCTTGATTCGTTTTGCTTTTTTTTACGTGATGGTTAATGATGATGATGATGATGATAAGTGAGAGAGACGTACACCTTCTGCAGTTTGTTCCCAACTAAATCAACGATTGATATTAGAAAATACATTATTATAATATATAGCCGATGATAGATCGCCAATTGACGGACATGCAAATGGACAGTTCATCGATCAGCTACTAATTGTTGTTCATTTAGATTCTTTTGTGTATTTCAGATTGTATGTATATTATTCCATTAGACATCTTCAAGACAACTCAACGAAAATCAGATTGTCGATGAGAGAGATATTCATATTCTGTTCGAAGTAAGTTCAAGGTTGGTCCTATTTGATGTGACATTTTTACCAGACATATATACCTTGCAGCGTTAAATGGCTCGTTAATGAACTGGTCAATTCAACAATTTCCATTGATTGACACAGTATGGATAAGAGAACATAGGTACGATTGATGTTATTTCAAGGCTAGTTCATTTTGCCTGATTGTCATATATGATTTACTCGTCACTAATTCACCTACAGGCATTTTATTCTCGCTCCTCCTCGTTCTCAACATTTTGTACATATGTATACTTTAGGAGCGCGCAAACGAGAGAAAGAAACATTGAGTGCACTATTAGGATGTGTATATGTACAATATGTGCGTTTGATTGACAGTGGCAGCAGTATTTGAGTTGCAACAAGAAACAAAAAGAACATCATTCTTAACTTCATTTATTTTCATTTCTCATGACCGCATATTGAACACTGAACACACCGGATGGTAATGTATAGACAAAACGAAAACAGATTATTGTTATTCATTAGACAAATTGTCTTTGTGTCTGTTGTTATTTTACCTATTCGGTTAATTTATGGATCTAGATCTTTACATTGTTGATGTTGACCGAGAGAGAAAGAAAGAATATCGGATAGAGTCTAATTTGACTGTCAAAATAGACATTTTTTCCCTTATTCTCGAACAATGTCAAAGATTGATAATAATCCTATTTCTTTTTCTTTTGTTTCGTAATTTCTTTTTAAATAGTCACGCTTACTAATTTTATGCACATCTCTTATCAGACCGGATGCTGTCATTGTGACATATATGTGTAATTTGAGATCTTAATTACCTTGTAGTAATAAATGGAAATATCTTTGACTCAAATTTCCCGGAATTACAAACACCATTGCTCCTAAGTTCAAGGTTCCTTTTCTTTTTTTTATTCTATTTCGACTTCCTGAATTGTGTGACAAAGAGAAACAAAGTTTGCATTGATGCACACAAAGGCCGGCGTCTATCTAATCAATAACCATACACCTCGACGCTTTGTCATTTGCGCAAAAGCTTTTGTATTCTTCACTTACATACTTTCTATACACATCTACACCCATCCTTTCAATATGCTAATAATTGTTCAAGCTTCAATCTTCTTCTTCTTTCTTTTCTATTCGATGTACAGAAGATGATCATTCTGTAATTAAACTGATCTATTTGACACTGTCTCGAGTCTTTTTTTTATTTTATTTTATTTTACTTTCAAAGGACAAACACATTTGAATGATTATTTTTGACATGAGATGATTTATTTATGAGAAAAAAATGATCATCGATCATTTGTCCCTTGTGAACATCAAACAATGGTCAAATGAAAGTACTAGAACTTCAGTTTGATAATACTTCTTTCAGTCTTTCTTTTTTTATAAAACAAACGTAAGTGGGAGGGCAAGAAGAATTGTCACAGATGTTGTTACAGATAAAAAATAGTTAACTTCTTTCTTTTGTTGAATATATAAGGAAGTTTATTGCCTCTTGACGGATGTAGCAGCCGTGCGCTTTTTTACGGTTGCGTCACGTGAAAAATTCTTGCCATGGAACGAGTCATGGTCCTATCCGATGGCACCATGTGTTTCTCAATGGTTACGCCATTTTTAGTTCTACTCAGGTGCGTGCGTGCGTATAACATTAGCTGTTTGTGCTTTTTCTTCTCACTTGCGAATCGTGTGTGTGCGTGTGTTTGTATGTATAAAAGATAATGTCTTCCTTTTTTTTTCTATTATTGCTTCTTCTGGTAAGCAAACATTAAGGTGAGACTAAAGATATATACGTGCATACGAAGGTTGACCGAAGCCATATATGTACATGTACGTGCATGAAGTTGAGTGGATGAATACGACGATCAAAAAGGCCGTCATCATCGTTTAATTTCATGTGTCTAGATTTTTCAAGTACTACCCGCGGCGACTTGAGGATTCTAATAAGCTCTCGTTTTCTTTCTTCGATTTTTTTTTCGTTTCAACGAAAAGTAACTTCTTTTTTGTCTAATGTCTTAAGCTGCGGTGACTCCCTTTTTCTAGTTCAGACAATTTTCGCTTTTGCAGCGTACCACTTGATCGTTTTCACTCAGCAGGAACAGTAGAGAGACGATATTGATTGAATAAGTAGATAGGAAAGAGAGAGAGAGAGAACGAGAGAATTATGATTATTCTTTAGAGAGAAAGAGAAAGAGAGAGAAGAGAAGAGAAGAGAGAACAAACGAGTGAGCAGTCTTAAATGAACTAGTTAGTTTCAAAGGCAAACTATTTGAAGCAAAGAAAAATTGATTATGTATATCGTGTAAGTATCCCGAACTCGAATAAACACACAACTAACTTTTCAAGAGATTTGTCAACTGTCAGCTTTTCTTCTCTTTCTCTCTCTAGTTAAGTTTGAAACGAACGCATGATCATAAACGACATGTACGTATTAGGTTTAAGCTTGATTGGATGATGCATTTTGATGGCTACTTTGCATCGTTTTCATGAGTATACCTCTTTATGAAATCTTGTCATCGTCAATTTTCTTTCTCTTTCTCTCTCTCTTTTTTTTTATTGTACGTATGAATGTGTACATAATCGTTAGCGTACGTTTTTTGTGTCTTTTAGTCGATGATGATGAGCGTAGCGGGAGATCTCCCATCCGTACTCGTCATTTCCGCTTGTCAAACCATGTCGCCGGCAAAAGACCAAAGAGAGGAAAACGATGCACATAATGATGTCTCTCATCTTCTCATTTTATTTCTTCATCTCTATTTGATGTCGGAACTTGTATAAGTTGAAAATTGAAGAGTACAGTCATAGTCATATATTTAGTGAATAAAAGAGAGTAAATGCGAGTGTGTTAATCACTGCTTGTGTGCTTGATTGAATATCGATTTATGAATTATGTTCAAGACAAATTCTCTCGAGATTGTACGTATATGAGTAATGTATGCGTGTCGATGTTTGTGTTTCTGACCGTATTGTACACATGTGAGAGATTCAAAGTGACCGATCCGACTCGATCATGTATATAGTTTATTCAATTTGTATGTGAACATTCGATTGATATGCTTCTTTCTTTCGTTTTTTTTTAAAAACAACATGATCGATGAACATGTCAGGCTTCCGCCAGACTATAACCCATTTAGCACCTGTTCTTGGACTGTAGGCAGATAGATGTACACACACATCGACTGAGTTCATTAAAATAAGAAGAAGAAATGCGAGCCATATGAGAACATGATGTCTGTAGATTTCTAATTGATTAAATAAATGCTCTTGTTCATTTTTTTTTGTTTCTAAATATATCTTAAAAAGAAAATGTATTTTTAACGAGTTTACTATTTTTTTTTCTTTTTTCTTCATTCAAGGTCATCTATTTCGAATTAATAACACGATGATAAATAGTTTTTTCGTCATTATATTTCTTCTTCTATTATCCGTGACAAATATTCATTCGATTCCAAATGAATTATCCGAGATTACAATTGCCGAACACACACCTATCGGTCATCTACTCTTAACTCTCAATTCATCTACCTCGAATCGACGATATTCATATCGTTTTGTCAGTAACAATCATCGTGAAATTCAGCAATATTTCTCCTTGAATTCAACGACTGGTCAATTACGTATCGCGAATGACATCGACCGAGAAAAGATTTGCACACATCGATATAATCAATGTCGATTTCTCTTGAAAATCTTCGAATTATTTCATGAAACTCTCTATCATATACCGATTATTATCGATGATATCAATGATCATCGGCCGATATTTCCTTATGATAGTTCGACAATTGAGTTACATCTATCGGAAAACTCGCCAATCTTACAATCGAAACTATTCATTCAACAAGCCTACGATCAAGATGAAATTGACAATCAAAAACAATTGAAATACGAGCTGAAAACCTCGGAACGAACATTTCCATTTCGTTTGGAGACTAATGTCGATGTTTCCAATCGTTTAGCTCTCGTTCTCACTCAACCACTCGATCGTGAACGTCAAGATTCGTACAATTGTTCGTTGCATGTGACTGACACGGCTGGTCACGAGGAACAATTGAACATTCGAATTCTCGTCGATGATGTCAACGATCAATCGCCGATTTTCGAACGAGAAATCTATTCAATTGAATTATCCGAGTCGACACCGGTCAATACAACGATTGTACAAGTTCGTGCTGTCGATTCGGATATCGGGTTAAACGGAAAGATTGTCTATGATTTTACTGACGCATCGAAACAGTATTCGAATCAGTTCGTTCTCGATAAACACACGGGCGTGATTCGACTTCGATCGGCACTTGACTACGAACAACGAACTTCGTTTGTGTTCTATGTTCAAGCTCGAGATCTCGGTCAAGAGCCTCGTTCATCGCAGGTTCTCGTTAACATCACAGTTTTGGATGAAAATGATTGTTCACCGAAGATTCACTTTCGTTTTCTGCCTGAAATCACCTATCATCAATCGAAAGACCTCATCGAAGTCTCGGAAACCTATCCGATCGATAAATTCTTCGCTCAGATTCTCGTCACTGACGACGACAGCGATTACCGAGGACGAACACGTCTTTGGTTCGAGATTCTCGACGATCAACAACAAGACAACGATCGAGCATTTTCATTGTATTCAATCGACAATTCAACTTATTTCTTCAATCGAACGAAACCATTCGATTTCGAAACTCAACAATGGCATCGATTGATCTTCTATGCTCAAGATTTCGATCCCACTAAGCCCTTACAAACCGATCAAATTTTAACAATCCACGTACTCGATGAAAACGATCATGCACCGAAATTTATCCATTCGTTTTATCATTTAAAACTCAACGAAAACAATCAAGCCAATAAATTTCTCACTCAAATCGAAGCATTCGATCCCGATAGCGGAGAAAACGGTCGTGTAACCTACGAAATTCTCACGAACGACACATTTCTTCCGTTTACAATCGATGAAAACACGGGAATGATCTCGTGTACGACGAGTCTCGATCGAGAACAACGAGATCGATATGATTTTCACGTTCTCGCACGTGATCATGGTTATCCCGTGAATTTATCATCGAAAGTACACGTTCGAATCGATGTCAATGATTTAAACGATAATCCACCGAAATTCGACAAAGATCGATACGAATTTTCCATCGACGAAACCGATCAATTCGGTAAATCGATCGGTTTTATTCGTGTTTACGATCTTGATAGTCAATCGAAATTAAGATTTTTCATTGACAATGAAAAATTCTATCGATATCCATTTACAATTCACCAAAACGGCGAATTAGTTCTTCAACGTTCAATCGATCGCGAACAACAAAATCTCTACGAATTCAATGTTACTGTTAGTGATGGTCATTTCAAATCGACTGTGCCCGTTCGATTGACAATCTTGGATGTCAATGATTGCAGTCCGATTTGGAGAAAACCAGCTGAGAATAATACAGTTCTAATTATGAATAAAGATCGAATTACACTTGGAACGGTGATTGTCAATGTCGAAGCGATTGATCATGATGAAAAAGATAATGGAAATGGTCAAGTTAGTTATTCGATTGAAGATATTCAACCGTTTGAAAATGAATTCTTGCTTTTGAAATCAACTGGCGAGTTAATTTTAAATTCAACGCCGCCAATCGGCCGATATCAAGTGATTATTCGTGCGAAAGATCACGGGAAATTTCATCAACATTCATCATTTATTCAATTCTTTCTTTTAATCGGAGATAATCAAACAAATGCGAGTCTCTTCTACGATCTCAATAATCCGAATGAACAATTCAAAACAATGCATTCATTATCAACAACCAAACGTATATTTCTTCTTTCGACATTCTTCATTTCAATTGCAATTATATTAGCATTCATTGTTTGCATGATATTAATACTTATTTGTCGATATCGACGACAGAAATATTTGTATTATATTAAATGCAAAGCGGCACAAGCTGTAGGCGGTTCGAATGGAAGTGATCCGACGATGATCATTGTTGAAAATCGTTTGACAGAAAATTCCAGTTCGAATTCATCGAAATTGAGCTTGGTAATGTCGAAATAATTCAACAAATACTTTGCTTATTCGCTTTATTTTTTTTTCAGGAAAATCTTCATCAGAAACGACTTATCGATCATTCATCGTCACCTTCGTATACAGGTAATTGACATCGCATGGAACTGCCTAATTCTACCTTGAATTTGCCGAAACAAATCGGATTTGTATCGAAGAAATGATCTTTTCTCACGCCATAGATACACATATTCGCATGTCTTATCATCAGAAGATTAAGATCAAATTCGAATGTGAAAAATGATTAATCCATAGCGAATATCTTTATTTACATTGAGAGCAAGAGCGAGGGGAGAAAAGATAAAACAAGTATGAAATTGTTTTATGATGTTTAAAAAAGAATTCGAGTGTCAACTTTTCTTTGTTCTCGAATTGATATGTACCGCGCTTGACATTGACAATAATATAAAAAAGAGAGATCAATAAAAAGAAACGATGAATCTATATTTTTCTTTTGTCTTCACAAATAGGTGCAAATATCTATGCTCAACATCATCATCATCATCATCATCTTCATCCTAATCAAGTCTCATCAACAATAAAGCCCAATCAAACTACAAGTGACTATTATAGTAATAGTAGCAAACATGAAGAAGGTTAGTTCAGTTTTTCGTCTTTGATCTATCGCATTAAATACGGCTTCTTATCGACAAATAGATATTGATGAATGGACAGATGATCAACAGCAATCAAAAGCAATTATCGATCCGAATAATGAATGGTCGATTGAAAAAATTCTCTATCCAGATTGGTTATATAAAGGTTCAACAACGCCAATAACGAAGAAAAATTTCAATACATCTACGTTTGTTGATTTAAATTCTTATCGAACATTGGAAACAAATGGAAGTACAACAAGTAGCAGTAGTAATGGCCGACGAACGATGTCATCATCGGTCACATCCACCAATGGGCAACCATCACCGAAACAAGTTCGATTTGGTTGTCAACAACAAACAGATGAACAAATACGTTCATATCCACATTTATCTACCACAATAAAACAATTGAGAACAGCTACAACCACTACAACTATTTTAAAAAATGATGCACAAGATACATTTATTTAATCATATGGTTTTGTTTTTCTATGTGTGTTTTTGTTGTTAATGGACCCTTTTTTTCTCTCTCTCGTGTACAGTTTTCAATTTTCGGTGTCTCTTTCTGTTCGAAATAAAGAAAGACAACAAATCTTAACTAAATATTGAACAGATGTATGTATAATATGTTCAAACAGGAAAATGTAACTCAATGGTACTTATAAAAGAACAAAAAAAAAAGAAAGTTATCATCAATCGACAGATGGAATCAATGTAGACGAGACAGGAACACTTGCCGTTCGCTAAAACGGAAATGAAATCGATTGCATTTGTCTCTAATAAACTAATGAGAAAACAAAACAAAATGATATCTTATATTTAAGATGTACTTTAATCTTTTTCTCATTTGAAATTAGATAAATATGAACAGATTGATTCATTCATAGTGTTAAATATTTATTAAAAATAATTTAAAAAAATATGCAAAGTGTCTAAATTATGCGATATTTGGTTGTAAATAAATTGCCATAATTTTTTTCATTTTGATTTTTTTAGTGGCGGCTGTAAATTGGAAGACGCCTCGACATATTTTGGTTCTTAGAATGATTTATAATTATATGTGTAATTTTTTGGATGTTATCTGGCCTATGTTTTATAATTTCAGTTGATCCAACGCATAGCAGATTGAGTAAACACTAACTTTCTTTGATGCTGTAGTAGCAAGTTGATTGCGTTTTTTTGTATTAATAAAACGATACAATCAGGTTGAGGAGTTATCAGAAACAAATCTATTAGAGGTAGCGATATTTTGTAAGCATTTATCTTAGTTATCTATTTACGAATGACCAGTCTACGGAAATTATTTTCAAAATACCCAGTCTATTTTCAATCAATAGCCAATCAAAACTCTTTTATTTAAATTAGTTATATTATTCTCTCATAAAGAAATCGATTCGAACGGTTCATTCTTGTAAAAGTTTAAATTCGATGATGATCTAGAGAATGTCCTCAAATACATATACAAGGTATTCATTCTGAAACAAGTTCACATGAATCATAAATCTTCCAGGGGTTTACATCGTTCTATTATCCATAATTTATTATATAGAATTGTACACGTATGAATGTGAATTCGCGAGGATAAGAAGAACAGAAAATCGATCGATTTCATCATATAACTTATTTTTAATCATGACTAACACAGCCTCTGTTAATGGACATGCAACACGTAAAGTTAATTTCGGTCCTGGACCTGCTCAATTACCAGTCGAAGTAAACTCATCGTTGATTTCTTTTCATTCATGGACCAGTTGTTCAGGTTTTAGAAAAAGTTCAAGCTGAATTTTTAAATTACAATGGTTCAGGATCGAATGTGATGGGTAAAACAAACAGAATCTTCTCTTTTTCAAAAGAAAAAAGTCTCTTCATTCTATTTTTAGAACTTAGCCATCGATCAACAACATTTGCTAAAATAATTCAAGACGCCGAACGAGATATTCGTGAAATTTTGTAAAAAATCAAATCAATCTTTTGTTTAACGACACTAAAATCTCTATTTTCTCATTAGATCTTTACCTGATTCTTATGCAGTTCTTTTCTTACCAGGCGGTGCTACTGCTCAATTCAGTGCTTTACCATTAAATTTCCTCAATTTAAGTCCATCTCAAACCGCCGATTATCTCGTTACCGGTTACTGGTCTGAAAAAGCTGCGAAAGAAGCCGAAAAATTCGGTAAAATCAATTGGGTTGTACCAAAACAAGCTAAATATCAAAGTAAACATCCTCATCAACAACATTTTATCGAGATCTAATTATTTGTCTTTTCTCCACAGGTGTTCCAGCGGAAACAACATGGAAATTAACTGAAAACGCTTCGTATTTTTACTATTGTTCGAATGAAACTATTCATGGCATTGAAATAGCTGATATTCCATCGATCGTCCCAAGCAATGTGCCCATTGTTTGTGATATGTCATCGAATTTTCTCACTCGTCAACTCGACGTTACTAAAGTACAGCGAAAAAAAAAAGACTCTCGATTGAAAAATAATCTCTCTTCGATTTAGTTCGGCGTGATTTTCGCCAGTGCACAGAAGAATTTCGGTGCCAGTGGTCTCGTTCTCGTCATTGTTCGTAAAGATCTCGTCGACAAAGTCAACAACAAATCGATTCCTGTCATACTCGATTATAAAGTTCAACTTGCCAACAATTCCATGTACAACACTCCGCCAACATTCGCGTACGTTGATCATCGGAACAGCAAACATACGAAACGAGTTTTTCGTTGTTATTTTTAGAATTTATATTGCAAATAAAATGTTCGAATGGACGAAAAAACATGGCGGTTTAAAAGGTATGAATCAACTCGCTGAAAATAAAGCCAATCTTGTTTACGAAACCATCGATCAATCGAATGGATTCTATACGAATTCCATCGAGAAAAACGTTCGTAGTCGAGTTAATATTCCATTACGTATTGTCACAAACGGAACAGTCAATGAAAAGCTCGAATCGGTTTTTCTTAGTGAAGCCGTGAAATCGAATTTAATTGAATTAAAAGGTCATCGAGCTGTAGGTGGCATTCGTATAAGTCTTTATAATGGTATTAGTCTCGAGGAAACCAATCAACTCGTTCAATTTATGCGAACATTTCAACAAAATAACAAACAGGATTAGTTTTGTTATATTTCTCTCTTTTTATTTCAAATAAAATCAAAGAAACAACGAATTTTCATCTCTCTGACACCCCTATGCATTGAATAAAAGAAGAGAATTGTGTTGTTACTAAGACAACAACACGTTTCATGTTTATTAAACGTAAACTAAGAACGAACAAATACTCCAATCGGTTGCTCTGTTGTTGTTATTGGTAGTTTTCAAGTAGATAAATACTTGTAAATTGATCTAATCTATATTGACTAATCAGTTTCTAGCTCAAGACAACAAACAGCAAAGGTTTTTTTATTGAAGTTTTTCTCTGTTGAACATTTGTGCCTTGTTTCTCTTTTCGCCGAGAAGGAGAAGAAAAAGAAGAGGACATTTTTCTTTTCTTTTTCTTCTTCTTTTTTTTTCTGTTCGATGACGAGGTTTCTTTCTCTGCAATCAATTGAAAAAGAAAATATAACAAAAGCAACATTTCTAACGCTTCAAATTCTCAAATATTATTTTGTTGCTTGATGTTTAGAGATGATCAAATAAATATTTCACATTTTTCGAAAGAGATCCAATGGAAAGTAAGAATCGACTGAACGAACTGAATTCTTCATCGATCGTATGTTTATTAAGAATATCGAATCTTGGGAAAGAAAGGCGAAGGAACATTTTCCGAGGTTTTAAAATGTCAAAACATTCGAGATGGAACATTTTGGGCGGTCAAAAAAATGAAACAAGTTTATAAAAGGTACTGATCACTAGGTCAACGATCGTTTTTCGATGTTAAACATGATTTTAGTATGGATGAAGTTCAACAGATTCGTGAAATTCGAGTGTTAAAACAGCTCAATGGTCATCCGAATATAATCTTCCTACGCGAGATCATTTTGTAGGCAAATGAAAAACCATTTGAATTGACTGTTTTGTTTTTCAGTGATAAACGAAGTGGTACACTTTGCTTGATATTCGAGTTAATGACGATGAATTTGTACGAATATATTCGTGGTCGTCAACGTCTTTTATCCAGTGAGATTGTTTGTAAATTTATGTATCAATTACTCAAAGCATTGGAATACCTTCATCGGTAAAAGCAATCAAACGAATTTGATTTGTAAAATTTTCTTCTCCTTATTAGACATTCGTTCTTTCATCGAGATGTGAGTTCGACATTTTGACAAGCCAAATAACAAGAAAGACGTTTTTAGGTTAAACCTGAGAATATTCTGATAAAAGATGATACGTTAAAACTCGCAGATTTCGGTTCATGCCGACAAATGTCAACGAAACAACCGCTTACTGAATACATCTCAACACGATGGTATCGAGCACCGGAATGTCTCTTAACTGACGGATACTATCGAAGTCAAATGGACATTTGGTCGGCGGGTAGAAGATGATAAACGGAATTCGAGAGTCTCTGTGTAACGGCGAAAATGTTTTGCATTTTTAGGTTGTGTAATGTTTGAAATCGTAACACTGAGACCGTTGTTCCCGGGAACGAATGAACTCGATCAAATCAATAAAATTCACGAAGTTTTAGGCACACCTTCACCCTCAACTTTGGACAAATTTCAACAGTAAAAAGCGCAGACAAACTGACTTCGATTGTTCTCTTCGATTTAGTCGAAATTCAGCAGTGGATTTCAATTTTCCACCTCGACGTGGCACTGGTATTGCTCGTCATTTGTCACATTGCTCATCGGACACGATCGATTTACTAAATCAACTCTGTGTCTACGATCCTGATCATCGTATATCAGCTGCTCAAGCACTTCGACATCCGTATTTCGATGCCATTCGAAATGCAGAAAAACAACAAGCTCAAGACGCTGCCAACACGTCCTGGGAGCCGAACGTTCGCGTAACAAAAACCAGCGAAGACCGTTACGTACATTCGCATTCAAGCAGCAGTCAATCGAGCGCATCACCCGTCGAAAATTCGCCTCGATCGAATATCTACAACTACCAACAGACAAACAAACCCGATTACAATCGAGTATGTTTGATTTTTTCGTTCAAAAACGAGCCGTCATCGTCATTTTTTTAGTTGCTCTATCCATCGAACAAAGCTCAATCGTTAATCGAAACTCGAGCTCAAGGTCATTTAACGAACAAATCTTCGCAAAATAAAACCAACGTAACCAATTATTACTACAATCAACCGAATCCAGCTCAAACGTATTACTCATCCATGGCCGTACCCGCGTACCCGACGCCTTTCTTGCCGAGAATTTCAGGTGCGTCTGCATTTGCAAATTATCCAAGCAATCCAAAAGTAAAACTCAACGCTTTCAAATATTTTGAGTAAAACATTTGACATGTTTTGTTTAGAACAATTTCTCCGGAAAGAATCTCGTCGGTTATTATCCGATTATGTCCTATCGAACTTATAAAAAATAATCAAAAGAAAAACATGCTTTTGTATAAACGTTTCTTTCTTTGCTCGTTTGTTATTTTATCGAAAGGAAATAAAATAAAAACGTTTTCAAGTGAATGTTTATTTGTCTTTTAGGCGGAGAGATTGTTCGAATTTGACTTTTAAATTCGGAGTTTTCGTCAAGATCAATTCGAATTCGTTCGGATAGATCATTTCAAGATGTCGAATACGTTCGATTAGATAAGATTTTAATTTTAATTTATCATCGAAAAGAATGTTAATTAACAATGGAATGATGAGTGCTGATAAATGTAGACCTAAACCGAGATAAATCGTTGAAAGAATAGCGAAAAAAAAACAGACGAAGGTTTCATACGAAAATTTGACTCGACAATCGAGAGAATTATTTCGAAGATTTGAAAGATTTCAATGAAATATTGTCGATGAGCCGATTGTTTTAGATCGATGATTAATAAAGGAAACAGATCTCGAATGAATTGATTTCTCAGTGATTTAGTTGGCATTTGAAATAGTTGAGTGAGACATTGAAGAAGATGATAATGTGCCTATAGGCAAAAAAACAAAAGAAGTCATGGCGAATAGAATCGAATTTGGTTTACTTCGAATTGTCGATCGTGAAATGCCGTTCGATAGAATTCAATGATCGATGAATTGACTTGAGTGAGCTGTGATCGAATGAGCAGCGATGTTAAACATCGAATAAAACAGCCGTTATCTGACAGATTTTGTTCAGTAACTAAATTCCAAAAAGAGAGCTTTTTCATTCAACGAGAAAAACAAATTTCTGCAGACGTTTTTGTCGAAAATTGACGATTGTGTTGATTGCTGATTGACGAATTGTTTGATTAGTAGTTAAGTGACTAAGATTGTCGATGAATTGAATCACAAGTACGAGCAAGGACATTTCATGATCGGATTTTGTTGCGAGAATGTGATAGCTAATTGAGAGAAACAGATGATATTCAATACGAAGATATTCATCGGTTGCTAAAACGACGAAAGAGATATTCGATTGAAATACATATGAACGATTTTTACGTGATGTTTTGACAAATTCATAGAGAGATTGAATTGTGAGAGATATTAATTCGAGATTTTTAATTGTTTCAATCGGGATTATGGATGAGAGAGGTGTGCTTTCGGTTAGATTTGGATAGAATTTCATGAGAATCGAAAGAAGATATTGAAAGACGGAGAAATTCACCAACGGACATAGATGAAGAATTTGTTTACATATAGGAATTGTTTTCATATGATTCTCATGAGATGATTGACTAAATAAAGTCAAAATCAAAATCAAAAATCTTTTCATCTTTCGACATTTTTACCGTTGAAATAATTCGATTAATTCAACGAACATGTCGTTCGTTATTTGACATTTAGCAAAATCTGTTTGTAGTAAATTTTCAATGGATAGAAAAATCTCTCGGTTGACTTGTTCTTGAAATGCACGTGCACAACACGTGAATAGCATCAAGAAAATATCTTCTTTCTTTTCGGGATACGATCGAGTTTGATTAGCAAATGTTAACGAGTAAAGTTTCGTTCGAAAACGATCTTTATCGTGAGAATTTATCGGCTGACAATCGAGATCGAATTGATGTTCGACAAGCCAATGCGTTGTCGATTGAAGAAGCGAACTGAATTCACAGTGAAAATCAGTTAAAATCATTAACCAATGATGAACGAGAATCGATAGTTCCGTTTGAATAAGATTGAGAAATTGAATTTGATGATTTTCAATCAAGAAATTGTAAATATCTGACCAGAGTTTAAGTATGATGAGATTTTCTTGAACGAGAAGATGACTTTCGATTTTAGTTTGTTGTTTAATCGAAGTTAATTTCTGTAGAGAACATCGAAGTAATTGATCGAATCGTCGAAGATCATGTCGATCGGTTGCTAACGAATGCGTAATCCATGTTGTACAAACACGACACGTTTCGATTGTCAAATGAGATGAAATCGTCGGTGAAAAACACGAACGAATTATTGAATTAATCGTATTTTCGAATTGTTTGAATGTTTCGAATTCGGTTCGAGCGAATTTTTCGATGAGTCTATTGAGAAATTTCAAACCGGACTCATGTAATTGATCGTCAATCGATTGACAAGCTGAATATGCAATTGCAAGAAGTTGATTCAAATGTAGAACGAGATAATCTTGATTTGACGAACTGGCAAGTTGTTCTCGAGCTAAATTCGAATCGAAATGAACTGTTGATTGATAAGTTTGCTCGCAGATTGACACAAGTCGATCGAGACAATCGAGAGCAAACGATTTCGTCGAAGATTTCATCGACAATTGACTTCGATTTTCACTCGGAATAAATTCTTCATTCGACTTCAATTGATCAAATGAAATTTCGAACACATATCGAGCTGCATCGATCCAATTCGACATTTGATTCACTCCCAATGTTCGCATTAAACAATCGATTATCCGTTGAAAATCGAAATAAATCTCTGATAATGTTCGTTCACGATCCATTAGGTCGAATAAATACTGTTCGAAAGATTTATCATCGACTCTCGCATATTTACAAACTTCTTTCGGCTCACGTTCGATAATTTGCTTTAAACATGAAATGCACGCTTGTCGGAAGGGAAGATTATCATTGATTAAACCTCGAACGAGATCTGGTATTAATTCCGATAGATGGATGTATCTCGATGCGAATGAGTACATTTCCTGATAGACATAGATACTTTCGGGTTGATTCGTTCGATGAAGGAGATGAATAGCTGTTAGACAAGACGAACGTAATGTTAACATGTAATCCATGTTCAATTGCAGATCGGTGCCAAGAGATCGAATGAGAGACCGGAGTAAACGAGCTGAATATTGATAGATCTCGATTTGAGAGAATGATGTTGAGAGAAGAAGTTGAAGAATGAAGTCTAGGAGTGATTCAATGGAATCGAGAGATAGTTTTTCATTGGATTCGAGGAGAAGTTTGAATGAATGAAGAATTGCTAATTGAAGATGAAGATTTGCTTGTTCGTGATAAAAACGAAAACATAAACGAATGAATTCATCGATGTTTTTCATTTGTCCATGTTGACATAGACAAGCAATCGCTAATGAATAGCCGATTTTCGTTTGCATATCTCTCGAATCTTTGAAATGTTCGAAACAGAATTGAATAATTTCCGAAATGAATTGTTGATTTCGAACAAATCGACTTAGATAGCCAAGTGACCGAGCTGATGCATAACGAACTAAACCATTTGAATGATTGAGAAATTGAATGATCAACGTACATGTTAGTTTATTGAATTCATCATCGTCATGTTCAACGAGATTTTCAAGTGAAAAATAGATCGTTGTTATGAGATTGATTTGAATGGTTTGCTGTCGAGAATCTTTCGATTGTTTGAGTCGATCCAAGAAGATCTCAATGATTTCTATTCGATCACGAGTCGATAGATAAGGAAAAATTCGACTGAATAACTCAATTGATTTGTCAACAATTGTCATCGACAAAGGTAACGGTTGTGGGAGAGATAAATCCGAGGATTTTGTCCGACGATACAAATAAGTTTCATCATGTTCTAATGTTCCAAAATGATTTTCTTCGGCAAACATAATCGATATTGATTTGATCAATGATGTATTCAGATCGATTGATGTAAATTCATTGATTAGTTCTCTGCTGATGACATGCAAATAGTCAGTTAGATATTCGATTGGAATAAGCAAGAGAAATTCGTAGAATCTCAAACGAAAGAGAACTGTGGAAAGTTTGAGTTGATAGCCGAATGTTTGAATAAGATTAGGAATTGAATTGTAGATTGGCATGAGATTGTGGAGAATTGGAATGAGTTGATCGAGAATTTCAGACGATGAATAAGTGCTTAGATACGAATTCATTGAACAGAGAGCATTCGAACGTTGATTAAACGAAAGAATCCAAGTGAAGAGATCGGCTCGTTGTTTTTCGAGCTCAAAATCAGCTAGTGAACGTGGAAAAACATTTCGCCAGAATGAATTCAATCGTCGAAAGTAGACTTTCAAAACTGTTTCATCTAATGTACAACATGCTGCAAGTAAATGCCAAGCAAAATGAGTTTGCTGTAGAACAACACGAAGGATCACATAGGGTTCTTGTCCAACTGTTGATGAAATAGCTGTTCGAAGAAAGCTCATCGCTAAATCAAAGATTTGTTTGATACGAGATGATGAAAGACCGAACCGAGATCGATGAACAATCCCGAGTAGAGCTTGAAGAACGAGACCATACGCTGAAATCGAATCGATTTGTGATGAATCATTTTGTTTGATAAATTCGTTGATTTTGTCTAAACATCGATCGATGAGATGTGTCAGACATGCTGGTTGAACGAACGCTATCGATCGAAAACACCAGGCTATTGTCAAACGAACCGCATACGATGAATTGATAAGTAAAGAAAATAGAATCTCGATTTGATTGAAAAGAATTGAAAATGCCGATTGAAAATATTCTATAAAATGATTGAGAGTGTTCAATGTGCAATGAAGACTAGTTTGAGATGATTCATCAGTTGGATTTGTTGACATAAATGAATGTATCATGGAGTTTGTGCTTGAATTTAATGATGATAGATGCAATGATGAATTGAATATGTTCGATTGTGATGTAATCGATTGCGAGAGAATATGAATGAGTTGTTTAGGCAGATCAGTTAAATTGAAATGAATTAATGAGTCGAGTATTGATGTAAGACATTGACGAGATGAGAGACTATCAATATGTGATGTTGATAGTCGAGGATTACCGGATAAATCGAGCATATGATGAAGGATCAATGGCAAATTTTCTTCGAGATACGACGAGCTCATACTTCGGAAAAATTCGATATAAATCTAAATTACAATTCAATTTTTATTAAAAAAAAACGAAGATTAATTCATCGATTTACATGAGTTATACCAATACGTAGTTCGTATTGATTGTTACTTGTTGATTTTCCTGCACGAAGAAAATCTTCGGCTAAATGATTGAGAAGACTTTCAAGGCTCATTTTTTTCATTTGTGTTACACTGCTAGTCATGTCTGAATCGATGTCTTGTGTTGCCGAGAATAATCTCGCTACAAACTTCGCTATTAAATATCGAACTTCGTTGTTCGCATTTTCAAATGCTCGAAACGCAGACATCAAATTGCTTTCGAATTCACTTGTGTACATGAAATTATTCTGATTGATTAACGCGATTAAACACTAAGGTAAAGAAGAAAAACATCGATTGTTCTGGTTTTTGTTTTCAAGAAATTAGAAAGTACCATTGCTGTTGCTGATCGAACGGAAAGAACTCGATCGGTTAGGTAAATTCGAGCATTTTTGAATATTTCTCGATGAAGATTTCGACCAATCGAACCGAGACCGTTGATAATCCGTTCTAATGTCAATAGAATTTCACAACGCATTTGAGAATCACCATTTTTAAGGAGTTTTAAGAGTAAATTGATTGTCTCTTCATAGGTTTGATGAAAAGCTCGAGCCAGACGTTGATAGAGTTCACCAAGAATGACAATTGTCGTTCTAGATAATCACACATTTACAAAATTGACTGTTCTTTCACTTTGTTGTTAACTTACAATTGAGCTGTTTGATTATTATTTTGAAGTATTTGATTACAATGTTGAATCGTACTTTGAACTAATGTCGGACATTCAGTGATATGAAGTAGAATGGCAAGATTTCGGCCGATTAATTGTCGATTAATGGGATGAGTTTCTGTGAATATCTGATTTCGTAATTGTTCGATTATTTGTAATTGACAATTTCGAAGATCATTCTTCGAATGAAATCAGTAAACAAAACAGAATTTCTGTCGAAACCTACTTTTTCTGTAGCACGAAGAACTTTATTCAAAAAACATAGCCATTCATAGATAAAAACCGATTTTTGTCCATTGGATAGATCATTTAAAACATCTTGATTTAAAACTAAAGTTTGAGCAAGTTCAATCATTGTTATCTGAAATAAATGCAAAGACTAATAGTTTTTGTCATTATCAATGATTTTTCTCTCTCCTTCTCTCGCTGTTCAGTTAATTCAATTAACAACAGGAATAAGATTATCGAACTCGTATGCCAGATAAAATGATAATGTCGACATTGTTCTAATGTGCAGAGCTATTGTCAGTCATTCGTAGGTCATTTTGTATTAACAACAAAAAGACTAACGAATGACGATGAATTTATTGTGATGCACTCGGTTTTATTTTCTTCTAGAAATGCTGCCGTAATTATCCTTGAACAAAAAAAGAAAGAAAGAAGACTCTCGATATATTTGACTATCTATTGAGAAAAAATTAGATGAAACGAGTTTGCTAGTAAAAGAAAAATTCTTATTGTGTGAACATTTTCCGTTTCTTTTCTTTCCTTCCTTCGTTGCGTTTTTTTTTCTTCTTCGACTCATGGGAGATGTTCAAGAGAACCAATGAAAAAAACTTTTCTATGTTGCTAAAAACTAACGTCATCTTTGTATATAACATTTATATATACAATGATGATCTTTGATCGACAGAGAGTTTATCAAGAACAGTTGCCGTTGATAATCTATCATTTCAAGAGAATTACTAAATGGTAGTTCTATTCTACGCATAATTGTATTATTTTATTGAAGAAAACAAAAACATTATGTGTCGACAAAATGTTCGGCATTTTCAAATGCATTAAGCCATGTCTCTCGAAATCTTCTCGGTAAACATTTCGGATAATCAGTTTCGCCGATTTGTATATAACCAATCAGATCTTGACTGATCATTGGTATCCCATTGCCTGTTAAAATACGACCAGATCGATGTACAACAGTCGAATCGTTTGCTCCCTGAACATGCAAACAAAAATGCCCACCGAAATATTTCATATTTTTGGCGTAGTTTCTGAGTTGGTTTTCAAGATAATTGTAAACTTCACTCATGTATTGATATAATTGAGCGAGAGTTGCTTGCATTCCAGGTTTAATAATGACCCCAATGCGTGGCTGAGGAGTAATCCAAACTAGTTCGAATTGATTTTGACTTGAACAAAAATCTACAAAAATGCCATTCTCCTTCAAGCTCACAATCGATTTCTTTTTCGCCAGAGAATCATTTTTATATTTTTCATATTTTTTTCTCTCTCGAATATACCAAGCATTCATGCCTGTTTCAATATCCTTAGCACCATTTATCCATTGAGCATTGGTCGGAATATTTTCTGGCTAAAATAAAACGAAAATGTAATTGGTGACAAGAAACAAGGCCATCTATCTACCTTGATGGCGACTTTTGCAAGACGTAAATACGCTTGTTTATTGACACATAAATGTGCATGCCACGTTCGAGTATTCTGTTTACTCCAAGCACCCCGATGAAACGAAAAGATTGCATCGGTATTCAGCTCAGGATATTTCAGTAGAAAACGACCAATTAATTGGTACAATGCGTCGAGTTCAGTAGAAGTAACATTTGGTTGTCGTTGTTTTTGTATTGAAATAAAATGAGGACGTGGTGTTGGAGTATCAAACACAAATTGAACAGGTAATGTTGGATCATCATAAGCAATTACATTAATTGCATTGGAATGTTGACTAGTCGAAGCCATTGAGAGGACAATGTTTTGGGCGTCATATTTTTATAGAAAAGACAACTGGGTTTTTACCCAAGCAAAAAAACATGTTGACGATGCTATTTATATCGTGAATCCTATTGGTTTTTAATGTTTGCTGATCGTTCTAAAAGTACGTTGACCTTATGGTTATTTTTCAGCTGACTGATTAGAAAGTAATGATAAGTAAAGATTAACTTTAATAACAACTCTACTCAATTAATTTATGGTAGAACGATTTAATTACTCTAGAGAGAATGTCGAACGCAAGCAATGATAGTTCTTTGATCTCTGCAATAGATTCCCCAACATTTAATATCTATACATACGCTGGATTAGCTATATTCGTTCTCGGTACATTTGGCAATTTTTGTAACATAATTATTTTTATTCATCGTCGTTCGTTTTTGAAATTAGTTGGTAGTTGGCTATTGTTAGCCTCGTTTTTCGCTAGTGAATTCTTTTTATTAGTTGCCTTGTTTCCTCGTGTAATATTCAGTTTTTCCGCAGTCGATCCACTCGTTTTATCAATCATCTGGTGTAAACTTCGTTATTTCCTAGGACCTCTTAGCGGTAGTACATCATTGGTATTATCGTACTTGTCAACTCGTTAAGTTTGATACCGAATTTAATTTATTTCACAGATCCATCATGTGCAATCATCGATGCTAGTTACAATTTTCTTACTCGTATACTCAGTTTAGTATTTTACAGTACTACTCCATTAATAATTCTATTAGTTTTTTCTATTCTCACATGGTCTAATCTTCGACATACTCCTCCGCAAATCATTCGTTTAAATCGAATTGAACATCAAGTAACTATAATAATGCTTGCACAAATTGTCATTGTTTTACTGGCAAGTGGACCTAATATCTTCCTGCAACTCTATATTGTAATCACTCATGCGACGAAGAAAAATGAAGTCTACTTTGCCTATGAAAATTTCGTATTTACCTTAATTGCTATGCTTGGTTTTATTACTCATAGTGGATCATTTTATTTATATATAACTTTTTCGAAAAACTATCGACGTAAAGTCAAAATCGTATTTCATCGGTGAATTAAATATTATTTGTATATTTAAAAAAAACGCAATTTGTGTTAGTAAGCAGAAGAAGAAGATGATGATGAATGTTTATTCATAAATGAAGTAATTAATGATTATAAAAATGAGGCGATCGTCTCAATGAAAATCGACTTGTTGAATTTCCATCAATTGAACTTTGTGCATCATCGAGATTGATCGATCCAACTGATGTCGCATTTTCTTGGTACCATTTTTCCATAGCTCGAAAACCTAGGACACAAACCGAGAGTGGAGGACTAACAAGCGGATTTTCATCGAGTATTGTCGATAGATAATTATGTTTCCAATCTAATTGTTTCAATTGAGTTAAATTTCTCGGTAAGGTTTTCAATCGATTCTTGCCAAGCCAAAGTGTTGTCAGCGATCTCAACGTACCAATTGACTCGGGCAATAAACGAAGACGATTATCATAGAGTATCAATGAATTCAATTGTTTTAATTGCCCGATCCCGTCCGATAGTTGACGAAGTTTATTACTCGATAAATCGAGAAAAGTTAAATTTCTCAAATGATAAAATGAAGTCGGTAATTCACGTAGACAATTGTTTGCAAGATGAAGACTTTCAATTTGCTGAAGATTACCAATATAATCAGGCAGTGAAACTAATGAATTGTTCGAAACGACAAGTACGAGTAATTCGCAAAGATTACAAATTTCATTGGGTAATGTTCGAAGATTATTCGAATCTAGGATAAGAAAACGTAATTCAGTCAAACGACCGATGGCACGTGGCAGTTCAGCTAATTTGAAATCGAGAGATGCTTCACGTGTTGGACTTAATTCTAAATAGGATATATCCGGATAGGAGAAAACATCCTACAAATAATATAAAAAAAAAGATTTTATTTACATGTTTTTCATGAACAGGAATTCAATTTACCGAACTGATCGTATGAAGATCTCGGCCAGAACAATAGATTCTTCTTCCTTCGATTTCGCCCATTGAATCACTACTACTACTCTCGTCACTGGTGCTGCTGTTTTCTGTCTGCTCAAGATTTGAACACGTTAAATAATGATTATTTAACACTTGACTATCGTTCTCATTTTCTTCTGTCAACTTCGTTGTCAACGAGCTGATGTTTGACAACATTTTTTCTTTCTCTCGTTTTTATTTCTTTTTTTTTTGACTTTCAATTGTCAGTTTAAATATATTTAATTTCTCACATCAGAACAATAGACTATAGATCAAGTTGCTTTATTTATTTTAGAATGAGAAAGAAGGAAATTACGAACATTTCTCAAATGTCATTTATTTCATATCAATATTTGAGAAAAACTATTTAGTTTTTTTTCTTCTTTCTGATAAAAAAAACACAACGAAAGCCAAGGTTACAATCAGACTAGAAAGAAAACAAAAAATACGACAACTGCTTAGATTTGGTCGATCAATTGTAATCGTTGATTTGTTCGTTGGATTAAATTCAATTTACCATCCAATTCACCCGTTGCAAAACTAGAATCATATTTCGATTTTTCGTTCTTTTCTTTTCTTTTTTTCTTTACTTTTGAGTATTCATTGGCATGATTGATGTCAAAGGTGTCCCATTGTCAACATCGAGTTCCGAAAAAATCGCTAAAACGAAAAACTTTATTTTGAGAGAAAGAAAAAAATTGTTTTTACAATTCTGTTGGACATTCCAAATAATCATTCGACCGTCATTACTACATGTGACCATCATCGATGCAGATTGATCGAGAAAATGTCCGCAATTAACTGTCGCACGATGACCGTTGAATTCGGAGATTAATTTTCGTTGTCGAATGTCCCATAACTAAATAAAAAATGTCGATCGAATCGAGGAGGAGGAGGAGAAAAAAAACAAAATACTTACTGAAACTTCGGCACCACTATTATTGAAACCATTACTTGTAGACATCTTTAAATAGAAATGTCAATTTGACAGTTAATAAAAAAAAACGAAAGTGTCGGTTTACTAAGAGACGATTGTCGTTGGAAATATCGCAGGATGTTTGAATGTACTGCTTTTTTGGAAATGAAACAACTTGCGTCATTGTTCGAACATCGTACATTCTTAGTTTTCGAAAAAGAAATATTAGAAATGAGATTTTCAAACGGAGATTTACTTGGTTTCTTTGTCTTCACCTGTTTGAGCAACAAATGTTCCATCATGCGACCATTTGGCATCAGTAATCTAGTTTGAGAGTAAAAATTGAGAGAAGATAATTTCTTTGTTCAACAAACTAGATTTCGTCCGATCATAATTGTTTTCAATATTTGACCTGTTTTCGTATCCCAAAAGATCACTTTATTATCTCGACTGCCGCTGACCAACACAGAATTTTCTAATTTTTCAAAAACAAAAAACACAAAATCTTATTTTCCATCTCAAAACAAAACCTACCAGGATTGAGATCAATCGCTGTCACAACCAGTTCATGTCCGAGAAAGGTTTGTACACTTGCGTCTGAGTTCGTATTCCAAAAACGAATCGTTCGATCTCGTGATGCACTCACAACGAGATTGATATTCGATCCGTACGTAACTTTCACAACATCGTGCTCATGGCCTGTCCATCGACGACGAATTCGATGTGCAGAATAATCGTACCAAACGATAGTCTAAAGTAATTACAAAGTACGATTTCATTCGAATGAAATTATTCAATAGACTATCTCGTACGCGGTCTTGACTGCCAGTAACAAATGTCGACGTATCGACAGGCGAAATATTTAGAATAGTTGCAGTATGGAGAGGCACTTTCTGATGAGTTGAGACAGCAGATTTACTATTTCGAATTGTAAATTAGTTTTGTTTTGCGATTTTTATTATGAAGAATCTTACGGTTGATCATCGTTGGTATTAGTTTTCGATTTCGGTTTACTTTTTTTATCGAAAAATTTCATGAAACTCATCTGGAACAGAAATAAAACTACGAAGAAGAAGCAAAAAAATGAACACATCCATAAGAGTATTCTCAGATCATGACAACCGAGTTGATCAGATGTCGCTAGAATTTTTATTTTTCTAAGATCAAGAAAATAAAAATTATCATGTGCAAAAGAGCAAAATGTCTGTTTGTTAGTTAATTGAGTGCGTTGGTGTCAAATGAAGCAAAACTTTCGTTTGTTTTTTGATTTCGAAATGATTCTTGTTTGAGTTTGGCAACGCTATTTCGATGAGCAGCTGGCTCGGGCTGAGATTTGCCTTTCGATTGTACCGATGAGATTTCTGGTTCTAAATGTCGACGAAGTTGATGATAATAATCAGTACGCATATTTTCAATGCTCAATCGTTCGTCAGACTACAATCGATCGAATCAAATCCGTTTTTATATTTTAACAAAAACAATACTAATAAATCAACCTACAGTTTGAATCAATCGCGTCACTAAAACTCTTGTACCATCAGGCATTTTCTTCGAATAATGAGATTGTTGTTCCAATCGTTCTTCTCTCGAAACCGATTGTTCGACAATCAACATAATCTTCGCCCATTGACGAAGCCATTCTTTTTTTCTCTCATTGACCATGGCATATGTATTACCCATCACTAAACACACTCTCAATCATTTAGATAAAAGCTCAAATATCCAAACAAAACATACTAGCGATTAACATATTGACGAGAAGTACAGCTGCTGTAATGATATAAGTCACGAATAGAATCTAAAATCAAATCGAGATGTTTGTTTGTTTCATTGGATTTTCTTACTTTTGCGATGACTTGAATGCCACCATTCGGATGTAAATAAAAATTTCTATAGGCATCGGCTATTTGTTGAAGTGTAACGCAAAACATTCGAAAAAAAGTTCGTATCACAGTTTCGAAATCGTTTTCACACGGTATTCGAACGAAAAGTACATGCAATGCTTGAGAAAATCCAGCCATAAAGACAAAAAATATCAAACAGAAACGCAAGAGATCACCACGTATCATCGTATAGATCATAATTACAAATGGACCTGTCGAACGAAAACCTCTGCAAAAGAAAATATCGAATCAATCAATCAAAAGAATGTTTCTACCGGCAGAAAAAGAAGAAATACGGAGCACGACCAAGTATTGCAAAAACACAGAGTATATCATCGAGATCAATAGCACAGAAAAATCGAGCTGGTATGATAGCGAGTGTAATTAAACATGAAAATAGAAAGAGTATTCGTGATGGATCATTGACGTAAATAAAATAATCAAATTTAAAATGTTGATAGGATAATTCTCGAATAGTTATTAATACGTATAACAATGCACCGAGAATTGTTAAACCATCGAGAACATTGAGAAGCTAGTGTTTAGAAAAACAAACAAAGAAGTGAATCATCAATCGCAGATTTTCTTTTTACTAAGGCTGTCGGTTCGAAATATTCATTCGCTGTGGAATTTCTTAGATTGTCATCGAACAATATGCTTTTATTTCCGTCGTCTTCATCGAAAAACGAACTATGCCATAAGAAGTTCGAATAATGACATTGACATTGAGTTTCATTTGAAACCATCGTTTTCCTTGGTGACGATGGATCATCTTTGTCTAACTCAATATGACGAAGACATTTACCAGGAACTCGATAATAACCACGAACGATCAATGCAAGTAGAGAAATTGTGAAATAAATTGCAAAAATACCCATTCGTTGGAAGAATCTTTTCGAGCAGACAAAAACTAATAGAAAAATCTTCGCATTTGACAAGTTATCTACTTGAATCTGATATACGTTCGCCATTTTTCATTTAATAATTGAACAATTAAACCATCCATCATGTCCAAATGACCGGCGGAATCCTATTGAACAATATCGAATTTCGTTTTATTTATTGAATTTTTCATTTACTCCTCGAACGATAATACTAAGCACACTTTGATCGTTCAATGAACCGTCTTTATCAATGGTATCAATATCATCTAACGGATAACCAGCACATGTTACATTACCATATTGCCAATAGACAGTACGAGTTTTTTGAAGAATATGATCGAATATCTAAATCGAATGAATTCGTCTGTGTTTTTTTTTCGACATAAACAAAAAAAATCATTTGTCTCATACATCTCGATGTGCTTTAACAGCAGCAAGTGTTAACGGAGTTAAACCTTGACGATTTTTTATGTCCAAAGATGCTCCTAATTCGTACAATAAATCAGTCATTGCCTAAAATGAATAAGATTCGGTTTTTTTTCTTCTTTTAAACAGAAAATTCAACGAACAATTCGATTGTACAAAACACACATATGCAGCGCCGTATTTCCATTTGAATCTTGGCAATTCGTATCTGCTCCTTTAGCAATCAATAATCGAACGGATTCTTCTTGTTGTAAAACAGCAGCAAATGAAAGTGGATATTCGCCGAAATAACAGTAACCTTCATAGTCAGTTGCAACACTCATATCAGGACATTCTTTAGCTACATTATCAACTCTAATTCGATAATAACAATCATTTTGACTTCTGATGTACATTTGTCTTTTATTTTGTTTCATTTACCGACTGTTCTTTTGATCTTCGGGACAGAAAAATTTGCCACAACAACGTTGAGTAAAATCGACTCCAGCATCGAGTAGAAATTTAACTGTTGCTGGTTCTTCATTAACAATCGATATATGAAGAACATTTTCACCTAAAATAACGAAATTATTTGTTTTTTTTATTTTATTTTTTTTCTAAATCGAAACCATAATATTCATCGCCCATGTATAAATCAAAGATTAACTTAGGAAAATATTTTAACAAACGTTTAGCTAATGCCGTATGAACAGGACTTGACGAAAGAAAACAAATATGAAGAATATGTTCGCCAACTCCACCACGTTGATCAAGATCCCAGCAGACAATTTTCGTTTCTTCTCCTACAAACGAATCGAACAATCAACACATTGCATCACCGATTGAAGCTCACCATTCAATTGTTCGTCTTCAGCTTTCGTCGTTCCAACGATATTTTTCACTTTACTAAATGTATTATTTCGTCGACGAACAATTTCACTAACCGTCACTAATTTCCCTTCGCCTTCGTTATATAAAAATTTCGGAATATTTTCTTTTATCATTGCATCGATAGCTGTGTAATCTTTCGTTCGATTTGCAACACGCATTATATCAATCATTTCTCCTCCGCCCTTAAGACGAAAAAATACGTACATAAACGAACGAAAGTCAGTGAAGGATGATAGTTTACTTGCATGTTGACAAATCGATACAATTCAGGACCTTGTCCTCCTGAATTGATTTGAGCTTTAACGCCAGAAGCGACTTCCGATGTTGTATTACCCATAAACGATTGACAATTATGAACTTGATTGAGTTGAAATATTCAATTGAAAGACGACGAAGAAAACGTTCCTTTTTCTTGATACAAACGATTAAATAGAAGAAAACTCTTATTTACCCGTAATTGGAACGAGTGCCGTTTTCTATTAGAAAGAAAAATTTGAAGGAATAAAGACATTGCATGAAGCATAAATATTTGCCTGTCATATAAACAGTGAGAGGAAATAGCGAGTGATCGATTAAGAAAACGTCTATTAACGTTTAATGAGCGAATACTGGCTTTTTTCAAATGCTTAAATAGAATAGTTTGAGAGTTGCTTTCAACAATTTCATTTTTTTATTTAAGAACAGAAAGAAAGAGAAAAAAGAAGGAGAAGAGAAGTTATTAACAATCGTTAACTAGAACATCAATAAAAAATAAATACAGATCAAAAAGAGAAGTATGACGATCGATTCGACAGGTTTACGCATTTGTTTGACTCGAGTATTTGTACTAAAACACAAAAAAAATCAATTGAACAGAAATATATTTCGAAAAATGTCAATTCACCATCTGCTCTTGTAGTAATTTGATCGTTTGTTTGTCCTGTTCTTTTTCTTTTCGTAGAGCAATTATTTCCTTAAAAAATACAAACAAATGAATGAATTTTCAGCGAGAATTTAGCTTTTACTTTGAGCAAATCATCGTAAGATGAATTTTCATCGATTGAATTTCGAAGATTACCATCATTCGTACAAGTTGAAAATCGCCGTTGATTGAGAATATTATCGTGATATTCATGAAATGAGCCGATCATTGAATCCTAAAAATTCACAAGTTTGATTGTTTCTTTTTTTTTTGTTTTCTTCGAACACAAACCGTCATGTTCGCTCCATCGGAATGTTTGAGTAAACGATCGAGTTGATGGAGAACTGTTTTCACGATCATAACGTCTTTCATCACTTGTCGATAGGATTCAATATCCATTGTAATTTGTTCGGCATCGTCGAGTGGAGGAAGGTAACCTGTCGGAGCTTTTAAGGAAACTGAACGTGCCGCGAATTTTCTATTGAAAGAAAAAAAAAACAAGGTCAATTGAATATTTTTCTTGTTGATCAATTACCGAATTTGTTCGCTGTCATTGTTATCTATTCGTGTATTCAATCGATTTAATTCATCGAGTGATTCTCGAAGATTTCCAGTTTTTGTTGTTGTCGTTGTTGGTTTTTTATTCGATTCAGCAAGCAACGAAACTGATGAACAGGAATCGGTTGGATCGCTTGAGTTAAAATTTAAAAAAAACAAACAATTTTTCGATTTCTATTCTGAGTAAATACGATTAACAAATGATTCACGAGAAAAAAAAATGTTTTTACAGGCTTCATTTGTCAATATTTTGACGAAATCGATGCTTACTTTTTACTAACAGAATCGATCGTCAATGTTTCATCGTAATCGCATATTAAATCATCAGATTTCAAACTGCAATTCTCATCTTGAAGTAACACATCTTGTTTCAGTACATCAGAAACGCCTGATGTAGTTGACAACATGCTAATTGCACGTTGTCGATGGTTTGTACTACGAGAAAGATGTGCAGCTGCAGCTGATGATGGATGTGCGACGCTTGTATAGGCTGAATCAGAGCCCGATGGAGGTGTTTTAGGTTGCAATCGTTTTGTCTATTTTCAAAAGAGACGAAAAATTGAATGAAAAAGTGCTTTTTTTTTACTGAAATATTGGTTTTTATTGGTGGAGAAATGAGTTTTTTTATTGTTGGTTCAGGTGATTTAATAGAATTGGGCATAGGTGAACCATTGGCTGTTGATATCGGTGTATGACGAGCGAAGAAATTCATTCGTTTTTGTGAACGATACCGGTCACGTATGGCATTAATATCGGTTTTCAATGTCGAAGATGATTCAGGAGAAATTGTTGTTGAGGATGTTGGCGAAGTCGTTGACGACGTACGAGATGGAGTTCGAGATCGAATTGTACTAGTTGGTTTTGTTGTTGATTGAACCGTCGATCGAGGATTTGTCTTGGATACCGACGGATCTCGAGTTGCTTTCGACGGTGGAACTATCTGTGTCGACGGCGGTTTCACTCGCTGAGAGATAACTGATGACGATGATGATGAATTAACACTGACTGTAGATGTGGGACTGATCGATCGACTTCGTGAAGCGATTGTCGACGAATGATATTGATGCAGACCTGATGAAGTCGGTCGCGGAATGAAACCGAAACGTGTCTGCATACTTGTCGGAGGTGGTGCACGATTTGTCATTGAAATAGGTCTTGTTGGTACTGAAAATGTTTTTAAATAGAAACACAAAACTGTTGTGGCACGTTTCTGTTTTTTTTTTTATTTGTTCGCTTTTTTTTTTAATAAGGAAGCAAAAGAGTAGAACAGAAAATGTACATAGAGAGAGAGAGAGAAAAAAAAACGATGCTCGTTTGCAAAGAATAAGCGTTTTTCTCCTTTCGTCTCTCGGTCTGATTCATATATACAAACGAACGTACATACGACGTCACTCAACTTTATGCATATAGACATTGACTCTTTTTCTTTTCTTTTTCCTCTCTTCTTTCCTTAAATAGACAAAGAAAAGAATGACCCGTACTTCGAATAAATCTACATGTATACGGAATAGGTATAATGACTGTTCGAGTCGGACAACTCAGCATAGAATGAAAAAGTAATCACTCAATCGTTCGTACTCATGTTCAGATGCCATTAAATTACTATTGGAGAGTCTATATATATATGTACATGTATATGAAGATATAGTTATACCGAGAAAGAAAAGAAAAGGAAAGAAGAAATATGAGATCATGCAGAGATTCGCTTCTGTAATCCTACAGTAGTTGTTCGATATGAAAGAAATCGAATTTCTTCGTACCTGTTTGATGGGTGGGAACATTTGTTTTTGGCCGTAGAGTAACAACTGGCGGTTGATAAACAGGTACACGAGTTTTCGGAACCGGGATTCGAGGTGGCATATGTGCAACTGTAGATGATGTTGTCGACGACATGTAATGATTGTTATTATTATTGTTATTATTATTATAATTCGTATTTGATGAGTACAATTGTATCAAACTATTTGTATCTGTTTGATGAAAGATTGGTGTTTTTTTTAGCGATGATAGAAGATCAAAATCAGAATAGAGCGATTGAGATTGTTTAGGAAATGCAATCGATGGTAATGGTGGCAGGGGCGGCGGTGTTTGATTGACAAATTTAGTTGAATTCTTCGTTTGTCCTATGTTTCGATTATGTTGCTTCTGTCGATGTCTTGCAGTTGACGTGCAAGTACCCATCGTCGAGCTAGAAAATAATAACATTTAGAGAAAAAGAAAAGCAGCCGTTGTACTACTAATTTAGAATGAAAACTGATCAAATTTATAATACATCGAGAAGAACAATCATTGTCAATGAAGTCTTATGTTTTATTACTAATCAAAATTTTCGGCTTCACTATTTTATGTTCATTATACGCGCATAGGCAAACATGTTTGTTGGACGAAATCTCATGTCCTACGATCGGTTTCATTGTGTGCAGATCATTTTTCATTCGAAAGACAATTGACCAGTGAAGAAGATATCTTACTCACGCTATTTAAAATCGAATTTTCGTTCATTAACAATCCAATTTTCGTCACAACTAAACTGTAATATTATACATCGATGAATATGCATCAAGAAGAAAAAACGAAACAGAACTCATTCACTATTTTCTTTCTTTTTTTTCATCACTTAGCCTCTTGTAATTGAAAATCCTTTGTGTCAACAAGACGAAATAGCATACTCTATAAATGCAATCTACTGTTAGTCATTATTCATCTATTTTCTTTTTGTGCGACTCGAATGAACTACTTGAAAGCAATAGCCGTAAGCGTGACAAGACAAGCGTTCCAATACCTTGTTACCGAACATATTGCCGTTGTTGTTGTTTGTAGTATTCGAAAGAAGAGAAAGTATCTATGGAAGGCAATGATATATAAATACACATCGAACGAAGAAAAACAAAAGAAAGAAATAGAGAGAGAGAGAAATCGAAAATCTATCGTGTTTTCTTTTCTTTTATTTTATTAAGAGCGAAAAGAAAACATCATCATATATGAACTATGGTTGTTCTTGCGTAATCATTCTCACATATCGATTAGCCTTGAATTAATATTATCTTTAATGGAAAAAAAAACTTTGACCTTGCATTTATCAATTGAGATCAGAAGGAGGTGGAAAAGAAAGAATTCTCTATCTGTAATCTGTTAAAAGTATTTAAATAATGAGTTTTTTTAATTTCATGTCTGTAAATAAAAAAGTCCTTGTGAATTTGATTTTTTTTTCTATTTCGATTTAGAAAAAAAAGGAGGAAAGAAATGAGAACTTACTGTAAACAAATGTACGAATCGACTGATGGCTTAAGGAGTAAGACAACGCTGATCTTAGTCAGTGATGAGTGAAGTGACACGAAAACTCACACACACAACGTGTTGAGATGCTCAAATCAACACATACTCGTCGTCGTATTCAATTTCATATCGATATATAAGCGAAGGTGGTACTTTTTCAAAGAAGTATATGATGGCGTGTGCATAAATGAAAATGAATGACTGAGTGTGTGAAGGTAAGTATACACAAAGAAACCGAACAAATGGATGTATACGTATACAATAGAAAAGAGCGCGCGAGAGAGAGGGATAGAGAAGAGAGAATGAGTATGGTAGACGTAATTGAAAATATCAAAGTAAAGACAAATTGATGAACAGAGATTAGATTATCATGACATGCGTGTTTTTAATAAAATAAAAAAAAACGAGAAATTTTAGAGTTCGGAATTGATTTTCTCTTGTGGTAAGTTTTCGAGTTGGTTGTTAACAATTAAATGAAAGTAAAAATTCAAACCACGTTGAATATCATCATGTCGAATACGTTCATTGTCACCGTGTAGGCGGTTTAAATCATCATGTCGATATAGAAACGGTGAAAATCGATAGATATTCTTCGAAAGATTTGTATACGATCGACTATCAGTTCCGCCGAGCATAAGACCAGGCGCGACGATAATTGACTGATGAACTTGTTCGAATGTTTGTCGAATTGTTTGTTCAATCATACGATAAGCATAGACTTGTTTACCATATGGAGAAATCGCCGATGGTTCGTCACAACCGTTGATGTGAACGGTAAGACGATCATCGTTGATTATACGACGATTATTGGCGAGAATTCTTTCACAAGAATCAGCCGTATGAATACGATCTAGAAGAAGAAAATTGAAGACAACAACAACAACAAAAGTCATTATTTTCCTACGATTAACAGTAGCTGATGCAGATGTTGGTAAAATATTGTCTTTTTCTCCTCCGGATACGAGTGTGACAGCTGTTGTTGTTCGTTGTAATGCATCAGTGCCTGGTTTTTGACTCAAAGCCCATTGAACAACCGGTCCGAATAACCATAAATTGCTCAAAACTACTCGTAAAGGAAATTTCAAATGCGGTGTTATCGATGTTAATAAACTCATTTCAGGTCCATTGCCGAATTGCGATGGTTGAGATATACTATCGATTTTATCTATTGCTTGTGCTATGAGTCCGATTGCTGTTGGTTTAACTGGCATACTGGAGTGACCTGGCGACAGAGATACTCGATATTGAACACTAAGATAGCCTTTTTCTGCCACGCCAATAATTGCTATTGGGGTAGTTATTGTTGGAAGTGCTTCTTCGAGAATGACAGTTCCTTCATCGAGAACGAATTCAAATTCTCCATTTTGACCAAATGGTTGTTTAGATAAATACTCAGACACTCCTCGTGCACCGGATTTTCCTACTTCTTCATCATGTGTTATCGCGACATAGAATGTTCGTGATGGTTGACCGTATTTATTCAAATATTCCTATTCGAAGAAAAAAGTCAATAGTTTTTTTTTCCTCATTCATATAATTACTTGAAGAGCTTCCATCATAGTGAATACATTGCCTCTAAATTAGTTTTTTTGATATTCGATTTAAAAAACAAGTCAAAATTATTTCTATGTTTACTTGTCATCTAGAGTTCCTCGTGCGTAGATGAGTTCGCCGTCGGATCGAGCTTCGAATGGCGGATATTTCCATCGGTCAAGATTGCCCGTTGGTACGACGTCCATATGCGCCGAGAAAAGGAACGGTTTTCGACTCGAATTCGTTCCTTGAACTTCGTATAACAACGAATATTCAGCTAATTGATGTACTTTAACGAACTGCGAGTATTTCTCAACGATAGGATGATATTGCTGTTTGAGAAAATCTCGACATTTTCGAAGTTCATCGAAATTTTGTTTGCCAGCTTCGTATGAAATCGTTTGGAATTGAAGTAGCTTTTGAAATGTTTGCAGACGTTGAGCATTGAAATCAAGCGAATGATTATGATGAGATGTTGAACACGCCTCGAATAGGGCCTTGTCAGGCGTAAAAACAATATACGCGCGATACAGAAGTATTGCAAAAAGAATTGAAAATCCTATAATTAAGTTTCTCCAGAGCATATCTTAAAAATATTTATAGATATGATTTCTGTTTATTTAGTCGTAAAGAACTTAAATAAACGATTCGATACATTTATGTCTCTAGTAACACGAGTAATTTAACAGGAAAAGAAAAAAAGAGAAGAAGAAGAAGAAAGAAAAAAAAATTGCGAATGTCTATATGTGCGCAATGCGGACGGGTAAGTTTGACAGGCTTTTTACAAAAGTAGTTATGAAAAGAACGCAAAAAATTTTTTTTTTATAAATATACAGTCGAATAGCTCGCTTTTTTGTTCGCTACGATCGATTGAGTTAACTTTTTGTATTTCAGTTCGATCAATGCCCATCTCATGGTGAGATATATTACGATGAAACGAATTACGCAAATTCTCGCCTCAGCTCTATTCGTTATTACTGTTGTCACTGTTTATCTTGCTTTCGATTTTACGATTAACAGCGTCGTAGCTCGCAAAACATCAGCACGTAAACGTGTGTCTCATCCGCATGCAGATCACAATCACAATCATGAACGTGAAGACCTAAAAACAACGAAAAAACGTTCGTTAGATTTGTCGATATCACACGTCGCTAAACGATCAAATTTGACGAACAAACGTTTCGATGATGGCAATGAACATCAACAACGACCACCGCGAGTCAGAGCGAAAAACTCACTGCAAGGGAAGCCAGGTAGTTTTCATAAGGGACGAACTGGTGTTAAAGTAAATAAACCTGTTAAAGCCGTGAAAACTCATCGAAAGAATTCGACTTCAGCAACAGTGATAAAAACTTTTCAACGAGATAAGAGATATCAATAGCCCACTGTGTCTTTTTTGTTTTATTAAATGATTTTAAATAAACTTGAAAAGAAAAAAAAACACCTAAACCGAGGTTCGATCTTTATTTAAAATGAAGAGACAAAAAAAACGAAAACAACGAAAACTGTTCTTGTTTGTTAGCAATCTTCTTCTTTTCGAGTTTATTCTTCATCCTTCAATGTTGTAGCTTGTAAACTCGATGCTGTATTTTGAACATCATTGCCAGCGAATTCATCTTCAGCATGATTTGTACGTGTTTCAGCAAGTCGTTTAAAACGTCGGATGACTTCTTCGATTTTAAATTCACCGTGTTGTTTATTGTCACGTGTACGAATATTAATTGTACCATTGGCTTGTTCTTGTTGGCCAACAACTGAAAAACACACACAAAGTCAAGAGATTTTCAGTTCGAATCAATACGTACCACCGATGAAATTGTATTGAGCTAATTGATTATTTCGAATTTTCTTATTCAACGTTGTGCCAGCATCTAAATCACAATCAACTTGAAAACCAGCATTCCAGAGTTCCTTTTGGATTTGATTGGCATAGCCATCCAATGAGGGAAATATAGGTACAATAGCTAATTGTCGAGGTGACAACCAGAACGGCCTAGAAAAGAGAATTTCTTAGTTCGAAATCAATCTTGAATTGAATTGTTCAAACCATTTTCCACCGAATGATTCCGTGAGAATAGCTAACATACGTTCAATCGAACCTAGCATAGCTCGATGAATGATAACTGGTCTTTGAAGTACACCTTGTTCTTCTCTAAAAAAAAACAAAAGTCAACTTTTGAGGAACTGAAAAATATTTATTATTTACGTTTGAAATTGAAGTTCAAAACGTTGAGGTAATTGAAAGTCCAATTGAATTGTAGCGCATTGATGTGCACGTTGAAGAGCATCTCGAATGGTGATATCGATTTTCGGTCCGTAGAAAGCACCATCACCTGGATCGACTTTCCATGGATAACCGAACGAGTTTAATGCTTGTTCGAGTTGACTTTCAGCTCGATTCCATGTTTCGAGATCGCCAAGAAAACTTTCAGGTCGTGTTGATAATTTCAATTCGAATGTAAAACCAAAAATACCGTAAATATGTTTGAGAAATTCCAAACAACCTTCGATTTCATCTTTGATCTTAACGAAAAGGAGAAAACAAACAAGATTTTCTCGAAATTCGAATCGAATTCAATCTACTTGGGATTGAGTACAGAAGATATGTGCATCATCTTGTTGAAAACGTCGGACACGTGTAAGACCGCTCAATGCACCGGATGCTTCATTACGATGTAACACACCGAAATCAGCCATACGTAATGGCAATTCTCGCCAAGAACGAAGACGTGATGCGAACATGAGACTAAAAATATGTTCGAAATTAACATTCTCTTCTCAAAATTCGTTTATTTACCAATGACCAGGGCAGTTCATTGGTTTCAAAGCGAAGACTTCTTTTTCAATTTCTGTTTTGAACATATTTTCCTAACGAAAAACAATAAAATTATTTTCGTTTTGTTTGAAAATTTCTTTTACCGAATAGTGATCCCAATGGCCAGATGTTTTCCATAATTTCGAATTGAAGATATTCGGTGAAATGACTTCTTGATAGCCACGTTTACGATATTCTTCCTATTGAAAATCGACATTGAATCGAATCGAAATCATGTCGATTGAGTGCGAACTTACGCGAAGAAATTCAATGAGTTTGTTGTAGACAAACGCGCCTTTCGGATAGAAAAAGCACGAGCCTGGACTGAGTTCATGAAAGAAGAAGAGATCTTGTTCGAGACCGATCTTTCGATGGTTTCGTTTGGCAGCTTCTTCTTGAAGATGTTTCCATTCTTTGAGTTGTTTCGGATCGGGAAACGAAATGCCGTAGATACGTTGAAGAGTTTCACGGTTTTGATCGCCTTCCCAATATGTCGATGAATTCTAATTTCAAACAAAAATTTCAATTCGAAAAGTCAAATCAATCCGAGACGAACTTTTGTGACAGCTAAAGCTTTGACTTTGCCTGTATGACGAATGTGTGGACCACGGCAGAGATCGATTAAAGGTCCACATCTACGAGAAAACTGAGTTTATGAGAAAAACAGAAATTTGAGGGAATTTCATTTCGAACCGATAGACAGTTGTTGTTGGTGTATTGACTTTTTCATTAAGAATTCGAACTTTAAATTGATTGTACTAAATTAATAAAAGAAAAACGACCAAGAATGTCGAACGAAATCAATCGTATTTACTCCGAATAAACGCATTAGATCTTCTTTCGAAATTTCTAATCGTTCGAATGGTTGTTCTTCTTTAACAATTCGTTTCATTGTCTTTTCTAACGGCTCATAATCAAGACCGGAAACCGTTCTACAACATCAGTTCAAATAATTCGAACAGACAAACAAACTCTCTTACTTATTTTCAAGATACATATCATAATAAAAACCTTGTTCAATCGGTGGACCATAACATAAACAACCACCGTAGTTCAATTCCATAGCTTCACCGAGAATATGAGCTGTCGAATGCCAGAAAACTTGTTTGCCTTGTTCGTCATCGAATTTAATCAATTGTAATGAAGCATCTTTTTCGAATGGTCGATCGAGATCCCATAATTCTCCATTGACTTTAGCAATAACTGTTGCTGCTGCCAATCCTTGACTGAAAACACAAACGATCTCTTATCAAATCAAATCAAATTCAGTCAGTCGATCTACCTAATTCCCATTGCAATTTCATGTGGTGTTGTTTTCCATGCTTTTCCAGCGATTGTTTTACCGTCGGGTAGAGTAATTTGAATATCAGTTTGCGGTTGTGCAGCTACGAAAGCTTGATATTTTGTTTTTAATTCTTCCCAGATTTGAATTCGATGATTAATATATTCAGGTTGTGGATTTAACTGAATAGAAAAATAAATGAAATATTCGAACGAATATTCGAATCGAACAAACTTCAGTTAACATTGATTTCTTTTCTGGTTCACCCATGATTTGACGTTGAATTTTTTGCCAAGATTTATGAAACTAGACAAATGGAAACTAGAAATTATATATCGAATTAATCATCAACACGTACGATAACAGAACTTGAGAATGTTCGTGTCTGTAGACGATAGATAAATGTTGAAAAACGTGGATTGAAAAACGTTGTGATCGATCTGAAATCAAACTCGAGAATTTATATCCCTCGTCAATGTTATTTCGAAACTAAACACATGCAATAGTTTTAACCTAGAATCTATTCGGAATTTCATTTGACAAGCGACGTAATAGTTTATGACAAACAAAAATTACTTCAGTGTATTGCTCATGTTGGTTATATGCATTGCATCATCCTTTTCTACTTTTCTGTTTTTAATCTTGTTGATGATGATAGTTTCTTATATGCAAAAGTTATACTAAAATTAAATAAAAAACAAACAGAAACAGAAACGATTTCGTATCCGAGGGTTAACAAATCGAATTCGGGGGTTCATAGACCCAAACTACTATTTTACTGATGACATGGAATAGAAAAGTTCTCTATTAGTTACCAATAAAAAAACGAATGTAAATTTTCTCGTGACATCTATTTCGAAACGAATGTCGTCGCTAGACATACAAATTCAACAATAATAAGAACAAATTAAACAATTATGCATTTTCAGACAATTCGTTCTTTCGACGATTTCGTATTTGCCAAGCACTCATCGGGAGATCTTGTAGACTCATTAATTTGCCGTATTTCCATTTCAACCAAAGAATTCCGCCGATTGTACACAAAATAACTTCGATATAATAAGCGTCGATATACACATGACAACTACCACCCAACGATTGACATTGATTCTCGTCGTAGACCGTATCACATTGATTGCTATTGATCGAACATTTTTTCCAAGTTAAATAATCGGCTAAGTAGAGAACCGACGTGGAAAATAAATTACCGCCGAGATTACCGAATGTATTCAGCAAAGTCATGTACGTGCCGCCAATTTTTGGATCACTGACTCGAGCAAAAAATGCCATCTGAGCAACGAACATACTGTAGACAAAGACTTGATGAATGCCATAAATCAGCACAGCTAAACCGTAGTAATACCAAGGGAATGTTTTATCGAGTTTTTGAAATGATGGCGTGAAATAAACGAATATACTCATGACAATTCCTAAGCATAGACTATAATTTCGAATTGAATCGATTAGAAAAACAAACAGAAATCATTTGTCAAATGAAATCTACCGTATTGGATACGATTGCACGTAGATATTCAATGGTTTTCGGCCGGTTGTGTATTTCGAAATAAAAAACGGAAGCAAGATTTGCAAAGGTGTCAATGGAATGGCTAATAAAGCAAGAGAATCTTTGGCAACACCACGCTCGATCAATTCTAGTCCAGTCATCGCATCAGTTGCTGCAAAGCCAATCTAAAGAAAAGATCTGCAAAGCAAACTTATTCGAACGAATTTACTTTGACAGTGAGTAGAATAAGAATGATACTTCGAACCGATGGTAGAGCACAAAGTTTGAAAAGAACATGATAGGTTTCTTTGAGTGAAAAATGAGGCTCATGCGGATCGTAATTCTCGTCGATTTCATGTTTAAATAAAGCTACTAATGTCGTCGAAATGATAAAAATAATTCCCCAGAAAAATAAAAAACCTATTGAAAAGAAATATTTCGAATGTTTTTTTTTTTGTCGGAGAAATTCGTCTACTTGGTAGAGTAATCAATCCAGTTGATTGCTCGTCGAAATTCAACGGTTGTCGAACATATCGATTGGCGAAATCCTTCGATTCAAGTGCAAGAAAAACAACATTGCCAAGAAAATAACCAGCCGTTTGACCAACTGAATTACAAGTACTTGCCCAACCGACATTGTCTCTAAACACAAACAACAAACTTTCATTCAAGCTCGATGATAACAGAACGTATTCACCTTGACAACATTGTCAATGCCCAACCATCGACACAAACATCTTGGGATGCAGCTAAAAACGATATTCCGAAAAAGATCATTGTTAAAAGATAAACATCTAAATGAATTTCGACAAATCTCCGACACAAATTATTCCTGTTTCAGTCCTACGTGGCTGTTTATGTTCAGTATCTAATAGACCATTGATATAATACGAAAGTATCATCATTCCAAATCCAATGAGATATTGAATCGGCACGAGCCATGTTTTTCTTCTACCGAATTTTTTTATAAACAATGCATCGATAATCGGTGCCCAGAGAAGTTTAAGACTGAATGGCCAAAAAGCAAATGAAAATGTGGCTTGTTGTGACCAAGTAACACCGTAGGTTTGAATGATTAAAGGTATTGATGCGGCCATACCAAGTGGTACGCCTTGAAGTAAATAGAGAAAAAGAAGAAGACTAATGCTGAATTTGTCCTTCTGCCACTCAGAAGATTTCGATTGTGACATCATGGTAGCAGCTGTTGAATCGTTTTCGATTAAAGCTTGTTTATCATTGGATTTTTTCTTTATTCGAGACCGAAATTCCATTCGAAATACGACAATGTAAACAACTATCAATTGTATACGAATCAACTACACGTAGTAGTTGAGTGTAGCCAATACTAATCGTATTTAGAAAATAGACATTATTTCAATTCGATTGAAGAGAAAAATCGATTTATCAGGTCGATTTTCGATCAAGAAAAGATTTGACCGTATTTGTTGAGTGTTATTTTCTGATTGGTTTAAAAATGACCATTAACCTGTCAACTGATAATTATTTATATTTTAAGTCCATCACTTTTCACTTTATTGATCATGTGATAAAAAGGTCTCTAATTCAATATCTCTCAACACTTTTTCTCTTTTTTTCTCAATTGTCATCAATCGATTCGATATGCCGTTGTTGTTTGTTATTCTATTGAAACAAAATTTTCTCATCTACATTGATGATGTATGATTGAATCAAAAAAGAAAATTAGAACGACTTCTGTCTATCTATCATGTCAAATAATCATTATTGTCAGCTGTCAAAACAGATCATGGCATTAAACATCTGAGTGTCATTTACAATTGATGAACATATTTATTTTGATTAAACAAAAGAAGGAAAAAGAAAATATTTAAAACAGTTTCTTTCGTTCTACATTGCCCTTGAACATTCGAGAGAACTAATTTGTTGTTTATAAGATTCACTAGTGGGTGGTCGAGAGAATTGCAACTGAATTTAGTCAATCGAAACCATCAAACGAGGTCAATTATGTCTATTGAGATATAAATGTAGGAAAAAAAATAATTGAAAAAAAAAACGAAGAATGTGGCCAAATACATGAATGAGATAACGCTCGATCGGTTTATATTTCAAGCATATGACAAATAGCACATTATCTGTAATTGGTGTTTGTTTAAGAGCGCACAGACAAAAACCAATGTACAATATTCTTTCGTTGAGAATAATTGATCAGCATCTAATTTATTGTATATGTGCATGTACAGAGAACATTGATAGTCTATTAAAAAGCATGCTGAGAATGAGAGTTTTGTCTGACTTTTTCTTTCTCGTTCTCTTCGGATGCATACTGAAATCTTGTGGATGTATTTATATAAATATTCCTATTGTGCAGAGAAGTGTAAACAGATCGAAGTGATATTGAAGAGAAGGAAGGTTTTTTTCTCTCTCCTGTTCTGGTGATGTTAAGTGATGGAGACGTACTTGAATAGAACTGCAAGATGAGACATAAAAGAGAGAGAGGGAGAGAATTGGTAGTGCTGACAGAAACAGATAATTTTTCTTTTTCTTCTTCTCATTATCAATGACATGTGAGATGAGAGAAATATCATCTTTAAAAAAAAATTATTTTACAAGGTCTCTTTCAAGACAATGACACAATGAAATATTCATGTTTATTCATCATTGTTTTCTCGTTTGTTTATTCAATTGAAACATTTGATTTGCCCACAGAAATTCATATTGGTAAATAAATTCAATACGAAGGAAAAAAAAAAGAGAAACTGTTTCAAGGAAATTCTTATGTTTATTTTTTGCTCTAGGTGCGATATTCGATACAGGAGACGTGCTATCTCGTCAAGCATTTGAATATGCTGTTGCAAAAATCAATTCTCAATCACAGATCTTTCAACGATCGAAATTAGTCGTCACACAAATTGATCTTGTCGATGCACACGATAGTTTTTCTGCTTACAAACTCGGTAATTAAACATTGATTTTTGTTCTCGTCTTTTTCTTTTCATTGTTTTGTTTGCAGTTTGTGCACAATTACAAAAAGGTATTGCCGCTCTATTTACCGGTCGACTGAGTCCGGCACTTGAGTTCGTTAGTTCATTAACACGACAACTACATATTCCATTATTTCTCTCATCACCCGATCCACAAACTAAAGTCGAATATTATATCATTAATGTTTATCCACATTATACAGCAACAAGTCAAGCATTTAGTGATTTAATTAAATTTCAACAATGGGACGAATTAGCCATCATAACTGAACATGCCGAAAGTAGGATTTATTTGAGTCAGTCGATGGAAAAACTGAGATTTCCGTTGACGTAGATTTGCTCTATTTACAAGATTTATTGAAATTACCGACGGATACAAATCAAATGAAAATCACAGTTAGACAATTACGAGGTCGGCCTGGTGTTGATAATTGGCATCCATTGATGCATCAATTGAAAGATATCGGAATATCGAAGTTTCTAATCGATGTTTCAACTGATAATCTCGATGATTTTTTTACTCATGTAAAAAAAACTTATTCAAACTATTTCCTATTTTGTTTTCTCTTTTATTCAGGCGAAAACTGTTGGATTAATTGGTCCATATTATGATTTTGTTTTAACTTCCCTAGTGAATCGATTTCATTTCTCTTTGATAAAGAGACAAAATTTTGTTTTTAGGATATCTCGGTGGTTAAATGGAACAAGATTTTGTATACATTAGTGAATATTACTGGTCTACAGTTTTTCGGTCGAGAAGATCCAGCTGTCGATGAATTCTTCGATACGAATACGAATTTCGATATCAACGCACCACTCGTACCCAACGAACGTTCTCTTCGTATGATACCGGCGTTGATCTATGATTCGGTTTATTTCTTTGCTCGAGCTTTATCGAAATTTATCGAACAACATCCGTTCAATGCCACTGTACTGACATGTGATGCGCAGAAACCATGGCTGCATGGATCGGCTTTCGCACATTTTTTGAAAAAGGTATAAACAAGCCGCAATTTGTTAGTTATTGTTTCTTTTTTGTATTCAGTTTGAAGCAAATGGAATCACAGGGAAGATAAAATTTGATGAAAACGGTCTGAGAACGGATGTTTCACTTGAAGTCGTTGATTTAGCAGCTGATGGTGTACAGAAAGTATGAATTTTTGTTTTCAATTGATCGAAGGAGAGAGAGGAAGTCTTCTGTAGCATGGTAAATGGTCGGCAAATTTACCGAATCGATTAGATATTCGACGGAATTTTTCGAAAGATTACGAAACTCGAAAACAAGAAATTCAAAATCAAACATTGAAAATCGTGACTGTCATCGTGAGTTCGATCTTCGACTAATTTTAATCTTCGATTATTGTTGTTGTTGTTTTTCTTCTAGGAAGCACCTTATGTTATGAGACGTAAATGATTATGAAATAGGGAAACTATGAAATTGATTTTTCGGTATTTTAGCATCGAATGGAAGTAATTCGACGATTGATTTCGAAGGATTTTGTGTCGATATTCTACTTGAATTAGCGAGACGATTGAATTTTTCATTTGAAATCGAAATTGTGAAAGATAAAATATTCGGAAAAAAGAATGAAAAAGGCGAATGGAATGGAATCATAGGAGAACTAGTGAATCGAGTAACAAACAAACGAGATTTTTGTTTTGTCAAAAGATTCTATCTCATTGATTTCTAGAGAGCAGATTTAGGCTTAGCTGGACTAACGATAACCTATCAACGTGAACAAGTATATTAATCGAGAATTATTATGATTTGTTGCATTGAAATATGTTGTTTTTCTAGGCAATTGATTTTACAAAGCCATTTTTAACCTTAGGGATTAATATTTTATATAAAAAAGCCAAACCTCTTGACCCGAATTTGTTCAGTTTTTTCAAACCATTGCAATTTCATGTTTGGCTCTATGTCATTGCGGCCTATATCAGTCTGTGACATGTTCTCTTATTTTTTTCTCGTTATGTTTTTCTTTTCGCTCTTGATTTAGTTGTTAGTATTGCACTTTATCTAGCAGCTCAATTATCACCCTATGAATGGCGAAATCCTCATCCATGTAAACGAACGCATGTCGAATTAGAAAATCAATTTTCAATGTTCAATTCGCTGTGGTTTCTAATCGGAAATATCATGCAGCAAGGTTAAAGACGTTCTTTTGTTTCTTTTTTGTATTCAAAAATGTTGTTTTTTTATCAGGTACGGATTTGAATCCAACAGCTCCATCGACTCGAATGATCAGTTGTCTTTGGGCTTTTTTTACATTGATTATTGTTTCATCGTACACGGCTAATTTAGGTGAAGAATTCGAGATCATTTTTGAAATAGAAACTAGTTCTCATAGAAGATCTTTTCTAGCTGCCTTTCTCACTGTTCAACGTATGCAAACGCCCATTGAAAATGCCGATGATTTAGCTGCACAAACTAAGATTAGTTACGGTGTTCAACGTGGAGGATCGACAGAGAATTTCTTTCGTGTAATTTTAGTGCTTTTTGGAATTATTCTTTTGAATTCATCGATGATTTTTGTTTTCAGGAATCGAAAATCGCCACTTACGAACGTATGTGGAATTACATATCGACAAATCAAGAAACTGTAAGTGTGGCATCGAGTGCAGAAGGTATTAAGAAAGTTCTCGATCCTGAAAGTAACTACGCATTTCTAATCGAATCAACAACAAGCGAATATAATATTATGCGAAATTGTAATCTAACAACAATTGGCGGTTTATTAGATTCAAAAGGTTACGGTTTCGGTGTTCCTCAAAGTAAGAAAACGAAATCAATATTTGCGTATTTCAAGTTATGAAATTAGATTCACCCTATCGAGATATTCTAAGTGATACAATTTTGAAATTACAAGACGAAGGTGTTATACAGAAATATTATAATAAATGGTGGAAGGAAGCATCGAATGTGAAATGTGATCAAGAAGATAAACGAAAAGATATCGCATCGGAATTAGGTTTTGCAACAATTGGAGGTGTTTTTGTTTTGTTAGCCTGTGGTTTATTACTTTCAATGCTTGTTGCAGCTGTTGAATTTAGTATTAAAATACGAAATCGAAAAGGACGACAAGTAAACTATCATCGTTCGTTTTCTTTTGTATTTTTAAATTCATATATCTATAGGTCTCTGTTCTCGAAGAAATGAAACGTTATTTTCGTTTTGCTATATTTAATGTAAGTGCTTCGAAACGACGAGCAAGTATATTTATCAAAGATGTTCCATTACTCGAGCCATACGATTGGAATAACGGACAGATAAAACACTGATACGTACACATGAAAAAAGACGATTCTTTCTTTGTTTTTTTTTCAAATAAATACTGATTTATAGATTGTTGTTATTATTATAATAATACACACGCACACACATGCAAACATTTGCTTGTTATGTTTATACAGAAGACAAATAGTTTGATTATATAAAAACAACGAAAAATAGGGCATATACAAATTTTGAAATAGTGAATAGAGAGAATATCAGATCGAGAAAATGACTAAAGAACTTTTGTCTAAACTAAAACACGAAACAAAAGAAAAAAGTTTTTGTTTGTTTTCCTTCTTATGTATGAATAGAGAAGGAGTACGAATATCAGTTTGAAATACATTGACACGAACAACATTTATATGAGTCAGATGACAGATTAATATCAGTGAAATGAAATGAGACAATTGCACAAAGATGAGCGAGAGAGAGAGAGAGAAGACAGAAAAGGCACTGATCTTGTTTATGTTTCACTTGTTTCGGTTGTGGTGACTGGCACTGTTGATTCCGACGGAGATTCCAATTGAGATGCCGCCAGTGGTGGTTGACTTGGTTGAGGTGAAGCGATCGGCGAATCTTCACCGACTCCTTCGTCATCGTCTAATGCAGTTTCTTTTTCTTTCGAAACTTTGCCTTTACGTTCTTTCGAACGTTTATTTTGAAACCAAACTTGAATAACACGGATATTGAGACCTGTATCAGCAGCTAATTGTTCGCGTTGATTTTTATTTGGTTTTGAACATGAATCAAATGATTTGTTTAAAATCTAAACAGATCGATGAGAATGAGAATAAAAAATGAGATAAACGAACTTCTAATTGTTGTGGTTTGATTGTCGTACGTCCGCCTTTCTTTTCCGGTGCTGTAGATGTCGATTGATTGGCATTGCCAATGGATCCATCCGATTCATTACCTGATTTACTATTTACAGCTTGAGATGTTTGCGCTTGATCATCGTTTTGTTCATCAAAATCTTCACTTTCCGTTCCACTTACACGACGTTTCGTCGGAGGTGGTGTAGATGTTGTTTCAGATGTACCTGGAGCTTTTCCTGTTGTTTCAGTAGATGGTACCATAGTAGATTCTTCGTTCTCAGTTGTTTCTGTCGAAGGAGCACTAGCTGCTGCTGCCGCCTTCTTTTTACTACCACGAGGAGCAGCTGGTTTCTTCTTTTCACCAGTTGCATTGGTTTTTGCTTTAGATTTCGATTTTGTTGGTCGTGTTTCTGGCACGACAATAGGTGTTGCAGATTTATCGTCTGTTGATGGTGGTGCATTAGATGTCATTGTTGGTGGTCTGAAAGGAAACGGTTGGCCAGGCGGTGGTGGACCACCACCAAAAGCCGGGTGAAAACCATACGGAGGCGGATATGGACCTGGAGGAAATGCCGGATTGTAAGCATTTGGAAAAGCGTTATACGCAGCAAAGTTCGGTGTCATATTATACATAGCTGCAATTTGTGCTTGTTGTTGAGCATTGGGTGCTGTTGAAGTGTTATTTGCGGAAGACGATTGAAGGAGAGATGCCGATGGATTATTCATAAAACCTACTTGAGCAAGAAGACTTTGTGAAGCATTGGGATTGAGCGTTCCGTTTGTGACTTTGCTTTCATCGTTATCATCTGTAGTTGAACTATCTTTCATGTCTTTCTTTGATTTTTTCTTTTTCGGTTTTTTTGCTGGTTTATTATCTTCATCGAGATCGTTCTCTCCATCGGTTTCACCCTTCTTTGCTTTGCCTTTTCCACGTGGATTAGTTTTTCGTGGTTTCTTTTTCGGTGGCAATGGTTCATCGAGAATATTCTGTGCAATCACATCCGTTTGTTCAGCTGCAGCAGCAGCACGTTTCTTTCCTTTCTTAGGTTTTGCTTTCGTTGCTGATTCCTGATTAATTTCAACTGGTGGAACATTGAATTGTGGTCGAAAGAATGTCGTCATTCCAGCTGCAGTCTGAGGTGAAAATGGAACGCCTGGACCTGGAGTAACAAACGGAAATGGATAGGGATTATTCGATGGACCTTGTGATTCGAATTCTAATAATGAAGAAAGTGCAGATGGTTTTTGATTGAGATTTGCTGATGAATCCGTAGCATTTGTTGGCGTTGTTTCAGTATGTGCTGGAGTCGTTGAAGGATCAGTTTGCTCATTTTCTGATGGATTTTTATGATGTGCGTCAGTCGAAGATAATATACCAGGTGGTGGTGGAACTGGAAGTCGTGGTTGTAGAGGAAAACCTGGTGGAAATGGATGATTTAGAGGCACATGTTGTGTTGTAGGAAAATTTGGAAGCATGAAATTAGGTGGCATTGGATTTGCTGAAAGACCACTCAATAATGACGATGATTCAGGTATTCTCGGTGGTGATGTCGTCCGTGGCGGTGGTGGTGGAGGCGATGGTGTCGAAGCAGGTTCAGCTTCGGTTTTTTTCTCTTGAGAATTTTTCGTTGTTTTTGTTTTCGTTGCCGGTGATCGACTTCGTTCTCTCTCATCATCCTGCGTTTGCTCCTAAAACCAAAGCAAAACATTCAACTGAATGAGATCACTAAAATCTCAGCAGCATACTTCTTCTGTAAAATCAGTATCATCGTCATCATCGTCCTCGTCCTCATCTTCATCTGTCTCATCATCATCATCATCATCACTTCCACTAGAAAACGTTCGTTTTCTATATCTTGATGTTTTCGTACTTCGTCGATTGCTCGAACGTGTCTGTACAGTTGCAGTTGTCGATGATTTCGATCTCGTTGCTGGCGGTCGACCTTTTCTCTCATTCGTTGTTTGTTTCTGTCGAGTAGCTTTCGCCTTGGGTGGCGTTCGTTTCACAGTCGTATTATTGCTACTATTCTGACGAGATTTCGGTGGTCGTCCCAACGGTCTTCCTGTGCTCGTCGTTGTTGTTGCTGTTGTTGTTATCGATGGTGGTGTTGGTTTGTCATCATTTTGCACTGTCTGTTCTTCGTTATTCAATTGATCGATCGACGATTGTTTGCCGTTAACCGTATTTGAAAGATCGCTATCAGTTGTTTCGTCTTCATCCTGATTGATTAATTTCTTTTCAGGATTTAAACACGATTGACAAACACATTCCAGTTCATTCAATGTCGAGCCATCGGCTGGCATTAATGCTGCTATGTCATTATCTTGTAAAACATGTTTACATTTGAAACAAACGAAACAATCGGCATGATAAATTCGACCTGTACGAACACGTCGAATGAATTCATGAGACTGAATCAGATTTTGACATGAAAAACATCGGTGAATGTATTTCTTGATGAAATCATCTTTGCAATAGAGTTTGCCTTCGCGAGAATAACATTGTTCGTTTAATAGACATCGGCAAACGAAACATCGGACACAATCCGGATGCCAATGACGATCGAGAACATTCGAAATCGTCGGATTGTAGATCGGCTGCGAACAACCTGAACATGAACTCACTGTTGCTGGTGCATTTCGAGATAGTTGACGCATTGGTCGATTGAAATTGTTGTTATTATTGTTATTCATTGAGATAGGTGAAGCTGGAAGTGGTGGACGTCGACGTTGTTGCTGCTGTTGTTGTTGCATTTTGTTTGATTGATTAATTCGAGATTTGAAGATAAATCATGTTTGTAGATGAGTTTTTCTCACGCCAATCCAGTCAGTTGATCTATTGGTGCCATTGAGATGTAGAGTTTGTTGACATATGCACTTCGGTGGATTTTTTGATAGGTTAACAAATGAGCCAATAGGAATTTTGACGTGGAACAAAGAGGGACAAAAAAAGGTTTGAAAAGAAATCAAAAAGATTGAAAAGAAGAACACAAGTCGATTTTTTTATTGCGAGAAAAAATTTTTTTTCCATCTCTGATTGGATCTTCGAATGACCATCTAAATAAACAATAAAGTCAATCAATCAATTAGTTCCATTTTGAAGGAGAATGATGACCGGTCCAAACACAAGCTCTCGTTCGACACAAAAAGAAACCAACGGAAATCAATATGTCAATTCCGATTCCACATCGAGCTTCGTCGGATTTGCTAATTTACCCAATCAAGTTCACCGAAAAATCGCCAAACGTGGCTTTGAATTCACACTTATGGTTGTCGGTATGGTTTTTTTTTGTTTTCCTATTCGTATCTCTTCGACTTTTCTCTTGTTGTCGTCATACAGGTGAAAGTGGCCTCGGCAAAGCAACGTTAGTCAATAGTTTGTTCCTAACTGATCTCTATCCCGAACGGCATATTCTCACTGGCCAAGGTTCGATTTCTTTTTGTGTTGATTTATTTCTTTTTTTTAATCTTACTGATTGAATAGAAAAAACTCGTCAAACGGTTAAAATCGAAGCGTCGACCGTTGAAATCGAAGAACGTGGTGTCAAAGTTCGTCTCACTGTCGTCGATACGCCTGGCTACGGCGATAGTATAAACACAACTGATTGCTACAAGTCAATTCTCAATTACATCGACAATCAATTCGAACGGTATCTCAACGATGAAAGCGGTCTCAATCGTCGAAATATCTCGGACAATCGTGTTCACTGTCTTTTCTATTTTATTTCGCCATTTAGTCGCGGGTTGGTTTCTTTTGCTAAAAAGTCAAACAAAGAGAAAAGCTATTCCCGAAAATTTCAGATTGAAACCGTTGGATATCGAATGTATGAAAGCATTGCATCACAAAGTGAACATCGTCCCGATTATCGCGAAAGCCGACGCGTTAACACGCGAAGAACTTGGTCAAATGAAGCAAAATGTTCGAATATTTCCGAGAGAAAACTCGTTTTTAAACAATGTCTTGTTCTGTTTTAGATTCTCGAGCAAATCCGTGAGCATAAAATTCAAATCTATCAAATTCCCGAATGTGATTCGGATGAAGATGAAGATTTCAAAGAGCAAAATCGTCAATTAAAATCAGCGGTGCCCTTCGCGGTCATTTCATCAACGCAAACCATCGAAGTCAAAGGCAAAAAGGTTCGAGGTCGAATGTACCCGTGGGGTTTAGTTGAAGTCGAAAACTCGGATCATTGTGATTTCATCAAGCTTCGAACGATGCTCATGTAAAAATAAGACAAAAAAAAGTTTTTGATTTTGTAAAGAGAAATTCGTTTGTTTAGAACGCATATGCAAGATCTTCAAGAAGTGACGCATGAAATTCACTATGAAAACTATCGATCGGACAAACTTCAACCGAAGAAGAACAATCTTCGTTCGAATGAAATCGACGCCGATGAACAACAAAAGAAATTAATCAAAGAAAAAGACGATGAAGTAACGTTTTTTGTCAAAGTTGTTTTCATCGAGTACATCTCGTCTTTTGTTTAGCTTCGTCGAATGCAAGACATGTTAGCGAAAATGCAAGGTCAATTAGCTGAAAAACAGCAACTCATCACGCCTTAATCGAAATCTGCTACTGCTTCTTCTTTTTTTTCTGTATTAATCACTAGTATTTGCAATCATCTTATTCTTCTGCATGTGTCTGATATTTACATGAAATAAAATTTTGTTACTATAGAAATTTCATTCAGTATTTTTTTTGTCTAAATATGCCAATCGATTTGTTGATTGCGAATAGTTTAATCATTGTTTGTTGGTTAACTCGAACGAAGATTCGTTCGTGGACAGTTCAACTCGCACGATCGATTGAATTCTATGAATTAAGTTATATGTTAATTCACGATCGAATCAAATATCTTTTACATCAACGTGTTAAACGACGAGAACAGAATCGAATCGAACGAAATTTATTATTCTTTTCACGACCTGACTTTTCACATGAAATTAATGTTCTCTTACGAACTCGATCGATCTAATCGCTATATATATATATTTACTATGCAATATTTGCTATCATATGTTGTATATAAACATTGAGTGTCACTTGGAAAAAGATTAACTCTGATTCCGAAACAATCACAAGAAAATCTTTCGCCTTTTACTAAAGATTTCTGTGTTTCGGAATAATTCAATGAGTCTTATAGACTAATTTTTCCTCGGCTCGTTTTCTAGCGGGCTTTCTTTCAATTCTCGAAGACAGGAAAAAAAACAGAATTGTTTCCCTTGTGTTGTTAGATCATCATCTAATTAACGTATATTCTTCTCGAGAGTGGCAACCTTTACCATAATTAACTTCAGTTAAGATCCCCAGAGGGGAAAGAAATCTGATCGTCGATGCAATGTTGTATATTCGATTGTTTTCTTTTTATCTTATCTCACGAAATTCTAAACTGAACACAGACTGATTCGAAATACGCAATATTTATTTAAATCATACGTGTATACATGTACAAATGTCACTGTATAGAATAGAAAAAAAAACGAAGAAGAAGAAGAAGGAGAAACACAGGAGATAAAATAAATAGAAAATAGGATGTGTAGGCGTGTATGTTTGTTAAACATCATCCCTGAAAATGAGAAAATTGAAATTGGAAAACGACTGAATTGATTTGATTTGATATTTACCGAATATATTCGACGTAATTAGCAGGAACCATGCCTTTATCGCCGTAACTATTTCGTGCTAGCCACCATAATGGTTCGACTTTTTTAATAATCATTAAAATTTGACCTTTTTTGAACGGTAAATCTTCATCATCCTGAGAAAATGAAATCGATTTTTCGTTGTAATTGAATATTTTCTCTCGCTTACTTTTCCTTCGAATTTATATTTCGTTCGAACTTGTGTTTTTGGATGCTACAAAAAATGAAATCGATTGATTAATAAAATAAATATATTAGATATGCGCTTACAATTCGAAGTAATGGTGACGTATCAAGTAGACGTTGTTTGTAAAACGTTAATAATTCTCTCATATTTGAAAAGGTTTTATCACCAATTTTGTAGATTGATTGAGTGGGATTTAGCGTGACATTGATTATATAATGACTTACTTTTGAACCTTCTCTAAACATGAACAACGAACAAGTGAGATGAAACTAATTTCTCAATCGAAAAATATTAATTTACTTGACACAAAGAACAAGATCGCCCTTAATAGTACCACTGGGACGAACGAGAAACGTTCCGTCCGATTGATTTAGTAGTGCATTGATTGCGTCATCACGCGTGAATTCATCGAATAGCCAACTAAAACAAAAAGTGCAAGTGAAAAAAAAAAGATTAATTTTTGGTATCTTACGTGTCTTCATCGCCGGCATCGAAGTCGGGTAAAGGTAGAGTGGACGTAGCTGGTTTTTGACCTATAACATTATTCATTCCATGTGTTCGATCTAAAATACACGAAAAGAAAGACTGATGCGTTTATCCCTGTACAAATAATTGTTCGAACCTGTGATCGTCATAGCGCAAGGTGTTGAACTTTTTTTTTTCGATGTTGACAAAAGAGTAAGGATGATTAATTTTCTCGACGGGTGGGTAAATAAAGCCGAGAGGTTAGGTGATGGTAACGATAGTAATAAAACTAAATCGATATAAAGAAGAAGAATAAGAACAAGAAGAAGAAAAAAAGGCAAAAAAGAGAGTGCAGAGAGAAGGAGAGAGAAGAAAAAAAAAGACAAAGAGAGAACGAACGGCTATCGGTAGGCAACTTATGGATGACGTGATCTTACAGGTCACCATCTTCTCGTTCTTCTCTTTTTCTTCTTGTTGGCTAATCGTTCTCTTTGAGCCAACAAATGCAAGAAGAAATCTGCTTTTCTTCTTCTTCTTCATCATCTGTATCCACTAAATAGACCCTCTTATAAATGGCAAACAAAAGAAAATATCAAAATGAAATGAATATTTGTATTTTTTATTTCTTCTCAATTTAATTTATATATAGACAAATGAGAATCTGTGTCATTTATTGATGCATACTTGCTTGATACCCTTTCGTCAGTTAAATGTGAGAGAATGTATATCAGATACAAAACAGAGCAGTTTGTCCTAGTAGGTGCAGAGCCTCAGTCTATGTGCTTATCAGTTTCAATCTTTAAATAAAATGAAATGTGGGTGGTATTGCATTGCACATAGACATATACAAAATAACCGATTCGTTTCTTTTTTGTGTGTTATTTTTGTTGTTAGGTCGATAAGTAAATGGATGACTTGCTTGATTGCTCATTGGACTCATAACATACATATGTATGCATAAAAAGATCATGATGTAATAATAAATCGTATATTTAGATATCCAGATGTTGCCTATAAGAGTAGACAACAGCAGGAGATGATGGTGGTTGTGGTGGTGCTCTTGTTGTATCATTTGTTCTTATTGAGAAATTCGAGCAAAGATGAAGAAGAAGAAGAAGAAGAAAAAAGACTAAGGACATGTTTGTTGACAATAACTATGTTTTAAAGATGATTGATGACAAGTCATTTCGTTCGTGATGACAACTCATGGAAGTCTATGTATTAGTTGTTGAAAGATGCATTCCTAGTTCATCTATATCAAGGCTAGACTTGCTGATAAACAGACCTTCGATGTTAATAATCATTTTATTCCACCAAGGCATTGATCTTCTTTGCCTTGAAGATACTTAGTAAAGCATTCATTTATCTCTTCTGTTTCTCCTAAGCATATCTGTACACACTCGAAATAATGTTCATTTCTTTTTCTTCTGTCTGTTGATCGACAGTAGCAGATTTGTTTGATTGCCCGGTAAATAGCTTTGAAGAAAAAAATAGTTCATTAGCATTCGATGCAAATACAAGGACAGTAAAGATATGTCGAATGGTAACCTTTGAAAATCAATTCGACATTCTGTTCTCTTATCTCTACTTGACCAATTCAAGTACATTATCAAACTAATAAAATATGTCGAACAATGAAGTCGTTTCTATGTAATCTCATTAGAATTCGAACAAATATTATCTTTCGTTTCGTCTCGTTTCGTTTAAAAAAACCCGATGAGTTTTTCTTTTTTTTGTTTTCATCATAAACATAAAAAAAAAGAAACAAAAAAAAATGAAAACTGAACGTAGTCTATACAAGTGCGTCTAAGTACGAATCATTTTCGAACGATTTAACTCGTCATACATCGGAAGTAATTCGATATATCGTGAGCCCATATAATTCTTATGAAAGCTAAAAAAAGAAAAAGAATTATCGATGAGTGAGACAAGATGATTAAAAATTACGTCATAGCTTCGGTTGCTTCTTCACGAGAACCGAATTCCGCATACCAAACAGGCGGACGACCACGAGGCGTCTCTTCTGGTTCAAGTCGAATCGGTACGACCGGTTCGAAGAACTAAACGATTTTCATGACAAAATATAAACAAAATCCGACGAATTTTACTTTATAAATATCGTTTTCACCAGCTTCAAATGGCACACCACGTAATTTGATTATAAATGCTACTGATACTGGACCTAGAGACAAACAACAATCGAGATTTCGTATAAAAATCCATTGTCCTACGTTTAAGTGATCCATTTGGATAATTATTTCCTCCGATACCGTCGTATGAATTGTAATCATTCGTCGGTGGCAATGACATTGGCGGACCGTTATGATAGGAATTGAGATTATTGTAATTATTTCCCATGTTCATATGTCCATTTTGATTCATGTAATTGCCTTGATGTGATGTTGGCGGTGGTAATGGCTGAGAATTTTGACTTCCTTTTGGTTTCGTCGGCGATTGATTATCGGCAACAATGGCTGACCGTGCTTCGGCATATGTTGATTTGAAAACTTCGATATAACTATTCGAAAAAGAAACATTGCGATTAACAACAAACAATGAAATGCTAAGAAAAACAAAATCAACAGAATAATAGCGAGAAACTCGATGTTATTTGTGTCTTAGACGAGATCAAGGCTGGGAGAGAGAGAGGAGTTTTGAAAAATATTCTATGCAAAAGCAACGAGAGTTTTAGAGAGGAAATGAAAATCTTCTTCTACTAAAAGGAAATATTCTTTATTTATTTTTTTGCGGACTGTTTACCGTACCGACGCCCCATATTCTTGCGATTGTATTCCAAAGCTCGTAGGGCATTGTTCATGTTCGTAAACGCGACGAAAGCCTCGCCTGCCGGTTTGCTCGCAGAGATGTGTACACCATTCTGAGCTATGTCGAGTCCTACAAGGTGATTCAATCCCAAAAAAACACGTTACATATTTATCCTTTCATAAAAATCATCGTTATATATTGGTCAGCCCGATATTTCACATCCTTTTTTTTTTGCTCAACTACGAACCGTTAAAAAAATTGATCACATCATCTTTGCTTGCGTCATACGGCAAACCACGAATTCGAACGACGGCTTCTTGCCAATTGTCGTTCGAGGATTTGTTCGATGAGTTATTCGATTGATTCTTCGTGTCGAACATATCTTTCGAATTCGATTCGAATACTTCGATGTAACCTGAAAGCAAAAACGGCTCGATCTCAGTGCACAATGAAATATCTAGCAAATTACGTGCGCCCATCATTTTCTTGTCGAAACTCTTCGCTTTTTCGAAATCTTCTTTACTTTCGAATGAAACAAAACATTCGCCAGTCAATCGACCTTGATCATTGGTCACAAATTGTGTTTGACGAATATTACAGCCTGCAAAACACAGTCTCCTTTCACCTTCGATTCGATTTTCACATCAAACTACCTTGAAGAAAATTTCTTATATCACTAACATTGGAATTCCACGGCAAACCACGAAGACGTACTACGTAATTAACACCGTTCATCGTCACAGTTGAATAAATGTACGAAAAAATGAGACTAATTTATGTGCGATGAATATACATAAATCGTTTGTTGTCGATAAACAGCCAATGATGGATTAACATGACTAGCACATCTATGCAAAACGCTTCGAGCCAATCGAATGCGATTCTTTGTCTCACAAGAATAGAGAAAAAAAGAAGAAACTAATAAGTCAATAGGTCAGAGTCGACTTGTTTGATTGATTGCACGTGTCCGACAATACATCGAATTTCGATCATGGACGGTCAGGATCCAGGCTATGGTCAAGGTATACCGCCTTCGACACCGACTCATTACACGCCGATGATGCCGATAGGTGCTTCGCCATCGGTGCCACCGCCATTGTCCTTGTCGTCATCGGATGTGAAATACAATCTCTACGATACGAGTATGAACGAAAACAAGCCGTTTAATGACGTCAACGGAATGCTTCAGCAGATTATGTCGATTGTCGATCAAAGTCTCGATGAAGCTCAAGCTAAGTGAGTGTCGGATTGACGAGAGTTTTTTTTTTGTTGGACCAACGATGAATTCTGTTGTTTAGAAAACACGCATTTAATCAAAGTCGACTTAAACCCGCATTTTTTCAAGTTCTCTGCGAAATCAAAGAGAAAACAGGTAGATCGATCCTCTCCTTCAACATCCTCAATCTTGTGATTTTTCTTAGCAATCAATCTTCGAAATTTACCCGAAGACGAACCACCTGACTCGCAATTGATGCGTCTCGATAACATGTTAATCGCCGAAGGTATCGCCGGACCCGAACGAACCAGTGGTTCGACGTCAGCTGCAAGTGCGAATGCAGCTGCAAGCATCAACGATGATTCAGCGCTCGAACACGGCGATTATCGAGCGAAATTAACTCAAATTCGACAGCTTTACCACAGCGAACTTGAGAAATATGTAAAATTCAAATCAATTTTGAATTCGTTTTGATGATTTTATTTGTTCGATTGTAGGAACAAGCATGTAATGATTTTACTAGTCATGTTATTAATCTCTTACGTGAACAAAGTCGAGCTCGGCCGATTTCACCGAGAGAAATCGATCGAATGGTTATGATCATTCGAAAGAAATTCTCGTCTATTCAATTACAATTGAAACAGAGCACGTGCGAAGCGGTTATGATACTTCGTTCGCGTTTTCTCGACGCGAGGTAAGACGAAATTCATCAAAACCAAACTTTGTTTATTTTGCTCCTCAAATTAGACGAAAACGTCGAAATTTCAGTAAAACAGCGACCGAAGTGTTAAACGAATATTTCTATTCACATCTATCGAATCCTTATCCAAGCGAAGAAGCCAAAGAAGAACTCGCTCGTAAATGTAGCATCAGTGTTTCACAGGTCAGCAACTGGTTCGGCAACAAACGTATTCGGTATAAGAAAAACATCGGCAAAGCTCAAGAAGAAGCCAATTTGTATGCATCGAAATTAGCTAATCAAGCCGCACAAGGTATCGGTGGTATGCGTCGAGACAGTGACAGTCCTCAGCATGGTACGAGCTTTGATATTGGCAAAGAAAGAATTTCTGTCTGAATTTTGACTTTTTTAGATAAATCTGCACGTAAAATTCGGTCATCACGAGTCAAAAAATAACTTCTTTCAATCGTGTGCAATGACAAACAAAAGCCAATTTGTATTTCTAATATGCATATGCGCTTTGTCTTTCTATTGAATCTCTGCATCATCTAAACTGATCTTCGTCATTATTCATCTACATTTTATTCGATATTAGTTTGTATAATTACATTTTCTCTCTCTCTGTTTTGTTTATCTAGTATTTTACGCTTTGCTCATGTCGAGTTATTTTCGAGTGTGTAGTGCTCTAATTCTTTTTTTTGTACAGTTTAGTTGTCGTTTTTTTTTCTTGTTTGGAGAAAAATAATATAAATCAAATCGTCAAACTAAAGAAAACAACTAAGAGAAGAAGTCTATTCGGAGAGGGGTCGATTGATGAATTGCAAAGATGAGTTCGACAACAATATCGAGCTGTGCCCATGTAAACACCACGAACAATCATCGTCGGATCATTGTAACTATTCTGTCGGCAATCAGCTGATGCACCACGTGAAACAATTTGCTTGTTATTTGCACCTGATCGCCAAATGATTTTCTACAAATGCAGAAAATTGATTCAGAGAACAAACATGGGGGAATTTATCAAAACACTCACATAACACCATTCTTCTGACTGAGCTATGATAGGAGTACCACGTTCGGTATTTAAACAATTCTTACATGAATAACAGTCAAAAGCATCCGATGTAATCAGATGAAAAACTAGAAAATCAATAACTATGAGACAGTAAATAGGCAGACAAAGTTCATACGAAGAATGATGACAACGATCGTAGATGTCGATTGCATGGCTTATAAACGCACGAAAGAATAGTGAAGTGTTCGAATAAAACCTTACAAATCGATTTTCAATTCTTCTTCGATGAACATCGATATATCAAGTAGTTGACTTTGTTTATGCAAAATAGATTCAAGTGGAAATCTTTCTCAGATGAAATTTAATCGAAAAAGAGAACAAAATGAAAAAAAACGCGAACTGGGTTTTACAAGAGGTAAAAAGTAAAAAGTAGTCTTTAGAATCCAACGCTCGGTGCCGATGATTGTTGAGCTAGAAGATCGCGAATTTCTCGTAGAACTTTAACTTCTTCAGTTATTTCCATTGCGATTTCGACTTGTTTCTTTTCTTTCTTGCTTGCTGCTATTCGATACAATTTATTAGCAGCTTTCATAACAAAAAATAACGCAAATGCAACGATAATCAATGTAATTATTGCTTGAATAAATTTTCCATAACGAATTACAACAGGTGGTTGTTCTTTGTAAACAAAATTCTGCATTTTAATCGTTAAATTAACGAAATCGACACCACCTAGAATAAGACCCAATGGTGGAGTAATAATATCATCGACTAATGATTGAACAACTGTTGTAAATGCTGTTCCAATAACAACACCGATTGCTAAATCCAAAATATTGCCTCGTGTAGCAAAACTAGAACAACAATTCGAATCATCTCTCTTTCTCGAGAGTTTCAATTCATTCAACGTACGATTTGAAATCTTTGCAGAAATTGAAACAACATTGTTTGGCACGTGCCATTGGGAAAAGTAATGTAGTAGAAAGACGAGTCAAGAATTACTGTCTGTATATATCCGAAGACTGAGAAAGAAACAATCTTCACCCAAAAAATTTACCCTTGAGTAATACGCGTTTTGTTTATCTTTCTTATGCACGCAGAAAACGTAATCATTAACTAATATTACTAAAATATACATATGGAATGATATTTCTATAGAAGAACACATACCGAGATAAACTCTCTCTCTGTTTGCTTTTATGCGTACATTCGTGTTTTTTTGCTCGAAATTAAATCTGACAGTTACAAGATATTTTTATTTGAAGTACAAAAAGAAAAAAAGAAAAGGTTATTCATTAGTGTAATAGTTGAAATTGCTTCGAACTTTACTGGTTAAATATTCGCCGTAATAACATTCGGGTATTTGTTCACTGACGCGTAATTTAACGTCAAGATTCGGTTCGAAAAAGAACGGCGTTGAAATACGCGATCGTGCCGGTTCAACGGGACTGACAACGCAATGTCGAGTCGAACGATATTTGTTATTTGTTATAAATTGAATAATATCACCGATGTTACATGTCAACGCAATTTGTTCTTCGATAACAATTGGATCGGCTGACACGTACGTCGCTTTCGATGCGTCATTAGTTCGAACATGAAGACAATTATGTGAATCGAGATCTTGATTGACAAATGTCAACCAACCGTAATCCGAATGTTCGCCACAACCGTGACCAAATTCCGGTGATTTACGTTCGTTAGGTGGTACAGCTGGATAACGAATGCAACGAATAACCTAAACAACGAATTGTTTTTTTCATTCGATTGAAGATATTTTTTGTTTTTACTCTACCCAAAATGAGTCATTCATTGTCGAATGAAAGTAATTCAATGGTAGATTCAATGAAAGTGCAATGGCACGCATAACTCGTTCGCCGGCGTGTAACATTGCGTTTGTATATTCTTCGATCGTTTGTTTAAAGATTGGTAATTCGTTTGGCCATGGATTTGTACCCAGAGCTAATTCTCGATAATCAGGCAGATTTTTTTGCGTGGAATGTTCGTCTGCAAATTGCAAGCGAAGCGGATGATTAGCGTCGAGTTCTCGATAGAGATCGAAGCCTTCATGACGGTCACGTTTGGCATTCGTGACATTTTCGCCAAGACTTTGATAGCCTCGGCCGAGACCGCCGATTTTATTCGTTGAATAATCTGAATTGAGAAATAAACGAGTTGCATATTGATTTTTGATTTTGTTGTCGAGCTCGAACAGTTGACGAGTGACGGACAATGTTCGAAGAAGCAAATCATTCGGAACACCATGACCGATAGCGTAGAAAAATCCGACATGTTCACAAGCATTGGCTAATCGATCGATGATCTCTCGAGGATATTCATTGGCTTCGTTCGAACTGCCGAATGACGAAAAATCGATAACAGGTAAAACAGGATTCGTATGAAGAACTAAATCCGATTGAGCATGAGTAGCATTCGAACGTTGCACAAGACGAGTGACAACCGGTGTAAACTGTTTGAATAACAATGATGAAGACGAACGCATTTTTTTTTGTTATGACGATTGTCATCTGACTTATTCGTATATTTATTCTCTTTCGAAAAGTTCTTATCTACCGTATCGAATCAGAAAAGCATCTTATATCGTATCACAAATAAGATATTCAGTTCTGCTTATCTTTTAAGATCAAAGTATTTTATTAATATGAATAAGAAAAAAAAATATCTGACATATATCGAATGATCGTCTATTTATCTTTTGAAGTAAGATGAGAAAGATCTCGTTTTCCAATAAAAGAATTCATTTCATTATCTGTTTTCGTTTTCAATGGTGAAATTGGAATCGTCGATGATGAACTACCACCGGTTTTCGTTCGATTTCTTGTCATGGGCCCTGTGTACGAGCCATTGATTGTCGAATGAAGAGGATTTCCTTTGGAGAAATTCGTATGTGCCGGTGTAATCGGTGTTCGAGACAATGGATCGAGATCACTTTGTTGAAGGAGACGTTGATGATGTCGACGAACGGGTGGCGTCGATATATTCGAACAATCGAGCGTGGGCGAATTGAGATCATGAGCTAATTGTTGAAAACGATGGATGGTTTCATCGTGAAGATTTTCTGTCGAATGAATTTGTTGTAATTGAAATTTATCGAGATCTTTCTCATCTGTTTGACTAAATAATTGAATAAATCGATTGAAAACCTTTTGAAATTGTTGAGCAAATAAATTCGTATAAATAAAAATTTGATTTTCAATAAATAACCGACGTTTATCATCGATTGGTAAATATCGACAATAGATTAACGTTGTACTTCGTATAAATGAAATCGTAAGAAATAAAATAACCCAAAATGTGGACAAACGAAGAAGACGTGTGAAAATTAAGATTGTATTAAAAACATTGAATTCAAATAGAATTGGTAGCCAATGTTGAAAGGCTTGATAGACATAGATAAATGGAAATACGGAATAATCGAGAATGAATATGGCAAGAGTGAAACTGGCGAGAAGAAAAATTGGACGAAGACCAAGATAGAGAAATATGACGAAAAGAAATAAAGAGATTCCAATAAAAAAATGCAATAATTGATTCATGATTGTTAAGAATAGAGAAATAAAAAAAATATAATATATGGATACAAAAGCAGCACACCCGATGTTTTCGTCGAACAAATGCAACAGGTTTATCCAATGAGGAATAGCAAGTTGTTAAAATGACGAATGATTGGTTAAGATATTCTACAATAAGAAACCATCGACTAAAACGGTAACGTAAAGTAAATCGAACTGACGCAATAACATCGTCATTTTCTAATTTTTAGATATGTTTAAAAAGATTTCACTTGAGTTACTCCGTCTGTAAGATGGGGTCCACTCCCAAACAACTCCAGAAAGAGGAACTTGAAGCTTTGACTTCTATGTACAATGATGCTTTAAAAGATCTTCGTAGTAATCGTGGCAAACATCAACGACCACCTCATTTCTCAGTGACAATCAAACTGCTGCAATCCGATTGTGTTATTGCAACAGAACCTCAACATGAGCCATCATTTGACTTAATTGTGCAAGAAACTCCTAAATATCCTCATGAGTAAATCATCATTTTAATTCAATCGATCTGTATGCTTGGTTTAGACTTCCGGAAATTGAATTAATCAATCCAAGAAACATTCCAAATGACGCTCTCGTACAATGTGAACAAGAGCTCACACTTATCATGCAAGAAAATCTCGGACAAGTTGTTGATTGATCTGACAAATTCATTGTCTCAATCGTTTCGATTGTGTTTAGGTAATGATGTTTCAATTAATTCAACATGCTCGAGAATTTCTCGATCAATATCGTCCAAAAATTTGTTCTCAACTACCAGTTCAGATTTCTCCGATCATCGAAACTAATCCCGAGAACGAAGTACGCGTTCGTTCGAATGATATGCTCACTCTAGACTTTCATCGTTGATTTAGACTGATCAACAAATCGAACGTGAAATCGACGAAATACGTGAACGATACTCGAAAGAAGCTGAAAAACAACGTCATCATCGACTTGTCGATCATTCTCGTTCGAAACAAGTGAATTTCTCTCGAATTCTCTCCGAAACAACAATTAAATTCGAGCAACCTCGCGAGATCACCGTTCGTCGTGGTCATAGTCTTCACAAAGAAACTCATCCGACATCATCCGAATGCATTCTTCATGTGTCCTATCTCTGTACCGATTGTGATTCAGCGAATATCTATTGTTTACATGAATGGAATTTTGACAATCCTGATTTCAAAGATCAAGAAGATTTCCTCGCACAATACCGTCGAGAAATCGGCAATATTGAAAATGAAATTAAAGGTTTGATGAAACATCAACATCATTGTCTTCTCAAAATCGTTGCTTATCAATATCGAGATCATAATGATGGTTGTTTTACATTTCGAGTAAAGATTCTTTTGTTTTGATTTGCGTGAAATGAAAAAAAAACAACATTGAATTGAAATCCAAAGGTTCTAACTGAATGGCCAGAAGCAAGTTCGTTGGAAGTATTCGATTCTTGTCCAGTTTCGGAATCGTTGCTGAAGAAAATCGCGACGGCTCTCTGTGAAGCTCTGGCATTTATACATTCGAAATCGATTATTCATCGTGGAATCAATGTAGATGGAGAATTTCACTTTCTGTTCACTTCGATTTCTTTCTTTTTCAATAGGCAACATCTGTTTATCTTTGTGCAACAGGAGTGAAATTAGCTCGGACAAGTTTTGTTCGAAGGTTTGCATGAATTTCGTACTTTCTCATCAATGACAAGTTGTTCATTAGATTAAATAATCTGCATATATATTATCAAGAAGGGCAAACACCACGGTCCGTTCATGGTTCGCCTAAGAACGATATTTATGATATGGTATTTCAATTGAATGTTGTCGATGATGATGTGAATGTCGTTTCTAGGGCATACTTTTGTTGAATTTGAGTACGGGAAGAGTTCATCAGTGTATTATCGATGCACCTTCGACACTTTCGGATAAATTTCGAAATTTTCTTCAACGGTAAAATGATTTGATTGAGAGAGACGAGATTTTCGAAGTCAATCTTTAGATGTGCAAATGGTGAATCATTGAAACAATTGTCATCAGATGCATTTCTTGTTCATGCAGCTGAGTCACAGAAGAATTTTGATCGGTTAATGTCCGATTCAGATAGTACGATCGAATAAACTCAACGTTTTCATTTATTCGTTTGTTTTTCTTTCGTTCTCGTAGCACATGATACAAGTTCATCGAATCCTAATCGAGATGGTATACTTGTCTCTCCTCAATCACGGTTGACATCTGATTTTGAAGTCATTGGAATGATTGGTCAAGGCGGATTTGGACATGTTTTTAAAGTAAATCGTTTGCGCTCGATTCTTATCTCGATCTCTTCAATCAGGTACAAAACAAACTCGATGGTTGTTTCTATGCTGTCAAACAGATTCTTCTTAAAAGTGCAAACAAACATGTGAATAAAAAAATCACGCGTGAAGTTAAACTACTCTCGAAATTGAATCATCAGAATATCGTTCGGTAGATAATTAATATTGAAATTGAGTTTATGTAAATTCGCTCTCGTCTTTAGTTATTACAGTACGTGGACTGAACAAATGGCATTACGAGATGAAAGTAAATCGATCAGTGGTTCAACAAAATCTAAATCGATGTCAAAGAGAAAATCACTGAAGAATGGTGATAGTCTAAGAGATCAAGTGAATATTGTTATACCGGAGTTATCGAGCTCGAATGAGCATGATCATGACGGTGATGATGATGATGATAGTTCATCGAGTTCAACACAATTGTCCGATGATGAGAGTGGAGTTTTTGATACGAGGTAGAATTCGATGTGTGTAAAAGTTGTTGTTGAATATCCTGTTGATTTTTCAGAAGTTTTCATCCGGTTGAAAGAAGTGAAGTTGTTATTTTCTTTGACGATAATGATAACGATGACAATGTAAGTGATTATGAAAGAACTGAATTCGAAATAAATCGAATTGAATTTCAAGAAATCGGAACATATGATCAAGCTGAAAGAACCATCGAATTCATCGTCATCAACATCATCATCGGAAAAGACTTCCGAAGGTGAACGTATTCAACGTGTTCTCTTCATTCAAGTAATCAATGAAAATTATGTTCTTTGTGATTGAATGACAAAAATATTTTGTAGATGGAATATTGCGAAGGCAATACATTGAAACAATTGATTGAACGATGTATTCTACAAGAAAAACCCGCTATGATTTGGATGTTATTGAGAGAGATTCTCGATGGTCTTCGACATATGCATTCAGAAGTAGAATTTTGCATTTTTTGGTTCGTAGTTTGATAAATATCTTTCATAGGGAATTATTCATCGAGATTTAAAACCTGGAAATATTCTCTTAGATGCGAATGGACATGCAAAAATTGGGGATCTCGGTCTTGCAACCATTAGTAAATTATCCGTAAGATGAAATATCGATCATTAAACATAGATTTCATTGTTTTCTTTTCTGAAAGGGATACACGGATTCATCGGCTCAGATTAATCAAGGCCCTCACTCTCGTTCGAGTTGGTCCGTAGAACTAAAAGACGGTAGTGGCCTGGTCAGTTCACCTGCAGGTACCAAATTTTACATGGCACCTGAACTCCTCAATTGTCCTCGGATAGCTGCGACTAAAGTTCGTTGACATTGACCTCTCAATACCCTCAAAAATCTACATTTCTAGAAAGTCGATATCTATAGTGTAGGAATTACATTCTTTGAAATGTGTTATCCATTTAATACAAGCATGGAACGAGCGAAAACACTTACCGAAATACGTCTTCCAGCCATTCACGTACCCGAACATTTCAAACAGAAACCATTTGAACAACATGTAAGAAATGTTTAGTTTTTTTTTCGAAAACGATCGACTAGAATTTGATTGATTTAGTATGAATTACTTAAACAAATGCTTAATCACGATCCAGATCAACGACCGAGTGCAAATACACTTCTCGAATCGAATATCATTCCTATTGAACAGAAAGAACAATTCGAACAGTTGTTAGACACAATGTTTGATAGTCAAAATGATAAACTACAATCGCGTTATTACGAAAAAACAATTCGAAAGTTATATCAACGAAAAAATCCCATTGCACTCGATGCAACATTCGACACAGACTTACAGTTAGATTTCAATCATGTAAGAACGAACGTAAAAAACAAAAAAAAAAAAGATCGAATGTCTTTTTCTTTTTGCTTGTGTTAGCTGGCAATTTTACATCGAGATTCTCAAATCCACACGAATTTACGTAATAGTTTCGTTCGTATTTGTGAAAAATACGGCGCATTTCTTATTCGTTTGCCTATACTCCTTCCTGATCCATCGATCTACAATAAACCTGAATTTTCAACATTGAAATATCTTTCCTCATCGGGTCTTGTCGTTTCACTTCCATTCGATTCGAAAGTTCCATTAGCTCGTTTCATTGCTCGTTGCGTATCGCATCACGGTCTCGACGGGCTCACAACTCTTCGATGCTATCAAATCGGTAATGTCTATCGTAATACAAACAATGAAATGCATCCGAAAGAACTCACCGAATGTGGTTACGACATCATCTTTACAGAAAACACGTAGATTTTCAATTCATATCGAACAATGAATGAATGAATTGATTCTTTTAGTTTGTTGCCAGACGCAGAAATTCTTGCTCTTAGTAAAGATGTTCTCGAAGAATTGCAAATATTCAAAGTAGAATTTCTTTCGATAACAACAACAACAACAACAAAAAGCACATTTATTTAGAAACGAAATGTTTTCATTCGACTGAATCATAGTCAACTCATACGTGCTATTTTAATGTATTATGACATACCAATGACAAAGATCAATTCATGTTTAACAGCTATACATAAAGTAAAAAGATTGTTGTTTTCTTTTTTGGAAAGACAAGTTTTGTTTTTAGAATCGATCTGACTCTTCACATTCGAGTATCGCCATGCATTTGATAGACAATGGTGTTAATGATCAAATAGCTAAGCGTATTCAATCGTTAATTGACATCGATGGTCCTTTCGATGATGTCATCAAACATTTTAAAATTTGTGCACAAGCAAACACAGAAGGTTCGAAACTAATGAAACAAATTATTGAAGAACTTGAAACAATTGTGAAATATGCACGATTATTTGGCGTGACTACATCCGTGAGAAATTGGCTGTTTGATAAAAAATATATTTCTACCTTTTTTCTTGTTTTCAGATTCATTTAACCGCTCAATTTGCCACACTCAATTCTGTATTGGATATTAATACATTTTCCGGATTCTTCTTTCAATTTGCTTCGGTTGTTCAGCGAAAACGAGGACCAGTCTACGAAGTTTATGCAGGCGGTGGTCGATACGATTCATTAGTAAATCTGATTCATTAATCAAACAAACAGAGAAACTAAAAGAAAATTTATTTTGCTTTCTTAGCTCGCACAATTTCGACGTCCATCACAGAAAAATCACTCCTATGAGCTACCGCATATTGTTGGTGTTAGTTTCGGCATCGAACGTTTCCTTCAAATGACAACTGTTCCCAAGATACCAACAAAACTATGTGATACTGCCATATGTTTAGCCAATCATCCCGATAAATTGCTCAATCTTCGACTTGAATTAGTACAAATCGGAGTTGGCATTGATGTACTCCATCAATTAGAATTACCATTGGTAAATATCTATTTTTCTCGAGCAAAACAAAAATAAATACAACACCGGTTGCAATTTAGAACTTCTATATGCTTGATGAATATTGCATCAGTTGTGGTTATAAACATTTAATCTATATGAAAGATCCAATCGAAGGTTTTCGTTTGCGTACGTATGAAAACAAGAACGCTCCGACTGATAATCGTCTATCGACCGATAAAATTCTTCAACAGTATCGTGAAGAATTACAAAATAATACAAATCTCTTGACATCGACATCAAATGGAACATTAACCAATGAAATCGAACAGATTCCACCTCAGTCAACACTCGGTACACCGAGTAGTTTACAAATGAAAAGCACGCCATCATTATCAACGATCAATACAACCAACGAACCGATTAGTTCCGGTGCACAGTTAAATGTCTATCTGTATTTTATTGAAGCAGTGAATAAAGCAATACCAAAGAAGAGAATCGAAATTCAAGTAAAAATCGACGAAAATTTTGTTCTTTCTGATTTTATTTTCTTTTTCAAAGATTCAATATAAACTATCGACATTGTTATCCTGGTTTACATCTAAAGGTCGAATAGAAGTATTTGTTTTCGATCTACCTGATACAATTCTAACAACATTAACATCAAGTCTACGCATCGAAGATGAGTCGTCCTATAAAACATCGGTGGAAACTATCATCGACAACATTCACAACACCCGTTATCGTGACACAATAAATTCGTTTGCAGATAAATTCAAAGAACTACGATTCTTTAAAAAAAGTAAATTATTCGTTATTTCATCTTATAAAACGGACTTTTGCCGATTTATGGCGGCGTTTACTTGAGACAGAGAGCATGATTATGTACAATTTCATTCCAACTTGATCTTTATTTTTCTTTTTTTTGGTGTTTGTTAATAAAGTATTTCAACCTATTTTGGACTCGGTGTTCTTCTTTTTTTGTTAAAAATAAAAAAAAATTTTGTTGGAAAGACTCAAAAATCTGTGTTTTACTTTATAATCAATATAGATACAAGAACAAGAAGAAGAAGAAAAAACACGAAACTACGAAATCGATTTTCTTTGAATTTGTTCGATTATATTCCATAATTTAAGTAATTTACCGATTTTAAGTATTGACATTCGAAATAAATCTTCGCGTTTAAGTTCGTAAAGTTTGCTACCATTGATTTGATATTTGTACAATAGAATCGATGCATATTCGTATCCTTGATGGGAAAAGAACTCGTTTAAATTGTCGATTGACCAATGATGTACATCAGGTATATCACCGCGTATGCCGAGTAACTGTTCGATAGTTATTGGTGGTAGATTAGGATGTGTTAAAACAGGTTTTCGAAAAAGAGAATCATCGGAGGATTTGTTCAGACGAGATTTTTTATTTGATTCATTCGACGACGGTATTGTTTGTGTACGTGTACGTTTTTTTGATGATGCAGCCGGTGGTGGTGGAGGAGGTGGAAGGAATAATGGTATATTGGTTGTGAGTGTATTTTCTTTTATCATATGTAGTTGACCGGAATTATTATTTTGATCGAGTGAATCTGTGTAAAAAGAAAGCAGAGTTATCAGTACGATTGTGATAAGAGAAAATCTAGCCGCTGGGAAAGGTCTGACTCAAGTTTTTTTTACTTTACTTTACTTTGCTCTGCTCTGATGAATGAGAGTCAATTATGTAATCGAGTCATAGTAAGTAACTATAATGTGTTGAATAGAGTATAAAAAGAACGAACAAAGAGAGAGAGAGAGAGAGAGAGAGAGAAAAGAACGATTTGCATCTATGCATACCCGTTTTAAGTACAGCGAATTCAGGTGATGGTGTTTCGCGTGTATGACTCGTCAGAGAAGTACCAGTAGCATTTGCTGACCATTGTGGATCAGTAAACGGAATTGTGCCAGCAGCTGCTGCTGCAGCCATAGCTTCATATGGACTCATCGGTGTGGCCGTGGGAGTTTTTTGATTGTAGCAAATGTTCATTTTTTCAATTAATTTCGCATATTTCTCGTTTTTAATTCGTATTGTAAAGCCACCTTTATGAAATACTTTTGTTATAAGACCGTATTTAAGTAGATCGTCAAGTATGGCAAGAATTTCTTCGCGTTGATAGGAAATCTGATTGCCTTTGCAACGTTTACCAACATATTTGAGTATACGTTCAAGATCAGGTCGACATTTACGCCGTTTTATTTCATCAATCGCTTGAAAAACAGGACGAAAACGTACGTCAGTTATAATATTTAATAAATCACATGATCCGACGACTGTATGATTATTGTCAGAAAGAGTGGTGCTACTGGTTGTTGTTGTTATCGAATACGTCGAAGATGAAGAAGAAGAAGAAGAAGAGGAACACGATGAAGAATCGTTAACATCAGTAAAAGATGGAGGAGGAGTTGGTAGATTTCTTTTACGATGAAACGATGGTGATTGTACATGTGATGAATTCATTGTTGTAATTGGCGAGAAGATCATCTAAAAAAGAAAGAAATTCTTACCAACATCATCCAAATTGGAGTAGTGTGTATTTTCAATTGTATGCGCGTAAGAAAAGCGCGCGCGCGCCTGTTGTTGTTTTTTTTCTCTTGTGTCGCCGCCGTCTTCTTTCTCTCTCTCTCTCTCTTTCTCCTTCCCTCCCTTCTTCCTTCAATGCAATGTAATGATGGATGATCACATTGCGCTATACACTCACAAAGAAAGAGAAGAGAAGAGAGAGAGAGAGCATACTCTCGCTTTTTTAGGATAGAGCGCTATATGCGTTCGCTTACTTCAGAAAGAGAAGAGAAGAAAAAAAAGAATAATTATGCGACGACGAATGTTCAATCGAGGTCAAAATAAAGAGAAAAAGTCTTCTCGCATCCTTTCTATCCCTCAAAATTTTCGAGTATATATGCATACATATACGTACATTTATCGCTCATTATCGTTATACCCTGAGAAAAAAAAGAAACGAAAGAGAGAAAGAGAGAGAGAAAGATTTTTTTCCTTCATTTTCAAAATAAATATGGAAAAGTCTTCGTCGTTTGTTCATCGATTGTAAACTAAAAAAGCAGAAGAATATCTGATGTAAAGTGTTTCAAGCAAAAAAAAAACTCCGACATCGAAACAAAAGAAACTACGGATGATGATGATGAGAAGAAGAAGAAGAAGAAGAAGACGACGCGATATATAGAAGTAGTAGTAGTAGTCTAGTAGTGGGTGGGGGAGAGAAGCAGCAAACGAGCGTGCGCGAGAGCGAGTAAGCAATGCTTTCTTTCTGTTTCTCTTCTCTGTTTCTCTCTCTCTCTCTGTCTCTGTCTCTGTCTGTCTGTCGACACACACATCAACGAGCGAAGGAAAGCGAGCAAGTAAAAGAGAAAGAAAGAAGGAGAGAAAGAGATGCGACGAAAAAGCAAAAAGGTTTTTTCGGTTGTTAATAAGTAGGAATCATAAGAAAGCACAACACATCACACGTGTACATTCTTCTCTTCGTCCGTCCGCTCGTTTCCATTTTGTCTTCTTCTCCTATCTCTTAACACATACACACAAGGAAAAAAAACTTTTTCTATTTGTACACATATAAACAGAATAATTTTTTTTTAATATTTTCACCTGCATATAAATGTATTCAACAGCAACAAAAAAGAAAAGAAAAGAAAAGAATGGGAGAACAGAAGGATGATAACAAAGACGACGATGTGTTGTTTTTTTTTATTAATCATTATATAATAATTTTGTTCTCGAACGATGATGACAAAAAAATACGAAATAATATTCAGCACCATCAGGATATCATTATCATTTAACATTAAAAAGTATCTTTTATTTCGAAAATAATGATACAACCATTTCTTGCAAATGTTACCAGAGAAAAATGTAATTTAGCTTTGTTTAAAAAAAAGAAAAATATCTATCGAAAAAAGTCATTAAGTCTTTTGGCCTACCCAATATAATACTCGCTTTCAGCCTCCTACTCGACACATAAATTCTGAAAATTTTGCCGTGATAGCCGTAGCATAATCATGCTGAAATTTGCTGTTTATGTATTGGCTTTTCTATTTATTGTACAAATCGATGCTGTTCAACAGAGCAAGCAGTCATCATCATCCTCATTTCTTCGTTGTTTATCTGGTTACCGTGATAAGTATGTGATTACAAGAAAAAAGAAACAATTGATTTCGTCTTCTTCTTCAGTGACGGTAAACTTCTCGATTGTCCACCAAATAAAATCTTTACTAAATGCGCAACGAAATGTCCGCAAACATGCCAAAATCCATATCTAAATTCGGATAACAAAGAATGTCTACGAAATTGCCGTTCGGGCTGCGTTTGCCGAAATGGTACATTGATTGACGAAGGTCGAGATCGTGAATGTGTACAACAAGAAGATTGTACATGTATTCATCATGATCGAGTCTATATGCCCGATGAAATTCGTCATCGACCGGGACAAAAATGGTTCGTTTTTTGGTGTTTTCAATTGAGAGATTTAGTTTTTTTTTCTTCTGTTTAGTCAATGTAAAAACGGTGCTTGGATTTGTCATGATCAACCGTTTACAGCTCGAACATGTTCAATTGCCGGTCTTACACATGTCGAAACATTCGATGGTTCACTATTGAGTGTTAAACCAGCGAGCTATCTTCTCGTCAAAGTACGAAAATTCGAATTGTTTCTGCTTTTTTTTTCGTCTTTTTTGAAAAGAAAATCCTAATTGCACATTAAAACAGCTGTTTTCATCGATTCGTGCAGCTGTGACACGAACAAAGAAAACGAATTAGATCCTAATCGATTTTTTTCCTGTTCTCATCCTCTTTTTCAGAACATTGGCGAACAAACCAAAACTCTTCGTATTGAAACATCCGTTCAAAACAATTACCAACGTCAATTGACATTCGTCTATGGTGATCATACAGTTGTCCTATCGGATATTCAAACCATTTCAGTCGACAATAAACATGTCAAACAACTTCCGTATTACACCACTGAGTTCAGCATTCGTCAAGGAACATCACAATTTATTTTAATTGAATCTCATGATTTAACTGTTGCTTATGATGGCAATGCTGTCTATGTGACATTGGAATCGTACTATCGAGAACGTATCCGAGGTTTGTGCGGTGCATTTGATTATAATGAACGTGGTGATTTACGTTTACCGAACGGTAAATTAACGTGTGACACACATATCTTCAGTCGAGCTTATTTACTCAATGATACGAAACAAAGTTCCGAAGAGAAACTTCCCGAAAAATATGATCGATCTGCAGCTGTATGTTTTTTGTTTATTTCATGTTTTCAAAATGAATTCGTTTTACTTTTAGGATAAAATTTGTCATGAAATTAAAAATCGTGTCTGTAAACGTGGTGCTTATGTCGCTGGTTTACTTTTATCTTGTGTCGAAGATCAACGTTATTCAACACTTGGCTCATGTTATTGGCATTCAGCATTTGCTCATGCTTGTGCTTTGATCGGTTTCGATCTTCCCGAACAAACATCGAAATGGCGAGAACAATGTCGAGATGTCTATCATCAATGTGAATCAGGCACTGTCTATAGTCAATGTCCAAATTCATGTTTGAAATCTTGTTCACATCGAGACAATGAACATGAATCGAATGATGTTTGTCGACAACAATGTCTTGCTGGTTGTGTCTGTTCGCATCATAATTATTTCGATACAAAACAAAATCTCAATCAACCCGTACAATGTAAACAAGAATCGCAATGTTCATGTTACGATGAGCAAAAGAAAGAATATCATCGATCAGGTGCCATTGTCAAACGTGGTCAATGTTCGACTTGGTAAATTACAACTGTCATTTATAATCTCGATATTGCTTTCGTTTTCGTTTAGTATTTGTTTGAATGGACGATTTCAATGTAATAGTGACAAATGTAATCAAACGAGTGTGATTTGTCCAAATAATTTTATTTTTACTGAAACAAGTCTCTCAACATGTCCGAAAACATGTTCCAATCATTTGATATGGAAAAATTGCTACAAATACCGATCGGGTTGCGATTGTCCAACGAATATGATTCGAGATGAACACACAAATCGATGCGTCTATCCCAAACATTGTTCATGTCAATTTCGAAAGAAAATCTTTCCCTATGGTTCGAAAATCACTCAAGATTGTAATGAATGGTAAGAGTTCATTTATTAAATTGCATCTTTATTTTTCTTTTATAGTACGTGCGTATCTGGTCAATGGTCATGCACAGAATTAGATTGTTCTCGAACATGTAGCATTGTTCGTAATAAACATTTTACAACATTCAAAGGACAATATTTGAAACTTGAAAGTGGTTCATGTGCATATACAGTTGCTAAACATCGAACGAATAAACAAAAATTTAGTTTAATAATAAGCAATCAACTGTCGGATGATTTGAAAAATACATTAAAAGGCAAATTAATTATCAATGGAACTGAATTTACACTTGAATCAGACAAAGGACTTACGACTACGGATGGTCAACAAATTTCAACATTACCCGCACAATATCCAACATTTACAATTTATAAAGCTGGATTATTCTTAGTTATTAATGGTACTCATTTTATTCTTCGATGGGATTATGGTAATCGAATTTATTTAACCATTGATAGTCGTTGGAAAGGCAAATTGGATGGTGTTTGCAGTGAATATGTTCGTACTAGTTCGGGATTGGTTCTTCACAAACATAAACATGTCAATGCTTGGAAAGTTGATAGAAAATGTAAAGTTCAAGTTAATAAAACAATTGAAAGCAAAGAAAAATGGCGATGGGCTTATGACCGTTGTATTGCTATATTCAATGGCACATCATTACAAGGTACACCATTTGCAACATGTTTGAGTCGATTAAATGAAGAACGACGAAAAGTCTTATACAAACAATGTATTGAAGAAACATGCAGGTTAGCGAGAAAATTCTTGAGAGTGTTTATTTATTTGTTTTATGATTAGCTGTGCTATTGATGCACATGATTGTCCAACACTTTGTTCATGGTATGCATCATTGGCAGAAATCTGTCGAAAAGATGGTTATCCAGTTGAACAGTGGCGAAATGAGAAATTCTGTCGTGAGTGAAAATTTACATTTGTTGATAGAAATTTCTCTTTTGTTTTCGCAGCATTACCATGCCAAGAGAATGAAGAATATAAATCCTGTGGAACATTATGTCAAAAGACATGCAAAGATGTTCTGGGTGCACCATCAACGAAATGTTACAATGATACATGCAATGAAGGTTGCTATTGTAAGGAAGGTTATGTTATGAATGACGATGGTGATTGTATTCATTCGAGTGATTGTTCTGGAACAACAACAACAACACCACGTCCTTCAACTAAACCTATCACAACAGTTACTGGTAAATAACATTGAGAAAGCAATCTTCACCCTCAAAACTATTATTTTCTAGTTAATACTGTTCGAACAACACCGAAGAGTAATGGAACTGTTACAAAAACAACTCGAGCATCAACAACAACAACTACTACTACTACAACAACACGAAAACCATGTACGGAAATCGAATGGATTACAACACTTGTTACTTCGAATTCTATTCGAACAAGTCCAATTGACATCGCTAATAAACAAGACTTCATCAGCAACGGTGTCGATTTTACTGACAAAAATCCAACCATTGAAGTTGACCTACCCAATGGCGGTGCTATTGTTCGAGATCTCACACTATCATCGACCAATATTGCTCAAATCGAAGTCACATTCGTCACAGAATCAGGTGTTTCAACAACACCTGTTCAAGGTTCACCCAATGATCTTGGCGAAGACAAATTTCCAACCGAACAAGTCACTCGTGTTCTTGTTAAAATACTTAGTACAAGCAACGATCAAGCTCCACACGATGTAACAATGTCAATCATTGTTTGTACGGAAAGTTTACCTACAACAACACAAACAACAACGAAAGGCTGTGATGAACTCGAGTTAATTGGATTTCTTACAGCAACAAATGCAATTACGACATCACCTTCGGAGATTCCAAATCTAGGAGATTTAGTCAGTGCAGGTGTTAACTTTGTTGACACAAATCCAGTTCTAGTCATCAATATTCCAACGGGAGGTGCGATTGTTCGTGATATTCAATTACATTCAACCAATGTTCAACAGATTCAAGTCATTTTTACAACTGAATCTGGTAACAAATTAAGTCCAATTTATGGTTCACCAACTGCATTACGAACAAATCAATTTCCAACAGAAAAAACAGGCGAAATTATTGTTGTTATCACTAGTACAACCGATGGTCAACCACCCAGTAACGTAACATTGTCGATTATTACATGTTCAGAAGATTTTCTTACAACTCTTGCACCAACAACATTTGTTTTAACAACAACCGGTCAAATCTGTGAAGAAACACAATACATTGATACACTTCTATCAACGAATTCCATTCAAATTCAACCTGATGAAATTGCTAACAAACAAGATCTTGCTGCTAAAGGTGCCGATTTCAATAGTACAAATCCAACTATTCAAATTACATTACCTGACGGTGGTGTCATCATTCGAGATCTTGATCTTTTCTCGAGTAATGTCGCTGAAGTTCAATTGATATTTATTGCACCCAACGGGCAAGAATTAACAACAATCCAAGGCGGACCAACATCCTTCTCGTCAAGTCAATATCCAACTGAAAATGTTGGTGCAGTTACAATTAAAATTACTAGCACAAGTGACGGTGAAGCCCCACAAGATGTCACACTCTCTGTTATTATCTGCAATCCACCAGTAACAACAACTGTGACAACTTTACAAAGTACAACGCCTAAAGTCTGCGAAGAAGTTGAATTCATCAACACCATCGTTAGTAGTTCATCAATCACAGTACAACCCAATGATATTCCAAACAAAGAAGATTTTCTTACAACTGGAGTTGATTTCAATGATACAACACCTAGTATTATCATTGCTGTTCCCAACGGTGGAGCCATTGTTCGGGATGTTGATGTCTTTTCAAGTAATGTCGCCGAAGTTCAAGTGACATTTACCACCATCGAAGGCGTTTCATCGGGACCTTTTGTTGGTCAACCTACAGACTTGCCCAACAGCCTCTTTCCAACTGAGAAAGTTACTGATATCACCATTACAATTACCAAAACAACAGATGGTCAATCACCTCAAGATGTCACGCTTTCGGTACATGTTTGTGCTCAACCAACAACTGCTACCGGAGTTCCATCAACCTTACAAAGTACAACGCCTAAAGTCTGCGAAGAAGTTGAATTCATCAACATCATCGTTAGTAGTTCATCAATCACAGTACAACCCAATGATATTCCAAATAAAGAAGATTTTCTTACGACTGGAGTTGATTTCAATGATACAACACCTAGTATTATCATTACCGTTCCCAACGGTGGAGCCATTGTTCTTGATGTTGATGTCTTTTCAAGTAATGTCGCCGAAGTTCAAGTGACATTTACCACCATCGAAGGCGTTTCATCGGGACCTTTTGTTGGTCAACCTACAGACTTGCCCAACAGCCTCTTTCCAACTGAGAAAGTTACTGATATCACCATTACAATTACCAAAACAACAGATGGTCAATCACCTCAAGACGTCACGCTTTCGGTACATGTCTGTGCTCAACTATCCGCTACCACCCCCATAGCTGAATCAACCACTACTGTTGCTACAACGTCCTCAGAAGGTACACTTGCTCCAGGAAAAACCACAACCGCTGATCAAGGTACAACTGAAGGTACTGTTGCACCAGGAGAATCAACAACCGCTGGTGAAACAACACCTGAAGGTACACTTGCTCCAGGAGAATCAACAACCGCTGGTGAATCAACAACTGCTGGTGAATCAACAACCGCTGGTCAAACAACACCTGAAGGTACACTTGCTCCAGGAGAAACCACAACCGCTGGTGAAACAACATCTGAAGGTCAAACTACCGGTGAAGGTACTGTTGCACCGGGAGAATCAACAACCACTGGTGAATCAACAACTTCTGGTGAAACAACATCTGAAGGTCAAACTACCGGTGAAGGCACAGTTGCACCGGTAGAATCTACAACGGCTGGTGAATCAACATCGGAAGGTACTGTTGCAACAGGAGAATCAACAATCGCTGGTGAATCAACTACCGTTGGTCAAACTACAGCTGGTCAAACTACAACAGAAGGTACACTGGCTCCAGGTGAATCAACGTCGCTTGGTACAGTGCTCTCGACATTAGGTACGGCGGAAACCACCACACTTCTCACAGCGACAACAGGAAAATATTGCGAAGAAGTAGAATACATCA
>Ga0209930_1000180_pt1 | contig 233453 bp, 214 predicted proteins | sample ThiBiot_500_biof_2_FD_183948 | JGI IMG/M metagenome (GOLD analysis project Ga0209930, IMG submission 183948) | Wastewater bioreactor microbial communities from Cape Town, South Africa - Thiocy_cont_500_biof (SPAdes) | ecosystem: Engineered > Bioreactor > Thiocyanate-remediating >...
AGCGAGCCGTCGCGCAGGCACACGTAGCAGACGTTGTGGATGTCGCCGTTGGCCTGCTCGGTGGGATGCGTGCCGGCGATGATGTTGATGTTGTAATGGACGGCCAGACGGCTGAACAGCTCCTTCACCTGCGGCGTGTAGTGGCTGAGCTTGCGGATCGAATCCACCGGCGACAGCTCGGTGTTCTCGATCGACAGCAGCTGCAGCGTGATCAGCTCGGGGAAGGTGACGAAGTCGGCGTTGTAGTCGGCGGCGATGTCGGTGAAGTACTCGACCTGGGTGGCGAACTCCTCGAACGAGGCGATGCGCCGCTGCTGATACTGCACCGAGGCCACCCGCACCGCGTCGGGCAGGCGTTGCGGCGAGGGGATCGAGGGGGTGTCGGGCTGGTCCAGCAGTTGCGGGTTGCGCCAGACCAGGTGCACGGCATAGCCCAGCGATTCGTGGTCGGAGGGCACGTAGCCGCGCAGCAGGCCGATCACCTCGAAATCGTTGGAGAGCTGGAAACTCAGCGTGAGGTCGCGCCGCCGGCCGTCGGTCACCGCCTGCACGTAGGCCTCGGCACTGCCGTAGCGCGCGATGTTCTTCGCCAGCCCCGGAATGCGCCCGCCGAACACGATGCCGCGCAGCTTGAGGTTCATGCACAACCGCTTGCGCGCGCGATACAGCCGCTGGCCGATGCGCATGCCGCGGTAGTCCGGGTGCACCACGACTTCCATGCCGTACAGCCAGTTGCCGTCCGGCTTGTGGCGCGAGGCCATGCCGCCGCCGGTGATCTCCATCCAGGTGTGCGGCGCCAGCGCGGTGGCCTCGTCGATGCGGAAGGTGGCGCAGTAGCCGACGATGCGGCCTTCGTACTCGACCACGAATTGGCCTTCCGGAAAGTGCGTCTGCTGCGAGCGCAGCATCTCGGCCGAGTGGCCCCATTCCGGGCTGTAGACCCGCCCGGTGAGTTCCACCAATTGCGGCACGTCGGCCGGCTGCGCCTGGCGCAACAGCAACCGTGGGGTGTTTTCGCTGGATTTGCCTGCCATGCGGGCCATTATGCATGGGCCTGTCGAGGCTCAGGTGAAGGCGTGGCGCAGGCACGGTTACACTGGCGACCACCGCAACGGAGACCACCGATGAACGAACCCAGCCGCAGCACCAGCTACCGGGTCGGACGGTTGTGGCGCGACGGCGGATGGCAACGCGATGCCAGCTTCGCAGTGGACGCCGGGGGCGTGCTGGTCGATGCGAACGATGGCGTCGAGACGATCGGGCAGTGGGTGCTGCCCGGCATGCCGAACCTCCATTCCCACGCATTCCAGCGTGCGATGGCCGGCCTGGCCGAACGCCGGGGCAGGGCGGACGACAGTTTCTGGAGTTGGCGCGAGGCGATGTACGGCTTCGCCGCGGTGATCGATCCGGAGTCGCTGCAGGCGATCGCCGCGCAGCTCTACGTCGAGATGCTCAAGGCCGGCTACACCCGCGTGTGCGAATTCCACTACCTGCACCACCGGCCCGACGGCACGCCGTACGCGCAGGCCGAGGCCATGTCGCTGGCACTCGTCGCAGCCGCGCGCGAAGCCGGCATCGGCCTGACCCTGTTGCCGGTGCTGTACATGAGCGGCGGCTTTGACGGCCGTGCACTGGGCGAACGGCAGCGGCGCTTCGGCCACGACGTGGATGGCTACCTGCGCCTGCTCGACACGCTGCACGCGCACGCGGATGACGACCTGCGCGTCGGCACCGCGCTGCATTCGTTGCGCGCCGTGCCGGAAGCGGCGTTGCGCGAAGTGCTGACCAGTCCGCGGATCCGCACCGGGCCGATCCACATCCACATCGCCGAACAGATCGGCGAGGTGCAGGATTGCCTGGCCATTCGTGGCGCGCGCCCGGTCGAGTGGCTGTTCGACCACGCCGAGGTCGATGCCCGCTGGTGCCTGGTACACGCCACCCATCTGACCGAGGCGGAGACCGCGCGGATCGCCGCCAGCGGCGCGGTGGCCGGCTTGTGTCCGACCACCGAGGCGAATCTCGGCGACGGCCTGTTTCCGCTGGCGGCCTATCTCGATGCTGGCGGCGCGTTCGGCATCGGCTCGGATTCGCACATTTCCGTTTCGCCGGTGGAAGAACTGCGCTGGCTCGAATACGGCCAGCGGCTGCTCACCCGCCGCCGCAACATCGCTGCCCGCCAACCCGGCGCCAGCGTGGGCGAAACGCTGTGGCGCGGCGCGCTGGCCGGCGGTGCCCGCGCCAGCGGCCTGCCGATCGGCGAACTGCGCGCCGGCGCGCGCGCCGACCTGATCGTGCTGGACGACAACTCGCCGCTGCTCGCTGCGCGCGACGAGGCATCCGTGCTCGACAGCTGGCTGTTCGCCGGCAACACGCCGCTGGTGCGCGACGTGATGGTCGGTGGCCGCTGGCAGGTACGCGGTTTCCGCCATCGCGACGAGGAGCGCATCGCGCAGCGTTATCGACGCGTCGTCGACTCGCTCTGAATTTGCCTGAAGTCATGAACGCGCCCGTCTGCCCCGGCTAGCCTGAACGCCATCGCCGCCTTCGGGCGGTTCTCGGGCGGAGCGCCTGCATGGCCGTGACCACGCCGTTGCCCGCCGCGGAGGCGGTATTTCGCGCCCGCGGCCTGACCAAGACCTACCGCATGGGCGAGGTAGAGGTGCATGCCCTGCGTGGGGTCGACCTGGACCTGTTCCGCGGCGAGTTCGTGGTGCTGCTGGGGCCCTCGGGCAGCGGCAAGTCGACCCTGCTGAACATCCTGGGCGGGCTCGACGCGCCCAGCGCTGGCGAGGTCTGGTACGAGGGGCATCACCTGACCGGCGCCAGCGAGCGTGAGCTGACGCTGTTCCGCCGCGAGCACGTCGGCTTCGTGTTCCAGTTCTACAACCTGATCCCCAGCCTCACCGCGCGCGAGAACGTGGCGATCGTCACCGAGATCGCCGAGCAGCCGATGACGCCGGAGGAGGCGCTGGCGCGGGTGGACCTGGCCGACCGCATGGACCACTTCCCGGCGCAGTTGTCCGGCGGCCAGCAGCAGCGGGTGGCGATCGCCCGCGCGATCGCCAAGCGGCCGGCGGTGCTGCTGTGCGACGAGCCCACCGGCGCGCTCGATTCGGCCACCGGCGTGCGCGTGCTGGAGGCACTGGAACGGGTCAACGCGGAGCTGGGCACCACCACGGTGGTGATCACCCACAACGCGGACATCGCACGCATGGCGCATCGCGTGCTGTACCTGGGCGACGGCCGCATCGTGCGCGAGGAACGCCCGGCGCGGCGCACGCCGGCGAAAGAGCTGCGCTGGTGAGCGCGCTGACGCGCAAGGCGTGGCGCGACCTGTGGCACCTGCGCGGGCAGGCGCTGGCGATCGCGCTGGTGATCGCCGGCGGTGTCGCCACGCTGGTGATGTCGCAGTCCACCTACGAATCGCTCACCGCGACGCGCGAGCAGTTCTACCGGCAGGCGGCGCTGGCCGACCTGTGGGCGCCGCTGGCGCGCGCGCCGGATACCTTGCTGGCGCATCTGGCGGCGCTGCCCGGTGTGCAGACCGTGCAGGCGCGGCTGGTGGCGCTGGGCACGCTGGGCGTGCCCGGCTTCGACGAGCCAGTGCGCGCCGAGGTGGTGTCGCTGCCGCTGGAAGGCGGCCAGCCGCTGCTCAACCGGGTGCAGCTGCGCAGCGGCCGCCTGCCCGATGCGGAGCTCGACAACGAGGTGGTGGTGGGGGAGGCGTTCGCTGCGGCGCACGCCCTGCGCGTCGGCGACAGCCTGCGGATGACTCTGCGCGGCCGCCAGCGCTGGCTGCGCGTGGTCGGCGTGGGCACCTCGCCGGAGTACGTCTACCAGAGTCCGCCGGGCACCGTCTTTCCCGACTTCAAACGCTACGCCGTGCTGTGGATGAACCGCCACGCGATGGAAAAAGCGCTCGACATGGACGGCGCGTTCAACAACGTGGTGCTGCGCCTGCTGCCCGGTGCGCGGCCGGCTGCGGTGATCGCCGGGCTGGATGGCGCGCTGGCGCGCTACGGCGGCGTCGGCGCCTACGGTCGCCACGAGCAGACCTCGGCGCGCTACCTGGAAGAGGAGATGCGCCAGCTGCGGACCATGGCGCGGCTGTTCCCGGCGATCTTCCTGGGCGTGGCCGCGTTCCTGCTGCACGTGGTGCTGATGCGCCTGATCGGCACCCAGCGCGAGCAGATCGGCGTGCTCAAGGCGTTCGGCTACAGCCACCGCGCGCTGGCGGGGCACTACCTGGGCATGGCGGCGGCGATCGCGTTGCTCGGCGCCTTGCTGGGCATCGCGCTCGGCGCCGGGCTGGGCCGCTGGCTGGCCCACGTCTACCAGGACATCTACCGCTTCCCGTTCCTCGCCTGGCGGCTCAGCCCCTGGGCAATCGCCACCGGTACCGCGGTCAGCATGGCCGCCGCCGCGGCCGGTGCGCTGATGGCGCTGCGCGCGGCCGCCAGCCTGCCGCCGGCCGAGGCGATGCGCGCCCCGGCGCCGCCGCGTTTCGGCCCCACCCTGATCGAGCGGCTGGGCCTGCAGCGCTGGCTGTCGCAGCCGGCGCGGATGGTCCTGCGCGACCTCGAGCGCCGCCCCGGCCGCGCCGCGTTCACCGTGCTCGGGCTGGCACTGGCCTGCGCGGTGATCATGGTCGGCCGCTTCCAGGGCGATGCGGTCGGCTACATGGTCGATACCCAGCTCAGCATCGCCCAGCACCATGACCTGGCGGTGAGCTTCATCGAACCGGCGCCGCGCCGGGTGCTGTTCGAGCTGGCCGCGCTGCCCGGCGTGCGCGAGGCCGAGCCGATCCGGACCGCGCCGGTGCGGCTGGTCCACGGCCTGCGCAGCTATCGCACGGTGATCGAGGGGCTGCCGCCGGCGGCGCGCCTGCGCCGGCCGCTGGATGCCCGGCTCGGCGTGATCACGCCGCCGGCCGATGGCGTGCTGCTGACCGACTACCTGCAGCGCATGCTGGCGCTCGAGCCTGGCGACACGATCGAGGTGCAGGCCCTGCAGGGGCATCGCCATGTGCGCGACGTGCGCGTGGCCGGCTTCGTGCGCGAGACGATCGGGGCGCAGGGCTACATGGACCTGGACGCGCTGAACCGGCTGCTCGGCGACGGCGACGTGGTTTCCGGCGTGCTGCTCGGCGTGCTGCCCGGCGCCGAGGCGGACGTCTATGCGCGGCTGGACCGCCGCCCGTGGGTGGCCGGCATCAGCTCGCGGCTGGCCGCGGTGCGCAGCTTCTACGCCACCATGGGCGAGAGCCTGCTGGTGTTCACCTGGGTGGCGGCGCTGCTCGGCGGGGTGATCAATTTCGGGCTGGTCTACAACGCGGCGCGGATCAGCCTGTCCGAGCGCGGCCGCGAGCTGGCCAGCCTGCGCGTGCTGGGCATGACCGAGGGCGAGGTGAGCGCGCTGCTGCTGGGACAGCTCGGCCTGCTGGTGGCGATCTCGCTGCCGTTCGGCTTCGCCGCGGGCTGGGGCCTGTGCTGGGTGATGGTGCAGGGCTTCCAGTCCGAGCTGTTCCGCATCCCGATCCGGCTGACCACCGCCACTTACGCGTTCGCCGGGCTGATGGTGCTCGGCGCCAGCGTGGTTTCCGCGCTGCTGGTGCACCGGCGCATTGCGCGGCTGGACCTGATCGCCGTATTGAAGACCCGCGAGTGAGGAGTGCCCGATGAGCGTGAAGCGCCACCGCTGGATCGTTGCCGCCGTCGCGGTCGCCGCCATCGCCGCCGCGGCGTGGTGGGCGCTGCAGACCGCGCCGCGCTCGCTCGACGTGGCGGCGGTCACGCGCGGCCCGCTGGTGCAGCGCTTCGAGGAAGAGGGCCGCACCCAGTTGCCGCGGCGCTGGCTGCTGTCGGCGCCGATCGCCGGCACACTGCGGCGGATCGACCTGCTGCAGGGCGACGCGGTGAAGGCCGGGCAGGTGGTGGCGGTGATCGAGCCGCTGCAGGGCGCCTTGCTGGACCCGGCCAACCGCACCCGTCTGCTGGCCGAGGAGCAGGCCGCACAGGCCTCGATGCAGGCCGCGCAGCAGCGGCTGGCGGCCGCCCAGGCCGATGCCGGGCTGGCCGCGCGCGACGCGCTCCGCATGCGCACGCTCGGCGCGTCCGGCGTGGTGAGCGTGGCCGCGCTCGATGAAGTCGAGGCGCGACTGGCCCGCGCGCAGGCGGCCGCCGCGGCGGCGCAGGCCGAACGGCGCGCCGCCGGGCAGCAGCGTGCGGCGCTGACGGCGCTGCTGTCCGGGCAGGGCCGCAGCGGCGGGCAGGTGGTCGAGCTGCGTGCGCCGATCGACGGCGTGGTCCTGCATCGCTTCCAGGAAAGCACGGCGCCGGTGCAGGCCGGGCAGTCGCTGCTGGAACTGGGCGATCTGCGCCAGCTCGAGGTGATGGTGCAGGCGCTGTCGCAGCAGGCCATCGCGCTGCGGCCGGGGTCGCCGGCGCGGATCCTGCGCTGGGGCGGCGCGGACGCGCTGCCGGCGCGGGTGACGCGGATCGAGCCGGGCGGTTTCACCAAGATCTCGGCGCTGGGCGTGGAGGAGCAGCGCACCCTGGTGTGGCTGGACATCACCGCGCCGCGCGCGCAGTGGGCGTCGCTGGGCGACGGCTACCGGGTCGAGGTGGAGTTCGAGGTGGGGCGTCGCCCCGACGTGCTGCAGGTGCCGTCCAGCGCGCTGTTCCGCGACGGCCGGCGCTGGGCGGTGTATCGCGTGACGGGCGGCCGTGCGCGGCTGACGGAGGTCACTCCAGGGATGCAGGGCGATGGCGCGACGGAGATCGTGGCGGGCCTGCGCCAGGGCGAGCGCGTGGTCGCGTATCCGGACGATCGCATCGTCGACGGGCTGCGCGTGCGCTCGCTGGCCGCGTCGCCGTGAAGGCACTGCGCCGCTCGCGGGGATCGGCCCGTGCGGTGGCTGAGCAATCGGTTTAGCCTGTGTCGGCGTTGCGGGTCGTCGACGACGGTTTTCCGAAACCACCAAAGGGGGAGTCTCATGCAAAGTTCTGCGGATCTGGGCAAGTTGCTGCTTCGTGTCGTGCTGGGCGTGCTGATCCTGTTCCATGGCGTGTCCAAGCTGATCCACGGGCCGGGTTACATCCTCGGCGTGGTGACCGGTGCCGGCCTGCCGTCGTTCATCGCCTATGGCGTGTACGTGGGCGAGGTGGTCGCGCCGCTGATGCTGCTGCTCGGTTACTGGACGCGGGTCGGCGGGCTGATCATCGTGATCAACATGCTGGTGGCGATCGGGCTGGTGCATATGGGCCAGCTCGCCACGCTGGCCGACACCGGCGGCTGGGCGCTGGAGCTGCAGGGCATGTATTTCGGCACCGCGCTGGCGATCATGCTGCTCGGCGCCGGCCGCTACAGCCTGGGCGGCAGCGGCGGCCGCTGGAATTGAGCCGGCTTCTGTCCGCCATTGATTGACCGGAACGCCCGCCTGCCACGGCGGGCGTTTCGCATGCACTCCCGCGGCCGTACCGGATGCTTCGCAGACGCAGCGCGATTTGTCACACTCGCGTTTTGCCCGATGGCGCCGCATGCGCACCCATGCCCTTGCCGCGGTAGGACTGGCGCTGTGCTCGGCGCTGTTCTTCACGCTCACCTACGTGCTCAACCGCAGCCTGGTCGCCGGCGGCGGGCATTGGGCGTGGGCGGTGATCCTGCGCTACCTGATCACGTTGCCGCTGCTGGCCGTGGTGCTGCCACTGCAGGGCGGACTGGGCGAACTGCCGCACGAGCTGCGCCGGCATGCGCGGCCCTGGCTGCTGTGGAGCGGCGTGGGTTTCGTGCTGTTCGGCGTGCCGCTGACCTGGGCGGCCAGCAGCGGGCCGTCGTGGCTGGTTGCCGGCAGCTTCCAGACCACCGTGCTGGCCGGGCCGCTGCTGGCGCCGCTGATCTATCGCGACGAACGGCGCCGGCTGGCCGGGCGCACGCTCGCGCTCGGCGCGCTGATCGTGGCCGGCGTGTTCGCGCTGCAGTGGGGCCATGCGCAGGGCCACTTGCGCGCCGGCGACTGGCTGGCGATCGGCGCGGTGGTGCTGTCCGCGTTCGCCTATCCGCTGGGCAACCGCAAGCTGCTGCTGCACCTGGAACAGTGCGGCACACGGCTCAACGCGGTGCAGCGGGTGTTCGGCATGACGCTGTGCAGCTGGCCGCTGTGGCTGGCGTTCGCGCTGGTTGCCTGGTTCACCGTCGGTCCGCCGAGCTTGCGCGAGGCGCTGCTGGCCGGCGGCGTGGCGCTGTCCTCGGGCACCATCGCCACGATCCTGTTTTTCCGCGCCACCGACATGGTGCGCCGCGAGCCGACCGCGCTGGCCGCAGTGGAGGCGATGCAGGCGGCCGAGCTGCTGTTCGCCACGCTGCTCGGCGTGCTGTTGCTCGGCGAGGCGTGGCCGCACGGCTACGCCGCGTTCGGCGCGCTGGCGATCATCGTCGGCATCGCGCTGTTCGGCTGGCTCAGCGGGCGCGGCGCGGCCGGGCATGACGAGGCCGTGCGCGCGTTGCGCGGCGACCGCAGTGCCTGAAAGACATGACTGCCGGCACGTGCAGGCATCGTGGCGATAGCGTATTCCGGAACGTTCCGGACCGCCTGCAGGAGAAGCCCGTGCCGACAGTCATCCCTCCTTCGCCGCGACGTGCCGTTCTCTACGGCGGCTTCGTCGCCGGTTCGCTCGACGTCCTAGTCGCGGCGCTGATCAACCAGGTCGATCCGCTCGTCATCCTGCGCGCGATCGCCAGCGGCCTGCTCGGCCGCGCGGCGTTCGCCGGCGGGTTGCCGGTGTCGCTGCTGGGGCTGCTGCTGCAATGGGCGATGTCGCTGCTGATCGCGGCGATCTTCGTGCTGGCCGGGCAACGCCTGGCGTGGATGTGCCGTCGCTGGATCCCCGCGGGCCTCGCTTACGGCGTGGTGGTCTTCGTGGTGATGGAGTTCGTGGTGGTGCCGCTGTCGGCCGCGAAGAATCCCCATTTCACGGCGCTGTCGCTGCTCGAGAACGTACTGGCAATGCTGCTGTACGGCCTGATCATCGCGTTCTTCGCGCGGCGGGTACGCTAAGCTCTCCGACCCTTCCGGTTCGTGCCGCAGTGCAGGCAGTGACGTGACGACAGCTTCGATGCCCGCAGCGGCGCCCTCATCCACGGACGCCGACGCGCGCTACATCCACCACGGCACAGCAGACTTCCGTCGCACCAATCTCGCGTTGTTCGCCGCCGGTTTCGCCACCTTCGGCCTGCTGTATTGCGTGCAACCGCTGATGCCGGAGTTCAGCCGGCACTACGGGGTGAGCGAGGCGGGCGCGGCGCTGTCGTTGTCGCTGACCACCGGCGTGCTGGCGTTCGCGATGCTGTTCGCCGGCGCGCTGTCCGATGCATGGGGACGCAAGTCGCTGATGGTGGCCTCGCTGCTCAGCTCGGCGGTGCTGGTGCTGGTGACTGCGATGATGCCGGACTGGACCGCACTGCTGGTGGTGCGCACGCTGCTGGGGCTGACCCTGAGCGGGCTGCCGGCGGTGGCGATGACCTACCTCAGCGAGGAGATGCACGTCGAATCGATCGGCCTGGGCATGGGCCTGTACATCAGCGGCAGTGCCGTCGGCGGCATGGGCGGGCGGCTGATCACCGGCGTGCTGGCGGACTTCTTCGGCTGGCGCGTCGGGGTGGCCGTGGTGGCGGTGATCGGCCTCGTCGCCGCGCTGGTGTTCTGGCGGATGCTGCCGGCGTCGCGGCATTTCACGCCGCAGCCGTTGCGCTGGCGCACGGTCGCGGGACGCTTCAACGGCATCTTCCATGACCGCGGTTTGCCGTGGCTGTTCGTCGAAGGCTTCCTGCTGCTCGGCGCGTTCGTCACCGTCTACAACTATCTCGGCTATCGGCTGCTGGCGCCGCCGTACAACTTGAGCCAGGCAGTCGTGGGCCTGATCTTCGGCATCTATCTGGTGGGCACGTTCAGCTCGGCGTGGATGGGCCACCTGGCCGGCAAGCTGGGCCGGCGCAAGGTGCTGTGGACGGCGCTGGCGCTGATGCTGGCGGGGGTGGCGCTGACCACGGCGCAACCGCTGTGGCTGGTGATGGCCGGCATCGTGGCGGTGACGTTCGGTTTCTTCGGCGGCCACTCGATCGTCAGCAGCTGGGTCGGTCGTCGCGCCGGCGCGGCGAAAGCACAGGCCGCGTCGGTGTACCTGTTCTGCTACTACATGGGATCCAGCATCGCCGGTGCCAGCGGCGGCTTGTTCTACGCTTCGCACGGCTGGGCCGGCGTGGCGCTGTTTGTCGGCGTACTCGTCTTGCTCGGCTTGCTGATCGCACTGTGGCTGTTCCGCCTGCCGCCGCTGGTCAATGTGGCCACCTCGCCGACGCCGATGAGCAAGGGCGCGATGGGGTGAGAGCCGGGAATAGGGGATAGGAAATAGAAAACGCAAAGCGCGTGCTTCGGCTCTTCCTATTCTCGATTCCCTATTCCCTATTCTCGGCCTTGCCGCAACATCCCCTTCACCGCGTCGTAGTCGCCGTCGTTCGCGGCTGCTGGAAGCCCGAGCAGATGGGTCAGCAGCGGATAGACGTCCACGTTCGGGAACGCCGGGACTTTCGCGCCGACACGAAACGCCGGTCCGTGCGCGATGAAGATCGCCTGCATGTCGGGCTCGGCGTTGTCGTAGCCGTGGTTGCCGAGGCTGGGCGGGTCTTTCTTCGCGGCCAGCTTGGCGCGGCTGGCGATGCGCCAGTGCACGTTCGCCAGGCAGATCAGCTGCGGCACCCGCGGATTGCTGCCGTAGTCGAAGCGCGCCGGCACCCGGGTCTTGTCCCAGCAGCGCATGTGCTGCTGCGGCTGTTCCAGCTTGCGTTCGATCGCGGCGAAGCGGGTGCGGTCTTCCGCGCTGTCGGAGCGCGGATTGAAGCCGGCCACGATGCCCTCGCTCACCAGTTGCACCTGGTCCAGCGGCAGCAGGTCGTCCAGCAGCACGGTGTTGCCGGCCGGCACCGCGGCCATGCCGTGGTCGGACAGCACGATCAGATTGATGCGCTGGAACAGCCCGCGCTGCTTCAGCCCTTGCAGCAGTCGGCCAAGTGCCGCATCCGTGGCGCGCAGTGCGGCGTCGAGTTGCGGCGAGTCGGGGCCGTACTTGTGGCCGGCGTGGTCGACCGCGTCGAAGTACAGGGTCAGGAAACGCGGCCGCGTGGCTGGCGGCAGGTCGAGCCAGGCCAGCACCTGGTCGACCCGCGCATCGGCGCTGACGCTGTCGTCGAACGGCCGCCAGTAGTCGGGGCGGCGGCCGTGGATCGCCGCTTCCGAGCCCGGCCAGAACATCGTGGCTGTGCGCACGCCCTGTTCGTCGGCAGTCACCCAGATCGGCGTGGCCTCGTCCCACCAGCGGCCATCGCTGACCGCCTTGCGGTTGCCCAGCGAGAACTTGCCCAGCTGCGGATCGAACATGGTGTTGTCGACGATGCCGTGATGGTCCGGGCGCAGCCCGGTGACCAGGGTGTAGTGGTTCGGAAACGTCAGCGAGGGAAACGACGGTTGCATCGAGGCGGCCTGCACGCCGTGCCGGGCCAGCATTTCCAGGTGGGGGCTGAGGCCGCGGTCGATGTAGTCGTACCGATAGGCGTCGATCGAGATCAGCAGCAGCGGTGCGGGTTCGCTTGCGGCGGTGCGGTCGGGTGCGTGATCGGCGGCGGGAAGATGGGCGCAGCCGGCGCAGGCGGCGATGGCTGCGCAAAGCAGCAGGCGAAACACTGTGTTCATGCGGGTCGTTGCACACTTCAGCCAAAGCAACGCCCATGGTCGCGCAGAGTCATGACAATTGCAGCCCACGCATCGCCCATCCGCATGCTCGCTTGCACGGCGATGCTGCTGGCGCTCGGCTTTTCCGCCGCCGCGGGTGCCGGGCAGGTGACACCGCCGACCCCGGTGCGCAGCCAGGCGCCGGTGCCGAACGATGCGTTCCGCGACGCCGTGCGCCAGCAGCAGTTGCGCGACCAGGTGCGCCAGAGCGAGCTGCAGCAGCAGCTGCAGCAGAGCGTGTCCGACAACGCGAAGCGTCCGGGCGCGAAGAACGAGCTGTTGCAACGCCAGCTCGAGCAGGCCGACCAGGCGCGGCACGAGCGTGATCGCGCCGCGCTCAAGGATCTGCTCGACCGGCAGCAGGCGCACTCCACGTTGCCGCGGGTGATCCCGACCGATGTGCCGGCATCATCGCGCAGCGGCGGTTGATCAACGCGCCGCGCGGCGCCCGTCGTCAGCGCCGAACAGGTCGCCGTGCGCGATGCGGCGCTCCCACCCCAGCAGGAACTGTTTCGCCGGCAGGCCGCCACCGAAGCCGGTGAGGCTGCCGTTGCTGCCGATCACGCGATGGCAGGGCACCACGATCGGCAGCGGGTTGCGGCCGTTTGCGGCGCCCACCGCGCGCATCGCCTGCGGCTGCCCGATGCGGCGCGCCAGCTCGCCGTAGCTGATCGTCTCGGCGTAGGGAATGCGCGCCAGTTCCTCCCACACCGTCAGCTGGAACGCCGTGCCCTGCGGATGCAGAGGCAGGTCGAACCCGGTCCGCGTGCCGGCGAAGTATTCCTCCAGTTGCTCGCGCGCGAACGCGAGCGCCGCCGACGACCGCAGCCAGTGTGGCGATACCGGCCGCGGGTGTCGCTCGGTCTCGAAGCGGATCTCGCGCAATCCCTGCGCATCGGCCAGCAACAGCAATCGACCGACCGGGCTCGGCATCTCGTCGACGTGGATCGTTTCGGCGTTCATGGCTTGCTCCGTTTTGCAGTCGCGGCGTCGCCAGCGCTGCGCCACAGATGCATCACCGCGTAGGCGCGCCACGGTCGCCACGCCTCGGCCAGAGAGGCGAGCGCCTTGGTGCCCAGTTCGGCGCCGCCGCCGGCCGCCGCGCGGCGCAGGATCAGGTCGGCGGCGGGGAATGCATCGGGATGGCTGAGCGCGCGCATTGCCATGTAATGCGCGGTCCACTCGCCGATGCCCGGCAGCGCTACCCAGCGCGCGACGAATTCCTGCAGCGGCTGCTCCACGCGGAAATCCACGCGGCCATCGAGCAGGGCCTGGGCGATGCCGCGGATCGCGGCGGCGCGCGCGGTGGTGACGCCGAGCTCGCGCAAGTCCGCGTCGGCCAGTTGCGCCGGGGTCGGAAACAGGCGTTCCAGGCCGTCCGGCAGCGGCAGCGCGAGCACCGTGCCGTGACGCTGCACGATGCGCGAGGCCAGCGTGCGTGCGGCCGCCACGCTGACCTGCTGGCCCAGCACCGCGCGCACCGCGATCTCGAAACCGTCCCAGCCACCGGGCAGACGCTGACCCGGATGCCGGCGCAGCATCGGTTTCAGCACCGCGCTGGCGCCCAGCGTCGCGGCGATCACGCGCGGGTCGGCGTCCAGGTCGAACATCCGGCGCAGGCGCGTGACCAGCGGCAGCAATTGCGCGGGGCGTGCGCCGTGCAATTCGAGTTGCAGCGCGTGGTCGCCGCCCGGCGCCGCGGACAGGCGCAGCCAGCCGGCTTCATCCGCATCGCCGAACACGCGCGCATAGGCGTGCTCGTCCACGCGTTCCACGCCCGGCAGCGCGCGCGTACGCAGGAACCCCAGCAGGGCCTGGAAATCGTAGGGCGGGCGATAGCCCAGCCGCAGCACCAGCGCGGCCCCCCTCGCCGCGCGCGGTTGCCGGCGCAGCTCGCGCGGCGGCATCCGGTTCGCCGCGGCAAACGCGGCGTTGAACCGGCGCAGGCTGCCGAAACCCGACGCCAGCGCCACCTCGGTCACCGGCAGCGCGGTCTCGGTCAGCAATTGCTTGGCGAACAGCAATCGGCGCGTGGTGTGCACGTCGATCGGCGGCGCGCCGACGTGCGTCACGAACAACCGGCGCAACTGCCGCGTGCCGACGCCCACGCGCGTGGCCAGCTCCACCAGCGGCCGTTCGCTCAGTGCGCCGGCCTCGATCAGTTTCAGCGCGCGTGCCACCACGTGTTCGCCGCGATGCCAGCTCGCATTGCCCGGCGCCAGTTCCGGGCGGCAACGCAGGCAGGGACGGAAGCCGGCGGCTTCGGCCGCGGCGGCGCTGGCGTAGTAGCGGATATTCGCCGGCTTCGGCGGCGGTGCCGGGCACACCGGGCGGCAATAGATGCGCGTGCTGGTGACGGCGGTGAAGAACAGCCCGTCGAAGCGGGCATCGCGGCTCAGGCGGGCCTGCTCGCAGACGGCCAGTGCGGGCAGGGTGGCGGTGGGGGATTCGGACATGCGCGCAGGCTAGCACCGCGGCGGCCGCGGAACTGGCCGTTTTCGGACCTCAATGCCGGATCGTCGGCAGCACCACCGCGACGGGCCGCGGACAAGCGTGCTGGCGGCCCCGGCGGAACGCCGCCGCCTCCTTGTCGCTGGCCGGCCGACCGCTGTCGCCGCCGTCGAACGCGACCCGCCACGCGCCGTCCGGCGCGCGCCGCCAGGTCGTGGAGAAATGCCCGATCGTGTACCGCGCCGCCGTGGTCGCGTTGCGGTTCTCGAACAGGTATGGCCCGCTGGAACTCGCCAGCGTGCCGTCGGCGCTGGCGACCACATGCTGCGGATACCAGTCCAGCCGTTCCGCCTTGCCGGCAAGGATCGCCGTCCAGTGCCGCACGATCGCCTGTGGCCCGCGCACCGGCTTGTCCGCGTTCGCGTCGAACACGCTGTCTTCGGCGAGGAACGCGGCAAACGCCGCGGCATCGTGGCGCTGCACGCTGCGGGCAAACGCCAGTTCGCGTTGCCACACTTCGCAGGCGGCACGGTCGGCAGGCGCCATCGCGGCCGACGCGGGCGCGCCGGGCAGGACGGCAAGCAGCAGGATCAACCCCATCGAGCGTGGCATCGGCGACTCCGGTGGCCGGGTTGTTGCGCAGCATCCGTCCGGACCCGGCGCTGCACCAGTGCCGGAACGCACGGGGTCGGGCCGGGAGCACCCGGTTCGTTACATGCGCCGTGGCGCAACGAATGGGGCGGGGAGCGGCGTTCACGCATGCAAACCAGCACCGCCGAGTCGGATCGACTTGCGGTGATAGAGATCGGTGCCGCGGTGGCCGCCGTCGGAGCCGGTGGGCGCGGACAGGCAACGGGCCGGTCGGGACCTTACTGACGACCGGCCGAGGGCATCAATCCGCGTCGATCCACGCAGCCGTCCTGCGCTTGCGTGGAACCTTCACCGGGTCGGCACCATCAGGTGCTGGTACGGCGTGTCGGCCCACATGATGTACGGCACCCTGGTATCCGGGGTCGCGCTCTTCGGATACATCGCGTAGAACGCCGCGTCCGCGCCCACGATCATCAGATGCGGGCCGGTCTTGATCCAGTGGTTGCTCGCGTCCGGCTTCTGCGCGTACGGATCGGTGTTGCTGGCGTCCGTGCCGCCTTCCAGCATGTACATCAGGCCGAGCTTGCCGGTCGGCGGCGGTTTGTGCGCCATCCAGGCATTTGCCCACTCCATCGCGTTCGCGTCCATGCACATCGGGTCCGGCCCCGGCGTCGTCGGGTTGTCCGGCATGCAGGTGAACGCGTTGCTGCCCTTGCGCAGTGTGCGCATGTTTCCGTCCGCACCCGCGACGACGATGGTCGCGTCCTTCGCCACGCGCGCCGGCGCGGCGCGCATGGCGCTGGCGATCATCTGCGCATCGCTCGGCGCGGGCTTGTCGGCGGCCTGCACGCTGCCGATGGCAGCGAACAGCACGGCGACGACGGTGAGCTGGCTCTTCAAGCCTGTCGTATGCATGGCAACCTCCCACAGTGACGTCTCACGGTCACGCCCGGGTTCCCGCCGGAAAGTCTGTGCCGCCGGCCGGGTCCGGTCAATCGGCGCAGGCAGTCGCTTCCGGCGCAGCGTCGATCAGTGCCGAACGGTCACCGGGCAAGCCGCCTGCGCCAGCGCCGTCCGCGCGGCTTTGCCGTGGCGGCCGCCCGTAATCGCGTGGCTATAATCGAACGCTGACCTGCCGGAAGCCATTCCATGAACGCACCCACCCGTATCGACACCACCCGCACCATTCGCGCCCCGCGCGGCACCGAGCTGAGCTGCAAGAGCTGGCTCAGCGAGGCGCCGTTCCGCATGCTGCAGAACAACCTCGATCCGGAGGTGGCGGAGAACCCGGCGGAACTGGTGGTGTACGGCGGCATCGGTCGCGCCGCGCGCAACTGGGAGTGCTTTGATGCGATCTTGAGGTCCCTGCGCGAACTGAACGACGACGAGACGTTGCTGGTGCAGTCCGGCAAGCCGGTCGGCGTGTTCCGCACGCATCCCGATGCGCCGCGCGTGCTGATCGCGAACTCCAACCTGGTGCCGCACTGGGCCACCTGGGAGCACTTCAACGAGCTCGATAAAAAGGGCCTGATGATGTACGGCCAGATGACCGCCGGCTCGTGGATCTACATCGGCTCGCAGGGCATCATCCAGGGCACCTACGAAACCTTCGTCGAGATGGGCCGCCAGCACTACGCCGGCAACCTCAAGGGCAAGTGGCTGCTCACCGCCGGCCTCGGCGGCATGGGCGCGGCGCAACCGCTGGCCGCCTCGCTGGCCGGCATGTGCAGCCTCAACGTCGAATGCCAGCAGAGCCGCATCGACTTCCGCCTGAAGACCCGCTACGTCGACGAGCAGGCCAGCGACCTCGACGACGCGCTGGCGCGCATCGCGAAGTACACGAAGGCGGGCGAAGCGAAATCCATCGCGCTGCTCGGCAACGCCGCCGACGTGCTGCCGGAGCTGGTGCGCCGCGGCGTGCGCCCCGACGCCGTCACCGACCAGACCAGCGCGCACGACCCGGTCAACGGCTACCTGCCGCAGGGCTGGACGCTGGAGCAGTGGTTCGAGCGCCGCAAGATCGACCCGGTCGGCACCGCGCGCGCCGCCAAGCTGTCCATGAAGACCCACGTGGAGGCGATGCTCGCGTTCCACGCCCAGGGCATTCCCACCTTCGACTACGGCAACAACATCCGCCAGATGGCCAAGGACGTCGGCTGCGACAACGCGTTCGCGTTCCCCGGCTTCGTGCCCGCGTTCGTGCGCCCGCTGTTCTGCCGTGGCATCGGGCCGTTCCGCTGGGTGGCGCTGTCCGGCGACCCGGAAGACATCTACAAGACCGACGCCAAGGTCAAGGAACTCATCCCCGACGACAAGCACCTGCACCACTGGCTGGACATGGCCAGGGAGCGCATCAGCTTCCAGGGACTGCCGGCGCGCATCTGCTGGGTGGGGCTGGGGCTGCGCGACAAGCTGGGGCTGGCGTTCAACGAGATGGTGCGCAAGGGCGAGCTGAAGGCGCCGGTGGTGATCGGGCGCGATCACCTGGACTCCGGCTCGGTGGCCTCACCGAACCGCGAGACCGAAGCGATGAAGGACGGCAGCGACGCCGTCTCCGACTGGCCGCTGCTCAACGCGATGCTCAACGTAGCCGGTGGTGCGACGTGGGTGTCGCTGCATCATGGTGGTGGGGTGGGGATGGGGTATTCGCAGCACTCGGGGGTGGTGATCGTGTGCGACGGCACGGCTGAGGCGGACAAGCGGATTGCGCGGGTGTTGTGGAACGATCCGGGCACCGGGGTGATGCGGCATGCGGATGCGGGGTATGAGGTGGCGGTGGAGTGTGCGAAAGAACAGGGGCTGAAGTTGCCGATGATTTAGAAGCGGCATGCTTTTGCAAACGACAAGAAAGCCTAGTCTTAAAAGGCCTCAGGGAACAATTTGCTGATGAAGCCAGTAATAAAATGGGCAGGGGGAAAGCGTTGGCTAATCGATCATCAGGATTTCCAAGTACCTGAAATTTCGGGGCGGTATATTGAACCTTTTTTTGGTGGGGGAGCGGTATTTTTTCACTTGAGACCAAACAAAGCGATCTTGTCCGATACCAATAGTAGGCTGATCGAAACCTATCAAGCGCTGGCCGAAACACCGGGTGTTGTGAAGAAGAAGCTGAAAGCGTATCAGGCTAAACACAGTAAGGAATATTATTATTCTGAAAGATCGAGAATAAGAACGTCTCTGACGGGCAGGGCAGCACAGTTTTTATACTTGAATCGCACTTGTTGGAATGGTCTGTACCGCGAGAATCTAAGTGGTAAATTTAACGTTCCAATTGGAACAAAAACAAAAATCTTCGACGAAACGGAAGATTTCTACGAAATCGCAAATGCTCTTAAGAACGCAGAAATAATTTCTCAAGATTTTGAGCTGACACTTGAGCGCGCAAAAGACGGCGATTTTGTGTTTATAGATCCGCCTTACACTACCGCGCATAATACAAATGGTTTCCTTAAGTATAATCAAAAAATATTTGATTGGGACGACCAAATTAGGCTGCGTGACGCGGCATACAGGGCGCGCAATAGAGGTGCTTATGTTTACATCACAAACGCAGAACATCAGTCGATCTATCAGCTTTATAGTGGGGCTGCGAAGATAACTGTGCTTAATAGAGCATCCATTATTAGTGGAATGGTCGATGGCCGCCGAAAAACTTCCGAATTGTTGATACTCATATGACATATTGGCTTAGGCAACTTTTTACGAGGCCCAGGGAACACTTCAGTTCCTTGATTGAGGTTTTTGTAACCGCAGTTTTTGCGTTGTTGCCGCTGGCCTTAGCCGCCATAAAATATAATTATGAGAAGGCGGGTGATAATTTTGTATTTGACCAGATTGTGCGTCAAGCGTTTGGTGGTGGACAATTGTTTCTATATTCTTACGCGCTAATCGGCACGATTATCTGGCTATCTCTTGTCAAGTGGGATCGGCCCGCTACGGCGCCGCGTCGTTTTTTTGGATTTATTACTATAATTGGATCGCTAACTCTGGTGTATTTGTTGGCGATCGATCCAACTCTTTCTTCTGCAAAAAATTACCTCATAATTGAGGCCAGTTATTGGGCTTACGCGTCGTTTTTGTTAATTAACTATTTACTTCTGTTCTACATGAACATTGATCCTCCGACTCCTGAGGATAGCTTGGCCGCTGGAACCAGCCGTCTGATTAAGACATATCGCGCACAAAAGGACGATGCTCATGGCAATTGAAATTCCTGTATTTGCTGTAGAGCAGCCTATCGGGATTTTTTACACGGGCGTGACTAACGCCGCCGACTTGCTGTCCATTTGTCAGTTTGATTTCAGAAGAATTCACGAGAACGGTGATCGCAAGGAATTCCTTGGAATTCAACGCGAGCTCAAGAAGAATCGCATCAAGGAAATACATAAATATATCAAGACGCAAGATGCTGTTTTTCCAACTTCGATAGTTATTTCAGTTGATGAGAAATGCGTGGATCTGGAACAAAAAGGTCTTGGTTACATAATGAAACTATCGGAATACGTAGATCCCGTGGACGAAAGACTGAATATTCCATTGGACAGTTTAGCTACGATTATTGATGGTCAACATCGTCTTAAATCTTTTGAGGATATTAATGGGATTGTATTTGACTTGCCGGTCTCAATATTTGTGGGCGTGGATGATGCAATTGAGGCAACCGTTTTTTCCACAGTCAACCTAGCGCAGACCAAGGTGAATCGTAGTCTAGTCTACGATCTATTTGCTTTAGATAAAAATAGATCACCAGAAAAGACGTGTCATGAAATTGCAGTTGCGCTGGACGAACTGGATGAGAGTCCTTTTAAGGGCAAGATTAAAAGACTTGGTACTGCAACTGAGGGGCGCTTTGGTGAAACCCTGTCTCAGGCGACCGTTGTAAAGGGTCTGTTGCCGTACATCACTAAGGACGCAGTTATTGATCGAGATATTGGTAGGCGCTTTGGGTCTTGGCCCTTTAGAGATGCTTTTCTGCATTTAACTACTGAACCGGCTGTGGTATCTCGGCAAAAATTTATGTCTCTTTTGGATAAGTCTAAATTGTTAGATGGTGAATTCACAATTGATGAGTATCCACCTGGATCGAGTGGTGCGTCTCGGCTGTATCACAACCTGCGGTCTTCGACGGGTATAGATAATTAGTGTCGGGTATCGCCGTCTGCTTACGACGGCTTTAGGTAGATGGAAGTGTGCGCATGGCGCAGTCTTCGAGGCGACGCAAAATCGAAAAGGTGTCAGAGACAATTTTGGGCGGCAAAGGAGTCGCCAAATTGGCCCCGACACCATTCGACACGCGGAAAAAGGGTCAGGTTCATTTAAGTATAGTCAAGTCACGACAGACGAACTTGCCGGCAAACGTCGTCCGATTGCTCAGGGAGCGGGTGGTGAAACCATGAAGAAGTTGAGCAGGGCAATCCTCGAACGGGACGCGAAGCGCGATATCGGGCAGGAAGTCCTGCAGGCCATTCGCGAGATCAAGGCCGGCGGCGGACGGCGCTTTACCGTGCAGGTGACGGAAGCCACCGAGGCCAGCCTCAAACTCGGGCTGTCTCAGGCCGACGTTGTCGCGATGCTGGGCGTCTCCGCCCGCACCTTGCAGGATTGGGAACAGGGCAGGCACGAGTCGAGCGGTGCGGCGAAGGCGCTGCTGAAAGTGGCGGTGGCAGCACCGAAGACGGTGCGGAAGGTGTTGGCGGCAGCGTGATTAATGAACCTGACCCCTTTATTCGGGATACTGCCGAAATATGCAGGTAGTGCCGACACCCTTGCTCCGCTTCTGCCAAAATTCCGGAAACGATCCATAAGCCAGGGAACGGTCATGCACGATCAACCGCCAGTCGTCGAGCATCCGCTGCTGCTGATCACCCTGCTCCCGGTGAACATCCCCCTGTACGTCTTTTTGTGGCGCACCTTTTTCTCGGGTTGGCGGGATTTCTTCAACAGTCTGCTCGGTGTCGGCATCATCGACTACAGCCTGCGCAGGTACCCACACCGGTTCGGGTGGAAGTGGGCTCCGGAGCGCGAGGTGAATGCCCTGTACCCCGTGTTGAGACTGCTGCTTTTCGTGCTGGGCGTGCTCTCGGGCGTGGCGGCGGAGTATCACTTCGGCGCGTGGATATTGTCCCGCTTGGGTCCGTAGCTGTTTCCCGGTTGACCGAAAAGGGGGCCGAAAAGCGGTCAGGTTCATTTTTCCATGGAAAGTAAAGGGACGGAGGCAATCAAGTTGGTCCAATTGCCTCCGTCCGAGTCCCTTTTCCCCAAGCGTGACCGCTCGGCGTGCGTATGGCACACACTGCCGCCATCACCATGGGTTCAAGCCGAGGAGCCGAGCCATGACGGACGTCCGCATCATCCGGGAAGACCACGGTCGGCGTGGCCGCTATGTTGCCACGGTCGCCGGCATCGAGGCCGAAGCCGAACTGGTTTTCACGCATCGCGGGCCGGGGCTGATCAGCGCGGACCATACCCTCGCCCCGGAGAGCTTGAGGGGAACCGGCGCAGCGTCGGCGTTGGTCGATCGGCTGATCGCCGACGCGCGCGGGCAGGGCTTCCGGATCATCCCGTTCTGTCCCTATGTCCGTGCGCGCTACCTGAAGAACCCGGCCTGGCAGGACGTGATGACCGTGGCGCCGGGCGTGGTGCCGGAGCCTTGCGCCGACGAGGGGTGACGCGTCGATGTGAACCGTGGGGTGAAGAGGATCCATTCGACCCCGAAATCGGGACGGCAGGGCGGGGAAGTTCAACGGCGGGTTGATGGAAAAGGTGCCTGGAACATTTTCACAGAAGGAGACCACGCATGAAATTCGATGAAGCGGACGGCAAGACCCTTCTTGGTGCATTGGAAGAAAGGAATCAGGAGTTCATTGTCTGCCATGGGGTGCAGACCATTTACGGGACGGGCAGCGCGCAGAAGGTTTACCTTCGCGTTCAGGAGTTTCTCAGCACAACCTCCCGGAGGGATTGGAATGTCAAAAACCTGGTGAAACACGTCGACACTAAACATATCGTCAAGGAAAAATATCCGGAAATTTCAAATTACTGGCTTTCCGTCAAAAATCAGTACATCAAAAACGAAGCGTTGCCGCAGGGCTCGCCTGACGAGGCTGCAAGGAAGAGGTTCTGGGGAGACTTTCAATCGGTCTACGAGCAGCATCAGAAAGATCCGCGCACGAAGCCGGCCGTGTTGAAAGGGCCCGAGATCAAGGCGCCGCTCGCGCCAAATTTCGTCCCGCGTGACGACGACGCACTGATTGACGACATCATCGTGCGGCGGTCCTGCAAATTTTTGCTCTACGACTCGATCAACCGGAAGCAAGACGTCGCATACGTCCTGGACGATCTAAACCTGGACACCGTTGCGCAACGCATCACGGTGTCGGAAACAACTGACAGGAATGGGCCAGGGACACTAGAACGCAAGGTGCCTGTATGCACGAGCGAGTTGCGCGAAATCTTTCGTCGTTGGGACTACTTTGTCAATCACCTGACCTTTTACAGCAATTGGAAGGTGAGTGACCCGCCGTGGTACACCCACGGGCGTCAGCAGTGGGCCGCGTATGCTGCTCATTTGGCGGCAAAAATCGTTGCCAAATACCCGGCAGATCCGAATCTGGCAAACAAGAAACTGAGGGTCGATCAGTTGGTCGCATCGAACGACCCATTGACGGCAATTCTCACATTCCACGAAATGCAACCTGCGCGGTTCTTGCCCGGCGCGTTCGTGAATATGGTGGCAGTGCACTAGGTTTCGGAGAAGGGATCAGGGTCCACTTGTGAAGTTGGCTCTGATCCTTGTCTTGCCCTTTTTGGCGTGTTTGGCGAAACAGGCGACAAGGGAAAACCGGCAGGAACCCGGGGGCGGGAATTTTCATCGACGCGCATGGTCACCGGGAAAAAAAGGAGGCGCATTGCGCCTCCCACCATCAATTTATATCAGCCACCGGGGCTTGCGGCAAGGCTGGCGGGGCGTCCTAGGATCGCCGGCCTGTCGATCGGGCAGCAAGCATGAGGTACGCCGGTGATGCATGACGACGAGTGGGTTCCGGTTTCGCATGGAAACTGCCATCGCGTGGAAGGGCCGTTCTACCACGGGACGAAAGCGGATCTTTCGGTGGGTGATCTGCTGATGGCCGGGTTCACCTCCAACTACGACATCCGTGTGGTGATGAACCACATCTATTTCACCTGCGTGCCGAAGGGAGCCGGCCTTGCCGCGGAGATGGCGCGCGGCGCGGGAAGGCCGCGGGTCTATGTCGTTGTGCCGACCGGTGCGTTCGAGGACGACCCGAACGTCACCGACAAGAAGTTTCCCGGCAACCCGACGCGCTCCTATCGGAGCGCGGCGCCGCTGAGGATCGTGGGCGAGCTCGACAGCTGGGAGCCCTGCGACGCGGGGTTCATCCGGGAACTGAGGCGCCGCGTCGAAGTCGGTCTCGGGGAGATTATCAATTGAGCCGTCGAGTCATTTCGGCGTGAGCCGGTACAGCCCGCCGGGGCTCGCATCCTCCACCATCCACAGCGAGCCGTCCGGCGCCTCTTCGATGTCGCGCACGCGCATGCCGACGTCCCAGCGCTGGACCGCGGTGGCGCCACCCTTGCCGTCGAAGGTGACGCGGATGATGGCCTCGCTGGCCAGGCCGCTGATCAGCGCGCTGCCGTTCCATTGCGGGAACAAGCTGCCCCTGTAGATCATGAGGTTGCCGGGCGCGATCACGGGTACCCAGTAGATCACCGGCTTGACCAGGTCGGGCCGCGTATCGGGGTGGGGGATGGGCACGCCGTCGTAGTTCTTGCCGTAGGAGACCAGCGGCCAGCCGTAGTTCTTGCCGCGCTGGACCAGGTTCAGTTCGTCGCCGCCGCGCGGGCCGTGCCCGAGTTCCCATAGCCGTCCGTCGAGCGCGAAGGCGAGGCCGTAGGGCGTGCGAAAGCCGGTGGCCCAGGTTTCCGCCGGCGTCAGGTTGGGGCCGGGAAAGGTATAGGTGCTGACCACCGGCGCGGTCTTGGCCGCCTCGGTATCGGCTGGCGGGTCGATCAGCGGAATGCTGCGGGCACCGACCTTGCCTGCCCACGGATTGCCCGGCGCGGGTTTGCCGTCCAGCGTGAGCCGCAGGATCTTGCCGACGGGCTGGTTCGGATCCTGCGCAGGCGTGAAGCGCTGGCGGTCGCCCACGGTGAGGAAGAGGTATTTGCCATCCGGCGAGAACGCCACCGCCGCGCCGGCCTGGCCGCCCTTGCCGGTGGGCATCTGGCGCCACAGCACCTGGAAGTCGTCCAGCCGGGGCTTGCCGTCCAGCACCAGCCGGCCGCGGCCCAGCGCCAGGCCGCCGCCGTAGTCGCCTGGAGCGACATAGGTGAGATACACGTTGTGGTCCTTGGCGTAATGGGGCGAGAGGTAGACGCCCAGCATGCCGTTCTGGCCCTGGAACCAACTGGGCGGGACGCCTTCGAGTTCGGTCTTGGCGCCCTGCGGGGTGACCAGCTGGACGCGGCCGACCTTCTCGGTCACCAGCATGCGGCCATCGGGCAGGAAGGCGATGCGCCAGGGCAGGTCGAGGCTGGCTACCTTGGTGATGGTGAAGGGCAGGTCGGCCTCCGCTTTCTGGTCGCCTGCATTGGTCTGCGCCTGAACGGCGCTTGTCAGGAGAGTTGCAAGAAAGAGCGCCCATGCCAGCTTTTTCATCTGCCTGTTTCCTTGCGTCCGGGTGATCGGACATCCTAATGCCCCGGACGCAGGCTGGGCGTGATGTCACCTCCGTGCAGCCCACGCGAACGGATCGGATTCAGCGAAGCGCGGCCTGCGCCCGGAGAGGAGAAGCACCATGACGACATATGCCGGCGGCTGCCTGTGCGGCGACGTGCGCCTGCGGGCATCGGGCGAACCCTTGCGCGTGGGCATCTGTCATTGCCTGGACTGCCGCAAGCACCACGGCGCGCTGTTCTTCGCGGCGGCGATCTTTGCGCAGGCGGCGGTGGCGATCGAAGGCGAAACGCACGATTACGCCGGGCGGCACTTCTGCCCGCGTTGCGGTTCCTCGGTGTTCGCCCGTTCGGGCGAGGAAGTGGAAGTGCATCTGGGGTCGCTGGATGCACCGGACCTGCTCGTGCCAACCTACGAAAACTGGATCATCCGTCGCGAAGCATGGTTGCCGCCGTTTCCGCTGGCTCACCATTACGAGCGTGACCGCGAGGCTTCGGGGCCCTCCGGAGAGTAGTGGATCGAAGGTTGGGCAAGCCACGACGTCTCGAGAACGCGCGGCAGTGGCGTGAAACCCACCGGTGTGGAGCGGCATGCGCCCGGCCTGTTGGCGAGTCGCGCGGGACCGGCGTATGGTCCGCAAGCGGCGCCGGCTCAGGGGCGCGCATGGCCATGCATCCGGGACGGCGGCAGCTGCGCAGGGCGCGGATGCCGGGTGTGGCATCGTCGATCAGTCCAATTCAGTCAAACAGGGGTCTCTTCATGTCACGTTTTCTCCTTTTCCGCCGCGCCCTGGGCGCGGGCCTCGGCCTGGCGGCTGCCTGCGTGTCGCTGCCGGTCCTCGCCGGCAGCCCGGTCGCGGTGACCTTCGAGGCCAACAGCGTCTGGGCACAGGAAATCGGCAACCTCTCGCATTCCGACAGCGCGGTGGATTACACCGTCGCCGTGGCTGCCGGGAAGACGTTGCAGCTCAATCTGCTCACCCGCAACCCCAACATGCGTTTCAAGGTGGAGAACCGGACCAGCGACAAGCTGCTGCTGGATACGGGCAAAACCGGCGAAACCACCTGGACCCTGCCGAACGCGACGGCCGGCACGTATGCGATCCGCGTCTACATCGACCCCGTTGCGATACCGTCGGACGACACCGCCAAGTACGCGTTGCAGATCGGGCAATACGGTGTCGAGGACCTGCAGGTGCCCACCACCACGATGACGTTCGAGGCCGGCAAGCCATGGGCTCAGCAGGCCGTGACGTTGCTGCCCGGCGCGACCGCGCACAACTTCACCGTGGCCATCGCGGCGGGCATGATGATGAAGATCAACCTCATCTCGAACAGCCCCGGTTTGCACTTCAAGGTGACCGACCAGACCCATGGCAAAGCGCTGGTCGACACCAGCACGACCGGGGCCAATACCTGGACCGAGTCGGTGGCGACGGCGACCGACTACGTGATCCAGGTGTATGTCGACGCGGCGACGAAGCCGGCCGGCCAGACCCAGTTCGCCCTGCAGGTCGGGCAGTACCCGTCGGGGAACACGCAGCCGGCCGCTGCCAGCAGCGCGGCAGTACCTTCCACGCCGGCGATGTGATCGCCTCCGAAGTGGCGTTGCCGCTTCGGAAGTGACGAGGCAAAGCCGGGGTCGGCGTGCGCATTCGGCACGCTGACCCCTTCTTTCGTGTGGTGCCGCCACACTCAGTTCGTATCCGAGCGCAACCCCTCGAAGTACGCCGTGATCTCCTCCGGAAACACGTAGCGTTCCTCGGGCAGGGGCGAGCCGGCGTCGATCAGTGCCTCCGCGCAGGCCAGCCAGTCGCCGCCGGGTGTGGTCTCGGCCTGGGACGCGAAGCTGAGCGTGCCGTAGACGTTGTCGTTGAAACCGTGGCGCTCGTCGTGGCGCGCACCGTGGGCAAGCAGGAAACGGGCGAGCGGAGCGTTGCCGCGGAATACCGCCCAGTTGAGCGCGCTGCCGTCGATGTCGCCGCCGCGCGCCGTGATCGGCCAGCCCGCCTCGACCATCACGCGTACGGCTTCCTCGTCGTTGCCGGCGGCCATTTCCGGCAGCAGGCGCAATGCGGCTGGCGGCAGCTTGCCGATGAGGCCGGGATCGTCGGCAAGCATCGCCTGCACGGTGGCGCGATCGCCTCGCGCGCATGCGCCGAGGAAGGCGTCATGCGGGCGGTCGTCGGGCATCGCGCCGGCTTGCACCAGTTGCCGGGCCACCTCGACGAGGCCGAGGCAGCGCGCCAGGCGATAGGCGGAGACGCCGTGTTCGTTGCTTGCCGAAGGATCGGCGCCGGCGTCGAGCAGGAGACCGACGGTCGCGGGCGAGCGGCGACGGCGGATGGCGTGCAGCAGGGGGCTGCCGCCGGGGCCGGGTTCGTTCGGGTCGCCGCCGTGGGCGAGCAGCAGGCGCACCGTGTCGGGATGCTCATGATCGAGCGCGCGGAACAGCGCGTTGCAGCCGGTGACGCGGGCGCCGGCTTCGAGCAGCAGGCGGACGATGCTGCTGTCGGCGATCTCGGTGGCGTGGTAGAGCGATTCGTTGTCGTTGGGGTCGGCGCCGGCCTGCAGCAGTCGCCGCGTGAGTGCGACGTCGTGGTGGCGACCGGCGGCGCCGTACAGGACGCCGAGTGGCTCGTGCGGCAGCTCCGGATCGATCCATCGCGCATCCGGATCGGCGCCGGCATCGAGCAGCAGGTCCACGCAGGCGCGGATGCCCGGCGCATACCCGGGCAGGGCGATCAGTCCGGAAAAGGTGGCGCAGGCCAGCGGCGGCATGCCGTTCCCGGCGCGGGCCGCATTGGCCCAGGCGGGATCGGCCGCGAGGGCGGCCTGCACCGTGGCGACGTCGCCGATGGCGCAGGCCAGCTCGGGCTCGCCGGCGAGCAGGTCCGGATGCTCGCGTAGCAGGCGTTCGGCCAAGGCGGGTTTGGCCGTCCGGTAGCCGTGGCCGAAGGCCCAGTGCATCCACTGGCGTTTGCGTGCGAGCGTGTCGACCGAGGCGGCCTGCAGTGCGACGTAATCCTTCAACTGCGGCCACGAGCCGAAACCGTACTCGCGTGCGATGCATGACTGCGCGTCGTGCAGGCGCAGCTTCATTGCGGCGATCGCGGGGTGATCGAGCCGGGCAGCGGCGGGCAGGGCAAGGCGAACGCGTTCGAGCGCCTCGGGCACGCCGCGGCGGACGTCCTCCAGCAGCCGCTTGGCCTGCTTCTTCAGATGGTCCAGGTGCGGGCGGGCGGGCAGGTTCTTCATGACAACCTCCATGCAATGAATGCCGAAGGTCCGCAATCCCGGCTGCACAAAGGTTGATGGTGGCCAGCGATCAACAAGTGGGTTGAACCCTTCCCGCGGACCCGGAGGCGGCTTGCGACGCCGGGGCGTGAGCATAGACCAGAAGAACAAGGCGGATCGGGCCAGGTTTCGAATGGCACTGCTTGCGGGCCCGTCCACCCGGGACCCAGGCCGGACGCCGCGCCGTCGGTGGCGGCCCCGCCGACGCTTCGACTCCGCTCCCTGCGCGGGCTACGCGCAGCGGGAACGGGGGCAGGCGATTGCATCGTATAACGTTGTAAATCTACCGTTTTACGATATATTGCGATCTCCATACGACATGGGGAGCGGGCGATGGGCAATCTTGCAGTGCGGCTGCTGCGGGGCGTGATCGCGATCGCGCTGGCGGGCTCTTTGGTGGTGCAGGGCGTGATCGCGCCGCTGTTGTGGCAGGACCTGGAAGCGGCGCGTGCGGACGTGCGGATTCCGCTGGTGGTGATCGTCATCCTGGGCGTGGCGACGATGCAGGTGACCGCGGTGTGCATCTGGCGGCTGCTGACCATGGTCCGGCGCGGGACGGTGTTTTCGCTGGCGGCATTTCGCTATGTCGACATCGTGATCGGGGCGATCGCGTCAGCCTCGGTGCTGACCTTCGGTATCGCTGTGGTGGCCGCGCACAGCAACCGGACCACCCCGGGGGACGAAATCGCCCCCGGACTCGTGGCGATGATCTGCGGCGCGTCGCTGGTGATCGCCGGGGTGGCGCTGATCGTGCTGGTGCTGCGCATGCTGCTCAAGCAGGCGGTAGCGCTGGATTCCCGGGCCAGGTATCTGCAATCCGAACTGGACGAGGTGATCTGATGGCCATCGTGGTGGACATCGACGTCATGCTCGCCCGCCGCAAGATGGCCGTCGGCACGCTGGCCGAGCGCATCGGCATCACGCCCGCGAACCTGGCGGTGCTCAAGAACGGCCGCGCCAAGGCCGTGCGGTTCACCACCCTGGCGGCGTTGTGCGAGGTGCTGGAATGCCAGCCGGGTGAGCTGTTGCGCTGGGAGCCGGACGCACCGGGTTGAAGAAGCGGCGGAGCGGCGTGCATCGGCTGCGCTGAACGAAAGCGGCACGGCGGCTTCACGTTGCCGTGGAGGCTGCGTTCGTAGCATGGCTGCACTATTCCCGGGAGCATGTCATGGCCGATGAAAATGCCGGCAAGCAACTCGATCACGTGACCGACACGCTGGCGCAGCTCAAGGAGATGCGCCACTACGCGAAGAACAATGTCGAGCACCTGACCGCGATCTGGCTGCTGTTCGACGGCGAGTTGTCGAAGCTGAAGCAGACCGACAAGATCGACGATCTGATGAATCGCCAGGGCCAGCTGCATGATGCGCTGGAGAACGTGATCGCGGATCTGGAGGCGTTGCAGCAGAAACTGCAGCCGCCGCCCGAGGGCGCCGCGCGCTGAGTGGGTGGTTTTTGGCGGCTGATCGGTTTGGCCGGCGGGCTGCGCGGCGGCGCGGGCCGGCATTCCGGTCTTGCCGGAAACTGGAGCACAATCGCCCGGCGGCGGTGCGCGGCCGGCAGCGCATCGTGCGACATCGGCGCCGGTGACGGGCTACCAGGGGAAACGACATGACGCTCGATCGGAAGTTTCTGCTCTGCGGTTTTGCCTATGCCATCGCCGGCATGGGGCTCGGCATCCATATGGCGGCCTCGCACGACCACACATTGTTTGTTGCCCACGCGCATATCCTGCTGGTGGGTTTCGTGGTGTCCTTCATCTACGCCTTGGTGCACAAGCTGTGGCTCGTCGGCGCGGGCGGGTCGCCGGCTTCCAGTTCTATCTGCACCAGCTCGCGGCGCTGGTGATGTTCGTCGGCCTGGTGCTGCTTTACGGCGGTGTCGTTCCCGAATCCACGCTCGGGCCGCTGCTCGGGCTGGCCTCCGTGGGCGTGCTGGTCGCCGTGCTGCTGATGGCCTGGATGGTCGTGCGATCGCGTGGCTGAATGGAGATGCCGACGGCGTTCCGGGGCCGGCTGCCGGCCCCGGGCCACCGACGCCCGGCTTGCCCGACAGCTTTCATGAAAGGAGTCCCAGCAGGACGGCATGCACCGGCGGCTGTGCGTGCGACGGCGCCCGTCCGCGCGCATCCCGACGGCACGGCGCGCTCGTCCGTGGCGGCGTGGAGTTCTCCGCAATGGCTGGCCGTTACGCCAGCGTGCTTATGCGGGCGCACCTTCCGGTCGGGCACCAGACAGCCTGCGTGACTGCAAAGGGTGGGGCGTGACATTCCTTTCACGCCCGCATGCCCGAGGATGAACCCCACCTGTTCGCAGGCGTCTGCGTGTCGCGCCTTCGCGTTGCCGCGAGGTGGGCTGTGCTACGAGATGACCCGTGTTTTCATCCCGGAGGAATTGCGGCTTGAACGAGCACCTGACTGACCATGCCCTGCTCGGGATAACCGGGCTCGACGATGTGCTGGAAGGCGGTTTTGAGAAAGGCCGGCTGTTCCTGCTGGAAGGCAATCCCGGCACGGGCAAGACCACGATCGGCCTGCAGTTCCTGCTGGCGGGTCGCGACGCGGGCGAGCGCGTGCTCTACGTGACGATGTCCGAGACCGAGGCCGAGCTGCGCGCCACCGCGGCGTCGCATGGCTGGTCGCTGGACGGGGTGGACATCTTCGAACTGGTGCCGCCGGAAAACCTGCTGGACGAAGCCCAGCAGCAGAGCCTGCTGTATTCCTCCGACCTGGAACTGGGCGAGACGACCGGCCGGATCTTCGAGGCGTACGAGCGCGTGGTGCCGGACCGCATGGTGCTCGACAGCCTGTCGGAAATCCGCCTGCTGGCGCAGAGCTCGTTGCGCTACCGGCGCCAGATCCTGACGCTCAAGCATTACTTCGCCCGCAACGACGCCACCGTGCTGATGCTCGACGACCTCAGCAGCGAGGTGAATGACCGCACCGTGCACAGCATCGCGCACGGGGTGGTCCGGCTGGAGGAATTGTCGCCCGACTACGGCGCGGAGCGCCGCCGGCTTCGCGTGGTGAAGTATCGTGCCCGGCATTTCCGGGGCGGCTACCACGATTTCGTGATCCGCAAGGGCGGCGTAACGGTCTTTCCGCGCCTGGTCGCTGGCGAACGGCAAACCGAAGGCTATGCGCGCGACAAGCTGGGCAGCGCGTCGAAAGAGCTCAATGCCTTGCTGGGCGGCGGCATCGAGCGTGGCTCCAGCGTGCTGGTACTCGGCCCGGCCGGCACCGGCAAGTCGCTGTTGACGCTGACCTTCATCACCGGCGCGGTGGAGCGTGGCGAGCGCGCCGCCCTGTTCGTGTTCGACGAGGAGCTGGGACTGCTTTATCAGCGCGCGCTGGGCGTGGGCATGGACCTGCGCCGCATGGTCGATGACGGCCAGCTCGTCATCGAACAGGTGGACGCGGCGCAGATGACGCCCGGCGAGTTCTCCGCGCGGGCACGCCAGCATGTCGAGGCGGGGGCACGTACGGTGGTGATCGACAGCCTCAACGGCTATCAGGCCGCCATGCCCGAAGAGCAGGCGCTGGTGCTGCACATCCACGAGTTGCTGCAGTTTCTCAACCGGCGCGCGGTCACCACCTTCCTCACCGTCGCCCAGCACGGACTGGTGGGCGACATGAAGGCGCCGGTGGACGTGACGTACCTGGCCGATACCGTGGTGTTGCTGCGCTATTTCGAGGCCGCCGGGCGGGTGCGGCGGGCCATATCGGTGGTGAAGAAGCGTGCCAGCGCCCACGAGGACACGATTCGCGAATACCGCATCGGCGCCAACGGCTTCCGACTGGGCGAACCGCTGACCGGATTCCAGGGCGTACTGCGTGGCGTGCCCATGCTTTCCGGCGCCGATGCCGAAAGCCGCCTGTTCGCGGATCGGGCGTGATCCCCGCCTTCTCCGAACGCGCGTTGATCCTGGCCCCGCGCGGGCGCGATGCCGAGGTGGCGGCCACGATCCTTGCCGAAGCTGGGCACCGTTCCCGGGTGTGCCCGTCGCTGGACGAGCTGGTTCGAGAGATGGAGGGCGGCGCGGGTCTGGCGATCGTGACGGAAGAGCATCTGTTGCAGGCCGACCTGCATGCCATGGCTCACTGGCTGGCAGCGCAGCCGCAATGGTCGGATTTTCCGTTCATCCTGTTGACCCGTCGCGGCGGCATCGAACGCAACCCCGCCGCCCACCGGTTGCTGACCGTGCTGGGCAACGTCACCTTCCTGGAGCGTCCCTTCCATCCGACCACGCTGGTCAGCCTGGCCCGCGCCGCCTTGCGCGGGCGCCGCCGGCAGTACGACGCGCGCGCACGCCTGGATGCCCTGTACGACAGCGAGCAGCGTTTCCGCGCGGCGGTCCGGGCCGTGCAAGGTGTGCTGTGGACCAGTGACGCGCACGGCCAGATGCAGGGCGAGCAGACGGCCTGGGCGGCGCTGACCGGGCAGCGCCAGGAGGAGTACCAAGGGCATGGCTGGACCCGCGCGCTGGACCCGCGGGATGTCGGTCCCACGCTTGCGGCGTGGGAGGCTGCGGTGGAAGCTCGGCGCGTATACCAGTTCGAGCACCGCCTGCGCGTGGCGAACGGGCAGTGGCGCATATTCAGCACGCGCGCCATTCCCACCTTCGACCGTGATGGCGCCCTCGTCGAATGGGTCGGCGTGCACACCGACGTGACCGAACAGCGTGCCACCGAGCAATCGCTGCGCGAGCTGACGGCCACCCTGGAACAGCGCGTGCGCGATGAAACCGCAGCCCGCCAGGAAGCGCTGGCCAAGCTGCACGAGGCGCAGAAGCTGGAAACGATCGGCCAGCTCACCGGTGGCGTGGCCCACGATTTCAACAACCTGTTGATGCCGATCACCGGTGCGCTGGACCTGCTGCAGCGGCGCTATGGCGATGCCGACGCCCGCGCCGCGCGCCTGATCGACGGCGCGCTGCAATCGGCCGAGCGCGCCAAGACGCTGGTGCAGCGGCTGCTGGGCTTCGCGCGGCGCCAGAGCCTGCAGACTCAGGCGGTCGACATGGTGGCGCTGCTCGATGGCATGCGCGATCTGATCAGGAGTTCGATCGGCGTCGCCATCGAGCTGCGCATCAGCAGCGTGCCCGACCTGCCCAAGGCGCTGGTCGATGCCAACCAGCTGGAGCTGACGCTGTTGAACCTGTGCGTCAACGCGCGGGACGCGATGCCCGCGGGCGGCACGCTGACAGTTGCCGCCGACGTGGTGGCTCCCGATGCCGAATTGCCAAAGCTTCCCGTGCGCGACTACGTGCGCGTGAGCGTGATCGACAGCGGTACCGGCATGGATCGCGAGACGCTGGAGCGCGCCGTGGAGCCTTTCTTCTCGACCAAGGAAACCGGCCGCGGCACCGGGCTGGGCCTGTCCATGGTGCACGGCCTGGCCGCCCAGCTCGGCGGCCACTTCGCGATCGCCAGCACGCCGGGGCAGGGCACGCGAGTCGAGCTGTGGCTGCCCGCGGCTTCCGCCGCCACGGCAACGCCTTTCCGGCATGAGGCACACGCGGGTCCACTGCGCTCCGCCACCCGCGCGCTGGACATCCTTCTCGTCGACGACGAGCAATTCGTGCGCGACGGCATCGCCATGATGCTCGGCGAGCTGGGACATCGGGTGGTGGAAGCCGGCGGCGCCGCCGAGGCGCTGGACAAGATCCAGCACGGCCTGCGGGTGGATGTCGTGGTGACCGACTACAAGATGCCGCGCATGGACGGCGCCGAACTTGCGCGCCGCCTGCACGGGCGGCAACCGCAGCTGCCGGTACTGCTGATCACCGGCTACAGCGGGCCCGCGGAAGACACTGCGGGACTCGCGCGCCTGGCCAAGCCGTTCCGACAGGCGGAGATCGCCAGGGCGCTGGCGGAACTGGTCCCGGCGATGGCCGCGCCTGCAGGGCAGCGCTGGGATGCGCAGATGTGAGGACACCCGGCGAAGCGCGATGCCTGGTCTGACCCGCGCCGCCACGGTTGTCGATTTCCGTCCGGGCCGTTCGTCGCCGTGGCACCACTCACAGAGGAAATCCGCCGTGGCCCGCATGATCTTCGTCAACCTGCCCGTCTCCGACCTGCCTGCCTCGATGGCGTTCTACGAGGCGCTCGGTTTTGCCAACAACCCTCAGTTCACCGACGACACCGCCGCCTGCATGGTGTGGAGCGAGGCGATCCACGTGATGCTGCTCACCCACGACAAGTGGCACACGTTCACCGACCGCCCGATTCCGCCATCGACCTCGAGCGAGGTCTCGCTTGCGCTGGCGCTGGACAACCGTCAAGCCGTCGATGCCATGATCGAGGCGGCTGCGGCCCACGGCGGCACCGCCGACATCAATCCCGTGCAGGAATTGGGCTTCATGTATGGCAGGGATCTGGCCGATCCGGATGGACACATCTGGGGGCCGTTCTGGATGGACATGGCGGCCATGCCTGCCGCCTAGCTAGCCGGCGAATGCGGCAGGGCTCAGCCTGCCGCCACTTCGACCCAGGTGGGCGCGTGGTCGCTGGCCTTTTCCTGCAGCCGCACCCAGCGGTCCACGCCGGCCTTCTTGAGGCGTTTCGCCAGCACCGGATTGAGCAGGACGTGATCGATGCGCAGCCCGCGATCGCGTTCGGCGTGCTGGCGGAAGTAGTCCCAGAACGTGTAGATGCGTTCGTCGCCGAACCACTTCCGCAGCGAGTCGGTCCAGCCCTGCTCCAGCAGTTGTTCGTAGGCGCGCCTTGACTGCGGCTGCAGCAGCGCGTCCTTGCGGAATGACTTGGGGTCGTAGACATCCGCGTCGGTGGGGATGACGTTGAAGTCGCCCATCAGGGCGACCGGGTGCGGCACATCCACCATGCTTGCGGCATGGCGGTGCAGCCGCTCCATCCACTGCAGCTTGTAGTCGAACTTCGGCCCCGGCTGGGGGTTGCCGTTGGGCAGGTAAAGGCCGCCGACGACGATGCCGTGGATGGCGGCCTCGAGGTAGCGGCTCTGCTTGTCGCCCGGGTCGCCGGGCAGGTCCCGGCGGCTTTCCACCGGGGTGGTGCCGCGGCCGAGCAGAGCCACGCCGTTCCACGAGGGCTGACCGTGCCAGATCGCGCCGTAACCGGCATTTTCCAGGGCGCCCGCGGGAAAGGCCTGGTCGCTGGCTTTCAGCTCCTGCAAGGCCACGATGTCCGGCTTCTCCTTGCCGAGCCAGTCGAGCAGGTGGGGCAGGCGGGTGCCGATGCCGTTGACGTTGAAGGTGGCCAATTTCAGGGTTTTCGTGCGGGGCATGGGCGGGATCCTGCGGCGGCATGGGCGAGGGAAGCATGCCGCCATGGGGGTCGCGGAAGCGTATGCGCACGCGCGGGTCGCCGCCTCGGATAGGCTCCGGTTGGGCCGGCTACGGCCTGGGTCGCGGAGTGGTCGCGACGCTGGGTGGCAGGGTCGGCAGCGCGACCTTCGGCTGATCGCCACTCAGAGCCCCGAGGAAAAGCTCGATCTTGCCGACCTCCTCGTCGCTCAGCTTCGCGCCGAGCTGGCTGCTGCCCATGATCGCGACGGCCTGGCGAAGGTCCCACACCTTGCCCGTGTGGAAATAGGGCGCGGTCAGCGCGATGTTGCGCAACGAGGGTACCCGGAACACGTACTCGTCGCTGACCGTCTTGGTCACTGCGAAGCGCCCCTTGTCTCCCGGCGGGAGAATGTCGGCACCGGGCCGCTCGACCACGCCGAACGGGGCGTACATGCCCCCGCCCACGTTGATGCCGTTGTGGCATGCCGCGCAGCCCTTGTTGATGAATAGCGCCAGGCCTTCCTTCTGGTTCGCGTCGAGCGCTTTCTCGTTGCCCTTGAGGTAGCGATCGAATGGCGCGTTCGGCGTGATCAGGGTGGCCTCGAACAAGGCGATGGCCTTGCGCACGTTGTCGAACGTGATCGGATCGGGCACGCCCGGGTAGGCCCGGGCGAACACGGCGGCGTAGCCGGGGATCCCTTTGAGCTGTTCGACGACGTGTGTCTCGGTGGTGTCCATCTCGACCGGGTTGACCAGCGGACCGCCAGCCTGCTGTTCGAGGTCCCTGGCGCGTCCATCCCAGAATTGGGCGATGTCGAACACCGCGTTGTAGACGGTCGGCGCATTGCGACCTCCATGCTGCCAGCGATGGCCCAGCGAAGTCTCCTGCAGATCGACCCCGCCCATGCCGATCATGTGGCATGAATTGCAGCTGATGGCGTGGCTTTCGGACAGCCGGGGCTCGAAGTACAGCATCTTGCCCAGCTCTGTCCGGGCCGGGGTCGCCGCATTGCCCGGCAGTGGCGGCGCGCTGGCGGGTATCGGTTTGAACAGGCCCTGGGCCTGCTTCATCAATGCGGTTTGCGACCACGCCTGGCCGGTTGCCAGGGAAGCCAGAACCATGAGGGAAATCATCTTGATCGACGACATGCGCTGACCCTCCGCAGTGGGGTGGCAATCGAAATCATCCATGTCCGTGGCGTCTCCGGGGAATGAATGCCGGTGGCCCGCACACGCGGCACGGGCCGGAACGTCGGCCGTGCCTGTCGATGCCTGGCAGGGGAAATGACCTCGCGTTCGGTCCAGGGATCCCGAGGCATGGCGACACCCGGATGATCGTCCGCCGGCACCGGCACCATTTGATCGGCGTCAACATGACGGCATCGGAACGGCGCGGTTACCCTTTCCCCGGGGGAGGCACCCGACGCCATGCCGCAGCCCCGGCCGGCGGCGCGACAACGCCCGTTCCCTTGATGCTGGTCAATTGACCGTGGGGGGCAACTGCTAGGCTGAAATCTCTGGTTGATGACGGAGCGTGTCATGGCGCCGACCGACGCACCCCCGCGCGAGGGCTGGAACGAGAGGTTGCCGGACGGCACGGCTGTGCAGATACGGTCGATCGGCGAGCAGGACGCCGAGCTCGAGCTTGAATTTCTCACTCATCTGTCGCCCGCGTTTCGCAGTTCGCGTTTCCTCGGCCTGGTCCGCGATCCGACGCCGGAGGTCGCGCGCGAGCTCACCCGTCTCGACCCGGCGTGTGCCGTGGGTTTCATCGCGCTGGTCTCGCGGCAGGGGCGCGAGCAGCAGATCGGCGCTGCGCAGTTTCATGTCAATGCCGCCGGCGACAGCTGCGACGCTTCGCTCACGGTGAGCGACGAGTGGCGAAAGCGCGGTGTCGGTTCCTTCCTGATGCGCCACCTGATTGCCGCGGCCAGAGCCCGCGGCATTCGGCACATGCGCGCCTACGCACCGGACCGATCCGGTGGCGGCGATCACCTGGCGGCGAATATCGGCTTCCAGCGCCGCCTCGATCCTCGGGATCCGGCCACGGTCATCTACGACCTGAGCCTGGAATAGAAGACGATCGGCAGGCACAGGCGAGAGGGACGTTCAACCCGGCGAGGGATGCCCCGACGCCCTGGTCGCCGCGTGCGGCCGATTGCCGTGCGCGACGAGAGGCAGGCGCTGGTCGGCCCGGGGCTGGCCGCCTTCCACGAATTTCACGATCACGTGTTCGTCGGTGGTGGACCGGCGCAGACCGCCGCAGGCGTCAACCGCGCCGGGCCGCCTCGATCGCGCCAATGTCGATCTTCGTCATGCCCATCATCGCGTTGAACGCGCGCCGGGCGACGGCAGGGTCGGAGTCGGTGATCGCCGCCGTCAGCGCGCGCGGGGTGATTTGCCACGACAGGCCCCACTTGTCCTTGCACCAGCCGCAGGCGCTGGCCTGGCCGCCGTTGTCGATGATCGCGTTCCACAGGCGGTCGGTCTCGGCCTGGTCGTCGGTCGCCACCTGGAAGGAGAACGACTCGTTGTGCCGGAAGGTCGGGCCACCGTTCAGGCCCAGGCACGGGATGCCCATGACCGTGAACTCGACGGTAAGCACGTCGCCTTCCTTGCCGGAGGGATAGTCGCCCGGCGCACGATGGATGGCCCCCACAGCACTGTCGGGGAAGGTTTTGGCGTAGAACGTCGCGGCCTCCAGGGCAGCGCCGTCGTACCACAGGCAGATCGAGTTCTTGCTGGTCATGCGTGTTCTCCGGTTTGTGGGCGGTGTGGCTTGCATGATTTGCGACGAACGGGTGGCGCAAAGATCGACATCTCGATGCTTCGCCAGGCGCGGCGGGCGACCTCGGGCGATGTGCATCCATGTGCCGTGGCAAACTGGACAGACGAGGGCCGGTTGCGGCCCGACGAGTGCGAGGTCGATCGTTTTGCATCCGGACGTTGTGCCATGAACCGTCATCTGGAGACAGTGGCATTTCCGCTCGGCCGCCGAGCGCGGCAATGGTTTGCCGAGCAGCAGTTCGACGCAGCGCGGGAGGCGCTGGAGTCGTTGCTTGGACAGGTTCCGGCCAACCCGTTCGTGCAGATGGATCTTGCGGCAGTGCTGCTGCGCTGTGGGCGCCTGGGCGACGCCACCACCTTGATGCTCGAGGTCGCACAATCCGACGATCCGCCGCCGTCGCTGGATATCCAGTTGGCGCGCGGGCTTTCCGCTGCCGGCGAGGTCGTCGCGGCGCGATCCTGCCTGGATCGGCTGGAGCGCGCCGCGGATCTGCCCGCCATGTTGCTGGCCGAGCAGGCCCATTTGCGCTGGGGCATGAGGGACGTCCCGGCCGCGCGGCGGATGATCGATCGCGCGGTGGCCGCGGGTGCGGACGCGCCGCGCGAACTCCATCTGCAGGCCATGCTGCGGCAGTTTGCCGGCGAAACCGACGAAGCGGGCCGCCTCCTGGACGCCTGCCTGGACCGCTGGCCCGCCTTCGGCGATGCGGCGCTGGCACGGGCCAACCTGCGTCGCCAGACGGCGCAAACCCACCACCTCGATTTCCTGCATCTGCAGTTGCAGCGCCTCCCGGCCGACGCCGGAACTCCGGCGCAGCTGGCCAATCGCGCCGCGTTCGAGGCGGCCGCGTTCAAGGAGCTGGACGACCTGGGCCGGTATGACGAGGCGTGGCCGGCGCTGCAGCGATGCAATGCGCTGATGCACCGCGTAAGGCCTTACGACGCCCAGGGCGAAACCGCGCTGGTGGACGCCTTGATCCGGGTCGCCGATTCGCTGGTAAGGTCGGCGCCGGGCGTGCGGCATGAAGAGGGGCCGCAGCCGATCTTCATCGTCGGCATGCCGCGCTCCGGAACGACGCTGCTCGACCGCATGCTGTCGAGCCATTCGCAGGTGGCCTCGGCCGGGGAAATCACGGATTTCCCGCAACAGTTGCGCCGGGTCGCCGGGGTGGTCCCGCACGGCGCCGCGGGCACGCTGGCGGCGATCGAGCGTGGTGCGGGGCTGGACCTGGCCGAGCTCGGTGCGCGCTATCTTGCGCAGACGCGCTGGCGGGCACAGGGGCGTCGGTACTTCATCGACAAGCTGCCGACCAATATCCGCATGGTCGCCCACATCCGCCGCGCGTTGCCGCACGCGCCCATCGTGCACATGGTGCGCGACCCGCTGGAGGTGTGCTTCTCGAACCTGAGCATGATGTTCGGGAACCGGGCGGCGTACAGCTACGACCAGCGCGCCATGGTTCATTACTACAGCCAGTACCGGCGCCTGGCGCGGCATTGGCAGGCCACGATGCCCGATGCCGTGATCGAAGTGGCCTATGCCGATCTCGTCCGCGAGCCCGGCGTCGCCTTGCGCAGGATTCTCGATCCGTGCGGCCTCGCGCTGGAGGAAGCCTGCCTCCACCCGGAACGAAACGAGGCGCCGGTGGCCACGCCCAGCGCGGCCCAGGTTCGCGAGCCGATCCATGATCGAAGCAGCGGCCGCTGGCGCCCTTACGCGCCGCATCTGGACGTGTTGCGTGGGGCGATGCTCGACATGGCGTGAGGCGGCATGCGTGGCGCGCATCGCGTCGCGCAGTCGGGTCGGTGTTTCGGGGAGCGTGGCGCGCCGCTCCGGATCGCGTCGCGGTGCAGCCCGGCTTTCCGCTTCGCGCTACTGGCGGCGCTTGGCGATGTACATCGTGCGATCGGCGTGCGCCAGCAGCGCTTCGGCGTCGCTGCCGTCGCGGGGATAGCAGGCGATGCCGATGCTGGCGTCCGGGCGGAACGGGCCGTCGGGCAGGGTGCAAGGCAAGCCGAGGCGGGCACGCAGGTCGTCGGCGATGGTGCGGGCGGCCCGGCTGTCGCGGCAACCCGGCAGCAGCGCCACGAACTCGTCGCCGCCGACGCGCGCCACCAGGTCACCCTGGCGCAAGCCCTGTTGCAGTCGCTGGCTCACTTCGCGCAGCACGCGATCGCCGGCTGCGTGGCCGGCGCGATCGTTGACTGCCTTGAATCCGTCGAGGTCGAGGTAGAGCAGCGCCAGGCCTTCGCCGGTTTCCGCAGCCCTGGCGATGGCGTGCTTCAGCTCCACGTACAGGCGATGGCGGTTGGGCAGGCCGGTCAGCAGATCATGGCTGGCGCGATGTTCCAGTTCCCGTTCGTTGCGGCGCAGCTCGGTCACTTCGTGGGCCACGCCGATGCGCACGCCGTACTCGGGCAGCCAGCGCGCCGACCACTGGATGTCCACGCTGTGGCCGTCGCGATGGATGTAGCGGTTGCGGAAGTGGCGCTGCAGCTCGCCAGCCATGACCTGGCTGGCCTGCCGCAGGGTGGCCTCGCGGTCGTCCGGGTGCACCAGGTCGAAAATGGGCCGGCCGAGTACCTCGGCCGGCGCGTGGCCGAGTATTCGCTCGAAACTCGCGTTGACGTAAAGCAGCCGCCCCTCGGCATCGACCACGCAGACCGCATCGGGCATCAGGTCCAGCACATCGGCGAGCGGAGGAAGCTTGGGGATCATCGGGTGGCGTGCGGCCGTCGGGCGTTACCGGTTGGCCTGCAGTATGGCCAACCGCGCGGGCCGAGGCTACCCGTCCGATCCCGTGGACGCAGTGCGGCTCGCGGCGCTCAGCCGGGCAGGCTGACCACCGGCACGAAGCCGCCGAAGATCATCCGCTTGCCGTCGAACGGGCAGTCGGCCGCTGCCTCCATGCGCGGATCCTTCATGAACTTCTCCATGCCGGCATCGCGGGTGGCCTTGTCGGGCCACTCGATCCAGGAGAACGCCACCGCCTCGTCGGCCGTCGCCTGTACCGCGCGGCGGAAGTCGGTGAGCTTGCCGTCGGGCACGTCGTCGCTCCAGCACTCCATCACGCGGGTGGCGCCGACCTCAAGGAAGATCGCGTCGAAGCGGCGCGCGTGGGCGATGAACTGTGCGCGGTTGGCCTCGGGCACGGCGATCACGAAACCGTCGATGTAGGACATGAGCGGACTCCTGCGGAGGACACGGCCGGGATGGCCGGTCTGCCATCATGCGACGAACGAGCGGGCGGGGGATCGACGCCTGCGGCGAGATGCGCCGATACAATCGACAGATCACTGGCGAAAGGTGGCACAAGCATGCGCAGTTTCGAGGATATCCACGGCGACCACTGGCAGGCCGCGCTGCTGGATGCCTCGTATGGCAACGTGCGGCTGGTGTTCTCGCGCGCCGGCGTCGGCGAGATCCGTCAGCTTGCCCTGTCGGCGGAGAATCTGCGCGTGGCCGAGGACGAGCTGGCCGCGATGGATGATGCCCGGTTGCGTCAGCTGCTGGGCGAATCCGAGCCGTGGGCGTAGCCCGCAAGACGGCTCGATTCCGGGATGACGAGTCCCGCACTTTTTTCGCGGGCGGTTTGCCGGTACGGTTGGCGTTCGAGGGGGACAGGGCATGCCGATGCGGGCGGGAAAACCAGGGAGGGAGAGGCGGCGCCTCTTGCCACGACCCGGCACGCTGGCCGTGGCGACACTGTTCTTGTTGGCTTTCATTCTGTCCGAGGGGTGCGCCATGGGGTTGTCCAGTCCGCTGGTGCTTTTTTCCGAGGTGCACGGCACGGTGCTGAGCGACGGCAAGCCGGTGCAGGGCGCCGAGCTGGTGCAGGAAGTGGTGTGGTCGGACAACAAGAACGACGTGCCGCCCGCGCGCGCGCGCAGCGATGCGCAAGGCCGCTTCCACTTTCCGATGGTGGAGCGCCGCCCGGGCGTCTTGCGCGCAGTGCCGCACCAGCCGGTGATTCTGCAGAAGATCACCATCAGCTATGAGGGCCGGGATTACACGGCATGGCGGCACACCAGGAATTCCTACGAGCCCAATGCCGAGCTCGACGGCAAGCCGCTCAACCTGGAATGCGAACTGACCCGCGCGCCCGACTTCGAGGGCACGCATTACGGTATCTGCAAGGCGATCTGACCCGGGCGATCAGCCGATTCGATCCAGGCAAAGGGGATGCGGGATGTCGAATGACCTTTCACCGGCGCAGGCCGCCGAAATCGCGGACAGCGCGTATGCCTTGCGTCTGTCCACCGACATGATCGATGCGGCGACTGCGGCGCCGACGGCGCGCGAGTCGTTCGACCTGCTGGGCGGCACGCGACTGACCGGCTCGACCGGCCTGGGTAGTTCGCCGGTCAGCCAGCGCACGGGCTTCGGCTACGTGGCGCGCGGCAGGAATGCGCGCGAACGCGAGCGGCTGGTTTCGATCCGCGGCACCTTCAAGACCAGTGCCTACGACTGGCTCAGCAACCTGCGCATGGCCGGCGTCACCGGTCCGAGTGGCTACACGGTGCATGCCGGCTTCTGGGCGGCGGCGCAAACCCTGCTGCCGCAGATTCGCCAGGCGATCGGTTCGCCCGCCGACGTATCCACGGTCCATGTGGTGGGCCACAGCCTCGGCGGCGCGATCGCCACGCTGGTGGCCGACAGCCTCGGCGACCTCGGCTGCAAGCTGCAGCTGTACACCTTCGGCGCGCCTCGCGCCGGGGTCGAGCTGCATGCGCAATACCTCACCCGGCGACTGGGCGCCGATGCGATCCATCGGGTCTACCACGACACCGACCTGGTGCCGATGGTGCCGGTCTACCCTTACAGCCACGTGCCCTGGCGCGATACCGCCTACCGCATGAAGGGACCGGGCAAGCTGGTGTCCATCGAAGCGCACCTGATGCCGCAGTATCGCCGCTCGGTCGGCGACGCCACGTGGCGTGGGCTGCCGGTGCTGCAGGAGGGGCCGGACAGCTTCGAGCAGGCCGAAGCCTGGCTGGGCGTGGCCGCCGCGGTCGGCGGGCCCAGCATGATGCTGTCGGCGACCGCCCTGCGCTGGATTCTCCGCGCGCTGGACTGGATCCTCTCCGCGCTGGGTCACGGTGCGGGGCTGGCCGTGCTGGGCGGCGCCACGGTTCTCGACACGCTGGCGCGGCTGCTCTACTCCGGCGCACTGCAATCGCTGCGGCTGGCCGCCATGATCCGCAACCTGATCACCGCGATCATGCGCTTCATGGGCCGCGCGATCGCGGCCACGGTCAACATTACCGTGGCCTTCGTCGAATACGTGCTCGGCATGCTGTTTCGCGTGGTGTCCACGATGGCCCGGCAGGCAGTGGATGTGCTGCTGCGCTGAAGCGTTCAGCGCAGGTGGGCGAACAGCATCGCGATATAGGCGGCCACCAGCGTGGCGCTGAAGATCACCAGCGCCTTGTGCAGCCACTCGCGGGCGGTCCATGCGCCCAGCAGGGAGGCGGCAATGAAAATCAGCTGGAAGCCTGTGTCCAGCGTCCGTGGCAGGGCGCCATGGAGCATCCAGCTCTTGCCGAGGCTGATTACCAGCAGCAGCACCAGCAAGGTGTAGAACCAGCGGTGGTTGGCGTAGTAATGCCGGCGCAGGTCGACCGGTTCACCCGCGACGATGTCCGGCAGGACCAGCCCGGCCAGCAGGTACAACGGCACGGTTTGCGCCAGCAGCACGGAGAAACCCAGGAAGCTCCAATCCTGGCGCAGGCGCAGGTCGTACATCGCCCACCAGACCTGCACGTCGAGCACCAGCAGCACGATGGCCCATGCCAGCGAAGGCCAGTACATCGTGGCGCTGGAGCGCGCCAGCATCAGGCCGCGCAGGCCCTGCAACACCTGGGTGATTGCCAGGCCCACGATGATCGAGAGCAGGACGGACAGGTAGCTGAAAGCATCCATGGGCGATTCGGATCAGTGCGGATTTGCGGAAACGCACTCTGCCCGAGTAGCTCGGTTCGCGCCAGCGATCAGCCAGCTTGCCTGGTCTCCCCGCCGCGGCGCGGCAGCTTCCAGCCCGGCCGGACGAAGTGGCAGGTGTAGCCGCTGGGGTAATGCTGCAGGTAGTCCTGGTGCTCGGGTTCCGCCTCCCAGAAATCGCCGGCGGGGGCGAGCTCGGTCACCACCTTGCCCGGCCACAGCCCGCTGGCATCGACATCGGCGATGGTGTCCAGCGCGATCTGCCGCTGTGCTTCGCTGGTGTAGAAGATCGCCGAACGATAGCTGGCGCCGCGGTCGTTGCCCTGACGGTTCGGCGTGCTCGGGTCGTGGATCTGGAAGAAGAACTCCAGCAGCTGCCGATAGCTGATGCGCGCGGGATCGAAGCTGATCTCGATCGCCTCGGCGTGGCTGCCGTGGTGGCGATAGGTAGCGTTCGGCACGTCGCCACCGGAGTAGCCCACGCGGGTGGACAGCACGCCGGGCTGCTGGCGGATCAGTTCCTGCATGCCCCAGAAGCAGCCGCCGGCCAGGATGGCGCGTTCGCTGGTCGGGCTCATGCGTCGTCCCTCTCGTTGTCGAACAGGTGGAGGAACTCGCCGTAGCCCTCCTTCTCCAGCTCTTCCAGCGGAATGAAGCGCAGCGAGGCGGAGTTGATGCAGTAGCGCAAGCCGCCGCTGGCGCGCGGGCCATCGGGGAAGACGTGGCCCAAGTGGCTGTCGCCGTCGCGCGAGCGCACTTCGGTGCGGATCATGCCGTGGCTGGCATCGTGCTTCTCCACCACGTGCTCGTCCTGCACGGGGCGGGTGAAGCTGGGCCAGCCGCAGCTGCTGTCGAACTTGTCCAGCGAGCTGAACAGCGGTTCGCCGGAGACGATGTCCACATACAGGCCGGGGGCGGCGTGGGCGTTGTAGAGATTGTCGAACGGGCGCTCGGTGGCGGCCTGCTGGGTGACCCGGTACTGCTCCGGCGTGAGCCGGGCAACGGCTTCGGCGGTCTTGCGATATGTCGACATGGGAACCTCCGGGATGGTCGATGTTGTACGCCGCCACCAGCGGCGTCGCTACCTGACATGGGGTTCGCTGGAAACACGGCAAGGTTACGTCGCATCGGTCAGGTGGCGGCCAGCGGTTCGGCGTCCAGCACGAACGCCAGGGCATCGCTGCAGCGGGCGTCCACCTTCAGGCTGAGCAGGGCGTCGGCGCGCGTACGGCCCAGCGTCACTGCCGCCACCGGTTTGCCGGCCCGGGCGGCCGCCTGCACGAAGCGGTAGCCGGAATACACCATCAGCGAGGAACCGACCACCAGCACGGCACCCGCCGCATGCAGCGCCTGCGTGGCTGTTTCCACCCGTTCGCGCGGCACGCCCTCGCCGAAGAACACCACGTCCGGCTTCACGATGCCGCCGCAGCGCGGGCACGACGGCACGTCGAAGCGGGCGAAGTCCTGGCCGTCCAGATCGGCGTCGCCATCGGGGGCGATGGCGGCATCGAGGTGCTGCCAAGCCGGGTTGCGTTCGATCAACTGCTGCTGGAATGCATCGCGCGACAGGCGCCAGTCGCAGGCCATGCAGCGCACTTCGTCGAGCCGGCCGTGCAGGTCGACCACGTGTTCGCTGCCGGCACGCTGGTGCAGGCGGTCGACGTTCTGGGTGACCAGCAGTTCGATGTGGCCGCGGCGTTCCAGCTGCGTCAGGGCAAGGTGGGCGGGATTGGGCCGGGCGTGGCCGAAGTGCGGCCAGCCGACCAGGCTGCGTGCCCAGTAGCGCTGGCGCGTGGCGTGTTCGCGCATGAAGGCCTGCAGCGTCACCGGCGGGGCGCGCTTCCATTCGCCTTCGCGGTCGCGGTAGTCGGGAATGCCGGAGTCGGTGCTGACGCCGGCGCCGGTCAGCACGAACAGCCGCGCGTGGGTCTCGATGAACTGCTGCAGCGCAATCATGTCTGGCAAGCCCGGTGACGTGGCCGAAAGCGGCTGTCCCGAGCATAGTCGCACCGTGGCAGTCCCGCGGCGCTGGCCCCGGGCTGCCACGATGGCCGCTCAGGCGGCCACCGCCTCGGCTTCGGCCGGCACCGCCACGGGGCTGCGGATGAGGTGGTCGAATGCGCTCAGCGCGGCGGTGGAACCGGCGCCCATCGCAATCACGATCTGCTTGTACGGCACCGTGGTGGCATCGCCGGCGGCGAACACGCCGGGCAGCGAGGTCTGGCCGCGCTCGTCGATCACGATCTCGCCGCGCGACGACAGCTCCAGCGTGCCCTTCAGCCACTCGGTGTTCGGCAGCAGGCCGATCTGCACGAAGATGCCTTCCAGCTCGATCGTATGCATCTCCTCGCTGACCCGATCCTTGTAGACCAGCGCGCTTACTTTCTGGCCGTCGCCCAGCACTTCGGTGCTGAGCGCGCTGACGATGATGTCCACGTTGGGCAGGCTGCGCAGCTTGCGCTGCAGGACGTCGTCCGCACGCAGCTTGCTGTCGAATTCGATCAGGGTGACGTGGCTGACGATGCCGGCCAGGTCGATCGCTGCCTCGACGCCGGAGTTGCCGCCGCCGATCACCGCCACGCGCTTGCCCTTGAACAGCGGGCCGTCGCAATGCGGGCAATAGGCCACGCCCTTGTTGCGATACTGCTCCTCGCCGGGCACGCCCATCTGCCGCCAACGCGCGCCAGTGGCGAGGATCACCGTCCTCGACTTCAGCGTGGCCCCGTTGGCCAGTTGCACTTCGACCAGGCCACCGGTGGCGTCGCTGGCCGGCACCAGCTTCTCGGCGCGCTGCAGGTTCATCACGTCCACGTCGTATTCGTGCACGTGCTGTTCCAGCGCAGCAGCCATCTTCGGACCTTCGGTGTACGGCACCGAGATGAAGTTCTCGATCGCCATGGTGTCCAGCACCTGGCCGCCGAAACGCTCGGCCGCCACGCCAGTGCGGATGCCCTTGCGCGCGGCGTAGATTGCCGCGGCCGCGCCGGCCGGACCGCCGCCGACCACCAGCACGTCGAAGGCGTCCCTGGCCTTGATCTTCTCCGCCTCGCGGGCGCTGGAGCCGGTGTCGATCTTCGCCAGGATCTGCTCCAGGCTCATGCGGCCCTGGTCGAACACCTCGCCGTTGAGGAACACGGTGGGCACCGACATCACCTGGCGCTTCTCCACCTCGTCCTGGTACAGCGCACCGTCGATGGCAACGTGCCGGATGTTGGGGTTCAGCACGCTCATCAGGTTCAGCGCCTGCACCACGTCGGGGCAGTTCTGGCAGGACAGCGAGAAATAGGTCTCGAAGGCGTACTCCCCATCGAGATTGCGCACCTGCTCGATCACGTCGGCCGCAGCCTTGGACGGATGGCCGCCGACCTGCAGCAGGGCCAGCACGAGCGAGGTGAATTCATGGCCCATCGGGATGCCGGCAAAGCGCACGCCGATGTCGGTGCCGAGGCGGTTGATCGCGAAGGACGGCTTGCGCGTTTCGCTGTCGTCGCGGCGCAGGCTGATCTTGTCCGACAGCGCGGCGATCTCCTGCAGCAGCTCGTCCAGCTCGCGCGACTTGGCGCCGTCGTCCAGCGACGCGACCAGTTCGATCGGCTGCGTGAGCTTTTCCAGGTAGGACTTCAGTTGCGTCTTGAGGGCTTCGTCGAGCATGGCGAACACTCCGAAACGGAAAAGAGGGGGCGGGAGGCTTGTGGCAGCGGCCGGCGCCATGGGGAGGGGGCGGCCTATCGGGGGAGGGGCAGGCCGGACGCGGGCCGCTGGCACAAGCATCCTGGGCGGAGCCCCGGGCGCGCCGTGGCGCCCGGGTCCGTGACATCGTTGCAGCGATAACTCAGATCTTGCCGACCAGGTCCAGCGACGGCGCCAGGGTCTTCTCGCCTTCCTTCCACTTGGCCGGGCAGACCTCGTTCGGATGGGCGGCGACGTACTGCGCGGCCTTGACCTTGCGCAGCAGCTCGGACGCGTCGCGGCCGATGCCGCCGGCGGTGATCTCGACGATCTGGATCTTGCCCGAAGGGTCGATCACGAAGGTGCCGCGATCGGCGATGCCGTCGGCCTCGATCAGCACGTCGAAGTTGCGCGAAATCTGGTGGGTGGGGTCGCCGACCATGGTGTAGTTGATCTTCTTCACCGCGTCGGAGGTGTCGTGCCACGCCTTGTGCGCGAAATGGGTGTCGGTGGAGACCGAGTAGATCTCGACGCCCAGTTTCTGGAACTCGGCATAGTTGTCGGCCAGGTCTTCCAGCTCGGTCGGGCAGACGAAGGTGAAGTCGGCCGGATAGAAGAACACGACGGACCACTTGCCCTTCAGGTCGGCGTCGCTGACTTCGATGAACTTGCCGGCCTTGAGGGCCTGGGCCTTGAACGGTTTCACTTCGGTGTTGATGAGGGACATCTGCTTGGCTTCCCGTGGTGGTTGGACAACGAAAGGAATGCTACGAGCCGCCAGACAATTAATCTAATTGATTGTTGGCATTGATTTGATTGGCTGCAGCTATCGGTTTGCGCGTACTTTGCAGATGCGGGCGAAGCGGCCGGCTTCAAGCCCTCCGGACGCCATCGGAAGGGCTTACGAATTCGTCGCGAAGCGGCCGCGCAACTGTTGGTCCACCACCGTGGCAGTGACGATGTCGCTGCCCACGTTCACCGTGGTGCGCATCATGTCGAGCACGCGGTCCACGCCGATGACGATGCCGATGCCCTCGGGCGGAATGCCGAAGGTGGCCAGCAGGCCGGCGATCATCGGCAGCGAGCCGCCGGGAATACCCGCGACAGCCACCGCGCTGAGCACCGACAGCAGCATCAGGATGGCCTGGTGGGTGATCGACAGCTCCACGCCGAACGCCTGCGCCACGAACAGCACCACGCAGCCCTCGAACAGCGCCGTGCCGCTCATGTTCATGGTCGCGCCCAGCGGCAGCACGAAGCCGGCGGTGCTGGGGTTGAGCTTCAGTTCGTCATGCGCCACCGCCAGCGAAGCGGGCAGGCAGGCGTTGCTGGAACTGGTCGAGAACGCGGTGATCAGCAGGGCGCGGATCTGGCGGAAGTACGTGAGCGGCGAACGCTTCGCCAGGAAGCGCAGCCACAACGACATGGTGCCAAACAGGTGCAGGGCCAGCGCCACGGTGCAGCCGACGACAAATACCGATAGCGCCAGCAAGACGTCCACGCCGACCTTGACGATCACGCTGTAGATCATCGCCGGCACCGCATAGGGCGCCAGCTCCAGGGCAAAGCCGACGATCTTCGTCATCAGGTCGGTGATGGTGTCCAGCGCCACCTGCACGCGCTTGCGCTCCTTCTCGCGCAACTGGGTCGCCGCGGCGCCGACCAGGATCGCGAACAGGATCAGCGGCAGCACGTCGCCGAGCGCGTCGCGGCTGGGGCCGGCCACCGCGCCGACCAGGTTGCGCGGCATGAACATCTCCACCAGCGTGCCGAAGCTCATCTTCGGCTGGGCTGCCTTGGTGTCGATCGTCTTCTGCGCGCTGCCGCCGTACTCCTGCATCAGCTGGGTGCGCGCCTGTTCGTCCAGATGATGGCCAGGCTGCACGGTGTTCATCATCACCAGGCCGATCGCCACCGCGATCAGCATGTTGGCGAAGAACAGCACGAAGGTGCGCCCGGCGAGCGGGCCGAGGCGATCCAGCCGGCCCAGTTGCGCCACACCTGAGGCGAGCGAACTGAACACCAGCGGGATCACCACGAAGAACAGCATGCGCAGGAAGATCTGCCCGAACGGGTCGAATACGACCCCGGAGATCTTCTGCATCAGCGCCAGCGTGGGTGGATGCAACTGGCCAATGCCGAGTGTGACCACGGCAGCGACCACGCCGATCACCAGGCCCCAGAGGATGCGTTTCGCGAGAGGAGTCGATGTGCTCATCGGACCGAATGTACGGGGCCGCGGCGGATTCGTCACGCAAGAAATTGCGATCGGCTGCCAGCCCGGTGCCCGCGGCCGTGGCGGGGGTGCCGGAAGGTCCAATCCCGGCCGTTGGCTCGGTGGGCTAAAATGGGCGTTTTAAAGGGAAGCCACATGACACAGTCAGCATCCCCGGGCGCCCGTTTTCGCGCCGCCGTTGCCGCCGAACAGCCACTGCAGATCATGGGGGCGATCACGGCCTATGCCGGCCTGATGGCCAAACGCGTGGGCTACCAGACGCTGTATCTGTCCGGCGGCGGCGTGGCCGCCAATTCGCTGGGCATGCCGGACCTGGGCATTTCCACCATGGAGGACGTGCTCACCGACGCCCGCCGCATCGTCGACGCCACCGGCCTGCCGCTGCTGGTCGACATCGATACCGGCTGGGGTGGGGCGTTCAACATCGCGCGCACCATCCGCTCGTTCCAGCGCGTGGGCGTGGCCGCGGTGCACATGGAAGACCAGGTCGGCCAGAAGCGTTGCGGCCACCGTCCCGGCAAGGAAGTGGTTCCGAAGGAGGAGATGGTCGATCGGGTGAAGGCTGCGGTCGACGCGCGCACCGATGCGGACTTCGTGATCATGGCGCGCACCGACGCAGCGGCGGTGGAAGGTATCGATTCCGCGATCGAGCGCGCGGTGGCCTACGTCGAGGCCGGCGCCGACATGATCTTCCCCGAGGCGATGAAGACGCTGGCCGACTACCGCAAGTTCAAGGCAGCGGTGAAGGTGCCGATCCTGGCCAACCTCACCGAGTTCGGTTCCACCCCGTTCTTCACTACCGACGAGCTGCGCGACGCCGGCGTGGACATCGCGCTGTATTGCTGCGGCGCGTACCGGGCGATGAACAAGGCTGCGCTCAACTTCTATGAAACCGTGCGCCGCGAGGGCACGCAGAAGCACATCATCGACACCTTGCAGACCCGCGAGGAGCTGTACGACTTCCTCGGCTACCACGCCTACGAGGACAAGCTGGACGAGTTGTTTGCCGGCGGCCGGAAGGACTGATTGCGCATGGCCGAACCGCAATCCCCGGGGAACGCGACACCGCCGGACCGGCGCGATCACTGGGATGCGCTGGGCGTGGTCATCGCTTCGCTGGTCGGCCTGCTGGCCCTGGTCGTGGCCGGTTACACCGCCTACATCCAGCGCGAGCAGGTGCGCGCGCAGGTCTGGCCGTACCTGATCAGCGGCAACAATGACCTGGCCCAGGCGCTGACCGTCAGTAACAAGGGCGTCGGGCCCGCGCTCGTGCGCAGCGTGCAGGTCAGTGTCGAGGGCAAGCCGCAGGTCGACTGGGACCACGTGCTGGGTGCGTTGGGGATGCAGCCACACAACTACATCATGACGACCATCAACCATGGCGTGTTGAGCCCGGGCGAGGAACTGCAGGCGATCCGTTTTCCGGACAAGGAGTTGTGGAAGAAATTCCACGACGCTTCATCGGGGCGGATGGCACTCGACATATGTTTCTGTTCGACGCTGGGCGAGTGCTGGATTTCCATCAATGAAAAAGTCATCGGGCCCAAGTCGATGCCATTGCAATTGCACGTGAAGCCGGTCGGACAGTGCCCGCGGCTATCGCCAGCTGAAACGTTCAACAATTGAGAGGAAGGATGCGATGAGCGACAACGCACAAGTTCTACCCAAGGCCAAGAAGTCCGTCGCCCTGTCCGGCGTGGCCGCGGGCAACACCGCGCTGTGCACGGTGGGCCGCAGCGGAAACGATCTGCATTACCGCGGCTACGACATTCATGACCTGGCGGCGAAAGGCTGCTTCGAGGAAGTCGCCTACCTGCTGGTGCACGGCGTGCTGCCGACCTGGACCGAATTGCAGAACTACAAGGCCAAGCTGAAGCGCCTGCGCGGCCTGCCGGCGCCGGTCAAGGCTGCGATGGAACTGCTGCCCGCCGCCACCCATCCGATGGACGTGCTGCGCACGGGTTGCTCGGTGCTCGGCACTGTGCTGCCGGAGAAGGACGACCACAACGTCACCGGCGCGCGCGACATCGCCGACCGGCTGATGGCCAGCTTCGGTTCGATGCTGCTGTACTGGTACCACTTCAGCCACAACGGCAAGCGCGTCGAGACCGAGACCGACGACGATTCGATTGCGGCGCATTTCCTGCACCTGCTGCACGGCAGGAAGCCAAGCGAGCTGCACGCGCAGGCGCTGGACAAGTCGCTGGTGCTGTACGCCGAGCACGAGTTCAACGCCAGCACCTTCAGCGCCCGCGTCATCGCCGGCACCGGCTCGGACCTGTATTCGGCGATCACTGGCGCGATCGGCGCGCTGCGCGGCCCGAAGCACGGCGGCGCGAACGAGGTGGCGATGGAGATCATCGCGCGCTACCGCAACGCCGACGATGCCGAAGCCGACATTCGCGCCCGCGTCGAAAAGAAGGAAATCATCATCGGCTTCGGCCACCCGGTCTACACCGTGTCCGATCCGCGCAACGAGATCATCAAGGAGATCTCGCGCAAGCTGTGCACCGATGGCGGCAACCCGACCCTGTTCGACGTCTCCGAACGCATCGAAAAGGTGATGGGCGAGCTGAAGAAGATGTTCCCCAACCTCGACTGGTTCTCCGCCAGCACCTACCACATGATGGGCGTGCCCACCGCGATGTTCACGCCGCTGTTCGTGATCGCGCGCACCGCCGGCTGGAGCGCGCACGTGATCGAACAGCGCCAAGACGGCAAGATCATCCGCCCCAGCGCCAACTACACCGGCCCGGAAGATCAGGCCTACGTGCCGATCGACAAGCGCTAGGCAGCAGCGCGATACGGCGGGGAAGCCGGCCGGCTTCCCCGCCTGCGGGCGTCAGGGCCTGTCCCCGCGTTCTCCGGCGACGTGGCGCAGCAGGTCGCCGGGCTGGCAATCCAGCACCGTGCAGATCGCATCGAGCGTGTCGAAACGCACGCCCTTCACCTTGCCCTGCTTGAGCAGGGACAGGTTCGCCTCGGTGATGCCGACCGCCGCGGCCAGATCCTTGGACTTCATCTTGCGCCGGGCCAGCATGACGTCCAGTTCGATGATGATCGGCATCAGACGAACGCCCGGTTCTCCTCGGCGGCGCGCGTGCCCTCGCGCACCATCTCGGCCACCACGTAGGCGAGGGTGGCGGCGGTGAGCGTGCCCAGGAAACCGATGCCCAAGCTGAGCTGGTATTGCGGGATCTGGGTGGCGGCGACCAGCCTGGCGGCAAACCCTCCGATGAGGTTGGCCAGCAAGGCGTGACCCAGCCATGAGAAGCGCCTTGCGACGACAAGGTTCAGCGGCGAAGTCGCGCGCAGCGCCTTGCCCAGCCTGCGCAGGCACACGATCGGCGCCATCGCGGCCACCAGTGCCAGCAGCAGGGCAGCGGAGAGTACGGCACCATCGAAAGAGGCTTTCGGCAGCAGATGCCAGCGCTCAAGCAGTTGCTGCGCCGAGCTGGAGTCCATCCGGGTCACGCCGCTGACTTGCCAGAACAGGAGTGCCAGGAGCAGCCAGCCACCCACGGTACAGAAGGCGAGAACGCTGGCGAACGACATGATGTCGTTGGCGCGCTGCTGGATGTGCGTCGTTCGCGCAGAGGCTTGTTCGGCGGCGGGCCGAAGGGATTCCGTGTGGGCGGCAGGCGACATGTGAGGCTCCGGGATGGCAGATAAATTATCATATAGCGATAATAAATATCTGCGCAAGAACTCGAACCCCGGTACGACGATGTGCCGCCGCCTTCGTTGAATCGCATGCGGTTCCGGGGGGAAGCCCGTCGGCGATACTGCCCTTACGCGCCGGCTTGCCGCCGCTGCCGCCGGCGGCGCTGGACCAGCCAGCCGCCACCGCAAATGACCAGGATGGCCAGGACATCGAGCGCGTATGCGGCCCAGGCGCGGGCGTCGAACCACCCGCTGAGCAGTTGGTCGTGGGCGATCATGCGCCCGGCGGTGATCGCGATCGCGGCTGCGCCGATGTACATGATGATCGGAAAGCGATCGATCAGTTTCAGGATCAGGGTCGAGCCCCAGACCACCAGCGGCACGCTCACCAGCAGCCCGATAATGACCAGGCCGAGATGCCCCTTCGAGGCTCCGGCGATCGCCAGCACGTTGTCCAGCCCCATCAGCGCATCGGCGACGATGATCGTGCGGAGCGCGCTCCAGAACGTGTTGCCGGCCTTGATGTCCGGGCCGTCATCGTCGCCATGGTTCAGCAGCTGCCAGGCGATCGGCAACAGCAGCAGGCCGCCGGCAAGCATCAGGCCGGGCAGCTTGAGCAGGAACACCACGATGGCGGTGAGCGCGAAGCGCACCGCGACGGCGCCGAACGTGCCCCAGAACACCGCTTTCTTCTGCAGGTGCTTGGGCAGCCGGCTGGCAGCCATCGCGATGACGATGGCATTGTCGCCCGCCAGCACGAGGTCGAGCAGGATGATGGTGAGCAGGCCGGAGAGAAAATCGGGAGCGGCGAGGGCAGCAAGGGTCATCGGGGGTTCCATGCGCGTCGGACAATGCGGCAGCCACGGACGCGCGCGGCCCGTGTCCGCCACAAAAGTCTTGTTCGCAGGATGGCTGCCGGACGACCGGAGCGATGGTTCGCTCGTGCTGACGATCGTCACACCGCGGAAACAGAGCTTGCCGCGGGAACTACTCCCTCTTGGGCTGGCGGCGATTGTCGCGGCGCGCGCGCTTCGCGGTCAAGCAACGCGTAGGGTGCCAGTCAGCTAAAATGGCGGTTTTCCCTCGCCACGAGATCCCGCCATGAGTGCGCATGACATCCGTTCCGCCGTCCGTCCCGATCCCGACCAGCCGCTGATCGACATCGCCGATTACGTGGTCGATTACCGGATCGATTCGAAGGAGGCCTACGACACCGCGCGCTACATGCTGCTGGACTCGCTCGCCACGGCCATGATGGCGATGAAGTTTCCCGAGTGCGTGAAGCACCTCGGTCCGCTGGTGCCGGGCGCCACGCTGCCGGGCGGCGCGCGCGTGCCCGGCACCAGCCATGAGCTGGACCCGGTGCAGGCGGCGTTCGCGATCGGCACGCAGATCCGCTGGCTGGATTTCAACGACACCTGGCTGGCCGCCGAATGGGGCCATCCGTCGGACAACCTCGGCAGCATCCTGGCCGTCGGCGACTACCTCAGCCGCAAGGCGGAGCGTGAAGGCGGCCAGCCGCTCACCGTGCGCGACGCGCTCGGCTACGCGATCAAGGCGCACGAGATCCAGGGCTGCTACGCGCTGCTGAACAGCTTCAACCGGGTCGGCCAGGACCACGTGATCCTGGTGCGGCTGGCTTCCACCGCGGTGGCCACCGCGATGCTCGGCGGCAACAAGGAGCAGATCACCACCGCCGTGTCGCACAGCTGGATCGACAACGGCGCGCTGCGCACCTACCGCCACGCGCCGAACACCGGTCCGCGCAAGAGCTGGGCTGCCGGCGATGCTTGCCGCCGTGCGGTGACCCATGCGATCAACGCGGTGTATCGCGGCGTGGTCGGTTATCCGTCAGCGCTGTCGGCGAAGACCTGGGGGTTCTACGACGTCGCGTTCGGCGGCAAACCGTTCGAGTTCGAGCGCCCGTTCGGCAGCTACGTGATGGAGAACGTGCTGTTCAAGATCAGCTATCCCGCCGAGTTCCATGCGCAGACCGCCGTGGAATGCGCCATGCAACTGCATCGTGAGGTGGCCGGCAAGCTCGATCAGATCGAGAAGGTCGTCATCGAGACGCAGGAAGCCGGTTGCCGCATCATCGACAAGACCGGCCCGCTGGCGAACTATGCCGATCGCGACCACTGCATCCAGTACATGGTAGCCGTGCCGCTGATCTTCGGCCGCCTGGTGGCCAGCGATTACAACGACGACGTTGCCGCCGACCCGCGCATCGACGCGCTGCGCGACAAGATGACGGTGGTGGAAAATACGCAGTTCACCCGCGACTATTTCGACCCGGCCAAGCGTTATATTGGCAATTCCGTACAAGTATTCTTCAAGGACGGCAGCCACACCGGAAAGGTATCCGTCGATTATCCGATCGGGCATCGCAAGCGCCGGGCCGAGGGCATTCCCGTGTTGCTGCAAAAGTTCGAGGCGGCCATGCGCAGTCATCTGCCGGCCCATCGGGTCAAGGCGATCATGGATGCCACGCGCGATCCGGCGCACTTGGACTCCTTGCCGCTGCATCAGTTCCTCGGCCTCTTCACGTTATAGGCACGGCCGGCATGGAAGATTCGGTCCGGTCGGAGAGGAACCACGCTTGGCGGCAGGTCGTTTACCCAGTCTCGCGGCCTTGTGAAGGGGTTGGCCCGGCACGATCACTTACCTGAACGATTTTGCACCGAATGGCCGAGGAAGCGTATGCGACAGCTTTGCGTCTTAACGTTTTTGCTACAATGCGTGCCGCTTGTCACAGACACGCCAAGCGCGGGCCGGTAGGGCCTTGAGTCACCAAAGTTCTGACGTGCGACTTTCTGGTATGGGTCGAACGGACTCAAATTTTAATAATCGAGGAGACACCTGATGAAACGTAAGGGCTTGTATTTCCTGATCGCGCTCGCCCTGGGCGGCGTAGGTGCCGTTCATGCACAGGACACGGCTGCGGCGCCGGCTGATGCCTCGAGCAGTGAAGCCGTCTCGTCCTATGACGGGCGCTGGTATATCGCGCCAACGGTGGGCGGCTACGTCAATGACAACGAGCGCGATACCAACAGCCGCCAGATCTACTACGGCTTGGGTTTCGGTCGCTTCTTCTCGCCCAACATGTCGCTCGATTTCTTCGTTGACCGCACGAAGCGCAAGATGGACAACGGTCCGGCCCTCGGTGGCGGTCTCAGCAGCGATTCCTGGGCCAGCACCAATGTCGGTGCGGCTGCCCGGTTCTATGCCGGTGACTGGAATGCATGGCGCCCCTACGGCATGGTTGGCGTGATGGGCAGCCACCACCAGAACAAGCTGGACAATGGCTGGGCGCCTGCTGCGCAATTGGGTGCCGGCGTGTCCAAGATGGTCACCGACAGCACCAACATCCGGCTCGAAGCGGGCTACCGTTTCGACTGGGACAAGGACACTCATCCAGCCAACAGCAGCTACGGTGACTGGTTCCTCGGCTTGACCGTCGCCTCGCGCTTCGGTGCGCCTGCCGCCGCGCCCGCGCCGGCAGCGGCACCGGTTGCTCCCCCGCCGGCCGATTGCTCGACCCAGGACAGCGATCAGGATGGCGTGAACGATTGCGAGGACAAGTGCCCGGCTACCGCTGCCGGCACCATCGTGGGCCCGGATGGCTGCGCGCAGAAGGTGGTGATCGACCTGCGTGGCGTGAACTTCAAGTTCGATCGTCCGAAGGCGGGTGAAACCGACATCTCCAAGTCGCTCGCCGAGCCGACGGCCGACTCGATCTCGGTGCTGAACCAGGCCGTTGACACCTTGCAGCGTTACCCGCAGGTGCATGTGACCGTGGCCGGCTACACCGATTCGAAGGGCACGGACGCGTACAACCAGAAGCTGTCCGAGCGTCGCGCCTCGATCGTCTACAACTACCTGACCAGCCATGGCATTGATGCCAGCCGTCTGGAAGGTCCGATCGGTCACGGCGAGAGCAACCCCATCGGCGACAATGACACCGATGCGGGCCGTGCGCAGAACCGTCGTACGGAGCTGCAGGTCCAGCAGTAATCGACCGCAGCAGCAAACAGGAAAAGCCCGGCTCCGGCCGGGCTTTTTTTTCCTCGCCGATTCTTGTTGTCGCGCGGCCTCGACCTATACGCTTGCACGATGTCCCGTCCCTCTTCCATCCACCCGGCGCGCAGGGCCGGGGTGCCCCCTCCGCCGCGGTACGGGCTTGCCCGCGTGTTGTCGAAACTGGGCGTGTGCTCGCGCAGCCAGGCCGAGCAGTGGGTTCGTGCTGGCCGGGTCAGTGTTGACGGGCGAGTCGTCCGCGACCCCTGGCATCCGACCCTGATCGATCGACAGCAGGTTGCCGTCGACGGCAAAGTCGCGGGTCAGGCCGAGCCTGTCCACGTCGCCTTCAACAAGCCGCGCGGCATCGTGGTCAGCGCGGCCGACGAGCATGGCCGCGCGACGGTCTATACCGCCTTGGCGGCTGCAGGACTGCCCTGGCTGGGTCCGGTCGGCCGATTGGACAAGGCCAGCGAGGGACTGTTGCTGTTGAGCAACGACACCCGTTGGGCGGCTGCCATCACCGACCCGCTGACGCATCTGGAGAAGACCTATCACGTCCAGGTCGCGGGTTTGCCGGATGCTGCCGTGCTGGCCGCGGCGCTGGCGGGCGTCGAGGATGCCGGCGAGCGGCTGAAGGCGCGCCGCGTCACGCTGCTGCGTGCAGGTGCGAAGAATGCATGGCTCGAAGTGGTGCTGGACGAAGGCCGCAACCGGCATATCCGTCGGTTGCTGGCGGCGTTGGGTTTCGACGTGCTGCGGCTGATCCGGGTGGCGATCGGCCCGCTTGCGCTGGGCGAACTGGCGAAGGGTCAATGGCGCCGGCTGGACGAGAGCGAGGTAAGGTTGCTGGCGGCGAATCGGCCGTGAGGGCGGCAGGGCCGAGCCGCGGTCGTACCCACCTCGTTATCGGCGCGGAATCACGCCCAGCGTCTGCCCGACCTTGGTGAAGGCCGCAATTGCCCGATCGAGATGTTCGCGGGTATGCGCGGCGCTCATCTGCGCGCGGATGCGCGCCTGGCCCTGCGGCACGACCGGATAGAAGAACCCGGTGACATAGATGCCTTCGGCCAGCAGCGCGGCCGCCATCGCCTGCGCTTTCGGCGCGTCGTGGATCATGACCGGCACGATCGGGTGCACGCCGGGCTTGATGTCGAAGCCGGCCGTCGTCATCCGTTCGCGGAAATAGCGGGTGTTCTCCTTGAGCCTGTCGCGCAGATCGCCGGCGCCGGCCAGCATGTCGAACACCTTGATTGCCGCGGCCACCACGTGCGGCGGCAGCGAGTTGGAGAACAGATAGGGGCGCGACCGTTGGCGCAGCAGTTCGACCACTTCCCTCGGCCCGGTGGTGAAGCCGCCGAGCGCACCGCCGAGGGCCTTGCCCAGCGTCCCGGTGAAAATGTCGATCTTGTCCATCACGCCATGCAACTCGGCCGAACCGCGGCCGGTGTCGCCGAGAATGCCGGTGCAATGGCATTCGTCGATGTGCACCATGGCGTCGTACTTCGCGGCCAGCGCGGTGATCTCGTCAAGTTTGGCGATGAATCCGTCCATCGAGAACGCGCCATCGGTGGTGATGAGCTTGGTCCGCGCGCCGGCCGCGTCGGCCGCCTGCAACTGTTTCTCCAGGTCGGCCATGTCGCTGTTGGCATAACGGTAGCGGGTTGCCTTGCACAGCCGCACGCCGTCGATGATCGACGCGTGGTTCAGGGCATCGGAGATCACCGCGTCTTCCTCGCCCAGCAGCGGCTCGAACAAGCCGCCATTGGCGTCGAAACAGGCGGCGTACAGGATGGTGTCCTCGGTGCCGAAAAACGCGGCGATCTTCGCTTCGAGTTCCTTGTGCAAGTCCTGAGTGCCGCAGATGAAACGCACGCTGGCCATGCCGAAACCATGACTGTCGAGCGCATCCTTGGCGGCCTCGATGACCGCCGGGTGATCGGCTAGGCCGAGGTAGTTGTTGGCGCAGAAGTTCAGCACCTTGTGGCCGCCCTCCAGCTCGATCTCGGCAGACTGCGGAGAGGTGATGATGCGCTCGGCCTTGAACAGGCCGTACTCGCGGATGGCCGCCAGTTCGGCGGCGTAGCGTGCTTTCGCGGATGGAGTCATGGAATTTCCGGGTGCGGAAGTGCGTGGCGTGGAGATTGCTGTGGTGCTCAGTTCCAGGAGCAGACGACTTTGCCGCACAGACCGGCATCCATCAGGTCGAAGCCCTTCTGGAAGTCGTCGATGTGGATCTGGTGAGTGAGCACCTTCTGCAGCGGAAACCCGGTCAGCACCATCTGGGTCATCTTGTACCAGGTTTCGTACATGCGTCGGCCGTAGATGCCCTGCAGGGTGAGGCCCTTGAAGATCACCTTGTCCCAGTCGATGCCGGCGCCCTTGGGCTGGATGCCGAGCAGGGCGATCTTGCCGCCGTGGTACATGCAGTCGAGCATGTCGTTGAAGGCGCGCGGGTTGCCGCTCATCTCCATGCCCACGTCGAAGCCTTCCATGTGCAGGTCCTTCATCGCGTCCTTGAGCGAGGCGTTGGCGACGTTCACCACGCGGGTGGCGCCCATGTCGGCGGCGAGCTTCAGGCGGAAATCGTTCACGTCGGTGACGACGACGTTGCGCGCGCCCACGTGCTTGGCGATGCCGGCGGCGATGATGCCGATCGGGCCGGCACCGGTGATCAGCACGTCCTCGCCGATCAGGTCGAACTCCAGCGCACAGTGCGCGGCGTTGCCGTACGGGTCGAAGAACGCGGCCAGTTCGGACGGGATCTGGTCAGGGATCGGCCACAGGTTGGAGGCAGGCATGGCCATGTATTCGGCGAACGCGCCGTTACGGTTAACGCCGATGCCCACGGTATTGGGGCACAGATGCTGGCGGCCGGCGCGGCAATTGCGGCAGTGGCCGCACACGATGTGGCCCTCGGCCGAGACGCGGTCGCCAAGCTTGTAGCCGGTGACACCGGGGCCGATCTCGACAATGCGGCCCACGAATTCGTGGCCGATGGTGAGGCCCGGCTTGATGACGCGCTGGCTCCACTCGTCCCACTTGTAGATGTGCAGGTCGGTGCCGCAGATCGCGGTCTTTTCGATCTTGATCAGCACCTCGTTGGGGCCGACCTCGGGCATCGATACCTCTTCCATCCAGATGCCCTGCTCGGGCTTGCGCTTGACCAGGGCCTTCATTGTCTGCGGCATGGGGAATCCATCGGCTGGCCCGCGATGCGGGCGGAGAAACGTCAATTATAGAGCGCGGCAGCGTGTGACTGCTGTCCGCGCGAATTTGCGGGTCGTGCGCGGGGCCTGGAGGTGCGCAGGCAGATGCCGTCGCCCGCCGGGATCGGCACGCGCGCGCTGAATGTCGCAGCCATGACTTGCGGCATATGCCGCGCTTGTCCGGCTCAGGCATAAGTCGCAAGTTATTGCGTCATCTTTCGGCCTTCCGGGGCCGGCTTTCACCAGGAGATTTCCGTGCGTCGTCCCTTGCTTGCCGCAGCCGTAACCCTCGGCCTCATCTCGTCCGCCCACGCCGTCGAAGGCATGTGGCAGCCTGCCCAACTGCCGGGCATTGCCGCCACGCTGCAGCAGCACGGCCTGAAGCTGGACCCGAAGACGCTGACCGACCTTACCGCCTACCCGATGGGCGCGATCGTCAGCCTGGGCGGCTGCACCGCCTCGTTCGTCTCGCCCGAAGGCTTGGTGGTGAGCAACCACCACTGCGTCTACGGCGCGCTGCAGCTGAACTCCACGGCGGAAAACAACCTGATCGAGCAGGGCTTCCTGGCGAAGACCCAGGCCGACGAACTTTCCGCCGGCCCGTCCTCGCGCATCTTCGTCACCGAGGAAATCCGCGACGTCACGAAGGAGATCACCGCCAGGCTCAGCGACGCGATGAGCGGCGCCGAGCGCTACAAGGCGATCGAGTTGGCGATCAAGGAACAGGTCAAGGCCTGCGAGAGCGACGGCTACCGCTGCGACGTCTACACCTTCCACGGCGGCTACAGCTACCAACTGATCAAGCAGCTGGAGATCAAGGACGTGCGCCTGGTCTACGCGCCGCCGGAATCGATCGGCAAGTTCGGCGGCGACATCGACAACTGGATGTGGCCGCGCCACACCGGCGACTTCGGCTACCTGCGCGCCTACGTCTCGAAGGACGGCAAGTCGGCCGCCTTCTCCAAGGACAACGTGCCGTACCGGCCGAAGCATGTGCTCAAGGTGAACCCGCAAGGCGTGGAAGCGGGCGATTACGTGATGGTGGTCGGCTATCCGGGCCGCACCAACCGCTATCGCCTCGCCGACGAGGTGCAAGGCTCGATCGACTGGGTCTACCCGACCCAAATCAAGGTGTACGAGGACACGCTGGGCATCATCAACGCCGCCGGCAAGGCTGACCCCAAGGTGGCGGTGAAGTACGCCAGCATGGTGGCTGGCCTCAACAATTACCTGAAGAATTTTGGCGGCCAGCTCGAAGGCCTGCATCGCGCTGACGCGGTCGCGGTGAAGCGCGCGCAGGAAGCGCAGTTGGAAGCATGGCTGAAGCAGCAGGGCGGCGCCGAGAACACCGCGCTGGCGGCCGACATCGGCAAGCTGCGCCAGCAGATCGCCGCCGACCAGGCGAACCGCGAGCGTGACCTGGCCATCAGCCTGGTCAGCCGCGCCCAGCTGTTTGGCAGCGCAGTGCGTCTGGTGCACCTGGCGAAGGAGCGGCCGAAGGCCGACCTCGAGCGCGACGCGGGTTACCAGCAGCGTGACTGGGTGCGCATCGAAGGCGGCCTGAAGCAGATGGACCGCCGCTACGACGCCGGCGTGGACCAGCAGTTCATGGTCTACGGCCTCAAGCGCTACGTAGCGCTGCCGCCGGCGCAACGGCTGCCTGCGCTGGACGCGTGGCTGGGCGGCGCGAAGAGCGAGACTCAGCTGAAGCAGAAGGTCGCCGCGTTGTACGCCGGCAGCAAGCTCGGCAACGCCGACGAACGCCTGAAGTGGTTCGCAGCGGACAGCAAGGCGATCGACGCCAGCGCCGACAGCATGCTCAAGCTGGCCCGCGCGGTGCAGCCGCAGCTGAAGCAGCTGCAAGACGAAAGCGACGCGCGCGCCGGCGAGATGAGCAAGCTGCGCCCGCGCTACATGCAGGCGATGATCGCGTGGAAGGATGCACAGAAGCTGCCGGTCTATCCGGACGCGAACAGCTCGCTGCGCGTCACCTTCGGCAACGTGCAGGGCGTGGCGCCGCGCGACGGCGTCAGCTACGCGCCGTTCACCACCGCGCAGGGCATCGTGGAGAAGGACACCGGCGTGGAACCGTTCAACGCGCCGAAGGCGGAAGTCGCCGCGATCAAGGCGAAGGCCTTCGGCGGCTACGCCTCGCCCAAGCTGGGCACGTTGCCGGTGAACTTCCTCGCCGACCTCGACATCACCGGCGGCAACTCCGGCTCGCCGGCGATGGACGCGAAGGGCCAGCTGGTCGGCCTCGCCTTCGACGGCAACTGGGAATCGGTGAGCGGCGACTGGCTGTTCAACCCGCAGCTAAACCGCTCGATCCAGGTCGACGTGCGCTACATGCTGTGGGTGATGCACCACCTCGACCACGCCGGCAACCTGCTCAGGGAAATGGGCGTGCCGGCGAAGTAAGTCGTCCGCTCGCGCAAGCCCCGGGGCCCGCGTCGTCGACGCGGGCCTCTGGCGTCGCGGCAGCCTCTAAACTGGCGCCATGCCCGTGGACACCCGCCCCCTCGCCATCTTCCTGATGGGACCCACCGCCTCCGGCAAGACCGCGCTGGCGTGCGAGCTGAGCGAGCGGTTCCCGCTGGACCTGGTCAGCGTCGACTCGGCGCTGGTCTACCGCGGCATGGACGTCGGCACGGCAAAGCCCGATGTGGCAACGCTGGCGCGTTACCCGCACGCACTGGTCGACATCCGCGATCCCGCCCAGCCGTATTCGGCGGCGGATTTCCGTGTCGATGCGCTGGCGGCGATGCAGCGGATCAGCGCGCAGGGCAGGGTGCCGCTGCTGGTTGGCGGCACCGGGCTGTACTTCCGCGCCTTGCAGCAGGGGTTGTCCGACTTGCCGGAAGCCGACCCGTCGACCCGCGCGCAACTGGCCGCCGAGGCGGCGCGGCTCGGCTGGCCGGCCATGCACGCGCGGCTGGCGGCGCTCGACCCGGCTGCCGCCGGCCGCATCGGCTGCAACGACATGCAGCGTCTGCAGCGGGCACTGGAGGTGATCGAGCTGACCGGCCGGCCGCTGTCCGAACTGCAGCGCGGCGTTACGGCCACGCCCTTCCCGTGGCGGGTGCTGAAGCTGGCGCTGCTGCCGGCCGACCGGCGCGTACTGCACGAGCGCATCGCCCGGCGCTTCGACGCGATGCTGGCGGAAGGCTTCCTGAATGAAGTGCGCGCGTTGCGTGCCCGCGCCGACCTGCACGCCGACCTGCCGGCGATCCGCGCGGTGGGCTACCGGCAGGCGTGGGAACACCTGGACGGCCGCACCGACGCGGCCACGTTCCGTGAGCGCGCCATCTTCGCCACCCGCCAGCTGGCCAAGCGACAGATCACCTGGCTGCGCAGCGACTACGGCGCCCGCCTGTTCGACCCCGATCGGCTCGGCCTGGCCGCCCATGCCGCCACCGCGGCGAGCCTGTTTCTGGCCGGGCCGGGCGCTGCGGCGCCACTAACGTGATCCAGTCCACCTGCGCCGCGCAAAAATCTCCTTTCATCAAGTATTTGAAAGCAGCTAACATCCGGTCATGTTGGGCCGGGGCGCCGTTGGCGTTTTTTCTCCGGCCTGTCCGTGGCAAGGGGAGAACAAGAAATGTCCAAGGGGCAGTCGTTGCAGGATCCGTTTTTGAATGCTTTGCGGCGCGAGCGCGTGCCGGTGGCCATCTACCTGGTCAACGGCATCAAGCTGCAGGGTACGGTCGAATCGTTCGACCAGTTCGTGGTGTTGCTGCGCAACCAGGTGAGTCAGATGGTGTACAAGCACGCCATTTCCACCGTGGTGCCGAGCCGCAACGTGCGCATCGGCAATGGCCACGACGGCCATGAGGGCCACGACCATCATGCCGACGCGCCGGCCGCATCCACCGACGCGGACGCTTGACAGCAGGGGTCTGCGCCCGCATGAAGTGGGTCTGCTCCTGAAGGATCACACCCACTCGTGTTTGACCGACAAAAGAAAGGCGACCGCGCCGTGCTGGTGCTGCCGCATACCCGCGGCGAAGGTGACGCGGCGCGGCGCGCGGCGGAGTTCACCGAGCTGGTGAAGTCCGCCGGTGCCGAGGTGCTGGGCGTAGTCAGCGCCCGCGTCGAGGATCCCAACCCGCGCTACTACATCGGCACCGGCAAGGCGAACGAGGTGGCCGAGGCGGCGCGTGCGCTGGAAGCCGACCTGGTGCTGGTCGACCACGTGCTGACCCCGGTGCAGGAGCGCAACCTGGAGAAACACCTGGGCATCCGCGTGGTCGACCGCGCCGGCCTGATCCTGGACATCTTCGCCCAGCGCGCCCGCTCGCACGAGGGCAAGCTGGAAGTGGAGCTGGCCCAGCTCAAGCATCTGGCCACCCGACTGGTACGCGGCTGGACCCACCTGGACACCCAGCGCGGCGGCGCCATCGGCAACCGCGGCCCGGGCGAAACCCAGCTGGAAACCGACCGCCGCCTGCTCGGCGAGCGGGTCAAGATGCTCACCAAGCGGCTGGAAAAGGTGCAGACCCAGCGCGGCCAGCAGCGCCGTGCCCGGCTGCGCAACACGGTGCCGCGGGTGGCGCTGGTCGGCTATACCAACGCCGGCAAGTCGACCCTGTTCAACGCGCTGACCACCGGCGGCGTGTATGCCGCCGACCAGCTGTTCGCCACGCTGGATCCCACCGTGCGCAAGCTGGAGGATCTCAGCTGCGGCCCGGCCGTGCTGGCCGATACCGTCGGCTTCATCCGCGAACTGCCGCACGACCTGGTCGCCGCCTTCCGCGCCACCCTGGCCGAGGCGCGCGACGCCGACCTCCTGCTGCACGTCAGCGACGCTGCCGACGAGGAGCGCGAGCGTCTGCACCGCGTGGTTGACAACGTGCTGGAGGAGATCGACGCCGGCGATGTGCCGCAGCTGCAGGTGATGAACAAGATCGACCTGGCGGGCGCCGAGCCGCGCATCGAGCGCGATGGCACGGGTAAGCCGGTGCGGGTATGGCTATCGGCCGCCACCGGTGCCGGCCTGGGCCTGCTGCGCCAGGCGCTGGGCGAACTGCTGGGCGGCGATCGCGTGCAGTCGGCGCTGCAGTTGCCGCTGTCGGCCGGGCGCCTGCACGCGCGGCTCAAGGCAGCCGGGGCGATCAGTGCCGAGCAGGTGGACGAGCACGGCTGGCAGCTGCGCATCGACGCGCCGCGCAGCGTGATAGCGCCGCTGAGCGGTGGCGAGGGCGCCGAGGCAGTGCTGTTGCGGGAACTGTTGAGTGCGGCCGGTTGATCGGTCGCGCCCCGGACGCTTTCGGCCGCCTCTGCTAGAATGCAGAGCGTTTGCGTCGGCCATGGCGGCATCAATGGTCCAGTGGTCGCCTCGCCGTGTGCGAGGTGGAAGAAAGGCATGTTCCGGCCGTCGTTGCCGGCCTCCCGACGGCTTCAAGGAGACTGACTCGTGGCGTGGAATGAACCCGGAAAGAACGGGCAGAGCGATCCGTGGAACCGCAAGCGTCCTTCCGGCAAGTCGCCGCTGGACGACTTGCTGGCAAAGCTGAAGAACCGTGGCGGGAAATTCGGCCAGGGCTCGGGCGGCATCCTGACCGGCGTGCTGGTGCTGATCGTGGTGGGCTTGCTGTTCAGCAGCTACACGATCGTCGGCGCGCGTCAGCAGGGAGTGGTGCTGCGCTTCGGCCAGTACTCGCGCACCTTGCCACCCGGCTTCCACCTGAAGTTGCCGCAGCCGATCGAATCGGTCACCAAGGTCGAGGCCACGCGTATCCGCTCGGTCACCGACAAGGTGGCCATGCTGACCCGCGACGAGAACATCATCACGATCGACTTCACCGTGCAGTACCAGGTGGATGATTCGCGCAAGTATCTGTTCTCGCTGACCGATCCCGATGGCACCATAAGTGCCGCCGCTGAAGCTGCCGTACGTGGCGTGATCGGCGGCAGCGACATGGACCAGGTCCTGTCGGCGGCCGGGGCCAACCTGGTCGCCCAGGCGCAGCAGGCGCTGCAGCGGACGCTGGACATCTACGATTCGGGTTTGCGCGTCACCGAGGTGAGCTTCCAGAACGTGGCGCCGCCCGATGAGGTGAAGGACGCGTTCGACGACGTCAACAACGCGCGCGAAGACAAGCAGAGCATCGAGAACTCCGCGCTGGCCTATTCCAGCAAGGTCGTACCGGTGGCGCGCGGCGAAGCGGCCCGCATTGCGGCCGAGGCTGCCGGCTACAAGGCAGAGCGCGTCGCCCGCGCCGAAGGCGACACGGATCGCTTCAACCTGTTGCTCGCGCAGTACAAGGCGGCGCCCGAGGTCACCCGCAAGCGGTTGTGGCTGGAGACCATGGAAGAGGTGATGGCACACAACACCAAGATCGTCGACGACGCCAGCGGTCGCAACATCATCAACCTGCCCTCGACGTCGGGCTCCGCGCCCCAGGCCGGGACGACCCAGGTCGGCGCGATCGTGCCGCCTCCGGCAACGGCAAGCAGTGCGAGCGACAAGGGAGCGCAGCCATGAACCGCATCGTTGCCGCATTCGTCGCCGTCGTGGTGATCCTGCTCGGCTTGAGCAGCATGTTCGTGGTGCGCGAAGGCCACAGCGCCTTGGTCCTGCAGTTCGGCCGCATCGTGCACACGGACTACCAGCCCGGCCTGCATTTCAAGCTGCCGGTGATCCAGCAGGTGATCCATTTCGACAAGCGCATCCTGTCGCTGGAGGCGCCGCCCGAGCGCTACTTCACCTCCGAGAAGAAAAGCGTCAACGTCGATTTCTACGTCAAGTGGCGCATTGCCGACAATGCGGCCTACTACCGCGCCACCGGCGGCGACCAGCTGCAGGCCGCGCAACGGCTCACCCCCATCGTCAAGGACGCGCTGCGGTTCGAGTTCAACGCGCGCACCTTGCCTGACCTGATCTCCGGCGGGCGCAAGGACATCACCGAGCGCGTGCGCGCGCAGACCGATCTGTCCGCGCGCAAGAACCTGGGCATTGCGGTGGTCGACGTGCGCATCAAGCGCATCGACCTGCCCAACGAGGTCAGCGAATCGGTGTACAAGCGGATGCGCGCCGAGCGCCTGCAATTGGCCAATGAACTGCGCTACACGGGCCAGGAAGCGGCGACCCGGATCAAGGCCGACGCGGATCGCCAGGCGCAGGTGCTGGAGGCCGATGCCAACCGGGATGCCGCCAAGGTGAAAGGCGAGGGCGACGCCGAAGCCGCCGCGATTTACGCGCGCGCTTACAGCAAGGACCCGGAGTTCTACGCGTTCTATCGCAGCCTGGCGGCCTATCGCGCGTCGCTGGAATCCGGCAACGGCGTGCTGATTCTCAAGCCCGATTCGCCATTCCTGCACTACTTCGACGACCCCGCGCCGCGAAAGTAGGCGACATCGATCGGGGCGACGGGTGTCCACCCTGGTAGCCCCGTGACGGGGCGACAAACAACGAGACGAGAGTTCACATGGGCAAGTCAGTCGTAATCCTGGGCGCGCAGTGGGGCGACGAGGGCAAGGGCAAGATCGTCGACCTGCTGACCGAACGGGTCGGCGCGGTGGCGCGTTTCCAGGGCGGTCACAATGCCGGCCACACGCTGGTGATCAAGGGAAAAAAGACCGTACTGCACCTGATTCCCTCGGGAATCCTGCGCGAAGACGCGCTATGCCTGATCGGCAACGGCGTGGTGCTCTCGCCGGAGGCGCTGATCAACGAGATCAGCGAACTGGAAGCCAACGGCGTCGAAGTGCGCTCGCGCGTCAAGATCAGCCCGGCCACGCCGCTGATCATGCCGTACCACATCGCGGTGGACAAAGCGCGCGAGATCGCCGCGGGCGGCAAGGCCATCGGCACCACGGGCCGCGGCATCGGTCCGGCGTACGAGGACAAGGTTGCCCGCCGGTCGATCCGCGTCGCCGACCTGATGTACCCGCACGAACTGCCCGCGCTGCTCAAGACCGCCGTCGATTACCACAACTTCATCCTCACCCAGTGGCTGAAAGCCGAGCCGGTCGATTACGACACCGTGCTCAAGGACGCGCTGGCCTGGGGCGAGTACATCCGCCCGCTGGTCGACGACGTCGCCACCATCCTGCACGACGTGCGCAAGGGCGGCGGCAACATCCTGTACGAGGGCGCGCAGGGTGCGCTGCTGGACATCGACCACGGCACCTACCCGTACGTCACCTCCAGCAACACCACCGTGGGCGGCGCGCTGGCCGGCACCGGCGTGGGTGCGCAGGACATCGACTACGTGCTGGGCATCTGCAAGGCCTACGCGACGCGTGTAGGCAGCGGTCCTTTCCCGACCGAACTCAATGACGAGATGGGCGAGCTGCTGCGCAAGAAGGGCAACGAGTTCGGTGCCAGCACCGGCCGTCCGCGCCGCTGCGGCTGGATCGACCTGGTCGCGCTCAAGCGCGCCACCCAGATCAACGGCATCAATGGCCTGGCGATCACCAAACTCGACGTGCTCGACGGTCTGTCCACCATCAAGGTCTGCATTGCCTACGAATACCGGGGCAAGCGCCGCGAGCTGGCGCCGCTGGATGCCGACGGTTGGGACGAGTGCAAGCCGGTCTACCTGGAATTTCCCGGTTGGGAAGAATCCACCGCCGGCATTCGCGACTGGAACAAGCTGCCGCCGGCCGCCCGCGCCTACCTGCGCGCCGTCGAGGAGCTTTCCGGTTGCCGCCTGGCGCTGGTCGCCACCGGTGCGGACCGCGAAGACACCATCGTGCTGGATGACCCGTTCGCCTGAGGTGCGTACGTCCCGCCGCGCGTGGGCGCAAGGCGGGGGTTGCTGATCAGGCGCGGTTGTGCGAGCGCATGGTGCGCTGCTTCTCGATCTGCCAGTCGCGCTGCTTTTCGGTCTCGCGCTTGTCGTGCTCCTGCTTGCCGCGGGCCAGGCCGATCTCGACCTTGACCTTGTTGCCTTTCCAGTACATCGCGGTGGGCACCAGGGTGTGGCCCTTGCGCTCGACCGCGCCGACCAGTTGGTCGATCTCCTTGCGATGGAGCAGCAGCTTGCGGGTGCGCCGATCCTCGGCGATGACGTGCGTCGACGCGCTGATCAGCGGCGGGATCGAGCAGCCGACCAGGAACACCTCGTTCCTGAGCACCACCGCATAGCTGTCGCCGAAATTGATGCGGCCGGCGCGCAGTGCCTTCAGTTCCCAGCCTTGCAGGGCCACGCCGGCCTCGAAGCGCTGGTCGATGTGATATTCGAAGCGCGCGCGCTTGTTCAGCGCGATGGTGCCGCCGCCCTTGGTGTCCTTGTCCTTGCTCTTGGCCATGTCCGTTAAACTTCGGGCCACTGGGCGGCCGCATTGCCCGTCGCCCCATGGGAGCGACGCATTTGTTGAGATGGCGCCTCGGGACGGGCGCTTACTTGATCTTCGCGTTCACGGATGGATGCACAAGCCCAAGAGGTGGTCGTGATCGAAATACGCCGCAGCGCGCTGGTGAAGTACTCGCCGGTGCAGATGTTCGAACTGGTCAACGAGGTGGAAGCATACCCAAAGCGCTTCGCCTGGTGTGCGGGCGCCGAAGTGCTGGAGCGTGGCGACGACGTGGTGGTGGCCAGGCTGGACCTGAAGTTTGCCGGGTTCCGCCAGAGCTTCACCACGCGCAACGTGCTCGACCCGCCGCGGCGCCTGGAAATGAACCTGGTCGAAGGACCGTTTCGCAGCCTGCATGGCGTGTGGGATTTCACTGCGTTGGGCGATGCCGGCAGCAAGGTCGCCTTTGCACTCGATTTCGATTACGCGGGCAAGCTCGGCGGTGCCGCCTTGCGGCTCGGCTTCCAGGGGCTGGCCGGACGCATGGTGGATGATTTTTGCCGCGAGGCCGAGCGCCTCCATGGTTGAGTCGTCGATCGGCGTCGAGGTGGTCTTTGCCGATGGCGGTTCGGTGGTGGTGCGTCGTCGCGTGCGGATCGCGGACGGTTGCACGGTGGCCGAGGCGATCACCGCCAGTGGCATCGCGTCGTCACTGCCGCCAGGCGCCATCGATCCGGCCCGGCTGGGCATCTTCGGCCACAAGGTCGTTGCCGGGCAGCGCGTGCGCGACGGTGACCGCATCGAGATATGTCGACCGCTGACGTTCGATCCGATGGAGGCGCGTCGTCGGCGTTCGCGCTGAGCCGCCCCCACGCCAGCCTCAATGGCCGCCGTCGGTCCCCTGGCCCAGGCCGCCGTCGTTCTTCTTGTCGTCCGGTGACTGGCTCTTGTCGCCCTGGGTTTCGTTCGCCGGATAACCCGAGTTGTACTTGCGGCTTTCGTTGATCAACTGCTGCGGGTCGCGGGCGAAGAAGTCGCCTTCGGTGTGCACCAGGGTGTCGTTGTTGAAGGTCAGCTTGAACGTGCGTACCTTGGGCTTGCCGCCCCGGCGGGACTGGGTGGACACGTAATCCCAGCGGCTGTTGTCGAAGGGAGTGCGCACCGACGGCGTGCCGAGCAGCAGCAGAACCTGGTGCTTCGTCATCCCCGGCTTCAGTTGATCCACCATTTTTTCGTCCAGCAGGTTGCCTTGCTGCACGTCCGGCGTGTACGCGATGTGGCAACCGGCGACGGCGAATGCCAGCAGCGCAACAACCGGCAGGATGATCAGCTTTTGCATGCGTGTTGCGTCCAGGGTCGTGAAGGTGTCGGATGATACACTACCGGTTCGGGCTCGCCGTGCGTGGAGAAAGACTATGGAACAGGAAACCAGAGAACTGCGCCGGGTCGGTCTCAAGGTGACCCATCCGCGCATGCGCATCCTGCAGGTGTTCGACGACGAGAGCGAACGCCATTTGACGGCCGAGGACGTTTACAAGCACCTGCTGGCCCAGAAGGAGGACATCGGGTTGGCGACCGTGTACCGGGTGCTGACCCAGTTCGAGGCGGCAGGGATCATCGTCAAGCACAATTTCGAAGGCGGCCAGGCAGTCTACGAACTCGATCGCGGCAAACACCACGACCACATGATCGATGTGGACAGCGGCAAGGTGGTCGAGTTCATCAGCGAGGAGATCGAGCGCCTGCAGCACGAGATCGCTGCCAAGCACGGCTACGTGATCGAGGATCACAGCTTGGTGCTCTACGTGCGTCCGAAACAGCGCGCCCGCAAGGATTGAAGCGGGCCGCCGACGCCTCGTTCGCTTTCTTCATCCTGCGAAAAAAACCGCAGGTGGACTCCTGTCCGCCTGCGGTTTAGGCCTTGCCGGTCGGATGGCGCGCGGTGCGCGAGCGCATCCATCCGGCAGCGGCGAAACGGCATCCTGCCGTTTTCTCAGAACCACCGTCCCCACGGTGACTCTGACCCGCCATCTCACGACGGCGGTTCCCCCACATCGATGACGATATCGTAACGACGTCTTCACGCTGCGCATATCGGAAAAATTCCTAGTTCGACCGGCCGCGCTCGGCGCTGCCTTTGCTGCTTCGCAGCAAGATCCGCAGATGCACGCCCGGGTGATCGGTGCGCAGGCGAAACTGTCCGCCCAGCGAGGTCACCCGGTCGCGCATGCCCTGCAGGCCCCGTCCGCCGCGCGGCAGGCGATGGGGCAGGCCGGTGCCGTCATCGCGCAGATCGAGCAGGGCGACGGCGATGCCGTTGCGTTCGCCGATACGCAGGCGCAGGCGGAACTCACTGGCGCAGGCGTGCTTGACGGTGTTGGTGGCGCTTTCCTGGGCCAGCCGGTAGATCGCCGTGCGGGTATCGTCGTCGAGCAGTCGCGGGTCGCCATGGAGTTCCACGTGGTAGCGCATGCCGGCACTGGTCAGCAGGTCGCGGATCGGGCCTTCATCCAGCGCGCGCAGCAGTCCGAACTCGTCCAGGATCGCCGGCCGCAGGTCGTCCAGCAGGCGGTGCAGGGCGCGGCGCATGTGGGCCAGGATCGTGTTGATCGACGTACTCACGTCGTCCATCCCGACCTCGCGCAGGCGTGCCTGGGCCAGTTTCACGTGGGTCTGGATTGCGGTGATGTTCTGGCCCAGTTCGTCGTGCAGTTCGGCTGCAAGATGCCGTCGCTGGTTCTCGTCGGCCTGCAGGTTGCCGCGCGCGGCATCGCGCAGCTGGTGGGCCAGATGATCCAGCCGGCGATTGACGGCGCCGAGGTAGACGTTCTGTTCCGCCACCCGTTCGCTGCTGCGGCGCAGGGCGTCGGTGGCCGAACCGAGCATCAGCGCGCCGGTGCCCGCCACGGCCAGGAACAGGTAGGCGGCGGCGGTCGAGGGCGTGTGGCCCAGGTGCACGTCCACCAGGGTCATGCCCAGACTGGTGATCAGCATGGCGAGGCTGGCGCCGCGCCAGCCGTGGCGAAAGGCGAAAAACAGTACCGGCGCCAGCGACAGCACTCGCGCGAACTGCGGCTGCGGGGCGGCACGTTCGGACAGCACCAGCAAAATGGCCATGGATGGCACCAGCACCAGCAGCACGTCCGTCAGCAGCCGCATCACCGAGGCACGCTCCAGGCGCGTGTGCAGCAGCATGATCAGCACCGGTGCCACCAGCAAGATGGCCAGGTAGTGGCTGAGCAATTCCTCGGCGATGACGCGGATCATCAGCTCTGGCGTTTCCGACCAGTTGGTGAATGCGAGCAGCGCGGCATCCGCAGCAGTCGTGACCGTGACCACCAGCACCACCGAAAGCAGCAGCCGGGTCACGTCCTGCGGGCTGTGCAGGCTGGGATGCAGGTGCAGCCGGCGCAGCAACCACATGCAGGCCATCATCACCAGGAAGGCCGGCAACACGTCTGCCAGCACGCCGCTGATGTCGAGCGGTGGCCCATGCCACCAGGCTGCACCGGTGGAGGCGAGCAGTTCCGCGGCGAGCAGCCAGCCCCAGTGGCGCAGCGGCACCAGGAGCAGTGCGGCAAAACGCAAGCCATACGGCAGCATCCAGTACGGTTGGGCGGTGGCGCCGAGCAGCAGCCACAGCACCAGATAGCCTGCGCCGATGAGGGGACCGGAGTCCGGCAGGTGAGATGGCTTGAATCGCATCCGGCGATGGTACATGCGCCGTGTGCGGGGCGGCGTGTCAGGGCAATGGGCCTGGAGTGCTGTCCCGGGCGTGCCTTCCTGTGTCACAGTAGGGAGATGTACAGCATCGTTCTGGTTGACGACCACGCCATCGTTCGAGAAGGCTTCAAGCGCCTGATCGAGCTGGAATCGGACCTGGAGGTGGTTGCCGAATGCCGCAACGGCGACGACGCGGTGGAGGCGGTCGGTCACTGGCGCCCCGACCTGGTTGCGCTGGATCTTTCCTTGCCCGATGGCAGCGGTTTGCCGCTGATCGAGCATCTGCTCAGCGTGCATGCGGCCACCCGCGTGGTCGTACTGAGCATGCATGATGGTGACGCTTACGTTTCCGAGGCGTTGCGCCGCGGGGCCAGCGGGTTCGTCACCAAGGGCGTCGCGCCGGAGGAATTGGTAGCGGGGCTGCGCGCCGTGATGCAGGGCGAGTGCTTCCTCAGCTCGGACCTGCGCCAGCGCCGCACCGAGCGGCCCAACGACGCGCTCGACCCGGTCAACCGGCTGACCGCCCGCGAGCGCGAGGTGTTCCTCTTGCTGGCCGGGGGGCGCACACCCAAGCAGGTCGCCGCTGATCTCGGCATTGGCCAGAAAACCGTCTATATCCACCGCGCGAGCCTGATGGGCAAGCTCGGTGCCGGGTCGGAACTGGATCTCTACCGCATGGCGACCGAGCGCGGCCTGCTGTCGACGACGGTTTGAGGGCGGCCTTCAGGCCGTCTGCGCGCGCTCCAGCATCTGTTTCGCGTGGGCACGGGTCTCGCGGGTGATTTCCACGCCGCCGAGCATGCGTGCCAGTTCGTCGCGTCGGCCCGCGGCGTCCAGTTGTTCGATCCGCGTGCGGGTGCTATCTCCGTCGCTCTGCTTGCTCACCCGCAAGTGAGCGTGGCCTTGCGCGGCGACCTGCGGCAGGTGGGTCACGCACAGCACCTGGCGCGTGCTTCCCAGCGCACGCAGTTTCTGGCCGACCACCTCGGCTACCGCGCCGCCGATGCCGCTGTCGACCTCGTCGAAGACCATGCTGCCGATTGAATCCTTGCCCAACGTAGCCACTTCGATGGCCAGACTGATGCGCGCCAGTTCGCCCCCGGAGGCGACCTTGCGCAGCGGCCGCGGTGGCTGGCCGGGATTGGCGCTGACCAGCAGCTCGCAGCGTTCCCGGCCCTGCGCGTCGGGTTCGTCGCCGGGCGTCGGAGTCAGCTCGACGCGCAGTACGCCACCGGCCATGCCGAGCTCTCCCATCAGCGCGCTGACTTTCTCGGCGAGCTTCGTGGCGGCAGCCGTGCGCGACTGACCCAGCAGGTCTGCTGCGCGGGAGTATTCCTGTTGCAGGCGCTGGAGCTGACCGTTCAACTGTTCCAGTGCATCGCCGGCGCCTTCGAGTTCGGCATGCTCGGCGCGCAGTGCCTGCAGCTTTTCATGCAGCGCTTCCGGCGGCAGCCGGTGGCGGCGCGAGAGTGCGTGCAGGTGGCTCAGCTGCTGGTCGAGCGCGGCATAGGCGGCGGGGTCGAGGTCGACGTCCTGGGCGTAGCGCCCCAGGCCATCGGCGGCTTCGCCCAACTGGATACCGGCGTTGTCCAGCAGCTCCAGCCAGGGCACCAGCCGGTCGTCCAGGGCGGCGAGCTTGCCCAGTTCGGCGTGCGCGCGGCCAAGCGCGCGACGCAGTGCGAACTCGCCTTCGCCATCGAGCAACTCCACCACTCCGGCGCTGCCTTCGGCCAGACGATCGGCGTTGGCCAGGCGCTTGTGCTGGGCCTCGAGTTCGGCCAGCTCGGCGGGTGGCAGCGCCCATTGCTCCAGCTCCGCCAGCTCATGACGCAGCAGTTCCAGCCGAAGTTCGCGATCCTCGCCGCCACTGAGCTTGTGCATGCGCTGAGTCAACTCGCGCCACTGCTCGGCTTGGCGACGCACCTGCGCGACCAATTCATCGTGCCCTGCGTAAGCATCCAGCAAGGCCAGCTGATGAGCCCGCGAGAGTAGTGCCTGGTGTTCGTGCTGGCCGTGGATCTCGACCAGCAAGCCGGCCAGTTCGCCGAGTTGGCGCGTGGTGGCGGGGCGGCCGTTGATCCAGGCGCGCGAGCTGCCTTCGGCACGCAACACTCGTCGCAACTGGCAGTTGCCGTCTTCGTCGAGTTCCTCCCGGCGCAACCATGCCTGCGCGTCGGGCAGCCCGGTCAAGTCGAACTCCGCTGCCAGTTCGGCGCGGTCGCTGTCCGCCCGGATCATGCCGCTGTCGGCGCGTGCGCCGGTCAGCAGCATCAGCGCGTCGACCAGCAGCGACTTGCCGGCGCCGGTCTCGCCGCTGACCACGGTCAGGCCGGGGCCGAACGACACCTCGGCAGCCTCCACGACAGCAAAATGGCGAACATAGAGCGAAGTGAGCATGGGCAGGTCGGCAATGGGGTGGGAGAATTGTAGCGGGAGCCCGGGCGGGCAAAACATCGCGTTCGCTTGCAAGCTGCGCGCGCAGACCTTATTTCTGTCGGGTCTCAGGAACTGCTACGGACATGATCCTTCCACACGGCCATGACCTCGATGCCCGCACCCGGCGTCTGCTGCGCGCGCTGATCTCCCAGTACCTGGTCGACGGCGAGCCGGTAGGGTCGCGCACGCTGGCGCGCTCGTCGGGGCTGGACGTCAGTCCGGCGACGATCCGCAACATCATGGCCGACCTGGAAGATGCCGGCCTGGTCGCGTCGCCGCACACTTCGTCCGGCCGCGTACCCACCCCGCGCGGCCTGCGCCTGTTCGTGGACAGTCTGATCGAGTTGCAGCCCTTGCCGCGCGCCGAGCTGGCGCGTCTGCAGAGCGAGCTGCCACCGGGACCGGCCACCACGCGCGACCTGCTCGGCAATGTGTCGACCCTGCTTTCGGCGATGACCCGCTTTGCCGGCGTGGTGACGGTGCCGCGCCAAGCCGACTTCCCGTTGCGCCACATCGACTTCGTGGCCCTGCCCGATGCGCGGGTGCTGGTGATTCTGGTGTTCACCGACAACCAGGTGCAGAACCGGATCGTGCAACTGGCGCGGCCATTGGCGGGCAGTGAGCTGGAACAGGCGGCCAATTATCTCAACAGCCATTTCGCCGGATCGCGCGTGGACGACATCCGCGCGCACCTGCTGGCCGAGGTCCGCGAGGCCGGCAGCGAACTCAACCGGTTGCTGGCCAGCACGGTGGAACTGGCCACCGCTTCGTTTGCGCCGCAAGCCGGCGATGCCGACATGCTGGTCAGCGGACAGACCAACCTGATGGCCTGCGCCGAGCTCGCCGACCTGCAACGCCTGCGCGACTTGTTCGATGCGTTCCAGCAGAAAAACGAGCTGCTCCAGCTGATGGAAGTCTGTGCGAAGGCGCCGGGGGTGCGGCTGTTCATCGGCGAAGAGTCGGGTTTCGCCGCGCTGGATGGTTGCAGCGTGGTGACGGCCAGCTATGGCGCGCAGGGACGCATGCTCGGTGCGGTGGGCGTGATCGGCCCCACCCGCATGGCCTACGAACGGGTGATCCCGGTCGTGCAGGCGACGGCCGGATTGCTGAGCGACGCCTTGAATCGGGTCGCGGTGACCCTATAACCGGCGACGGAGGCGGGATTTTCTGGTTGATTGGATGGCGGGCCGTCGTGCCGGCCGCGAACTTTTTTGTTGGGAGTGAGGCATGCACAACAACGACACCCAGTCGCGTGACGAGGCTGTGGAACCGGGAGCCGTCGAGGGTTCCCCTGCCGCTGGCGATCTTGCCCGGTTGCAGGACCGCGTGGCCGAGCTGGAAACGCTCAATGCCGCGTTGCAGGAAACGGTGCTGCGCGAGAAGGCGGAGATCGAGAACCAGCGCCGCCGCCTGCATCGGGATCTCGATCAGGCCCGGCGTTTCGCCAACGAGAAGCTGTTGAACGAGTTGCTGCCGGTGTACGACGGGCTGGAGAGTGGCCTGGCAGCCGAAGGCGGCGACGTCGCCTCGATACGCGAGGGCCTCGGTCTCACCCTGAAGGCCCTGCTCAAGGTCGCCGAGAACCATGGCATGACCCAGGTCGACCCCATGGGCCAGCCACTGGACCCCGAACGTCATCATGCGGTGAGCATGGTCGAGGCACCCGGGAAAATCCCGGGCACCGTGGTCAGCGTGCTGCAGAAAGGTTACGTGCTGAACGACCGCCTGCTGCGCCCGGCGCTGGTCGCCGTGGCCAAGGACTGAACGCTGCGCAGCGCCGCCGGCATTGAATCGCCTCGGCAAAACCCCATCTGGAAACCATCGCGGCCACCGGGCCGCCAATAGATTCGGAGCATGAACATGGGCAAGATCATCGGCATCGACCTGGGCACGACCAACTCCTGCGTGTCCGTGATGGACGGCAGCACGACCAAGGTCATCGAGAACTCGGAAGGCGATCGCACCACGCCGTCCATCGTCGCCTTCACCAAGGATGGCGAGGTGCTGGTGGGTGCCTCGGCCAAGCGCCAGAGCGTGACCAACCCGAAGAACACCTTCTACGCGGTGAAGCGCCTGATCGGCCGCAAGTTCACTGATGCCGAGGTGCAGAAGGACCTGAAGATCGTGCCGTTCGGCATCGTGGCCCACGACAACGGCGACGCCTGGGTGCAGACCTCCGATGGCAAGAAGATGGCGCCGCAGGAAATCTCCGCCAAGGTGCTGATGAAGATGAAGAAGACTGCCGAGGACTATCTCGGCGAGACGATCACCGAGGCGGTGATCACGGTGCCTGCGTACTTCAACGACAGCCAGCGCCAGGCGACCAAGGACGCCGGCAGGATCGCCGGGCTGGAAGTCAAGCGCATCATCAACGAGCCGACCGCGGCCGCACTGGCTTACGGGCTCGACAAGAAGGGCGGCGACCGCAAGATCGTGGTCTACGACCTGGGCGGCGGCACCTTCGACGTGTCGATCATCGAGATCGCCGAAGTCGACGGCGAAAAGCAGTTCGAAGTGCTGGCCACCAACGGCGACACCTTCCTCGGTGGCGAAGACTTCGACATGCGTGTCATCGACTACCTGGTCGAGGAGTTCCAGAAGGAGCAGGGCATCGACCTGCGCAAGGACCCGCTCGCGCTGCAGCGCCTGAAGGACGCCGCCGAGCGCGCCAAGATCGAGCTGTCCTCCAACCATCAGACCGACGTGAACCTGCCGTACGTGACGGCCGACGCCTCCGGTCCGAAGCACCTCAACATCAAGCTGACCCGCGCCAAGCTGGAAGCGCTGGTCGAGGATCTGGTCAAGCGCACCATCGAGCCGTGCCGCACGGCGCTCAATGACGCTGGCCTGCGCGTGTCCGACATCAACGACGTGATTCTGGTCGGCGGCCAGACCCGCATGCCGAAGGTGCAGGAGGCGGTCAAGGATTTCTTCGGCAAGGAGCCGCGCAAGGACGTCAACCCGGACGAGGCCGTCGCCGTGGGCGCGGCGATCCAGGGCGGCGTGCTGGGTGGTTCGGTCAAGGACGTGCTGCTGCTGGACGTCACCCCGCTGTCGCTGGGCATCGAGACCATGGGCGGCGTGATGACCAAGCTGATCGAGAAGAACACCACCGTGCCGACCAAGGCCGCGCAGACCTTCTCCACCGCCGACGACAACCAGACCGCGGTGACCGTGCACGTGCTGCAAGGTGAGCGCGAGCGCGCCAGCGCGAACAAGTCGCTGGGCAAGTTCGACCTGCAGGGCATCGAGCCGGCGCCGCGCGGCATGCCGCAGATCGAGGTCACCTTCGACATCGACGTCAACGGCATCCTGCACGTGTCGGCCAAGGACAAGAAGACCGGCAAGGAACAGAAGATCGAGATCAAGGCCGGTTCGGGCCTGTCCGACGAGGAGATCCAGCGCATGGTCGCCGACGCAGAGGCGAACAAGGAAGAGGACAAGAAGTTCCACGAGCTGGTGGCCACCCGCAACAAGGCCGATCAGCTGGTGCATGCCACCCGCAGCGCGTTGAAGGAGCACGGCGGCAAGGTGCCCGCCGATCAGCTGTCCACGATCGAAGGTGCGCTGTCGGATCTGGAGAAGGCCAAGGACGGGGACGACAAGGCCGCCATCGAGTCGAAGGTGGAGAAGCTGGAGCAGGTGGCGCAGGCGCTCTACGCCGCGGCGCAAGGCGGCTCGGCCGATGCCGGCGCGCAGTCCGCGCCAGGTGGATCGGCGCAGCCGGACGACGTGGTCGACGCCGAATTCACCGAAGTGAAAGACGACAAGAAGTAAGCGGCATTGCCATCGGCAGGGCGTGACGGCCGGCCCGCGCCAGGGATTTCCTGGCGTGGGCGGTCTTGCGGATGGCGTCATGGGGCGGACGAGCATGTGGATGCAGAATGAGCAAGCGTGATTACTACGAAGTGCTGGGTGTGGAACGCACCGTCACCGAAGTCGAACTGAAGAAATCCTTCCGTCGGCTGGCCATGAAATATCATCCGGACCGTTGCCCCGACGACCCGACGGCGCAGGACAAATTCAAGGAGGCCAAGGAGGCCTACGAGGTGCTCTCCGACGGGCACAAGCGCGCCTTGTACGACCAGCACGGGCATGCGGCATTCGAAGGCGGCATGGGTGGTCGTGGCGGTGCCGGTTTCGGGGACGTGGGCGACATCTTCGGTGACATCTTCGGCGACATTTTCGGCAGGAATGGCGGCGGCCGCGGCCGCCCGCGGCGCGGGTCGGACCTGCGCTACATCATGGATCTCGATCTCGAGGAGGCCGTGTTCGGCGTCAGCAAGCAGATCGAAATTCCGACCCAGGTCAATTGCCATCACTGCAACGGCAGCGGCTCGGCCGACGGCAAGGTGGCCAAGTGCGCGACCTGCCATGGCCACGGCCAGGTACGCATGCAGAACGGCATCTTCTCGATCCAGCAGGCCTGCCCGCATTGCGGCGGTACCGGGCAGGCGATCGAGAATCCCTGCCGCAAGTGTCACGGCGAGGGACGCATCGAGGAGACCCGCACGCTGTCGGTCCAGATCCCCGAAGGCGTCGACAACGGTGACCGCATCCGGCTGAGCGGGCAGGGCGAGGCCGGCCCGGCCGGTGCGCCGGCCGGCGACCTCTACGTGGAAGTGCGCGTGCGCGAACATGCAATTTTCCAGCGCGACGGCAGCGACCTGTATTGCGAGTTGCCGATCCGCTTCTCGCAGGCCGCGCTGGGCGCCCAGTTGCCGGTGCCGACGCTGGAAGGCGAAGTCCCGATCAACATTCCGCCGGAGACCCAGACCGGCGCGCAATTCCGTCTGCGCGGCCGCGGCGTCAAGTCCGTGCGCAGCAGCCGGCACGGCGACCTGATCTGCCGGGTCGTGGTGGAAACGCCGGTGCGCCTGACGCGCCAGCAGCGCGAGTTGCTGGAATCGCTGGAGGCCACCTTCAGCGGCAGCGACGCCGACAAGCACACGCCGCGCGCCAAGGGCTGGGTCGACGGCGTGAAGAAGTTCTGGTCCAAGGTGACCGCCTGAGACCAGCGGCTTTTGCGGGCTTTCGGTCGGCATCGGTTTCGAGCCGGCCGCGCGGTTAGCATGTAGCTTCGATCCCGAGGAATGCGCCTCCGATGACACGCCCCCTGCGACTTGCCGTGAATGGTGCCTCCGGCCGCATGGGCCGTGCCTTGCTCGGCCTGCTGGAAGTCGATGACAAGGCCGAACTGCTGCACGCGGTGGTGGCGCCGGGCTCGATCCACGACGGCCAGCGCGTGCTTGGCGCGGGAGCCCTGCGCTACGCGCACGACTGGAAGCAGGCGCCGCCGCTCGACGTCATCGTCGATTTCAGCAGCCCCGCCGCGCTGGAACCGGCACTCGACCATTGCCTGGCACACGGCATTGCCCTGGTCAGCGGCACCACCGGCATCGACAGCGCCAGCGCAGCGCGGCTGACCGAAGCCTCGCGGCAGATCGCGGTCCTGCGTGCCGCCAATTTCAGTCTGGGCGTGGCGGTGTTGACGCGGCTGTTGCGCGAAGCGGCTTCGGCGCTGTCGGCCTGGGACCTGGAGATCGTCGAGGCGCACCACGGCCGCAAGCGCGATGCACCTTCTGGCACGGCGCTGGCGCTTGGCGAGGCGGCGGCAGCGGCACGCCACACCACACTGGATGCCGTGGCGGCGTTCGAGCGTGCCGGCGAGCGTGCCGAAGGCAGCATCGGCTTCGCCGTGATCCGCGGCGGCGACATCGTGGGCGAACACCAGGCCATGCTGATCGGGCCCGGCGAACGGCTGGAACTGGTCCATCGCGCCACCGACCGCTCGATCTTCGCGCGTGGTGCACTGCACGCGGCGCATTGGCTCGCGGGCCAGCCGGCCGGTCAGTGGCAGTTGGACGACGTGGTCGCCACGCTGCGCTGAAAAGTCTCGGCCGGTAGTGTCGAGCCTGGCCTTGGCTCAATCGCGATGCGCGGCGTTGCGGCCCCGGCTGGCGCCGAACTTCCGGTCCAGGCCGCCGAAAAGCTGCTTGAACGCCCGCGAGAAATTGCCGCGGCGGGTCTTGCGCAGCTTCTCTTCCTCGCTGGTGAGCCAGGCGACCTGGATGACGCGGCGTTCGCCCTCGTACGGCAGATGGCCGTGGAAGGAGTTGTCGCAGCGCTTGAACACCGCAAACTCGCCGTACAACGGGATCAGTTCGGGCATCACCATCGCGTCGATGTCGTCCATGTTGTGCAGGAATCGCAGGCAACCGGCGCTGGTGTCCGGCCATTGGCCGTTGAGGTAGAGCAGGGCGGTGGCGACCTTCGACCTGCTGTCGGTGTGGATCGTGCCGTGGCGCTTGTTGAGCATGCGGCACAAAGTGACCAGGGTGGGGTAGCGGTCCAGCTCCTCGATACCCAGGCGCTTGCCGATGGCGCGAGCGAATTCCGGCGAGGTCAGCGCCTTGACCAGCTCGTTCACGCTGGCGCCGCAATCGGCCGGTTCGTAGGGAAAGAATCCCGCGCTGGCATAGCGCGGGAAATCGCGGTCGAGATCCGCGCGCATCTCGTCGGGCAGTTGTCCGTGGGCGACCATGAACGGGAAAGGTTGATGCTGGATCGTGGTATCCGGGCGATCGAGACGCGCAGGGTCCAGCAGTACGACGGCACCCATCGGTGTTCCACTCCATTGAAATGACGCCCAAGTGTAACGTTCACGGCCCTTCCGCGACGTGCCGGGCATCGGCCGGTTCATGGTGTCGCAAGGTGGACAGGAAGGCGGCTGCGGCCTATCATTGCGACCCGCCCGGAAAGCTTCCCCTCCAAACTCCACAAGCCAGCAATACGGCGGCTTGCGGACTTTGCTGCATCAAAAAGGCGGTCCCTGTCATGCCTCATCCTGCCCTGCTGGCCCTCGAAGACGGCAGCATTTTTCATGGCCATGCCATCGGTGCCGTTGGCGAAACGGTCGGCGAAGTGGTCTTCAACACCGCCATGACCGGCTACCAGGAGATCCTCACCGATCCCTCCTATGCGCGCCAGATCGTCACGCTGACCTATCCGCACGTCGGCAACACCGGCGTCAACGAGGAGGATGTGGAGTCCAGCCTCGTGCATGCCGCCGGCCTGATCGTGCGCGACGTGCCGCGGCGTGCCAGCAACTGGCGCTCCACGCGCAGCCTGCCCGACTACCTCACCGACCACGGCACGGTGGCCATCGCCGGGATCGACACCCGCCGGCTGACCCGCATCCTGCGCGAGAAGGGCGCGCTGGCCGGCTGCATCGTTGCGGGCGCGCAGGTCGACGTGGGCGACGCCCTGGCCAGGGCCCGCGGCTTCGCCGGTCTCGCCGGGATGGATCTGGCCAAGGTCGTGGGCACCGGCAAGCCCTACAGCTGGAACCAGGGCCGCTATGACCTCGATCGCACGGCTTTCAATCAGCCGGCGATGCGGTTCAAGGTGGTGGCCTACGATTTCGGCACCAAGCTCAACATCCTGCGCCTGCTGGCGGAGCAGGGTTGCGACATCACCGTGGTGCCGCCGCAGACTCCCGCCGCGGAGGTGCTGGCCATGCAGCCCGATGGCGTGTTCCTTTCCAACGGCCCGGGCGATCCGGCTGCGTGCGAGTACGCGATCGTGGCGACGCGCGTCTTCCTCGACGCGAAGATCCCGCTGTTCGGCATCTGCCTCGGCCATCAGTTGATGGGGCTGGCGCTGGGCGGACGCACGCTGAAGATGAAGTACGGCCATCACGGCGCGAACCATCCGGTCAAGGATCTGGACGACGGTCGCGTGCTGATCACCTCGCAGAACCACGGATTCGCGGTCGATCCGGCCAGCCTGCCAGCGAATGTGCGGCTGACCCACCGCTCGCTGTTCGACGGTTCGCTGCAGGGTTTCGCGCTGACCGATCGCCCGGCCTTCTGTTTCCAGGGGCACCCCGAAGCCAGCCCGGGACCGCATGACGTGGGCTATCTGTTCCAACGTTTCGCCAAGCTGATGCAGGAGGCTCGCTGAGATGCCCAAGCGCAATGACATCAAGAGCGTGCTGATCATCGGCGCCGGCCCGATCGTGATCGGCCAGGCTTGCGAGTTCGACTATTCCGGCGCGCAGGCGTGCAAGGCGCTGAAGGAAGAAGGCTTCCGCGTCATCCTGGTCAACTCCAACCCCGCCACCATCATGACCGACCCGGACACCGCCGATGCGGTGTACATCGAGCCGATCAACTGGCAGACGGTGGAGCGCATCATCGCCAAGGAGCGTCCGGACGCAGTGCTGCCGACCATGGGAGGTCAGACCGCGCTGAATTGCGCGCTGGATCTGGCCGACCACGGCGTGCTGGAGAAGTACGACGTCGAGTTGATCGGCGCGCGGCGCGAAGCGATCCGCATGGCCGAGGACCGCGAACTGTTCAAGCGGGCGATGACCGAGATCGGGCTGGAAAGCCCCAAGTCGGACGTGGCCAAGAACTTCGAGCATGCGGTGGAGATCCAGGCCCGGCTCGGGTTCCCGGTCATCATCCGGCCCAGTTTCACGCTGGGCGGCACCGGCGGCGGCATTGCCTACAACAAGGAAGAGTTCGAGACCATCGTCAAGCGTGGCCTCGACATGTCGCCCACCCACGAGGTGCTGATCGACGAATCGGTGCTGGGCTGGAAGGAATTCGAGATGGAAGTGGTCCGCGACACCGCGGACAACTGCATCATCATCTGCGCCATCGAGAACCTCGATCCGATGGGCGTGCATACCGGCGACTCGATCACCGTGGCGCCGGCACAGACGCTCACCGACAAGGAATACCAGCGTCTGCGCGACGCCTCCATCGCGGTGCTGCGCAAGATCGGCGTGGACACCGGCGGTTCCAACGTGCAATTCGGCATCAACCCGGACGACGGTCGCGTGGTGGTGATCGAGATGAACCCGCGCGTGTCGCGCTCCTCCGCGCTGGCGTCGAAGGCCACCGGCTTCCCGATCGCCAAGGTCGCGGCCAAGCTGGCGGTGGGCTACACGCTGGACGAGCTGAAGAACGACATCACCGGCGGGCTCACGCCGGCCTCGTTCGAGCCGACGATCGACTACGTGGTCACCAAGATTCCGCGCTTCGCCTTCGAGAAGTTCCCCGCGGCCGATGCCCGCCTGACCACGCAGATGAAGTCGGTCGGCGAGGTGATGGCGATCGGGCGTACCTTCCACGAATCCCTGCAGAAGGCCTTGCGCGGACTGGAGACCGGCAAGACCGGCCTCAACCCCACCGGCCTGGACATCGCCACCGACGACGGGCTGGCGGTGCTCAAGCGCGAACTCCGCGAGCCTCGTCCCGATCGCGTGTTCCATCTGGCCGACGCGTTCCGCGCCGGGCTGTCGCTGGAGGAGGTGTTCGATCTCAGTCGGGTCGATCCCTGGTTCCTCGCCGCGTTCGAGGACATCGTGCTGGCCGAGGCGGAGATCACCCGGCAGGGCATCACGGCACTCGACGCGCCGCGCCTGCGCGAACTCAAGCGGCTCGGCTTCGCCGACGCACGCATCGCCGAGTTGCTGGGCACCGACGAAGCTTCGGTGCGCCACCTGCGCCACACCCTGGGCGTGCGCCCGGTGTACAAGCGGGTCGATTCCTGCGCCGCCGAGTTCGCCACCAGCACCGCCTACATGTACTCGACCTACGAGGAAGAGTGCGAGGCGCTGCCTACAGATCGCGACAAGATCATCGTGCTCGGCGGCGGCCCCAACCGCATCGGCCAGGGCATCGAGTTCGACTATTGCTGCGTGCATGCCTCGCTGGCGCTGCGCGAGGACGGCTATGAAACCATCATGGTCAACTGCAATCCGGAAACCGTGTCGACGGACTACGACACCTCCGACCGGTTGTACTTCGAGCCAGTGACGCTGGAAGACGTGCTGGAAATCGTCCACCTCGAAAAGCCCAAGGGCGTGATCGTGCAGTATGGCGGTCAGACCCCGCTGAAGCTCGCGCGCGCCCTGGAAGCCGCCGGCGTGCCGATCATCGGCACCAGCCCCGATTCGATCGACCTGGCCGAAGACCGCGAGCGCTTCCAGCACATGATCGAGAAGATCGGCCTGAAGCAGCCGCCCAACCGCACCGCGCGCAATGCCGACGAGGCGCTGGCGCTGGCCCGCGAGATCGGCTACCCGCTGGTGGTGCGACCCAGCTACGTGCTGGGCGGCCGCGCGATGGAGGTGGTGCACGACGACGCCGACCTTTCGCGCTACATCCGTGACGCGGTGAAGGTGTCGAACGATTCGCCGGTGCTGCTGGACCGCTTCCTCGACCACGCGGTCGAGGTCGACGTGGACGTGATCGCCGACGCCGAGGGCGCCGTGCTGATCGGCGGCATCATGGAACACATCGAGGAGGCCGGCGTGCATTCGGGCGATTCCTCGTGCTCGCTGCCGCCGTATTCGCTGAGCGCGACGATCCAGGACGAGCTGCGCCGCCAGGTCACCGCGATGGCGCGCGAGCTCCAGGTGGTCGGCCTGATGAATACCCAGTTCGCGATCCAGGGCGACACGGTGTACATCCTCGAGGTCAATCCGCGCGCTTCGCGCACCGTGCCCTTCGTCTCCAAGGCCACTGGCGTGCCGCTTGCGAAAATCGCCGCCCGCGTGATGGCCGGCCGCAGCCTGGCCAGTCTCGATGCGACCCGGGAGGTGATCCCGTCGTACTACTCGGTGAAGGAGGCGATCTTCCCGTTCCTGAAGTTCCAGAACGTCGATCCCATCCTCGGTCCCGAGATGCGCTCCACCGGTGAGGTCATGGGCGTCGGCCGCAGTTTCGGCGCGGCCTTCGCGCGCGGGCACGAGGCCGCGGGGATCAAGCCACCCTCGCTGGGCAAGGTGTTCCTGTCCGTGCGCGACGGCGACAAGGAGCGGCTGTTGCCGGTGGCCACCGAAGTCATCGCGCGGGGCTTCAGCCTGGTGGCGACCGCCGGCACCGCCAGCTACCTGACCGTGCATGGCGTACCGTGCGAGCGCATCAACAAGGTGATGGAAGGCCGCCCTCACATCGTCGACGCAATCAAGAACGGCGAGATCGTCTACATCGTCAACACCACCGAGGGGAAGCAGGCGATCGCCGATTCCTTCTCGATCCGCCGCGAGGCGCTGCAGCATCGCGTGACCTACTCGACCACGGTGGCCGGTGCCCGCGCGCTGGTCCACTCGCTGGATTTCCGTGGCAATGGCGAGGTCCACAGTCTGCAGGAACTGCATCAGGAGCTGAACGCATGAGTCGTGCCCCCATCACCAAGACAGGTTCCGAACGCCTGCGCGCGGAACTGGAACGGCTGAAATCCACCGAGCGCCCGCGCATCATCGCGGCCATCGCGGAGGCAAGGGCACACGGCGATCTCAAGGAGAACGCCGAGTATCACGCCGCGCGCGAACTGCAGAGCTTCACCGAGGGGCGCATCGCCCAGCTCGAAGGGCTGCTGTCGACCGCCGAAGTGATCGACGTGTCCCGGCTCAACGCGGGCAAGCGCGTGGTCTTCGGCGCGACCGTCGACCTCGAGGACGAGGACAGCGGCACTGCGGTGACCTATCAGATCGTCGGCGACCTGGAGGCGGACATCAAGCAGAACCTGATCGCCGTCTCCTCGCCGATCGCTCGCGCCCTGATCGGCAAGAGCGCCGGCGACAGCTTCGAGTTCACTGCGCCCAACGGCGTCAAGCACTACGAGATCATTGACGTCCGCTACGACTGAGAGTGCGTGACGATTCGATCTTGCGGCTCGGCCGCGGCGAAAACCACTCGTCTGTCGCCGTTCCCGCGAGGCGCCCTTTAACGAGCGGAGTGCCGGTCGAGCGGAAATCCCTGTTGCGCCTGGCCGGAATCAGGAGGGATTCCGATTGACCGTCGTCTCCGGGCCGCCGTGAAGCGCCTCGCAGGCTGCATTCCACGCAGGCACAAAAAAGGCCGCATGAGCGGCCTTTTTGCTGGCACGTGCGCGATGACTCAGCGCTGGCGAGCCTTGAAACGGGGGTTGCTCTTGCAGATCACGAACACCTTGCCGCGACGACGCACGATCTTGCAATCGCGGTGCCGCGCCTTGGCGGACTTCAGAGAATTAAGCACCTTCACGGCAGGCTCCTGACACCAAATGAAAAAATCAAGCTCGCAAGTATAACGAGACTCGCGGCGGCTCACAAGCCTGATACGACAGCCACTTCCGTGACGGTAGCCAGGAATTGTTGCAGCGCCGGTGAAGGGTCATTCGCCCGGCAGGCCACGGCCAGCAGCAGAAAAGCGTCCGGGTCCTCCAGCGGCACATAGACGACGCCTGGCAGCCGTACCGTCCGCAGGCTCGACGGTACCAGCGCCAGTCCCAATCCGGCGGCGACCAGCGCCAGCAAGCCGTTGATCTGCTGGGCATGCTGCACGATGGCGGGCTGGAACCCCGCATGCTGCGCCAGCGTCGCCAAGCGGTCGTACAGCGTGGCGGCCAGCGCCCGTGGCTGCGACACGAAGGCATCGCCGGCGACCTCGGCGAGACTCACGCTGCTGCGACCGGCCAGCCGGTGCCTCGCCGGCATGGCCAGCAACAGCGGTTCACGGTCGATCACGCTCAGTCGCAGGTTGCGCGCGTCCTGCAGGTGTGCCGGTTCGCCACGGACGAAGCCGGCATCGATCTCGCCGCCGAGCAGGGCGGCGAATTGCGGCTCGGTGTACATCTCGTTGAGCTTGAGTCCCACCTTGGGTGCCAACTGCCCATAGCGCAGAAGTGTGCGCGGCAGGGCCGGATGGAACGAGGCGGACACGGTGTAAGCCAGGCGCAGGTGACCACTGTGGCCGGCTGCTACCGCGACGACCTGGCTGCGCGCCTCGTCCGCCCTGGCCAGTATCTGCCGGGCGTGTTCGAGCAAGACCCGGCCCGGCTCCGTCAGCGAGACGTGGCGCTTGCTGCGCTCCAGCAGGCGCACGCCCAAGTCCTGCTCCAGCGACTTGATCTGCTGCGACAGCGGTGGCTGCGACAGATGCAGGCGCAAGGCTGCCCGGGTGAAGCTCAGCTCCTCGGCGACGGCCACGAAATAGCGCAACTGGCGGAGATCGAACATATAGGAAAATCAAATCAGAACGGCCGTAAATATATATTAGATACTTTATTCGGTCGATCATAAAATGCCCCTGTCGCCCCACTATCCCCTCCCCCAGTGGCGGTGGCCCTCGCCCCGCAGCGACGCTAAACACGACATCTGGTTCAACTCCCCCCCTGAACCCATGTCGATGCGTCGCACCATGCGGGGCGCTTTCTTTGGCGGTGTTGGCTGGAGTCGTCGCAACTCTTCAGAGTTGCGCGGCCAGCGCCGTGCCTTGTGCGATGGCCCGTTTGGCATCGAGCTCCGCGGCCACGTCGGCGCCGCCGATCACGTGCACGGTCATGCCCGCGGCAATGAGGGCGTCGGCCAGTCGACGATCGGGCTCCTGGCCCGCGCAGACGACCACGTTGTCGACCGGCAGGATCTGCGGCTGGCCGTCTAGTGTGATGTGCAGTCCGCGGTCGTCGAAGCGCTCGTAGCCGACCTTGCCCAGCATGGTCACCTGCTTCGACTTCAAGGTGGCGCGATGCACCCAGCCGGTGGTCTTGTTGAGTCGGGCGCCGGGGCGTCCTTCGCTGCGCTGGAGCAACCAGACCTGTCGTGTCGGCGCCTCCGGTAGCGCACCCAGCAGGCCGCTGCGCGCGTGCAGCGTCATGTCCACGCCCCATTCGCGCGTCCAGCGGGCGACGTCGGTGGTGGGCGAGGGTGCGCGTTCGACTAGGAACTCGGCCACGTCGAAGCCGATCCCGCCAGCGCCGATGATGGCCACTTTCGCGCCCACGGGTTGGTGCCGCGCCAGCACGTCGAGATAGCCCAGCACACGCGGGTCGTCGCTGCCGGGGAAATCGACCTGGCGCGGGGTGACGCCGGTGGCAACCACCACCTCGTCGTAGCCGCCATCGCGCAGCACGGCAACATCGGCGTTCTCGCCCAACCGCAGCTCGACGCCGGTATCGCGCAGCTGGTGGCCGAAGTAGCGCAAGGTCTCGTGGAACTCTTCCTTGCCCGGGATCTGCTTGGCGACGTTGAACTGCCCCCCGATCTCGTCGGCACGGTCGATCAGGGTCACCCGGTGGCCGCGCTTGCCCAGCGTGCTGGCGCAAGCCATGCCGGCGGGGCCGGCACCGATCACCGCGATGCGCCTCGGCGCGCGGGTCGGTTTGATCTTCAACTCGGTTTCGTGGCAGGCGCGCGGGTTGACCAGGCAACTGGCGCGTCTGTTCTGGAACACGTGGTCCAGACAAGCCTGGTTGCAGGCGATGCAGGTGTTGATGCGTTCGCTGCGTCCCGCCCTGGCCTTGTTCACCCAGGCCGGATCGGCCAGCAGCGGGCGCGCCATCGAGACCATGTCGGCGTCGCCGTCGGCGAGGATGCGTTCGGCCACCTCGGGCATGTTGATGCGATTGGTGGCCACCAGCGGGATCGAGACCTCGCCCATGAGCCGGCGTGTGACCCAGGCGAAACCGGCGCGCGGCACGCTGGTGACGATGGTCGGCACGCGCGCCTCATGCCAGCCGATGCCGGTGTTGATGATGCTGGCGCCGGCGGCCTCGATGGCCTTGGCCAGAGCCAGGATCTCGTCCCAGTTCTGGCCGTCGTCGACCAGGTCCAGCATCGACAAGCGATAGATGATGATGAAATCGCGGCCGACGGCCGCGCGCGTTCGCCGCACGATCTCCACCGCAAAGCGCATGCGTCGCTGCGCATCGCCGCCCCACGCGTCGTCGCGCCGGTTGGTGCGCGCGGCGATGAATTCGTTGATCAGGTAACCCTCCGAGCCCATCACCTCGACGCCGTCGTAGCCCGCTTCCCGGGCCAGTTGCGCGCAGCGGACGAAGTCGCCGATGGTGCGCTCGACTCCGCGTGGCGACAGCGCGCGCGGGGTGAAGGGCGTGATCGGCGACTTGATCCGCGACGGCGCCACGGACAGTGGGTGATAGCCGTAGCGCCCGGCGTGCAGGATCTGCATGCAGATGCGGCCGCCTTCGGCGTGGACGGCGGCGGTGAGCTTGCGGTGGCGCGGCTTGTGCCAGGGCATCGTGAGGCGGCCGCCGAACGGTTTGAGCCAGCCCTCGATGCTGGGCGAGATGCCGCCGGTGACCATCAGCCCCACGCCGCCGCGGGCGCGTTCGGCGAAATAGGCAGCCAGCTTGTCGTAGTCGCGGGCGCGATCTTCCAGTCCGGTGTGCATCGAACCCATCAGGATGCGGTTGGGCAAAGTGACGTGGCCCAGATCCAGCGGGGCGAACAGCTTGGGGTAGTTCATGCGATCCACGCGGCTTCAAACGATCGTATGAATGTGCCGGCAATGGGCCTGCAAAAGCAAGCGGAGCGAGAGACGGAGCCGTCAGGCCAGCAGCTGCCGCACCAGGGCGATGTAGCGGCGCATGGCTTCCTCGACAGGAACGCCGTTCAACTGCGCCCAGGCTTCATGCTTGGCAGTGCCCACGAAATCGAAAAAGCCCGGCTGGGTCTGCTTGAGGTCGCCCTCGGTGCCTTGCTTGTACAGGGCGTAGAGTCTGAGCAGGGTGTCGTTGTCCGGCCGTTTGGCCAGGCCTTTGACATCCTCGGCAGCTTGCTCGAACTCACGACGCAGATCGTTCATGAGGCAATGGACCTGCGGCGGGCGGGAGACACGATGGATAGCACGCGTTCGGAAGAGGGTCAACGCGTTAGACTGCGCGCTTCCCAAACCGCCAGGACGCTTCGATGAGCCATGCCGCCGCCGTTCCCGTGCTTGCCATCGACGGGCCGTCCGGGTCGGGCAAGGGCACGATCAGCGCGCTGGTGGCCGAGCGGCTGGGCTGGCGCCTGCTGGATTCCGGGGCGTTGTATCGCGCGGTGGGCTACGCTGCCGGCATGGCCGGGCTGGACCTGTCCGATGCCGACGCGATGGCCCGCTGCGCGCAGACCACGAAGATCCAGTTTCGTGCCGCCGAGACCGGAGGCGGCGCCCGGGTGATCGTCAACGGGCACGATGCCACTGACGAATTGCGCACGGAAACGGCCGGTGCGGCGGCGTCGGCGATTGCCTCCATGCCCAGCGTCCGCGAGGCCCTGGTGGCGCTGCAATTGGGCTTTCGCAAGGCGCCCGGGCTGGTCGCGGATGGGCGCGACATGGGTACGGTGATCTTCCCGGATGCCGCGTTCAAGGTTTTCCTCACCGCAAGCGCCGCCGAGCGGGCGAAAAGGCGCTATAAGCAGTTGAAGGAAAAGGGGCTCAGCGTTACACTTGCCGGCCTTCAGCGCGAAATTGAGGCGCGTGACAGCCGCGATGCATCGCGTGCGGTCGCGCCACTCAAGCCCGCCGATGACGCGGTGTTGGTGGATACCACCGGCATGGCCATCGACGAGGTCGTGGCTAAAGTACTCGCCGTCGTGCAGTCCTGAGCGGATTGCGCGGCGGCTTTTGTGCCCCTGCCGCGGCAGGGGTTGACCCACGGTGACAACGTTCGGCCCGAAGGGCCGTCGCGGCCACCCCCAACCGGTGGACCGGGAAGTTCGTGCGCAACACCCAACCTGGCGCAGCGAGCCCTAAGGTCTTTTCCCACTATGGAATCAACATGACTGAAAGTTTTGCCGAACTGTTTGAACAGAGCCAGCAGGCCATCTCCAAGCTGAAGCCCGGCGCCATCGTCACCGGCATCGTCGTGGAAATCCGCAACGACGTCGTCGTGATCAATGCAGGCCTGAAGAGCGAAGGCATCGTCCCGATCGAGCAGTTCAAGAGCGAGGAAGGTGTGCTGGAGGTGCAGGTTGGCGACGAGGTGAAGGTGGCCCTCGAAGCCCTGGAAGACGGTTTCGGCGAGACCAAGCTGTCGCGCGAGAAGGCCAAGCGCTCGATGGTGTGGGACGACCTGGAGCAGGCGTTCGACAAGGAAGAGACCATCGTCGGCATGATCTCCGGCAAGGTCAAGGGCGGCTTCACCGTCGACATCAAGGATGTCCGCGCGTTCCTGCCCGGTTCGCTGGTCGACGTGCGTCCGGTGCGCGAGCCCACCTACCTCGAGGGCAAGGAACTCGAGTTCAAGATCATCAAGCTGGACCGCAAGCGCAACAACGTGGTGGTCAGCCGCCGCGCCGTCGTCGAGACCGAGTTCTCCGAGGAGCGCGAGAAGCTGCTGGAACGCCTGGTGGAAGGCGCCGTCGTCAAGGGCGTGGTGAAGAACCTCACCGATTACGGCGCGTTCGTGGACCTGGGTGGCATCGACGGCCTGCTGCACATCACCGACATGGCGTGGAAGCGCGTGCGCCATCCGTCCGAGGTGGTCAACGTCGGCGACGAGCTCGACGTGCGCGTGCTGAAGTACGACAAGGAGCGCAACCGCGTTTCGCTGGGCCTGAAGCAGCTGGGCGACGATCCGTGGGTGAACATCTCGCGTCGCTACCCGGTCGGCAGCCGCATCTTCGGCAAGGTCTCCAACGTCACCGACTACGGCTGCTTCGTCGAGATCGAGCCGGGCGTGGAAGGCCTGGTGCACGTGTCCGAGATGGACTGGACCAACAAGAACGTCAACCCGGCCAAAGTGGTGCAGGTCGGCGACGAGACCGAAGTGACGGTGCTGGACGTGGATGAAGAGCGTCGCCGCATCTCGCTGGGCATCAAGCAGACCCGCTCGAACCCGTGGGAAGCCTTCGCCGCCATGCACAAGAAGGGCGACAAGGTCTCCGGCCAGATCAAGTCGATCACCGATTTCGGCGTGTTCATCGGACTGGAAGGCGGCATCGACGGCCTGGTGCACCTGTCCGACATCTCCTGGCAGGTGTCCGGCGAAGACCTCGTGCGCGACTTCAAGAAGGGCGAGGAGATCGAGGCCGTGGTGCTTGCCGTCGACCCGGAGCGCGAGCGCATCAGCCTCGGCATCAAGCAGATGGAGCAGGATCCGTTCGGCCAGTTCATGGCGGCGAATCCGCGCGGCAGCATCGTCAACGGCACCGTCAAGGAAGTCGACGCGAAAGGCGCCGTGATCGACCTGGGCGAGGGCGTGGAAGGTTACTTGCGCGCCAACGACATCGCCAAGGAGCGCATCGACGATGCTACCCAGCACCTGAAGGTGGGCGACAAGGTCGAGGCCAAGTTCACCGGCATGGATCGCAAGGGTCGCCAGCTGGCGCTCTCGATCCGCGCCAAGGACGAGGAAGACGCTCCCGAGGCCGCAGTGGACTACTCTTCGGCCGCCAGTGGCACGACCAAGCTCGGCGCGTTGTTGAAGGAACAGTTCAACAAGGCCGACTGATCTCTCGTTGCAGGCACGACGCGGGGCGGCACGTCGCCGCCCCGCCGTTTCACGTCACGGACATTGGGGCCCATGACCAAATCCGAATTGATCGAAGCGCTGGCCAGGCGCCAGACCCACCTCGCGTTTGCCGATGTCGAGATGGCCGTCAAGAGCGTCATCGAACAGATGAGCCTGGCACTGGCCCAGGGCGAACGCATCGAGGTGCGCGGTTTCGGCAGCTTTGCATTGCACTACCGGCCGCCGCGGATGGGGCGCAACCCCAAGACCGGCGAAGCGGTGGCCCTGCCGGGCAAGCACGTTCCTCATTTCAAGCCGGGCAAGGAATTGCGCGAACGCGTCAATCTGGATCTGGAGAACCCTGCCGGTTGAGTCCATCGACCGGAGCATGCGAGGCAGGCGGCGCGAGCCGGTCCTGCCTTCTTTTTGCCTGCACGACGGTCGGCGGTGGCAGCGCCTGTGCCCGACTGCGCCAATCGGGTAAAGTTCGAGCATGCGATTGCTTGCCCTCATCATCCTGGCCGTTTTCGTCGCCGCCGGCATCGTGCTGGGCGCGTTGAATGCGGAAATGGTCGGTTACGACTTCGGCTTTGCCCAGTTGCCGTTGCCCAAGGGGGCCGCGCTGTTGGGCGCCCTGGTGGTGGGCTGGTTGCTGGGCGGGGTGACTGCATGGCTCGGCGTGCGGCCACGGCGTTCGCGGCGCACTCCGGGCGCGGACAGGAAGCCGCCGACCAAGCCATGAATCCCCTGTATGTGCTGGCCGCATTGCTCCCCGTCGCCTTCGTGCTGGGTTGGTGGGCTTCGCGCCTGGTCGTTGCGCGGCGGGCGGGCGTGGACGTCAGCACCTTGTCTTCGGACTATTTTCGCGGCCTGAACTACCTGCTCAACGAGGAGCAGGACAAGGCCATCGAAGTCTTCCTGAAACTCGCCGAGTACAACCGCGACACGGTGGAGACCCACCTCGCCCTGGGCAACCTGTTCCGCCGTCGCGGCGAAGTGGATCGCGCCATCCGGCTGCACCAGCACCTGGTCTCGCGGCCGGGCCTGTCGGAGGCGATGAAGACGGTGGCCCTGCTCGAGCTGGGCGAGGACTACATGCGCTCGGGCCTGCTCGATCGCGCCGAGGCCCTGTTTGCGGACCTGGTGGCGATGAATTCGCACGCACCTTCGGCGCTGCGCCATCTGATCGCGATCTACCAGCACGAGCGCGACTGGCACAAGGCGATCGAGCACGCGCGGCGACTGGAGGTGATGACCGGCGACGACGAGGCGCCGATGATCGCCCAGTTCTACTGCGAGCTCGCCGAGCGCGCGCGTCAGCATGGCGCGCGTGTCGAGGCGCGGGAATACTTGCATCAGGCGTTCGAATGCCAGACCGATTGCGTGCGCGCCTTCATGCTCACCGGGCGCCTGCATGCCGAGGATGGCCAGCACGCCGAGGCCATCGATGCGCTGGAGGCGGCGATCAAGGCTGACAGCGCCTTCACCCCCGACATTTTGCCGCCACTGCTCAACAGCTATGCCCGCGCGCAGCAGATGGACCGCGCCGAGACCTTCCTGCGCAACCTGATGGCACGCTATCACGGCGTTTCGCCGATCCTGGCGTTGACCAATCTGTATCGCCAGCGCGACGGCGAACGGATGGCGGTCGACTTTCTCACCGCGCAGTTGCGCCAGCGGCCGTCGGTACGCGGGCTGATGACCCTGCTCGACGCCACGATGGACAAGATCGAGGGCGAGGCGCGCGAGAATTTCCTGATCCTGCGCGATCTCACCCGCAAGCTGCTCGAAGGGCAGGCGATGTACCGCTGCAACCGGTGCGGGTTCGGCGCCAAGGCGCACCACTGGCAATGCCCCAGCTGCAAGAGCTGGAGCACGATCCGGCCGATCCACGGGGTGGCCGGCGAGTGACATGACGATGCTGATGACCATCGGATGGTTGCTGGCGGCCTTTCTGCTCACCGCATTGCTCGTTCGCGGCGCGATCGACTACGCGCATCGCCGGGGCATGCTCGACCTGCCCGGACAACGTCGTTCGCACCAGGTGCCGACCCCGCGCGGCGGCGGCATCGGCATCGTCGTCGCCATGCTGGTGTGCCTGCCCGGCGTGGCCTGGAGCGTGCACGCGGAGCTTTCCGCGCCCGGGCTGCCGGGATTGTCCTGCGTGGCCTTGCTGCTGGTGGCGCTGGCGGGCTGGTGGGACGACCATCACCCGCTTCCGGCCTGGCCGCGACTGGCCGTGCAGTTGATTGCCTGCGCGTTGCTTTGCGTCGGGCTGCGGGCATGGTCGCCTGCCTGGTGGTGGTTGCCGTTGTTGCTGGTCGGCGGCGCGTGGAGCATCAACCTGCACAACTTCATGGATGGCATCGACGGCTTGCTGGCGCAGCAGGCTGCCTTCGTGGGCGGCGGCCTGGCAGTGCTCGCGTGGTCGGCGGACCTGCCCGCGCTGGCGCTTGCCGCCGCTTGCCTGGCGGCGTCGGCGCTGGCGTTCGGATGGTTCAATTGGCCGCCGGCGCGGATCTTCCTGGGCGATGTGGGCAGCGGCAGCGTGGGCCTGCTGGTGTTCGCATTCAGTGCGATGCTGTGGCGGGAGAATCCGGCATGGCTGTGGCCGGCGTTGATTCTGTCGTCGGCGTTCGTGGTGGACGCCAGCCTTACCCTGCTGACGCGGATGTGGCGCGGGCGCCGCTGGTACAGCGCCCATCGTGAGCACCTGTACCAATGGTTGGCGCGCCGTGCCGGCAGTCACGCATCGGTGGATGCGGCCTACCTCGGCTGGAATGTGCTGGTGGCGGCACCGCTGGCCTGGTTGGCCTGGAGTCATCTGCACGCCGCCCTGGCGATTACCATGGTCGTTTATGCAGGGGCTGCGATCATGTGGTTGTATCTGAAACGTCGCCTGGTGCGGCGCCATCCGAGCAAGGGCCTCCATGTCACTGCGTAAGCTTGTCGGCTTCATTCACCCGCGGGTGGCGGTCGTGGTCCACGACCTGCTGATGGCGGCGCTGGCCTGGTGGATCGCCAAATGGCTGCGTTACACGCTGCGCCCGGACGAGGTATTCAGTTTCGAGCTGCTCGAGTTCCCCATGGTGCTGCTGGTGCAGGGGCTGATTTTCCGCTGGACCGGCCTCTACAAGAGCGTCTGGCGCTTCGCCAGCCTGCCGGATCTGGTGAACATCGTGCGTGCCGCAGTCATCGGCACGCTGGCGATCGGACTGTGCCTGTTCCTCTATGACCGCCTGCTGGGCGTGCCGCGTTCGGTGTTCCTGCTGTACCCGGGCCTGCTCGCCGTGTTGCTGGGCGGCCCCCGGCTGGCCTATCGCTACTGGAAGGACAGCCGCGCCGATCTGTTCAAGGGGAGCGATGCCAAACGGGTGCTGATCGTCGGCGCCGACCGTGCCGGCGAAGTGCTGTCGCGCGATCTGCGCCGCGACAACCGTTATGCGGTGGTCGGCTTCGTCGACGATGCACCCAGCCTGCGAGGAGCCAGCATCAACGGCCGTCCGGTGCTGGGCCGGCTTGACGAGTTGCCCGAGCTGGTGCGCAGCGCGGCGGCCGACATGCTGCTGATCGCCATGCCCGGCGCCACGACGGCCGAGATGCGGCGCGTGGTCGCCCTGTGCGACAGCACCGATCTGCCCTACCGCACGGTACCGCGCATCGAGGACATCGTGGCGGGCCGCGCCCAACTGAACCAGATCAAGGAGGTGGCGATCGAGGATCTGCTCGGTCGCGACACGGTAGAACTGGACTGGACCGCGATCCGCGAGACCTTGAGCGGGCGGCGCGTGCTGATCACCGGCGGCGGCGGCTCGATCGGATCGGAACTGTGCCGGCAGGTGGCGCGGCTAGGCGCACAGGCGCTGACCGTGGTGGAGCTGAGCGAGTACAACCTGTACCGGATCACCCAGGAGTTGCGCAACCATTTCCCGGAACTGATCCTCGATGGCATCCTGGCCAATTGCTGCGATCAGATGGCGATGCGCAAGGTGTTTGCGGAGGCGCAGCCGCAGGTGGTGTTCCATGCCGCGGCGTACAAGCACGTGCCGATGCTGCAGGGCCAGCTGCGCGCCGCGTTCTGCAACAACGCGCTGGGTACCCGCACGGTGGCCGATGCAGCCTGTGCGGTCGGGGTGGCGTGTTTCGTGCTGATCTCCACCGACAAGGCGGTCAACCCCACCAGCGTGATGGGCGCCTGCAAGCGCGTGGCCGAAATCTACTGCCAGAACCTCGACGCGCAGACCGATACCCGCTTCATGACCGTGCGCTTCGGCAACGTGCTGGATTCGGCCGGGTCGGTGGTGCCGCTGTTTCGCCGACAGATCCGCGACGGCGGCCCGGTCACCGTGACGCATCCGGAAATCTCGCGCTACTTCATGACCATTCCCGAGGCCTGCCAGCTGATTCTGCAGACCGCCAGCATCGGCAAGGGTGGCGAGATCTTCGCCCTCGACATGGGCGAGCCGGTGAAGATCCGCGACCTGGCCGAGCAGATGATCCGTCTGGCGGGCAAGAAGCCCGGCAGCGAGATCCCGATCGTCTACACCGGCCTGCGCGCGGGCGAGAAGCTGTTCGAGGAATTGTTCCATCCGCTGGAGAACTACAGCGCCACCGCGCACGCCAAGATCTTCCTGGCGCAGCATCGCGAGGTGTCGTGGGAGTTGCTGCAGGCCCTGCTGCACAAGGCCGCCGAGGCGGCCGACGTTTTCGATGAGGAAGAACTTCGCCGCTGCGTGTCCAGCCTGTTGCCTTCGTTCCGCTGGAGCGAAGCGGCGCAGCCGGACAACGTGGTGTCGATCCGCCGCGCCAACCCGGAGATCAATGAGTGAGCAAGCCCCTGCGCAAAGTGGTGTTTCCCGTGGCCGGACTCGGCACGCGCTTTCTGCCGGCAACCAAGGTGGTCGCCAAGGAAATGCTGCCGGTGCTCGACAAGCCGCTGATCCAGTACGCCGTCGACGAGGCGGTGGACGCGGGCGCCGACACCCTGGTGTTCGTCACCAACCGCTACAAGCACGCGATCGCCGACTACTTCGACAAGGCCTACGAACTGGAATCGAAGTTGCACGAGAAAGGCAAGGCCGAACTGCTGGCGCTGGTGCAGGGCACCTTGCCGCGGCACGTGCGGGCGATCTTCGTGACCCAGCCCGAGGCGCTCGGCCTCGGCCACGCCGTGCTGTGCGCCAAACCCGTGGTCGGCGACGAGCCGTTCGGCGTGATCCTGCCCGATGACCTGATCTGGAACGGTACCGGCAAGGGCGCGCTGCGGCAGATGGCCGAGCTCGCCGAGGCGCAGGCCGCCGGGGTGATCGCGGTGGAGGAAGTGCCGCACGACCAGACCGACAAGTACGGCATCGTCGATGCCGTGCCGGTCGACGAGCGCAGCGCGCAGATCCGCAGCATGGTCGAGAAACCCAAGCCGGCCGACGCACCGTCGAACCTGGCCGTGGTCGGTCGCTACGTGCTGCCGGGCCGCATCTTCCAGTTGCTGGAGCAGACCACGCCCGGCGCCGGCGGCGAGATTCAGCTCACCGACGCGATCGACGCACTGCTGAAGGAGCAGGGCAAGGTGCTGGCCTACCGCTTCGAAGGCATCCGTTTCGATTGCGGCAACAAGGCCGGGCTGGTGCGCGCCACCATGCACATGGCGATGCAGGACCCGAAACTCGCGCCGACCGTGCGCGCGTTCCTCGGCCAGCTTTGAGCCACGGCTGCCGCAACGTCCGGGCATGAGGGATATGCTTGCCCGATTGCGGACACCGGTGCCAGCCGTCGCTGCAGCATGAAATCGTCTTCGCCCACTTCCTACTACCGCGCCACGGCCACGCCGTACTCGGCCTGGGCGCCGCTGCAGGGCAGCGCGCACGCGCGCGTCGCCGTGGTCGGCGGCGGCTTTGCCGGCCTGAACACCGCACTCGGACTGGCCGAGCGCGGCGTGCGCGACGTGGTACTGCTGGAACGCGAGCAGGTCGGCTTCGGCGCGTCCGGCCGCAACGGCGGCTTCGTCTTCGCCGGCTACTCGCTCGGCGAACAGGCGCTGCTCGATCAGCTGGGTGTAGCCCGTGCACAGGCGCTGTTCAAGCTCACCACCGAGGCGGTCGGACGGATCCGCCGGCGCGTGGCCGACTACGCGATCGCCTGCGATGCGGTCGACGAAGGCGTGATCTGGGCCAACTGGTTCCGCGATCCGGCCGTGCTGCGCCGGCGCCAGCAGTTGCTGGCCGACCACTACGACGTGAACTGGCACTGGCTGCCCGAGGCGGAGTTGCGCGCGCTGGTGCGCAGCGAGCGCTACCACGATGGCCTGTACGAACGCGACGCGCTGCACCTGCATCCGCTCAACTACGCGATCGGCCTGGCCGCCGCGACAGCCGGGCAGGGTGTGCGCATCCACGAGCACAGCGGCGTGCGCAGCCTCGTGCGCGAAGGCCTGCAATGGCGCCTGCGCACGGCGCATGGCGAGCTGCTGGCCGATCAGGTGGTACTGGCCTGCGGCGGCTATCTGGCCGGGCTGCGCAAACCGATCGACCGGGCGATCCTGCCGATCGCCACGTACGTGATGGTGACCGAGCCGCTCGGCGAACGCCTGGACGAGTGCCTGCACACCCGCGCGGCAATCTACGACAGCCGTTTCGCGTTCGACTACTATCGCGCGCTACCCGACACGCGATTGCTGTGGGGCGGGCGCATCTCGATACTCAACCGCTCGCCGCGCGGCGTGCAGCGCCTGCTGACGAAGGACCTGCTACGGGTATTTCCGCAACTGAAAGGCGTGCAGATCGACCATGCCTGGTCGGGCCTGATGAGCTACGCGCGGCACCAGATGCCGCAGATCGGCGGCGACGACCATGGCCTGTGGTGGGCCCAGGCCTTCGGTGGCCATGGCCTGGCGCCGACCTGCGCAGCCGGCGAACTGCTGGCGGCGGCGATCGCCGAGGGCGACGACCGCTGGAAGCAGTTCGCCGACTACGGCCTTGGCAGTACCCATCGCCCATTCGGCTATCTTGCGGCGCAGGCGAGCTACTGGTGGCAGCAAAGCCGCGATTGCCTGAAAACGAGGCTGGAAGGATGAGTGCAACGAATCCCCCCGAAATCAGCTGGGCCGATTTCGAGAAAGTGCTGCTCGTCGCCGGCACAGTGACGAAAGTGGAACCGTTCCCCGAGGCGCGCAAGCCAGCGTGGAAGGTATGGGTGGATTTCGGTCCCTACGGCGAGAAGAAGACCAGCGCGCAGATCGCCGCGCTGTACCGCGGGGAAGATCTCGTCGGGCGGCAGGTCGTGGGCGTGATCAACTTCCCGGAAAAACAGATCGGCCCGTTCCGCTCGCAGTTCCTGCTGACCGGCTTTCCCACCGACCAGGGCGTGGTGGTCACGGCGGTCGAGCGACCGGTACCGAACGGCACCCGGCTGGCCTGAGCGTGTCGTGCCCGCAATTTGTCAGCGATGCGCCCGCGCGAGCGCCGCGCCATCGGCGAGCATGGCGGCCTCGTCCCCACGGAATCCCCGGCATGAATCCATTTTTCCGTGCGCTGTGGTTTGTTGCCGCCTTGACGGCGGCGGGTTTCGCGCAGGCGGATGATGCGCGCTGGAGCGCGCCGCAGCAGCCGTTCCGCATCTACGGCAACAGCTGGTACGTGGGCACGCAGGGGCTGAGCGCAATCCTGATCACCTCGCCGCAGGGCCATGTGTTGATCGACGGCACGCTGCCAGGCAACGTGACGCAGATCGAGGCGAACATCCGCGCGCTCGGCTTCCGCCTGCGCGACGTGAAGCTGATCCTGAACTCGCATGCGCACTTCGACCACGCCGGCGCCATCGCCGGGCTGGCGCACGACAGCGGCGCCACGGTGGCGGCCAGTGCGGCTGGGGCGAAGGAGCTGCGCTCCGGCGGCAACGACCCGGATGATCCGCAGTACGGCATGGCGACACGCTACCCGGCGGTGGCATCAGTGCAAGCGGTCGCCGATGGCGCGACGGTGCGGGTGGGGCCGATCGCGGTCACGGCGCACTACACGCCGGGACACACGCCCGGCAGCACGTCGTGGACCTGGCGGTCATGCGAGAACGAACGTTGCCTGGCGCTGGCCTACGTCGACAGCCTCACCGCGCTCGCCCGCGATGGCTTCCGCTACAGCGATGATCCCGCGCGCGTGGCGGCTTTCCGCCGCTCCTTCGCGACGATCGCCGCCTTGCCGTGCGATATCCTGATCACCCCGCATCCCGAGGCCAGCGGTTTCATGCAGAAGATCGCTGCACGTGACCGCGAGCATTCGCCGGCGGCGCTGATCGACACCGGTGCTTGCCGCGCCTATGCCGCGGCGGCGGAACCGCGCTTCGAGGCACGCCTGGCGAAAGAGCGGCAGGACGCACGCGGGCAGTGAAGCAGCCGCGAACGATGCTCAGCGGTCCAGCCACACCTCCAGCCCCTGCGCGTTCAGCTCAATGTCCATGTCCAGCAACTGGCGCAGCGTGTCGCGCCCCTGCTGCCAGCCATGGGCCGCGGCGCGGGTCGCGTACAGATCAGTCAGCGATTCCGCCAGCACGGCATGCCGGTCAGGCCGGCCGTGCGCAGCGCGGGCCAGTTCGACCATCGCGTCGATCTGCACGTGCAGGTCCGCCGCCAGCCGCCCGACTTCCTCCACCCGGCCATAGTGGGTGAGGTACATCGCCTGCGGCCGCAGCGCGACGAGCCGGTCGATCGAGGCGTGCAGCGCTTCCGGATCGAACTGCACCGGCGAGGTGGTGGGCAGGATGAACGGCCCCTGCGCCGTGTCGAAGTCGCGATAGGACAGGCCGAACACGTCGCCGGTGAAACAGACGTTGGCGCGGGCGTCGTGAATGGCGTTGTGGTGGCGCGCGTGGCCCGGCGTGTCGAGGCAGCGCAGGGCGCGGCCGGCAAGGTCGACGACGTGGCCGTCTGCCGCCTCGACGACGCGCTCGGCGGGAATCGGCCGCAGCCGTCCATACGTCTGTTCCATCACCGACTCGCCGTAGACCGCGCTGGCGCCGGCCCACAGCACCGAAGGGTCGATCATGTGGCGCGCCCCGCGCGGGTGCACCACCAACTTCGCGTTCGGCAGCCGTGCGATCAATTCGCCGGCGCCGCCGGCATGGTCCAGGTGCACGTGGGTGAGGATCAGCCAGTCCACCGCGGCCGCGGTGATCCCGGCATCGCCCAGCGCCGCCAGCATGCGCGGCACGGCGAAGTTCGTGCCGCAGTCGATGAACGCGCCGCGACCACCCTCGACGATCAGGTATGCCGCGTCGAACCGGGGCCGCACGAAGCCGGTGTCGATGGTGTGGATGCCGTGGGTGGGTGCCATGTCTGCCTCGCGAACCGGACGATCCGCCGAGGGTAGCAAGCCGCGGCGGTGCGGGCACCTGCACCGTGGTCGCGCGCGGGAACCTTTGGGCAGCCCGTTGCATCGGATCGTTTGCTGCTCAATTCATCAACGTGCCAATGGGGGAAACGACATGCTGCTCTATGCGATTCTGGTTTTTGCGGTCGCCGCCATCGGCGGACTGGTACTGGCTTACAGCGTGCTGCGTGGCAAACTGGCGCCGTGGGCGATCTCGCTGCTGCATGCGCTGCTGGGCGCCAGCGGCCTGGTGCTGCTGATCCTGGTGGTGCTGCAGGGCGCGGCACCGGGACGACTCACCGCGGCGCTGGCCCTGCTGGTGCTGGCCGCGCTGGGTGGTTTCTTCCTCGCCTCGTTCCACTTGCGCAAGCAGGTCGCGCCGAAGGCCGTGGTGTTGGTGCACGCCGGTGTCGCGGTGGTCGGCTTCCTGACCCTGCTCAGCCTGCTGCTGGCCTGAGCCGCCACCATGCGCCATCCGCTGCACCCGGCCCTGGTGCATTTCCCGATCGCCTGCTGGTCGCTGGCCACCGCGGCGGATCTGGCCAGCCTGGCCTTCGGCGAGCCGGCATGGCGGTTTGCCGGCATGCTGCTGCTGGCGGGAATCGGTTTTTCGATTCCCGCCATGCTGGCCGGCCTGGTCGAACTGGCCAAACTTGCCCAGGACAGTCCGGCGCTCAAGGATGTCAACCGGCACATGCTCATGGTGATGGCCGCGCTCAGCTGTTATCTGGCCAGCCTGTTTCTGCGCCTGCGCGGCATGCACTTCGTCGAACCGGACCTGCTCGCGGTCGGGCTGAGTGTGCTGGGCTTCCTGTGCCTGGGCGTGGCCGGTTGGCTGGGCGGCAAGCTGGTGTACGGGCACCGGCTCGGGATCAGCCCGCCCGACGGAACGTGAGATTGATGCGGGTCTCGCCCAGCAACGGGTGATGATTCGGCTTCAACGGCAGCACGCCGTGATGGTGCAGCCGCGCCGCTCCGCCCCACACGACCACGTCACCGTGCGCCAGCGGCACGCGCTGCGTGCGGTCCACACGTCGTGGTCCGCCGAACAGGAACACCGCCGGGATACCCAGCGAGACCGACACGATCGGCTGCTCGAAGTCGCGCTCGTCGCGGTCCTGGTGCAGGCTCAGCCGGGCGCCGGGTTCGTAGCGGTTGAGCAGGCAGGCGTCCGGCACGAAGCCGGCAAAGCCGGCGCGTGTGGCCGCGGCACCGGCCAGTTGCAGGAACACCGGTGGCAGCGGCGGCCACGGTCGGCCGCTGTCCGGGTCGACCGGGTCGTAGCGATAGCCGCGGCGGTCACTGACCCAGCCCAGCGGCCCGGCATTGGTCATCGCCACCGACATGCGCAGGCCGCCGGGCGTGACCAGGTGGCGGAACGGCGCCTGCGCCGCAATCACCGCGACCGCCTGCAGCAGCGGCGTTTCCTCGACCAGCGCGAAGCCGCGCAGCACCACCGCGCCATCGGCCAGCGGCTCGTCGCGGCTGGGCGTCTGGGCGGTGGCGAACAGGTCGCTGGTGATCATGCGGCATCGTGGAAGATGATGCCGAGCGTGTGCCGGCGACCGCTGCGCACGCGGCTGACGCCATGGCGCAGGTTCACCCGGTAGCTGCCGCGGGCGCCCTGCACTGGCCGCTGCTGCACCGCGAACAGCACCGCATCGCCCTGGCGCAGCGGTACCACTTCGGCGCGCGACTGCATGCGCGGGCGCTGCTCGGTCAGCACGAATTCGCCGCCGCGGAAATCGCGTCCCGGTTCGGACAGCAGGATCGCCAGCTGCAGCGGAAACACGTGCTCGCCGTACAGGTCCTGGTGCAGGCAGTTGTAGTCGCCGGCGCCGTACTGCAGCAGCAACGGGGTGGGGCGACGCTGGCCGGCGACGCGGCAGCGCGCGATGAACTCGGCATGCGTGGCGGGGTAGCGCACGGCCAATCCCATCGACGCGTTCCAGCGGTTCGCGATCGGCACCAGTTGCGGATAAACCGCATGGCGCAGCCCGGCCACCAGCTCGGGGAGGGGGTAATCGAAATAGCGGTATTCGCCACGGCCGAAACCGTGGCGGCCCATCAGCACGCGGCTGCGGAAGCGGCCGTCGTCCGCATACATGCCAGCCAAGGCCGCGCATTCCTGCGGCGACAGCAGGGCTTCCAGCGTCGCGCAGCCGTGCGCATCGAGCTCATCGGCGATGCTCGCCCAGTCGTACCCGTGCAGCCGCGCCCCGGTATCGGCGGGCGCTTGCAGTTGCGCATTCATGCCTTCGCCTCGCGATCCAGCAGCGCACGCTTGCGCGGCACGCCCCAGCGGTAGCCGGACAGGCCGCCGTCGTTGCGCACCACGCGATGGCACGGGATCGCCACCGCCAGCAGGTTGCTGGCGCAGGCTTGTGCCACCGCACGCGCTGCGGTGGGCGCGCCGATGCGCCGCGCGATCTCGCCGTAGCTGGCGGTGCTGCCGGCCGGGATCTCGCGCAGCGCCCGCCACACGCGCTGCTGGAAGGCGGTGCCGCGCACGTCCAGCGGCAAGTCCAGGCCGATCGCCGGCGCCTCGATGAAGCCGACCACCTGTGCCACCAGCCGCTCGTAGTCGCGGTCGCCGCCGATCAGCCGGGCCTTGGGAAAGCGATCCTGCAGCTCGCGCGCGAGCGCGTCGGGGTCGTCGCCGAGCAGGATCGCGCAGACACCGCGCGCGCTCTGCGCCACCAGGATCGCCCCCAGCGAGCATTCACCGATGGCGAAGCGGATGGCGCTGTCGGCGCCGCCGGCGCGGTAGCTGGAGGGCGTCATGCCCAGCACCTGGTTCGCCGTTTCGTAGAAACGGCTGCTGGCGTTGTAGCCGGCGTCGAAGATCGCCGCGGTCACCGAGGCACCGTGCTCCAGCTCGCTGCGCACGCGGCGGTTGCGATGCGCCGCGGCGTACTGCTTCGGGGTCACCCCGGTGACCGCCTTGAACACGCGGTGGAAGTGGAACGGACTGAGCCCGCTCGGCTTCGCCAGCTGCTCGAGCGTGGGCGCCGTCTCGGCCTGCTCGATCGTGCGGCAGGCGGCGGTGACCATCGCCGCGTGCTGCTGCGCCAGCGACGGCTGGTCGGGGTGGCAGCGCTTGCACGGGCGAAAGCCGGCGCGTTCCGCCTCGGCGGCGGTGGCGTGGAACGCCACGTTCTCGGGGCGGGCCGGGCGCGCCGCGCAGGACGGGCGACAGTACACGCCGGTGCTGCGCACGGAGTAGAAGAAGCTGCCGTCGGCCTGCGCGTCGCGCGCCTGCACCGCGAGCCAGCGCGGGTCGGCGAGGGTGGCGGCACGTGCGGCCTGTTTTTCAGGAGTCTTCATGGCTGTTCCTTCCGTCGGATTATCGCTCAAGGCGCAATCTACGGACCGGCAACCGCCGCGGCACTCCGGGTCTTGCGGTCGAATTCGAAGCGGGCCGCGCCGGCTCCGTTCGGAGAGCCGGCGCGCCGGGCTTCGCGCGACGCTCAGGGCGCGGTATCGACCAGCACCAGCTCGGCGTCTTCCAGCGCGGTGACCTTCAGCGTCGACTCGTGGCGGATCGCGGCGCCGTCCCGGGCGTCCAGTTGCACGCCATTGAGATCCACCTTGCCGGTGGCCGGTACCAGATAGGCGTAGCGCCCGGGAGCCAGCGTGTACTCGGTGCTTTCGCCGGCTTTCAGTGTGGCGCCGAGCACGCGTGCGTTGGTGCGCAGCGGCAGCGCCTCGGCGTCGTCCTTGAAGCCACTGGCCAGCGCCACGAAGCGTCCGGAGCGGTCGCCCTTGGGAAACGGCCGCGCGCCCCACGACGGCGGCTTGCCGTTCTCGTCGGGGATGATCCAGATCTGGAAGATGCGCGTGGTCACGTCCTCGCGGTTGTACTCGCTGTGGGTGATGCCGCTGCCGGCACTCATCACCTGCACGTCGCCGGCTTCGGTGCGGCCGGCGTTGCCCAGGCTGTCCTGGTGGCTGATCGCGCCCTCGCGCACGTAGGTGATGATCTCCATGTCCGCATGCGGGTGCGGCGGGAAGCCGGTCTGCGGTGCGATGGTGTCGTCGTTCCACACGCGCAGCGCGCCCCAACCCATGCGCTTGGCGTCGTGGTAGCCGGCGAAGGAGAAGTGGTGCTTGGCCATGAGCCAGCCGTGGTCGGCTCCGCCCAGGCGGTCGAAAGGTCTGCGTTCAATCACCGCGGTTCTCCTCATGCTTGATCGCGCCGGATGGCGCCTGTTCGCAACATAAGGCTAAGCAGCGGCGTCTGAAACCGGCGCGAAGGAAACGGATTGTCGTCGCGCCGGCACCAGTGGGCTTACCAGTCGGTCGGCCGGTAATCCTTCAGGAATTGGCCCCACACGTGCTCGCCGGTGTTGATGCCGTGGATGATCGGATCGACGATGCGGGCGGCGCCGTCGACGATGTCCAGCGGCGGGTGGAAGCGTTCCTCGCGCACCTTCTTCGCGGCCAGCTCGGCGGGATCCTCGTCGGTCACCCAGCCGGTGTCGACGCTGTTCATGTGGATGCCGTCGTTGTGGTAATCGGTGGCCGCGGTGCGCGTCATCATGTTCAGCGCAGCCTTGGCCATGTTGGTGTGCGGGTGGCGGGTGGTCTTGAAGCTTCGGTAGAACTGGCCTTCCATCGCCGAGACGTTGACGATGTGCTTGTCGCGCTCGCTCGTGCGCAACATCAGCGGCTTCAGCCGCGCGTTGATGATGAACGGCGCGATCGCGTTGACCAGCTGCACCTCCAGCAATTCCACCGACGGCACCTCGGCCATCAGCAGCCGCCACGAGTTGCGCTGGCGCAGGTCGACCTGCTGCAGGTCCTGGTCCAGCCGGCCCTCGGGGAACAGGTGGCTCTGCGCCAGCAGCTCCTCCGGCAGCAGGGGGAGCTGCGACAGCTCGGCGGCACGGGCAAGGCCGGGCAGGGCGGCGGTGCCTCGGTTGGTGAGCGCGTTGCCGCCGGGCAGGATCTCCGCGCCGCGCAGGCCCTCGTAATGGCCGACCAGCCGGCGCACGTGCTCGGGCAGCTCGTGCAGCGCGGCGGTCTCGCCTTCCATCATGTGCGCGTAGAAATCCGGCGGCCGGCGCACGGTCTGGCAGGCGTTGTTGATGATGAAGTCCAGCCGCGGCCGGGTCGCCACCAGCTCCTGGCAGAGCGCCTCCACGCTGGGTGTGTGGCGCAGGTCCAGGCCGTAGACCTGCAGGCGGTGGCCCCAGTCGGCGAAGTCCGCTTCGGCCGCGTAGCGCGCCGCCGAGTCGCGCGGAAAACGCGTGGTGACGATCAGCTCGGCGCCGGCGCGCAGCAGCTTCAGGCCGGCCTGGTAGCCGATCTTCACGCGGCCGCCGGTGAGCAGCGCCACGCGCCCGCGCAGGTCGGCCAGCTCGCCGCGCTTGGCGTAGTTGAACGCCGCACACTCCGGGCACAGCTGGTCGTAGAAGAAGTGGATGGCGGTGTACTTGCGCTTGCATACGTAGCAGTGCCTCGGCTCGACGGACTCGCGCGGTTGCGCGGCGTCCTCCGCGGGCGGCACGTCGTGCGGCAGGAAGCCTTCCGGCGCAAACACGTTCGGCGTGGTGAACACCGGCTTGCGGCGCAAGGCGCGGATGCCGGTCTGGTCCAGCACGGTGTCCTCGGCCTGGATCCGCGCGGCGTGGCGTTGTTTCTCCGCGGCCTTGAGGCGAATCCGGCGCGCGCCCGGTTCGGGGTGGTACATCCGCGCCACGGCCTGGTGCAGCTGCTGGCGTTCGGCGACCGGCAGCCGTTCGAGCAGCGTGCGGTCGTCGGCAACGATCTGCAGCAGCCGGATGGCGGCGCGCGCCTGCGCCAGCAGTTCGGCGTCCGTTTCGTCGGCGGGGGGCGGGCAGGTCGTGGTCATGAGGCGTCGGTCGTGGTCGAACAAGGCTTCGCCAGCGCGCTGCGGGCCGAGTCACAGGCGCGTTGCGCGGTCAGCTAGCCGCCCATGATGCCCGTTTTTGCGCCGATGGCGGTAATCGGATGTCGACGGGATCAAATCGGGAATGAGCGCTGTGCCACATTTAGTGCCTTCGACGTGTGCCATCGTGAGGGCGAGGCCACCCGGTGAGGACGGCCAGTCCATCAGATTCGGGGCGGCGCGGCAGGACATTCGCATCAGCCCCGGCAAACAGGTCGGTTTGTGCGCGCGTCCAGTTCAGTTCTCCCCGCCCAACTCGGGCCATCGGTGACCGGCAAACCCGGGTTCCGCCTTCGTTTTCTTTTCCTGCCGACGCGCGAGGTTTGCGACCGGCATGCGACCTACCACGGCCATCTGGTCAAGGCCGAAATTCTGCTCGACCGCATTGCCGCCGCTCGGGCGGCGGGACTGCGTGCGGTTGCGCCGGCACTGGATGATGCGGACGAGGCGCGCGCCACGGTCAAGCCGCCGCGCGACCTGTTTTCCCCCACCACGCTCGAGTATCGACGCTGGTACACGCCGGACGGCAGCGCGCGGGCGCAGCCGTTGACACGTGAGGCGCTGGCCGACCTGCTGGGCGCGGATGGCTTGTCGCCGCGCGAGGCACTGGACCGCGCCACGCATCGTTCGCATGCCTTGCCCGCGGCCGATCAGGCCTGGCTGATCCGCCGACGCGCACTGCCGGTGCAGCAGCGGCCGCTGAATCGCCGCGAATTCCATGAGCTGATCGAGGCGCTCGACGGCGCCTGGCGGGCCCCGGCCGGTGTGCCGGAGCTGGCGCGCCACAATCGGCGGCTTGCGCTGCGGGTGGCAACGTTGCTGGCCGGCATGCTCGATGAACATGTCGCGCCGCCGTTCCGCGTCGAGGCGCTGAACGAGGCGTTCAACGAGCGCCTGCTGGACCACTTGCGCCAGAGCATCGACGCGTTTTGCCGAGCCGACGCAGTCTGCGCAGTGCTGCTGGCGGGTCCCAAGGCGTGGTTTGCCGCCAAGGCTGCCCGCATGCGCGCCGAACACCAGGTCGCGCTGGTTTTGTCGACGCGCACGCACCCTGGCGGGAACGGCTCGCGCGCCGACCGCGTGCAGCCCGCGGGCATGTCGCGGGCTGCGATCGGCTGAGCCGGCTCTCCGGGCTCAGGCCTCGGCAACTTCCTTGTACGCATCCACCGGGATGCAGGCACACATGATGTGCTTGTCGCCGTACACGTTGTCGACGCGGGCCACCGGCGGCCAGTACTTCTGCAGCTTCAGGCTGGCCAGCGGGAAGGCGGCCAGTTCGCGCGGGTAGGCGTGGGTCCATTCGCTGGCGCTGACCTGGGTCGCGGTGTGCGGCGCGTTCTTCAACGGGTTGTCCTCGCGGTCCAGCTTGCCTTCCTCGATCGCGCGGATCTCGTCGCGGATCTGGATCATCGCGTCGATGAAGCGATCCAGCTCGACCTGCGACTCGCTTTCGGTCGGTTCCACCATCAAGGTGCCGGACACCGGGAAGCTCAGCGTCGGCGCGTGGAAGCCGAAGTCGATCAGGCGCTTGGCCACGTCCTCGGCGCCGATGCCGGTGGCGTCCTTGAGCGGGCGCAGGTCGAGGATGCACTCGTGCGCCACCAGTCCGTTGCGGCCGGTGTACAGCGTGGGGTAGTGCTCTTGCAGCCGTTTGGCGATGTAGTTGGCGTTGAGCAGCGCCACCTGGGTGGCCTTGCGCAGACCCTGCTGGCCCATCAGAGTGATGTACATCCAGCTGATGGGCAGGATGCTGGCGCTGCCGAAGCTGGCCGCCGAGACCATGCCGACCGGGCTTTCCTCGCCGAACTTCCTCGGCAGGAACGGTTCGAGATGCGACTTCACCGCGCACGGGCCCACGCCCGGGCCGCCGCCGCCGTGCGGGATGCAGAAGGTCTTGTGCAGGTTCAGGTGCGACACGTCCGAGCCCCACTTGCCGGGCTTGGCCACGCCGACCAGCGCGTTCATGTTGGCGCCGTCGGTGTACACCTGGCCGCCGTGCGCGTGGACGATGTCGCAGATCGCCACGATGTCTTCCTCGAACACGCCATGCGTGGACGGATAGGTGATCATCAGCGCGGCGAGGCGGTCGCTGTACTTCTCCGCGGCGCGGCGGATGTCCTCGACGTCGACGTTGCCGTTGCTGTCGCACTTGGTCACCACCACGGTCATGCCGCACAGGTGCGCGGAGGCCGGGTTGGTGCCGTGGGCGGACTCGGGGATCAGGCAGATGTCGCGATGCGTGTCGCCGCGCGAGCGGTGATACGCGCGGATCGCCAGCAGGCCAGCGTACTCGCCCTGCGCGCCGGAGTTCGGCTGCAGACTGACCGCGTCGTAGCCGGTGCATTCGACCAGCATCGCTTCCAGGCCGTCGATCAGTTCCTTGTAGCCCTGCGCCTGCGTGGCCGGGGCCAGCGGGTGGATGTTGGCGAACTCCGGCCAGGTGATCGGGATCATCTCGGCGGTGGCATTGAGCTTCATGGTGCACGAGCCAAGCGGGATCATCGTGCGATCCATCGCCAGGTCCTTGTCGGCCAGCGTGCGCAGGTAGCGCAGCAGCTCGTGTTCGCTGTGGTGGGTGTTGAACACCGGGTGCGTCAGGAACGTGCTCTGGCGCAGCAACGTGCGCGGCAGCGCATCGTGGACTTCGGCGTCCAGCGCCTCGATGTCGGCTTCGGCGCCGAACAGGCCCGCCAGCGCGACCACGTCGGCGCGGCTGGTGGTCTCGTCCAGGCTGATGCAGAGGCTCTGGCCATCGATGCGACGCAGGTTGATGCATGCGGCCTCGGCCTTCGCATGGATCGCGGCGGCGTCGATGCCGGTGACGTGCAGCGTGTCGAAGAAATCGCTGCCCACCTTGACCCCGGCGCGGCGCAGCGCCACGGCGAGGATCACTGCCAGTCGATGGGTGCGGCGCGCGATGCGCAGCAGCCCTTCAGGACCGTGGTAGACCGCATACATGCTGGCCATCACCGCCAGCAGCACCTGCGCGGTGCAGATGTTGGAAGTCGCCTTCTCGCGGCGGATGTGCTGCTCGCGGGTCTGCAGGGTGAGGCGGTAGGCGGCCTTGCCTTCGGTGTCGATCGACACGCCGATCAGGCGGCCCGGCATCGAGCGCTTGTACGCGTCGCGGCAGGCCATGAACGCGGCGTGCGGGCCGCCGAAGCCGAACGGCACGCCGAAGCGCTGCGAGTTGCCCACCACGATGTCGGCGCCCCATTCGCCGGGCGCGGCGATCAGGGTCAGCGCGAGCAGGTCGGTGGCCACCGCGACCAGGCCGCCGCGCGCGTGCACGGCGTCTGCGACGGCCTTGTAGTCATGGATGCCGCCGAAGGTGTCCGGGTACTGCAGCAGCACGCCGAAGGCCTCGGTGCCGGCCGCGTCGGCGTCGGCGCCGACCACCAGCTCGATGCCCAGCGGCTCGGCGCGCGTGCGCACCACTTCCAGCGTCTGCGGGTGCACGCCGCTGGACACGAAGAACACGTTCGACTTCGACTTGCACGAGCGCTTGGCCAGGGTCATCGCCTCGGCCGCGGCGGTGGCCTCGTCCAGCAGCGAGGCGTTGGCGATCTCCATGCCGGTGAGGTCGGCGCACATGGTCTGGAAGTTGATCAGCGCCTCCATGCGGCCCTGCGAGATCTCCGCCTGGTACGGCGTGTAGGCGGTGTACCAGGCCGGGTTTTCCAGCACGTTGCGCAGGATGACGTTCGGCGTGAGCGTGCCGTAATAGCCTTGGCCGATGAAGCTGCGGAATACCTGGTTCCTGTCGGCGATCGCGCGGATCTTCGCCAGCGCGGCCTCTTCGGTGATCGCTTCTGGCAACGCCAGCGGCGCAGCGGACTTGATCGAGCCGGGGACGATGGCGTCGGTCATCGATTCCAGCGAATCGTGGCCGACCACGCGCAGCATCTGCGCGATCTCGGCGTCGTCCGGCCCAATGTGGCGATCGATGAACGCGCCGTGGTGTTCGAGGTCACGCAGGGAGGTCGGGGTATTCGGGGTCATGGCTTGGGGGCATCCGCAGACAACGTGCCGTGCCGCACGCGGGGCGCCCCTCTGTCCTTTTGCCTGAGAGTTTGGAAACGCGGCGGCGTTTCGTGCCCCTTCGGCGGCGGATTCAACCGCTCTCTCCAGAGTGTTGACGCGTGGTGGTGTGGGGCCTGAGCGATTACGGGCGTTGCGTCTTCGGCAGCCGGTGCTCCGGTCGGGAGCGTGCGGCTTCTCCCACCATGCGTTTACCCCGGCGATTATACAGGTCGGACACCTGCGCCGGCCGCGGTTCAGGTGGAACCGCCACTATGCTTGGCGACCCGTCCCATCGAGGAACCTGCATGCTCCGCATCGGCGAGATCGACCACGTGGTGTTGCGCGCCATCGACCCGGTGGCCATGCAGCGCTTCTACTGCGACGTACTGGGTTGCCGCGAGGAACGGCGCCAGGACGAGATCGGCCTGGTGCAACTGCGCGCCGGCGCCTCGCTGATCGACCTGGTGGCGATCGACGGCAAGCTCGGTCGTCTCGGCGGTGCGGCGCCGGGTGCCCAGGGCCACAACATGGACCACTTGTGTCTGCGTGTGGAGGATTACGACGAGGCGTCGATCCGGGCTCATCTGCGGGCGCACGGCGTGCGCATCGGCGAGTCGGGTTCGCGTTATGGCGCGAGGGGTGAAGGCCCGTCGATCTACCTCTACGACCCGCAGGGCAACATGATCGAGCTGAAGGGTCCGGCAGTCACTTGAAGTGCGAAAGACAGCATTCACACCGCTCAGGGTGAACGGTTCACGCAGGACAGGCGGCCTTCCTGACTGCAATGCCACCCCGGAAAAGACGAAGGCCGCCTTGAAAGGCGGCCTTCGTTTACAATTGGTGCCCAGAAGAGGACTCGAACCTCCACGGAGTTGCCCCCGCTAGCACCTGAAGCTAGTGCGTCTACCAATTCCGCCACCTGGGCAAGGTGTCACACCGCTCAGCGAGCTGCGTGAGCCGCGTAATGTAGGCATCGGCCGCAGGCTTGTCAACTCATTTTTCACCCTCACCACACGCGCCGTGTCATTCTCTGCGCCGCGTGACACCACAAGGATGCTTAGTGACCAGAAAGACTCCCCCCACGTCCGGCCGTTCCCCGGATGCGCGCCCCGCGAAGAAAACCGCCAAGCGGTCCTCGCTCGGGCCATCCGCGCCGGACAAACGCAACAAGGCTGCCGCTGGCACCGTGCGCGACCCGCATGCCGATCGCGAGGCGCAGCGCTATGCGCGCCCCATCCCCAGCCGCGAGGCAATCCTCGCCCTGCTGGAGGAGCGCGGCGAACTGCTGACCGAAGCGCGCATCGCCGACGCGCTGCAGATCCACGACGAAGTCGACCTCGAGGCGCTGCGCAAGCGTCTCGCGGCGATGGTGCGCGACGCCCAGCTGCTGCTGGGCCGGCGTGGCGGCTACGCGCCGACGCGCAAGCTTGATCTGATCGCCGGCCGCGTGCTGGCCAACGCCGAGGGCTATGGTTTCCTGCGCCCGGACGAGGGCGGCGAGGACCTGTACCTGTCGCCGCAGCAGATGCGCACCGTGCTGCATGGTGATCGCGTGCTGGCCAGCGTGGTCGGCATCGACCGTCGTGGCCGCAAGCAGGGCGCGATCGCCGAAGTGCTGGAACGTCGCTCGCCGCGGCTGGTCGGCCGCGTGCTGATCGAGGACGGCGTCACCCTGGTCACGCCCGACGACCGCCGCCTGAACCAGGACGTGATGATCAAGCCGGGCCAGGAGCAGGGCGCCCGGTCCGGCCAGATCGTGGTGGTGGAAATCACCGATCCGCCGACCCCGTACCGCGGCCCGCTGGGCGAGATCCGCGCGGTGCTGGGCGATCGCCTGCAGCCCTCGCTGGTGGTGGAAATGGCGATCGCCAGCTACGACCTGCCGCACGAATGGCCGGCCGAAGTGCTGCGCGACGCGGCGCAGGTGGAGGCGGAAGTCACCGCCGCCGAGCGGGAAGGCCGTACCGACATCCGCAAGCTGCCGCTGGTCACCATTGACGGCGTCGACGCGCGCGATTACGACGATGCGGTATACGCCGAGCCGCGACGCGGCGGCGGCTGGCGGCTGATCGTGGCGATCGCCGACGTATCGCACTACGTGCAGGTCGGCAACGCGCTCGACCGCGAGGCGTACGAGCGCAGCACCTCCACCTATTTCCCCGGCTTCGTGGTGCCGATGCTGCCGGAGACGCTGTCCAACGGCATCTGCTCGCTGAACCCGAAGGTCGAGCGGCTTTGCATGGTCTGCGACATGACCGTCGATGCCGAGGGCAACGTCGCCCGTTCGAAGTTCTACGACGCGGTGATGCGCTCGCATGCGCGGTTGACCTATGACAAGGTTTGGCAGGCGGTAGGCCTGCGCGAGAAGGAAGCGCGCCACGAAGTAGCCGACGTGCTGCCGCAACTCGAAAACCTGCACGCGCTGTACAAGGCGATGGCCGCGCAGCGCAAGCGCCGTGGCGCGATCGACTTCGAGACGCCCGAGGTGAAGTTCCGCCTTGACCAGACCGGCAGCGTGGAGTCGATGGGCGCCACCGAGCGCAACGATGCGCACAAGCTGATCGAGGAATGCATGATCGCCGCCAACGTGCAGGCGGCGCTGTTCCTGGAGAAGAGGAAAATCCCCGCGCTGTTCCGCGCCCACGAGCCGCCGCCGGCGGAGAAGTACGAGGACCTGCAGCAGTTCCTGCGCGAGTTCAAGCTGCGCATGCCGCCGGTGGAGGAGGTGGCCCCGGCGGATTTCGCCGAGATCCTGACCCTGGTGCGCGACCGGCCCGAGCGCGAACTGATCCAGAGCGTGCTGCTGCGCTCGCAGAGCATGGCCGCCTATCAGCCCGACAACCGCGGCCATTTCGGCCTGGCGCTTGCGGCCTACGCGCACTTCACCTCGCCGATCCGGCGCTATCCCGACCTGCTGGTGCATCGCGCGATCCGCTATGCACTGACCAGCGGCAAGCCGGCGGATTACACCTATACGCCTGCCGAGATGGCGGCGATGGCCGTGCACTGCTCGCAGCGCGAACGCCGTGCGGAGGAAGCCGAACGGGATGTGGACGAGCGCTTCAAGTGCGCGTGGATGGAGAAGCACGTCGGCAGCGAGTTCGACGGCGTGGTCACCGGCGTCACTTCGTTCGGCCTGTTCGTGGAGCTGGACGAATCGAAAGTCTCCGGCCTGGTGCACATCAGCCAGCTGATGAACGACTACTACCACTTCGACGCGACGCGGAAGCTGCTCAAGGGCGAGCGCACCGGCGCGCAGTTCCGCCTGGGCGACCACGTGCGCATCCAGGTGCTGCGCGCCAGCCTGGAGGATCGCAAGATCGACTTCCGGCTGGTTTCCCCGCGCACGCCGGCCAGCCCGCCTTCGGGCAGCGGCAAGGCGTACGACTATGCCGCTGCCGGCGAGCGTTACTCGCTGCCGAAGAAAGCGGCCACCGAGGCCAAGGCACCCGGAATGTTTGGTCGCGCCGCGAAGGCGATTGGCCGCGCTTTCGGCCGCAAGCAAGTCGAAGTCGCCGCGCCGCCGCCGGCCCCACGCAAGGCGACGAGGGCCAGTCCACCGTCGCGCGCGCCCTCGACGCGCAATGAGCCGCTTCCGGGCCGCAAGCCCAAGGCCGCGCCCTCCGACGGCCCGCGCAAGCAGGCTTCATCGCGGCGTGGCACCGCTCCGGCAGCGGCGGCCGCGCCGAAGAAGAACCCGCGTCGTCGATCCAAACCGAAAGGCAAGTCATGAGCGAGAGCTGGATCGTCGGCATCAATCCCGTCGAGGGTGCGCTTAGCAACGACGCCGAGCGCGTGCGCGAGGTGCTGGTCGAGAATGGCCAGCGCAACGCCCGCGTGCTGGAGCTGGCCGAGCGCGCGAAGAAGCTGAACATCGCGGTGCGCCATCGTCCGCGCGAGGAGCTGGACAAGCACGCCGGTGAAGCGCGTCACCAGGGCGTGGCGGCGCGTTACGAAGCGGCCCCGGCGGCGCACGAGAACGACCTGGCTGGGCTGCTCGAACGCGACGGCAGCGACGCGCTGGTGCTGGTGCTCGACGGCGTCACCGACCCGCACAATCTCGGCGCCTGCCTGCGCAGCGCCGCCGCCGCGAAAGTCACCGCGGTGATCGTGCCGAAGGATCGCGCGGTCGGCCTCACGCCGGTGGTGCGCCGCGCCTCGGCCGGCGGCGCCGACCGGGTGCCGCTGATCGCGGTGACCAACCTGGCGCGCACGCTGCGCGAGTTGAAGGATGCCGGCGTCTGGATCACCGGCCTGGCGGGCGACACCGAGGCCACCATTTACGGCGTGGACTTCAGGGGGCCGGTGGCGCTGGTGCTGGGCAGCGAAGGCGAGGGCATCCGCCGGCTGACCCGCGAGCTGTGCGATTTCGTGGCGAAGATTCCCATGCCGGGTTCGATGGAGAGTCTCAATGTCTCCGTCGCCACCGGCGTGGCGTTGTTCGAGGCGCTGCGTCAGCGCGGAGCGAAGCGATGACCTTCTTCTGGTACGACTGGGCCGGCTATCTCGGCGTGGCGCTGGTGTTGCTGGCCTTTCTGCTGCTGCAGGGGCATCGCCTGCACGGAAACGGGCTGATCTACCAGACGATGAACATCGCCGGCGCGCTCGGTGTGCTGTTGTCGCTGGTGTTCGGCAGCTTCAACCTGTCCGCCTTCCTGCTGGAGGCCGCCTGGATCGCCATCGGCGTGTATGGCGTGGTGAACAACTGGCGTCGCCGTCGTGCGATGGTGCCGCCTGCGGGCTACGCGCCCTAGGTCGGCCGCTCCCGTCGGCATGCTGCCGGTTCACCGGGTGGCCGTTCAGGCGGTCGGGATGTCGCCACCATGCGCAGCCGACGCGCCGGGGTCGAGGCTCGCCCGTTCCATCAGCTCCAGTTGCCGCCAGCGGTTGACGATGCTGCAGAACAGCTCGGCGGTGCGCTCGGCATCGTAGACGGCCGAATGCGCCTCGCGGCTGTCGAAGCTCAAGCCCGCCGCCAGCACCGCCTTGCTCAGCACGGTCTGGCCATAGGCCAGCCCGGCCAGGCTGACCGTGTCGAAACAGCTGAACGGATGGAACGGATTGCGCTTGTGCCCGCAGCGGCGCACGGCCTGATTGAGAAAGCCCAGATCGAAGGCGGCGTTGTGGCCGACCAGGATCGCGCGCTGGCAGCCCGCCTCGCGCACCGCCTCGCGCACCACGTGGAAAACGTGGTCCAGCGCCTGGCGCTCGGGCAGGGCACCGCGCAAGGGGTTGTCCGGGTCGATCCCGGTAATCTCCAGCGAACGCGGGTCGAGGTTGGCACCGGGAAACGGCTCCACATGGGTGGTGACCAGCTCCTTGCTGCCCAGGAAGCCGGCCTCGTCGATGCGCAGCGGTATCGCGGCGATCTCCAGCAGCGCATCGTGTTCGGCATCGAAGCCGCCGGTCTCCACGTCGACCACGACCGGCAGGAAACCACGGAAGCGCTCGGCCATGCGGACCGCGACGGAGTTGTTGACGATATCCATCGGCGCAGCATATCAGCCGCCGTGCGGTGCGCCCGGCGCATGCTCGATCGCTGCCAGCATCGCCTCGGCGGTGGACACGCGCAGCTCGCCCGGAGCCTCCAGCTGCAGTTCGCGCACCACGCCGTCCTCGGCATATAGCGCGAACCGGCGCGCGCGGATGCCCATGCCGAAATCGCTGCCGTCCAGTTCCAGGCCCAGCGCACGGGTGAAGCTGGCGTTGCCGTCGGCCAGCATCAGCAGCCCGGGTGGCACGTGCTGCGCGGTGGCCCACGCCTGCATCACGTAGGCATCGTTGACCGCCAGGCAGATCACCGCAATGCCGCGGGCCTGGAACTCGCCGAACGCCGCCACGTAGCCGGGCAGGTGATGGTTCGAGCAGGTCGGCGTGAACGCGCCCGGCACGCCGAACAGCACGGCCTTGCGGTCGCGGAACAGGGGTCCCGTGTGAACGGGCCGGATCTCGCCGTCGATCATCTTGATCGCGACGTCGGGCAGGGTGTCGCCAGGCTGGATGGTCATGGATCGCTCAATGGTGAACAACGTTTCATGCTAGTGGTTTTGGCGGTCGGGTGCCTTGAATCGCCGCGCCGAGCACCTATGTTCCGGGGCAGGCGGCGATTACGCCGCAAACCCGTCAGAGGAGGCACTGCAATGAACGTGAGCCGTCAATCTTTGTGGAACCGCGAGTTCGGTACGTCGGACGATTTCCGCCAGGTCATGAGCCGCTTTTTCGGCGCTGGCGACAACGACCAGTCCACCGTGGAAACCAGCCAGTGGGCGCCGCGGGTGGATATCCGCGAGGAAGAGAAGCGTTTCATGATTCTCGTCGACGTGCCCGGGGTGGATCCGTCCACCATCGAGGTGAGCATGGACAAGAGCATCCTCACCATCAAGGGCGAGCGGAAGGTCGACAGTGAGGAAACCGGCGGCAAACTGACCCGCCAGGAGCGGGTGTACGGCACGTTCCATCGCCGCTTCTCGCTGCCCGAAAGCGCCGACGCCGAGAACATCAGCGCCCATGGCCGCTTTGGCGTGCTGGAAATCGCGATCCCGAAGAAGCCGGAAACCACGCCGCGTCGCATCGCGATCAACACCGGCAACTGACCGACGCTACACACGCAACACGGTATGAAGGCGCGCCCCGTCGTGGATAATGCCCTGCGGCGGGGTGCGCCCTTGCGGGCTGCGACCGATCAACAGGAGCGGGCGTGGAATTCAAAGATTATTACGAGATCCTCGGCGTCAAACCCGATGCCAGCGAGGCCGACATCAAGGCGGCGTATCGCAAGCTGGCGCGCAAGTACCATCCCGACAAGAACAAGGACGCGGGCGCCGAGGAGAAGTTCAAGGCGGTCAACGAAGCCAACGAGGTACTGAAAGACGCCGAGAAGCGGCGCTCCTACGACCAGTTGCGCGCCGGCGGCTATCGCCAGGGCGAGCAGTTCCGTCCGCCGCCGGGCTGGCAGGAGCAACAGGGCTTCGGTGGCGACGCCGGTGATTTCAGCGATTTCTTCGAAAGCCTGTTCGGTCGCGGCGCTGCGCATGGCGGCCATCGCGGCCAGCCGCGGCCGCGGCGTGGGCAGGACGTGCAGGCCTCGGTGCAGATCGACCTGCAGACCGCCTTCGACGGCGGCCCCACGCGGTTGGCCATGCACGATTCGTCCGGCGGCGAGCGCGTGCTCGAGGTGAAGATCCCCGCCGGCATCCAGAGCGGCCAGGTGATCCGTCTCTCGGGCCAGGGTCAGTCGGGCATGGGCGGTGGACCCAAGGGCGACCTGCTGCTGGAAGTGATCATCCGCGACGACCCGCGCTTTCGCCTCGACGGTCGCAATGTCGTCCACGTGCTGCCGATCGCGCCGTGGGAAGCCGCGCTGGGCGCAACCGTGCCGGTGCCGACGCTGGCCGGCACCGTGGACCTGCGCATCCCCGCCGGTTCGCAGTCCGGTCGCAAGCTGCGCCTGAAGGGTCGCGGCATGCCCGGCGGCAATCCCGGCGATCAGCTGGTGGAATTGTCCATTCGCACGCCGGCGGCCGACAGCGATGCGCAGCGCAAGGCCTACGAGGTCTTGCGCAAGAGTTTCGCGGACTACGATCCGCGAGGCTGAAGGTCCGCACGTCGTAGGGCGGGCACCGCCCGCCATCGGCACGCCGGAAAGGGCGGCCGGCGGGCGATGCCCGCCCTACGCGATCGGCTCGGGTCGCAGGATGGGTACCGCCATCGGTGTATCGAGAGACGACGGGTACGCGCATGACCGAAGGCCGCCTTTCGGCGGCCTTCGGCGTGGTCACGTGGAACGACGTGCTCAGCTGCGCGAGGCGCGCTTGCGGTCGATCTCGGTGAGGTGCTTCTTGCGCAGGCGGATTTCCTTCGGGGTGACCTCGACCAGCTCGTCGTCGTCGATGAAGTCCAGTGCCTGTTCCAGCGTGAACTTGATCGCGGGGGTGAGCTGGATCGCATCGTCCTTGCCGGAGGCGCGCATGTTGGTCAGCGGCTTGGGCTTGATCACGTTGACGGTGAGGTCGTTGTCCTTGGCGTGGATGCCGACCAACTGGCCTTCATACACGTTGTCGCCTTCGGCGGCGAACAGCTTGCCGCGGTCCTGCAGCGGCCCCAGCGAATAGGCGGGGGTGGTGCCGCCGGCATTGGCGATCATCACGCCGTTCTGGCGCTTGGCGATCTGGCCTTCTTCCTTGGGGCCGTAGTGGTCAAACACGTGGAACAGCAGGCCCGAGCCCTGGGTCAGGGTCTTGAACTGGTTCTGGAAGCCGATCAGGCCGCGCGCCGGGATCTCGTAATCCAGGCGCACGCGGCCCTTGCCGTCGGATTCCATGTTCTTCAGCTGGCCCTTGCGCATGCCGAGCTTTTCCATCACGCCGCCCTGGTGGATTTCCTCCACGTCGACGACGAGCTGCTCGATCGGCTCCATCTTCTGGCCGTCGATCTCCTTGACGATCACCTCCGGGCGCGACACGGCCAGCTCGTAGCCTTCGCGGCGCATGTTCTCGATCAGCACCGACAGGTGCAGCTCGCCGCGGCCGGAAACGAGGAACTTGTCCGCGTCCGAACCCTGTTCGACCTTCAGCGCCACGTTGTGCACCTGCTCGCGTTCCAGGCGATCCTTGAGCTGGCGGCTGGTGAGGAACTTGCCGCCGGAGAGATCCTTGTTGCCGGCGAACGGCGAGTTGTTGACCTGGAAGGTCATGCTGATGGTCGGCTCGTCCACGGTCAGCGCGGGCAGCGCCTCGGGCGTGTCCAGCGCGCAGATGGTGTCGGAGATGGTCAGGTCGGCGATGCCCGAGATGGCCACGATGTCGCCGGCCTCGGCGGTTTCCTGCTCGATCCGCTCCAGGCCCAGGAAGCCCAGCACCTGCAGCACCTTGCCCTGGCGCTTCTTGCCGTGGCGGTCGATCACCGCCACCGGCATGTTCTTCTTCAGCGTGCCGCGCTGGATGCGGCCGATGCCGATCACGCCCACGAAGTTGTTGTAGTCGAGCTGGCTGATGCGCATCTGGAACGGACCGTCAGGGTCCACGTCCGGCTTGCTGACGTGCTGCATGATCGCTTCGTACAGCGGGGTCATGTCGCCCTCGCGCACGTTCTCGTCCAGCCCGGCATAGCCGTTCAGCGCCGAGGCGTAGACGATCGGGAACTCCATCTGCTCGGGCGTCGCGCCGAGGCGGTCGAACAGATCCCACACCTGCTCCACGACCCACTCCGGGCGCGCGCCGGGGCGGTCGACCTTGTTGATCACCACGATCGGCTTGAAGCCCATTGCGAACGCCTTCTGCGTGACGAAGCGGGTCTGCGGCATCGGGCCGTCCATCGCGTCGACCAGGATCAGCACCGAGTCGACCATCGACAGCACGCGCTCCACCTCGCCGCCGAAGTCGGCGTGTCCAGGCGTGTCCACGATGTTGATGCGGTTGCCTTTCCAGGTGATGGCGGTGTTCTTGGCCAGGATGGTGATGCCGCGTTCCTTTTCCTGGTCGTTCGAATCCATCACGCGCTCGGCCAGCACGGTGCGCTCGTTCAGCGTGCCGGACTGCTTGAGCAGGCAGTCCACCAGGGTGGTCTTGCCGTGATCGACGTGGGCGACGATGGCGATGTTGCGCAGATTTTCTATGGACATGGGATCGACTCGGGTGGCGCGTGCAGCCACCACGTGGGTAATTTGAGGGTTAACCGGTCGATTATACGGGTTTGCGCGCCCGCGTGTGGGCGCCGGCGCGACCGCCGGTTCAGGCACGCCGTCTCGCCGGCCACGGCGGGGGGCCGGTGACGTCGGTCGGCCATCGCCCGAGGCGGGGTGTCCGGGATTCAGGCAGCGGTCGGTGAGGACGCCGTGCGCTAGACCACGCCCAGCAGGTAGTACGCGGCGATCACCACGGCCACGGCCAGGGTCTTGATCACGGTGATTGCGAAGATGTCCTTGTAGGCCTGCCGATGGGTCAGCCCGGTCACCGCCAGCAAGGTGATCACGGCGCCGTTGTGGGGCAGCGTGTCCATGCCGCCGGAGGCCATCGCGGCCACGCGGTGCAGCACTTCCATCGGGATGCCGGCGGCGTTCGCGTTGTGGATGAAGGTCTCGGCCATCGCGCCCAGCGCGATGCTCATGCCGCCGGAGGCCGAGCCGGTGATGCCGGCCAGGGCGGTCACGGTGACCGCCTCGTTGACCAGCGGATCGGGGATCGTGTGCAGCGCATCGGCCACCAGCTTGAAGCCGGGTAGGGCGGCGATCACCGCGCCGAAACCGTATTCCGAGGCAGTGTTCATCGAGGCCAGCAGTGCGCCGCCGACGGCTGCCTGACTGCCTGCAGCCAGCCGCCCCGTCACCGCGCGCCAGGCAAACACCAGCACGCACGCAATGCCGACCAGCAGCGCACCCTCGACCGCCCAGATCGCGGCGACCTTGGAGACCTCCTGCACCACCGGCCTGGCGCTGCCGACCACGCTGGGCAGGAACGACTGCGTTTCGCCGTAGAGGCGCGGGATCCAGTCGGTGAACAGCTTGTTGCACACGCCGACCAGCACCAGTGGCAGCAGTGCGATCAGCGGATGCGGCAGGCGGGTGGCGTCGAACGGCTCCGGCTCGTTGACCAGGTCGCTGCCGTAGCCTTCGCCGGCCGCCGCGGCCTTGCGCCGGCGCCAGTCGAGGTAACTCAGGCCCACGATCAGGATGAAGATGCCGCCGATCGTGCCCAGCCACGGCGCGGCCCAGGTATTGGTGCCGAAGAACGCGGTGGGGATGATGTTCTGGATCTGCGGCGTGCCCGGCAGCGAATCCATGGTGAAGGTGAACGCACCCAGCGCGATGGTGCCGGGGATCAGCCGCTTGGGGATGTCGCTGGCGCGGAACAGCTCCGCCGCGAACGGATACACCGCGAACACCACCACGAACAGCGACACGCCGCCGTAGGTCAGCAGCGCGCAGACCAGCACGATGGACAGGATCGCCCGGCTGCGCCCGACCAGGCCGATCGTGGCTGCCACGATCGACTTGGAGAACCCCGACAGCTCGATCAGCTTGCCGAACACCGCGCCGAGCATGAACACCGGGAAATACAGCTTGAGGAAACCGACCATCTTGTCCATGAACAGGCCGGTGAACATCGGCGCGACCAGCGACGGCTCGGTCAGCAGCACCGCGCCCAGCGCGGCGATCGGCGCGAACAGGATCACGCTGTAGCCGCGGTACGCCGCGAACATCAGGAAGCACAGCGCAGCCAGCACGATCAGAAATGCCATCCGTAGTGGCTCCCCAGTTTGGCGGTGGTCGGGATTCGACGAAGGCCCGAGTATCGGCACCTGCTCCGGCGCCGGGCACTGTACGAAGGTACAAGTGCCGTTGTGCCGGAGGCTGCCTAATCTGCCGACATCAGCCTTCATCGTCGATGTGGGCTTCACTGCGAGGGGAAATCATGAAGCTCACGTCTTTGAGTGTGGCGATCGGACTGGCGACCGGCCTGTTTTGTGTCCTGCCGGTTCACGCGCAACAGGCCGGCGACGACGCGGTCGCCGCGGACACCGCCAAGCCGAAGAACGCCAAGCAGCTCGACACCGTGGTGGTCACCGCGCGCAAGCGCGAGGAAACCCTGCAGGACGTGCCGATCGCGGTCAGCGCCTTCACCGCGCAGGCGCTGGAACGGCAGAACGTGCAGAGCCTGTCCGACCTCCAGGGCAAGGTGCCCTCGCTGCAGATCTACGCCGCGCGCGGTTCCAACACCACGCTCACCGCCTACATCCGCGGCGTCGGCCAGGCCGACCCGACCTGGGGCTTCGACCCGGGCGTGGGCATCTATCTCGACGACGTGTACCTGGCCCGCCCGCAGGGCGCGGTGCTGGACGTGTTCGACGTCAGCCGCATCGAGGTGCTGCGCGGCCCGCAAGGTACGCTGTACGGCAAGAACACCATCGGCGGCGCGATCAAGTACGTGGCCAGCCCATTGCCGGTGAAAACCGAGGGTTCGGTGGAAGTCACCGGCGGCACCCACGGCGAAAAGGACGTCAAGGCCAGCCTGGGTGGTGCCAGCGCCGACGCGGTGTGGCGCGGGCGCATCGCCTACGCCAGCAGCCACAACGACGGCTTCGGCAAGGACATCCTCACCGGCAGCCGCAACGGCAACAAGAACACCAACGCCGCGCGCGCCACCATCGGCTTCTTCCCGTCCAATGCGTTCAACATGCAACTGTCGGTCGACGGCGTGCGCGACAACTCCAACCCGCGCGGCGCCAAGATGCTGGTGGTGAACAAGCTCGACCCGGCCTACCAGCCGCTGGACAGCGATTTCGACACTCGCAGCGGTTTCCCCCAGGTCAACCACACCAAGCTCTACGGCAGCGCCTTGACCATGAACTGGATCGCCAGCCAGGACTGGTCGCTGAAATCCGTCACTGCCGTGCGCGGTTCCTACACCGACACCAACATCGACTTCGACACGCTGCCGGAGAAGATCGCCGACGTGAACGCGGTCTACGCCGACCACCAGTTCACCCAGGAATTCCAGGCCAACTACGACGCCGGCGGCACCGTGCACGGCGTGTTCGGCCTGTACTACTTCGACGGCCATGCCGATGGCCAGATCAAGAACATCTTCCTCGGCTCGCCGCCGTATTCCACGCTGGGCCTGACCCAGTACGGCGGCACTGGCGGGCGCATGGGCACCAAGAGCTGGGCCGGCTACGGCGACTTCACCTGGGACATCAGCCCCAGCTGGAGCCTGGACGTCGGGCTGCGCTACACCCACGAGACCAAGACCGCGCTGATCCAGAACTACGGCTACTCGGACGACACCTTCACCACGCCGGTCGCCACCCTTGCCGACTTCAGTGGTTCGCATGCCAGCAGCAACGTGTCGCCGAAGGTCTCGCTGGACTGGAGCGTGAGCGACCAGGTCAAGCTGTACGCCAGCTACTCGGAGGGCTTCCACTCCGGCGGCTACAACATTCGCGCCAACTGCGTGGCGGTGCCTGCCTCGTGCCGTCCGATCGACGACGAGAAGGTGCAGTCGTTCGAGCTGGGCAGCAAGATGAGCTTCTTCGACGGCGCGCTGATGATGAACACGGCGCTGTTCCGCAACGTCTATTCGGACATCCAGCTGTCGGTGTTCAGTTCCTACACCTTGCCCAACGGCAGCCAGGGCTTCTTCGGCGACTTCACCAACGCCGGCAAGGGCCACATCGATGGCCTGGAGGAAGAGTTCGCCTGGAAGCCGTCGGAGAACTGGACGCTGAGCGGCAACTTCGCCTACCTGCACACGAAATACACCAAGTACATGACCGGCGGCGTCAACGTCGCCGACCAGCAGAAGTTCACCAACGCGCCGAAGTGGTCCGGCGGCCTCTCGCTGGAAAACAGCACGCCGCTGGCCAACGGCGGCAACATCTCGGCGCGGATCAACTACACCTACCAGACCATGGTGTATCCGGAGACCACCCTGTCGCCGCTGATCGCGCAGCCGGCCTACGGCCTGTGGAACGCCGGCGTGATCTGGCAGGTCAACCAGCTCTGGTCGCTCAGCCTGCAGGGCACCAACCTGGCCAACAAGTCGTATCGCACCACCGGTTACAACGTGGGTGCGCTGGGCATCTACACGGGCTTCTATGGCGCACCGCGGATGGTCACGCTGAGCGCGAAGTACAAATTCTGACGACCGTTCCTCCCCATCCCGCGGAAGTGCCGGCGTGCTGCCGCGGGTTTTTTTCATGCGCCGGCGCGTCCGGTTGGCATCGGGCCTCGCTCGCCGGCAGGCATCGGCTGGCCAAACGGAGAACACCCATGCGCAAGACCCTCGGTTTCGTGACCTTGCTGCTGGTCGCCACCTCCGTCCGGGCGGGCGACGCATCGCCACTGCCCCGGCTGAAGATCGACCCGACGCACACCGCCGCGGTCGGCCTCTCGTCCGGCGCGTACATGGCCAGCCAGGTGCAACTGGCGTATCCGGAACTGTTCCCGAACGCGGCCCTGGTCGCTGGCGGTCCGTACGGCTGCGCTGGCGGCCAGCTCGGTGCGGCGCTGGGCAGTTGCATGAAGGGCGTGCCGGCACCGGACGTCGGCGCGCTGGTGGCCAAGGCTCACCGGCGTTCGGCCGCCGGCGAGATCGGTTCCCTGAAGAATCTGGCGCATGCCCGCGTCTACCTGCTGCACGGAAGGGACGATGCCCTCGTCGCGCCGGCCGTGGCCGAGGCAGGCGCCCGCTTCTACGAACAGTTGCGCGATGGCATGCCAGCCCTCGCAGGCATGCAGGTGCGCGACGATGGCAAGCGCGCGTTCGCACACAACTTGCCCGTAGCCGGACGCAGCGACGATTGCGACAAGTCGGTGCCGCCCTACCTGGGCCACTGCGGTTTCGATGCCGCCGGCGAGATTTTCGCGCAGATGTTCGGCCAGCCGGCCCACGCGCCGACCGAGGCGCGCGGCGAACTGCGCAGTTTCGACCAGGACGCGCTGCGCCCCGGTGGCGCCGACGCCTTCCTGGCCGACACCGGCTACGTCTACCTGCCGGCGGCCTGCCTCGCCGGCAAACCCTGCGGGCTGATGGTGGCCTTTCACGGTTGCAAGCAGAACGCCGCCGCCCTGGGCAAGGCCTTCGTCGAGGACGCAGGCTTCAACCGCTGGGCGGACGTCTACGACGTGGCCGTGCTATATCCTCAGACACGCGCGAGTTTCGCGCCCTTGAATCCGCAAGCATGCTGGGACTGGTGGGGTTATTCCGGAGCCGACTACGACACGCGCCAGGGCGTGCAGTTGCGCTGGCTGGTGAACGCGGTGCGCGCGCTGGGCTTGCCTGCCGGCCATTGATGGCCCCGCATGTCGATGGCCTCGACCGTGTTGCAGGAGCGCGCTCGCGCGCGACGCTTTTGGCTTCATCCGAAGCCGTTAGCGGTCGATCATCCGCACCTGTAGGAGCGCACCCTGTCCACAAGGGACTTCCTTCGGTCGTGCGCGATGTTCTTGCTCCTGCTCCCGGTGCAATCAAAATCAAGAGCGGTCGATCGCCTACGGCGACCGAGTTACTTTCTCTTTGCGTGCTCAAAGAGAAAGTAACCAAAGAGAAAGAGCACCCCGCTTCCGCGCCTTACGGGCATCGGGCAACCGCTCCCGGCGTTGCCTCAACTCCGGCATCCATGCCGTCGCCTGCCCGCAAGGTCCGCGGTCGGGTTACGGGGTTTGTCGACAGGGCATCCTGCCCTGGCGCCAAACTGGCCGGCATCCCTGCCGGCCACCCTGCGGGCTTTCCTTCGCCCGCCCGCCGCTGCAGAGGGGCCCCGGGTAAAGCAGCGGGCCATCCTGGCCCGCACTCGGTGATAAAGCTGAAAAACAAAGGCCAGAGCAAAGCGTCGGTTTGCCGCCGCTTTGCTCTTGATCCGGTTCTTCTGAAGAGTGCGGACCAGGAAGGTCCGCTGCTCTACCGGGGCCCCTGTGCGGCGGTGAGGCGGGGAAGACAGGCCGCGCAGCGGGCGTTGCCAGGGATGGCAACGCCTTTTCGCGCGGGCAGGAGCCCGCTCGAAAAGCCCGGCCCCGGCTCACGGACTTGTTGGGCGGGATGCCCAACAAGCGCCAAGCGGGGTGGCCTTTCTCTTTGGTTATCTTTCTCTTTGGCCACGCAAAGAGAAAGTAACTCGCCCTCCGAAGGAGGACGAAAGCTCTTCGCCTTGAAGAAAAAAGTTGCAACGCGAACATCGCGAAAAACGTCGCCCGCACGGGTGTGTTCCACATGCTGAGCGCCAGCGTCATCGCGATTGCGGCGCTGTGCTGGCTCGGCCTGCTGTTCGGGGTGGCGTTGCTGGGCGAGCGTCGGCCGCACATTTTCGAAAAGCGCTGGGCGATCGTGTATGCGCTGTCGCTGGCGATCCACTGCACCTCATGGACGTTCTACGGCACCGTCACCCAGGCCAGCCGCTCCGGCTGGTGGCTGCCGCCGACGTTCGTGGGCGCGATCGTGATGTACCTGTTCGCGCTGAAGTTCCTGGGCCGCATGGTGCAACTGGTGCGTGAGTACAACGCTGGTTCGCTGGCCGACCTGATCGCGGTGCGGCTGGGCCGGCATTCGGGGTTGGCGGCGCTGGTCACGGCGGTGGTGGTGATCGGCATCGTGCCGTACATCGCGCTGCAGCTCAAGGCGGTGGCGATGAGTTACGGCATCCTCAGCCAAGGGCAGCTGGCCGAATCCGAACCGTGGCAGGACAGCGCCCTGTACGTGGCCCTGCTGATGGCGCTGTTCGCGATGCTGTTCGGCACGCGGCGCGCCTCGACCATGGCGCACAACCGCGGGCTGGTGCTGGCGATGGCGTTCGAGTCGCTGTTCAAGCTGGGCGCGATGCTGGCGCTGGGCAGCCTGCTGTTCACCGCGCTGCCGGCCGTCTTGCCCGAGCGGGTGCCCACGCCGCCGGACAGCGGCGGGTTCCCGGCGCTGATCCTGCTTGGCGCGCTGGCCATGTTCACCATGCCGCACCAGTTCTATGCCGGCATCGTGGAGTGCCGCAGCGATGGCAACCTGCGCACTGCACGCTGGCTGTTCCCGCTGTACCTGCTGCTGATCTCGCTGCCGATCCTGCCGCTGGCGCGGCTGGGCGATGCGCTGCTCGGGCCCAGCGGCGTGTCGTCGGACATGTACGTGCTGGCGCTGCCGCTGGCGCAGGGCGAGCGGGGACTGGCGCTGGTCGCATTTCTCGGCGGGCTCAGCGCCGCGACCAGCATGGTGGTGATCGCCACGCTGACGCTGAGCCTGATGGTGGTCAACCATTTCGTCGCGCCGCTGCGCGTGCGTTCGGGCTGGGGCCGCGGCGAGCGCGTCGACCTGCGCGGGGCGCTGCTCAATTACCGGCGCGTGGCGATCGTGGTGGTGATCCTGCTGGCCTGGGCCTACAGCCGCCTGCTGGCGCGCAACGAGGCGCTGGCCGACATTGGCGCGATCTCGTTCTCGGCACTGGCTGGCCTCACCCCGGCGGTGCTCGCGGCGATGTATCGACCGCAGCTGGGTTCGCGCGCGGTGATGGCCGGGCTGGCTGCCGGTACCGTGGTGTGGATCTATGCGGTGTTGCCGGCGCTGCTGCCGGCGTCGTTGCCGTGGTTGCGCGACGGGCCGTTCGGCCTGCGCTGGCTGGCGCCGGACGACCTGCTCGGCCTGGGCGACTGGAACCGCCTTGGTCGCGCCGTGGTGGTCAGCCTGGCGGCGAACGCGGCAGTGATGCTGGCCGTGGCCGGCTCGCGCTACGGGCAGGGCGGACGCGCGGTCAGCGTCGGCCACGTCGACGTGGCCGAACTGCGCGCGCTGGCGGCGCGCTTCCTGCCGCCGGAGCGCGTCGAGCATCTGTTCGATGGCGCACCGGCCAGCGGCTCGTCCGGCACCGCGCGGGTCAACCAGGTGGAGCACGAGCTCGCCGCGGTGATCGGTGCGGCCTCCGCGCGACTGCTGCTGGAAGTGGCGCATCGGCAAGGCCGCGACGAGCTCGATACGGTGGTTGCGATCGTCGGTGAAGCGGCGCAGGACCTGCGCTTCAACCAGCGCGTGCTGGGCGCGGCGCTGGAGAACATGAGCCAGGGCATCTGCGTGGTCGACGCGGAACTGCACCTGGTGGCGTGGAATTCGCCGTATGCGCGGCTGTTCAACTATCCCGCGGGCATGCTGCGGGTGGGCCGGCCGGTCGCCGAGCTGACCCGCTACAACATCGAGGCCGGCATGCTCGGTCCGGGCGCGGTCGAGGCGCGCGTGCGGCGTCGGCTGGAACACATGCGCGCGGGCACCCGGCATTTGTCCGAGCGTCGCTTTCCCGATGGCCGGATCGTGGAGGTGCGCGGCAACCCGATGCCGGGTGGCGGTTTCGTGGCCACCTTCACCGACGTCACCGCGTTCCGCCAGGCCGAGGCGGCACTCAAGCGCGTCAACGAGACGCTGGAGCTGCGCGTGGACGAACGCACTCGCGCGCTCGCACTGGCCTCGGCCGAGGCACAGGCGGCCAACGAGGCGAAGAGCCGCTTCCTCACCGCCGTCACTCATGACCTGATGCAGCCGCTGCATGCGGCACAGTTGTTCGCCCACGCGCTGACCGAGCGCGGCGGCGACGGCCGCACGGCGCAGCATCTCAATGGCGCGCTCGCCGCCACCGAAGGCTTGCTGACCGGCTTGCTCGACGTGGCGCGGCTGGAGGGCGGTCGCCTGCATGCGCAGCCGCGCGCGTTTGCGCTGGCCGAAGTGTTCGACCCGCTCGGCGCCGAGTTCCGCGCCATGGCGGCCGATCGCGATGTGCGTTTCCGCGTGGTGGCTACGCGCGCCTGGGTGCATTCCGATCCGCAGCTGTTGCGGCGGGTGCTGCAGAACTTCCTGTCCAATGCGCTGCGCCATGCGGGGCAGGGCCGCGTGCTGCTCGGCGCACGCCGGCGCGGCGCCATGCTGCGGCTGGAAGTGTGGGACACCGGTGGCGGCATCGCGCCGGAGGAGCAGCAGCTGATCTTCCAGGAGTTCCGCCGCGGCAGCACGGCCGGCGGGCAGGGGCTCGGGCTGGGCCTGTCGATCGCGCAGCGCATGGCGGACCTGCTTGGTCATCCGCTCGGGCTGCGCTCGTCGCCGGGTCGCGGCAGCGTGTTCCACCTGGACGTGCCGCTGGCGCCGCCCACGCCGCACCGAGCGCCTTCGCCGGACGCGATGCAGCCGCTGCCGGCGGGGCGCGCGCTCGTGCTGGACAACGAACCGGCGGCGCTGGCGGCGCTGACCACACTGTTGGCCAGCTGGGGCTGGCAGGTCCACGCCGCGCGCAACGCGGCGCAGGCACTGGCGGTGCCGTGGCGGCCGGACGTCAACATCCTGGACTTCCATCTGGACGGCGGCCAGAACGGTCTGGACGTGTGGCGGCAACTCGCACCCCGCCACCCCGACGTGCCGACGGTGATGCTCACGGCCGATCGCGACGGTGATCTGCGCCAGCAACTGCTCGATGCCGGCGCGGGCGTGCTGTACAAACCGCTGAAGCCGCTGGCGCTCAGGCAGACTTTGCTGCGCCTCGGCGCACGTGGCGTGCGTGCAATGGCGCACGTCGTCGCCACCGGCACGGTGCCCTCGTCCACCGCACCCTCGCGATGACGGCTTGCCGGCTGCTTCGCATCGGCGACGCCTGACCTGGATCAATGCCGTTCCCTGAATCGAGCCCTATGGTCAGGGGGCTCGACGCCCGGGTGGGCGCCATACCGGATTCGACGGAATGGAACGATGCAGGCACGCGCAGCGGCACCCCGCGCGATCAGGCAGGCGGAAGACGATCGTGCATTGACGGCGGTATTCACGGCGTACGTCACCGCCGCCACCATCTGGCTGGTGATCGCCACGGCGGTGGGCCTGCTGCTGGCATTCAAGTTCGGCGCGCCGGACTTCTGGGCGGCCAAATACCTCACCTTCGGCCGCCTGCGGCCGATCCACACCAACGCGACGTTCTACGGCTGGGCCAGCATTGGCCTGGTCGGCGTGGCGTACTACATCGCCGCGCGCAGCTGCGGCACGCGCCTGTACAGCACCCGGCTCGCGTGGCTCGGGCTGGCCTTGTTCAACCTTGCCGCGATCGCCGGCACGATCGCGCTGGACCTGGGCTACAACGACGGCGATCTCGAATACCGCGAATGGCCGTGGCCGATCCGGCTGGTCTTCCTGACGGCCCTGCTGGTGACGGGATGGAACCTCATGGGCACCGTGCTCAGGCGCAGCAGCGAGGACATCTACCTTTCCAACTGGTACACCATCGCCGGCGTGCTGTGGACCTGCGTGATCGCCACCGTGGGCGTGCTGCCGTGGTACCAGCACGGGCTGGGCCAGGTGGCGATCTCCGGCTTCTACATGCACAACGCGGTCGGCATGTGGTTCACGCCGCTGGCGCTGGGCACGTTCTACTACGCGATACCGAAGATCCTGAGCCGGCCGATCTATTCCTACGCGCTGGGCGTGTTCGCGTTCTGGACCAACCTGCTGTTCTACCCGCTGCTCGGCGCGCACCATTTCCTGTTCAGCCCGCTGCCGTGGTGGCTGCAGACCACCGCGATCGTGTTCAGCGTGGCGATGCTGGTGCCGGTGTGGGGCGGCAGCGCGAACTATCTGCTGACCATGCGCGGGCGCTATCGCGACATGATCCACTCCTATCCGCTGATGTTCATCTTCGTCGGCGTGATCGGCTACCTGTTCGGCTCGACCCAGGGCACGGTCGAGGCGTTCCGTTCGATGCAGGCGATCTGGCATTTCACCAACTTCACGGTCGGGCATTCGCACCTGACGATGTACGGCTTCGTCACGTTCGCGCTGTGGGGCGGCATCTACGCGCTGCTGCCGCTGGCCACCGGCAAGACCGCGGGGCGCATCGGGCTGGCGGCACACTTCTGGATGGCGCTGGTAGGCAGTTTCATCTACGTGATCTCGCTGTCGATAGGCGGCACGGTACAGGGACTGGATTGGGTGCAGGGCCTCCCGTTCATCCAGTCGGTGGTGGACATGCAGCCGTACTACGTGTGGCGCGGCGTGGGCGGGGCGTTGATGTTCCTGTCGCACCTGGTGTTCGCCTGGAACGTGTGGCGCATGACCTCCGGCCAACCCGGCAATGCCGCCTCGCCGGTGCTCGATGCCAGCACTACTGCGGAGGCCACGGCATGAAGAAGCTGCTGCTGATCGCTGGCGGTGCTCTGGGCATCTACCTCGTCATCGTGCTGCTGATCGCGGTGTTTCCCGCGATCGACCTGTCCGGGACGCCGGCAGGTCCGGGCGTGAAGCCGCTGACCGCGTTGCAGGCGGAAGGCCGCACGGTGTTCGTCGCCAACGGCTGCAGCTATTGCCATACGCAACAGGTGCGCCCGCTGGACGAGGACAAGGTGTTCGGCCGGCCGTCCGCGCCGGGCGATTTCGCCTGGCAGACGCCGGAGCTGCTGGGTTCCGAACGCACCGGCCCGGATCTCGCCAACGTGGGCGCCAGCAAGCCGAGCGACGTGTGGCAATACATCCATCTGTTCGATCCGCGCGCGGTGGTGCCCGAGTCGATCATGCCGAACTTCAAGTTCCTGTTTCGCGTGGTGGACAAGGTGCCGCCCGGCGAGACCGCGGTGCCGATGCCGGCCGGCTTCGCGCCGGCGGCGGGCAAGGTGATCCCCACGCAGCAGGCCAAGGCGCTGGTCGCCTATTTGTTGTCGTTGAAGCAGACGCCGATCCCGGGTTACGCGATGAACGGCAGCATGGGCGGCGCGACCAACGCAGCGCCGATGGCGAAGGCCGAGCCGGCGCCGGCGGCGTCTCCGGCCGGCGCGTACCGGTACGTGGCGAGCAAGGGCGAGTCGTTGTTCACCGCCAATTGCTCCGCCTGCCACCAGGCCACCGGCGCCGGCATTCCCGGGGCCTTCCCGCCGCTCAAGGGCAATGCCGCGGTGGACGATGAGGACCCGACCCTGCACATCCACACGGTGTTGCAGGGCGCGCACGGCGTGATCATCGACGGCGTGAAATACGACAGCGCCATGCCGCCGTTCGCCGGCCAGCTGAGCGACGCGGATATTGCCGACATCGTCAACTACGAGCGCGGTTCCTGGGGCAATCACGCCGTGCCGGTCACGCCGGCCGAGGTGGCCGCCGTGCGCGCGAAGGGGCCATGACATGCATCACATGACCGGACCGCTTTGGGGCAACATCGCGATCATCGGGATCGCCGGCACGATCACGATCGGCTGTTTCGTGGCCATGTTCTGGATGATCTTCCACCCCGGCGAGAAAGATCCGCGCCACCGCAAGAACGACATCCTGCGGCAGGACCGGTGAGGGAGGTATCCGCGATGGCCAAGCCGCATGTGCGCATCTACATCGACGACAATCCGCAGCCGATGATCGACCGCGAGTTGCCCACCTCGCTGACGCTGGATACGCGCCGGCTGAGCGACGGCCCGCACCGCCTGATTGTCTGCGCCGAGGACCAGGGTGGCGCCGAGGGCATCGAGGAGATTCCGTTCGTCGTGCAGAACGGTCCCGGCATCCTGGTTTCCGGCCTGCGTCCAGGCTCGACCCGGCGCGGCGAGTTGCAGCTGCACGTGGATGCGTTCAGCACGGACGATCCGTTCGATCCGCGCCGCGCCGAGGCGCGTTCGTCGATCCCGGTGTGGGTGTGGGTGCTTAGCCTGTTCGTGGTGGCCTGGGCGGTGTTCTACGCCGCGCGCATGTGGGAGGTGCCGCCTCCGTATGCGAGCACGCCAACCTACATGCAGCCCAGCGCGCCACCGCCGCACGGCTGAGGCTCCTGGCCCGGGCGGTGCGCGACCACGGTGCTTTCACCGACCCGCTCGCATCATGCCGGTGATCCGGCTCTTCCCTGACGTGGATCAGCGCCGCGGGCGGCCACGGCGCCTATGGTCAGGGTACGCGACGCCCGCTTGGCGCCATGCCTGGTGCAGAACCATGAAACGATGCAGAAGGGCAGGGGAATCCCACATGCGGCGGCAAGCGCCGAGCGATCCGCGCCAGTCGCGCGAACGGCGCGAGCGACGCATCGACGAGCAACTCGCACAGAGCTTCCCCGCCAGCGATCCGCCAGACTGGGTGCTCGGCACGTCGCGGCCGCCACGCTGAGGCGATCGATCCATCCGCGCGCGTCCGGTCGCCCCACGGCGAACGGGCGTGCGCGCCCGTGAAACGAACCGGAGCAAACCCATGGAGTCACCGATGTATCCCCCCTCCACTGCGGAGTTGGCGCGCAAGCGCCGCGAGCTGGCGCCCGCGCCGTTGCAGGCCTTCAAGGCCTTCAGCGCCGCCGTGTTCGCCGACGGCGCCCTGCCCAACGTCACCAAGCAGCTGATCGCGGTGGCCGTGGCCCATACCACGCAGTGTCCGTACTGCATCAAGGGCCACACCGCCGAGGCGCTCAAGCAGGGCGCCACCGAACAGCAGATCATGGAGGCGATCTGGGTCGCCGCAGAAATGCGCGCCGGCGCCGCCTATGCGCATTCCGCGCTGGCGCTGGACGTGATGCAGCATGCGCACGAGGGCCACTGAGATGAGCGCCCGTTTTGCCGCGGTCTCCGACACCATCCTCGATGCGGTCGGCGACACGCCGCTGCTGCACATCGAGGGCGTTTACGCCAAGATCGAGTTCCTCAACCCGTCCGGCTCGATCAAGGCGCGCATCGCCAAGTACATGATCGAACGCGCCGAGCGCGAGGGCCTGCTCAAGCCTGGCGACACCATCGTGGAGGCGACCAGCGGCAACACCGGCAACGCCTTGTCGATGGTGGCCGCGGTGAAGGGCTACCGCATGCAGGTGGTGATGCCGGAGGGCCTGTCCAGCGAGCGCGTGGCGATCTCGCGCGCGTTCGGCGCCGAGGTATTGTTCTGCGGCAACTTCCACGTCAACGAGGCGCTGGCGCGGGCAAAGGAACTGGGTGCACAGCCCGGTTATTTCTGCCCCAGCCAGTTCGAGTCGGAATGGAACGTGGAGGAGAACCGCGAGATCCTCGGCCCGGAAATCCTCGCCCAGCTCCCCGCCGGTTGCGTGCCCGATGCGCTGGTGCTCGGCGTGGGTACCGGCGGCACCCTGATCGGCGTGGGTCAGGCGTTCCGCGCGGTCAATCCCGACGTGCGGCTGTTCGCGATGGAGCCGTCCGAATCGTGCACGATCCTGTGCGGCGAGATCGCCTCGCACACCATCGAGGGCATTTCCGACGGCTTCGTGCCAGGCATCTTCGAACGCCACGCCAGCCTGGTGAACGAGGTGCTGTCGGTGTCGAGCGTCGATGCGGTGACCGAGATGAAACGGCTGGCGCGCCGTCACGGCCTGTTCTGCGGCCCCAGTTCCGGCGCGCACATGCTGGCGGCGCAGCGCATCCGCAAGAATTTCCCGGAGTTGAAGACGGTGGTGACGGTGTTCTGCGACGAAGGCGAGAAATACCTGCACGAGTACTTCATGGCGCCGACGCGCAGCGAGGTCGATGCCACGCACTTCGCCTGAGGGCTGCGTTTGTTGAGGCATGCCCGAGCCGCCTTCGCGGGACTTTCGCCAAGGCTTTGCTCACGGATGTGCCGCGACGTACTCCTTTGCTTCGGCCAGCTCCGGCAGATCCGCATCGGCGCCGTGCCAGATGGTCACCAGTTCCTTGTAGGTGGCGGTGGCTGCCGCAACGTCGCCGCCGGCCGATTCCGCGCGGGCGCGGCCGAGCAGGGACCGGGTGCGCCGGGGTGCGTTTTTCAGTGCAGTCCCGAACGCCGTGCGGGCATCGGTGGTGTTGCCTTGCTTGAGCAACTGTTCGCCCAGCAGTTCGTGTGGCGGCTTGATCGGCACCGGCGGTCCGAAGTCGAACGCCAGCGTTTCGTAGCGGTGGGCCGCACGGCGGATGGCATCCACGCCAGCCTGCGGCCTGCCCTCGCCGATCGCCAGCATGCCGCCGAGGTCGTCCCGGAGGATGGCCAGGTAGCTGCTCGTCTGCGTGTCGCCGGAGGTCTCGCTGCCGGTGTGCCGCGCCGACAGCGCGGCCAGCGATTTCTGGGCGGCCGGCAGGTCGTGGCGTTCGATCGCGGCATAGCCATCGACGAAGTCGTTCCAGCCGGCGTCCGGACCCATGCCGGTCGTGTTCACCACGGTGTGTGCGGCCGGACCGTTGCCATCGCCGGATTCGACCACGGCGATCGCGCGCATCTGCAACAGCGACTCGTTGAGCATCCGCGCGAACTTCGCCGGCGTGCTTTGCATCGTGGCGAGTCGGTCGGCGTGGGCGTTGGCCCAGGTTGTCGAGGGCTCGATCGACTGCCGGCATGCCTGCAGCGCCTTTTCGGCATCGTGGAAGCGACCCTGCTGGTAGTAGGCGTACTCCAGCCATTCCATGTAGTGGCCGCACTCGGCGAGCGGGCGGCCCGCGGCTTTGGCCTGGGCATTGACCACGCGCATCGCCACCTCGTTGGCCTTCGCCACGTCATCCCACAAACCGAGCGCCATGAAGATGTGCGAGGTCATGTGCTGGGCATGGGCGGCGTCGGGCGCGATTTTCGACAGCGCGCGCGCCGGCTCCAGCGCGCCGGCCGCGTGGGCGGGATCGTCCATTGCGTGGATCCAGTAGTGCGCCGCGCCGGGATCGTGCGGGTTCAGGCGGAAGATGCGCTCGGCGATGGCCCCGGCGCGCAGATAGGCGGGAACGTCGCGCACGCCTTCGCTGCGTCCCATCAGCGCCAGTGCATGGAAGAGCTGGGCGTTGTTGTCACGCGGCCAGGCCATGGCCAGTCGTTCCATTGCCTGGTCGTATTGCGCGTCGCGTTCCGGTTTGCTGCCGTGGCCGGAATACAGGATTTCCACCGCGGCGAGCCAGGCCTTCTCGCGCGTCGTCGGTGCCATGGCGGCGCGCGCGGCCGGGGTAGGGCCGAGCCGGCCGAGTGCCGCGCGGCCGGCATCGGCATCGAGCTGGTTCCAAATGCCATGGTTGTACGTCATCGCTTCGCCCCAGTAGGCCATGGCGAAACCAGGGTCCTGCTGCTGTGCCTCGCGAAATGCCTTGGCGGCATCGGGATACTCGAACAGGTGCAACAGCAGGGCGCCGCGCAGGAAGGCGGTTTGCGCGGCAGTCGAACGGGTCGAGGTAGGGAACGAGATGCTGCCGAGGCCGGCGATGGTTCGCATCGGTGCGGTATCGCGCGCCTGCGCGCCGGTCAGCATGACCGAGCACAGCATCCCTCCGACCAGGGCGACGAGGCGAAGACGACGCGACATATGCATGGCCGACATCCTTCTGCGGGATGAAGTCACGCGCTGCGAGCGGACCCGCCAGCGCGAGGGACGAGACATGGGGTGACGCCCATCCTCCGGGAACGGGACAGTGGCGTCTCGATCCGGGCGTGCGCAGTGTGCGCCTGGCCAGCCACGGATGGAAACTCCCGGGGGCCATGTTGTGGCGTGCGTTGCCGAGTGCGGCTATCCCACCCGCCCTGGCTCGCCCAGGTCGAGCGATCGCAACAGCATGCCGGCCTGCGTGCGATTGCGCACTCGAAGTTTCTCGAAGATCGCCGTGACGTGCGCCTTCACCGTGCGTTCCTGGATCGACAGGCGGTCGGCGATCTGCTTGTTCAGCAGCCCCTCGGCGAGCAAGGCGAGTACCCGGGACTGCTGTTCGGTCAACCGGGCCAGCCGGCCGGCCAGGTCGGTGTCGGTGGACTCGGCGGGCAGGGCGGCGACCGCATCGGCGAGTGCGGCGGGCAGCCAGCTGCCGCAGTCGAGCACCTGCCGGATCGCCGCGCCGATCTCGGCGGGGCTGGCGCTCTTGCAGATGAAACCGGCGGCGCCGTGGTCGAGCACGCGGCGCACCACCTGCGGCTCGTCGTGGGCCGATACCACCAGCACGGCGACCGCCGGGTGCTGGCCGCGCACCGCGGCCAGTCCGGTCAGGCCGTGGCTGCCCGGCATGTGCAGGTCGAGCAGCACCAGGTCGATGTCCGGGTCCGCACGCAGCGCAGCCAGCGCCGTGGCCAGGTCGGTGGCCTCGTGCACGCTGCAGTCGGGCAGGCTGTGCTCCGCCGCCTGGCGCAAGGCGGCACGGAACAGCGGGTGGTCGTCGGCGATCAACAGACTCGGCATGACCATCAAGGTAGCCGGGCGGGTTGCCGCCGTCGAGTTGCGGCCGTCATGCTGCTGGACTTTCGTACGATGGCGACGCTTCGCGCGCTTGCTATGGTGTGGTGATGAATCCGTCCCTTCGCTGGTTGGCTGCGCCGTGCATCTGCATGCTGGTTTCCGTCATGCTGTCCGCTTGTGCCGAAGGGCCGACCACGCGAGGAGCGACGATGCATGAATTGGAACTGGGCAAGGTACTTGCCACCGAGCACCGCGGCCAAGATGACCTGCTCAGCGCCGGTCTGGGCCTGACCGGATTGGCCGGCCTGCCGGTGCCGTTCGTCAATCCGTTGGCCCCCACTGCGGCGGAGCTGCGTCGCCGGGCGATCCAGACCAGCTGGAAAGGCATTGCCGACCTCGGTCCGCTGGGCGGTTACGGCAGCGTGTACGGCGGCGTGCCGAATGTTCCCGGGCGCGAGTACCAGATGTTCGCGCAGCTGCCGGGGGCGCGTTCGCCGCATCGGGTGCTGCTGCAACTGCCCGACAATTTCGACCACGCGAAGCGCTGCCTGGTGGTGACCGCCTCCTCCGGTTCGCGCGGCATCTACGGCGCGATTGCGTTGGCCGGTGCCTGGGGTCTGCCGCGCGGTTGCGCGGTGGCCTATACCGACAAGGGTACCGGCTCGGGCTACTTCGATTATGCCGACGACAGCGGCGTGGCGCTGGACGGCCGGCGTGCGAAACGCGGCGAGCAGGCGCTGGAATTCGAGCCGCCGCCGGCCGCCGCCGGCGCGGGGATCGCGGTGAAGCATGCGCACTCCGGTGACAATCCGGAGGCGGACTGGGGCCGGGACGTGATCCAGGCGGCGCAGTTCGGCCTGGCCATGCTCGACCGCGCCTATCCCGGCGAAGCGCCGTTCACGGCGCGGAACACGAAGATCATCGCCACCGGCATCTCCAACGGCGGTGGCGCGGTGTTGCAGGCGGCGGGGCTCGACCATGACGGTTTCTTCGCCGGCGTGGTGGCGCTGGAACCCAACGTCTACGCCGCCGCTGGCGGCCGCTCGCTGTACGACTACGCGACCGAAGCGGCGATCTGGCTGCCGTGTGCGCTTGCTGACGCACGTTTCGACGACACACCCATGGCGCGCGGCGCAACCCGTCAGCCGCCGCCGGCGTGGTCGCTGCGCTGCGCCAGCCTGCGCGCGCAAGGCAAGCTGCAAGGCAACACGCTGGCCGAGCAGTCGGCGCAGGCGCATCGCTATCTGCAGCAGCGCGGCTGGAGCGATGCGGCGATGGCCACCGCAGCCAGCACCACCGCGTTCGACCTGTGGCGCGTGGTCACCGCCGGTTACGCCTCGGCCTATCTGCGCCGCGGCCCCGCCGACATGCCATGCGGGTTCCATTACGCGCCGACGGGTGTCGGCGTACTGCCGGGCGTGACAGATCCGGTGGCACGCGCGGCGTGGTGGGCCGACGCCTCCGGCATTCCGCCGGGCAATGGCGTGGGGCTGTTCGGCGGTGTCAATGTGTCGCCCGATCCGACCCTGGTCGGCGAGGAATGCCTGCGCGCGCTGTGGACCGGCGACGAGCCGGCCGCGCAGATGCTGCAGGCCTCGGTCGCAGCCACGGCGGCGAAGCTGCCGCGCGCCGACCTGCTGCTATGGGTGGTGCACGGTGCCGACGACGGACTGCTGCCGACCGCCTTCACGTCCGAACCCTATGTCGCGTGGCTGCGCGAAGAGGGTCGCCGGCCGCTGTACTGGAAGGTGCCGCACGCCCAGCATTTCGATGCGTTCCTGCCGCTGCCCGGCTTCGGCGAGCGCCACCTGCCGCTGCTGCCCTACGGCTACGCCGCGCTCGATCGCCTGTGGGCGCATCTGTACGAGGGAGCTGCCTGGCCGGCCAGCGTGCCCACGCCCGCAGGCCACCCGCGCGGCGCCCGGGCGCTTACGCGAGAGGCGCTCGGGCTGCATTGAGCACCGGTGGCAAGCCGCGGCTCGTGCGCGAGAGGGTTGCCATGAGCCGACTCGCCCGCCCGCCGGCCACCATCGCACCGGCCTGCGTGGTTTCCGAAGATGCTCGCCGAAGGCAGCAAGGCGTCGCCGCTGGGCGGACCGATCAAGCAGGGGCCGCCAGTTCCAGGACCGCATCAACCGCGATCGCGTCGCGCATGCGCAAGAGGGATCCGGTCGCCGTGCACCACGAAACCCTCGCCGGTGTCGTCGCCAGCGACCCGCGGGTACCGCCGGGCCTGGCGCCCGGACAACTTGCGCACTGCCCGCCGACCCTGCTGATCAGCGGTACGCGCGACACGGGGATGAGTTCGCTGGTGCACAACCTGGCGCTGCTCTAACGAGCCAGGGTGCAACCCGAGTTGCAAGTGTGGGAGGGCATGTGGCATTCCTTGCTTCGGCGACCCGCAGCTGCCCGGGTCGCAGCCGGCCTGCTGCACCATCATGGCGTTGTCGGAGCGCCAGCTTGATCCATCGCAAGAGGAAGCCCGCCCATGAAGATCGTCTCCCTGTTCGCCGCCACGGCGCTCGTCTTCGTCAACACGGCCGGCGCCGCCACGGCCGACCCGGCGAAGACGCAGGCGTACATCCACCAGGCGTGGGACACGCTGACGCGCTCGCTGGACGATTGCTCGGCGCTGCACGATCCGAAGATGGATGCGCGCCCGGTGCTCTACCTGCCGGCCGACTTCCGTGCGCCCGCAGCGATGGCCGATATCAGACAGCGCTGCAAGGTCGATGTGCACACGCTGCCGCGGCGCATCGAAAAGCTGGGCGACCTGATGCCGTCCGCGCTCCCGGCCGAAGGCCTGCTTTACCTGCCCAGGCCCTACGTGGTGCCGGGCGGACAGTTCAACGAGATGTACGGCTGGGACAGCTACTTCATCCAGTTGGGCCTGCTGGCCGACGGGCGAGTGGAGTTGGCGCGCGACATGACCGACAACATGCTATTCGAGGTCGAGCATTACGGTGGCGTGCTCAACGCCAACCGCACCTATTACCTGACCCGTTCGCAGCCGCCGTTCCTGTCGCGGATGATCGGTGACGTGCTGGCTGCGCCCGGCGCGTTCAAGAATGACGCTGAACGCGACGCCTGGTTGACCCGCGCCTATCCGCTGGCGGTGGCCAACTACCGCATCTGGACCCGTCCCGAGCACCGTGCCGGCGATACCGGCCTGGCGCGCTACTTCGACCTCGGCGCCGGGCCGGTGCCGGAAATGCAAGGCAGCGCGTACTACCACGGCGTGATCGACTGGGTGCTGGCGCATCCGAAGGAGGGTCCTGGCTACCTGGTCAAGGCTGCCGAGCATCCCGATGCCGCCGAGATAGCGCGCCTGAAAACCGCCAGTTGCGACGTCGAGGCGTCCAGTGTCTGCGCCGGCGCCTGGTCGAAAGGCTATCGCCTGAGCGCCGACTATTACCTGGGCGACCGCGCCATGCGCGAATCCGGCTTCGACACCAACTTCCACTTCGGCCCGTACGGCGGCACCACCCATCACTACGCAGGCGTGGGCCTCAACAGCCTGCTGTATCGCTACGAACGGGACCTGCACGATTTCGCGCTGCAACTGGGCAAGGTGAGCGAGGCCAGGCAATGGGCCGACGCCGCTGCCGCGCGCAAGTCGGCGATGGACAAATACCTGTGGCAGCCCGACCGGGGCATGTTCATGGACTACGACTTCATCGCGGGCACGGCTTCCGCGCAGCCCTACGTCACCACCTACTGGCCACTGTGGGCCGGATTGGCCAGCAAGGCGCAGGCGGCCGCGCTGGAGAAGCACCTGGCCGTGTTCGAACGCAAGGGCGGCCTGTCGATGGACAACCTGCACAGCGGTGCGCAATGGGACGAGCCGTTCGGCTGGGCGCCCACCAACTGGCTGGCGATCTCGGGCCTGGACGCCAGCGGTTTCCACGACGACGCCCGCCGCCTGGCGCGCAAGTTCGTGGCCACGGTGGATACCGGCTTCGCGCACGACGGCACCATCCGCGAGAAATACAACATGGCGCTGGGCAATGCGGACGTGAAGATCACCGCCGGCTACACCACCAACGTGATCGGCTTCGGCTGGACCAATGCGGTGTACCTCAAGCTGCACCAGTTGCTGCAGGCGGTGCCGGAGCCGGCGGCGACGCACTGACGATGCTCCGTTCACGGCGGCGGCCGGCCGCTGGGTTATCCTTCCGGCTTTTCGCCCCAGCCTCGAGGATCGCCATGACCATCAACGTCACCTTCACCACCAACCGCGGCCCGATCCACCTACGCCTGCACGAAGACAAGGCACCGGTGACGGTCGCCAGTTTCGTCAACCTGGCAAAGCGCGGCTACTACGACGGCCTCTCGTTCCATCGCGTGATCGCCGATTTCATGATCCAGGGCGGTTGCCCCGAAGGCAGTGGCCGTGGCGGCCCGGGCTACAAGTTCGAGGACGAGTTCAATCCGTCGCTGCGCCACGACAAGCCGGGCGTGCTGTCGATGGCCAATGCCGGTCCGCGCACCAACGGCAGCCAGTTCTTCATCACCCATGGTCCGACGCCGTGGCTGGACGGCAAGCACAGCGTGTTCGGCGAAGTGCTGGACGCCTCCGACATGGACGTGGTCAACGCGATCCAGCAGGGCGACACGATCGAGAAGGTCACCGTCGAAGGCGACGTCGATGCATTGCTGGCGGCGCAGTCCGACCGGGTCAACGAGTGGAACGCGGTGCTCGACCAGCGCGGCTGAGCTTCTGCTTCGCGCACGACCAATCGCCGGCGCAAGCCGGCGATTTTTTTTATGCGGCAGGTTTGCGCCGGTCCGGCGTCGCCGGCCTATGATCGGCGAGCTACACGCGTGTCCATTCATCAAGGAGAACGACCATGTCATTCCTCAACGATCTGATTGGCGGTCAGGGACAGCAGGCGGGCGGCGCCGGTTCGATGATCTCGGTGGCCAGCGACTTGCTGCAGCGGGCGGGCGGCGTGCAGGGCCTGGTCAGCATGCTGCAGCAGCACGGGCTCGGCGGTGCAGTGCAGTCGTGGGTGGGCAGCGGAGCGAACCAGCCGGTATCGGGCGAACAGCTTGGCCAGGCCCTGCAACATGGCGGCATGGGCTCGTTGGTGCAGGAGGCGGCCAGCAAGTTCGGCATCGATCCCGGCGCGGTGCTCAGCGGGCTTTCGCAGGTGCTGCCACAGGCCGTCGACCATCTGACGCCAGATGGCCAGTTGCCGGCCGACGGGCAGGGCGGCGGCTTCAACCTCGGCATGCTTGAAGGGCTGGCCGGCAAGCTGCTGGGCTGAGGGCACCCCGCGTCCCGGCAGGGCGATGCCCCGCCGGGACGCCATTCAGGCCGACTTGCGCTTGACCAGGTGATAGAGCAGCAACAGCACGATCGCGCCGATCACCGAGGCGATGAAGCCGGCCGATTGTCCCGCCTGGTACCAGCCGAACAGCTGCTGGCCCGCCCACGTCGCCAGCAGCGAGCCGGCGATGCCGATGATGGCGGTGACGATGAAGCCGCCCGGGTCCTTGCCCGGCGTCAACAGTTTGGCGACCACGCCCACGACCAGTCCGATCACGAAAACCCAGAGCCAGTGCATGCGGTTCTCCTTTTCACGGGTTGACGGCGAAGCCCGATGTGCGGGCGCGTCCATGATGCCCTGATTGCATGGCGGCGTCGCGGGCGCGTGGGCGGCGAGCGCCCGGTGCGAGCGGCGTGGTAAAATTGCCGCCTTTGTTTCCTCACCGCGTGAGACAGCAATGCCCCAGCTCGCCAAGCGTGTCGGTCGCGCCAAACCCAGCGCGATCATGCTCATCGCCGAGAAGGCCAAGCAGCTCAAGGCCGCCGGTCGCGACATCATCAGCTTCTCCATCGGCGTGCCGAACTTCCTGCCCGGCGAACATGTCTACGCCGCCGCGCGCGAATCACTCTCGCGCGACTCCGGGCAGTACGGCAGCAACCGCGGCGCCGACGCGCTGCTGGATGCATTCCTCAAGCACATCGAGGTGCTCGGCTTCAGCGGCTACACGCGCACGAACCTGTCGATCGGCATCGGCGCCAAGCAGGTGCTGTACAACCTGGCCGAGGCGCTGCTGGACGAGGGCGACGAGATCTGCTTCGCCGCGCCGTACTGGACCAGCTACCGCGACATCGCCGACATCGTGGGCGCGAAGATCCACGTGATGCCGTGCGGGGCGGAGCAGAACTACAAGCTCACCCCGGCCCAGCTCGACGCCGCGCTCGCGCGCAAGCCGAAGGTGTTTCTGTTCAACAACCCGTCGAACCCCACCGGCATGGTCTACACCGGCGCGGAGATCGCCGCGCTGGCCGAGGTGCTGGTGAAGCATCCGGATACCTGGGTCATCACCGACGACATCTACAACGCGATGGTGTTCGACGGCATCGGTTACCACAACTTCGTGTTCGCCAGGCCAGAGCTGCGCGAGCGGGTGATCTTCGTCGATTCGGTCTCCAAGACCTACGGCATGCCGGGTTGGCGCGTAGGCCTGCTGGCCGGCCCCGAGGTCGTCGCCAAAGCCATCACCACGCTCAACTCCAACCACATCACCAGCCTGCCGGAAGTGATCACCGCCGCGGCCGTCGCCGCGCTGACCGGCCCGCAGGATGTGCCGCGGGCCAAGTGCCAGGAGTTCGCCGGCCGGCGCGACACCGTGTTCGCCGCGCTCACGGCGATTCCCGGCGTGGCCTGCCCGCGGCCGCAGGGCGCGTTCTACGCGTTCCCGGACATCTCGGTGGCATTCGGCAAGCGCCACGGCAGCATGAAGATCAGCAATGACGTGGAGTTCTGCGCCGCGCTGCTGGAAGCCAAGGGCGTGGCCTGCGTGCCCGGCTCGGCCTTCGGCGAACCGCGTGCGATGCGCATTTCCTACACCTGCCCGCAGGCCCAGTTGCAACCCGGCCTGCAGCGCATCCAGGAGTTCTTCGCCGAGCTGACTTGAAAGCACCGAATCGGAAGCGGGGCGGAAGACCTCCGTCACGTGGCTCTTCCGATTCCCTATTCCCGATTCCCTATTCCCGGAGATTACAGATGAAAGCCCCCGTTCGAGTTGCCGTTACCGGTGCCGCCGGCCAGATCGGCTATGCCTTGCTGTTCCGCATTGCCGCCGGCGACATGCTCGGCCCCGACCAGCCGGTGATCCTGCATCTGCTGGAAATCACCCCGGCCCTGCCGGCGCTGCAGGGCGTGGTAATGGAGCTCAACGATTGCGCGTTCCCGACGCTGGCCGGCGTGGTCGCCACCGATGACGCCAATGTCGCGTTCAAGGATGTGGACTACGCCTTGCTGGTCGGCGCGCGCCCGCGTGGCCCGGGCATGGAGCGCAAGGACCTGCTGGAAGCCAACGGCGCCATCTTCGCGCCGCAGGGCAAGGCGCTGAACGCGCACGCCAGGCGCGACGTGAGGGTGCTGGTGGTCGGCAATCCGGCCAACACCAATGCGCTGATCGCCCAGCAGAACGCGCCGGATCTCGACCCGAAGTGCTTCACCGCGATGGTGCGGCTGGACCACAACCGCGCCAAGAGCCAGCTCGCCGAGAAGACCGGCAAGCACAACACCGACGTGAGGAAGATGACGATCTGGGGCAACCACAGCTCCACCCAGTATCCCGACCTGCACCACGCCACCGTCGACGGCAAGCCGGCGCTTGGCCTGGTCGACCAGGCCTGGTACGAGAACGAGTTCATCCCGACCGTGCAGCAGCGCGGGGCGGCCATCATCAAGGCGCGCGGCGCGTCCTCGGCCGCCTCGGCGGCCTCGGCGGCGATCGACCACATGCGCACCTGGGCGCAGGGCACGGCCGAGGGCGACTGGGTTTCGATGGGCATTCCCGCCGATGGCTCCTACGGCATCGCGCCGGGCGTGATCTATGGCTACCCGGTGACCGTGAAGAACGGCAAGTACGAGATCGTGCAGGGGCTGGAGATCGGCGCCTTCTCGCGTGCGCGCATGGACGCCACCGACAAGGAACTGCGCGAGGAGCGCGCCGGCGTGGAGCACCTGTTCGCCAAGTGATCCTGCCGTGATCCCGGGCCCGCCCACCGCGCAAGGGTGGCGGGCCGTGGCGATACCCCCAACGGGCCGACTCGCGTCGGCCCGTTGTCGTTTTCGCCGCTGCCGGAAGCGGCAGCAGTCAGCTCGGTGCCTGGGGCAACTCCGGGCTGCTGGCGGCGTGATTACCGCGCTTGAGCAACCAGGCCAGGATCGGCGGCGTCACCATGGCGGTGAGCAGCGACATCGCCACGATGATCGCGTAGATGCGATTGTCGAACACGCCGGCGGCCAGCCCCAGGGTGGCGACCACGATGCCCACCTCGCCCCGCGGCACCATGCCGAAGCCGACGATGGTGGCGCTGCGCGTGCCCAGCGTGAGCGATCCGAGCCAGCCGCCGGCCAGCTTGGATACCACCGCGATCGCGGTGACCACGGCCAGCATCCACAACGCCTCGGCGCTGGCCAGCTCGTGCAGGTCGACCTTGCTGCCGGTGACCACGAAGAAGAACGGCGTGAGCAGGGCCAGCAAGGGTGCCGTCTGCTTTTCCAGGGCGTGCTGCTGGCGGGTTTCGGAGGCGATCATGCCGGCCAGGAACGCGCCGATGATCGCGGCCAGGCCGAAACGGGTGGACAGCCAGGCGAGCCCCAGGCACAGCGCCAGCACGATCATCAGCGGCGAATGCGGGCCCAGCGGCTTGTCCAGCCAGGCCGAGTTCCAGCGCATCACCCGCGTGCCGCCCCAGCCGATCACCGCGATGAAGCCCGCCGCGCCGGCCAGCACTACCAGCAGGTGCGAGGCGTCGACGCTGCCGCCGCCCTGCAGCGAGATCACGACGCCGAGCAGCAACATGGCGAGGATGTCGTCGATCACCGCCGCGCCCAGGATCACCTTGCTCTCGATCCGCTGCAGTGCGTTCAGCTCCTGCAGTACGCGCGCGGTGATGCCGGCCGAGGTGGCCACGAAGGCGGCCGCCACGAACAGGGAACGGTCCCAGTCGAAGCCGTTGCCGTGCGCCCACGCGCTGCCCATGCCGAACGGCACCAGCACGCCGATCACGCCGACCGCGAACGCCACCGCACCGACCTTCTTCATGTCTTCCAGCCGCGTTTCGAGGCCCACCGCGAACAGCAGCAGGATCACGCCGATTTCCGCGAGCACGTCGAGCGGGGTGCCGGTGGCGATCTGACCCGGGCTGATCCAGCCGAGCAGGGAAGGGCCGATCGCGCAACCGGCGGCGATCTCGCCGACCACGCCGGGCAGCTTCAGTCGTTGCGCGATCTCGCTGCCGATCTGGGCGGCGACGAACACGACGAACAGGGTGAACAGGATGTCGGCGGCTTGGTGCATGCAGTATGTGCTCGAACTTGCGGTAAAGAGTGCATGCTACATGCAGCCTCCCATTCGGACGACGCCGTCACGGTAATTCAGCGTACCGGAGCACCGGCGCGCGACAGCGGGCGATCATGCCGCAACCGGCCGAACACGCGGCTGGCCGCCGCCGTGACCAGCGCCAGCAGCAGCACGGTCCAGCGGAACGCCTCCACGTAGTCCGCGCGCTCATGCCCCTGCAGCAGTGCCTGCATCAGCAGCGTGGACAGCGCGATGCCGAAACTCATCGCCAGGTACTGCACGGTCGAGGCCATCGACGAAGCCATCGAGGCGTGCGCGATGTCCAGGTCGTGGTAGATCAGCGTGTTCATCGCGGTGTACTGCAGGCCGGCGAAGCCGCCGTAGCAGAACGTCAGCGCCGCGATGGCCCATACCGGCGTGCCCGGTCCGAGCAGGGCGAACGCCGCCAGCAGCACGGCCACGATCATCGTGTTGCCCAGCAGCAGGCGACGGTAGCCGAAGTGCACCAGCACCCGGTTGATCGCCCACTTGGCGCAGATCGAACCCAACGCCTGCGGCACCATCATCAGGCCGGCCATCAGTGGCGACCAGCCGCAACCCACCTGCAGGAACAGCACCAGCAGCAGGAACATGCCGGAGATGCCGAGTCGGGTGAACAGGCCGCCGGCCAACGCCACCCACACGCTGCGCACCTTCAGCAGGGTCAGGTCCGCGACCGGAAACGTGATGCGCCGGCTGTGCCACACGTACGCCACGCCCAGCAACACCGCCACCAGGCTGCACTGGCCGATGCGCATCCACGGCACCGGGGTGGCTCCGGCCAGTTCCGAGGCGATCAACAGCAGGGCCGACGCCGCGGCGAACAGCGCGAAGCCGAACAGGTCGAAGCGGTGCGCGCGCTCCAGCCGATAGTCCGGCATGTCGCGCCGGTTCATCCACACCCCGGCGATCGCCACCGGCACGTTGATCAGGAAGATCAGCCGCCACGAGGTGAACTCCACCAGCGCACCGCCCAGCAGCGGGCCGAGTACCGAGCCGAGCAGGCCGAACGTGGCCACGGTGCTCATCGCCCGCACGAATTCGCGCTTGTCGATGCTGCGTACCAGTACGTAGCGCCCGACCGGCATCAGCGAGGCGCCGCCGATGCCTTGCAGCACGCGCGCGGCGACAAGTTGCGGCAGCGTCTGCGCCAGCCCGCACAGCAGCGAACCCAGCCCGAACACCACGATCGCGGCACCGAACACCCGCCGCGTCCCGAGCCGGTCGCACAACCACGGGCTGGCCGGGATCAGGATCGCCAGGGTCAGCACGTAGCTGGTCAGCGCGGTGCGCATGCCCAGCGGGGTCACCTCCAGCGCCACGGCCATCATCGGCACCGCGGTGTTGACCACGGTGGAATCCAGCGCCTGCATGAAAAAGGCCGCGGCGACCAGCCACAGCAGGCCGCGAAAGCGTTCGCGCGTGGACGGTTCGGGCGAGGCGGCCGAAACCGTTGCTGAGGGGGCATCCGCGGCGGCTGGGCTGGCCATGTCGGGCATGATAACTGTTGTGACAGCTTGCAATTGGCGCCGGGATTTTGCACAGTCACGCCTGATGCACCTGCCGCCGGTGATGTGCCAGGCGCGGCAGCGGATAACCGACCTCACGCGCCGGGACACAACGTTCTGGCGCGTGTTTTTGTGCGGCTGGAGCCGCGGAAACCAGGAATCGCCATGAGTCACTCAGCCATCACCGTGTCGCGCATCGACTTGGATCGCATCGAAGCCCTGCTGGAGCGGCTGCCGGCCGCCGAGGCCGACAAGCTGCAGGCGCTGCGCGCCGAACTGGATCGGGCCGACGTGGTCGAGCCGGCTGACATGCCGCCGCACATCGTGACGATGAATTCCACCGTGGTCTTCGAAGACGAGGCCGATGGCGAAAAGCTGACCCTCACCCTGGTCTACCCGACCGGCGCCGGCGCGCCCGGCACGGTCTCGATCCTCGCCCCCGTGGGCAGTGCGCTGCTGGGCCTGGCGCGCGGCCAGCAGATCGACTGGCCGATGCCCGACGGGCGCAAGCGCCGCCTGAAAGTGCTGGAAATCACCTACCAGCCCGAGGCCGCCGGCCACCTGCATCGCTGAGCGTCGCGCGCGCGGCGAGCGCACCGGCGGGTCGCTACACTGCGCGGAGAAGGAGACCCGCATGGCCGCACCCGCCGTTCCCGCCGACATTCTGGCCCGCGCCGCCGCGCTGCGCTCGCAGATCGAGCAGGCCAACTACCGCTACCACGTGCTCGACGACGCGGACATCACCGATGCCGCGTACGACCGCTTGATGCGCGAGCTGGAAGCGCTGGAAGCCGAGCACCCGGCGCTGGCCTCGCCCGATTCGCCGACCCGCAAGGTCGGCGCACGCGCGTACGGCGGTTTTGCCGAGGTGCGCCACGCGATCCCGATGCTGTCGCTGGGCAATGCCTTCGAGCAGGACGGCGAGACCGACCGCGAACGTTTCCATGAGGTAGCCGAATTCGAGCGCCGCATCGAGCAGACACTGGATCGGCGCGATCCCTTGTTTTCCGTCGAGCCCAAGCTCGACGGCCTGGCGATCAGCCTGCGTTACGAGCACGGCATGTTCGTGCAGGGCGCCACCCGCGGCGACGGCGAAACGGGCGAGGACGTCACGGCCAACCTGCGCACGGTGCGCGCGATCCCGTTGAAGCTGCGCGGCAAGGGCTGGCCCGAGGTGCTCGAGGTGCGCGGCGAGGTGATCATGCTGCACAAGGATTTCGAGGCGTTCAACGCGTACGCCCGCGCCCATGACGAGAAGCCGCTGGCCAATCCGCGCAACGGTGCCGCCGGCTCGCTGCGCCAGCTCGACCCGGCCATCACCGCGAAGCGGCGGCTCAGTTTCTTCGCCTACGCCATCGGCGTGGTCGAAGGCGGCGAATTGCTGCCGACGCATTCGGCCACGCTGAAGCAGCTGCGCGAGTGGGGTTTTCCGGTGTCGCCGGAAGTGGATACTGCACGCGGCTTCGATGGCCTGATCGCCTATTTCCGGCGTATCGGCGCCAAGCGCGACCGCCTGCCGTACGACATCGACGGCGTGGTCTACAAGCTGGACGACTACGAGGGCCAGCGCGAGATGGGTTTCGTCTCGCGCGCGCCGCGTTGGGCGATCGCGCACAAGTTTCCGGCGCAGGAGCAGACCACGCGCCTGCTCGACATCGAGGTGCAGATTGGCCGCACCGGCGCCGCCACGCCGCGCGCACGGATGGAGCCGGTGCAGGTGGCGGGCGTCACCGTGACCTACGCCACGCTGCACAACGCCGACCAGGTCGCGCGGCTGGATGCGCGCATCGGCGACACCGTGATCGTGCGCCGCGCCGGTGACGTGATCCCGGAAGTGGTGCGCGTGGTGAAGGACCAGCGCCCGCCCGGCACGGTGCCATGGACGATGCCCGAGCGCTGTCCGATCTGCGATTCCGCCCTGATCCGCGAAGAGGGCGCCGCCGCCTGGCGTTGCTCCGGCGGGCTGATCTGCGCGGCACAGCGCAAGGAGGCGCTGATCCACTTCGCCTCGCGCCGCGCGATGGACATCGAAGGTCTGGGCGAACGCTTCGCCGAGGCCCTGGTGGAGCTCGACATCGTTCACTCGCCGGCCGATCTGTACACGCTCACCGTCGACAGCTTCGTGGCAATGAAGCAGGCGATCGACGAGCGCGACGGCACTACGCCCGAGACCGTCAAGGCCGGCAAGGTGGCCACCCGGTGGGCCGAAAACCTGGTCGCCGGCATCGAGGCCAGCAAGCACACCACGCTGGCGCGCTTCCTGTTCGCGCTGGGCATCATGCATATCGGCGAAAGCACGGCCAAGACGCTGGCCGCGTGGCTGGGGCGGCTCGACGTCGTGCGCGCCATGCCGGCGCCGGTGCTGCGCGTGCTGCCTGACGTGGGCGCCGAAGTGGCCAACTCGATCGCCGGCTTCTTCGCGCAGGCAGGCAACCAGCGCGTGGTTGATGCGCTGCTCGATGCCGGCATCGTGTTCAGCGACGAAAGCGCGCCTTCGCCGCAACTGCGCGAACGCCTGAATCTGGGCGTATTGCTGGACATGGCCGGGATCAACAAGCTAGGCCCCAAGAGCAGCAAGTTGCTGGCGCAGCACTTCCCCACGCTCGATCGCCTGCTCGCCGCGGGGTCGGCGCACTGGATCACGGCTGGCGTGCCGCAAGCCGCGGCGGCCGGGTTGGAAGCCTTTCTGGCCGACTCCGCTGCCCGGACCGCGTTGCGTGAGGCCGAGGCGGCGATGCAGCGCCTGCTCGAGGCGATCCCTGCCGGCGCGGCCGTGGCCACGGCACCACTGGACGGGCAAACCTTCGTGCTGACCGGCACGCTGGCCTCGCTCAGCCGCGACGAGGCGAAGGAGCGGCTGGAGGCATTGGGCGCCAAGGTGTCAGGATCGGTCTCGAAAAAGACCAGCGTGGTGGTGGCAGGCGTGGAAGCCGGCTCCAAGCTGGACAAGGCGCAGGAGCTTGGCGTGCCGGTATGGGACGAGGCACGGTTGCTGGCCCTGCTCGACGAGCACGGGGCAGCTTGATGAGTCTCGCCCTGCATGACGCGCTGCGTTTGCGTGCGCGGTTGTACGCCCTGATCCGCGCGTACTTCGCCGCGCGCGACGTGCTGGAGGTGGAAACTCCGGTACTGTCGGCGGCCGGCAATACCGATCCGAACATGCAGGGCTTCAGCACGACCTTCAGCGGCCATGTGGACGCGGGCGCGCGCGAACGCTGGTTGCGCACCTCGCCGGAGTACCCGCTGAAGCGGCTGCTCGCGGCGGGCGTCGGCGACTGCTACGAGCTGGGCCGGGTGTTCCGCAACGGCGAGGCGGGCGGGCGGCACAACCCCGAGTTCACCATGCTGGAGTGGTACCGTGTCGGTTGGGATCATCGTCGCCTGATGCAGGAAACCATCGTGCTGGTCGAGGCCGCGCTGGGGCTGGTGGGGCGGCGTGCCGAGGTGGTGGTGACCACGTACCGGCAACTGTTCCTGGACGCTCTGGGCATCGATCCGCTGCATGCGCCGGTCGACGAGCTGCGCGCGCCGCTGGCCGCGTTCGGCATCGGCCCGGACGGGCTCGGCCGCGACGACTGGCTCGACCTGCTGATCACGCACCAGCTGCAGCCGGCGTTCCCGCGCGATCGCATCACGGTGATCCACGACTACCCGGCCAGCCAGTGCGCGTTGGCGAAAATCCGTCCCGGCGAGCCGCCGCTGGCCGAGCGCTTCGAGCTGTATCTGGGCCGTTACGAACTGGCCAACGGCTACCACGAGTTGAACGACGCGGCCGAGCAGCGCGGGCGCTTCGAGCGCGACAACGCGGTGCGCCGCCAGCGTGGCCTGCGCGAGATCCCGCTGGACGAGAACCTGCTGGGCGTGCTCGATGCCATGCCCGCTTGCGCCGGCGTGGCGCTGGGCGTGGAGCGTTTGCTGATGTGCCTGGCCGACACCGACGCGATCGCCGACGTGCTGGCGTTTCCGTTTGCCCAGGCGTGAAACAGGGCGCGCGACCATGCCGGCCGCGCGCCTTGTCGCTCAGGCGGCGTCGCCCTTGATCGCCGGTTGCTGCGGCCGGTCGCTCCACAGGTAGCGGTAGATCAGGCCACCGATGATGCCGCCGATGATCGGCATCACCCAGAAGAACCACAGCTGGTGCACGGCCCAGTCGCCCTGGAACACGGCCACGCCGGTCGAGCGCGCCGGGTTCACCGACGTGTTGGTGACCGGGATGCTGATCAGGTGAATCAGGGTCAGCGCCAGACCGATCGCGACGCCGGCGAAACCTGCCGGCGCGCTTTTGTGCGTGGCGCCCATGATGATGAAGATGAAAAAGCCGGTCATCACGATCTCGCACAGGGCCGCGGCGCCCATCGAATAGCCGCCCGGCGAATGCGCTCCGTATCCGTTGGACGCGAAGCCGCTGGCCGCCGCATCGAAGCCCGGCTTGCCCGAGGCGATGGTGTACAACACCAGGCCGGCCACAAGGCCGCCGACGACCTGCGCCACGACGTAGGGGAGGACATCCCGCAGCGGGAACCTGCCACCGGCGGCCAGGCCGAAGGTCACCGCCGGGTTGATGTGGCAACCGGAGATATGCCCGATGGCGTAGCACATGGTCAGCAGGGTCAGGCCGAACGCCAGTGCCACCCCGGCAAAGCCGATGCCGAGCTCCGGAAATCCGGCCGCCAGCACGGCGCTGCCGCATCCACCCAGAACCAGCCAGAACGTGCCGAAGAACTCGGCTGCGCAACGTTTGCTCATGTTCATCGAAACTCTCCTTGCAACCCACGTGAAAGGGACGAGTCAACCCATGAAACAGGCAATGCAGCGACGTGGCCCGCAATCCCCGGCCAGTCGCGCCGAATACTAATCTGAAAAACGGTGGGTACCCCGGCGACCGGGTCGATCGGGGCGGCCCGGTTTTCGGGTATGTTGCTGCCTCGGCCGCGTCGGCCCCCGGGAAACGAACGATGATCGAGCGTGGCCTCGCGTTGCATGGTGGCTTCAGGGATGACCGGAGCCTCGGTCGCCGCGATGTCCGCACGCTGACCCTGGCAGCCCTGGGCGGCGCACTGGAGTTCTACGATTTCGTGGTATTCGTGTTCTTCGCGATCCCGCTGAGCCAGTTGTTCTTTCCGCACGACACCGCGCCGTGGCTGGCGCAATTGCAGGTGTTCGGCATCTTCGCGGCCGGTTACCTCGCGCGGCCGCTGGGCGGCATCGTGATGGCGCACTACGGCGACAAGCTGGGGCGCAAGCGGATGTTCACGTTGAGCGTGTTCCTGATGGCGGTGCCGACGCTGGGTATCGGCTTGCTGCCGGTGTACGCGCAGATCGGCATGCTTGCGCCGCTGCTGTTGCTGCTGCTGCGCGTGGTGCAGGGCATCGCGGTGGGCGGCGAAGTGCCGGGCGCATGGGTGTTCGTGGCCGAGCACGTGCCGGCGCGACGGGTCGGGTTTGCCTGCGCCAGCCTCACTTCAGGGCTGACCGTCGGCATCGTGATCGGCTCGCTGGTGGCCGCGACGATCAACAGCCGGATGAGTCCTGCCGCGGTGCTCGACTGGGGCTGGCGCGTGCCGTTCCTGGCCGGCGGCGTGTTCGGCTTCTTCGCGGTATGGCTGCGCCGCTGGCTCAGCGAGACGCCGGTGTTCGAGGCGATGCACGCGCGGCGGGAGCTGGCCAGTGGCCTGCCGTTGCGCCAGGTGTTCGAGCGCCATGCCTCCGGCGTGCTGCTGTCGATGCTGGTGACCTGGATGCTTACCGCGGCGATCCTGGTGATCATCCTGATGACGCCCTCGCTGGTGCAATCGGCCTTCCACGTCGCACCGACGCGGGCATTTCTCGGCAACACCGTGGCCTCGATCGCACTGGCGCTGGGTTGCCTGGGCTATGGCGTGCTGGCCGACCGGATCGGCTTTGCCCGCGCACTGCTGCTCGGCGCGGTCGGCTTGCTGGTATGCAGCTACGCGCTGTATCTCGACTTGCAGGCGGGTGCGGCGCATTTCCTCGCCCTGTACGCGCTGGCCGGTCTGGCCGTCGGCGTGGTCGGCGTGGTGCCCGCGCTGATGGTGGTGGCGTTTCCGCCCGCGGTGCGCTTCTCCGGTCTGTCGTTTTCGTACAACGTCGCCTATGCGCTGTTCGGCGGCATCACGCCGCCGTTGATCGGGTGGCTGGTGAAGCAGTTCGGCGTATTGGCGCCGGCGCATTACGTGGCATTTGCCGCGGTGATCGGGATGGGCGCGGCGGTGAAGCGAGGAGTGAGTGGAGAGAAGTGAGAAGTGAGTAAAAGCCGTCAGCGCCGAAGCTTTCTCTCTTTTCTCACTCCTCGCTTCACCACTCGCTCCTAGAACTCCAGCTCTTGCGCGGCGCACAGATAATCGACCAGCGGCGCGACCCGCTTGAAGGTCGCGAAGGTCCACGGCAGCAGTTCGTCGGAGCAGGCCAGCGCTTCGCTGAAGCCGGTGCTGGCGATGAAATCCTTGCGCTTGAGGTCGTCGATCAGCTCGTGCGCGGGATCGTAGCCACGCGGCGGGCGCACCAGCGATTCACCGCCCAGTTGCAGGTGTTCCCGGAAGGTCTTGCTTTGTGTGGCGCGCTTCCATGCTTCCGGGTTGTCGACCAGGAACTCGCGGATGTGCTTCAGCGCATCCGGTTCCGGATGCCACATGCCGCCACCGGCGAAGCAGTCGCCGGGTTCGATGTGCAGGTAGAAACCGGGTGCCTGGATTTCGTGGCGCCGCTCGTGGGTGAAGCGCGAACCCTGCCAGGACTTGTACGGCAGCTTGTTGTTGGAGTAGCGCGTGTCGCGGTAGATGCGGTACAGCGAACCGCCGTTCTTGCGCGGATCGGCACGGTAGTGCGCGCTGATTTTCGCCAGCGGTGCCTGCAGGTCGGCGATCAGCTGCAGGAACGGCTCGCGCACGTGGCGCTCGTAGTCGTCCTTGTGTGCATGGAACCAGTCGCGGTTGTTGTTGCGCTCCAGCGCGCGCAGGAAGCGGAAAGTGGCGGGAGTGAAATAGCTTCTTGGCATGATGATTCGTCGGGGAGTAGGGCGGGCAAGGCCCGCCGGCTTGGTGCGATGGCGGGCAATGCTCGCCCTACGCGCTGTCGAGGCCGTCGGCGAGTTGCTCGCCCCAGGCTTGCAACTGGTCGAGCAGGGGCAATTTGTCTTGCGCCTGCGAATCGTGGCGCAGCTCGGCGAGGCGGGCGAAGTAATCGTCGAGGGTGAGCGCGGTCAGCGGCGTATGGCGAGTCAGCCGCGCCTGGCGGAATGTTTCCCAGCGCGCGCGTTCCCCGGCGTCCAGCGTATCGGGCCAGTTGCGTGCGCGGTAACGGAACAGCAGCTCGGGGTAGCGCGGGTCGCGGAAGGGAAACGCGCGGCTGCCCAGTTCCGCCGGTGGCGTGGCACGTACCTGCGCCAGCAGGCGTTTGTCGGCATCGGGCAGAAAGCCGTTGTAGAGCGCCAGCTCCGGGTCTTCCGGCGGCGGAAACTCCGCGGCGCGCTGGAATACGCGGCGCAGTTTCTCGGCCAGCCCGTCGACCGCTCGCAAGGTGTCGCGATGCGCCATGCCCCGTTCCACATCGAGCTGCAGGCGCTGCTGGTCCACGCCCTGCAATACCGACAGCGGCGCCAGAGCCGGCGCGCGGTTTGCCCGCACGGTGCGCAGCGGGATGCGCTCGATCCCTTCGGGCAGGTCGGCGCGCGGCGTGAAGATGCGGTCGGCGATTTCGTCCTCGTCCAGCGCCAGCCATTCGGCCGGGTCGGTGGCCAGGTCGTACACGATCACCTCGCCGGCCCGACTCGGATGCGCAGCCAGCGGCGCGATCAGCGCAAGGCAATGGCGGCTGGCCGGGTAGCGAGAGGAGACGTGCACCAGCGGCGTCATGTTCACCACGTCGAGCAGGTCGAAGACCTTCTGCTTGCGGCGCAAGGCGTAGTACCAGTCCCACAGCCGCGGCTGGCGCACGCGGATCAGCCGGGCCAGGTCGATCAGCGCGTGGACGTCGGACAGGGCATCGTGCGCACGCTCCTGGGTGAGCCGGTTGGCGCTGGCCAAGTGCTCCAGCTTGAAGCTCGGCGAACCGTCTTCGCGGGTCGGCCAGACAATGCCTTCGGGGCGCAGCGCCTGGCACATGCGCACCAGGTCGATCAGGTCCCAGCGCGAATTGCCGTTCTCCCACTCGCGGCCGTACGGGTCGTGGAAGTTGCGGTACAGCATGTGGCGGGTGAATTCGTCGTCGAAGCGCAGCGAGTTGTAGCCCACCCCGCAGGTGCCCGGCGCGGCCAGTTGTTCATGCACGCGGGCGGCGAACTCGGCCTCGCCCACGCCTTCGCGCTCGGCCTGTTGCGGCGTGATGCCGGTGATCAGGCAGGCGTCCGGATGGGGCGGCATCTCCCGCGGCGGCTTGCCGTAGAACATCACCGGCTCGCCGACGATCTCCAGTTCCGGGGTGGTGCGGATGCCCGCGAACTGCAGCGGTCGGTCGCGCCGGGGATCGGCGCCCGAGGTCTCGTAGTCGTGCCAGAAGAAGGTCTGCATCGGGTGATGATCGCATGCAGGCATCCGTCACGGGCAAGGCTGATAAACTGGCTCGTACAAGGAGATTCCATGAGCCAAGCCAACGAAGAAAACCTGATCTGGATCGATCTGGAGATGACCGGCCTCGACACCGACCACGATTCGATTCTCGAGATCGCCACCGTGGTCACCGACAAGAACCTCAACGTGCTGGCCGACGGCCCGGTGTTCGCCATACGCCACGAAATAGACCGGCTGGAATCCATGGACAGCTGGAACATCAACCAGCATCACAAGTCCGGATTGTGGCGCCAGGTGTTGAACTCGCAGACCGACCACGCCATGGCCGAGCAGGCCACGGTGGAGTTCCTGCGCGCCTGGGTGCCGCCGGGCAAGTCGCCGATGTGCGGCAACTCGATCTGCCAGGATCGCCGCTTCATGCACCGGCAGATGCCGCGGCTGGAGCGCTATTTCCACTATCGCAACCTCGACGTGTCCACCTTGAAGGAGCTGGCCAGACGCTGGGCGCCGGAAATCGCCAAGAGTGTCGGCAAGGAAGCGGCGCACACGGCGCTGTCCGACATCCGCGATTCCATCGCCGAGCTGCGCCATTACCGGCGCTACATGGGCGAACTGGGCGGCACGGGCGGATGAGCCTGCGGGCAGGGCACGGCGCGGAGACACGAGCATGACGAACGAATGGTTTGCGCCGGTACTGGACTGCGCCGGTCGTACCCTGTCGCTGGATCGCCCGCGCGTGGTCGGCATCCTCAACCTCACGCCGGATTCGTTTTCCGACGGCGGTATCCACGCCAGCGTGGACGACGCGGTGGCGCACGGCTTGCGCATGGTCGAGGAAGGCGCGGACATGCTCGACGTGGGAGGCGAATCCACCCGCCCCGGCGCCGACGGGATTTCCGTCGAGGAGGAACTGCATCGCGTGCTGCCCGTGATCGAGCAACTGGCGGCGCGCACCACGGTGCCGATCTCCATCGACACCTCGCGGCCCGAGGTGATGCGCGCGGCGGTGGCCGCAGGCGCGGGCATGATCAACGACGTGTACGCGCTGCGTCGCGACGGTGCGCTGGAGGCGGCGGCCGAGCTGGGCGTGCCGGTGTGCCTGATGCACATGCTGGGCGAGCCGCGCAGCATGCAGGACGATCCCCACTACGACGACGTCGTCGCCGAGGTGCACCGCTTCCTCACCGATCGCCTGTTTGCCTGCGAACTGGCGGGCATCGACCGGCGCAAGGTGCTGGTCGATCCGGGTTTCGGCTTCGGCAAGACGCTGGAACACAATATTGCGCTGCTGTGCGCGCTGGAACGCTTCGCCAGCCTGGGCAGCGGCGTGTACGCCGGCTTGTCGCGCAAGCGCATGATCGGCACGCTGACCGGCCGCGACAGGCCGGCCGACCGCGCGGCAGGGTCGGCCGCCGCGGCGTTGATTGCAGTACAACGCGGCGCCTGCATCGTGCGCGTGCATGATGTGCTGCCCACGGTCGACGCGCTGGCGGTGTGGCGCGCCGTGCAGGCGGCTGACGTGGCGCCGCGCCGGGACGATCGCCCGGCCGCGCCGCGCTGGCCCGACGACGATTGAAACGCCCGGTTCGACGCGTCCATCCTTTCTCGGAAAACCACGATGACAGAACGCAAGTATTTCGGCACCGACGGCATCCGCGGCCTGGTCGGGCAGTGGCCGATCAGTGCCGATTTCATGCTGCGGCTGGGCCGCGCCGTCGGTGCCGTGCTCGGGCGCGAGGGCGGCGAGCGACCCAGGGTGCTGATCGGCAAGGACACGCGCGTGTCCGGCTACATGTTCGAGGCCGCGCTGGAGGCCGGGCTGGTGGCGGCCGGCGCCGATGTCGGCCTGCTCGGCCCGATGCCCACGCCGGCCGTGGCGTTTCTCACGCGCTCCATGCGTGCGCAGGCCGGCATCGTGATCAGTGCCTCGCACAATCCGCACCACGACAACGGCATCAAGTTCTTCTCCGCCGCGGGCGAGAAGCTCTCCGATGCGGTGGAGCTGGCGATCGAGGCGGAGCTGGAGGCGCCGTTCGCCACGGTCGCCTCCGAGCGCCTGGGCAAGGCCGTGCGCGTAGCCGATGCGGTGGCGCGCTACGCGGAGTTCTGCAAGGCCACGGTGGCCGAGGATTTCAGCCTGCGCGGGATCAAGCTGGTGGTGGATTGCGCCCATGGCGCCACCTATCAGGTCGCGCCGAAGGTCTTTGCCGAACTGGGCGCCGAGGTGGTGGCGATCGGCGACAAGCCCGATGGCTTCAACATCAACGCCGGCGTCGGCTCGACCCATCCGGAAGCCCTGCAGCAGGCCGTGCTGGCGCATGGCGCCGACTTGGGCGTGGCGTTCGATGGCGACGGCGATCGGGTGATCCTGGTCGATCGGCATGGCGAACTCGCCGATGGCGACGACATCCTGTACATCCTCGCCCGGCACCTGCGCACACGCGGTCTGCTGGCCGGCCCGGTGGTCGGCACCCTGATGAGCAATTTCGGGCTGCAGCAGGCGCTGGGCGAACTCGGCGTGCCGTTCATCCGCGCCAACGTCGGCGACCGCTACGTCATGCAGCAACTGCAGGAACACCAGGGTGTGCTGGGCGGCGAGACCTCCGGCCACATCCTGTGCCTGGACCGGGCCAGTACCGGCGACGGCATCGTTGCGGCGCTGGCCGTGCTGGAAGCGCTGGCGCAGGCCGGCCAGGACCTGGCCGCCGCGCGGCAGGGGCTGCAGAAATTCCCGCAGGTCATGCTCAACGTGCGTGCCGAGGGTGCGCGCGAGTCGCTGCAGAGCGACGCGGTTCGCCAGGCGCTGGGCGAAGTCGAGCGCATCCTGCAGGGGCGTGGCCGGGTGGTGCTGCGTGCCTCGGGCACCGAGCCGGTGGTGCGGGTCACGGTCGAGGGCGCCGACGCGGACGAAGTGCGGCAACTGGCAGATCGACTCGCCGGAACGGTAAAATCCGCCGCCGAACGCTCGTGAACCTGAGGTAGTACCGGGTCGCCAAGGATTGGCCCGACGTGCCCGCCCCCTGCGGTGGCGGATTCATCGACCGCACGACCCTCCAATGGACGTTCACCCATGAAGCATGTTCCCACCCTCGACATCCGCCGCTACGACAGCGACCGTGACGCCTTCGTCGCGGAAATCGGTGCTGCCTACCGCGAATTCGGTTTCTGCTGCATCAGCGGACACGGCATTGCGCGCGAGCTGATCGACGGCTCCTACGATGTGTTCCGGCGCTTCTTCGCGCTGCCCGTCGAAACCAAGATGAAGTACCACGTGCCCGGCAGCGGCGGCGCGCGCGGCTACACGCCGTTCAAGGTGGAGACCGCCAAGGACAGTCAGTACGCCGACCTCAAGGAGTTCTGGCACATCGGTCGCGAGATCCCGCGCGATTCGAAGTTTGCCGAGCTGATGCCGCCGAATCTCTGGCCGGCCGAAGTGCCGGATTTCAAGCGGTACGGCTACGGGTTGTACGAGGCGCTCGATCAGCTCGGCACCCGCGTATTGCGAGCGCTGGCCTTGCACATCAAGCAGCCCGAGAACTTCTTCGAGGACAAGACCGACGTCGGCAACTCGATCCTGCGGCCGATCCATTACCCGCCGATCACCGACGAGAACGTGCCGAACGTGCGCGCCGGTGCGCACGAGGACATCAACTTCATCACCCTGCTGGTCGGCGCCAGCGCGGAGGGGCTGGAAGTGCTCACCCGCGAGGGCGAGTGGCTGCCGATCACCACCGAGGGTGACGCGATCGTGGTGAACATCGGCGACATGCTGCAGCGCCTCTCCAACCACGTGTATCCCTCGACCACTCATCGCGTGGTCAACCCGCCCAACGAGAACGCGCGCAAGCCGCGCTACTCGGTGCCGTTCTTCCTGCATCCGAATCCGGACGTGATGCTCGATCCGCTCGATTCGTGCATCACGCCGGACAACCCGCGCCGCTACGACACCTCGATCAGCTCGCACGAATACCTGCTGCAGCGGTTGCGCGAGATCAAGCTGATCTAGGGCCAGGATTCGGGATTCGGGACGCCCGTCGGGCGCCCCGCGATGCCGTTGCTACTGGTTCTCCAGCGCGTGGGTGTTCTGCAGGTTGCGGCGAATGTCCTGTTCCAGATAGTCGATCCAGCCGTTGTAGTTGCGGTGGATGCTGCGTTGATTGCCCTTCTCGCGGTAATTCAGATTGGTGCTGCGCAGGTAGGTGAGGTTCACCGCCGCGGCGTCGTAGGTGATGCGGATGGTGGCGGTGTGTTCGCGCAGGTGCAGCGTGGTGAGGATGTCGCCATCGGCGAGATTGTCCAGCGTCCAGCCGCGGCCTTCGAGCGCATTGATGATGCTGGTCTTGACCTGGGCCTGGCTGACGCCGGCCGGTACCGCGATCGGCGCGGCAGGCTTCAGCGGCGCCGAGGTGCAGGCAACCAGCGCCAGCGTGGCCAGAAACACGAGTACCGTCCTTTTCAACAGTCGATCCATGAGAATTCCCCCGGGTGTGGTGTGACTGCGCAGACATGCGCCGCCGGATCATAACCGACGAACGGAAGCCATCGGCGGCGGCCTGATCTGGTGGGTGATTACGCCATCCAGAAAAACACGGCGGTCATGCGCTTGGTCGCCGTCTCCAATCCCCAGTAGGCGCTGGCGCTGTGGATCAGGTTGGCTTTGTAGACCAATAGTCGGTTATGGCGATGCGCCACGCGCACGTCCTCGACGAATGCATCCGGGCGCACGAAGCGATTGCCCAGCGCTTCAGCCAGGTTGCGATGCGGCGGCAACACGATGTTGCCGCCGAGCTGGCCGCCGGGCATGCGCTGGCGAAAAAAACTGGTGCCGCAGTGGTCCGGCACGTCCGGGTTGAGGTAGAGCACGGCGGCGTAGCGACACAGGTGCGAGGAGTCGGTATGCGGTTTCACCGAGCCTTCGACCGAGCCGACGACCTGCACGCAATTGTGGTTGAGCCGGGTGCCGGCTTCGCTCTGCTCGACCCAGACCCTGGTCGCACCGGTCAGTGAGCAGACCCGTGCATCCAGCGCCGCCAGTTCATAGTCGAGCAGGGCAGGCATGGTGCGCATGCCGGGCCAGACCTCACCCGTGTGCGGGTAGCCGAGTTCCCAGTCGGAGCGGGCCAGGCAGCGCTCGCGCACTTCGCCGGCATTCGGCAGGACGTCGTCCACCACCCAGTAATCGCGGCCTTGTTGTGGTTTGCGATAGGGGAGCGGGCGCATCTGCGTGGGCATCAGCGACATGTCAGTGGGCTTCCGTGTCGCGATAACGCGTGCCTTGCCGTGCCGACAGCCGCAGTGCCAATCGGTCCGGCATCAGCTGCAGCGCCGTCTTGATGAAACGGTTGATCCGGCCCGGAATGTGGACCGCATCGCCACGCTCCACCGCGGCAATGCCCTCGCGCACGACCTCGTCGGAGGTCAGCCACATGTAGCCGGGCAGCTTGTCCATTTTTGCGCGCGTGCCGGTGACGTCGTGGAACTCCGACCAGGTGAAGCCCGGGCACAGCGCGCTGACATGGATGCCGCACGCGCTGTTTTCCAGTGCCAGCGCCTGCGAGAACCTGATCAGGTAAGCCTTGCTCGCCGCATACAAGGTGTGGCCGGCCGGCGCCGGAACATGCCCGGCCAGCGAGGCCACGTTGATGATGCGACCGTAGCCGCGCTGGCGCATGCCGGGAAGCAGTCGCCAGGCCAGCTCGGTGGGTGCGGTGAGAAGTACGCGCAGGAAATCGGCATGCACCGACCAGTCATTGGCGTCGAACCTGCCGGGCACGCCGTAGCCGGCGTTGTTGATCAGCCAGTCCACCTGCAGGGCGCGTTGCTCCATGCTGCGACAGAGGTCCACCACCGCCGCCGGCTCGGCCAGGTCGCAAGGCAGTACGGTGACCGTGGTCGAGTGCGCCGCGTGCAGTTCCGTCGCCAGCTCCTGCAGGCGCCCGGTACGGCGCGCCGTGACCACCAGGTCATGGCCCCGTGCGGCAAGCTGGCGGGCGAACGCCGCACCGATGCCGGAAGAGGCGCCAGTGATCAGGCTGAGCGGGCGAGCAGGGGTCATCGGGATTTCCTTGAATGCACCCGCGCCTGACCGGCCGGTTTGCCGATGTCGCGGGCGCTGGCTAAGCTTGTTGTTTTGACGGCTACGGAAGCACACCATGCGCAAGAAACTGGTCGCTGGCAACTGGAAGATGCACGGCAGTCGCACGATGGCCGCCGCGCTCGTCGGCGAGCTTGCTGCTGCCAAGCCGGCGTCGATCGACGTGACCGTGTTTCCGCCTTTTCCCTACCTGGCCGAGCTGGCCGCGCAGCATCGTGACAGCGGCATCGGCTTTGGCGCGCAGGATCTGAGCGAGCACGAAGGGCAGGGCGCCTTCACCGGCGAAGTGTCCGGCGCGATGCTGGCGGATGTTGGCGCGCGCTGGGTGCTGGTGGGCCATTCGGAGCGCCGGCAGTACCACCAGGAGGACAACGAGCTGGTGGCGCGCAAGTTCGCCGCCGCGTGCGCCGCAGGCCTCACTCCGATCCTGTGCGTGGGCGAAACCCTGCAGCAGCGTGAAGCCGATGCCACCGAGGGCGTGATCGCTGCCCAACTGCAGGCCGTGCTGCGCAGCTCGGGCATCGCCAGTTTCGACACCGCGGTGATCGCCTACGAGCCGGTCTGGGCGATCGGCACCGGCCGTACCGCCACGCCGGAACAGGTCCAGCAGGTGCATGCGTTCATTCGTAGCCAACTGGAAACCGAAGATGCTACACTTTCCCGTCTGACCCGACTGCTTTACGGCGGTAGCGTCAAGGCGGCAAATGCCGCCGAGTTGTTCGCGCAGGCGGACGTGGACGGTGGCCTGATCGGCGGTGCCTCGTTGACTGCCGCGGACTTCCTGGCCATCTGCACCGCCGCACACCAGGCGCCCCAGGGCAGCTAGTACACAGGCTCGAATAGAAACCTATGTTCGTCATTTTCAGCGTGTTTTACATCCTGATCGCTGCGGCCATGATCGTGCTGATCCTGCTGCAGAACGGTGCAGGCGCGGATGCCGGTTCCGGTTTCGGCGGCGGCGCGTCGGCCACGGTGTTCGGCGCGCGGGGTTCGTCGACCTTCCTGACCCGCGCCACCGGCGTGCTGGCCGGGTTGTTCTTCCTGCTCAGCCTCGGCATGGGCATTTACCTGCACGCCAATGGCGCGCCGCAGCCCGCCGGCGGCGGCCTGGGCGTGATGGCCGGGGCGACGGAACAGCCCGCTGCAACAACAGCGCCGGTCACAGCCAACGGTTCTGAAGTACCCGCGGCCACGCCGGCTGCGGGCAAGTCCGCTCCGGCGGCGACGCCCGCCGCCACAAACGCGGCCCCGGCCCAGAGCCAGGGCGATGTACCGCCGGCGAAGCCGTCGGAGCCAACGAAGCACTAAAAGCAACACACCTGCCCAGGTGGCGGAACTGGTAGACGCACTACCTTGAGGTGGTAGCGCCGAAAGGCGTGGGGGTTCGAGTCCCCCCTTGGGCACCAAACCTGACATTGGCCATCTGTGGCCAAGATCGCGAAAAGCCGCCGCAAGGCGGTTTTTTCGTTGATGGCTGGGTGATCCGGGGGCCAGATTGCTCGATCGTTCCCGGCGCAGGCGGGTTTGCGCACAGCTTCCGTGGGATTGCGCCGACATATCGGCGGTGAGCAGGCATGCCATCCTGCCTGTGTTTGCGGGGGCCGGCCCGGCCGACGTTCGGGATCATGCAAGGGGAGGTTGCATGCTGACGACTTCGCTGCGCTGCTCGCGGTGGGGCTGGAGCGTATGTCGGCGCGATGCCGCACTGATCAGCCGGTTGTCGCTGCAGCGGGCGATCGAGCTGGCTCGCGCCGTTGCGCGCGACAAGCATCGGCGTTCGCGCCGACCGGTTCGCGTCGAGATGGCGGGTACGTGCGGGCATGTCGTGCTGACCCGCTTCGCAATTGCGGGCGATGGTCGGGGGATGCACCCGCAATGATGCCGGCTGCGCGGGAGGTTGATTGGCAGGTGTGCGGGGTCAGCGCGGTCCAGTGCAAGAATCCGTGCCCGGCCGCTTGCAATGGGGTGTCAGCCGGCCTACTTTCAAACAACCCAACCAAGGAGGGCGTCACGTGATCAGTGTGGTCCTGGTGGACGATCATGAGCTGGTACGCACCGGCTTTCGGATGATCCTGAAACAGCAGCCGGACATCGAGGTCAGCGGGGAGGCGGGCAGCGCGGAAGAGGGCTTGCGCCTGATTCGCACCCTGTCGCCGGACATCGCCCTGGTGGACGTGCACATGCCCGGGATGAGCGGGATCGAGCTCACCGAACGGGTGAACCGATCCAAATTGTCGACCCACATCGTCATCGTGACCGTGGTCGACGACGCGCGTTTCCCCAAGCGTCTGCTCGATGCGGGGGCGCTGGGTTACCTGACCAAGGGGTGCAACGCGGATGAGCTGGTGGCGGCCGTGCGACAGGTGGCTGGCGGACGCCGTTACCTGGCCCCGGCGGTGGCCCAGCAACTTGCCTTGGCCACGCTTGACGGCAGCGTCTCGCCGTTCGATGCGCTCTCCAGCCGGGAGCTGGAAGTGGCCATGATGCTGGTGCGCGGCAAGCCGCTCACGATCATCGGCGAGCAGCTCAACCTGAGCCCGAAAACCGTCTCCACCTACAAGCAGCGCCTGATGGAGAAGCTGCAGGTGGATCATGTGCTCAGCCTTGCGCATCTGATGACCGTGCATGGACTGATCGACACACCCAGCCATCACGTCGGCAATTGATCACGATCCGGCTGACTGCCGGTTCCGGATTCCGGGCACAAAAAAACCGGACTCGCGTCCGGTTTTCTTGTTTCGAAACACGGGTGAATCAGCCGTGCGATTCACCACTCGATCGATCGTCCTCCGGCCGCGGCTCCGCTCGCGGTTTGTCGGCTTCGCTTGTCGGGGCCTGAGGTGTCGTGTTGCCGGATGAGGCGAGCAGGTCGCCCTGTTTGGGCAGCGGTGCGGCAACCGGCGTCAGCGCGTGGGTCGTCGGACCCGTGGATCGCTCATGGGGCGTCGCGGCAGGGGTGACGACACTCGTCGCCGACGCAGTGATCGGCTGGACGGTGTCGGGTGCCGGGGTGGGCGGCGTTGGAGTCGCCATTGGCGCGGCCACCGGCGTCGCGGTGATTGCCACGCGAACCGGCGATTCGGTCGGCCGCGGGCTCGCGGGCAGGATGGATGCCTCTGCTTGGGCCACCGCCGTTTCCGGGCGGAGGGACGGAGCATCACCCGTGACGCGATCGACATGGCGCGGCAGCGGCGACTCGACCCGAACCTGGGCGTCGGCACTGCGTGGCGGCGTCGCGACAGCGGACAGGGTGGCCTGGGGCGGCGCTGGCTCGGCATCGGTCGATGGCGCAGCCGACTCCGGGATCGGCGGCAGCGTCGGCAGGACGAAGCTGACGGTAGGCGAGGCAACTGTCGGCTTGTCGGCGGGCTTGCCGGGAGGCATGGTGCTGGTCGCCGGTTCCCGTGCGCTCATGGGAGCAGACGACGAAGGCGCCGTCACGGCGGCGATGCCGGCAGCCGCCGGCGCTGGGTGCGACTCCGCTTCCTTCGATGCAGCGGCCGGCGCGTCCGATGTCGCAGTGGGGCGTGGCGTACGGCGCGCAGCGGCATCCGCGGTCGCGATGTCGACGGCGGCCGGCGCGTTGCCGGGCTCGTCACGATCCTCATCGTCCAGGGCTTCGGCCTGCGTCGAATCCAGCGAACCATCGACGGCGGTCGTGTCGTCATGACGGCGACGGCGGCGACCACCACGACGGCCGCGGCGGCGGCGCGACGTGCCGGTATCACCCTCGGCAGCCGAGTCGACCGGGTTCTCGCCCGGCGCCGTTGGAACCGCTTCGGCCGCCCCGGCGGCGAGCAGGGCTGCGGCTTTGGCAGCCTCATCCGTTGCCTCGACGGGCGCGCGCTCGGCGCGCTCGGGGCGCGGTGCCCGTTCCGGCCGCGGCTGTTGTGGCGCGCGCTCGGGGCGTGGCGCGGCGGACTCGGTGGCCGGCGCCGGCTTGGCCTGCCGTTCGGCACGCGCAGTCTGGCTCTGCGGCTGAGCGGAAGAGCGGGACGCTGCGTCATTGGTGCGCTGGCGATTGCTGCGCGCCTGCTGCTGGGCACCGGATCTCTGGCTTTGCGGCGACGGCGAGTCGCGGCGTGGCTGGCGGGGGGAAGATCCCGGTGTGCCACTCGTGCCGCGCGTGGCGTTGCGCGGGCTGTGGTCCTCGCGGCGATTGCGCGCGCTGCCGGTCGGTGCCGTGGCGGGCGTCGGCACGGCGGCTTCGGCCTGGCGGAACCAGCCGAACAGGCGCGTGAGCAGGCCGCCGCTCGGGGGAGCGACGGCAACACGCGGGGCGGGCACCTGACGCCGCGGGGTCGGCTGCGCTGCCGCCACCGGCGCCGCCACGTCTTCGCGCACCGGCGCCGGGCTGCCCGGCACGATGCCGCTCACGGCGGGCTGTTCGCCGCTGCCCAGGGTCTGGCCCATCTTCGGCAAGTCCGTGGTGGCCACGGCGGTGAGCATGTCGTAGCTGGGCTTGCTGTGCTCGCCCATGTCCGCCTCGCGAATGCGCTGGATCTCGATGTGCGGAGTCTGCAGCTTCTCGTCGGCGACGATCATCACGTGCACCTTGTGGCGCAGTTCGATCTCGACCACGCTGGCGCGCTTTTCGTTGAGCAGGAAGTTGACCACGCTGGAAGGCGCCTGCACCAGCACCTGGCCGGTGTTGTCCTTCATTGCGTGTTCCTCGATCAGTCGCAGGGTCGACAGCGACAGCGATTCCACGCTGCGGATGTGGCCGTGGCCGTCGCAGCGGGGGCAGGTGATCTGGGTCGCTTCGCCGAGGCTGGGGCGCAGCCGCTGGCGCGACATCTCGAGCAGGCCGAAACGCGAGATCCGGCCGACCTGCACGCGGGCGCGATCGAGCTTCAACGCCTCCTTCAGGCGGTCTTCCACCTCGCGCTGGTGGCGCGGGCTGTCCATGTCGATGAAGTCGATCACGATCAGGCCGCCGGCATCGCGGATGCGCGCCTGGCGCGCCACTTCCACCGCGGCCTCGCAGTTGGTGTTGAACGCGGTCTCTTCGATGTCGCTGCCCTTGGTCGCCTTCGACGAGTTGACGTCGATGGCGGTCAGCGCCTCGGTCTGGTCGATCACGATCGAGCCGCCGGAGGGCAGCCGCACCTGGCGGTCGAACGCGCTCTCGATCTGGGTCTCGATCTGGTAGCGGGTGAACAGCGGGGTGTCGTCCTGGTACAGCTTGAGCTTGCGCAGTGCGTTGGGCATCACCTGCTGCATGAACTCGCGCGCATCGTTGTACAGCGGCTCGTCGTCGATCAGGATCTCGCCGATGTCGCTACGCAGGTAGTCGCGCAGGGCGCGGATGAACAGCTTCGATTCCTGGTAGATCAGGAACGGTGCCTTCTGCTTGCCGGCCGCCTCGGAGATCGACTTCCACAGCGTCAGCAGGTAGTCCAGGTCCCACTGCAGTTCTTCGGCGTCGCGGCCCAGGCCGGCGGTGCGCACGATCAGGCCGACGTCATCCGGCACGGTGACGTGGTCCAGTGCCTCCTTCAGCGCCTGCCGGTCCTCGCCCTCGATCCGGCGCGACACGCCGCCGGCTTTCGGGTTGTTCGGCATCAGCACCATGTAGCGGCCGGCCAGGCTGATGAAGGTGGTCAGCGCGGCGCCCTTGTTGCCGCGCTCCTCCTTTTCCACCTGCACGACCACTTCCTGGCCTTCCTTGACCAGCTCGCGGATGCTCGACTTGTGGTGGTCCAGTCCCGGCGTGAAGTACTCGCGGGAGATTTCCTTCAGCGGCAGGAAGCCGTGGCGCTCGGCGCCGTACTCGACGAAGCAGGCTTCGAGCGAAGCCTCGACCCGGGTGATTCGGCCCTTGTAAATATTGGATTTTTTCTGTTCCCGCGAGGGGATTTCGATGTCCAGGTCGTACAAGGTCTGGCCATCGACAATGGCCACGCGCAACTCTTCACGCTGAGTCGCGTTGATCAACATGCGTTTCATGGTGGTAGTCCTCGGCTTGGCCGCGCGTCGCGAGCCACGGTGGCGCCTGGAATGGCGGCCTGCCGGGAATCGCGCCGCAGCGGTTAAGCGGCAAAAAAACGGCACCGTTGCCGGTGTCGGGGATGATTCGGTCAGCTGCGCCTGCTGTCGCAATGCCGTATGGCAACGGACAAACACCAGCCCAAACCGTTACGATGAAAGGGAGCCGCGACCGGCTACCCCAAGGGCAACCGGCGCAATCCTCGCCGACGTCACGGGCGGGCACTCCACCCGATCCAGGCAACAGACGGATGGAAACCAGCGCCCGGCGAGTATCCTATCTAAGCAGGTTTTTTTCAATGCAGACGGCAACTTCCCGGGACGCACCTCACGGTGTACGTCAAGTCGAGATCGGCCCGGAACGCGATGGGCAGCGCATCGACAACGCCCTGGTGACCCTGCTCAAGGGCGTACCCAAGAGCATGATTTACCGACTGTTGCGTACCGGGCAGGTGCGCGTGAACGGGAAACGGGCCAAACCCGATACGCGTCTCGCCGACGGCGATACGCTGCGTATCCCGCCGGTGCGGATGGCTGACAAGGTGGAGGGACGGGGGCCGGGCGAGGGGCAGGTAGCCGAGGTCGCCGAGGCGGTCATTTTCGAGGACAAGCACTTCCTGGTCATCGACAAGCCGGCCGGCGTGGCCAGCCACGGTGGCAGCGGCATCAGCCATGGGGCGATCGAGCTGCTGCGCGCGGCGCGTCCACAGGAACATCTGGAGCTGGTGCACCGGCTCGACCGCGATACCAGCGGCGTGCTGGTATTTGCCCGCACCCGGACAGGGCTGACCGGACTGCAGGCGGCGATCCGGGCCGGCGAGGTCACCAAGCAGTATCTCTGCCTGATGCTGGGACACCCGGCCAAGGCCAGGTTCGATGTCAATGCGCCGCTGCTGAAGTCGATCATGCAAGGCGGCGAGCGCATGGTGCGGGTGGCCGAGAGCGGCAAGCCGTCGCTGACCTTCTTCCGCGAAATGGAGCAGTACCCCAGCGCGCGGCTGATGCAGGCCACCCTGGGGACCGGCCGCACCCACCAGATTCGCGTGCATGCGGCGCACATCGGTCATCCGCTGGCCGGCGATCCGAAGTACGGCGACCGCGAGATGAACAAGCGCTACCGCGAGATGGGGTTGCACCGGATGTTTCTGCATGCCGCCCATCTGAGTTTCGACCTCGATGGACGCGCCTACAGTTTTTCGGCGCCGTTGCCGGCGGACCTGAAGGACTTTCTCGACACGCTGGCCGTCAAGGGCAAGCGCCTGATCTATACCCGCGAGAAGTCGCGCACCGACTTCTGATCAGCGTGCCAGCAGGGCTTCAACCCGGGCCGCGCAGATGAAGTCGTTCATCGACAGCCCGCCCACGTCGTGGGTCGACCACAGCAACTGGCAGTGGCCGTAGCCCGCCTCGATGTCCGGGTGGTGATCCTCGTGGTTGGCCATGAAACCCACGGCATTGATGAAACCCAGGGTGCGGTGGAAGTCGTCGAACTTGAAATCCTTGACGATGGCCTTGCCGCCCTCGCGCAGTTGCCAGCCCGGCAGCGCGCGCAGGAACTTGGCGGTTTCTTCGGCCGCGAGCGCGTCTTGCTTGCCCTTGCGCGGCTGGCAGTGCTGGTTCGACAGGTCGATGGCGTTCATCACAAGGCTCCATGCAGGCTTGAAGAGAGAAGGGAAGGGTCGAAGCTGGCACGCGAAAAGTCAAAACGCGTGACGATGCCGGCCATCAGACTCGAAACTGGACTAAAATGGTTCTGATTCGCCGGTGAGGGCTTCCCGCCCCCGGCCCATGAGCAGCGGAGCCAGGCATGATCGACATTTCCCCGCGGGCACAGCAGCACTTCCTGCGCCTGCTTGACCAGCAAGGCATCGACGGACTGGGCATCCGCCTGCGGGTCACGGCGCCGGGCACGCCGGCGGCCAATTGCGAACTGGAGTTCTGCGAACCTGCCGACCTGGCGGGCGGCGAATGGACCATCGAGTGCGCCGGTTTCGAGTTCCATGTCGATGGCGACAGCGCCAGCTGGCTGGACCAGGCCAGCATCGACTTCGAGCCCAATGCCACCGGCGGCCAGCTCAACATCCGCGCGCCGAAGATCAAGGGTCATGTGCCGGGGATGGATGCCGGCGTGATCGAGCGCGTGCGCTACGTGATCGAGGCGGAGATCAATCCCCGGCTGGCCTCGCATGGCGGGCGGGTGACCTTGTTGGAGGTCGATGCCGATGGTGCGGTGGTGCTGCAGTTCGGCGGCGGCTGCCACGGCTGCGGCATGGTCGACGTCACCCTGAAGCAAGGCGTGGAAAAGACCTTGCGTGAGCAGGTGCCCGAGATCACAGCGGTGCGTGATGCCACCGATCACTCGGGTGGCGAGAAGCCGTACTACAGCAAGCACGAGGGCAAGTCGGCGTTGGCCTGAATCCGGGTTCGCCTTTCCCGCAGTCAGCAAAAAGGCCCGCATGGCGGGCCTCTTGTTGCCAGGGTGGCGAACTTCAGTTGTCGCCGCCGATGTGGCCTTTCAGCGTGTCCAGCTTGCCGGGCAGGCTGGAGAAGTAGGCCGAGATGTCCTCGATGTCCTGGTCGGAGAGCGTGGCCACCATGCCCTTCATGATCGGATTGTCGCGCTGGCCGCTCTTGTACTCGTGCAGGACCTGCTGCAGGTACAGGTTGTACTGACCGGCCAGTCGCGGGTACTGCGGATCGACCGAGTTGCCGTCCGTGCCGTGGCAGGCGAAACAGGTGGCGGCCTTCGTCTTGCCGTCGGCGGCATTGCCGTTGGCGAGCGCTGCAGTGGAAGCGAATGCCAGCACGGCGCCGAAGGAGATCAGGGTAAGCACACGGTTCATGCGGAAGATCCTTGGCGATTACTTGGCGAGGCTGGAAAGATAGGCGGCGATGTCCTGGATGTCCGTGTCGGACAGGCTCTCCGCCTGCGCATCCATGGTCGGATGCTTGCGGTCGCCACTCTGGTAGCCATGCAGCGCGTTGACGATGTACTGCTCGTTCTGACCGGCGATCTTCGGCACCGGGTATTGCGGGTAGGCATTGGTATAGCCGGGCACGCCATGGCAACCGGCGCAGGTGTAGACCAGCTTGCGGCCGGCGGCCTTGTCGCCTTCGGCATGAGCGCTGGTTGCAGCGAAGAGAGCCGTGGCCGCAACGAGGCCAAGCATGTGCAATCGAGTCATCGAGTTCATTCCCACTGGTACGGCGACTTGGGTGATGCAACCGCGCAAGTATAGACGTTGCCCTCGCACCTGAACAACACTCCGCCCCATCGCACTCTCGACGGAAGGGAGCTTCGCGTTTCGAAATGGCCCCCGACATGACACGCGACCTTGTCTTTCCCGTCGAGGCCGTCTGATCCGACATGAACGAATCGCCCGGACGACGTCAGCCGCGATTGCGGTTGCTTGTGACGGCCCCATATACTCCGGGCGAGTCGCCATTTTCCCCGGGGGTGTTCTGGCTTCGACGGGGGCAGTGAGATGACTTGGTGCATGCCGAGGGGGCAGCTTTCCTCGTTAATCCAGCAGCAAACTCATAGTTGCCAACGACGACAACTACGCTCTCGCCGCTTAAGGCGTAAGCCCCGAACCCACTTGTGCTCATGCTCGTCGGTGTAGGGTCATTATCATGAGATCGCTGAAGACTGTCGCCTGGCGGTCACAGGCAAGATCAATCAGGCTGGTTTCGCGGTGCGCTTTGCCTGCCGTGCTTGTCGCGAAACGAGATCGAACGGTGAGCTAAGCATGTAGATCCGGGCATTGAACGCCTTCGGACGCGGGTTCGACTCCCGCCACCTCCACCAATCGAACCCATCAGGCGAGTGATTCGCCTGATGGGTTTTTTATGCCTGCGTACCGGGCCATGCACGCCTGGCGGCAGCGGCGCGGCGCGAGAAAGCCGCCGGTTGAGGGGCGTTATCGCGCGCGGCGGGTCAACCCCGCTGCTCGCGATCCGTTGAAGGCAGGCAACGTGCGCCGGCGTGGCGCGCGAGAGTTCCGGTTTCGTGCCTTCCGGAGGGGATGATGGGTCGCAACTTTCGTCGGGCGCTCCAGTCGTTCGCATGGATCGGCCTGCTGCTGCCGCTGGCGGCGTCGGCACAGTCCGGCGCATGGCGCGAGCGGCTGTTGCAGCGACATGGCGCAACGGCGCAGCAAGCGTCGCGCGGCCTGCTGAACCTGCCGCCGGGGGCACGGCTGGTGCGGGATGTGGCCTACGGCAGCGATCCGCAGCAGCGCTTCGACGTGTATCTGCCGGCGCAGGCCAGTGCAGCGCCGGTGATCTTCATGGTGCACGGCGGCGGTTGGCGGCGCGGCGACAAGGCGGCACGCGGCGTGGTCCAGAACAAGATCGACCGCTGGTTGCCGCGCGGCTTCGTGGTCATTTCGACGAACTACCGGTTGCTGCCGGAGGCGTCGCCGCTGCAGCAGGCACAGGATGTGGCGCGTGCGCTGGCGCTGGCGCAGCGCGAGGCGCCGAGCTGGGGCGCCGATCCGCGCGCGTTCATCCTGATGGGGCACTCGGCCGGCGCCCATCTGGTGGCCCTGCTGAGCGCCGAGCCGTCGCTGGCGCGCGAGCAGGGCGCGCAGCCCTGGCTGGGCACCGTCTCGCTGGACAGTGCCGCGCTGGATGTCGTGCAGATCATGCAGGGCCGGCACCCGCATCTGTACGACGCTGCCTTCGGCGCGCAGCCCGCCGACTGGCTGGCCGCATCGCCGTATCAGCAGATGCATGGCCGCATGGCGCCGTTCCTGGCGGTGTGCTCCGGCCAGCGGCGGGAGTCCTGCCTGCGCGCGCACGATTTCGCGCGCAAGGCGAGGTCCTTCGGTGGAGAGGCCCGCGTGCTGGAAGAGGGCCTCACGCATGGCCAGATCAACGCCGAACTCGGCCTGCCTTCGGAGTACACCGCTGCCGTCGAACACTTCATGCGCGGCCTCGGCACCGCCGTCGCCCAACGGCTTGGCTCGACGCCGCCCGCGAGGTCGAGCCGCTGAGTTGCCGGCCGGCTTTCACAGCGCGGACAGGAACGCCACCAGATCGCTCTTCTGCCGGGCACTCATGCCGATGTTGAAGCGGCTGTCGTAGAAATCGACCACGTCCAACAGGGTCGCCGCCGAACCGTTGTGGAAGTACGGCGCGCGGGCGGCCAGACCGCGCAGGATCGGCCCCTTGAACTTGCCGATGTCGGCCCATTTGCCGGTCAGCATGGCCAGGCCGGGGTCGGTGGTGCGCACCACCTCGCCGGTGCTGTAGCGGGTCAGCGTGTACAGCGGCAGATCCGGCGTGCGCCGGCTGGCGTCGGCAATGCCGATGTTGACCGGCAACGCCACCGAGTGGTTGCCGATGTTCGGTGCGTTGTGGCAACTGCTGCAGCTGCCGTGGATGACCGGCACGCCGGTGACGTCGTTGAGACCGGCCACGCCGCTGATGTCGATCGGCATGTGGTTGAACAACTGCTCGCCGCGGGCGATTGCGGCGCGTGCGCGATCGCGCGGGTCGCGGCTCAGTGAGGCGCGCGGATCGTTCCAGCTGTCGAACAACCGCATGGCGCGCGGGTCGAACGGCTCGCCGGTGGGATCGTTGTCGAACGTGTCGTTGATGCCGACCCAGAAGCGCTGCTGGCCCAGAATGCTGGCCCCGCCCATGCCGCCATCGTCGTTGAGTCGCCCGGCCTGCCGGTCGATCGACTGAGCGGTGAACAGGTGCGATTCGAACTCGACGATCTGGTCGATGACGGAGTCGGCCGGCAGATGGATGGCCTGCTCGTGGCCCAGGATCGCATCGCGCGCCTGCGAGGCCAGACTGGCGTCGATGTCGCCGATGTCGATGCCGGCATCCATCGGCGGCTTGAACGGCGCGAAGGTCTCGCGCCCATCCCACATCACGGCGGTGTTCCAGATCAGATTGGTGGCTGGCAGCGGGCGACGGAACAGCGACAACTCGCGCGCGCTGGCGTAGCCATAGGGATCGTCCACGGCAGTGAGTCTGAACTCGGCGTGCGCCGGCATCGGCATGCCGATGCGCAGCACGCCGCGCTTGAGCAGCATGGCGTAGGCGATGCGCCGCGCGTAGACACTGGAGACATCCGCCAGCGGCGAGACTGCGCCATCGACCAGGGCGAAGATCGGGTCGGTGCCGTTGCTCTGCCGGAAGCGCTCTCGCACCTCGGCGGCGGAGATCGTCCAGCCTTCGGCCTGGCGGTGGCAGGAGTTGCACGAGCGTCCGTTGCTGCCGAGGCTGGCGAAGAACGGGTTGGCGGTGTCGATGCGGTCGCCGGGCGTGCTGGTCTGCAGCCAGCCGGACGGATTGGCGGTGACGGCGCTGTCTGCTGCAGCCGGCGACGGGCGGTCGTCCTGGGCCGTGGCCGTGCCGACAAACGCCAGCAGCAAAAGCGCAGCCACGGCAGCCAGCCGGCGCGCGCCCGCGTGGATCGCGTGATGATGAAACATGAGGTCAACCTCCCCGATTGGTCGTGCGCACGCGCGCCCCTTGCGCGGGTGGACATTGCGCAGAACACCGAGGCGGCGGGAATTGCGACATGCGCCTGGCCACGCGCGTGAACCTTGTGGACTGCAGGTTGCCGGGAAGGCGACGGGTTTCCCGTCAGTTCCGCAAGGCGACGCAGGTGGCGATGGGGTGACGCAACATGGCTTGCGGACCGGCGAGCCCGGGATGGGCCGCAAGCCGGTTCGCGTCGATGATCGTGTTGGCCGCTCGTGCCGTGGCCGATGCTCCGGCGCAATCGCCCATGCGCGCCGTGGCAACGGCGAGCCACAGTTGCGCGGCGAGCTGGCGTGGATGGGCCGGCGGCAGTTCGCGGGCGGCGTCGGCGATTGCGGTGGCCAGCTCGGCCTTGGCCAGCTCCGGTTTGCCACGCAGCAGTGCAACCCGGGCGCGCAGCGTATGCACCCACAGCAGCCGTGGATCATGGCGCGAAGTGGCGGTGGCCAGGTCGCGATCGACGCTGGCCTGGAGATCGTGGGGACATTCCGCGCCGGGAGCCTCGGTGCAGGCGAGCAGCAACCGCGCCTCGGCGACAAGTGGCGGCATCGGCCATGAACGCGTGCGCAGGCCGGCGATCGCCGCAGGCAGCAACGCGCGTGCCTGTCCGGGATGACCCTCCAGCAGGTCGATGCCGGCCAGTTCGCTGTCGACGCGGCCGATCCGCATCCGATCGGCCGGTGTGTCGCCGTAGCGTTGGCGCGCGGCCATCAACAACTGGCGCGCACCGGCGAGGTCGCCAGTTTCCTCCAGCCCGAACGCGGTGGCTTCGAGCGAATCGCCATGCAGCGCACTGGCTTCCCCGAAGCCTGCCGACCACGCCTGCGCCTGGCGGCAACGCGCCTGCGCAGCGGCGCCATCGGCGCGCAACCCTTCCAGTGCGCACGCCTTCTGCGCCGCGTACACCTGGGTGAGTTGCGGCTGGCCGCCATGGCGCGTATACAGCGCCAACGCGTGCGTGAAATGCCGGTGCGCCTGCATCCAGCCGCCGGCGCGATATTCGGCCGAGGCCAGGCCGGCCAGCGCCAGTGTGGACTCGTTGCTGGACGGGTCGAAATGCGCGAGTTCGAACTGCAGGGTCTTGCGCCACGCCGCGATCGCTTCGTCGTAGCGCGCCAAGCCTTCCAGCGCAGAAGCGACGTCGTTGTAGCCGATGCCGACGCGGGCGTCGTCAGGTCCCCAGGTGGCGATCCGCTCAGCCAGCGCTTCGCGGGAAAGTTGCAACGCGGCGTCGCCGTGCCCTTCGCTGTTCTCGACCGCGGCCAGCGGGCCGAGCAGGTGGATCAGGTCGTCGCCATGGATGCCTCGCGCGCGCATGCGCTGGCGGGCCAGGCGCAGGTCGGCGCCGCCGGTCGCGAAGTTCTCCATGCGCACCTCGGCGTAACCGCGTGCGGTGAGCGCTCGAATCGCCTCGATGTCGGTGGCCGCCAGCGTGCGCGCGGACAGGGCAACGGCCCGGTCTGCGAGCTTGCGCGACTGCGCATGGTCGCCGAGGTTTTCGTACAGGCGCGAGAACATCGCCAGCAAGTCCACGCGGCTGGCGGCGTCCAGTTGCGGCGAGTGGTCGAGCTTCACCACGCCGCGGGCCAGCAACTCGTCCAGGCTGGGTTGCTTCGCGGCGGCGACTCCATACTGAATCGGCGCGAACAGGTCCTCGACGAAGTCGCGCATCATGGTGGCGCGGGTGGCTTGCTGGCGTGCGACGTGCGCCTGCCACAGCGCGGCGGACAGCGAAACGAGCACGGCCAGCATCAACACCGCCGTGATCGCCACGCCGCCGCGGTGACGGTCGATGAACTTGCCCGCTCGATACCAGTGCGACGGCGGATGCGCCAGCACCGGCTGGTGGTCGAGGTACCGTTCGATGTCGTCCGCCAGCGCACCGGCCGAGGCGTAGCGGCGCTCCGCGTCGATGGCGGTGGCCTTGATCACGATGTTGTCGAGGTCGCCGCGCAGATGGTGCCGCCATGCCCGCGCAGTGTGCCCATTGCTGCCGCGCGCGATCATGCCCAGGCGTGTGGATGGCGGGCCGGTCTCGCCGACTCCCCGTCGCCGGCCCACCAGCAGTTCGTCGAGCAGGACGCCGAGCGCGTACACATCGGTGGCCGTGGTCACCGGCTCGCGAGAGAACTGCTCCGGCGCGGCATAGGCTGGCGTGAGCGCGCGGTGCTGGGTGCGGGTGGCGTCGTCGGTGCGGTCGTCGAGCAGCTTGGCGATGCCGAAGTCGAGCAGCTTCACCTCACCGTCGGTGGTGACCAGCACGTTGGATGGCTTCAGATCGCGATGCACGATCAGCGCGCGATGCGCCGCGGCCACCGCGCGGCACACCTTCAGGAACAGCAGCAGGCGCGGGCGCAGCGGCAGGCGGCGATCGCGCGCGTAATCGGTGATCGGCACGCCGTCGACCAGTTCCAGCACGATGTAGGCCAGCCCCTGTTCGGTGATACCGCCCTCGATCAGCCGTGCGATGCCCGGATGGCGCAAGCGCGCCAGCGCCTCGCGCTCGCGCCGGAACTGGTCGCGCGCCGCCGGCGTGTACAGGCCGCGGGCCAGCAGCTTGAGGGCGACCTCCTGGCGCACGCCAGCCTCCTGGCGCGCGGCGCGGAACACGGTGGAGGAGCCGCCTTCGCCGAGCACCTCGACCAGTTCGAAGGCGTTGATCCGGCTGCCCGGCGGCATCGCCGCGGCGACACCGGTCTCGCCGATCGCGCGCGCCGCGTCGACGGCGTCGCCGGGCAGCCAGCCGTCGTCGGTGCTGTCGGCGCTGAGCATGCGTTCGATCTCCTCGCGCTGGTGCGGATCGAGGCAGTGCGCGGCGAGCCAGTCCACGCGCGCGGCGCCGCTCAACTGCAGCGCCGTTTCGAACAATTCGCGCAATGTCGGGGTGGAGTCCACGTGGCGCGTTCCTGCCGATTGACCTGCCTGTGTTTAACCCCACTGTCCACCGGATTGCGACGCGAACGGCTCAATCCATGTTCACCTTGAGAAAGGCGCGGGCGAAGCGCCAGTCGCGGTCGATCGTGCGCCGCGCCAAGCCAAGGGTGTCGGCGATCTGCTGCAGGCCGAGCCCGGCGAAATAGTGCAGTTCCACTACCCGGGCGGCGCGCGCGTCGGCCTGTTCCAGCGCGTCCAGCGCAGCATCCAGCGCCAGCGCCTGGGCGGCCGTGTCCAGCGCGAGCCGGACATCGTCCTCGTCCAGCGTGACCTTCATCCACTGACCGCCCGCGCGCAGGCGCAAGCGGTCACGGGCACGATTGGTCAGCAGGTGGCGCATGGCGCGCGCGGCGTAACTGAAGAACTGCGCCGGATGTTCGAAGTGCAGCGACCCGTTATGGCCGATGCGCAGGTACAACTCGTGCACCAGTTCGGTGGTGTCCAGCGTGGCGCCGTGACGGCGATTCAATTGCCGCGCGGCCATCGCCTTGAGGCGTGCGTAGACCGCGGCGAACAGCGCGTCCGTCGAACCTTCGGCAAAGGATGATCCGGTCCCCGTCATGCTCTTGCGCGCACCGCTCCGACGCGGAGCTGGTCAGGCCGATGGTACGCCTGTGCGGGCCGGACAAGAAAAAGGCCGGCGCCCGCGGTTGCGGGCGATCCGGCCTCTTGCATGACGTGGTGGAGCGGATGGGGATCGAACCCACGACCTTCGCATTGCGAACGCGACGCTCTCCCAGCTGAGCTACCGCCCCACGTGAGCGGCGCATCTTAGCAGCGTGCGAGGCGGTTCGCCAAGTGTTGATTGCGGCGGGGAAGGCCGCCTCGGCGGCGTCGCGGGACCTTCCTGTCCGCGGGGGAACCACCGCGTTCTGCTAATCTTGATGGTTGCCGTCGCTGTCCTTCGAGCGGCGGCCTGTCCCCATCGTCAGCAGAGGATTCCATGGCGCTTACCCCGGCCCGCACCATGCCCGGCGTGCTCGAGTTGTTGCCGCTCGAGCAAATCGCGTTCCAGCGCATGCTCGACGTGATCCGTCGCAATTACGAGCGTTTCGGCTTTCTCGCCATCGAGACGCCGGTGATCGAATACTCCGACGTGCTGCTGACCAAGAGCGGCGGCGAGACCGAGCGGCAGGTGTACTTCGTGCAGTCCACCGGTGCGCTGGGCAGGGCCGACGAGGGTATTCCCGAACTGGCACTGCGCTTCGACCTCACCGTACCGCTGGCGCGCTACGTGGCCGAACACGAGCGCGACCTCAGCTTCCCGTTCCGCCGCTACCAGATGCAGAAGGTGTATCGCGGCGAACGCGCCCAGCGCGGACGCTTCCGCGAGTTCTACCAGTGCGACATCGACGTGATCGGCAAGGACGCGCTGTCGGTGCGCTACGACGCCGAAATTCCGGCGGTGATCTACAGCGTGTTCCGCGAACTGGCGATCGGCCCGTTCACCATCCAGCTCAACAACCGCAAGCTGATGCGCGGCTACTTCGAGAGCCTCGGCATCGTCGACGGCGAGCAGCAGATGCTGGTGCTGCGCGAGGTGGACAAGCTGGACAAGCGCGGCGCCGACTACGTGCGCGACACGCTGACCGGCGAGGCGTTCGGCCTCAGTGCCGAGGTGGCGGCGAAGATCCTCGCCTTCGTGCAGGTGCGCTCGACCTCGCTGCAGGACGCGCTGGACAAGCTCGACGCGCTGGGTCCCGGCCCGGAGGCGATGGAGCAGGGCCGCGCCGAGCTGAAGGAAGTGCTGGGCCTGATCCACGCCTTCGGCGTGCCGCAGACGCACTACGCGCTGAACCTGTCGATCGCCCGCGGCCTCGACTACTACACCGGCACCGTCTACGAGACCACGCTGAACGACCACCCGCAGATCGGCTCGATCTGCTCCGGCGGCCGCTACGAGAACCTCGCCGGCCAGTACACCAAGTCGCACCTGCCCGGCGTCGGCATTTCGATCGGCCTGACCCGGCTGTACTGGCAGTTGCGCGACGCCGGCCTGATCGATACGGCCAAGAGCACGGTCGACGTGCTGGTCACCCAGATGGACGAGGCGCAGCTGCCGGCTTATCTGGCGCTGGCTGGCGAGCTGCGCGGCGCCGGCATCGCCACCGAGGTGGTGCTGGAGGCCGGCAAGCTGGGCAGGCAGTTCAAGTACGCCGACCGCGCCGGCATCCGCTTCGTGGTGGTGCTGGGCGAGGACGAACTCGCCCGCGGCGTGGTGACGGTGAAGGACCTGCGCCGCGAAGACCAGTTCGAGGTCGCGCGCGGCGAGCTGGTCAAGACGCTGCGGGTGGAACTGGAGCAGGCCGCGGCGATGGGGTAATCCTCATGACTGTCATGCCCCCGAACGCGGGAACAACGGCAGTGTCGACATGGCAAACGGGTCCGGAGCAACTTTGTGAGTGAAACGATTCTTCTCGACGGCAGCAGCCTGACGCGCACGCAACTGGTGGCGGTGGCACGGCGGGGCGCGCCGGTGGCCCTGGATCAGGATCAGCTCAAGCGCGTGCAGCGCGCCGCCGATTTCCTGGCCGACAAGGTCAGCTGCGGCGAGCCGACCTACGGCGTGACCACCGGTTTCGGCAGCAACGCCGACAAGCTGCTGGGCGCACACCGCGTGCGCGACGAGCTGCCGGGGCATCAGTGTGCCGAAGGCACGCTGATGGAGGAGTTGCAGCACAACCTGATCATCACGCACGCCGTCTGCGTCGGCAAACCGTTTGCGGCGGAAGTGGTTCGGGCGATGCTGGTGATCCGTATCAATACCTTGATGCGCGGCCACTCGGGCATCCGCGTGAGCACGCTGCAAGCGCTGGCTGCGATGCTCAATGCCGGCGTGGTGCCAGTGGTGCCGGAGAAGGGCTCGGTTGGCGCCAGCGGCGATCTGGCACCGCTGTCGCATCTGGCGATCGTGCTGCTCGGCGGCGGCGAAGCGTTCTACGAGGGCAAGCGCATGCCCGGCGCGCAGGCGCTGGAGCGTGCCGGCCTCAAGCCAATCCGGTTGTCGTTCAAGGAGGGTCTGGCGCTCAACAACGGGACCGCGCAGATGCTTGCCACCGGCGCGTTGGCGCTGGACGTGCTGGGCGACCTGCTGGATGTGGCCGATCTCGCTGCGGCGATGACGCTGGATGCCTTCGCCGGGCGCAGCGGCGCCTTGCGGCCGGAGGTGCATGCGCTGCGTCCGCACCCCGGGCAGGTCGACACGGCGGCGCACGTGCGCGAATTGCTGGACGGGTCCACCTTGCTGGACATCCCGTATCACCTGGTACCGCGCTTCAAGCCGTGGAGCGCCGATGCCTGGAGCGAGCCGGACGATCAGGCGCTCAGTTTCGACATCGGCTGGGACTGGGTGCCGGCCAATCAGCGCCACGGCCGCGAGGCGTTCTACGCGCGCTTCCTGCCGTTCAAGGGGGGCAAGAAACACCAGCCACAGGATGCGTACAGCTTGCGCTGCATGCCGCAGGTACATGGTGCGGTGCGCGATGCGTGGAGCCAGGCCTGCCGCGTGTTCGACATCGAGCTGAACTCGGTCACCGACAACCCGCTGATCTTCCCGGACAACGGCGACGCGCAGTTCATCGAGGAGCAGGTGATCTCGGCCGGCCACTTCCACGGCATGCCGCTGGCGCTGGCGATGAGCTACGTGAAGGCGGCCATCCCGGTGCTCGCCTCGATCTCCGAGCGCCGCCTCAACAAGCTGGTCGACCCGGCCACCAACGACGGCCTGCCGGCCTTTCTCACCGGCAACGAGGACGGCACCGACTCCGGTTTCATGATCGTGCAGTACACCGCCGCGGCGCTGGTCAACGACCTCGCCACACGCGCGCATCCGGCCAGCGTGTATTCGGTGCCGACCAGCGCCAACGCCGAGGACCACGTCTCGATGGGCGCGAACGAGGCGCGCCACGTGCTGGACATGGTGGAGGACCTGGGCCACGCGCTGGCGCTGGAGTTGTACACGGCGGCGCAGGCGCTCGACTATCGCCAGGAGATGCTCAACGCCGCGCGCCGCCTGGCCCGCCGCGGCGGCTGGCAGGCGCTGGCGGCGAAAGTGGCCAATGCGCCGCGCGAAGGCCAGCCGCACTATCGGCAGTTCGTGACGGAAGTGCAGCAGCTCGCCGACGCCCTGGATACTGCCGACGATTTCCACGCCGGCACCCGCGTGCGCCAGGCGCATGCGATCCTGCGCGAACGCATTGCCTTCCTGCACCGCGACCGCGCGCTGGATGGCGACGTGGCTGCTGTCTGCGCGTTGGTACAACAAGGCGCCTTCCGCGCCACGGTTTGACGCACTCCACGGAGCCGAGCATGAGCCTGATCCAGACCCCCGTTTCCCATGGCGAACTGATCGACAAGATCACCATCCTCGAAATCAAGTCGCGGCGGATGACCGACGAGACCAAGCTGGCCAACGTGCGCAAGGAGCTGGAGTTGCTCAATGCGACCTGGGCCAACGACGCGGCGTCGCGGATCGACATTCGCGAGGAACGCGCCAGCCTGCTGGCGGTGAACGAGCTGCTTTGGGATATCGAGGACAAGATCCGGCTGAAGGAACGCGCACAGGAGTTCGACCGCGATTTCATCGAGCTGGCGCGCTCGGTGTATTTCCGCAACGACGAGCGCGCCGCGTTCAAGCGTGCGATCAACCTCAAGCTCGGTTCGCAGCTGGTCGAGGAAAAGTCGTACCAGGACTACCGCGCCGGCTGAGGCGAATCACTGACGCACCACGAAAAACGGCGCCCGCGGGCGCCGTCTTCGTGTGGATTAGGGCAGGTCAGTGGGGCAGGAATTCGTCCAGTGCCTTGACCAGTTCCTCTTCCTTGATCGGCTTGGTGACGTAGGCCTTGGCGCCCTGGCGCATGCCCCAGACCTTGTCGGTTTCCTGGTCCTTGGTGGTGACCAGGATGATCGGGATGTGCGCGGTATCGGCGTTCTTGCTGATCGTGCGGGTGGCCTGGAAACCGTTGAGGTTGGGCATGACCACGTCCATCAGGATCAGGTCGGGCAACTCGGCCTTGGCCACCTCGACGCCCGCGGCACCATCTTCCGCCGACAACGTCTCATGCCCGAGTTTCTCGACGATCCGCTTGATGCCCAGCAACTGGGAGGGGGAGTCGTCGACGATCAGGATGCGTGCCATGGGTTGGGGGTTCCCTGCGGGTTTCGGTGATTCTAAGGCGTGACGATGGTACTTCCAAGCACGCCGCTGTCAAACCGGATGGTCGACGTGCACCAGCGTGCGCCCGAAGGACTCGCCGGCAAGCATGCGCTCGAACACCTGAGGCAACTCCTCCAGCGCGATGTCGCGCGTGGCGATGCGCTCCAGATGCCGCGGCTTCCAGTCGCTGGCGAGGCGCCGCCAGATCTCGTCGCGAATGTCCCGCGCGGTCCCGGCCGAAGCCACGCCGAGCAGGCTCGTGCCGCGGATGATGAAAGGCATCACCGTGCTGTCGAACGCGATGCCGCCGGCGTTGCCGCACAGTGCCACGTTGCCGTAGGGCACGATGAGCGGCAGCAGGCCGGCGAGCATGCCGCCGCCGACATTGTCCAGCGCGCCGCCGAAGCGGGCGGAGTCCATCGGCTTGCCGCTGAAGGCGAGCTGGTGGCGGTCGATGCAGTCCGTGGCGCCGAGGCTGCGCAGGAAGTCGAAGTGGTCCGCCTTGCCGCTGATCGCATGCACTTCGTAACCGGCGCGACTGAAGATGTCGATCGCCAGCTGGCCGACGCCACCGCTGGCGCCGCTGACCGCGACCGGGCCCAGCGCGGGTGTCTGCCGGTTGTCCTGCATGCGCAGCAGGGCGAGGGCCGCGGTGAAACCGGCGGTGCCGATGATCATGCTTTCGCGCAGGCTGAGACCGGCCGGCAGCGGGATGGTCCAGCGCGCGTCCAGCCGTGCGTATTGCGCATAGCCGCCGTCGCGCGTTTCGGACAGGCCGCTGCCGGTGCACAGCACGGCATCGCCTTCCTTGAATACGGGATCGGTCGAGGCGACCACATGACCGGCCACGTCGATACCGCCGTTGAGCGGATAGGTGCGCAGGATCCGGCCCCTGCCGGTGCCGGCCAGCGCGTCCTTGTAGTTGACCGAGGAGTACGCGACCTTGACCAGCACCTCGCCGGGCGTCAGCGCGCCAGTGTCCATGGTTTCGATGCCGGCGCGGTAGCCGGACTCGTCGTTGTGGATGCGGAAAGCGCGGAAACGGGTCATTTCGACCTCCTGCGGAATCAGGCGTCGACGCTGCGGGAGGAAATCCACTTGGGCGTGTAGCTGCCTTCGTAGTCCCGCATCCAGTCGAACAATGCGGCGATGTCGTCGCCGAACCAGATGCTGTCGCGCTGCGCCGCCTTCACGAAGGATTCGTCGACCATGTGCTCCATCAGCGTGCGCAGGTCGCGGTAGTAGCCGCGCACGTCGAGGAAAGCGCAAGGATAACGGTGCAAACCGAGCTGGGCCCAGGTCAGCATCTCGAACATTTCGTCCATCGTGCCGAAGCCGCCGGGCAGGGCGACGAAGGCGTCGGACAGCTCGTACATGCGCGTCTTGCGCTGGTGCATGGTCTCGACGACCACCAGCTCGCTCAGACCCGGGTGCGCCACTTCCAGCTCCACCAGCTGGCGCGGAATCACCCCGATCACCTTGCCGCCGCCGGCGAGCACTGCGTCGGCCACCACGCCCATCAGGCCGACCTTGCCGCCGCCGTAGACCAGCGCGATGCCACGTCGGGCCATCTCGCTGCCGAAGGCGTGCGCCTGCTCGGCGTACTCGGGGTGCCGGCCGCTGTTGGAGCCGCAGTAGACGCAGATGGCGGTGGGTCGGGGCATGCGTATTCCTTCTTGTAGGAGCCTGCTGGCGGGCGTTGTTTTCCGAATCCCGCGAGTTAAGGCATCGCCCGCGAGCGGGCTCCTGCGGGAGACGAAACGGCCCGCCCATGTCGCCACGAGCGGGCCGCGTGGATCCCGTGCCGTCGGCCATTCATGGCCTGCACGGAATGAGCCATCCTGCGCTCAGTTGCCTTTGTGGATGGCGCGCTTGTCGACCGACAGCGCCGCCTCGTGCACGGCCTCGGACAGGGTCGGGTGGGCATGGACGATACGCGCCAGGTCCTCGGAGGACCCCTTGAACTCCATCGCCACCACGCACTCGGCGATCAGCTCGGACACGCCCGGGCCGACCATGTGCACGCCGAGGATGCGGTCGGTCTCGGCGTGCGCGATCATCTTCACTTGGCCGACTGCCTCGTTCATCGCGACGGCACGGCCGATCGCGGCGAACGGGAAAGTGCCGACCTTGTACGGCACGCCTTCGTCCTTGAGCTGCTTCTCGGTCTTGCCGGCCCAGGCGATTTCCGGCTCGGTGTAGATCACCCACGGGATCGTGTCGTAACTGACGTGCCCGGCCTTGCCGGCAATCCACTCGGCGACTGCCATGCCTTCCTCGAAACCCTTGTGTGCGAGCATCGGGCCGCGTACCGCGTCACCCACGGCCCACACGCCGTCCACGCCGGTGTGGCAATGTTCGTCGATGATGATGCGACCGCGCTCGTCCAGCTTCACGCCGGTGTCGTCGGCCAGCAGCCCGGCGGTATAGGCGCGGCGGCCCACGGCGACCAGCAGCTTGTCGACGACGAGCTTCTGCTCGCCGTCCTTGTCGGTGTAGACCAGGTGTACGCCGTCCTTCTTCACCTCGGCCTTGCCGAGCTTGGCGTTGAGCCTGATGTCCAGGCCCTGCTTGGCGAATTCCCTTGCCGCCACCTTGGCGATGTCCGCGTCGGCGGCGGCGAGGAACTCCGGCAGCGCCTCGATCACCGTGACCTCGGCGCCGAGCCGGCGCCATACGCTGCCCAGCTCCAGGCCGATCACGCCGGCGCCGATCACGCCAAGGCGCTTCGGCACGGCGTCGAGCTCCAGCGCACCGGCGTTGTCGATGATGTTCTTGCCGTCGAATTTCGCGAACGGCAGCTCGATCGGCACCGAACCGGAAGCCAGGATCACGTTGGTGGCCGCGATGGTCTGCTTGCTGCCGTCGTTGCCGGTGATCTCGACCTGGTTGCCTTTCAGCAGCTTGCCGGTGCCGAAGTAGCTGGTGATCTTGTTGGCCTTGAACAGCTGGGCCACGCCGCCGGTGAACTGCTTGACGATCTTTTCCTTGCGCCCGATGAAGGTCTTGAGGTCGACCTTGGCATTCTCGACGGTGATGCCGTGCACGGGAAGATTGTGCGCGAGGTTGTAGAACTGCTTGGAGGAATCGAGCAGCGCCTTCGACGGGATGCAGCCCACGTTGAGGCAGGTGCCGCCCAGCGCCTGCTTGCCATCCTTGCCGACAAAGGCGTCGATGCAGGCCGTCTTCAGGCCCAGCTGCGCGGCGCGGATCGCGGCGTGGTAACCGGCAGGGCCTCCGCCGATGACGATGACATCGTATTTTTCGCTCATTTCATTCGCTCACGGGAATAGGGAATCGGGAATCGGGAATCGTTGGGACAGGGCGGGCTTCGCTTTGGCGATTCCCGATTCTCACCTCCCGATTCCCGGCCTTTGATCGCATCGCGATCAAAGGCCCAGCAGCATCTTGTGCGGATTCTCCAGCTGGTTCTTGATGTCGACCAGGAACAGCACCGCGTCCTTGCCGTCGATGATGCGGTGGTCGTAGCTGAGCGCGATGTACATCATCGGCGCGGCGACGATCTGGCCGTTCTCGACGATCGGGCGTTCCTTGATCGTGTGCATGCCGAGGATCGCGCTCTGCGGCGGGTTCACGATCGGGGTGGACAGCAGCGAGCCGAAGGTGCCGCCGTTGGTGATGGTGAAGGTGCCGCCCTGCAGGTCGTCCAGCGACAGCTTGTTGGCGCGCGCCTTGACGGCGTAGTCGGCGATGCCTTTCTCGACATCGGCGAAGCTCATGTCCTGCACGTCGCGCAGCACCGGCGTCACCAGGCCCTTGTCGGTGGCCACGGCGATCGAGATGTCCTGGTAGCCGTGGTAGACCACGTCGTTGCCGTCGACCGAGGCGTTGACGAACGGATAGCGTTTCAGCGCCTCGGCAGCGGCCTTGACGAAGAAGCTCATGAAGCCGAGCTTGATGCCGTGTTCCTTCTGGAACGCCTCGCCCAGCGTCTTGCGCATCTTTGACACTTCGCTCAGGTTCACCTCGTTGAACGAGGTCAGCATGGCGATCGAGTTCTTCGACTGCATCAGGCGTTCGGCGATGCGCGCGCGCATGCGGGTCATCGGCACGCGCTCTTCCGGACGCGCGCCCGGGGTCGGCTTCGCGGCCGGCGCGGCGGCGGGGCGGGCGCCGGCGTTGACCACGTCTTCCTTGATGATGCGGCCGTCGCGGCCGGTGCCGGCGATGGCGGAAGTGTCGACCTTGTTCTCGGTGGCGACGCGCTGCGCGGCGGGCGAAAGCGCGGCGGTGGCCTTCGATGCGGCGGGGGCGGGTGTCGCGGGGGCGGGCGCCGGAGCCGCGGCAGCCGGAGCAGCAGCCGGCGCCGGTGCGGTTGCCACGGCGCCTTCCTCGATGATCGCGATGACCTGCTCGCTGTTCACCGTGTCGCCGACCTCGTGCCGGATCTCCTTCAGCACGCCATCGACCGGCGCGGGCACTTCAAGCACCACCTTGTCGGTTTCCAGATCCACCAGGTTCTCGTCGCGCTTCACCGCGTCACCGGCCTTCTTGTGCCAGCTGGCGATGGTGGCGTCGGAGACGGACTCGGGCAGCACGGGGACTTTCAGTTCGATGGACATAAGAGGCTCTTGGGTTTGTGCGACTGTCGGTGGACACAAGAAGGAGAGGCGGCCAATCGCGACCGCCCCGTTCGAAACGGATTACTCGGCGGCGTGGTCGCCGCCGACCGGCGCGATCAGAGCCTGTTCGACCAGCGCCGCCTGTTCGGCGACATGCGTGTTGTGGTGGCCGGCAGCCGGTGCCGGCGAGCGAGCGCGACCGGCGTACGACAGGCTGTGCTTGCTGCCCGTGCAGGCTTGCAGGTGATGGCGGATCTGGAACCACGCGCCCTGGTTCATCGGCTCCTCCTGGCACCAGATCACTTCCTTCGCCGACGGGAACTTGTCCAGTTCGGCGCTGACCTCCACGCGGGGGAACGGATACAGCTGCTCGACGCGCACGATCGCCACATCGGCCAGCTCGCGCTTCTCGGCCTCCTCCAGCAGGTCGTAGTAGACCTTGCCGGAGCACAGCACCACGCGCTTGACCTTCTTGGCGGCCAGCTTGCGATGCTCGCCGATCACCAGCTGGAAGCTGCCGTTGGCCAGCTCGTCCAGCGTGGACACCGCCAGCTTGTGGCGCAGCAGCGACTTGGGCGTCATCACGATCAGCGGCTTGCGCGCGGCGCGCAGCATCTGCCGGCGGATCATGTGGAAATCCTGCGCCGGCGTGGTCGGCACGCACACCTGCATGTTGTCCATCGCGCAAAGCTGCAGGAAACGCTCCAACCGGGCGGAGGAATGCTCCGGGCCCTGGCCCTCGTAGCCGTGCGGCAGCAGCAGCACCAGGCCGCACAACCGGTTCCACTTCGATTCGCCGGAGCTGATGAACTGGTCGATCACGACCTGCGCACCGTTGGCGAAGTCGCCGAACTGCGCCTCCCAGATGTTGAGCGTGTCCGGGTCGGTGGTGGAGTGGCCGTACTCGAACGCCATCACCGCCTCTTCGCTGAGCAGCGAGTCGATCACCTCGACATCGGCGGTGGCGCGCACTTCGGCCAGCGGCATGTAGGTATGCCCGTCCTTCTGGTCGTGCAGCACCGCGTGGCGATGGAAGAACGTGCCGCGCCCCGAATCCTGACCCACCAGGCGCATGTCGAACCCGCCGTCGACCAGGGTGGCGTAGGCCAGGTTCTCGGCGAAGCCCCAGTCGGCGGGCTGCTCGCCGGCGGCCATCTTGCGGCGGTCCTCGTAGATCTTGGCTACACGGCTCTGCAGGGTCAGATCGCCGGGCAGGTTGAGGATCTTGCTGGCCAGTTCCTGCAGCTTCTGCTTGGGTACCGTGGTGTCGGTGGGCAGCGACAGCTTGCCGCCGATGAAGCGGGCCCAGTCGACATGGCCGTCGCGGAGGTGGTTCGGGTCCAGATCGGTCATCGGCGCACCGGCTTCCAGGCGCTCGCGGTAGGCGTCGAACTGCTTGGCGGCCTCTCCCTCCGCCAGCACGCCGGCCTTCACCAGTTGCTGCTGGTACAGGTCGCGCGCGGTCGGGCGCTTGCGGATGATCTGGTACATCACCGGCTGAGTGGCGGCCGGCTCGTCGGCTTCGTTGTGGCCGTGACGGCGGTAGCAGACCAGGTCGATCACCACGTCGCGGCGGAACCGCTTGCGGAAGTCGTAGGCCAGCCGGGTTACCAGGATCACCGCTTCGGGATCGTCGCCGTTCACGTGCAGCACCGGCGCGTTGACCATCTTGGCCAGGTCGGTGCAGTACATGGTGGAGCGTGCGTCCTGCGGATTGGAGGTGGTGAAGCCGACCTGGTTGTTGACCACGATGTGCAGGCTGCCGCCGATCTTGAAGCCGCGCGCCTGCGACATGTTGAACAGTTCCATGTTCACGCCCTGGCCGGCGAACGCGGCGTCGCCGTGGATCAGCACGGCCATCGACTGCGTGTGCGCCGTGTCGCGGCGACGGGTCTGACGCGCATGCACCGAGCCGGTCACCACCGGGTTGACGATCTCCAGGTGCGAGGGGTTGAACGCCAGCGCCACGTGCACGCCGCCCTTGGGCGTCTTGACGTCGGCGGAGAAACCCATGTGGTATTTGACGTCGCCGGAGTGGGCCGGGTCGTCGGGGTGCTCGAACTTGCCCTCGAATTCGTCGAACAGGGTCTTCGGCGGCTTGCCCAGGATGTTGACCAGCACGTTGAGGCGGCCGCGGTGGGCCATGCCGATCACCAGCTCCTTGACGCCGTTGTCGCCGGCCGCGCGCACCACGTCGTCGAGCATCGGGATCAGGCTGTCGCCGCCTTCCAGCGAGAAGCGCTTCTGACCGACGTACTTGGTGTGCAGGTAGCGCTCCAGCCCTTCGGCCGCGGTGAGGCCGTCGAGCACGCGCTGCTGGCCGGCCTTGTCCAGGCCGCTCTGGCCGGCGGATTGTTCGAGCCGGCTGTAGATCCAGTTGCGCTGCTCGTGGTTGCTGATGTGCATGAACTCCGCGCCGATCGTGCTGGCGTAGGTCTTGCGCAAGCGGTCCAGCAGCTCGCGCAGTTTCAGGCGCTGGCCGCCGCCGGCGTAATTGCCGGTGTCGAACTCGGTATCCAGGTCGGCGTCGGACAGGCCGTGGAAGGCCAGGCCGAGGTCGGGGGCCGGCATCTTGTCGGCGAGGCCCAGCGGGTCCAGGTCGGCGGCGAGGTGGCCGCGCGAGCGGTAGGCGGTGAGCAGGCGCAGCACGCCGGCCTGCTTGCGCGCGTACTCGTCGCTCATCGGTACGGCGGCGCCGTTGCGGCCCTGCTTCTGCGCTGCCTCGATCCGCGCAATGGCGGCGCCATGCGGGACGTCGCCCGATTCGCGGCCCTTGAACGTCTCGAAATAACCTGCCCATTCGGCGGGAACAGCCGTGGGGTCGGCCAGCCATGCGTCGTACAGCGATTCCACGTAATCGGCGTTGCCGCCAGCGAGTTGGGAGGATTCGTAGAACTCGCGGATCAGGTTTGTACTCACGTCACCACCGGCAGAAAAAGAGGCTTGCAGCCATCCATGTGAGCTGAACGTCGCGGCTTGCGACCGGTTTTCAAGTCCGACCGGTGGCTCGTGCGGATGACTGGTATCAATCTGCGTGATTATACCCTTCGCCCGCCACGGCACGGCAACCCGTGAAATGGTCGCAGACGGCCTGCGGCGAGGCTCCGCGGCCATGATGCACGGCTGCAAACGCGCAAGGGGTGTGGCCTGGTCGCGTTGGGCATCGTCGCGGACGCGGAAGGCCACGAGCCAGCTGCGGTTCAGTCCGCGCGGCGGTTTCGCTCAGATGTCCAGCCGCTGCAGCGCCGTGGCGCGCTCGGAGCGCTCCCACACCTCGTCGAATTGCTGTTGCAGCGGCGCGGCGCTGGCGCGGTCGTGGCGCGCCGCGCGCCCGGACGGGCGCTCCGCCGCCGGCAGGAACAGGTAGCCGCCGACGTCGTTGAGCAGGCAGGCCGAAGGCCAGGCCAGGTCGACGTCGTCGACCGGCACGCGGATCTGGAACGCGCTGGACAGTCGCTGGGCCAGGCCGATCAGCGGATGGTCGGCCTGCAGCGCGGCCTGCGGCTCGTGCAGCAGCACGCGGATCAGTGCACTGCGCCCGGAAGTGGCGATGCGCTGCAGCTCGGCCAGTTGTTCCGCATCGGCGAAGGTGTCGGCGGTGAGCACGGGCAGGCGCACGGCCAGCTGATGACGCGCGTCACGCAGCAGTTGCAGCCGCGCCTGCACGCATTCCGCTGCCGTGCCGGTCGCCAGCCGTCCGGGGTCGCGACCGGGCGGCTGCTCGACCGTCGCGTCCTGCTCGAACGCCAGCCGCATGGCGCGGTGCGCCAGGCCGGCGTCCTCGAACTCCTCGCCGTACGCGACGAAGCCGGCGCGGGTGTAGAAGCCGATCGCACTGACCTGGGCGTCCAGTGCCACCTCGCTCCAGCCCTGCGCGCGGGCCAGGCCCAGCAACTCGCGCAGCATGGCCGCACCCACGCCCTGGCCGCGCCAGTCCGGCAGCACCGCCATGCGGCCGATCTTGCGCTGTAGCGTGAGTCGGCCGCAGCCGATCGGGTGGCCGGCGTCGTCGCGTGCCAGCACGTGCCAGCAGTCGACGTCCAGCCCGTCGCGCTCGCGTTGCTCGCTCACGCCCTGTTCCTGGATGAAGACCGTGGCGCGCAGGTCGAGCAGGGCGGCTCGCTGGTCCTCGCGCGACCAGTCCGCGATCTCGACGTGGAAGTTCTGCAGCTTCATCGGCGGCGGCGCGCAGGGCGCATCAGCAGGTGGCCGTCGTTGACCAGGGCGAGCAGGAGTTCGCGGTCGGCGGCAGAAGGCGTGCGCTCGAAGGTCAGTTCGCGCTCGGCGCACAGTCGCTGCGCCAGTTCCGGTGAGGCGCCATAGGCCTGGCCGCATACGTAAAGGACGCAACCGGTCTTGCCGCCCGCCCAGGCCATGCGCGCCCAGGGGTGGCGCAGCAGCCGGGCGCCGGCGACCAGGCGCCCGGCGAACCGTTCCCCGCTCAGCGGGTGCTCCGGCGCCACCGGCACCTGCGCGTTGCGGTAGCGGGTGATGAAGCGGCCGAACCAGTCGCGCAGCAGGTCATCGCGCAGCGCGGCGGCGAACGGCAGGGCGGCCTTGAGCCGGTCCAGGGCGGCGCGGTCGATTTCGCCGACATGCCGGGCCGGGGCCAGGTCGGGGTCGGCGTAACGCAATTCGTCGGGAAGCTGCTCGGCGATGTAATCGGCGAGGTCGCCCGTCAGTTCGGCCTGCGAGGGCGCGCGCATGCCGACGGAGAAGGTCATGCACGGGCCGCCGAAGGCCACCCCGTCGTGCGGGATGCCCGGCGGCAGGTAGAGCATGTCGCCCGGGTCGAGCAGCCATTCGTGGGTCGGCTCGAACTGCACCAGTTGCTTCAACTCGATATCGGGGCGAAACGCCTTCGGCGCCAGCGGGTCGTCGCTGATCGCCCAGTGGCGCTGGCCCAGACCCTGCAGCAGGAACACGTCGTACTGGTCGACGTGCGCGCCGACGCCGCCGCCGGGTTCGGCATAGGACACCATCACGTCGTCCATGCGCCAGCTCGGCAGGAACTGGAAGTGCTGCAACAGGCCGGCCACGTCGGCGTCCCACTTGTCCACGTCCTGCACCAGCAAGGTCCAGTTGCGCGGTGGCGTGGCGGCGAAATCGGCTTCCTCCAGCGGACTCGACTTGACCCGCCAACGATCGCGCGCCTCGTCGTGCACGATCAGCCGCGCCAGCGCGGTGGGCTCGCAAGCCAGGCCGGCGAGGTCGTCCGGTTGCAGCGGGGGCCGGAAGCCGGGAAACGCGTTGCGGACCAGCAGCGGGCGCTTCTGCCAGTAGTCGCGCAGGAAGCGCGCCGGGCTCATGCCCAGCGGGCGCGCGGCACTGCCGCGCACTTCGATCGGAAAAGTCGGGTTGGCGTTCATGCGGCCATTGTAGTAGCCGGCTCAGGTGAACAGACGCACCGTGTTGTGGAGGCCCAGCGCCAGCACCGCCAGCCCGGCCAGCGCGGTGGCGACCCGCGCCGGCACGCGTCGCACGAACACGGCGCCGAACGGCGCGGCCAAGGCGCCGCCGATGATCAGCCCCGCCACGGCGGCGGCATGGCTGACGCCGATGGCGAGCAGGAAGCTGAAGCTGGCGGCCACGCTGACCACGCACTTGGCCAGGTGCACGCTGCCGATCACCGCGCGCGGCTGCAGGCCGCGTGCGAGCAGCGTGGTGACGGTGATGGCGCTCCAGCCGCCACCGCCGATGGCATCGACCAGCCCGGCGATGCCGCCGGTAACGCCGGTGCCGCGCGGTACGTCCTGGCGCGTGCCGGCCGATCGCCGGCAGCGCAGCAGCAGGAAACCGCCCATGCCCAGCAGATACGGCGCCAGCAAGGCGCGCAACCACGAAGGCGGCACGTGCACGGCGATCCACACGCCGATCAGTGCGCCCAGTACGCCGGGAATGACCAGCGCCAGGAACAGCGCCCGGCGCACGTTGCCGGCCAGCAGGTGGCTGAGGCCGGAGGCACCGCAGGTGAACGCCTCCGCGTAGTGCACGCTGGCGCTGGCCGCCACCGGCGGCATGCCCAGCGCCAGCAGCAGGCCGGACGAGGTGACCCCGAAGGCCATCCCGAGCGCGCCGTCGACCAGCTGGGCGAGGGCGCCCACGGCGATGAATGCAAGCAGTTCGCTCAAGCGCGTCCACACCACGGGGGTAGGCGCCCAGTATACGGCGCCGCCGATCCTGCGCAGGAAATGAGCAGCGGACATAACGACATGCCGACAGATGTTTTCCCCGCGCCCGGCATGCTGCCTACCATCGACGAAAAGACGTAAAGACGTCCAAAAGGATTCGTCGTGAATGCTGCGCTGAAATCGTTCCCGCCCGCTCCGACGCTCGATGCGGACAAGCTGGTGTTGCTGGCCCGGCTGACGCAGGGACTGGCGCCGGCGGATCTGTACTGGATCGCCGCCTACAGTGCCGCAGCCGCGGCAGGTGCGCCGGGTCAGACCGCCCTGGCGGCGGTGGGCGAGCCTGCGCCGGAGGCCGGCGAGCGCTTGACCATCGTGTACGGCAGCCAGACCGGCAACTCCCGTCGCGTCGCCGAGCGACTGGTCGCGCGCGCGGAGGCCGCCGGCCTGCCGGTGCGCTTGCTGCGCGCCGGCGCCTACCCGCTGCGCGAGCTGGCGCAGGAGCGCTTGCTGGGCGTGGTGATCAGCAGCCAGGGCGATGGCGACCCGCCGGACGATGCGATCGGCTTCGTCGAGTTCATCGCCGGCAAACGCGCACCGAAGCTGCCGCAGCTGAAGTTCGCCGTACTCGGCCTGGGCGATTCGAGTTACCCGAAGTACTGCGCTGTCAGCCAGGCGCTGGATGCGCGGCTGGCCGAGCTGGGCGGCCAGCGCTTTGCCGAGCTGGGCGAGGCCGACGTGGATTTCGAGGCCGCGGCAGCGAGCTGGTCCGCAGCCGCCGTGGCCGCCGCCCGAGAGACGCTGGCCGTGCCCGCGACGGCCCCGCGTCAGGGCGCGGCACTGCACGCGGTGCGCACGGTGGCGACGCACTCGCGCGAGCAGCCGTTCGCGGCTGCCGTGCTGGAGAACCAGCGCATCGTGTCGCGCGACAGCGAGCGCGATGTGCGGCATATCGAACTGTCGCTGGAAGGTTCGGGCCTGCGTTACGAAGCCGGTGACGCGGTCGGTGTGTGGCCGCGCAACCCGCCGGTGCTGGTCGAGCAGTGGCTGGCGGCCTTGCGGCTGGATGGCGCCGCCGAGGTGGAGCATGGCGGCAAGCGCCTGCCGCTGGCGCGCTGGCTGGGCGAGCAGCGCGAGATCACCCGGTTGACCCGTCCGCTGGTGGCAGCGCAGGCCGCGGCCACGAGACATGCCGGGCTGCGGCGGCTGCTGGAGCCGGAGCAGCGTGCCGATTTCGCCGCCCTGCTGGAAAGTCACCAGCCGATCGACCTGCTGCGCGAGTTTCCCGTGGCGTGGGATGCCACGGAGTTGGTGGCGACACTGCGTCCGCTGACGCCGCGCTTGTACTCGATCGCTTCCAGCCCGAAGGCGGTGGGGCCGGACGAGGTACACCTGACGGTGGCGGTGGTGGAGTACGCCGCACATGGCAGCGCCCACTACGGCGCGGCGTCCAGCTTCCTCGCGAACACCGGCGACGACGCGACGGTGCCGGTCTTCATCGAGCCGAACGAGCGCTTTCGCCTGCCCGTCGACGGCAGCCGCGACGTGATCATGATCGGGCCCGGCACCGGCGTCGCTCCGTTCCGTGCCTTCGTGCAGGAGCGCGAGGCGACCGCCGCCAGCGGGCGCAACTGGTTGTTCTTCGGCAACCGGTACTTCGCTCGCGACTTCCTCTATCAGGTCGAGTGGCAGGACGCCTTGCGCCGCGGCAGCCTGAGCCGCCTCGACCTGGCCTTTTCACGCGACGGTGTGGCTCGTTCCGAGAGTCCGCACAAGGATGCGCGGGGTGTTGCGAGGGACTCGCACAAAGTCTACGTGCAGCAGCGCCTGCGCGAGAACGGTCGCGAACTGTATGCGTGGCTGCGCGAGGGCGCGCACCTGTATGTCTGCGGCGATTCCGCGCACATGGCCAGGGACGTGCACGAGGCCTTGCTGGAGATCGTCGCCACTCACGGCGATCTGTCCGCCGACGATGCCCGCGCCTGGCTGGCCGACCTGCTGCAACAGGGCCGTTATGCACGCGATGTGTATTGACTGCCTTTATTTCCGCGTTCATCCATGAACGCCAGGATCGAAAAGCGGCCATCCATGGCTGCACTCTTCAGAACAACATTCCCATGCCTTCCCATCTCGAGCACATCAAGACCGAAAGCCGCTTCCTGCGCGGCAGCATCGCCGAAGGACTGGCCGACGCGGTGACCGGCGCGATCGCCGAAAGCGACACCAAGCTGCTGAAATTCCATGGCAGCTACATGCAGGACGATCGCGACATCCGCGACGAGCGCCGTCGCCAGAAACTGGAGCCGGCGTATGCCTTCATGGTGCGTGCACGCCTGCCCGGCGGCGTGATGACCCCGGCGCAGTGGCTGGCCTTCGACCGGATCGCCAGCGACTATGCCTCCAGCGGACTGCGCATCACCACGCGGCAGACCTTCCAGTGGCACGGCATCATCAAGCGCGACCTGAAATCCGCCATCGCCGCGATCAACGCGGCCATGGCCAGCACCATCGCCGCCTGCGGCGACGTCAACCGCAACGTGGTGTGCAACACCAACCCGGTCGAGTCGCCGGCGCACGAGGCGGCGTACGCGTGGGCGGTGCGCCTGTCCGAGCACCTCAAGCCGAAGACGCGCGCCTACCACGAGCTCTGGCTCGACGGCGAAAAGCTGGTGGGCGAGCAAGCCGCCAACGAGAGCGAGCCGCTGTACGGCCCGACCTATCTGCCGCGCAAGTTCAAGATCGGGCTGGCGATCCCGCCGCAGAACGACGTCGACGTGTTCGCCCAGGATCTGGCCCTGATCGCCATCGTCGAACACGGCGAGCTGCTTGGATTCAACGTGGGCATCGGCGGCGGCATGGGCGCCACCCATGGCGACCCGGCGACGTACCCGCGGCTGGCCGATGTGATCGGCTTCGTGCCGCCGTCGCAACTCATCGCACTGGCCGAAACCGTCATCGCCGTGCAGCGCGACTGGGGCGATCGCGAAGAGCGCAAGCATGCACGGCTGAAGTACACCATCGACACGCATGGCCTCGATGCGGTCAAGACCGAGATCGAGCAGCGCCTGGGCTTCGCGCTGGAACCGGCGCGCGCCTTCCGCTTCGACAGCAACGGCGATCGCTACGGCTGGGTCGAAGGCCACGCCGGTCGCTGGCACCTGACCTTGCAGGTCGAGTCCGGCCGCCTGCTCGACCGTGAGGCGCACACCTGGCTCAGCGGCATGCGCGAACTGGCGGCCATGCACACCGGCGACATCCGGCTCACCTGCAACCAGAACCTGATCATCGCCAACGTGGCCGCCGAAGATCGCACCGCGATCGACGCGCTGGTGGCCCGCCACGGCATGGACGGCTACCGGCGGCACAGCGCGATACGCCAGCATGCGATCGCCTGCGTGGCGTTGCCCACCTGCGGCCTGGCGATGTCCGAGAGCGAGCGCTACCTGCCGACGCTGCTGCCGAAACTGGAAGCCCTGCTGGACCGGTACGGCCTGCTCGACGCACCGATCCTGCTGCGCCTGTCCGGTTGCCCCAACGGTTGCTCGCGCCCGTACCTGGGGGAGATCGCCCTGGTCGGCCGCGGCCCGGGGCGATACGACCTGCGTCTGGGCGCCGATTTCCGCGGCCAGCGCTTGAACCAGGCCTGGCGCGAGAACGTCGACGAGGCCACGATCCTCGCGGCGCTCGATCCGCTGTTCGCGCGTTATGCCGCCGAGCGCGAAGCGGATGAGGGTTTCGGCGATTTCCTGCTGCGCGCGGCCATCCTGGCGCCGCCACCCACGCGGCGGATCGCCGCCACGGTGCTGGCATGAGGCGGCCCGAGCCAGGTATGGAGCCCGCGCAGCTGGCCGCGCTGAACGCGATGCTGGCGTCGCTCGGTGCCGAGCAGCGCGTGGCCTGGGCGCTCGAGCACCTGCCCGGCGAGCACATGCTGTCCTCCAGCTTCGGGGTGCAGGCGGCGGTGTCGCTGCACCTGGTGACGCGCCTGCGACCGGACATCCCCGTGCTGCTGATCGACACCGGCTACCTGTTCCCGGAGACTTACCGGTTCGTCGACGACCTGGCCGAACGGCTGGCCCTGAACCTCAAGGTCTACCAGTCGCCGCTCAGTCCGGCGCGGATGGAGGCACGCGATGGCCGGCTGTGGGAGCAGGGCGTGCCGGGGCTCGATCGCTACAACCAGCTGCGCAAGGTGGAACCGATGCAGCGGGCGCTGGACGAACTGCACGCCGGCAGCTGGATCGCCGGCCTGCGCCGGCAGCAATCGCGCAGCCGTGCGTCGATCCCGTTTCTCGAACGTCGCCATGGCCGCTGGAAGCTGTATCCGCTGGCCGACTGGAGCGACCGCGACGTCGGCCGCTACCTGAGCCGCCATCGGCTGCCGTATCACCCGTTGTGGGAGCAGGGCTACGTCTCGGTCGGCGACCGCCACACCAGCCGTCGCTGGGAACCGGGCATGGACCCCGAGGACACGCGCTTCTTCGGCCTCAAGCGCGAGTGCGGGCTGCACGGCATCGCGTGACGGGTTGGCGCATAGACATCGGAGCGGCCAATGCGGTGCAGGGCGGGCCGTGCCCGCCCCGCATCAATGCGCCGCTTTCGGCTCGCGTACGGGGATGTCGACACTGCACAGGTCGGCCTTGCCGGACGACACCTTGTAGAACGCATCGTGCCGATGGCGCTGCGCGTCGAGCAGGGCGGCGAAGGTGGCGCTGTCGGTGCGCAACACTTGAACGGCCGGGCGCTGCGCCGGCGGCAGTTCCGAGGCCAGACGCACGGATGTAATCGGCGTGCGCTGCGCGGGCTTGTCGTAGAAACCCATCGGACCGGTGCCGCGCGGCAGCGCGGACAGCAGCGGCATGCCCTCCAGCACGCGGCCGGCGATCGCCAGGTTGCGGTCGAGCCGGCGCGGTGACTCGCCGATCACCACGTACAGCTCGCTGCCGCTGCCGGTTTCCGGGCCGATGTCGCGGCCCACGCCGACCATGCCGTAGCAGTGGGTCAGCCACTGCTCGCCGCTGGCCGGGTCGCGCGCGGCGGGGAAGCCTTCGCTGAAACCGACCTGGGGCGCGTAGACGTCGCCGTCGGGCAGCGGCGTCCATTCCAGCTTCGGGTCGATCGGCCGTGTGTATTCCGGCGGCAACGTGCTCTGCGCCTTGCCCAGCGAACGCGGCTTGCTGGCGGGATCGTCGTCGTCGGCGGCCGGGTCGCCCCATTGTGTGACGAAGTTGTCCTGCACCCGCACGATTGCCAGGCCGTCGTAATAGTGCTGTCGCGCCATGGTGCGGATATTCGCCGCGTGCAGCGGGGTGAAATCCGGGGCCAGCTCGATCAGCACCCGTCCGGTCGGCAACTGCATCACCAGCAGGTTGTGCGGGTCGGGCGTGCGCCATTCGCTCGGTGCCGACTTGGCCAGCAGCTCGGCGCGCGTCGGCGTGGACGCCTGGCCACCCGTGGCGAAGGCCGGCGCTGCCACCAAGGCGGTCAGCAACGCCAGGGCCGCGAGTTGACGATGTGCATGCATGGGTCTTTCCCCGGGTTGCGCGATGACGGAATGCGCAAACTAGCAGAGCCGGCCGCGCCGGGGTGCACGCATGACTTCAGGCACTGTGCTATTCACAAGTAAACACTATGATTTACTCAATGGCATGGGCGCGACAGGCGGGCGACGTGGACGAGGATCTCCAGCTCAGGAAGTTCCACAAGGAGTTGTCCAGCGGCACGGTATCACTGGTGCTGCTGGCCGTGCTCGGGCAGTCGCGCCAGCCCATGTACGGCTACCAGATCGCCAAGCGGCTGGAGCAGGTGGGCGAGGGCGTGCTGGCCGGCAAGCAGAGCGCGCTGTATCCGGTGCTGCGCAATCTCGAAGCCGCTGGCCTGCTGGCCAGCGAGGTCGAGCCCTCGGTCAGCGGGCCGCCGCGACGTTATTACCGCATCACCAGACCCGGCCGCGAAGCACTGCGCGCATGGACGCACGCGTGGAACGCCACCCGCGATTCGGTCGACAAGGTTCTGCAAGGGGAGCTGTGATGGGTACACCACGCACGATCAACGAATATCTCGACCAGTTGCGCGTCGCGCTGCGCGGCGCCGATCCGGCGCTGGTCCAGGATGCGCTGTACGACGCCGAGGAACACCTGCGCGCCGAGCTGTACGAACGGCCCGGTCGCGACGAGGCGTCGATGCTCGAACAGGTGGTGGAGAGCTATGGCGCGCCGGACGAGGTGGCCGAGATCTACCGCGACCAGGAGATCCGGATCCAGCGTGCGATCCGCCCGCCGCCGCCGCCACCGCGGCGCTCGTTGGTTGGGCGCTTCTTCGGAGTGGCGACCGACCTGCACACCTGGGGGGCGCTGTTCTACATCCTGCTGGGGTCGGCCACGGGCATCGCCTATTTCATGCTGGCCGTGGGCGGCATCGCGCTGTCGGCAGGCCTGTCCGTGCTGATCATCGGCCTGCCGTTCATCGTGCTGTTCATCGGCAGCGTGCGGGGACTCTCGCTGCTCGAGGGGCGCATCGTGGAAGCGCTGCTGGGCGTGCGCATGCCGCGGCGGCCGCCATACCCGCAACGCGGCGTGCCGCTGCTGGCACGGATCGGCGCCATGTTCACCGACCCGCGCACCTGGACCACGCTGTTCTACATGGTGCTGATGTTGCCGCTGGGCATCGCGTACTTCATCGTCACCGCCGTCCTGCTGGCCGTCGCGCTGAGCCTGCTGGGGCTGCCGGTGGCGATGCTGTTTGGCCACGACTGGCTGCAGGGCCTGTACGTGGATCGCACGATCCTGCTGGACTGGGGCTCCGGCCCGCACGTGCCGGGTTGGGGCGAGGTGCTGGCGATGTTCCTGCTCGGCGCGGTGCTGCTGTTCGCCACCCTGCATCTGGTACGCGGAATCGGCCGCCTGCACGGCGCCATGGCCAAGCATCTGCTGGTGCGCGGCGCGACCCGGAGTGCATCGTGATGGACGATCTGCTGATCAGTTTCGAGGGTGCATGGGAAGGCGATGAGACCATCGCCACGACCCGCTGGGGCGGGGGCGGCCCGGCGCTCGCGCAGATCACCGCGCGGTTGGCGCTGGGCGGCAAGGTACTGCTGATGGACTACCGCCAGACGCGCGGTGGCCAGCCCGCACTGCAGGCGCACGCGGTGTTCACCGAGGGTACCGATCCCGGCGACCTGGCGCTGCACTGGTTCGACAGCTATGGCTTCGTCCCCGCGCAACCGGCGCCCGGTCAGCGCGAGGGCGATCGGCTGGTGTTCGTGCGCAGCTCGTCGCGCGGGCAGACACGGCACACCTACCACTGGCTGGGCAACGATGAGTTCACCCTGCTGCTGGAAAGCTCGTTCGACGGCGGTGCAAGCTGGGAGGAGGTCATGCAGGGCTGCTACCGCCGCGTCCCGTAGCCCCGGCGCGCCCGGGTGACCGGCGTCGTCGCGGCTTTCAGAAGTCGTCCACGAACTCGATGCCCGCACCGCGTTCGCTGGCCAGCGCTTCGGCGCCCACGCGCACGTCATCGGCCAAGCTGTCGCTGGTCGCGCCCACTTCGATGAGATAGGTGTGGGCGTCGCTGTCGCTGGCCGAATCGAGCGAGCTGGAGTCGTCGCGGATACCCAGCGTGGGGTCGTCGATCTCCTCGATGTGCTCGATCCCGTCGATGCCGTGCAGGCCGATGATGAGGGTGTCGGCGTCGGCGCGACTGCCGATCAGGCGAAGGCGGATCATGGGCATGGGGACGGCTCCGGGATGTCGGGGATGGGGCAGGGTGAGCATCGCAAGCGAAACGCATGCGAAAGGTGATGCCGCGCGGGACTACCATGGGCGCCTTTCGTGAACACCTGCCAGGCCCATGCCCAAGACCTACGACCGCAGCTATTTCGACAAGTGGTATCGCGACCCAAGCCATGCGGTGGGCTCGCCGGCCGAGTTGCGGCGCAAGGTGGCGATGGCGGTGGCGCAGACCGAGTACTACCTCGGCCGCACCATCCGCAACGTGCTGGACGTGGGCTGCGGCGAAGCCGCGTGGCGGGCGCCGCTGCGCGCGCTGCGGCCCGGCGTGGATTATCGCGGCCTGGATGCCAGCGAATACGTGGTGGCCCGCTACGGCCGCAGCCGCCAGATCGGCCTGGCGCGTTTCGGCCAATTGGAACAGCTGCGCTTCGACACCCGCTTCGACCTGATCGTGTGCAGCGACGTGCTGCACTACCTCAAGCCCGCCGAGATCCGCGCCGGCCTGCACGGCGTCGGCGAAATGCTCGACGGCGTGGCCTTCCTGGAAGTGTTCACCAGCCGCGACGACGTGGCAGGTGACCGCCAGGGTTTCGTCGCCCGCGCGCCCGCCTGGTATCTGCGCGAGTTCGGTCGCGTCGGCCTGCTGCCGTGCGGCTCGCACTGCTATCTCGGCCCGCGGCTGGAGCAGCACGTGGCCGCGCTGGAGCGCGCGCAGCTGCCTGGCTGACGAAGGGCGGCGACCTCCGGCGTATCGCCGGGCGGCGGTTCCGCGCTATCGTGCGCGGCAGTTTTCATCGGGGGAGACCACCGAATGACCCAGCCAGCCCTGTCCAGCCCGTCGCGTCGCGAGCTCACCGTCCGTGGCGTCATCATCGGCGTCGTGATCACCGTGGTGTTCACCGCCGCCAACGTGTTCTTCGGTCTCAAGGCCGGCCTCACCTTCGCCACCTCGATCCCCGCCGCGGTGATCTCCATGGCGATCCTGCGTGCACTGAAGAACTCCAGCGTGCAGGAGAACAACATCGTGCAGACGGTGGCCTCCGCCGCCGGCACGCTCTCGGCGATCATCTTCGTGCTGCCGGGCCTGGTGATTCTGGGTTACTGGAACGGCTTTCCGTTCTGGATGAGCTTCGGCATCTGCGCCACCGGCGGCATTCTCGGCGTGATGTACACCATCCCGCTGCGCCGGGCGCTGGTCACCGATTCGGACCTGCCCTATCCGGAGGGCGTGGCCTGCGCCGAGGTGCTCAAGGTGGGTTCGGGCGACACGGAGGAGGCCGCCGAGTCGGTGGAATCCGGCGGCGCGGGACTGAAGGCGGTGGTGGTGGGTTCGATCGTCTCGGCGGCGTTCTACATCGTGGTGCAGACGAAGATCTTCGCCGCCGCGGTATCCAGCTATTTCCGCATCGGTGACCGCGGCGCGGCCACCGGTTTCGACTTCGGCCTCTCGTTCGCCTTGTTCGCGGTCGGGCACCTGGTGGGCCTGTGGGTGGGCGTGGCGATGTTGCTGGGCGCGATCATCGGCTGGGGCTGGGCGGTGCCGCACTTCCTGCTGCTGCACCCCGAAGGTGGCGCGGCGGCGGAAGCAGCCCAGGCCACCTGGAGCCACTACGTGCGTTTCGTCGGCGCCGGCACCATCGGCGTGGCGGCGATCTGGACGCTGGCCAAGCTGGTCAAGCCGGTGATCGGCGGCCTGGCCGGCGCGATGCGCGCCTCCAGTGCGCGCAAGGCCGGCACGCTGCACTCGCTGCCGCGCACCGAGCACGACATGCCGATCGGCCAGGTCGGCATCATCACCTTGCTGTGCCTGATCCCGGTGGCGTGGCTGCTTGGCCACTTCGCCAACATCAGCGGGCTGGGCGAGCACATGGCGCTGCTGGTGATCGGCGGCGTGGTGTTCGTGATCATCCTGAGCTTCCTGGTGTCGGCGGTGTGCGGCTACATGGCGGGCCTGATCGGTTCGTCCAACAGTCCGCTGTCGGGCGTGGGCATCCTGGTGGTGATCATCGCCGCGCTGCTGCTGGTGCTGGGCGTGAAGTCGCTGGTGCCGGAGGAGGCCGGCAAGGCGCTGGTGGCCTTCGCGCTGTTCATCACCTCGATCGTGTTTGCGGTGGCCTCCATCGCCAACAACAACCTGCAGGATCTCAAGACCGGCCAGCTGGTCGACGCCACGCCTTCGCTGCAGCAATGGGCGCTGGTGATCGGCGTGATCGCCGGCGCGCTGGTGATTCCGCCGGTGCTGGACCTGCTCAACCAGGCCTACGGTTTCCTCGGTGCGCCGGGCGTGGACCCCGCGCGCGCGCTGCCGGCGCCGCAGGCGGGGCTGATCTCGGCGCTGGCGCAGGGCGTGATCACCGGCAACATCGACTGGAGCCTGATCGCCATCGGCGGCGGCATCGGCGCGGTACTGATCGTGGTCGACGAAGTGCTGGGCAAGACCGGCAAGTCGATGCGCCTGCCGCCGCTGGCGGTGGGCCTGGGCATCTACCTGCCGACCTCGACCACGCTGATGGTGGTGGTCGGCGCGCTGGTCGGCGCCTGGTTCGACAAGCGCGCCGAGCGCGGCCCCAAGGCGGAGCCGACCAAGCAGCTGGGCGTGCTGCTGGCGTCCGGCCTGATCGTGGGCGAGAGCCTGCTCGGCGTGATCGTGGCCGCGGCGGTGGCGTTGTCCGGCAACCAGTCGCCGCTGGCCGTGGTGGGCGACGGTTTCGCGACCCCGGCGATCTGGATCGGCGGACTCGCCTTCACCGCGACCGTGGTGGTGATGTACCGCTGGATTGCGCGGATGGGACAGGGCGGCTGAAGCCGGTTTGCCGCGTGGCCGCCGTTCAGCGGTTGCCACGCGACAGGCCCTAAACTGGCGTCCTTTCCGGGGGGATGCGAGCCGCGTGGTGCAGGAACAAGACGAACGGGCACCGCGCGCGGGCGAGATTCTCGATGGCCCGAGCCAGCGGGCTGCGTGGTTGCGCCGTGCCGCCGGTCCGCTGTTCTCGGTGGGCATGCTGTGCCTGGCGCTGTTCGCCCTGCATTTGCTGGCGCGCGAAGTGAACTACCACCAGGTGCGCGAGTACGTGCAGGGCATCTCGCACGAACGCCTGGGTCTGGCGGTGCTGTTTACCCTGGCGGGTTACGCGGTGATGACCATGTACGACCGCTTGGCGCTGGCCTCGATCGGGCGTCGGCTGCCGTGGCGCCGCGTCGGCCTGATTTCCTTCATCAGCTACGCCTTCAGCAATGCGGTGGGCATGTCGCTGCTGGTGTCCGGCTCGATCCGCTATCGCTTCTACCTGCAGAACGGGTTGGGCAACGGCGAGATCGCCCGCGTGGTGCTGTTCTGCACCAGCAGCTTCTGGCTGGGCCTGCTGGCGCTCACCGGCACCACCTTGTTGTGGGTGCCGCTGCCGCCGGAGTTGCCGCTGGCCGGCCTGAGCCAGCCGGTGGGTGCGGTGCTGGTCGCATTGCCGCTGGCCTGGCTGGCGGGCGGGTTGATCCATCGCCAGCTGCGCATCTGGCGTTGGCGCGTGACGCTGCCTTCCGTGGGCACCGCGTTGAAGCAGATCCTGGTCGGGGCGTGCGACTGGGGCCTCGCCGCCGCGGTGCTTTACGTGCTGATGCCGGATGCGCTGAACAACGGCTTCGGGCATTTCCTGGCGATCTTCGTGATCGCCCAGATCATCGGCCTGGTCAGCCACGTGCCCGGCGGGCTGGGGGTGTTCGAGGCGGTGATGCTGGCCGGCTTCGGTGCCACCGGCAACGCGCAGCTGACTGCACCGATCCTCGGTGCGCTGGCCGCGTACAGGGTGATCTATTACCTGCTGCCGCTGTGTGCCGCTGCACTGCTGGTGCTGCAGCGCGAGGCGCAGGGCTGGCGCCGCAAGGCCGTGCTGGCGCCGTGGCTCACTGGGTTGCTGCCGTCGTTCTTTGCCGGCCTGACCTTGGTCTGCGGCGCGGTACTGCTGTTCTCCGGCGCGACCCGCGCACTGCCGGTGCGCATGGCGATCCTGGGCGAGCTGTTGCCGCTGTCGGTGCTGGAGGTTTCGCACCTGCTGGCCAGCGTGATCGGCATGCTGCTGCTGATCCTGGCGCGCGGCCTGCAACGGCGGCTGGATGCGGCTTACTGGCTGACCCTGGTGTTGCTGCTGGCCGGCGCGGTGTTTTCGCTGCTCAAGGGCATCGACTACGAAGAGGCTGCGCTGATGACCTTGCTGGCACTGGCGCTGGCGCCGGCCCACCGGTTGTTCCATCGGCGCGCGTCGCTGTTCAGCACCAGCTTCGGCGTGGGCTGGATCGTGGCGATCGTGGCGACGCTGGGCTGCGCGGCGTGGCTGGTGGTGTTCAGCTACAAGCACGTCGATTACAGCGCCGACCTGTGGTGGCAGTTCAGCCTGCAGCACGGCGGCGCGCCGCGAGCGCTGCGCGCGCTGGTGGCCGCGGTCGTCACCGGCATGCTGTTCGCGGCGGCCAGCCTGATCCGTCCGCAGAAGCTGCAGCGCGAACGACCCGACGAGGCCGCATTGGCGCAGGCGCTGCCGCTGATCAAGCAGTTTCCCTCGGCGCAGGCACACCTCGCGCTGATGGGCGACAAGAGCCTGCTGTTCGACGATGAGCACAAGGCTTTCGTGATGTTCGACACGATCGGGCGCAGCTGGGTCGCGATGGGCGATCCGGTGGGCACCGACGAGGTCGCACGGCGCGAGCTGGTGTGGACCTTCCTCGAACAATGCGAACGCGCCGGTGGCTGGCCGGTGTTCTACCAGGTCAGCCCGGCCAACCTCGACCTGTATCTGGAAGTGGGCCTGAACCTGCTGAAGATCGGCGAAGAGGCGCGGGTGCGGTTGCAGGACTTCAACCTGGACGGCAAGTCGCGCAAGGTGTTGCGCAACACGGTCAACAAGCTGCATCGCGAGGGTCTGCGCCTGGAGATACTTCCGGCTGAAGCCGTGGCCGGCCTGCTGCCGGACTTGCGCGTCGTCTCCGATGCGTGGCTGGCCGACAAGCAGGTGCGCGAGAAGCGCTTCTCGCTCGGCGCGTTCGATCCGCGTTACCTCGTGCGCACGCCGCTGGCGGTGGTATGGCAGGACGACCGGCTGGTGGCGTTCGCCAACCTGCTGCTCAACGACACCCGCGAGGAGGCCTCGGTGGACCTGATGCGCCATCGTCCGGATGCGCCGGCCGGCATCATGGATTTCCTGTTCGTGGAATTGATGCAGTGGGCGCGCGCGGAAGGCTACCGCTGGTTCAACCTGGGCATGGCGCCGCTGGCCGGCCTGCACAGCCGGCGGCATGCACCGCTGTGGAACCGCTTCGGCGCGATGGTGTTCGGCCGCGGCGAGCGCTTCTACAACTTCCGCGGCCTGCAGCGCTACAAGCAGAAATTCGATCCGCAGTGGGAGCCGCGCTACATGGCGGTACCCCGCGGCATCGCCTTGCCGATGATCCTGGCCAACGTGGCCAGCCTGATCGCCGGCGGACTGGGGGGAGTGGTGCGCCGATGAGACGATGGAAGACCTGGCTGACCGGCGTGCTGCTGCTTGGCGTGCTCGGCGCCTTGCTGGCGTGGAGGCCCTGGTCGACGGTCAGCCTGGCCGATGCCGCCGTGGTGTGGCCGGTGGCCACGCATGCCGTCGCGCCGCCGGCGGGCAAGGGCGACGTGATGGCGGTAATCGTCTCCGGCGACGGTGGCTGGGCCGACCTGGATCGGCGCCTGGGCATCGCCTTGATCGACCGCGGCGTGCCGGTGCTGGGCATCAATTCGTTCAAGTACTACTGGCGCGGGCACGACCCGCAACAGACCGCGCGCGAACTGGACGCCTTGATCACGAAACATCTGGACGCATGGGGCAAGCGGCGCGTCTGGCTGATCGGCTTCTCGTTCGGTGCCGACGTGCTGCCGACGATCACTGGCCGGCTCAGCGCGGAGAACCGCGCGCGGATCACCCAGATGGTGCTGCTCTCGCCCAGCCGCGACGTGACCTTCGAGATCGAATTGCAGGGTTACATGATCGAGCAGGGCTGGTTCAAGGAGCACCTCAAGGACACGTTGCAGTGGCTCAACCCGATCGACCATCACGACCCGCTGCCGCCGCTGCTGGCACTGCGTGGCCAGCCGCCGGTGGTGTGCTACTACGGCCTGGACGACGCGGCCGACAGTCTGTGCGACCAGCCCGGTCTGCCGGCGTGGGTCATCGTGCATGCCGAGAAGGGCGGCCATCATTTCGACGAGGGCTACGGCCCGCTGGTGCGGCAGATGCTGGACGAGTTGCCGGCTTCATCGGTTACCGTCGCACGGCCTTGAGGCCCGTGCCGACGGCAGGCGCGCAAAGGCACCGCGATACACTGCACCTTCGTTTCCCGGGTCAGGACATCGAGTGAGCATGGCGGGAGTATTCGCGGCCCCCGGCGCGGCGCTGGCGGCGTTGTTCGTGCCGTTCGAGACGGCGCGGTTGACCCGACCGGCGGATGGCCGGGTGCTGTTCTTGCGCGCACGCGCCGATGTGCGGCTGCGCGAGTGGGCGCAGCCGGGCTGGTTGTGCGAGCAGAGTTTCCTGCCGTTTGCAGGGGAGCTTTCGCGCCACGGGCTGCGCGTGGGCGAGCCGGCGGTGGACGAGCGTTTCGCGCTGGTGCTGGTGCTGCCGCCGCGCCAGCGCGACGAGGCGCGCGCGCTGTTCGCCCGGGCGCTGCAGCACGCTGCACCGGACGGCGTCGTGCTGGCGGCGATGGCCAATGCCGAGGGCGCGAAATCGGGCGAAACGGATCTGCAGAAACTCGCCGGTCCCGTGCAGCAGCTGTCCAAGCACAAGTGTCGCGTGTTCTGGGCCACGCGGGACGAAGCTGCCATCGACCCGGCGTTGCTGCAGCCATGGCTGGCGCTGGATGCGCCGCGCGAGATCGCCGGCGGCTACGTCAGCCGGCCGGGGCTGTTCGCCTGGGACCGCGTCGATCGCGCCTCGGCGCTGCTGGCCGAACATCTGCCGGCGGACCTGCACGGTCGCGTGGCGGACCTCGGTGCCGGTTACGGTTATCTCGCCTGCCAGCTGATCGCACGCTGCCCGCGGGTCGACGCGATCGACCTGTACGAGGCCGAGGCGCGCGCGCTGGAGCCGGCCCGCGTCAACCTGGCGCGGGCACAACGCGATGCTGGTCGCGAGCTGGCGGTGAACGTGCACTGGCACGACGTGACCCGCGGCTTGCCCGAACGCTACGATGCCATCGTCAGCAATCCGCCGTTCCACCAGGGCCGCGCGGACCTGCCGGAGCTGGGCCGCGCCTTCATCACCAGTGCAGCGGATGCGCTGGTACCGCATGGCCGCCTGCTGCTGGTGGCGAATCGGCACCTGCCGTACGAGGCGCACCTGGGCCAGCGCTTCGAGATCGTGCGCACGCTGGCGACGCAGGACGGCTTCAAGGTGATCGAGGCCACCGGAGTACGCGCATGAAACTGGTCAAGCTGATCGCCAACCTCGGTTACGGCAGCCGCAAGGACGTGACCCAGCTGTTCCGCAGCGGGCGCATCACCGATGCCGCTGGCGAGGTGCTCTACGCCGATGACGTGGTGCCGCTGGAGACCATCCGCGTCGACGACGAACCGCTGGATCCGCCGCCAGGCCTGGTGCTGATGTTGAACAAGCCGCTGGGCGTCACCTGTTCGCGCAAGGACCCGGGCCGCATCGTCTACGACCTGCTGCCGCCGCGTTACAGCGTGCGCTCACCCGCACTGTCCACCGTCGGCCGGCTCGATCGCGATACCTCGGGCCTGTTGCTGTTCACCGACGATGGCGCGCTGCTGCACCGGATCATTTCGCCTAAGGCGCAGGTGGCCAAGGTCTACGAGGCCACGCTGGCGCAGGACCTGCGCGGCGACGAGGGCGCGCTGTTCGCCAGCGGCACGCTGTTGCTGGAATCGGAGAAGGAGCCGCTGGCGCCCGCGGCACTCGACGTGCTGGGGCCGCGGCATGTGCGCCTGACCGTCACCGAAGGCCGTTATCACCAGGTGCGCCGGATGTTCGCCGCCGCCGGCAACCGCGTGGAGACGTTGCGGCGCATCTCGGTCGGCGCACTCCCCCTGGGCGACCTGCCGTCCGGCGAATGGCGCTCGCTCGATGCTGCCGAGGTCGCGCTGATCTTCGCGTAGGGCCGCCGGCGGTTTCGTCGCAACCCGATGGCGGGCAGCGCCCGCCCTACAGCACGTGCACGGCCGTGGGGATGGCGTTGCCGAACCACTTGTGCCGTTCGTCGCGGCAGCTCGGGCTGCCCATGGCGAACTGGCGGCAGATGGCGGGGCGATCCTCGTAGATGGTGCAGCCGAAGGTGTTCGGGTTCACCGCGGCACACCAGCCCTCTTCGCCCTTGGCGAGAATCGCCATGCCGTGCTCGTCATGGTCGACGAGCCACGCCGGTACGTGATCCTCGGGCATCAGCACCACGGTCAGGCGGCAACACACGGCTTCGCAGGTCGAACACTGCACGCTGGGGTCGATGCTTTCGCTGCAGGGGGCCGGGAGATTTTTCACGCGTCAGCATGGCACGCCGGACATGAATGCCATGTTGTGGCGCAAACTGGCGGCGAACCTTGCAAAGCTCCCGACACCGCGCATATTGGCGTGAGCCTTGCGCGATGCTTTCGCGGCGCGTGGCGAAAGCGTCGCACTGAGGGCGCGTTCCTGTATTTGGTCAGGTGTATCCATGTTCAACCTGCGTTTCGACAACACGTTCGTGCATGAGCTTCCCGGTGATCCGGAGCCGTGCGGGCAGTTGCGCCAGGTCGAGGGCGCGCTTTATTCGCGGATCGACCCCACGCCGGTGGCGGCACCGCGCGTGCTGGCGCACTCGGCGGAGATGGCTGCGACACTCGGCTTCAGCGAGGCGGAGGTGGTCAGCGCCGAATTCGCCCAGGTGTTCGGCGGCAATGCCTTGCTCGAAGGCATGTGGCCGTGGGCGGCGAACTACGGCGGCCACCAATTCGGCCAGTGGGCTGGCCAGCTGGGCGACGGCCGCGCCATCTCGCTGGGCGAGCTGGTCAACGCGGCGGGTGAGCGCTGGGAGCTGCAGTTGAAGGGGGCAGGCCGAACCCCGTATTCACGCGGCGCCGATGGCCGTGCGGTGCTGCGTTCGTCGGTGCGCGAGTTCCTGTGCAGCGAGGCGATGCATCACCTCGGCGTGCCGACCACGCGCGCCCTGTGCCTGCTCGAGACCGGCGAACCGGTGCTGCGCGACATGTTCTACGACGGCCATGCCGCGCCCGAGCCCGGCGCGATCGTCTGCCGCGCGGCACCCTCGTTCATCCGCTTCGGCAATTTCGAGCTGCCCGCTTCGCGCGGCGACGTCACGCTGCTGCGGCAACTGGTCGATTTCACCATCCGCCGCGACTTTCCCGAACTGTCGGGGCAGGGCGAAGCGCTTTATGCCGAATGGTTCGCCCAGGTCTGCGAACGCACCGCCACGATGATCGCGCACTGGATGCGGGTGGGTTTCGTGCATGGCGTGATGAACACCGACAACATGTCGATCCTCGGCCTCACCATCGACTACGGCCCCTACGGCTGGATCGACAACTTCGACCCGGACTGGACGCCGAACACCACCGACGCCCAGCGCCGCCGCTACCGCTTCGGGCAGCAGCCGAACGTGGCGTGGTGGAACCTGAGCCGGCTGGCCGGCGCGCTGGCGCCGCTGTTCGACGACGTGGCGCCGTTGCAGGCCGGGCTCGACCGCTACGCCGAGGCGTATGCCGCCGCGGATCGCGTCAATATTGCGCGCAAGCTCGGGCTTGCCGAGTGCCGCGATGCGGATGTGGCGCTGATGCAGGATCTTCATGCGCTGATGGCATCGGCCGAAATCGACATGACACTGTGGTTCCGCGCGCTGGCCAACGTCGATCCGTCGAGGCCAACCCTGCAGCCGATGGACGACGCTTTCTACGATGAAGCGAAACGGCGTGAAGCTGGGCCGGCGCTCGCTGACTGGCTGACGCGCTATGCCGCCCGTCTTGTCGACGATCCGCTTCCTGCCGGCGAGCGTCGCGCGCGCATGCAGATGGCCAACCCGCGCTACGTACTGCGCAATTACCTTGCACAGCAGGCAATCGACCGGGCGAGCGCGGGCGACCCTTCCGGCATCCGCGAATTGCTCGACGTGATGCGCCATCCGTACGATGACCAGCCCGGCCGCGAAGCGTTCGCTTCGAGGCGGCCGGACTGGGCGCGGCACAAGGCGGGTTGCTCGATGCTCTCGTGCAGTTCGTGAAACGCGCAAGGGCCGGCATGGCCGACCCTTGCGTTCGCTGCGATTGGTGCCCCCGAGACGATTCGAACGTCCGACCTGCCCCTTAGGAGGGGGCCGCTCTATCCAACTGAGCTACGAGGGCGGGGCGGCGATTTTCGCATGGATCGCGCGGCTCTGCTCCTCCCCCTTGCGCCTCGGAGAGGGAGCCATTCCTGCCACCCTGCTAGAATGACCAATTGCCTATTCATCCACGGCGCCGGCCGGCGCCGCACGATCAGGAGTCACGTATGTCGCATGCCATCCTCAAGTCGCTCGGTATCGGTGCCGAACATTCGGGTACCTATCTCGGCCAGGGCGAGTGGTCGAAGACCACCGACGCCGGCGCCCTGCAGCCGGTGAACCCGGCCACCGGCGAGGTGATTGCCACGGTGCATGCGTCCAGCGCTGCCGACTACGAGGTGATCGTCCAGCGCGCGCAGGCCGCGTTCAAGGTGTGGCGCACCACGCCGGCGCCGCAGCGCGGCGAAGCCGTGCGGCTGTGCGGCGAGGCGCTGCGCAAGCACAAGGACGCGCTGGGTTCGCTGGTCGCGCTGGAGATGGGCAAGATCAAGCCCGAGGGCGACGGCGAAGTGCAGGAGATGATCGACATCGCCGATTTCGCCGTCGGCCAGAGCCGCATGCTGTACGGCTACACCATGCACTCGGAGCGTGCCGGCCACCGCATGTACGAGCAGTACCATCCGCTGGGCATCGTCGGCATCATCAGCGCGTTCAACTTCCCGGTCGCGGTGTGGGCGTGGAACGCGATGCTGGCTGCCGCCTGCGGCGACATCTGCATCTGGAAGCCGTCGCCGAAGACGCCGCTGTCGGCCATCGCCGCAATCAAGATCTGCAACGAGGCGCTGAAGAACGGCGGCTATCCGGATTTGTTCTTCCTGTTCAACGACGCCGGCAGCGACCTGGCGCAGGCCTTCGTCGACGACAAGCGCATCCCGCTGATCAGCTTCACCGGCTCGACCAAGGTCGGCCGCATGGTCGGCGAGCGCGTGGCGCAGCGCATGGGCCGCTCGCTGCTGGAGCTGGGCGGCAACAACGCGATCATCCTGGACGAAACGGCCGACCTGAAGCTGGCTGTGCCGGGCATCGTGTTCGGCGCGGTCGGCACCGCCGGCCAGCGCTGCACCAGCACGCGCCGCCTGTTCGTGCACGAGTCCATCCACGACAGCGTGCTCGACACCCTGGTCAAGGCCTACAAGCAGGTCGAGGGCAAGATCGGCGATCCCACGCTGGCCACCACGCTGATGGGCCCGCTGAACAGCCAGGACGCCGTGAAGGGTTATCTCGCCGCGATCGAGAAGGCGAAGGCGGCCGGCGGCACGGTGGCCACCGGCGGTGCGGCGCTGACCGACCGCAAGGGCAACTTCGTGCTGCCGACCATCATCACCGGCCTGAAGAACGCCGATGAAGTCGTGCAGACCGAAACCTTCGCGCCGATTCTCTACGTGATGAAATTCAAGCATCTCGACGAGGCGATCGAGGCGCAGAACGACGTGCCGCAGGGCCTGTCCTCGGCGATCTTCACGCAGAACCTGAAATCGGCCGAGAAGTATCTCTCCGCGGCCGGTTCGGACTGCGGCATCGCCAACGTCAATATCGGCACCTCCGGCGCCGAAATCGGCGGCGCATTCGGCGGCGAGAAGGAAACCGGCGGTGGCCGCGAGTCCGGCTCCGACGCGTGGAAGGTCTACATGCGCCGCCAGACCAACACCATCAACTACTCCGATTCGCTGCCGCTGGCGCAGGGCATCAAGTTCGATCTGTAAGTACCGGCAACAGGCCCGCGGCCGGTTCGCCGGCCGCGGGCGATCACGTTACGATGCTCTCGGCGCCGACTCGGCGCATTTCCGCGAGCAAACCGATGAACGATCCCGTGTCCTATCGTGCCGCCGCTCCAACCAGCACGCTGGCGGTGGTGAGCCTGGTGTTCGGCATCCTGGCCTGGTGCGTGCTGCCGTTCGTCGGTGCCCTGGTGGCCATCGTCTGCGGCCACCTCGCGCGCAGCGAGATCCGCGGCAGCCACCCGGAACACCGTCCCGAAGGCGACGGCATGGCGGTTGCCGGGCTGGTGCTCGGCTACGTGCAACTGCTGCTGTCGGTGCTGTTCGTGTTCGTGGTGATCGCGGTATTGTTCTTCGGTTTCGCGCTCGGCGGCTGGCACGGATGGTGAATCCGCTGCCGCCGTTCGATTTTCGTGGCTGGCGCGTGCTGGTGGCCGGCGGCAGCCGCGGCATCGGCCGCAGCATCGCGCTGGGTTTCGCCCAGGCCGGTGCCGCGGTGTCGATCTGCGCGCGCGGCGCGGCGGCGCTTGAGGAAACCCGGGCGCAGATCGCCGCCCACGGCGTGGTGGCGCACGCGCTATCCACCGACCTGGCGCGGCCGGAAGCAATCCAGGCCTGGGTGGCGGGAGCGGCGAACGCGCTGGGCGGCATCGACGTGCTGGTCAACAACGCCAGCGGCTACGGCTTCCGCGACGAGGACGAAGACTGGCTGGCCAACTTCAACGTGGACCTGATGGCGGCTGTGCGCGCCTCGCGGGCCGCGTTGCCGCATCTGGCGGGGTCGGCGCATCCGTGCATCCTGCACACCAGTTCGATCGCGGCCTTGCGCTCGCGTCCGGGTGGGCCGTCGTATGCCGCCTTGAAGGCCGCGTTGAGCCATTACACGACATCCCAGGCGCAGGCATTGGCACCCCGGCGCATCCGCGTCAACGCGATCGCGCCGGGCTCGATCGAGTTTCCCGGCGGCCTGTGGGACCAGTGCCACAAGGACGAGCCGGCGCGTTACGCCGAGGTGCTGGCGAAGATCCCGTTCGGCCGCTACGGCACGCCGGAAGAAGTTGCGCACGCGGCCTTGTTCCTCGCCTCGCCGTGGGCCGGCTGGATCACCGGCCAGACCCTGGTGGTGGACGGCGGCCAACTGCTGGCCGGCTGAGCGTGACCTGGCCGCCTTCGACGCGCTGTCCGGCACGCTAAACTGCGCGACATTCCACGACTGCCGGCGTTATCGACTTGGCCCTCTATGACATCCTGCGTCCGCTGCTGTTCTCGCTCGAGGCGGAGTCGGCTCACCGGCTGACCCTGTACGGCCTGGGCGTGGCCCAGCGCAGCGGTTTCGCCCATCGCATCGCCACCGTACCGGCCGACCTGCCGGTGCGCGCGTTCGGCATCGAGTTTCCCAATCCGGTGGGGCTCGCCGCAGGCCTGGACAAGAACGCCGAACATCTCGACGCACTGAACACGCTGGGTTTCGGCTTCATCGAGGTAGGCACGGTCACGCCGCTGCCGCAGCCGGGCAACGCCAAGCCGCGCATGTTCCGGCTGCCCGCGCACGAAGCGATCATCAACCGCATGGGTTTCAACAACGACGGCGTCGATGTGCTGGTGCGCAACGTGCAACAGTCGAGCTACCACGGCGTGCTCGGCATCAACATCGGCAAGAACAAGGACACGCCGAACGACAAGGCGGCCAATGACTACCTGGCCTGCCTGACCAAGGTGCACGAACTGGCCAGCTATGTCACGGTGAACATTTCCTCGCCCAACACGCAGGGCCTGCGCGACCTGCAGGAACAAGCCACGCTGTACAAGTTCATCTCGCTCCTGCGCGCGGCGCAGGAGCGGCTGGGCTCGCAGCATGGTCGGCGCAAGCCGATGCTGCTGAAGATCGCGCCGGACCTCTCCGGGGTCGAGCTCGACGCGATGGCCGAGGTGCTGCTGCGCACCGGCATCGACGGCGTGATCTGCACCAACACCACGACAGATCGCGAGGCAGTGGCGGGCGATCCGCGCAGCGGCGAGGCCGGGGGGCTCTCCGGCAAGCCGCTGTTCGAGCGCTCCACCGCCGTGCTGGCCGGCATGCGCCAGCGCCTGGGCGAGCGCATCCCGCTGATCGGCGTGGGCGGCATCCTCGACGGCAGCGACGCGGTGGAAAAGCTCGACGCCGGTGCTTCGCTGGTGCAGCTCTACTCGGGCCTGATCTATCGCGGCCCGCACCTGGTGGCCGAGTGCGTGAACGAGATCCGTCGTCAGCGCGAGGCTCCCGTCGATGGCATCTGAGCGCGTGGACATGGGCGGCTACACGCTCACCGAGAACGCCTCGCTGGCGCGGCTCAACACCTTGCGCGTCGATGCCCGGGCGAACCTGCTGGCGGACATCCACGATGCCGCCAAGTTGCCCGAGCTGCTGGATTTTCCGGCAATCCGCCAGGGTCGGCTGCTGGTGCTGGGCGAGGGCAGCAACGTGCTGTTCACCGACGATTTTCCCGGCACCGTGCTGCGCATGTCGACGCGCGGCGTGCAAGTCGAAAGCGACGGCGACAGCGCGCACATCGCGGTCGCCGCGGGCGAACGCTGGGACGATTTCGTGCGCTGGACGCTGGGGCAGGGCTACGCGGGGCTGGAGAACCTGATCCTGATCCCCGGCACCGTCGGCGCCGCGCCGATACAGAACATCGGTGCCTACGGCTGCGAAGTGGCCGAGTTCATCGAAAGCGTCGAGGCCTGGGATCTGCGCGAGCGTCGCGTGGTGATGCTGGACCACGCCACCTGCGCGTTCGCCTATCGCGACTCGTTGTTCAAGCATGAGCCGGGCCGCTACATCGTCACCGCCGTGCGCTTCGTGCTGCCGCGCAGCCGCGCGCTGCGCACCGACTACGCCGGCATCGACGAGGAGTTGGCGCGGATGGGCGTGGACACGCCCGCGCCATTCCACGTCGCCGAGGCGGTGGTGCGCCTGCGCACGCGCAAGCTGCCCGACCCCGCGGTGATCGGCAATGCCGGCAGCTTCTTCAAGAATCCGATCGTCGGGGCGGCCACCGCCGAGGCGCTCCAGCGCGAGCACGCCGGGCTGCCCGCGTGGCCGCAGGGCGACGACCGATGCAAGATTTCCGCCGGCTGGATGATCGAAGCGGCCGGCTTCAAGGGCGTGCGCGAGGGCGATGCCGGCATCTCCAATCGCCACGCATTGGTGCTGGTCAACCACGGCCACGCCACCGGCCCGCAGCTGTGGGCACTGGCACAACAGGTGATGGACGGCGTGCACGCGAAGTTCGGTGTGCGCCTGGAGCCGGAGCCGGTGGTGATCGGCGCGGGCTGAGTTCGCGCCGCGCATTTGTGCTTCGCGCGGCGAACGCACAGACTTAAAGCCGTTACACCCTGTGGGGAGACCCTGATGGCATCTGCTCCGGTCGCGCCTTCGTGGCACGTTGCGCGCTGGTTCAACAGCGCACCGCTGATCCTTGCCGACCTGCGCGGCAAGGTAGTCGTGGCCCACGCATTCCAGATGCTGTGCCCCGGCTGCGCCATGCACGCGCTGCCGCAGATGCAACGCGTGCAGCAGATGTTCCCGCCCGAGCGTCTGGCGGTGATCGGCCTGCACACGGTGTTCGAGCATCACCAGGTACAGGGACCGCTGGCGCTGGAAACGTTCCTGCACGAATACCGCTACAGCTTCCCGGTCGGCGTCGACGAACACGTCGAAGACGATCCGCTCCCCCGCACCATGCGCGCCTACGCCATGCAGGGCACGCCCACGCTGCTGCTGATCGATGCGCAAGGACGGCTGCGCGAGCAGCATTTCGGTGTGCTGGATGATCTTGCCCTGGGTGCGGCGCTGGGCGGGTTGCTGGCTGAGGCGGACCGCGGGGGCGCTGCAAGGTGATCGCATGTCGCATCGGAGCAGACGGCGGGCACAGCCCGCCGCTTCCTGCGGCTGAATGACAGACGTCTATTCGCCGCGCGCCTTGCGCTTTTTTCCCGGTTTCGGCAAAGGCAGCACGGCCGACGTGGCCACCAGCAACTGCCTCAATGCTTCCGGATCGTCCAGCAGCTCGTCGGCGATCGGATACATCTTGGTGCCGGGATACGGCTGGCCCTGCGGCAGCCTGGGAGCCAGCGTCTGCGACGCCGAGGTGGGTTTGATGAAGAGGCGGTTGTCACAGGCAAAAGCCGTGACCTTCCCGGCGTGGTAGAGCGCGTATTCGCCAAACATTCGCTTGTATGTGAGCGCCTCGCCGAGATCGGCCTGTTCAAGCACGTAATCCACGAAACGCTTGTCGGTTGCCATGATTTTCCCTCCGGGGACTGTCCCGGATTATCGCGTGATGCGTCGTGCCCGCGCCCGGGCCTCTGCGATGGGCACGGCCATCCCGGCCATGTGCAGCAACACCCCGGCCAGGCTTTTCAGGTCCTGCGCATTGTGCGCGGCGACGCGGCGCAGATTGCGGGCGGAGCCGCCGCGCAGGTAGGTAAGCCATGCGGCGGGGGCTTCCGCGCCGGGCAGGTCGTCTTCGCGCACCACGCCGAGAAGCTGGCGCTCGGCGGTGGCGAGGCGGCAGTTCGGCCACTGGTGTTTCCAGTGGCGGCGCACGGGATGCAAGAGATCCAGGTGGTCGCGGCCGGCCAGCGGGTTGGACAGGCGGGCGAGGCGGTAGCGGGTGGCCAGCAGCGGGGCGTCGTAGCATTTGCCGTTGTAGCTGACGAGCACGGTGTCCTCGTCCAGCCATCCGGCGAAGGTGCGCAGCATGGCGGTCTCCGCCGCCATGGTGGTGATGGTGAGCTGGCGAAGGCGCAGGCGGCCACCCTGCCAGTCGGCGGCGCCGATCATGAAGGCACGGGTGCCGGTGCCGCCGGCCAGGCCGGTGGTTTCGGTGTCGAAGTGCAGCAGGCGGTCATGGTGGACGGGGGTCATGCGGGCGAAGCCGGCGTCGATGATTCGCGGTGGCACGAGCCAGTCGGCGAAAGCCTCGCTGTAACGCAGGCCGGGCGACAGTTCGACGCCGGGGACGTCGCGGTCGCGCGATGACGGGACGGCTGCAAGGCCACGTTTGAGCTGGGCGTGGCGCTGGAGCAGGCGGCGCAGTTCGGGTGGCATCGCGGGGGTGGGCGGCGCGCCCGTCGACTTCCCCGCCCCCCAGGACTGCGACCCTCCATGGCCGCTCCCCGCGTGGGTGTCGCTACGCTCGGAGTCTGCCCCGGACTCGATCGGGGGGTGGACGGGAATGGGCGAGCTGGTGTTCGAAGCGCGTCCTGCCTCGGTTTGAAGCTGGCGCAGTTTCGCGAGCAATGGGTTCACAGCGCCACCAGCAGGGCGAGCACGCGCAGGGCCAAGGCTTTCGGTGTGGTGGCGTCAAGGCCGTCTGGCGATGCGTTGGGGAGTGATGGCGCACCTTCATCGGCGGCCAGCACCGGGCCGACGCAGGCGGGGCAGCCGGCGCGGCAGTCGCAGCGTTCGATCAGGCTCACCGATTGCGCCAGCAGATCCTCGCGACGGCGGAACAGCGGTTCGCTGTGGCCGATGCCGCCGGGGAAAGCGTCGTACAGGTAGACGGTGGGCGTGAACGGCGCGTCCGGCGCCAGCGCGGCGGGCTGGCCGTCGCTGCCGCGCAGCTGGCCGCGACCGTGGAGGTCGGTACTGGCGAACCACGCGCCATCGCCCGAGCCCACGGCTTTCTGCAGGTCGCGCGCCTCGGCCATCACCGCCACGGTGGCGACGATGTGCAGCGCGTAGGCCGCGCCGAGAAAACCGTCCAGCGCCTGCTGGCGCTGTTCGAACGCGGCCTCAAGCACCATCTGCGGCAACTGCCACCACACCGCGGTGGTGTGCAGTTCCTGGTCGGGCAGGTTGACCGGGCCGTAGCCGATGTTCTCGTGCGAGTAGAAGCGGATCTTCTTGTAGCCGGGCACGCGGCGCACCACGTGCACTTCGCCGTGACGGGCGTGGCCGCAACCGGCGTGCGAGCTGTCGAAACAGTCCAGCACCTTCAGCTTCGTGTAGTCGATGGCGTCGGTGTAGTAGTCGACGTTGGTGCGCGTGACGTAGGCCTTGCGGCCTTCCCAATCCAGTTTCTCGACCTGGTAGGGCAGCGACTGCACCATGTGGATGGCGCCTTCATACAGGGTCACCGCGGCGGCGGAGTAGTCGACTTCGGCGATGATGGTCTGGCGACCGTCGGTGCGGTCGACCACCACGAAATTGCCGTCCGCCACCGAGCGCAGCGACACCGCGATGGCCGGGTAGCTGTCGGCGATCCATTCCCAGCGGTCACCTTCGCGATGCAGCACGCCTTCCTCGGCCAGCAGGTCGAGCCAGGGCGTGGCGACCTCGGTGCCGAACATCTCGTCGCCGGTGAACGGCAGCTCGAACGCAGCGCAGCGGATGTGGTCGAGCAGGATCAGCGGTTGGTCGGGCTGGATGCGGGCGTGCTCGGGCGTGGCGCCCTGGAAGAACTCCGGGTGGCGCACGAGGTATTGATCCAGCGGATCGGAACTGGCCACCAGCACGCCCAGCGCCGATTGCTGGCGCCGGCCGGCGCGGCCGAAGCGCTGCCAGGTGGCGGCGACCGAGCCGGGGTAGCCGTTCAACACCACCGCATCGAGCGAACCGATGTCCACGCCCAGCTCCAGTGCCGAGGTGCTGACGATGCCGTCGATGCTGCCTTCGCGCATCGCCCGTTCGGCGGCGCGGCGCTCCTTCGGCAGGTAGCCGCCGCGATAGGCGCGGATGCGCGGCGGCTTGCGCGGGTCGTGGTCGAACACGTCCTTGAGGTATTTGGTGAGCACCTCGACCATGCTGCGCGACTGGGCGAACACCAGCGTCTTCATGCCCGACTTGATCGCCATGCGCGCGATGCGGTTGGCCTGCGAGCGGGCGGACGCCCGCAGGCCGAGGTCGGGGTTCACCACCGGCGGATTCCACAGCAGCACGTGCTTGTCGCCGGTGGGTGCGCCGCTTTCGGTGATTGCGGTGACCGCGTCCTCGATCAGCGCCTCGGCATGCTCCTGCGGGTTGCCGATGGTGGCCGAGCACAGGATGAACTGCGGGGTGACGCCGTAGAACGCGCACACGCGTTTCAGGCGGCGGATCACGTTGGCCACGTGCGAGCCGAACACGCCGCGATAGGTGTGCACCTCGTCGATCACCACGTAGCGCAGGTTTTCGAAGAACTGCGCCCACTTGGTGTGATGCGGCAGGATGCCTTGGTGCAGCATGTCCGGGTTGCTGACCACGATGTCGCCATGCAGGCGGATCGCCTGCCGCGCGTCGCCGGGCGTGTCGCCGTCGAAGGTGAAGGCTCTCACGCCCAGCGCGCCGGCGTTGTTCAACTCCAGCAGCTCGGCTACCTGGTCCTGCGCCAGTGCCTTGGTCGGGAACAGGTACAGCGCCTTGGCGTGGTCGCGCATCGCCGCACTGACCACCGGCAGCGTGTAGCACAGCGATTTGCCCGAGGCGGTGGGCGTGACGATGGCCACGTGTGCGCCCGCTTGCGTGGCTTGCCATGCCTCGGCCTGATGGCTGTAGAGCTGCTCGATGCCGCGCGTGCGAAGCGCCCTTGCCAGCTCGGGCGGCAGATCCTCGGGCAACGGCGCGAACGTGCCCTCCCGACCGGGCACCACGAAGGCGCCGGTGATCCGAGCGGCGTAGCGCTTCGACAGCCGCCGGGCGAGGCTGCGACCGTCGCCCGGGCCGCCCGGCACGAGGTCGTCGGTGGCGTAACGGTCGGGTAGTGCATTCATCGGCTGGCTCCGCGCGAGGGTCCGCGGATTAAGCCGCGCGCACGTCTCACCGGGTGAGATGGCGCTCGGTGGCCACGATGCGGCGACCTGGCGTCAGGCGAGCTGCGCGGCGGTCGACCGGCGGCGTTCGCGCCAGTGCGGCACCTCGGCCCAGCCGTCCCGCGGTGGCTCGCCGGCCAGCGCGCGGCGCAGTTCGTGGCGATCGAGATGGGGCGCGAACTGCTGGATGAAGGCCAGCGTGTACTCCCGCGGCACGCTGTCCCGGCGCAGCACCACCCAGGTCGTGCACGGCGCGAATAACGCGTCGGCGGGCAGTGCGTGCAGGTCGGCGTCGCCGGGCTGCATGGCCATCTCGGCCAGGATGCCCACGCCCATGCCGGCGCGCACGTAGGTCTTGATCAGGTCGGCGTCGCCGGCGGTCATGGCGATTTGCGGTGACAGCCCGGCCTCCTCGAACGCGCGACGCAACGAGGACTCCGGCCGCAACGAGGAGTCGTAGCTGATCAGCGGCAAACCCGCCAGCTCCGCCAGTGTGGGCGGCTTGGCCCGCAAGGCGAGCGGATGGTCGCGCGGGGTGACGATCATCCGTTGCCAGCGATAGGCGGCGAACGCCATGCCGGCGGCCGGCGCGCCGCCGGCGCTGCTGATGATGGCCAGGTCGACCTGACCGGCTTCGAGCCGGGCCAGCACGTCGGCGTCGCGGGTCGGCTCCAGATGCACGCTGACCTGGGGAAAGCTGGCATTGAGCGCGGCGATTGCCGCGGGCAGGGCGAAGCGGGCCTGGGTATGCGTGGTGGCGATGCGCAGCTCCCCGCGGGCCTCGTTGCGCAGGTTCGCGGCGATCGCGCGGATGTTGGTCGCCTCGGCCAGGATCACCCGCGCGCGCTCGATCACCTGTTCGCCCGCGTGGGTCACCGCGTCCAGGCTCTTGCCCTTGCGCACGAACAGCTGGAAGCCCAGCTCGTCCTCAAGCTGGCGCAGCTGCTTGCTGAGCCCGGGCTGGGTGGCGTGCACGCGCTCGGCGGCCAGGGTGATGTTGAGGCCCGAATCGGCGATGGCGACGAGATGGCGCAGTTGGGTGAGCGTCATGGGCGGGAATCCGTGGGCGATGGTCGGGGGATGGATGGCCGATGCAGTCGCGCATACATCGTGCAATCCCCCGCGCGCGGGTGCGCCGGAGTTTCGGCTGGTCGCCGCGAATGCCCTTGTCGGTCGAGTGACGTGCTTTCATATTGGACGTCTATACGTCCATTTGTCATGTATGTCAATCGTGGCGCCGGTCATGCCGTCGCGGCATAAGCACCAAGACACAAATCATTTGTGGCGCCGTAGGCAGCTCCGTAGCGTAGGCGAACCTTTTGCTCCGGCCCGTCCCGCGCATGAAGCTCTACCCGATCTTTGCCTCGTTGTCGCAGCGCGCCGTGCTGGTGGTGGGTGGCGGCGCCGTGGCCGAGCGCAAGGTGGCGGCGCTGCTCGAGGCGCAGGCGCAGGTGACGGTGAACGCGCCAAGCCTCACGCCGCGCCTGCAGCGCTGGGCGCGGCAGGGCCGCATCGCCCATCGCGCCGACCCCTTCTGCGAGAGCTGGCTGGAGCGCGTATGGCTGGTAGTGGCGGCCACGCCCGATCGCGAGATCAACGCGCTGGTGGCGAGCCTGGGCGAGTTGCGCCGGATTTTCGTCAACGTGGTCGACGACGCGGTGCTGTCCTCTTTCCACGTGCCGGCGGTGATCGACCGTGCGCCGCTGACCATCGCGATCTCCAGCGGCGGCGAGGCACCGATGCTTGCGCGCCTGCTGCGCGAGCGGCTGGAGGCGCTGCTGGATGACTCGCTGGGCGCGCTGGCCCGGTTGATGGCGCGACTGCGCCCCCGCATCCGCGCCCGTTTCCCCGCGCCGGCGGCGCGACGCGCCTTCTACGAGACCCTGCTGGCCGGGCCGGTGGCGCAGTTGCTGCGCCGGCAGCGCGATGGCGAAGCGCACGCGCTGGCGGAGCAGGCGCTCGCCGATGCGCCGCTGCAGGCGCAGGGTTCGGTGGCGCTGGTGGGCGCCGGTCCCGGCGATCCGGGCCTGCTCACCCTGCGCGCCTTGCGCGCGCTCAACGAGGCGGACGTGATCCTGCACGACCGGTTGGTCGGCGCCGGCGTGCTGGCTCTGGCCCGGCGCGATGCCGAGCGGATCGAGGTCGGCAAGCAGGCCGGCCGCCACCACACCACGCAGGATGCGATCCACGCCTTGCTGCTGGAACACGCGCGTGCCGGCAAGCGCGTGGTGCGACTGAAGGGCGGCGATCCGTTCGTGTTCGGCCGCGGCGGCGAGGAGCTGGAGTTCCTGCGCGCCCACGCGATTCCATATGAAGTGGTGCCCGGCATCACTGCCGCGGTGGCCTGCGCGGCTTACTCGGGCGTGCCGCTGACCCATCGCGAGCATGCCCAGTCCGTGCGTCTCGTCACGGCGCACTGCCGCGATTCCGGCGACACGCCGGACTGGCGGGCGCTGGCCCAGGAGGGGCAGACCCTGGCGGTCTACATGGGCGTGAGCGAACTGGCGACGCTGCAGGCACGGCTGATCGAACACGGCCGCGCCGCCGCCACGCCGTTTGCCCTGGTGGAGAACGGCTCGCTGCCGAACCAGCGCGTGGTCTGCGGCGTGCTGGGCAACCTCGCCGAGCGTACCGCGGCCCATGCGGTGGGCTCGCCGGCGCTGCTGATCCTGGGCGAAGTGGCTGCATTGGCGCCATCGCTGGCCTGGTTCGGCGCCGCGCCGTTGGGCGCTACCGTGCACGCCTTGCCCAGCGCCGTCGCGGCGCGCGACGAAGTGCTCGCCGCCATTCACCGGGCAGCCTGTTGACCGATCCCGAATCGGCGCATGATCGGCCTTCGTCCGTGCGCCTGTTGCCATCACACGTTCGAATATCCGAGGAGACTCCCATGATCTACGACAACATCCTGGACACCATCGGCCGCACGCCGATCGTGAAGCTGCACCGCCTGGCACCCGGGCACGTCAGCATCTACGTGAAGATCGAGGCGTTCAACCCGGCCGGTTCGGTGAAGGACCGGCTCGCGCTGGCGATCATTCTCGACGCCGAGCAGCGCGGCACGCTCAAGCCCGGCCAGACCGTGGTGGAAGCCACTTCCGGCAACACCGGCGTGGCTTTGGCGGCGGTGTGCGCGGCGCGCGGCTATCCGTTCGTGGCGGTGATGTCCGATACCTTCTCGCTCGAACGGCGCAAGCTGATCCGCGCCTACGGCGGCAAGGTGGTGCTCACCCCCGGCGCCGCGCGCGGCACCGGCATGGTGGAGAAGGCCGCCGAACTGGCCAAGCAACACGGCTGGTTCCTCGCCGACCAGTTCGAGAACCCCGCCAACCCCGCCTACCACCGCCAGACTACTGCCGCCGAGGTACTCGGCGACTTCGCCGGCCGGCGGCTGGATTACTTCGTCAGTGGCTGGGGCACCGGCGGCACGCTCACCGGCGTGGGCGAGGTGCTGAAAGTGGCGCGGCCGCAGGTCAAGGTGATCGGCGCCGAACCGGCGGTTGCCTCGCTGCTCGGTGGCAAGGAATGGCAGCCGCACAAGATCCAGGGCTGGACGCCCGACTTCGTGCCGGCGGTGCTCAACGCCAAGGTGGTCGACTGGATCGTCACCGTCGACGACGTCGTGGCGCGCGACACCGCCCGGCAACTGGCGCAACGCGAAGGCATCTTCACCGGCCTGTCCTCCGGCGGCACGCTGGCCGCGGCGCTTGAAGTGGCCAGGGACGCGCCCGCCGGATCGGTCCTGCTCGCGATGCTGCCGGACACCGGCGAACGCTACCTGTCGACCTTCCTGTTCGAGGGCGTCAACGAGGGTTCCGACGAAGTTTGAGTGCGGCTGCATGGCAACCGGGGCTCGCGCCCCGGGGTGCCTCGTCGGATACTCTGCTTCGATCGATCCGGGGGGCGACGATGCACAAGAACCGACTCGAGGCGTTCAGCGACGGCGTGCTCGCCATCATCATCACCATCATGGTGCTGGAGATGAAGGTGCCGCACGGCGAGACGCTGGCGGCGCTGCTGCCGATGGCGCCGGTATTCCTCAGCTACGTGCTGAGCTTCGTCTACGTCGGCATCTACTGGAACAACCACCACCACATGCTGCAACTGGCCGGGCCGGTCAGCGGTGCGGTGCTGTGGGCCAACCTGCACCTGCTGTTCTGGCTGTCGCTGCTGCCGTTCGCCACCGGGTGGATGGGCGAGAACCACTTTGCGCAGGGGCCGACGGCGCTGTACGGCGTGGTGCTGCTGATGGCAGCGCTGGCGTATTGGGTGCTGCAACGTGCGCTGATCCGCGCCGAGGGCGGGACCTCCGCGCTGGCCCGCGCCGTGGGCGGGGACTGGAAAGGCAAGCTTTCGCCGGTGATCTACGCCAGCGCCATCCTCGTCTCGTTCCAGGCCACGTGGATCGCGCAGCTGCTGTATGGCGCGGCCGCCATGCTGTGGCTGGTGCCGGACCGGCGCATCGAACGGGTGGTGGAGCGCGCGCCGCGCTGAAGGTCGGGATCGTGCGTCGATCTTCGATGCCCCGCGTGCGCCGGTGCAGCAGCTATCGTCAGGGTTCGCGCGACGCCGCTTCCGGTCGGTACTTCACGTGGTCGATGAACGCGCGCAGCTTCGGCGTCATCTGGCGGCGGCCGGGATGGTAGAGAAACATGCCCGGCGCCGTCGACGCAAAGTGCTCCAGCACCTGCACGAGTTTTCCCGTGCGCAGCAGTTCGGCGGCGATCGGCTCCGGCACCTGGGCCAGGCCCACGCCTTCCACGGCGGCGCCCAGCATGGTGGGGAAGTCATTGGCGATGAACGGACCTGACACCGTCGCCTCGGTCGCGCGGCCGTCGTCATCGAGCAACCACGGCGCGAGTGCGCCGCTGGATCGCCGCAAGCGCAGACACGCATGCCGGCCCAGATCGTCCTGACGCTCGGGCCGGGGAGTCTGCGCAAAATAGGCGGGGCTGCCGACGACGATGAGGCGGAACGGCGGCGTCAGTCGCACGGCGACCATGTCCAGCGGCACGTGCTGGCCGAAGCGGATGCCGGCGTCGAAGCCGTCGGCCGCGAGGTCGACCAGCTTCTCGTCGGCGGCCAGCTCCACCTCCACTTCGGGAAAGGCGCGGCAGAACGAGGCGATCAGCGGCTCCAGCAGGACCGGCACCACGGCGCGAGGCACCGCCAGGCGCAGGCGTCCCGCCGGGCGCTGTCCGAGATCGCGCGCGACCTCGCCGGCAGCGACCAGCTCCTCGAACGCGGGCTGGGCGCGCGCCAGGAATCGTTCGCCTGCTTCGGTCAGGCCGACGCTGCGCGTGGTGCGCACGAACAGCGCCGTGCCTACGCGATCCTCAAGGGTGCGCACCGCCTGGCTGATCGCTGACGGGGTCACCCCGAGTTCCGCCGCGGCCCGGCGAAAACTCAGGTGCCGCGCCACGCCGAGGAACGCCTCCACGCCGTCCAGCGCGCCTTGTCTGACTGTGAAGTTTTTCTTCATGGGGTGGTCGCGTTGTGGCGGATAGTCGCTGGCAACGGGCGGTGCAAGCATGAACGCAGCGCCGCAGCCATGCCGGGCGCACAGGAGACTACATGCCGCCGCAAATCATTTTCCAACTGCAACTCGTGCTGGGCTATGTCGCGTGGTTGTTGTGCTTCAGGGTTTACCTCTGGCCGAGGCTCCGCTCGATGGACCGGTTCGAGGCGCAACGCGCGATCGCCACGCTGCACAGTTTCCGTTTCTTCGGGCTTGCCTTCGTCGTTCCGGGCGTCGTCGGCCCGCATCTGCCTGCCGGCTTTGCGGCGTTCGCCGCGTACGGTGACTTCGCCACGGGCGTGCTGGCGATCCTGGCGCTGCTTGCCGCCGGCATGCGCAGCCTGTTCCGGGTCCTGGTGATCGCCTTCAACCTGGTCGGCACCGTCGACCTCGTCCTCGACTACTGCCACGCCGTCCGTCTCGGCCTTCCGGAGCTGGCCGGACAACTGGGCGCCACCTATGCGATCCCGATCCTCTACGTTCCCCTGCTGATGATCACGCACATCGCAGCCTTCCATCTGCTTTTGCACCCCGCGCATGGCGGTGGCGATGCACGGGCGCCCGCAGGCGAGGGCGGGTAACGCTTCCGGCGGCAACGACTTGAGCCGCTGCACCTGGACCCGGCGGCCAGCGATGGTTCCGGACCGATGCCTCGGGCGGGTGACGGCAAGGTTGGCCGGATCGGTCCGCTCCCGGTCCGTCGGGGTGCTCGTTGGCAAGGGTGCGGCCGCCTAGAGTGACGACTCCCCACGATGGAGTCACCCCATGTCCGATACCCCCGCCTTGCTGGTCATCGACGTGCAGCAATCGTTCCTGCACGCGCCGTACTGGCGCGAAGACGATGTGCCGACGTTCCGCGAGAAGCTGCTGCAGCTGATCGACGGCGCGAGCGCCCGCGGCTGGCCGATCGTGCGCATCCTGCACGAAGAGGCCGCCGGTCACTTCAGCGTGGCGTCCGGGCTGGTGCAGCCGATGGCGTGGGTGCCGCCGGCGCACGAGGCGGTGTTTCGCAAGCAGGTGCACAACGCGTTCACCGGCACCGGCCTGCAGGCGTGGTTGCGCGAGCGCGGTATCGGCCGCGTCATCATCAGCGGCATCCGCAGCGAGCAATGCTGCGAGACGACCGCCCGGGTCGCTTCCGATCTCGGCTTCGACGTCGACTATGTCACCGAGGCCACGCTGACCTTTCCGATGGTCCACGTCGGCAGCGGCACTCGCTACGATGCGCAGGACATCAAGCAACGCACGGAACTGGTTCTGGATGGACGTTTTGCCCGCATCCGCACCGTCGATGACGTCCTCGCCGATCACTGAGGTGTGCTTCGTGCTGCCGCCGGACCTGATCCTGCTGGATCTGGCCGGCGCGGCCGACGCCTTTCGCATTGCCGCCGCGATGGGCTTGCCGGTGCGCCTGCGGCTGATGGCGCCGGTGGTGGCGGGCGCGGCGGCACCGACCGCGCTCGGCGTGGGCCTGGCCGGCGTCGAGCCGCTGCCGGCGAAACTGCCTGACCACGTGCTGATCGTGGTGTGCGGCGCCACCGGCAGCGCCGCACGTTTGCTTTCGTCGGCAGCGGGCAAGACCCTGGTGGCCTGGTTGCGAAGCCATGCCGCCGCGGGCCGGCCGCTGGCCTGCGTCTGTTCCGGTGCGCTGCTGGCCGCCGCCGCCGGCCTGCTCGATGGCCGGCGCTGCACCACGCATCACAGCCTGCTCGACGAGCTGCGCCAACTGGCGCCGACGGCGGAGGTGCTGGACAGCCGCGTCTTTGTCGAAGACGACGACGTCTGCACCAGCGCCGGCATCACCGCCGGCATCGACCTCGCGCTGCACCTGATCGCCAAACTCGGCTCGCCGCGGCTGGCCGCCGCCGTGGCGCGGGAAATGGCCGTCTACATGCGCCGCGCCGCCGGCGACCCGGCGCTGTCGCCGTGGCTGGAAGGGCGCAACCACATGGACATGGCGATCCACCGCGTGCAGGACGCGCTGCTCAACGCGCCCGCGCAGGACTGGCCGCTGGCGCGGCTGGCCGACATCGGCCACCTCAGCGTGCGCAGCCTCACGCGCCACTTCCGCGAAGCCAGCGGCATGTCGGTCAACCGCTACCACGCGCGCCTGCGGATCGCGCTGGCGCGACAGGCGCTGGCCCATGGCGACTCCGTGGAGCGCGCGGCCGAGCGCGCCGGCCTGGCTTCGGCGCGACAGCTGCGCCGCTTGTGGGCGGCGCATGCCGACGACCGTCCGGCGTCGGTGCGGCCGCGCGCTTGAGCCTGCCTAGAGCAGGCTTTCCAGCGGCAGCAGCTTGAGCATCTGCACCTCGACCCGACGGCCGGTGGTGGCGCCGGGGTCGTGGTCGTAGGTCACCGGCTTGCCGTGTTCGGCGGCCTGCCATTGCATGGCGCCGCCGTGCGCCGAGCCGTCCTGCTTCAGGGTCACGCGGTAGGCGTGTTCGGGCAGCGTGGCGCTGTCGAAGAACGCGGTGACCGCCGCGGCCAGCGGCGGGCAGTCGACGATGATGCCCATCTCGGTGTTGAGCAGTTTCGAGCGGGCGTCCATGTTCATCGAGCCGATGAACACCTTCTGGCGATCCACCACGATGGCCTTGGCATGCAGGCTGACGCCGGAGGAGGTGCCGCCGGCGGTGGCCGGTTGCGGCGCACCGGCCGCGGCTTGCAGTTCGAACAATTGCACGCCGCTTTCCAGCAGCGGGCGGCGATAGCGCGAATAACCCGAGTACACGATCGGCTCGTCGTTGGAGGCCAGCGAGTTGGTCAGCACCTTCACTGCCACGCCGCGTTTGGCCAGCGCATCGAGATAGGCCGTGCCGCGCTCGCCGGGGATGAAGTAGGGCGAGATCAGCAGCAACTCGTGCTGCGCGCCGTCGGCCATCGCCTTGATGTCCGGGCCGATGCGCAGCTCGGGCTGGTCCCCGGCCGCCTCGATCTTGGCCGGCTGGTCGGCCACCAGCGTGGCCGGCCCCCAGAACCACTGGCCCTTGCGGTCGGCGGACGCGCCGTAGGGTAGGGCGTCCAGCGTGGCCTGCGCGTAATCCGATTGCGCGAACGCGCGCGCATCGTGCGCCAGTTCGACCCGCAGTTTCGCCAGGTCGACGTGATCGGCGTGCTTGCCATGGAACGCCTTCGCCGGATAGGCCGCGTCGCAGTTCCAGTACTCGTCGAAGGCATGCGAGGCCTGCGGTACCACCGGCCCGATCGCGATCAGGTCGAGGTCGCGGAAATGGGTGTCCTCGCCCGCGTCGAAGTACGCATCGCCGATGTTGCGCCCGCCGACGATCGCCACGTTGCCGTCGGCGATGAACGACTTGTTGTGCATGCGCCGGTTCAGCCGGTGCGTGTCGAGCAGGAACTGGGCGGCCTTGGAGAGCACCGACGGCTTCTTCGTGGCGAACGGGTTGAACAGGCGCACCTCGATGTTCGGGTGGGTATCCAGCGCGTCGAACAGGTCGATCGCCTGGCTGGCGTTGATGTCGTCCACCAGCAGGCGCACGCGCA